>JAABUM010000027.1_pt1 | contig 408934 bp, 413 predicted proteins | sample 5559161 | NCBI WGS metagenome assembly JAABUM01 (sample SAMN10711868, study PRJNA513369) | rock metagenome | isolation source: Antarctica rocks | place: Antarctica: Victoria Land, Siegfried Peak nord | reverse complement strand
ATCTACTTATTCTAATATATCTTTTATACTATTACACTGATTTTTATTATTTTTAAGGTATTAAGTAGGCTAAAATAAGCTATATAACTTTATTTAAGTAGAAAATATTATAAAGGGTAGGTATATACGTAGGTAGAATATAAAGAAATATTAGAGTTTTAATATTCGCGCTAGTCCTAGAGGGGTAATTAGGGTACTTATTAACTAACTAATAAGCTATAATAAGGTTAGGGTACTAATTCTAGTATTTTCTATTATAGTAAGAAGATACTATCTATTTATAAATACTAGGTAGTTAAGTATAATAGACTAACTTTTAGAGATTAAAAGATTTATTTCTATATTTAGCTTATAAACTTCCTATCTTAATCTAAAATAATTACCCTAGGAATACCCTAGTTAAGCTTAGCTAACTAATCTAGTAGCTTAATTACCTAGTCTTTACCTAATTATATAACTTTATTAAAAAATAAAGCTAACTACCTTAGAAAATTTATTAATAATTAATATAATATATTTATACTAGTCTAAGACTAATACTAGTAGGGCTAGTATAAAGTTAATTATAATAGTATAAAATAGTCTTATTAGTAAGAAGATAAGTTAAAGGGATTTATATAATTTATATTATAAAGTCTAATTTAATTAGTAATATAAATAATACCTAATAAATTTATAAAGCTTTATAATAAGGCTATATATATAAAGTCTATTAGTAAGGTATTTATAAGTATAAGTATATCCTAGGTATCCTATTTTATTATAAGTTAGTTAGAATACTTCCTTTTTTATAATAAAAGGTATATATAGTTATAGGCCTTTATTATTATTATTAAAATATAATACCTAATTAATAATATAATAAGATAGTTTAATTATATTCCTATCTAATAACTTATTTATATAGATTATTATAATAATATATACTTATTAGGGTTTATTAAGGCCCTTAATAAGATATTAGTAAAACTCTAGACTTATTTCTACTAAATTAACTAGGAAAGCCTTTACTATTAGGGCGTTTAGACTAGAATTATTAGATAGGTAATATTTATAACTAGTAAGATAGGACAGGATATTAAGTATTATATTAGATTTACTAGGCTTATAATAGATATCTAATTAAAAATATTATAAGTATTTAGATACTTAGATAAGATAGAGGTTTAGCTTTTTTATAAAGGTAGTATTTAAACTTATTTAATAGGCTATTATAAGGACTAGTTAAGAATATAGTACTACTATTAATATAGCGTCTATAGTATATAATAGTACTACGCTACCCCTTTCCCTATAATATATAGAGGAGGGAATTCCCCCTAAAGGGAAAGGTAGTAATTAGTCTTACTATTAATAAGAATAGAGAGTTTTATATATTTATATATATATATATACGTACTATTTATAATACTTAATAGCTATATTATTATATAGTACCCTTATATTCTAATTACTCTACCTTATTTAAGGGTAGTAGCCTAACTATTAATAAAATAAGTAGAGAAGGGTTATTACGGGTATAAGGTAAAAAGGTTAGTTAACTAGTATAAATAACCTACCTAAATATAAGGGATTAAGCTTATAAAGAAAGTAAGTCTTAAAAATTAGTTAATAAATTAATAATAAATATATCGCGATTATAACTAACTATCTAAGGGTAGCTATTAGGTATATAAACCTAATCCCTACTACTTAAAACCTAAGAAGTACTATTATAAAGGATATAAGAACTTAAAGAAGTCTTTAAGAGGTAGTAGATATAAGATCTATAATAATATTTATAAGAGTTAAAGTAGGAAATATATATTAGTAATACTACTTAAGTAGGTTATTAATATTACCTATTATTAATAAAAGAATTAAAACTAAAGTATTCTTAATATAAAATTTATATTTTTAGGTTATAAGACTTATATATATATAATAGGAAGTTAGTATAAAAATATTAAGAATAATTTAATAATATAATTAATATAATTAAAATAAATATAACCTATTTTCTTAATAACTTTATAAAAATCTAATATATATTATAGTATATAGCCCTAGACCTTAAGGCTATATAATATAAGTATATAAAGGATATATTAAAGGATAAATAATCCTAAAAATACTTTAATAATTTCTTAATAGATTAAATAAAAGATCTTTAAAATTAATATTTAATAAGTAGTAAATACTATTTAGAAGCTAAGTAAAAGGAATATTAAAAGATTATAAACTTTATAAATTACTTTATTAAGTTAAAAAGATAACTTAAGTTATTAATAAAGTATATACTTTATAATAACCTTTTAAATAAGTTATATAAAGATCTTTATAATTAACTTATAATATAACTTAATATCTTAAAAATAAGGGATACTCTTATTATATTAATAATATAATTAAAGCCTTATATAATATTATTTATATATAAAGATTAAAGGAATAATACTCCTATTAAGGGTTAATATCCTTAAAGAGGAAGAGGAAATTTTTAAAGATAAGAAAATAATAGCTTATATATAAAGTAAGAAGGATAGGGTAGTATTAAGGTATTATTATATCTTCCCTAAAGGCCTAAGCCTAACTTCTCTACTATTAAATATTATAATTATGAAAAGAAGGGATATATAACTAAAGATTATTAGAGTATAAAATTAATAATTATAAGTATTATAATTAATAAGCTTATAATTAATAAGATATCTAGTAATAAGCTAGTTAAGAGAGGCTTAAATTTAAAAAATCCTTAAGTATTATAATTATATCTACTATTATAATATAAGGGAAGAAGTAGATATAATAATTTATTATTATAATATAAGTAGAGCTTAAAAGCTTATAAAGAGAATGTATTATATTAATTAACTTTAGAGTAGATATTAGTTATATTAATTTATACTTAATAAAGGAGTAGGATTAAAAAATAGATTTAAGCTTTAATAATATCTTATATAATAGAGTTAAAAACCTAATATTATTACTAGTTTCTTATATAAGAGAAATTAAACTTATTAATTTTAATAATATTATATAATATTATAAGGGCGCCTTTTATATAATAATAAACCTTAACTATAACTTCTACCTTAAATATTTATAATTAGAAGAATAAAATCCCTAAATAGATTAGCTTATATAAAACTAATAATTCCTTATTAAAAAAAGTAATATTAAAGAGTACTTTAATATTATTAAAGCCTTAAAGGAGTAATTTAATAGTATTATATTTATTATAATATATTTAAAAGTAGGTAATAAAAGCCTACTACTTAAAGTTAAGCTCCTTCTAGAATTTTAAGAATTTTAAAATATCTTCTTAATTAAGAATATTAAGGCGCTATTAAATTATATATATTATAATTATATAATTAATATAAAGGAGAATAAAGAACCTCCTTTTAACCTACTTTATAACTTATTAAAGAAAGAGTTATATATATTAAGGGAGTACTTTAAGTAAGCTTTAAAAAAAGGATAAATTTATTATTTTATAAATTTAATAGGTATATTAATTCTTTTTATATTAAAAAAGGATAGAATATTATATTTATATATTAATTATAAGGCGTTTAATAAAATTATAATTAAAAATTATTATCTACTTTTATTAATTAATAAAATATTAATAAGATTAATTAATATTAAATATTTAATTAAGTTAGATCTTAAGGATATATATTATTACTTATAAATAAGAAAGAATAATAAATAAAAGACTATATTTTATATAAGGTATAACTATTTTAAATATATAATTATATTTTTTAAACTTATTAATATACCTACCTTATTTTAAGTATATATTAATAAAGCCCTAGTAGGATTACTTAATATTATATATATCATTTATCTAGATAATATTCTTATCTACTCTTAAGATAAAAAGTCTTATATTAAAGTTATAAAGGTAGTATTATAATATCTTTATAAATTTAAACTTTATATTAACTTAAAAATATATAAATTTATAATAATAAAAGTAGAATTCCTTAACTTTATTATTAATTATAATAGTATATATATAAATTTATATAAAGTAGATACTATAATAGAATAGCTAGAACTTAGAAGTATTAAAGATATTTAAATCTTTTTAAAATTTATTAATTTCTATTATTATTTTATTAAATATTATTCCTTTATAATTATAATATTAATAGACTATCTAAAAAATAATTATTTATATATTAAAAATAGAAAGTTAATATTAAGTAATATTATAAGAGTAGTATTTAAGTAGTTAAAGTAACTCTTTTAAGATATATTATTACTTATATATTTTAACTTTATAAGAGAAATCTAATTAGAGATTAATACTTTAATTTTAATTTTAATTTTAATTATTATAATTATTTTATTATAAAAGTTCTTAATTAATATTAAAGGGGTAGAAGTAGAATAGTATCTTATTACCTTCTACTCTTATAAGTTATATTTAGTAGAAACTAGATATAAGACTTATAATTAGGAACTACTTATAATAATTAAGGTATTTTAAGTATAAAAATACTTCTTAAAAGGTAGCTTATACTTAATTATAATAATTATTAATTATAATAACTTAAGGTATTTCTAGATAATATTATTATTAATAAAGAGATAAGTATATTAAGTAATAAAGTTTATAATATATAACTTTAAGATATATTATTATATAAGTATTAAAAACCTAGCTAATACTTTATTAAGGTAACTAGATTATATATTAATAATAAATAAAGAAGATATTTATCTATTAATATTATAAAATAAGTTAAAGAATATTAGGTATATTCCTTTTAATAAGTATTATATATATAATATTTATAAAGGTTTATAAAATAATAAGGCCTATAATTATAAATAGTATAAAAGGTTAGAGATAAAACTTAGAAAGCCTTATACCTTAAAAATAGAGGAGAGTAACGCGCTCTTAGGAATATAAAGTAATATAAGTAATAATTTAAACCCTATTATAAGATAGTTTAATATTAATTAAATAGTACTTAGAAGGTATATTATAACCGCGTTAATAATAGAGTATATATAAAATAAGTATAATAACTTAATATTAAAGATACTTTAATATCTCTAAAAGGGAGATAAGGATATTTATAATAAAAAAATTATTAAAGTCCTAGAGTTATAAAAAGGCTACTAATATATCTTTATTAATAGATAAGATAGGGGTCCTTTATAAGGGTAGTATAGTTTTTATACCTAGTAATAAAGTAATTAGATAAGAAATCTTAAAGCTTTATTATAATAACCTTTATACTAGCTACTACTTATAAAAGTATATATAAGAGCTTATTAAGTAGAAGTTCTATTAAAAATTAATAGGATAAGATATTTATAATTATATATAAAAATACTTAACCTACTAATTAATAAAGTTATATAAATATACTATTTATAATATACTATTACTATTATTAATACTTATAAGACCTTTTTAGGAAATTATAATAGATTTTATTATAAATCTCCCTTTAAGTAAATAAAAGGATAGTATTTATAATATAATCTTAGTAGTTATAAACTATTATATTAAGGTAGCTAGGTATTTACTTATTATAAAGATAGTTAATACTATTAATATTATTAACTTATTATATTATAAAATCTTTTTAAGGTTTAATTAACTAGAAGGTATTATTAGTAATTAAAGGATAATATTTATAAGTAACTTCTAGGTAGTTATATATTATTATACTAATATAAAAAGAAAGCTTAATATTACTTTCTACCCTTAAATAGATAATTAAATAGAGAGATAGAATAGTATACTTAAGTAGTATTTATATTACTATTCTACCTAGAGATAAGATAACTAGGTAGAGTTATTTTATTTAATAGAGTTTATATATAATTATATAAAGTATATTAATATTAGGTACCTTTATATAAGATACTTTATAACTACTTACTTAAGCTAGATATAAAGCTTTTAAAGCTATTATTAAGAGAAGTCCTATTAATATAAAAAAGGGTTAAATTACTTTAAAAATAAAGGGAAGGTTTAAAGTAATATTTATATTAAATATAAGTTATATAAGTAGAGTATATAAATAAATAATAAAAGTAAAGATAATATAATATAAGTAATTATATCTAATTAAATATAAAGTATATTAAATTAATATAAATAATTAAAAAATTATTATAATATTATCTAAGGCCTTTTAAGGTCTTTAATTATATTAGTAGTTAAGTATATAAGTTATAACTACTTAATACCTTTTATATATATAATATCTTTTATATCTTACTTATAAAGTTATATTAGGGTAATAATAAGAGTATTATAAAAGTTATATAAGTAGAGCTTATAAATAATAAAGATAAATAAGAAGTTAAAGTTATTCTTAATTATAAAATCTCTTATAATAAATCTTAATATTTAATAAAGTAGAAGGGTTAGTCTTATAATTATAATTAATAGTTATGTTAGAAAGATTTAAGTAGGATTACTCTAAGGTATAAAGTTTATATTATATAAGAGGGGAAATAATTTCTATTATTATAAATAAATAAAAAAAGATACTTAATATAATTAGACTATTAAGGGTATTATAAGAGAGGGCTATTATATTATACTAGTAGTAGTATTAGGCCTATTATTATTATTACTACTACTAGTAATAAGAGTATCCTCTTTATTATCCTCTTCTTTATCCTTTATAATAGGAGGGAGGCGCTTTTATAATATATTAGTAAGGCTTTAAAAGTACTTTAAAAGGGGAGATAGAGTAATATATATATATTAATAAAGGATATTAAGAATACCTTCTAAGGTATTTATAATATAGATAGTAATAGCTAGGTTAACCCTAATAGAAGTTATAATAGTAATAGGGGTAAAGGAGGCGTAGTAAAGGTAGTAATAATATTATTAAATAAGCCTATTAAAGGTTTACTAGAATTTAATAAGTTAAAGGAGGTTAAAGCTAGCGTTTAAAGTAGTTATAATATCTAAAAATTGAAAAAGGCGCGTATAAGTATAATAAGTATAAGTAGAGATCTCCTATTAATATTTAATATTAAAAACTTTATAATAATTATATTTAATAGAGCTAGGGGAGGCGCGCATATAAGTTATACTATTAAAGGGATAAATAAAGCCTTAATTAAAAATATTAAACTTATAACTCTTTAAATTAAAATATAATATAATAAAGGTATATTATATAAGATAATATAAAAATAGGCTAGGAGTAGCTTAATAAAGGAGGTTATATACTATTATAAGTAGAGGGGGTAGTAGTAGTCTTCTTTTAATTAGTAGTAAGGGTAAGTTTATTATTAAGGATTACTTATAAAATAACTACTAGAAGTATAAAGGGGTATAATAAGGTATAAAGGGGGTAATAATATAAATAAGACTTAAAAAGGACTTAATATAATTAATAAAAAATAAAGATATTATAATTAAAAGAATAATATTAAAGTTATATAAAGAAGGTATACCTTAAGTATTTAATAAACCCTTAATAATAATAACTTCCTATTTACTTTAAAATACTAAGACTTCTAACTATTTTTATAATAAATTAATAAAGGATAATAAGAAGTATAATAAAAATATATTATAATATAAAGATTATATATAAGAGTATTATTTATAATTATTATAATTTAATAAAATTATATATTATTAAGGCTTAGCTTAGAAGGCCTTATAAATAGTTATATTATTATACTCTTTTTAGAGTAATATTCTATTATTAAGGGAGTATCTCTTATAAATTATAACCTTTTATACTCTTAAAGCCTAAGAGCCTAGATAAAGAGATAATTATAAGGACTAGTTAAGAATATAGTACTACTATTAATATAATATCTATAGTATATAATAGTACTACGCTACCCCTTTCCCTATAACATATAAAGGAGGGAATTCCCCCTAAAGGGAAGGGTAGTAATTAATCTTACTATTAATAAGAATAGAGAGTTCTATATATATACGTATATATATCATTTATAATACTTAATAGCTACGTTATTATATAGCACCCTTATAGCTATTAATATTATAATAGAGTAATTAATAGTTATAATAGTTATAAGTTTAACTACTTTAATTAAATACCTAATTTTCTTTACTATTTATATTATTTTAATAACTTCTAGCTTAGTTAATTAATAGCGTATCTTAGCGTCTATTAGAAGATAACTAAGGAATAAAATAGGCTATTAAGATTTCTACTTAAGAGGGCTATCTCTTATAAAAGCCTCTAGTAAGATATAGTAGATATATACTCTAAAATTAAACTCCTTACTTATATTAAAGTCTATAAATAATTACCTTAATTTATTAAAATAGTATAATAATATTAGTAAGGTAAATAGCTTTTATAATTAATAAAAAGTATTAAGTTCTTTAAATATTAACCTACTTAAAAAAGTATTATAAACTAGCCTTTTATAAGTATTACCTTAAATATTATTAAGACCTTAAATTTTCTTATTAAAGTATATCTTATATAGTTAGAGAGGTTTAATAATTATAATATAGTTTATAATATATTACCTTAGATATCCTATTAATCCTAAGTATTTCTAAAGAAGACTTAGTATCTTAGGGAATATAAGATTAGCTATTACTGCTAGTTTCTTTATAATAGTAGTAAGGTCTAAGGTATTAACTTTCTAACCTAGTAAATATATAGAGGGGTACCCTAAGAATAATTTTTTAGGTAAAAGGTATATATTTATTTCTAATAGAGCTTAGAAGACCTTATTAAAAAAAGATAAATACTCCTTAAGGGAATTAAAGAAAATAATAATATTATTAATATATATATAATAAAAATAATAAAATAGTTATAAGATCTTATTAATTATTCTTTATATATATACTAGCGAATTTTAGTATCTTATAATTAGAATATTAAATAATTCTTATCTCTAATAACTTATTATTATTAATTAGTACTAGTAGTCTTAATTAACCTACTATTAATAGAAGAAGCTTATAATATCTACTATAATAATATAAGTTACTCCCTTAAGAGTAGTAAGGATTTTAGACTAGGATAGTACTAGATATATATCTAATATAGTAATCTTATTTAACGCCTTAATATCTATAACTACCTAGCCCTTTTTACCTACCTTACTATTTTTCTAGATAATAAAATATAGGAAAGAGAATAGGGTTACCTTACTTATCTATTTTATATAGCTTTAGTTATAAAGTTTATTAAATACTTTATTAATAACTTCTTTATCTACTTTCTTAAGTAGGTAAACCTAGGCCTAGCTTAGTTTATAAAGCTCCTACTAATTATTAATTAATAGGATATCTATTTATTAGGACTTAGGTATATACTTAATATTTCCTATATCCTATTATAGGCTAGGATATTTATTTATAATTACTCTTAATAAAGACTTTAATTAGGGAGTATTATAAATTATAACCCTTATAAGGTATATAGCCTTAACTAGAAATTCTACTAGGCTACTTAGAATAGTTATTATAAAAGCTACGGTAGTAGCTATTAATTATTAAAGGTTTATTTTAAGCTAATTAGTTATTTTCTTAGGGGGCTAAATAGTAAGGTTATTATAAAAAGCTTTTATTAGAAAATAGCTAGTAGCTTTATACTTTATAACTTAACTTAATCTAATATTTTATAGGAGTTTAATTTTAATATCTATATTATTTTAAATAATAATATAGGATATATTATAATTTATTATATAAGTATAAATTAAAAGCTTATTAAGTTTCTTTAGTTATTATATATAAACTTCATTTTTTCTAAGATTAAAAGAATACTTAATCTAAAATTACTTTAATATATAGTAAGATAAGTCCTAATATTAGGATATAATATAAGGGGAGGAATTATAAGTAGTAGTAGTAGAAGTAGTAGGTTAGGGAGTAGAGGAGGGATACCCGCGTAGGGGCTAGGGAGCTTAATAGGGGGGAAGGAACTAGAAGATAAGGGAATACGCGTTAAGAGAATATTAATAAAGGCCTTAAAAATTATAATAGTTATATAAGACGCGTTAAAGGAAGAAATAACGCGTAAGGTAGAATAAATAATAGGGGTAGAGCTTAAATATATAAAGGAGTTTATTATAGAGGTAGATTAATAGCTTAAGGAGGTATATAAGTTTAAGAAAATAGTAGAAGAGTAATCCTAGGGAGGGAAGATATAAGGGGGTAGAAGGAGTTAGGTATAAACGGCTAGCTAGAGCCTAATAGGTATAAGAATAGGTAATATAAGCCCTTAAGGGACGTTTATTATAATAATAATAGGTAATATTATAAAAAGGAATCTAGAGTAATAAATAATAAAAAGGCTAGGACCTTAATAGTCTAAATTAAAGATAGAATTAAGAGAGAAATAGTAAGGGCGCTTATTAGGGAGTAGCTAATAAAGAGGTTTAAGATAATTATATTCTTAAAGATATAAGAGATTATAGTAGTAAGGTACCTAATTAGAGGTAACCTTATATTATTTATAATAGAGATAGAGGTAAGAGAGGAGTTAAAGGAGAATAATAATTAGGTAAAGAAGGTATATAAGTTAGTAAGAGTATTAAGATAAACCTTCCTAATTATAATATATAAGGTATCAAAGAAGGTAGTAGATATATTAAAATAAAAGGAGGTAAAGGAGGTAATTATCTAGTAGAATAAAAAGAACCTCTTAGGGTTAAAAATTATAAGGGTAGCTTAGTTATAAGTAGTTATATAAGAGAGGAGAGAGGGAGAAGTAGAGAAAGAGAGAGCCTTACTACTATTAAAGCTCCTTATACTAGAGATAGTAGATAAAGTAGTTAAAAAGGGCTTAATAAAGGGGTATAACCTTTTAGAGTATAAGAGGTAGGAGAGGAATAGGATTATAATATAATATTTTAACTATTAATAGTATAAGTATATAATAGGATATTATAAAAGCCTAATATAATATAGGATCTATATTAATAAGTATAATTTAAAGGAATATAAGGTAAAGGAAGGGGAGATTAAGAGATATAATAACTATAAAAAGAATAGTTATATAACCTAGAAGTAAGGGTATATAATTAAAGTAAGGGAGCTAAATAAGCTCTATTAAAAGATAGTAGAAAATAAGAAGAAGTTATATAAGGGCTTTATAAGAGGAAATAGGTAATAAGATACCTAGAAGTAGCTCTAAGGGGAGTAGATAATAGTAGTAGTAAGGAAGAAGAGGAAGCTTATATTAGGATTTAAGGACCTTAATAAGGTTATAATATAAATAAGTTCCTAAGGGGATATAAGGGAAAGGGGAATTATATTACTACTACTAGTAATATTATAAAATAGGCTAAGAAGGCTAATTACTCTCTAAGTAATAGATATAGGCTAATAGATATTAAAAGAAATACTAGTATAAAAAGCCCTAATTATTAAGGGAATAAAGGTTATAAGGGATATTTAATAAGGATCCTTATAAGGGTATAAAAGATAATAAAACTATTATAATATAATATATAAAGGGAGTAGATTATAATAATAATAGTACTATTAAAAGATAAGGAGGTATAATAGATAGATATCCTAGCTATCTAGGAGCTATTATATATAAAGAGGATAGGTTTAATATATAACTTAAGTAGAGGAGTATTCTACTTAATATATAAGGTAGGGAGGGATATAAGGATATATTTCTTTATAAATAAATATTAAAATATTAATAAATAGGGAGTTAAATTTATATTAGGGGATTTATACTCCTTAGAGATATAAGTTATAAGGAAGGAAGGGGGAGCGCTAGCGCGCCTTTAAATATATAATATATATAACCTTAGCCTAGAGTCTAGGACCTTAATAAATAGCCTCTTTATACTATTAGGGGTAAAAGAGTAGTTAAATTAACCTAGGGAATATATACTAGTAGGAGACTTTAACTTCTATTATTTAAATTAGAATAATAGGGGTAGATATATATATTATAAAGCGGCGGATATATTAATAGATATTATAAAAAAAAGAAATAAAACTTACCCTATTAAAGGATATAATAACTTAGAGGATAAGGAAAGTAGAAAGTACTATTAATCTAGTATTTATAATAGAGGCTATTAAGTAAATATTACTAGAATATTATATTAGGCTAAACTTCTATTATAAATCTAATTATATCCTAATATATATTAAAGTTAGCCTTAAGGTAAAGGTAATAGCCTTATAATTATAAAGGGTATAAAAGTTAATAGATTTAAAGGAGATAAAGAGATAAATAGGTACCCTTTAATACTTATTATTAAAAGGGGAGTTAATAATTAGGGGGTAGATAGATAACTACCTAGTTAAAATACTTTAAAGCCTAGTAGAAATTATAGAAAAGGAGATATTATAAGTAAAGCCCTCTTTAAAGATAAAGTCCTTCTAAAACTTAGATTATATAAAGGTTATAAAGATAGTATTAAAGCTTAAGATAAAATATAATTATAAGAGAAGCTAGAAGAGTTTAAAGGTATAATAAAAGGCCTAAAAGACTAAAGGGAGGGTACTAAGGAAAGTAAAGGCGCTTTATTTTAGGGAGGTAGTATATAAGATATCTTAAATACTTAATAGACTCTAGAGGCTAGTTAAATAAGGCTAAGAGAGAAGTATACTACCTTAGGAACTCCTAAAGTTCCCTACCCTTAGAAAGGATAGGGAGGGTCTTAAGGTAGAGTTATTTTAAGAGAAGGTAGATATCCTCTAAGAGACCTTCTTCCCCCCGCCCTTAAGGGTAGATTTAAGTAATATCTAGGGGTTTTAATATAAGATACCCCTAATAATAAATATAAGAATTATTAAAGAGGAGGTTTATAAGGTAATTAATAGGTTAAAATAAGATAAAGTACTAGGGATAAATAGGATCCTAAATAGGTTTTTAAAGATAGTAGAAAGGGAGCTACTACCTAGCTTTATATATTTATTCTAGGTATACCTAAGGGTTAGATATTACTTAATAGAGTTTAAAAAGGCTAATATAATTATCTTAAAAAAGTTAAAGAAAGAGGACTACTTAAAGTTAAAGTTATATTATCTAATTACCCTACTTAGTACCTTAAAGAAGGCGCTAGTAGTAATTATTATAAAGAAGCTAGGTAACCTTATAAAGGAATATAAGCTACTACCCTTATAATAGATAGGGGTAAAAAAGGGAAGGTTAATAATAATATCTCTTAAGATAATAATAGAGGTAGTATATATAATATAGAATTATAATAAATCTAATATAATAAATATATTATTATTAGATATTATAAGGGCCTTTAATAATATCTCTTATAAAAGGTTACTTTATAACTTAAAGAAGAAAGGAGGTTTAACCCTTATTATAAGGTAGGTATAAAGCTTCCTAATAAAAAGAGTTATAATAATTATACTAGCTTAAGAGATAAATAGGATAAAGATAATAGAGACTAGGATCCCTTAAAGATCCCTAATATTATTATTATTATTTTTATTTTTTAACTCCCTACTTATAAAAGAATATATAAAGATAAAAGTTTAGGTATAAATTAGGGGCTTTATTAATAATATTTACTTAATAGTATATAATAAAAATATTAAGGAGAATTATAAGATCCTAGTAAAGATATATAAGATATACCTTTATTAGGTAAATATATATAAGGTAACCTTTACCCCTTATAAGTATAAGCTAGTCTATTTATTAAAGAGCTTAAAGAGGTTTAATATAAAGGTAATAATAGACTTTAAAATAATAGTAGTATACCTTAAGGTATTAATATAAGTTCTTAAACTCTATATTAATAATAAATTAAGGTAGGGCCTATATATTAATAGGATAAAGTTAAAGATAAAGATATAAAAGCTAGTCCTATTAATTATTATTAGCTTAATATAAAGTATTATACTTAATAAGGTAAGATAGGTATATAATATTATAATCTAGCTAGTAATAACTTATATAATAGAGATATAATATAGCTTAAAGGGGATATTAGAGGTAAAGAAGGTAAATATTATAGTACTACTTAGAAATTATATAAAATAGGTACTTAAGAATAGTACTTAGGGCCTTTAAGGTAACTAGTATATAGGTATTAGAGGTAGAGTTAGAGGTCTTATTAATAAGGATAGGCCTTAACTAGTTAATATTATAAGTATTAATAATATAGGAGATCTACCTATTAATTAAGGAAGGGAACGCGAGGATCTATTATAAGTTAAAAGGGAAAAGGGGAAGAGAGAAGAGGGTTATAAAGACTCTAATAGAAGAGAAGTAGTCTTAGGTAAGGGGAGCCCTTTAAGTAGTAATAAGGGGAGGGGATATTAGAATAGCGGACTAGAGCTTAAAAGGTAGGGAGGTAGTAAGGAGGAATAACCCTACCCTTAAAGAGATTAAGAGGTAGGTAAAGGAGAAGTAGAAAGAGAGGTAGCTAGGATACTAGGAGGGTATTCCTAGCTATATAAGGATAGCGGTATAAAAAGGGGAGGTTTAAGAGATAAGAGTTAGCCTTTATATAGGGCTTTTTAAGGTTAAGAGCTCTATAAGTATTTAGTTATATATAAAGAAGATAGGACTACGCGCCTTTTTATATAAGAGGAGGGTACCTAGGGTTAATAATACTAGTTATAAATATAGATAGAGGTATTAAGATATTAAGTATATACTTATATTCTACCTTAACTATATAAAGGGGAGGAGGTAGATACTTTAAAAGATAGGGTTAAGTAACTTCTATTAGATAGTATTAACTTTAAAAGGATTAAAGGTAGTAATTAAATAGATAATCTAGTAAGGTATACTTAGCTAATTTATACTAGTAAGGGAATAACTCTTTAAGGTAATATAAGAGTAAATAGGCTTTAATTAGAGGGTAAAGGGGTAGATAACTCTAATAAAAGAAGAGAATAAGATAGTATAAAGAATATAAGAAAGGGTAGTATATAGTATCTAAAGATCTAGAAGTATAATAGTAAGTAGAGTAGGGGATAAGGTTTTCTTTTATAAATTATAGTTTCCTCTAGTAAGTTAGATATAGACCGCCCTTATTAGCTCTAAGTAGCTAGATAGTAGAGTATAAAATATAAAAATAAAAATAAAAATAACTAATAAGTTAAATAGTTATAAGATATCTAGCGGGGAGGGTAATAGGGAATCTAAGAGGATAATATCTAGATATATAATATCTATAGCCCCTCTCCGACGACGTATAAGTTAAAGGACGGCCTAATAATAATCCCTTTAATAGTAGAGGCCCTAAAGAGGCTAGGGAAATATATCCTCCTTAGGGACTTTAATCTCTACTATCCCCGGTAGAATAATAAAGGGAGAAGTATATACTACGTTATAATAGATATATTACTAGGCGAAACGAGTAAATATAGTATAGAAGTCGCCCTACTAGAGGGTATAGTAATATAACAGGGGAGAGGTCTAAAGTCGGTAATCGACCTAGTCTTTACTACTAAGGGTACTACTAACGTACTCTAAAACTACGGCCTAAGGGCAGACCTCTAGTATAGATCTAACTACCTCCTAGTATACACGGAATTTAAATGGAGCTAGGAGAGCTAAACCCTAGTCTAGAGGAGGGCGTAGAAGATACTTAAAGACAAGGAGGTCGCCACGAATATAAGGAATAAGGCCTAGTAGCTTAGACTTTCTCTAGGGCTCCCCTAGATTAGATCCGCCGGCGAGGCGGATAAGTACTTAGGGTAGATACTAGATAGGTTCCAGGCTATTATATAAGAATATATTCTATAAGTAAAGCCGTCTAGTAAGGTAAGGTCCTTTTAAAACTCGGCTTATAAGGATATAACGTAAAGGGTTAAACGGGAACTAAAGGCCTACTACTAGTACCGTAATACGGATACGAGGGAGACTCTAAGAGAAGCGGAAAGGGCGAAGGTAGCCACGATCTAAAGAGAGAAAACCCTCTACTTCCAGGCGGCTATATACTAGGCCTTAAAAGACCCTTAGGGGGTATAAGTACTAGCCTAGTAGGGGAAAAACAAGAGTATATCGCTAAGAGCCCTGCCTAAGTTCCCCTCCTTAAGTAGATAAGACGGGACGCTAGTAGCTACCTTTAAGGAGAAGGTAGAGCGCCTTTAAGAAACCTATTTCCTAGCCCCTTTAAGGGTAGATTTAGAAGATATTACCGAGGTAGAATACCTAAGCCCGATACTAGGGGAAGGGGATCTAATAGAGGCGGAAGTCTATAGCTTTATAAAGAGACCGTCGTAGGATAAGGCTCCTAGGATAAATAGGATTCTAAATAGGTTCCTACGGGCCGTATATAATAAACTAGAGGAGGAGATCTACTATCTCTTCTAAGGGTACTTCAAGATTAGATACTACCCCCGGAAATTTAAAGAGGCTAATATAGTAATCTTAAAGAAACTATAGAAGGAGAATTATATTAACCTTAAGTCCTATAAGCCGATCACCCTTTTAAATACTTTAAAAAAGATATTTAAGACGGTAATAGCGGCTAGGCTTAGAGATTACGCGGAGGCTAATAACCTCCTTCTAGAAGAATAGATAGGTATAAGGTAAGGGAGATTAGTAGAAACCGCGCTAGAAATGATTACTAATATAGTTTATATAGTATAAGGAATAGGGAAGAGGAATATAACGAGCCTCCTCTCCCTAGATATCGCCGGAGCCTTTAATCACGTCTCTTACTCTAGGCTACTTTATATAATAAAGATAAAGAGGGTCTTAGAAAAGATAGTATACTAGACGGCAAGCTTTCTTATAAAGAGGGCGACTTTAATTACCCTCGGTAGGAGGACGAGTTAGATAGAGTTAGTAGAGATAGGGATCCCCTAGGGTTTACCTATCTCTCCGATATTATTTCTATTTTTTAATACTCCCCTAATTAAGGAGTATAAAAAGTTAAAGCTACTAATTTAAGTCGGCGGATTTATAAATAATATCTATCTACTAGCTTATAATAAGAGTATTAAACGGAACTACGAGGTTTTAAATAAAGCTTATAAGGTATACTTATAATAGGCGAAGACCTATAAAGCCTTATTTATACTAAAGAAGTACGAGCTCGTTTATATAACTTATAAAATAAAGGGGGTAAAGATAGACGTAATAGTTAAGCTTAAAGGAATTAAAGTTAAATTAAAGATATTAATTAAGGTCCTAGGACTTATACTTAATAGTAAGCTAAATTAGAATATATACCTAAGGAAGGTATAAGCTAAGATAGATAACTAGATTTAGGCGCTCTACTACGTCGCCGGCTTTATATAAGGCGCGATTCTACCGGTTAGTAGGCTTATATATACGGTAGTAGTAAGGCTTATAATAATATTCGCGGCGCTAATATAATATAGCTTAAAGAATACCCCCGGAGTAGTAGGGAAGTATATAAAGACCCTAATAATAATCTAGAATAAAGGACTACGTAAAGTATTAGGGGCGTATAAAGCCACTTTAATTCCAGTCTTTAAAGTAGAGGCGGGAATCCCGTTAATAAGAGACTTCTTTAATAAGGCCTTACTACGGAGTAAGATCCTTTAAGGGATATATAAGACGGTCCTAAAAGGAAACGCGAAGATTAAGTCTCGGTTATAACTAAGAAGGGGTAGGAGGCTACGCCCTCCGCTACCCCTATTAGCTAAGAAGGAGTCTTAGGCGAAGCGGTCGTTAAACGGGGTACTTAATAGCCCGACGTTATAAAAAAGGATACTAACCTAGTAGGAAGGCCGGTAGTAAGGCCGGTAGCGCTACTACTAGCGGGGATTAGAGAGCCGATATAAGAGCCTAGTATAGAAGGGTGACCTAGTAGGGGGGAGATAGGACCTTTATAAGGGCTTAAAGAAGCCGGAGAGCTCTATAATAATCTAGTTATATACGGACAAGATTAGGTTTAACTACTTCTTATTTATTAGGAAGGTACCTGGGATCCTAAGTCCTAGCTACCTGTACGGGGTAGCGAGGTAGACCGGTAAACACGTCCTACTATTCTATCCCGACTATTATACTAGTAGGAGTTAGATATTACTAGAGGCTAGGTTAGAAGACTATAGTACTATTCTCTTATTACTAATAGGGATAAGGGTAGCGGCGAGGTAGTTAACTAGGTTAGGTACCCTCTACTAGTTTATACTAGTAAAAGAGATATTAGCGAGAACTAATAGAGAGGAAGGGCTCCGCCCTAATTAAAGAGAAGAGAATATAGTTAATAAAACCTTAGTATTATAAATAGTAGACCCGACCCCTTAATATACCGCCCTAATAGCAGGCCTATTAAAGGGGGGAGGGAAGGAGCCGAATAATAGTATAGCCTGCGGATAGTAGGTAGAGTTTTTATCCCTTAGCTAGGTTTCTCCCCGAACGATAGGTACGCTAGGCGTACCCCCTAAAAAGTCTACCCTTATTAGCTTTAGCTAGTATAGGAGTATAATTAATTAATTAATTAATTAATAAGATATCTAGCTATCTAGAAAGTATAAGAATAGCTAAGTATATTACTAAGGATTATTCCTTAGCAGCTCTTTATAAAAGCCTTCTATAGACTATATTATAATAGCTAGGTATAATTTAGGTTATTATAATACTATCTCTAACTAGTACTATTAAAATTAAAGCTATTATTATAAGATAAACTAGAAGTATATTAACTTAATTAAGAATCTTAATTATAATAATTATTATAATAAGATTCTAATTATTTTACCTTATAAAGGCCCTTATTCTTATAAATATTAAACTAGATATTTTTCTTATATCTTAACTCCTCTAATAAGTTAGGAATTATAAATAAACTTATTAGAATTAAAAGATTATAATATAACTAGCTATTAAGGTATTTATATATAAGGAGGACTTAAGCTAGTTTAATTATATTTATATTTTTATTTTTACTATTTAAGATAATATTAGATATATAATCTATTAAATCCTATTAATTATAAGCGTCTTTAATAGTATAATAGATTACTTTAAAGAGGCTAAGTAACCTATTTAATAAGTCTTAGAAATACTTTTAAAGTATATTATACTACTTAATAATACTATTTAAATTATTTTATAAGTTAACCTAGTTAATATAACTTAGTTAGTTAGTAAATTAATTATCTACCTTTCTTAAGAGGTATAAGTTAAGGTTCTATTATAAGATAGTAATATTTATAGTTATAACCTTTACTTAGAAATAGTTAGTAAAATTAAATATATTATAATAATTATAATAATTATCTTTATCTTTAACTAGTAGTATATTAGGATTTAAATTAAAATACTTAATATCTTTTAAGTAAAATTATAAGTTACTACTAGTTATACTACCTCTTATAATAGATTATAAGGTAGGTATTAGTCTACCTACTTTATTAGTTAATATTTAGAAGAGATTTAATATTATATTAAGTTATTTAGTTATAAAGCCTCTTATAAGCTAGGTTATAAGCTAGGTATTTCTAGTATTTTAACCTCTATTCTTTACTATTCTTAAAGTATTTAATAACTAGGGTCTAATTAGTTAATTATAAATTACCTCCTTTAATTAAGGTTACCTTAATTATAGTATTACCCTTATTAGTAGAGTTAGAGGGAGTAATTATAAACTCTAGCAGAGGTATACTTATTAATAAAGAGGATTAGGAATAATCTTTATAAGGTATAAGAGGTTATTATAAAAGCTACCTTAAATCCTAAATCTAATAATATTAATAAAATCTAGTAAGTAAGGTATAAAATAAGGGAATAATTACTTAGTTAGTCTAATAGGTATAATAATTTAAATTCTACTAGATTAATAGAATTAATAGATATAAACTAAGAATAATATATATATTCTTAGGGCTAATTAATTAGCCTAGGTAGCCTTAATTTTTTTAATATAATTAGGGAGATAAGATAATAATTAATATTAGTACTAGTACTAGTATATATATACCCCGTAGTAGAGAAATTAAAAAGTTAAAAAGCTAGGATAATTATATTCCTATTAATAAAAGCTAGTTTAATGAATTATTTATAAGGTAGACTAGATAATAAATAATTAAATATAATAGGTAGTAGCCTAGAGTATTACTCTAATAAGATAATTATAAATTCTAAAGGGGATTTACTAGGAAATAGGTAGTAAGGTAATATAGTTATAACTACCTTCTCTAGATTAAATTCTTAATAGGTAGTAAATCTTATTAAGAAATCTATTAAGGCTACCTCTAATAGATAAGATACTAAAGAGGTAGACTTAATAGAGAGTTATATTAAGGTCCTTAATCTATATAACTAGAGCTTATTATCTAGGTAGGCTAAGCGAGGTAAGTTAATATAAGGTATAATAGAAACAGGGTAGAGGACTATTAAACTAGTACTACTAGCGGCTAGTAGTAATATAAAATACGCCTAGTATATTTAATCTAGCCTATCTAGTAATTAATAGTACTTAATAGAGGCTAATATAGTATTACTACTATTTATAGTAAATGCTTTATAATATAATAGAAAGATATATTAGTAGAGAGGTAGAGAGCCTCCTTATAAGCTACTACGCTAAGCCTAATATGGTATAGTTAGTATAAAAGCATCTGTAAGAGCTTTTAGTAAGGTAACTATAATAAGTAAGGTAGATAAATATATATAAGTAATAAATAAGTAGTAAATTAATATATTATATATACTTATTATATATACTATTATACTTTATATACTATCCTCTTCAGGTCTAAGATCTTACTTTATATAGTCTCTTATAATAGTTATATACTTAATAGTATTATAAGTATAACCTTTCTTAAATATAAAAAGGATAAGTAAAAGAATAAGATATAATTTATATAAAGAAAGTACTAGTAGTATAATAGTTAATTATATAAGTTAATTCTTATTTCTTATCTTATCTTAACTATTATAATAATAATAAATAGCTACGCCTACTACTTATAAGCTATTATATAGCGGCCTTATATTAATATAGGCTACTATTCTAACTCTATATATTAATACCTTTAAGAATACTTTAACTAGATTAATAAAATACCTACTAACTAGGTTTAACTCTTATAAGTATCCTTTAATTTTTACTTTTTAATTATTAATAAGTTAGATTTCTAAATATTATTATTACTTACCTATTACTATCTCTATTACTTACCCGTTACTATCTCTATTACTTACTAGTTACTATCTCTATTACCTACCTATTACTATCTCTATTACTTATTAATTACTATCTCTATTACTTACCTAGCTAATTAATATTATTATTATATATATATAATAGAATTCTAAATATATATCTTAAAATAGTAATTAAACTAATAATTATAAGAGTAGATAGCTTAATAGTATATTTTATTATTCTAGACTTCCTAATCTAGACTAACTTTTATAGGTAGTTAGTTTAAGCTAGTAATATCTAATATTTATATTATAAAGGCCTAATAAACGCGTAGCTTTAATAGAATAAAGTTAAATAGAGAGGTTATACCTACTACTTACTAAAATAACCTTATAATTAAATATTAGAGAGACCTAGCTTATTCCTCTTACTAGCTACCTCTTTTCAATAGTAGAAATTTATTACCTACTTAATAAACCTAGGTACTAAGAACTAACTAGTAATAGTAAGGTATTATAATAAGGAACCTCTACTACTTATAAAACTAAAGATACTTATTATTTAAAAAATACTTTCTATTTCTCCTTATAAAACCTTAAGATTATATATACTATAATAGATATAAACTATTATTAGTTTAGACTTATTATTAGAGTATACCTTAGATATAACTAAGTAGGAGAAAGAAATATTAGTTAAACCTAATAATAATAATAGTAAATATACTAGGGATATTTATAATACTATATATAATAGGTAATATAGATATATTAATAATATTTATTACTATATAATTATATATCACGTAGTTATATATAATAATATTAGAATTTTAGAATAATATATCTAGAATATTATTATAACTACTTATTTAAATCTATTTAGCCTAACTTTAGCCTAATTCTAGTTAAGTTAAGCTGTAATATTATTCTATTATAACTTAAAGTAATAGGAAGTTACTCTATAAGTCTATAGCTAACTAGGGGCGGGTTATATAAGATATATAATTTAAAACTAGTAGGCTAACTTTCTAAATTACTAATATAGTACTAGCCTTTCTAGCTATCTATTAAGAAGTATACTTCTATATATTTAATATTTAAAATAAATAGGAATACTTAGTATAAATTAATAGTATCTTATACTTTAATTCCTTTACTTAAAGGATTTTAAAGTTATATATATTTAGAATATTAAAAGCCTTATTCCTATTCTTATTCCTATACTTATATAATAATAATATCTTAATATTTCTTTAAATTCTTATTTTATCTAGAGAATATAGTAAATAAGATATTTCTTTTATCTTATAACTTTCTTATTAATCTATATATAGATATAAGTCTTAGAAGGATTTATATCTTTTATTCCCTATTAAAAAGATAGCTTCCTTACTATACTAGAATCTTAGAATAGAACTACGTAGACTAATAAGATATAACTAGTAAGATATAGAGACTACACGTATATAGATTATATAATATAGACTTTAGACGTACTAAGCGCGTGGTAATTATATAGGAATAGAAATAAGACTTTTAGTATTCTAAATACGCGCGACGTTCATTTCCCCTAAGCGAGGAAATTCGGGTGTGAGGTACTTTCGATTCGTGCCAATCATTCTTATTCATTTTGAATATCGCAAATATCTTGTTAAGACTCACTGAGCATCTAGGATTCGTATGATCGTATCAAGCATGTGGTTCTAGTATTCGGAGAGCGCCACCAACCAAGTATAGACTTCCAGTGACTAAAGTCTGGATGCCCGACCCTCGATCATACGACCTCGCCAAATTCAAAGCGCCTTCAACGGTCGACTCGAAGGTTGTGTGAGTTTCAGGGAATATGCATCTCCAAGCCTCGATGTACTGTTCCTGCATATCGGCAGAGAAGGGATGATCCGCGGGTCGAAAACATCGATCTAAAGGCAAATGAGTAAGTAGAGTCTTGCATAGAGCGACGTCGAAGCCTCACCAGCATCACGGACGCCGTCCTGTCGTTGCTCGTATGTACTTATGATGAGATACTGGATTGATGTGCGCCGCTCTCGCAGAGTAGAAGCAATACTTCGAAGGAGGGCCGCTCCATCTCGTTCTGATATATGACTGAAGATCATGATACGCGTGATTGGCACGGACTCGCTGGTGAAGTTAGTCCGAGAGTTCGTTTCCAATCAGGGATCTTCAGCGACCTTTTGTCTTGTACGACCATATCGGCGAACCACTCGGCAGCATTTTTTACACTCAATTCGTTGTGTGCTCCATCAAGAAACCACTGCTGACGTCCCTGGGTAACCTGTTGGAAACGTCCGAGCCAAAAGAATTGCTGTATACCCACGCCAATATCCTCCCCAGTGAGGTCGCTGCAGGGCACTGGCGATGTCTCACTAAGGAAAGCACGGGTGAGAGCAAGTGCAAGCGAAGCGTTTGTTCTTTGGACTCGTGGCCTCAAAGCAGATGCATTGACTGGAAGTAAGGGATCCACGCTGACATATTCCAATACAACATCTCTCTCATTTGCCCGCCGCTCTAGCATCGCGGCGGCCAGCGGTTCCTGTGGCGATGAGAAAGCCGGCCGTCCGGACTTGAAGATCCCGGCTTTGTGCCAGGCAATGTTTTCAATGGATGGACCCAGCTGTTTAACGTGATCCATCCCAATGGTCGAAATACCTGTGACAACAGGCCGTACGAAGACATTTGTAGCATCATATTCCCCACCGTTATGGGTCTCGTAGATGGCGGAATCAACATTCTCTTCAATGAATGTATGAACAGACACGAGCATCAGTAACTGGAGATATCGAGGCTTAGGCAGCGAACGAGACGTTATATTGTCCCACACCTCGAACAAATATTTCGTGAAAAGTTCTTCCGAGATCGGCTTGCGGTTGATTTGTATTCTTTCCTGTACATGTTTCAAGTGTGGTGAGGTATACAGGCCAATCCTTTTGGGGTATCGAGTCCTGTTCCCGTGAGCTTCCAAGAAAGAACTCGTAAAGGCGCATGTGCTCCCTTTGCCTTTTGTTCCTGCAACGTGTATTACATTCAATTTCTCAATATCATTATCCTATCCCTCGTTCAGAACGCATCGAACAATGAGGCCTGGGATGTTGATACCGAGTGACCGAGGGAGCTTAGCCAGGCCTTCATACCCGACAAGCTAGGTTTGCCCGTGAAGCTTGACATCGCTGGCATTTTTGGCAAATCCTCCGCCACTTCTGGTATTGATTTGGGTCGAACATCACGACGCCTGCTGTTAAGAAGATTTATGGCGTCCTGTAAACGATCAACCTTGCAAGCCTCCCTTTGGGTTTCCATCCTTACCTCGTACTGTCTTGACATGCCAATTGATGCTTGCGAGGGGAAAGATCTACACATCCTGCGCATCGTCCTCCATAAATTTAGGGGGCGATGCGGGCAGGCTGACTTGAACCCGCTTTAATGCGAGGATTCCAACCCCGGACTGAGGCACCTCGTGCATAAAACAACGGCCCGAACCGGGCACGTGGCAGCGAGATCTTCGGGATTGGGTTTTTCACATGCGTTACCAGATCCACTTCTCGTTGTAAGGTAGGTAATTTCTAGGTGTTCCTTTATCATTCAATGTTGCTTACAATGAAAGAACTCAGTGATGACATTTCTCACTGATGAGATTACGTAATTGATACATTCCTGTCGTTGAAACATGCCAAGAGTCCTTTGTTTTGAGATACCATGATCACAACTCCATTCAGGACAGTCCCCCTGGACAGTCCCCCTAGCCACATTTGCGGGCGGTGGTTTGTATGACGTGATGTACGCTCACTAGCATAACTACTGCGCACCACGACCGATTAGCATCATTTAAACGCTGATGTCATGCATACATACTACTCCATAACATGTACCCCTACTATCTATGATCATTTATTGTAACGTGGTGGGAGTAGCTGTCGTATGACTTCAAGTTCTGATGGTTGGACCCTGTCAGCCCTACGGCTTGGCAGGGTCTGCGGAGAAATAAGCGGTGCGTTTTTAAGTAAGTATGATAGCGAGGTCGTATGACGGCAACACTATAGGAATGTATGTATGAAGCATGGTTGGTAGATCTATAACCTCGAATAAAGCCTCCTATGAAGTGACCAAGTAGCACTCGGGCTATGTGTTGAGGACTATGGGTCAAAATTTTATACCTATTACACGTCCGCGTACCACTCTGACAGCCGAATAATATTAACAGCAGCCACGGAATAACTCCAAATAATCGTTTGCCGTATCTTTTGCAAAGGGAAACTAATTGCCTATAGCAGTTTAGCGTTGGTACGACATCAGACCCTCAGCAAATACCTCCACCTCCTCTCATATGGCCAGCCCGGCGTAGCCAGCAACGAGAACTTGTAGAACACCCTTCACAGCTGGATCCTGCCCCCACAGCACGGTCGACAAGGGCCAGAAAGGGCGTGGAGCTAAGGAAGTCGAAGAGACTAGAGTCGCAGGCAAAAAGGGATAAGGCGGACGCTGATCGGAAGTTGGAGGCGAAGGAAAAGCGTGTAGCCAATCAGAAGGCAAGGAATGAGAAGAAGGAGGCGAGGTTGATGGAGCCTAGGAAGGAGGATGTCAGCCAGTTAGCTGATAAGTTGTTGAGTTCATCGTTGTAGGTAGGATTGGTAGGATAGGGCGTACGTACATTAAAAAGAACTATTGCAGGCACGCAGTCTCACGTGATATATGACGACAGCAGTAGCGACAGCGACAGCGACAGCGACAATGTTTGTATAGCTGCATGTTGACAAATGGTAAATAGTACTACCCCGCAAACGTGGCAAATGTGGCTAGGGGGACTGTCCAGGGGGACTGTCCTGAATGGAGTTGCCATGATCACGGAGGAACCGAACAGTATTCAACGTCTGAATCGAAATATGAATCATAGAACATATTCCATGAAATCTATCTTTTAGAAAATAACAGTCTGAAAGCCCCACGATTCATTGGCAACTTTTTCGATTGTCGAGTTCCATGCCCACACCTCGTCGATTCGCCCCAGTTGATTCAGATATCATCGGTCTACCAAGCTTTTTAAAGGGTCAAAAATGACAGTATCGGGTTTCACAGCAAGCTATGCTTGTAGCACTGCCATGCCTCTCTGAGGAGCTGCGTTTGGGACTTTGACTTTCTTCCGAGACAAGGGAGGGTTGAGGTAACCTTCGAAGATCGTTGCCTCTGACAAATCATTGATGTGGAAAATGAGTAGGAGTCACCCGCAAAAGCCGGCTTGGTTGGCACGCGCCTGATGAGACAATACCAATACGGAAGTTTCCCTGTGCATTAGATAGGAGTGGTAGATGGTAGAGAATCCAATGAGAGAAATGCATTCAAAGTCAAGGGTATACTCGAACCAATGCAGAACCAAAGTAGGCTCGGGCCTTTGGTTATAGCGAAGCGTGTAGGATGAGAGATGAGTCGCTCGTAAATATAACGTGACGTGCAAAGCGGGAATCATCGATGCCTGCGTTATGGCGACCTTTAGGCTATGGCTTTCGAGTGTTGTCATAGAATTGAGACTCTGTGATGACTCTACTAACTGAATTCGTTTGAGTACATGTGCAATATACATATCTTGTTATTGCGGGTTTGATGCTCTATCACTATGGTCTCGAGCATTGGATCACAATGGCACAAACCAATCTGAATGATGACTATGGTAAGCCCTACCTATGTTGTAGATTTCCTCTCTAAAAACACATGGCCGCATCACAGACGAGAACCCATTGCTGAAATATTTTTCCTGTCAGCATATGATACCTCTTCATCATAGACGCGCCTTCGAGTACTTTCTCCGCCCGGGTCTCGCTAGCAGATAATGCTTACGATCAAGCAGAGCACGAACACGAAGACTTGAGGGATCCTTCGTGGGATGATCTGTGCCGTCTTGGGAACGGATTTCTCCAATATGAACAGATGATGGAGCTTAGGGGACTCCGCGTACCATAGCGGGAAGACACGGGCAACAGCAGTGTGGGAAGGGGGGATGGCGCTAAGACGACAACTGCAATGTTTCCGCTAAGCGAGACTGGGAATTGCACCTCCGGTGCTCTCTTGAGAGGGAGGGTGCGTGAGCATGAGACTCATCTTGAAGCCCGAGAGGCGTAAATGTAGAACTTATTTTCGTCATGCGTCCACGCTTTCGAAAATGCTGACGCAGACTGATTCGCCCCTTTCGATCCAAACATGCGTAACCGTGAAATGAGATTTGACGCCTGCATGGTCTGACTTCAGACATGTTGCATGGTTCAACCACTTCCTTCAAGGGATCTCTTTGGTGCCAAGAGATGGGATACTGGACCCCAGTGAGTACAGCCAAAGACAACCATGAACATGCAATAGCCCATGATAATTTGGACTTTCGGCAGGACGAACTGCGCCGCAGGTTTCGTTGTATAACAAAAGTTGGCCTGCAAAGCGGTACTTGGTGCCAACCAGTGCTGTAGGTCTATGTGTAAGAAGGCAACGGTGCATTCGCAGGCGCGATTGTGGCTCAGTCCTGAAACAAAACCCCATAAGGCGATAAGGATTTATAGGTCCGCCGTGCAGGTGGCCTACTCATCCCATTTCCGTCATCATCCATACTCGGCCTATAGGGCATATTGATTGGCGGTTTGTGTACTCCATCGCCATCCATACTAGGCTGCCCGGCAAATTTCACTTTTGGTTGCATGGAGGTTTGCAGAGGTATAACCGTGCTACTTGAACTTGTTGGCCTACTACCGTTGCCCCTGATGGAGCTCCCTTCATCGATGGACCTACGCCCGTCGTTGGTCGATATGAATGAATAAGCCGTACCAGCAATTCTTGGTCCTGCCCGCGTCATGAAGTGTGACTGCTTTGATTCGCCGAAATCGGAGGGTTGCCGGAAAAATGGCTTTCTTCCCTGCGCCTTCGGCTCCTCTTCTTGATGGTGTCTCGAATCACTGTCGCTCCAGATCATGGTAGAGACTCCAGTAGATTGATTCTTATCGCTTTCATGATCCCAAGGAATTGCTGGAGCAGTGTGATTAGGACCCAGGTCGCTGTTGGTCTGTTGTGCAGGCGCCGCTGGCTCGGGATCGCTATCGCCTTCATCTTCATCATCTACAAGGATCACCATCCATACGCCGATGGTATCGTTGACCCCCAAAAGTGGTGTGCAATGTATCCACCGAGCTCGAGACTTCGGGGCAGTTTTGGATTTCCACTGCACCTTCGCAGTCACTTTCCTTCCCACCTCAAGAGCATGGGAAAGTTCATCACGAACCCTCGTGCTACCTCCGATCTTGCTCATAAGAGGCGATTGCAAGATCCCAGGCATTCGTAGATCGGGCGAGGCGAACAGAATGCGAAGGGAGGGAAACGGCCTGACGAGTAGATAAGTCTTGTAGTACCCAAGCGGCGGTGCGCTGCCCTCGCCGTTCAATTGAAATGTATTGTCGACGGTAACTAATGGTGTGCTGGAGGACGCACGAATTTCTCCTTGCTCCTCGACGTCGCCCTCGACAGCATTACGCTCGGACTCGAGTTGCTGCCGCTGCCGCAGCTGTATAAGTTTTTCAAGCTCCTGAGGATTGAACGTTTCACTCAATTGCTCAAATTCGTTCTGTTGAATGGTTTCCACTGGATCATCACTAGTTTTGATGAGGCTTCCGTGGTTTTCATGCCGACGCATCAATCTTCGGAGAGATGTGAAACCGGTGGAATTGATGACGAGATCAGTAATATCGAGTTGGGCTCCAAGGTAGTATCTTACTTTGCCAGACTGATCGCGTAATGGCACACACATAATTAGGTTTACGAAGGGTGTACCATCCTTTCGACTTTGAGTCATGACCAGTCAGCAAGCGACCAACCTTCCGATAATAGAACCTTACTAATTCAACAAGACTTCACAATGTTCGCGCTCAACGTCAAGCGACTCACGAAAGCGACTGATGCCGAAGGCACTTGTCCTAGGTCCTCCCAAACTACGGCAATTGCGACCTAAGAATTCATTCCTAGGGTAACCTGTCATTCGGTGGAACTCTTCGACCGATTAGCATGGTCTTAAACAAGCATAATTCGAAGGGGGAGCTACCTTCAGAGGTGAAAACTATAGGATTGTCTGGTCGAGCCGGATCCGAGAGTACGAATACTTCCGCCAAACCATCTGCAACGCTGCGTGATTTCGGATCTTCCCTTCCTGTTATACGATCTACCAATGCAATATCAACGGTTTGGACGTATATGAAGGCGATGAACGCCGGGAAGTCATCCTTCAAAAGTATGTCCAGTGCTCTGTCCGACTTGTCTTCCATCACCCACGCCATGGTGGCGCTGTTCACTTCTGACGTAAACTCGTGGCCTGGAATAGGCTCGAGACCATTGATGATAGATTCGGCGTATTTAATCGTCTTCAATGCTTTTACGGCATCAAGATAATAGGCAAGAATAGGGACCGAATCTGGTCGATACATACGCAGAAACTCTGCAAACTTCAAGGATAGTTTTAGGTCTGCAAGTATCAGTTTAAGGTGCTGTCGTGAAAAGAGTAGCTCGGAGCGCTGCTCCAGGGGGTCGAGGGTGTCATTGGCTTGGGTAATATCAATCTCCTTGTCGGGTTGAGCCAGGCTGAAGCTATCAGGCTTCGAACTCTCTGTCAGCAGAGGGGGAGGAAGGCCAGGATCTGAGCTGCGTCGCGGTGGGAGTAAAATCGAGTCGTCGTCAAGCTCTTCGATCGGGGACAAAGGAGGTGGGCTATCCTCCTCGTACGGGTCAGAATATGGCTGGTAATATGGACGTGAATCTTTAGGCGGGGGATAAGTCGGAAGGTGTTCCCTGCAACCGAATAAGCATACAATGTAGATACAGTTAGGCAAGATGGCGTATGTACTCGTCCAGGTGTACAACGAAGGCTTTGCCAGCAGTGGCTGACGAGGGATTATAAAAGTCGTATTTTGAAGGATCGAAGCCATCCCCATGTTTCATACCGTAATCCACTCCGGGCGAAGGTGTTTCGAGATCCTCCACATAGCCATACGTTCCCTCGTTATCGGAGACTTTGGCCATGAGTTTGACTTGGGATCTCTATTGAGCGCAGGCCATCAATTGCCCACGCGACCAGAATAGACGTAGAATCGCAATTGTACGATCGCGGCTTGTCCGAATTGAATTTCCCAACTTGCAGGAACTCAAACAATAGTAGAGACGGGAGTTGGTATTGTGCGGCCCGTGGAGTATATATTGTTGGGCGTCTATGGTGTGAGAATTGCATGTATGAGCAGCAAATGTGAAGGACGAAGAGGGAAAAGAGAAGAAGTGGTGACGCAAAACTAGCGGACGAGGGTCCATAGATCTGTGGAGCGGACATGGGGGGAAGTGGCTTCTAGCTCAAGAGCATCGATGCTAGACTGGGTCGGGGTGTTTTGTGTGCCGTGTGGTAGATTGGCATTCGTCCGTTGCGTGGAGAAGGGTTAGGTATGTGCACCGGACAAGCCTCCTTCGACTTTCGAGCCGTCTTAAGGGTCTCTTTGGGACTCTCATTGAGTTTGAGATGGTTCCATCCCACGAGTGCAAGAGCAAGGTGATGAAAGCCTTGTTCCCTTTCACCCAGCGTGCCGAGGATCTATTATATTGTAGTATTACTAGAGTGTTGAACTAATAGTACTACTACATAAGGTAGTACCTAGTAGTAGACCATCTAACGGGCTACCACGGCTTTCCCGCCCAGATAGTTCTGCAATCTCCAAAGTCGATCGGCTAGCGCCTCATAAAATCACCGATCACGATCGATGGATCATCTGGCCGAACACCCTCTGATTGGTTGCCTCCAATATAATGTCAGCTAAAGTCAGCTACGACTATAGAATATTCGGCTAGGAGGCGTGTGGAGACTCGTCTACGCAACATCTACCGGGATGGGCCTGGAGCCGCCATGGCCGAATTCGGCATAATTGATAGATGCTTCTGCACCTTTTTTTTCCCTTTTAAAGTGACTTTAGATTGACTCGAGGCTTGACAGGCATCATGAACGGCTCGACTTGCTGCTCCAAACGGCATTTGCTCCACCAAGACTAAAGCTAGAAGGCAGTTGCGCCTCTTTACCTTTTCCACCGTGCGGGTGTTTGGATTTTGTCCACTCAGTCACACTTCAGACGCATGGAAATTGCTACCAAGGACGTACCTTACTGCTGAACATGTCGCTGATAACAAGGGAAATGGCCCTTGGTACAGGTCATACTGCTACGAATGGGGACGCGAGACCGACCAGCAGTCAACGGATGCAAGTTGCGCAACGCACCAACTCTTCCACCAACGGCGACGAAGTCTCGCGTGACTACAATGCACCTCCCTCCTCCTTCTCGGCCCCAAAGCAGAACGGCGGTATGGATAAGAGGGCTGAGGCCCTGGCCGACTTCTTCAGCTCCGAGGTTTTCCAGATCGTCCTGCACAATCCCACCACCGCCCATCGAATGCTGAAGTTCAGTCAGGCTCGAATGTGTGGCGAGAACATGGAATTCCTGGAGAAGGTGAGAGGCCATAGCTATCGAGCGCGTGTCTTCCACTGACGGCCCTTCGGTTACGTAGGTGGATCGGTACCATGCGCTCCTGGACGAATTGACTACGATCATGACCGACATTCACTACTCTTATACCGCTACCGAGGCATCCAAGCAGATTGGCATTCCTACCAACCTGTTAAAACGCATAAATCAAGATATCAAATCGTGCACCGCAAATACTTTACCTTCCATGGAATCGATCTTCATAGAAGCGCAGGACAATGTGGAGAACATCCTGAGGACAGCCGTATACCCACGCTTCGTCAAATATCAGATGACCAACAGCGCCTCGAAAGCTTTGTCGACCGATCGAAGCAAGTACCAGGGGCTAGGAGACTGCTTTTGTCTGACAGACCCAAAGTAAGGCAATATGTAGTCTTCAATGTTTAGCAGAAGGCTGATTCTATGATTTATAGCAAGGCAGACAATCCAATTGTGTTCGCATCAGACGGCTTCGTCAATGTTACCGGCTACTCGAGAACGGATGTCGTACCACGCAATTGCCGATTCCTTCAGGGTAATTATACTGACAAGACGGCCGTAAGGAGATTAAAGGCCTCGATCGATGCAAGAGAGGAGACCGTGGAACTTTTGCTGAATTATAAAAAGAACGGAGAGCCCTTTTGGAACCTACTCTATGTCGGTAAGTATCTTTGGGCTGGGATGGATTAGTACGTTCAGAGCACTGATGACAGAGCAGCACCACTGTATGACGCGAATGGCAATTTGAAATTCTTCATTGGCGGGCAAATAAACTGCTCGACCACTATACGCAGCAATACGGATGTCCTGAAAATTCTATCCATGTCGGACGATCCAGAAGATGACAAGGAGGCTGCACAATCGATCATGAGTGTGAAGCCGAAGAGAAAGATTTTTGGCTTTACCAGGAAAGAGAGCAGTGCTCAGCTTCCTCAGAGCACGAAACGTGTGGAAGTTCGTGGGGAGGGTATGGAGCAAGGGCTACTGAAGCAGATTGAGAAGATGAATTTTCGAAGTCAGATGGAGATCTTCTATACAGCTTACTCAAAGGTACGCCCCATAGGTCCCATGACGTACGTCCTCTATGGAAGAGCGCCATGCTAACAACCCATAGTATTTGGTGATCAAATACGACAAGTTCACCATCCAGCACTACTCGTTAGGCGTCGTGGAAATACTTGGCCTCACCAATAAGAACAGCCATGACTTTGTTGGGAGTGACATATTCAAATTCCTCGGCCAGCACACCGCATCCCTGCCACGAGAGTATAAATCGAAAGTCACATACTCATTGAAACATGGCCAGGCCATTTCCGCCAGCATCAACCTGTTCACGCTCCGCTCACTGGCACGCTCCAAAGGCGACGACAAGTTCTTCACCCACTGGACGCCATGCAAGGACGAACACGGTGCGATAGTATACGTGGTCGTGACACTGAGCTCTACATTATACGGTTGATATATTCATGCACACATATACCCACTCCTCGGAGCATTTTGTCGGCTTGTTAGGTGGGATGTTTGGCCACGGGCTGGTTCTTGTGGATATGACAAGTAGGCGACTGCATGCAATTCGGTGTTATTCGATAGGATATAATACGTAATTCTTGAATATGATTGAAGCTCTTCGACAAAAGGAGGGTATTCGACTGAGGGTTGGTACCACCGCAGTACAGGCTATCACCGAGAAGAAGTTTTGATGACTCGATAGCTCAAATACGTATGTAATATGCTTGGATGGGTGATGGACAGGACAGACTAGCGGTGGCTCACCGTCAATAATATTTGTCGATACAAGATGAAGATCGAATATTACCAGGACTTTCTTTACCAACGTCCCGACTAGTCCCCAGTCCTTCCGCGTAAGATGCCCACGACCCCCCTGGATCTTTGGGGTCCCTTAAGGGTGAGCGTGGGCCAGCTGGTCCCTGCTTACACCAACTACGCGCCACCACGTGAACAGGCCCCCGCCTACCAGCCTCATATGTCCCATGTGCATTGCCTGGCGTGCGTGAGAGCCTTCCCCCTGAATTCATCTTGCAAACTCCAGCCAGATCGATCGACCGCGAGCCTACACATTCATAAAGTGGTGTTAGGGGTCGCTACGTGCTCCTTCAGTATAACTAGTGCGCAGCCTAGGTACCTTAGGTACTTGGCTAGGCGGGTGTTCCCCTCGGGGACGAAGCTATTACATACACGAATCATGTGGGGGAGGGGTAATCGTAGACAATTGGGGGTTGGAGCTGTAGTATCTCCAATAAGCAAACGTCCAGTCATCGCACGAACAGATCCGACTTTGAAATAGTTGCAGCCTTCAGGAAGTCTCGTCGTGCACAGCATGTTCCTCCCATTTGCAGCACACCTTCTCATCGTGGTCTGTGTTGTTTCGGCGCGAGATGTTGTTTTCCCTCCAGTCTTGAGCTTGGAGAGATTGCAACAACCGTTTGGACAGGATGATGGCATTGACATCAGCACGAGGAGCGACTTCCATGGCCTGACGACTTTCGCCAATTTGCCCTACGCCAATTGCTTCACAGACAAGGATATAGATGCGTATGACATTGCTATTCTAGGCAGCCCTTTCGACACGGTCAGTACTGCCCCAATCACTAATATGAAATGGGCACCTGCAAAGTCATCACACTTTTGTTAGCCGTGTGAACAAGCCAAACTGTTGCACTAGAGACGACGCAATGGAGTGCAGCTGATATACGATCCAGTCAGTGACCGCACGTCCAGGTGCTCGGTTCGGCCCTACTGGCATTCGACTGGGCTCTCGACGGATATATGCAGCTGGTGCTTGGAATATCTATACTGGTGAGACCTTTTCCCTTGTTGTCCTCGATACATACTTGATCTATCTGGTATTGAATGAGTCTCTGATGCTAGGAGAAAACCCACTTCAAAGTTGGGCCAGAATCCTGGACTGTGGAGATGCGCCTTTGACTTTTCTTGATAACACCATTGCCCTCAAACAGCTCCAGAAGGCACATACTGTATGTTCTAGATTCCGCCCCCTCGGTCAGTCAGTTGTACGATAGCGAGGTTGAAGCAGCAAACAAGGTTTTAGCTACCTGCTTACACATCAAACCTTTTCAAAGGTGGTTTCAGGGCGGAAGGCGAAAGCGGAGACAAAATCATTGACACCTCGTATTATTGCCTTGGGAGGCGATCATACGACAACTCTTCCCGCCCTTCGTTCCGTAGCTTCACGATGGGGGAAAGTTTCCGTGATTCATTTTGACTCCCACATAGGTATGCAGCTCAACCTCCAAGTCAGCCAGTGGGGTTAATCGTTCCTGTAGATACTTGGGACCCGAAAGTTCTAGGTAGTTTCTGTCTTTGGAAGACGCATCGATCATACTGATTAGAGCCATCAGGCGGCGGGCTGACACAGTATATGTAAGTTCGGAGCGATATAGATAGGCATGTGCTGGGACGAGGTGGATCTGACTGAACTCCGAGTGATCCAGGAGCGTCAACCATGGTGACTTAAGACATTTACTCCCTCTGTCAAGGTTGCCAGCTGAGACACATCAGGAACTTTCCTCCACCTTGCACACGAAGAAGGGTTGATACGAAACACATCGATTCACGCTGGCATTAGAGCACCGGTGCTCAGGTCCAAAGGAGACATGCGCAACGACGTCCGCTGTGGCTTCGACACCATTAAGGCTAGAGATATCGATCGCATTGGCGTGGATGGCGTGATCAAGAAGCTCAAGGACAGAGTTGGCGACACGAACGTTTACATCTCAGTAGATATTGATGTGCTCGATCCAGCATTTGCGCCGGCAACAGGAACGGCAGAAGTTGGGGGCTGGACGACAAGAGAGTTGCTGTCTATCCTGGATGGCCTTGAGGGTTTGAATGTTGTAGGTGCGGACGTCGTGGAGGTTGCCCCTATATACGATAATCCTGGGGAGACGACAGTCCTGGCTGCAGCTGAGGTTGTGCTCTCGTTGGTGACACTGATGGTTCAGCAGCCAGTAGGGACGAAATGATGACAATCCGTTCAACTTGAACGGCTGGTGGGCGACAAGCTGCATCATACTGAACGAGACAAGTGGAGGTGTAGCTTCTGATTCAGTGTGCTAAAGGTAGAATAAAGATTCTTGGAACATCCCCGACCGCGACAATGTTATTATCACCTACCCACCTGCGTTACCTTATGCTGTAGAACACCTAGCGCCGGGAAAGCGTGGGGCGCGGAACCCTGCCGTCGCTGAAGATGGACCTCGTTCATCCAGGTATCGACGACCTTTACGCAGATTCAACACCCGCATACCGCTCGCACTTCCTTAAAGTCCGCGTCCGAGCCTATCGACTAACTGCAGATCGACTTTTGAAGGAAGATCCACGCAATGGCTAGCAAGGAACCCAAGTCCTTCGCTCCCAAGGATCCACCCAAGCTCGATCCACCCAAGGATGATCCTATCAGCCGAGCTGACCTAGCAAAGTGCAACGGTACGATTATCCTATCAAGTTGACCTCACAGTCCTTGAGCAAGATTGAAGAAAGTCTTGCTAATTTGGTTGCAATCCCATGAACTAGGCACCGACTCCACGCACCCAACCTACGTGGCCATCATGGGTACAGTCTTTGATGTATCCGGCAATACCGCCTATGCGCCCAAAAACCCGTACAATGGTGTGTGTGTCGATCACTCTCGCACAGAACATCAAATGCCGATGGCCTCAAGAATTGGCGAAGATCGCAGCCAGCTGACCTTCTCCTTTCTCGATTAGTCTTCGCCGGCAAAGACGCCTCACGCGCTCTCGCACAGTCCTCACTGAAGATCGAGGACTGCAGATCCGATTGGGAGGATTTACCGGACGATAAGAAAGCCGTTCTTCAGGATTGGTTCACATTTTTTAGCAAGCGGTATAACATCGTGGGGAAGGTGCAGGGCTAGACGTCGAAGAATTCGACATCTATGTGGATTTTGACGCCCTTTTTTGGCTGTGCTTCGACCGTTTGATGAGGCTACCCCGGTCTGATAATGCGTATTGGCTATCATTGCGGCCAGCGAATTCACCAGCCTGACTTGGGCTAGCCTTGACTGATGGCACCCTTTCACCCTCTCATATTCGGTCTTACTGCTATTGATAAGAGCGTTAAGTCCACCTCGGCGATCGGATGACCGTAATTGAAAACCGTTGCCATCGAGTCGGCCCGGCATCGCCAAACAATCGTACAATATTTGACACGCCAAGACCCTCACTCTCCGTGGTTTCGCGCTTAAGTCCAGCAGGTAGTAGGCCTCAACGATGCAGATTTCGGTATGTTAAGCGAACTCTTCGGACAGAGCAACGGTTCGAGAGGCGTTGGAATCGCTAGAAGCTTTACGTAGCTGAGGGAAACATACTGTCTTTTTAGTCGGAAGGATTTCGTGCCGAAGCGCTGCGTCGTGACCAACAACCCACCAGAACAAAAGAGGTGGAAGGCTGTGGCCCAATGTGACCATGCAATGGCATTTTGGCCAACGGGACCTGCTGTTATACCACATGTAGAATCTAGTTTGGTCGAGTTTTTCCTTTTAATGGCACTGCGCTGAAACACATAGCGCTTATAGACATTGCAGAGCCATTGTTGAGGAATGGTACGTTGTACCTGTTGAGATGCTTCGAGGCCTAGACCTGGCACTGGGCCCCTATTTGGCACGAAAATTTCATGGATTCACACAGCGTCCAATAGCTTGCCTTGTGGGGCTTTGGGACGCGAATAGCGTGTCCATTGCCCATCCCAAGAATCCCTGATGGCTTGACATTGTAGGCTGAGGTTGAGGCCCCAAGAGCCCACCAGCAAGGTGTGCTGCTCACTATCAGACAAGCAGAGGGAAACGACAAGGTTTCTCAGTAGGGGAAAGATGGCAATATCAATGAGGGCAGGTGTCATTGGGCGATGCAATTCATCGTAGGTGAATGTGCACAAGTGCAAGTTTCGACCTCCTCGCCCACGCTGGGCAAGAAAGATTACACTTAGAGTGCATCGAATGTTGGAAAAGGAGCCGGGGAAGCAGGTGATAGTCTGCAATAATTACCAAATGTTGCGTACTTGGGCACCATGCACTGAGAGATTCGAAAACAGACAGATCAGTGACCATTGACAATTGGCATATGCTAACCAGCTGACGCTTTACCCCTAGATTTCCGTATCATCCTCTTTCTTCCGATAATACGCTGTCGCTTGCTGCTTTCGTCGGAGTCTTTCGTAGTCATATTTGCCGCCGACGTGTCCCTTTGCCTTAAGGGGTCTGACCGGGGGCTTCGCTTCCTTTTCATACCTTTTCTCGTCTTTGCCATCAGCTGGTCCTTGCTCGGTGTCTTTGTGGAAGTAGCCAGCGAGATATCGCCATTCTGGCGTTTCTCTGAGACGAGCTTTGACCTTTCCCTAGCTTTTGCTTCTCTCTCATGCCGTCTATCAACGACCTGAGTATTTTCAACAGCAAATTCCACGATTAGTCGTTTCTTCCTCTCTTTGATCTCTGATCCAGCGGCTGTACCATTAGATACGCCTACTGCATGCCCGTTCAGCCATCGAAGTCCCTTCAAGGCCCATTGATGTGAGGTATACTCGACGAAACCATAGCCTCTGCTTCGACCAGCTCCATTTGTTTCTGCTACTTTACCGCCCTCGCGACCTTCAAAGTGGACCGTAGCTTGCTTGACAATCCCTTTCCCTTTTGCTTTACGAGCCTTCTCGGCCTCTCTCATCCCCTCACCGCCTCGTGAACGCTCTTCCTTTGACAGTGGCTTACGCGCTTCAGACTTGACGTCTTTGGCAAAGCCAACAACCGCTTCTCGAGCAAGAGCTTTGAGGTCCTTGGAGGTGATATGACGGGGTAGATTGCGAATTGATAAACGTGTCAGGCTTAGGTGAAGGGCGGGATTGCTTCTGATGAGTGACTGCCGCTGCCTCGCGCTGTCCTCTCGCATCTTGATGTCAGTCGCAGAAAGAAGACCGTATAGTGGAGTGTCGGCCGGCACAGTGCCCTCAGAAAGTAAGAAGAGCCGTCGCTTATCTTTATCTCTGACATCTCGTATATTGTTGCCCGCGAACGTGAGACGTGTGGCTTCTCCTCGATCCACGGCTCGAGATACCTGAAGGACTCTTCCATCAATAGTAAATCGACCAGAAAAATCCTTGCTTGTATCTTCTAATAAAGAATACTTGTTCGAAGAGGCATTAGCACTTCTGTTTAGGGAGCCTACTTGGCCAGACACAAGCTGCATCTGATGGGCCTCCCGAAGGCAAGTATCTGCGTCTTCTGCATTGACAAAGCATACGAAACCAGTGCCTTTGGACCTCTCGGTTGCTTGGTCAAGAACTATTCTTGCATATCTCACGGGACCAGCAAATTGAAAATGTTCTTTCAGCATCTCATCTGAGCAGCTAAACGGAACATTCCGTAAGAATAGAGTCGATGAGTCATTTCTCAAAGTCCGAAGAGTTGTCTCTTCCTCGGATGCTTTACCTGAATTAGACGTGTCTTCACTGCTATCATTGTCTGAGGCACTCGAGGCGCTCGCGTCAATCTGAGAGGTACCCGTCGAGTTTTCATTCCCAATCCTTTCCAGTCTTGAGGCTTTGCCGTCCCGGACCTTGGCCGATCCACCGTCTACTTCATGACTGAGTTCTGGCTTCTCATTCTCAATATTTAGGGTGTTCCAGACCTCCTTATCAACTGCCCAATCTACCGCAAGAGTCCGTCCCTCTATCTCTTTGCCATTGACTCCTTCCAATGCTTTCTCTGCATTCTTCCTTCCTCGAAGGACCACGAAGCCGAAGCCTGGTGATAAACCTGGCTCCTTCCTGGGTATAGCGGCGAGGATCACCTTGCCGTAGCTGCGAAACAGAGCCGCCAGCTCTGATTCCTTGGCCGTCCAAGGGAGATTCCGGACAATGAGCTTTGGGTGTGAAAGAGCCTCGGGCTTCTGCCGGTTTGGCCTGGGTGTTTTCTTGTTTGCGTTGACAGAGCCGTTCTCGTTCAGTCGGCGTTGTCGAGGCTCTGCTAGCTCGACTTTGATCTTCTGGCCCTCCAACACGGACCCACTGAAGGCCTTTATGGCACTTTGAGCATCTTCCACATCTGCGAAGGTGACGAAACCGTAACCTTTGGACTTCTTCGTCACCGGATCCACGACCACTGTAGCATGTTTGAGAGGAAAAGATTGAGAGAAAAGATTGGTCAAGCTCTCTGTAGTCACACTCACAGGTAGAGAGCGTACGTATAATGAGCGCCCTTGTTGCTCTGTCGCCTGCTTTGTCTTTTCTGGTTGAGATGCTACTTTTGTGTCTGAACGCTCAGCCTCATTATCGTTGAGTCCAACATGATCTGTATCAGGGGTAGTAAGACGCTGCCTTTTGAAACGAGACATGGTAGACATGGAGTACGATGGATTTAATTCGACGCATTCACTAAGATTCTTGAAGATGATGACTAAGCGGCTACCAAGCTATTCTGCTACAAGACTAGAACTAGTGGCTAAGGCAGTTCATCACAACCGGGCATTGACGATTACGATACTGATCAGAGCAGTCGTCAGAACAGTCGGACATAAAACAACGCACCTTACGATTGCCGAAACGACTGGATGACCTCTAGTCGCGCATGATTGACTTCCCTAATGTAGGCTCTCAAGCTGGCTTGGAGCTGAATGGGAATCGACCAGGGTTCGAAGCCAACGAAACGTAGGATCAATACGAAACGACTAAGCTATCGGTACAGAATCCTGCATACACTGGCGGTGAGGAGGCATCAAAGGATCAGGATGCGATGTTAGAGGTATGGATCACAATGTCGATAAAGCCATGAATCCAACAATAGTGTTACAAGATGCTTTCAGGCATCGTAGGTATCATCATCATCGTTACAACACACGAGTTCCTCGGATACCGCAATGCATGGCGTGCGCCATCCTTTAAAATCATGCCCTCCAAACTCCTGATAGATTACTAGCAACATGGCCCATCGCTGTCAAGCGCGGGTGCTACTATCGAATGATAAGCTGTGGTGAATCCGGTATCGACACTGGCGTGCTGGGGAAGATCATCGATGGCGATCCCGACCTTGAGTAGTCGAACGAATGTGAGTGTGAGAGTGGCGGTGTCTGGCCAAATGCCGTCAGTCATGGACTCATGTATCGATAACCAGGAAAGATGGTGAGAAAATTGAAAGGCTTTTTGAGTAAGGAGATAACAGTATTCATCAACTGAAAGAAGCTTTACTGAAAATGGAAGCTGTACTCGGGATGATTTACATGAACATTAGCGTCCGAATATGACTGCTGCTGCATTGGCAGATCTATGCTTCCAAACGGCGCATAGCCAGTATCGTACTGGTCGAGAACGTCGCCATCGAGATAGGCGTTGCTTTTGGATGGTCCAAGATCATAATGTATCATACTGGGTAAGGTGGTCGGTAATGGTGGAAGATACTGTGGCGGTCCGGAGTAGTCGGAATACCGAGCTGGGAGGGTATGGAATGGGGCGTGTTGCGGATAAGAAGGGTGGATAAGAGGCTCAGACAAGGTATGACAGTATCCATACGAAGGGGGAGGGGAAATTGAGAGTTCTCTGCCATACTGGTAGGTTGGAGAAGCTGACCGTTCCGTCTTCACAGGAGGGTATGGTTGCTGAAGTGGTTCTGGCGACCTTCGTCGATTTCGGGTTGAGGAGTCCTGCTTGGATCTTTGCCTCTTGACGCTGTCGACTTGTTTCTGGTGAATAGGCCTCGATTCGATTATGGGCGCGAGCTCCGGGTGTGATTGCTCAGGCGAGGCTGAAGATGAGCCTGCTCTTCGCTCGAGGTCCTCTAGACGTCTCTTTATCTTTTTGCCTGTTCTGTCATTAGCTTTCATGTTGGATATTGGACAGCAACGGCACTCACGATAATTGCGTTGGGCAATCCTGTTTTGTATTCTTCTTCTCTCCGCAAGATCTGATATCTTTGTCCAATCTTCATTTGGATTTGCACTTGCGCTGAAAGCACTGCTGGTGCTGTGAGATGAAGAATATTTTAAGGAGCTCTGGCCTCCTTGCGGGAGCGAATAACTATTGTGACGGTGCATGGTTTTTACTTGTAATGTGATAAGATGGAGGAAGTTGCGTGACGAGCAGTGAGACTGAAGAAGATAGTGTGAAGACTACAAGCAAGAGGTTCTAGGCGGCGTTGACTATGTTGAGGGGAGGGGGAGGGTGAGGGAACATCCTACCGTGGGAGGCGTATTAATATATATTGCGGCGGAGGAATAAAGGCGCCGTATTTAATATTCGTACACTGACCTCTGTGCAGTGCAGCTGGCCCTCCAAATACTACAATCCCTGTTCCCACATGGCAAGTACCGAGGCGGCGAGAGGGATTACAGGGTGCTCAACGTGGCACTTGCACCGCTTGGTCGACGCTTACAAATCCTCATCACCTGCAGCCTCTCTCGCTAGAAGAGGCTGCTCCGGAAGTAACAGGGACTACCAGGCTACGCCCTTTCGCTATTGGACGAGTCGGAAACGGAGGTTTGAGGTTCCAATTTTGGGCCTCACCTAGGGCCTTGCGTTAAGGTTACACCACACCACGGTCGTCGCTGGGAGCGAGTGGTACGGACTCCCTTACAGACTTGATAATTTAAGCTCGCGATGGGGAAAGTGGAAAAGGGCTGTACAGCTCGCCAGATGCATATCATATTCCGCCAATCGCAAACCAATCCTTCAATGGTTCTTGCGAGGTGGAATTACCACTACGAACCTCGGGGCTTGGCCTACGGATTGACGCGAGACTAAGATAACGCTATCCTGCATCAGCCTGAATTAACAATAGAAAGGCCATAGGGCTGCGTCGGCTTCCACGATAATGACCCAGTCACGGTTAGCGCTGGACTCTGGTCTAACTCTTTATAGGTCATTTCGCATCTTAGCCAGCATTCAAAGAGAGAAGGCTAACGCTCTGAACGTATCTATTAATGGCAAATTCTAATCATAAGGCCACCCATCTGCGTTCCTCTCTTCTCTTGCTACGTACACGGATGGGGCAGTGCACTCACGTATCTTGAGCAAGCCTTAACTGGCGGTCAGAGAAGCGAGAAGACCATTCAACCGGTACTATCGTGATGGGACCAAGGATCTCTCGTCGCCGGCTGCACCATGACGGTCAAAGATGCGAAATCATCAGGCTCGTTTTGCCTGTCCCTTTTTCTAGGTTCCATGCCACTTACGCTTAGTTATTCCTACACAGATCACGGACCGATCGCGATTTGGGAGCAGCGGTGAAAACCTTGCGAGACGCCTGGGCTCGGACTACGTCGACAGTGCACCTCTCATTATCGTTCGTGACTCAGGTACGGGCTGTTTCTGCTGCAAGGCTCGTTGTAATCAGCCAAAAGGCGGTGGCAGGTACGTCGAACTACGTATCAGTGAATGCCTTCGTTTCATTCGCCGCTACATCGCTGATCTCGGAGACCTACACGGCCTCAATTCGGCATTAGCGCGTATGACCTCGTGGGTGCGGCTGAGAGCCCTTGGTTCTCCCCACACATTTGATCGGCATCGGCTTCGCACCAATCTTCAAGTTTCTTCCTTATTGAGGCACCAGTATATATGGCTTTCACTTATCGTGCTGTGATCGGACGAAGGCATGATGATGAGCCGTGCATATCCGGCCGAACTGACGCAGATAAGGTATCGCGAGACTGGGACACTGGAAGCTTTGATGCATCTTCAGAGCTGACACGGACTTGGCGTATCTCGATCACTGTACAGTCTCTACCTCCTTCCACAGGGGGTGATGCTCCAAGATTGGCCAGCCCGTATCAGGCGCAGGCAAGCTAGCTCTTGTCCGCAGCATGCCCAAGAGCCTGTCATTGGCTGTCGAAGCGTCGCTTAGCACCTCATGCATTAATAAGCATCGTTTGTGTTAGGCGAGACACTAGCCGTCTAAGGTGGCTCATCATCGTACCTTAGCCTGGTAAGGCCAGCCCTACCACGAGAGTCATTCCACCGTCTTTCGCAATGAATCAGCATGCCCCACACCCAAGGCGTCCAGCCACTCAAACCTTTCGCTAGACCGATGGACATTACGGAGCTGAAGAGTATACTCCTCTCCCTCCAAATGTTGGTGCACTCTTATCAATCAGATGTAGGGATAGCTTCAACTGCCAGAGCATCAAAAGAAGCCATTTGTTTCAAAGACCACAACGACGCCATTAGAAGTCGATTCATGCCACCTTCCCCTCTGAAGAGGTTTCTGTCAAGGCCAAAGACTGCCGATCAACCCTTTAGTGCTGCCTCAGAGTCGCGATCGAGCAAGCACTGGGAGCATTAACCCCAATCCTTGTGTCCATCTTGCACCATGGTGGCACAGTCTCGATGTTGTAGACCTGAGGCTATCGTTTCGGAACATAAGGTAGTGCTGACTCCTGTTTGCCATGTGGTTTCGACTTGTACCTGACGATCTCGCTCCCTTTCATGCAGGTCCTGTCACGGTTAGCCTCCCCGCCCCCAATATCCCAACGCGGTCGAAGCTACTTCGTATCGCCTTTCTACTCATAGTATGAATAGCTTCAGCAATCATGCTACCACATCTGAAACGTCTTCGCTGGTTCTTAGTAGTATGGCAGCTAGGATACCTCGCATACCACACCCATCCTCACCCAAGTGGGTCTATCTAGATCACTGTGTATTCGCTTGCGCATCCTTCGCTGTTCTGGAATCTAACAATATCATCATGTCCAACTGAGTCCAAATGGGGCAACGATTAGGTGCTGGACGATGTTTACTTAGCCATGTTATTCTACTAAAGTAAGTCATGTATAAAGTCCGTCAAAATGGAACAAGCGGATCCAGAAAGCACTTCAGGTAACAACCTGAAAATACAAAGAGTGGTGTGCTCACATTGCGCTTCTCTTGATGTGATAGCTTGATGTTCTGCTGAATCAATTTCATTTCTGAACCAAAATACATACGGTCCGCAGTACCCGTCGCCGGTTGGTGTGCATGATTGGAGCAGGGAAGTCTAGCATCCATGCAACGAATGTAGAGACTAGGTATCTGATGAGCCCCTTTTCACTTTTGTGTTCGCCTATCAAAATTTGAGCTCAGGAGCTTGTAAAGATGGGTTCATGAGCCCATCGCAATTTGCCAATACCGATAGAAGACTAAACCCTAATCTTTTCTTACTGGTGGAGACGACGACCGGGCTGTAAGCCGAGATAACCATCGGCTGTGCACTGCCATACCTGCTCTGCTTTGCAGCGTTGATCAGGCCGCGACGTAGTATGCTCTGGTTCAGTTGGAGTGCGTCCGGAGCAATGGGACCTCGATCGTCGAAACAATATGTTGGTTGTCATTTTCCGTTGCTGCTAACATGCGAAGCAGCTCAATTTCCAGCTCATGAATATCCCCAGGATACTGAAATCTTCCCATATCCCAACGTGTCGCTTCTAGAAATTACCAGGCCGTTAGGCGGAAAGGTCGATGCCTCAGGCCATCGGACAGCCTCCTTTGCGAAGCTCTAGTGTGGCATGACACCCCTATTTGACTAGGAACGATTGCACCGCCAGCAACGCTCATCAACTCACAGCTGTGTGTCTCGAGGCTTTGTCTCTTTCACGTGCCCTGCTTCGCCTTTGAACTGACAACACGCTCGAGAAAGATTACCGGAGCTTTGCTCTTTGAAATACTGGATGCTCAAAGATCAAGTAATCTTTACGCGGTGCAATGACCTTGCTTTCCCAAGTCGAGCGATGCTCAAAGACGGTAGAAGATTGTCGTCTGCTCACCTCGAAAGACAATGATGCCAGACACAGACTGATCCCAATGTCGGCTTCACCATACAAGCCCTTAGATACATGCAGCCTCACGGCTCCAGCTGCTACTCAGTTAGATTACCAACGTTTGAGTACGTCTTGTGAATGTAGGGCTCCGTGAAGTTCTCCAGCAGCAACCTTTGCTTGACAACAGTGTCTTCGTGGAATATCATGAAAGAAGTACACGCAACGCTCATGAGGCATCGCTTTTCATATCGTAGCTACTGACTGATCTATATCTAGTGCTGTGCATCTGGTCGCCGGTCCGAATACAAACACGTACAGCCGTCGCTCCAGATTACGACCTGCAAGCGCCTGTGTTGCACATGATCTCGTTTTCAAACCTAGTGAGAGGGACTACAGTTTCTGCATTGCGGCCTGAGGGGAAGGGTGATGTTAGCACGAATAGGGGAAACACGGAGGAAAATTGACTCACCACGTCGGTGGACTGTACATAATCCTCAATACCCTCGATCTCTGCCTGCAAATCATCGATCGAGACCTTTTCATCTTCCACTACCTAAGACCAACAAATGAGCTAAGCGCGTGAATGAAAGTGCGCGGAAGCTTACCAAATTGACCTGCAATTTGCTGATGCCGTATCCGACGGGTACAAGCTTGGACGCTCCCCATGTGAGCCCATCCATAGATATTTGACGCATATTGGCTTCTAACTCTTTCATATTGGTCTCGTCATCTGTCGCGACACAGCATGAGTATCGGTGTGGACTCCCTCATATCATCTGGAACATACCCCAAGGCTTGACGTCCATTGTGACAATACTCTTGGCAGCTGGCTTGACTTTGCCCTCCTTCTTTTTCTTGTACGCCGCCAGGTTCGCCTCCTTCACCTTCTTGGCCTCCTCATCCTCCGATCCGTCGGATCCGAAGAGATCATCTTCGTCTTCTTCCGCAGCTGGAGCATCTTTGGGGTTTGTGCTGGTAGCTTCCTCGTTCTTTTCAGGGCCGTATGTTGTATATGCTTTCTATCGTCGTAGCACACATTAAGATGCAATTTTCTCCTAGAATAATCACTAGGCAAGACCTACCGAAGGGTCGCCGGGAAGGGATGAGAATTCAGGCTCGTATGAGGACATATGCTTGTACCAGCGATAGGCATGCGGGTACTTGGCCGCTTCAGGCGTGGCCTTCAGCGCTTTATAGCATTGGACATCAGCCTGCGAGGGGCCATAACTGATATACGATCAGCGTTCGCTTCGTGTTTGCTTCATTGGTGATAAACGCATAACATAACGCAAAGATCAGAGATGCGCACAAGGCGCTTTTGGGGGTGTATCCATTTTTGTACGGTGTCTTAAGCCGCTATTCATAAACACGGACCAATTGTGCTCATCATGTTGAAGTAGGGAACCTAGAATTCTGCTGGGCTCCTGAAGTGCTCACCCGGTAATGTAGGATCTAGTCCTGACCCACGAATTAAGACCTTTGCCATCTATTAGCAGAATACGGGTGGAAGTCAGCGTGAATTGACTACATACTCGAGAGGCCAGCATCGGTGAGAAAGTCTAAGAAGCCCATGGTTGCGATTTTCTGAGTGTAGTGTTGTGTGGTAGGAAGGCCTACTAGTTTGTGAAGTACAAAAAGTTTGTGCTTGGTGTAGAATAGAATAGTATTTTGCACCGACCAATGCCTCACCCGCAGGCCCTATTCTAGCCTTGGCACGCGTTGGCTACCCAGCGGGTTCATCGGCGGACGGCATCATCACATCTTTGAGGCTCAACTAAATTTATTTGGAGCCTCGAATAAGGGCATGAGGCGGCATGGACATGTCCTCTACTCTCGACCATCGCTAACGCAGGCTTGTACTCGTCTTGCCACAAATATACTAATATGTTCTCGAGGGTGCGGTTGGCATCACGGGGTCTGCCACAACAATGGATTCCTTCCAGACCACATCCGCCGACCTTGAAATTGTCTGCTCAGCTACTCTCCACTCACTGTCTTCCTAGATCAGGGGATCTCCATGGGTTCGCATCATGGCTTCCGGCAGTGCCCCATATGTATGCCTGTCGACGCTATGCCAGTGGCCCGGGAGCGCACCCACCGGGTGGAACACATCGCATGAACCTCGGTGGTCAGGAGGACGACAAGCCCGCATTAGAGAAGTATGGGATGGACTTGACTGCAAAAGCAAAAGAGGGAAAGCTGGATCCAGTCATAGGTCGTGATAGCCAGATCCAGCGCCTTATACAGATTCTTTCAAGACGGACGAAAAATAATCCAGTCCTGGTTGGAAGTGCAGGGACAGGGAAGACAGCAGTGATGGAGGGTTTGGCCCAACGAATTATCCGGGGCGATGTGCCGGAAAGTATCAAAGAAAAGCGTGTGATAGCCCTGGATCTTGGACTCTTGATATCGGGTGCTAAAGTATGATAGCACAGAGCATAATGGGTGCAACTCATGTTTGGCTGACTGTTGGTCTTGCAGTTTCGGGGTGACTTTGAGGAGCGCCTGAAAGCAGTCTTGAAAGAGGTGGAGGATGCCAACGGTGGCGTCATACTCTTTGTTGATGAGATGCATTCGCTACTCGGTCTTGGGAAGGCTGAGGGCTCTATGGACGCAAGTAACATGCTAAAGCCTGCCCTTTCTCGCGGAGAAATCCAGATCAGTGGGGCAACCACCCTCAACGAGTATCGACAAATAGAGAAAGACGCTGCCCTGGCGCGTAGGTTTCAACCTATATTAGTCGGGGAGCCGACTGTACAAGAAACTATCAGTATACTGCGGGGATTGAAGGAGAAGTATGAGGTCCACCACGGAGTCCGAATTCTCGACAGCGCTCTCGTGGCTGCCGCGAACTTGTCCAGTAGATATATTAGTGAAAGGTTCCTGCCAGACAAAGCTATTGATCTCGTTGATGAAGCGGCATCAGCTCAAAGATTGCAGCAGGTACGTAGTAACAGAGAAATTTCCTTTCAAGGAACGATTCTGTTCATGCACCACGCGTTTCTCTGTATTGTTTGCACTCCGTGTGCTAGTATTGGGCTTGCTCTTGCAAAGCCAGGCATCAGCAACATCGCTAATATCAACTCTACGTAAAGGAGAGCAGGCCTGAAGCCATTCAAGACTTAGACCGCCAGATCATGACGGCTCAGATCGAACTAGAGAGTCTAAGGAAGGAAACTGACATTGCCAGCGTCGAGCGCAAAGAGAAGTTGGAGCGGTCTTTGACTTCAAAAGAGGATGAGATAGCAAAATTGACGGAAATTTGGGACAAAGAGAAGGCAGAAATAACCGCCATAAAGACCGCTAGATCAGACCTCGAGATAGCACGGCTTGGTCTCGAACAAGCTCAAAGGAACGGGGATTATGGCAAAGCATCCGAGCTTCGATACTCTACCATCCCGAGACTGCAAGCACTACTGCCACAAGAAGGTTCGGAGTCCTCCGCTACCGGCATTCTCCATGATTCGGTCACACCAGCCGACATCGAGGCTGTCGTGTCCCGTCAAACAGGGATCCCTGTTACGAAGTTGATGTCTGGTGAGATTGAGAGACTAGTGGCTATGGAAGATACACTACGCGAAAGCGTACGGGGCCAGGATGAAGCTCTCACGGCCGTGGCTAATGCTGTTAGATCTCAACGAGCAGGCCTGTCTTGGGACCACCGTCCAATAGCATCGTTCTTCATGCTCGGACCTACTGGAACTGGGAAAACCTTGTTGTGCAAGAAGCTCGCAAGTTTCTTGTTCTCGGCAGAATCTGCAATGATTCGATTTGACATGAGTGAATTTCAAGAGAAGCATACAGTCAGTCGATTGATAGGATCTCCTGCCGGTTATGTCGGCTACGAGGACGCAGGCCAATTGTCTGAGGCTGTAAGGCGGAAGCCATATGCTGTATTACTATTCGACGAGATCGAAAAGGCCCATCGTGACATTGCTGGACTCCTCCTACAGGTGCTTGATGAGGGTTTCCTCACAGATGCCCAGGGGCATAAGGTCGACTTTCGGAACACGATCATTGTCCTCACCTCTAACATCGGTGCGGAGTTACTGGTGAGCGGGGATACTTCGCACCAGGACTCAACAGAGCTTTCACCTAGCATCAAAGATGCAATAATGAAACAGGTAGCAGCGAACTTCCCACCCGAATTCATAAACCGAATCGATGATTTCATTTTCTTCCGACGTCTCTCGAAGTCTGCCTTACGGGACATTGTCGATATACGACTGAACGAATTACAGGCTCGCCTTGACGATCGTCGCATTATGTTGAACGTGGAAGATCAAGTCAAGGACTGGCTAACCGAGAACTCCTACGATCCGCGTTATGGTGCAAGGCCGCTCAACCGTCTTATCCAGAAAAGTATCACCACTGCTCTGGCTGATCGAATCATACGGGGCGAAATCCGGAGCGGTCAGGAGGCTCGCATTAATGTTGCGCAAGATGGGAAAACACTTGTGGTTCTACCAAATTCATAATGAGTATATCAGCCCCCCAAATATGATAAGTACGATATGGCATGGTAAAGTGGAGCATGGCATATGTAGGTTATTCCGCTCAATTGTAAAAAACACTCAACTTCTAGTGGCTACATGCCAGACAGGTAACCAAAAGGTTGTGAAGGTCACCAACTTCCCAACAGGACCTGTAGCTAGCATCACAATTCCAATTCTGTGATTGAAATGTGGGCTTGAGCCTTGGTTATCAGGATATCAGACCATCTACTGCAGACCTCGGCTTGTGACGAAGGTGATAATCCATATCTTCACATCCCTAAATTAACTTACCAATTCTTATTCGTTACCCCGGACTAACATCATGATTGGCTCCAAACGTCGCCACGAGCGTTCCGTGGCTGGTACGCCTTCTGATAGCAATAGCCACGGTTCACGCACACCTTCTATAGCTCGGTCATCTCCAGTCTTTCAGTCGCAGCAGGCAGGAGCTTCTCAGCGACAGCCAGCCAAACGAGTCAGTCTACATCCTTGGAGAAATCAGCTCGATTCTCGGACCGCATCATCTCCGCGTCGTCTAATCCACGGGATTCCTCGTACCCAATCTACTACCCCTTCTGAGAGGGATTTACGTCCTGAAAATGCCGCAGCCATTGCAGAGAGGGAGAACGCTGACTCCCTTGACGAAGTCATTATGTGTGTAGATATGAGAGATAGAGGCACGGTTGGGTGCTGCTATTATGTTGCAAGGGACCAAAAAGTGTTCGTGATGGCAGACGTGACTTATGGTGGTATTGAGGTCGTCGATACATGTTCGCTGCATCTCATGGCCTGTTATCTTCCAGGCCATCACTAATGGCGAAAAGTGAAACTGCATATCCAACCCACCGTTGTTATACTCTCAACGCGAGTCGATGAAGCCGTGGAATTATGCTTCGACCCTGAAGGCCGAAGTAGAGCTTCTGAAGGTATACACTCTCTATGTGGCATGGTTATCTGGCTTAAAGTCACTATACACAGGCGACTACCTCGCACTGCCTTATATAATTGAGTCCCGACCGTCTCCAGAATTCAGCTACGAGGCTGGAAAGACCAAGCTGGTCAATTTGAATTTATCTACCGATGGTGGCCCCGAAGTCTTGTTTATCACTCCAGGATACGATGATGCTTGCGAGACCTATGGAGGGGCGAACGAAGCCGGTCTCACTGGCCGACAGGGAAAACTCTTGAGACTTTCAGCGTGGATCGACATGGAGAGTCGTCTGAGTGTTGGATGTGCCGGTGCGCTCCTCACGTACGTGGGAAGAAGAAAAGTAGTCGAATATCTTCCTAATGATACTGCTGCTGGCATCTTCGGTATAGCATCTGTGGAGATGTTCAGTCTCAAAGGCATGATGTGAGCCACTTAGCATACCCATCACAAAGTCACCTAATCGCTAAAGGGCATTCAGGTTCGTCAATGCGGACACGCTGGCGTCCCTCCAAATCGTACAATCCGAGTCAAGTCCCAACACTCATAATCAAGGGCCCACCAAGATGGCTTCTGGCTCGAAGGAAGGACTCTCAGTCTACGGTCTTTTCCATCACTTTGCCAGGACTCCACAGGGCAAGTCCCTTCTCCGACGATACTTTCTGCGCCCAAGCTTGGATATAGATGTGATCAACGAGAGGCTGGGCACTGCAAGTGTCTTTCTCCGACCAGAAAACAACAGCCTCATGGATGGAATAATGAAGAGCCTTGGACAGATCAAGAATATGCGGACTGTCATGGTTCATCTCAGGAAAGGTGTCAGCAATGCGCTGAGCAAAACTGGTGGAATCAAGAGCGGTATCTGGTCAAGTCTTCGATCAGTACGGTGCCTTGACAGCACACAGGCGCTGCTGATGGTAATAGTTCGCATTCTACACGCTGCAGATCAGGAGTGCTGTCATGGAAGTCACCGGACTGGAGAGGACCGTGATAGGGGTTAAGGCAGGTACAATCCGGTCTGCAGTCCGAAAGTTACCTCTGAGCATATCATTCAGGTGCTTGAGAAATTCGACACCCATGAGATTGCAGTTATTGGTAGGGCCATTAGCGAAAAGGTTAGGTCGCTAGAGCTATGACATTACAAGGATTTCTGCAACCGAGCTGATAATCCTTCCCTAGGTTGACTTTACCTCTTCTGCAGAGATGCATCGAACAGTCATCAATGCCGGAGTTGATCTTGAGCTGGATGAAATGAAACGACACTACGACGGTCTCGAAGATCTGCTGAATCACACATCTGTTGAGATTGCGTCTACGGTTCCTGCCGTATATAATCTTGATCTCAATGTAATATTCTACCCACAAATCGGTTTTCTGATCGTAATAACGAATAATCCCGCCACTGGTCGAGGCGATTATGAAGGCGGTGAGGCTGAGGATCAACGTTGGGATCGTATCTTTTCTACGGCCCTCAGCGTATACTATAAAGATAATCGGATGCGAAAGTTGGACGAAGATGTTGGGGATATATATGCAGTGATCTGCGGTATAGTCTCACATGTCTCGACTGTGACGATGAATTCTGAAAAAGGTCAATGCAGATAAGGAGATCGAGATTGTACATGAGCTAGGCCAGCAAGTACTAGCTCGAGAAGAACTCCTGAATACGGCCTCGGACATATGTGGGGAGCTGGACAGGTAAGTCTGCCGGACATGTCTTACGACCGGTTGCTGATAGGTACAGCCTTCTCGCACTTGCTCAAGGTGCTAGAGTATACAAATTCTGCAGGCCACGGATCACAGAGAAGAACATCGTCCACATTGAGGGCGGTCGGTACGTCTAATCACCATTCGCATTACAGACCAAGGCCCTGAGGCTAACTCGGCTAGACATCCACTGCAAGAACTGACAGTCGCATCATTTGTTCCAAACGATACCTTTCTTGTCGGTGGCCCTGGTGGGAAACTACAAACCGAGGAGGTTGACGTAGATGATCGGAGATTCGCAGGAGCTTCCCAAGGACGCTCAGACCACGAAAGTCTTGAGGGACCCAGCATGCTGATGATGACTGGACCCAATTATTCGGGTAAAAGCGTCTACCTCAAACAAATCGCTCTCATCGTTTACATGGCTCACGTGGGCTGCTTTGTCCCAGCAGATAAAGCTACCATCGGATTGACGGACAAGATCCTGACCCGCATAGCCACCAGAGAGACTGTTTCAAAGTTTCAGAGTGCTTTCATGATCGATCTGCAGCAGGTCGCTCTCGCTATAACGCAGGCGAGTCACAGGAGTTTGGTCATAATCGATGAGTTTGGCAAGGGCACCGAGTCTAGCGGTATGCCGTACAAGATCGCTACGGCCTGTAACCATAGTTGACTCCATGATAGATGGTGCTGGGTTAGCCTGCGGAGTCTTTGAGTATTTCCTTGGCTTGCAAGAAGAAAGACCGAAGGTTCTGGGGTCGACACACTTTCATGAGATCTTCGAAAATGGATTTTTAGTACGACGGAAGTCTTTGACATTTGGTTATATGGAAGTGCGTTTGGCCCAAGAGGCCAAATACGTGGAGGATCAAATCACGTACCTCTACAAGTACGATGATTGACCACTGCGATGTTCTTGCTAATGATAGAATAGCTTCCGTACAGGACGCAGTACCACAAGCTATGGAGGATGGTACGCTTCCAAGTCAAATTAGCAGATCAAGCTGATGGGCTCGAAGTTGCGCTGCCTTGAATGGTGTCGACGCCACTGTCGTCGACCGAGCAAACGAATTGGTAGAGCTGAGCATAAAGGGTGAAGATCTTGTAACAGCATGCACAACAATGTCTTGGCAAGAGGAAGGAGATCTGAGGGAAGCGGTGAGTTCATTTCGTCCATCTTAGCAGGTTGAATCGAACTGAAAGCCCGATAGGAAGACATGGCAAGGGAATTTCTGGCTCCCGATTTTCGAGAGATCGTTTCGAGAGATGACGAGAGCGATACGCTTCAAGATCCGAGAAACCTCCTAAAAATATTGGTTGAGACAAGAGAGTCTGTGGAGTGAGCGTGACTGTGCAAGGAGAAGCCTATGTTGGCTCATTCGCATGCTCATGTAATGGCCATCTTGCTAGTTCGCTACTCTATGACCATGTATAGATTGAAGATACAATGAAATTTCCAAGCACATCCTTTGTTGCTAGTCGTAAGATTAAAGGTAAATCGGACAGTAGTCTGGAAGTACCTATACACAAACCTTTCGAGTTTTGGGCGCTTAGAAAATCGCCTTTACCTGAGTTGATGGTGATCGATTGGGTTTCAGACCTTGCCTTTGATAATGAGATTCATTCAAAAAGATTCGTAGTGAGACCCAGGAATTACTTTGCTGTCGCTACGCTCAAGATTCCGTACTCGATGTAGAATTTGTCTTCTAAAAAGGGGTAATATGACCGCCAAGCATACCAGAGTGTTTGACACTCGCTACCTATCTTGATTGGCTGCTTGGCAACGACATGCGGCGATTCTCGGCGCTGTTCAACTCGTTTCATTTCCAATGTCGCATTGATCAACGATACGGTCTTTAGACGATTGGATGAATGGCATCCTCCTTTTCAAGACCGACGACCATAATCGGCCTCGTCCTACTGGCTCATGCGTATGCAATTCCCACCTAACCACCATCTCTACCACCAAAACCCTGGATCAAATACTAATATTTCCTACGATCTCACAGATGTTACTCCGCCTACGAACATTCATCTCTCAACACCAACAACCCTCAGTCTTCTACCCTTAGCTCTACAGCATCGTCGCTATCAAACACGGCAGCTAGCCTTCCCCTTGACATCTCCTTGGAGACTATCATATCCGTCGCCTTGATTTGCGTCGGTTTAGTATTGGGAGCGGAGGAGCTGAAACCGATCACCTGGAGGGTATGGGCTGGGAAGGCGGAGCGAGAAAGTGGTGGGGGTGGACCATTTCAGGGATTGGAAGAGAGGCTGGGGTTTGTGGATATCAGGGTATGTGGTGCATAATTTTATATGATAGGCGATGATTGGGAGGCCGCTAACAATGGGCACTGCTATATAGGCCAAAAGGAAGGAGTTTGCGGATTGGGTTAGGAATCAAGATAACGATTCCAAGAGATGATAGCTGGATCAATGATGTTGTCGAGCATGTCTTTGCCTCTTTTGAAGACTTTTGCTCATGTGCCAATCTGGATGAAAGCTACCGCACACTGTGAAGATACTCTCATGTTCTGGACTCTTCATACCCCTCGCGTTTCCGAGCGACGCGCTCCAGGACATCAAGCCTTACTCTTCAAAGGAAGTATGTGCGCGCCGGACAGAGCCTCATGCTTGTACACGCTAAGGGCTTCTCGTATAGGCTGATGCTGGAAGTACCAGGACCGTCCATTTTGTTGGCTTATTACCTGCAAACAGTCGAACACAGAATATGTTCCTCGCTCAGTTGTTGGATTGAAGGAATGGGACGGATATTTGGAGAAAGGCTGCTGCGAGTCGAAGCTTTGTTATCCTTGCAATTTTCTCATGGCTAGAATTGAAGGACATACTGTGTGGGTTGGTGACCCTTTCGGAAGTTGTAGCTATCCAGCCAATCTTTCGAGCACATTCCACCATTAATCCTGGGGTTTGGCTAGTCTCTCCATTCTTTGTAGGCTTTCCGATAGCCGGACGTTCTCTCTTCGGACTCCACCGCTTATTACTTTTGGCACCCATGCCGTAGATCAGCTCCCTTCAAGTGTGCTTCACTCCTCCCACAACATTGCCCTTAACCTTCGCCCAGTCAATCTGCTTGTCCATTTCTTCATCCAGTAGCCCACATATTGCCACGTTCTCCCCGCGAATCAGATAAAGCCCATGAGGAACCTCTTCGCTTTCTTCGGGATCATCGTGAGGGCGTATCACGCGTTCGATGGTGTCTTGGAGGACGATATTGGTCAATTGATCGCAGGATAGCAGTGTGCCAACGAGGGTTCGGCCATCTGCAGTGAGCACAAGTACCTTCTCTGAGGATGGTTATAGCATTAGCATATGTTCTCACGGAGTATGCCGCTGGGTCCTTACTATTGACATAAGGCTGAAGCGACATGTCCTCTCGAGAAGCTCTTTGAAGCCTCGTGCCTGGTTTAACAACTGGGGTACGTTGCGACTGCCGATCTGTTTGAGTGCGGGTTGTAGAAGCCTTGGCATGGAAACTTGTATTGACCGCCTCCCCATTTCTATGTAATATTCTAATATGATATGAGCGTGCATCATCATCATGCAACCCTCAGGACGGCTTTTGCAGCACACTGCTCGTATCACCCTATTCACTAGGCAGCATTGCTCACTGTGTGACGATGCGAAGTCAGTGCTTACGCATCTGGGCAAGAAGAGAAGCTTCGATTTTTATGAGATAGATGTGATGCATCCTAGCCAAAACCAATGGAAGCTCGCCTACGAGTTCGATGCCCCTGTAGTAAGTAGACCTGACTCTAAGATGTGAAAGCGCCAAATTTGACGCTCTACAAGGTCCATGTTCAGCGTGTCTTCCACACCTACTCCAAGCCAGACATAGCTACGGAGGCTCGCAAGCTTATGCATCGCTTTACAGAGGAAGATGTTTCAAGGCTCATTGATGAAGCCGAGGGACACTCATAGCTCTCTTAAATCATCATTATTGCCATACTCGTTGGCTACTTTTAGTCAAGACTATGCTATCGGCCTGCTATTTTGGAGATCCCTGACACAGCTCCCTTGCCAATGGTTAAAGCTGAGTGCACATAAGAACCTTTCGCGACCGTTAGTGAGGATGTCATATGTGCTGGAAGTGCGACTGCATCTGTCATGACAGATACCTGGAAGTGAATGTAGGGTTAGCCTTGCTTCCTGTTACTGCCTGCTCAAGTACGCCACACACCATATTAAAGCCTTGATCGGCAAATTCGCGAGCTTGGTCCCCAGAGGTGGCATAGATACCGGTATATTTTCCATTTTCTTTGGCAGCTCGCTGGATTTTCGCAATGGCTTTTTTGAGCTCATCGTGCATGGTTCCAGTCAGGATAGGATGGCCAATGTTATTTCCAAGATCAAAAGGTCCCACAAACAGGACGTCTATCCCTGGGACCTTGGCTATGGTATCGACCTGCGATCCGAATGGATCAGCATCCTCACTCCAACGCTCCGATTGCACTGGATACCCACACCCTCCAAAGCTTCCTTTGTCTCTATCTGCACGATTGTTATTAGGGAATCGTTTGCCTGTTGCAGGTACTCTGTCTGGCTTAGCCCTCCGAACTTCTCCATTGGAAACGGCGATCCAAAGCCTCTGGTGCCAATTGGTGGGAATTTGGCAGACTGCACAAGCTTCTTGGCATCACCGGCAGTGTATAAGAGGGGTACGATTACTCCGTGCGCTGGCTGAGGTCAGTCCAGTTTGTATCGAAGCAAGCCATGCGGCCTTTTGCGGACCATCACTGACCTCCCGCATCTAAGGCACCTGTGTTGGAAGAAGTCGTTAGCTCATACTTTTCTCACGCTTGGAAACCTGGGGGCAGCTACGCTTCACCATCCAGCCTTCATTGGCCGCAATCCTTACGATTGGACTGACTCCGCAGGCTGCAATCGCGGCAACAGCCTCATGCATGGCGCTGTCATCGATGTTGCCATGTTCTGTGTCCACCAATACCCACTGTACAGTTTCAGAGTTAGCACTCATTCATCGAGTCTCAGAAAGAAGTGTATGGAAGGTACTTGGCACGTGTGTGTGACACGAAAGAGAGCCTATGCTCTTCAATCATATCCCACAACTCCAGGAGCAAGATTTTCTGGGGGATAATGACTCGGAAAGCTGTCATACGTCGAAACCACACCTTGCTATGCTCCTCGATACGTTGCTTCCTGGCAGCATCTGCCAGGCACCAAAAGTCAGGCTGGAACCAGTTCTGAGGGCCTTCTGCAGTCGATTAGCTGCCTGCATGATGAGCAGGATCTCTTGCAGAATCAAGGATTCGCAGAAGGCTCTTTGATACAACCCTAATGAGATCAAATGGAAGGCTGTTATTGGGGCAAAGTACATAGGAACCAGAAACTGGGGTGATACATGACGCAAAACCCCGCGATCTGATAAGATCAATCCCCGCAGTCCTCGCCCGAAGAAGGGTCCACTCATATCAGCACGCGTTCTACTTATGTCCGCAATTGAACCTTTCGACAATTTAGGCTTTGTTTTGACAAGATTGGAATTTATGGGGCAATACGCCCCAAGCCTGGGATCTTCCCTCAAACTTGTGTATTCAGGTACTATGAATTATCTACGTTTACGGCATGTTAAGAGCATGCGGCAGATTCAAAACGGAGCAACTCGATGTTTGTTCAGCCAAGTCGCCCATGCCAGAGCCCAGCCTTCGTTGCTCTTTGCTTCCAGCGTGGAGCCTAACTTAAAACTTGCCCATCAGCCACCGCTGTTCCTTTTCTGGTGGGGGTATATGAATCCTCTAGAGTATAGTCGGGCGGATCTGAAGCTTCCCAATAATCTCTCTCTACCAGAGTTGGAGCAATGGAGTCTGTGTCTCGCCATTCCCCGCTGTTCACGGCAGGAGTCGTCCACTGTCGCCGGATCGGTGGGGGCGGGTTAAACGTCTCAGACCGACGTAAGGACTCGGAACGGTGCCACCTTGCTTCTTCAGCAGCATCAGCTGTGAGACTTCTCCGCGCCGAAATGTGGTTCAGCAATCGTTTCCTTTCCTCTTCAATTGGGTCAGGAGGTCGAACATTACCATCTGGTGGATGTTCATATGTAGAGTGTGAGCGAGCGAGTAGGTGTCTCAGATCATAGTCTCGTCTGGCTGTCGCTCGATCATTTTCACTAGGTAGACGTCGATCGCACCAAAGACATATACGTCCTGCAAACCCACCCTCTTTCGCCCTGGAGCAGCCTTTGCCATGGCATCGTTCGAGGCGCTCCTTTGTGTTGCAATTTTGCATCGTCTTACATTGGATACACAGGTGCCCGTCTTTGGCAGTGCAAATGCACAACGACTTTCCAAGATTGAGATGAGACGGTAGATACTCCGTACAATCTTCCTTTAACTTGATATCTCCATGAACGTTGCCGAAGTTGTGGCAGTCCGGGCAAAACGAACGGGTCCGGTTTGAGAAGGTCCTTTCATCCCGTTTCCCAAATGAGGACTTGATGATACAAGCTTCGCAGACTGGCATAGAACACACACGGCAACCTCGAATCTTTTCGCCTCGCGAATGGCGAGCTTCGGAGCATAGCAGAAGGCTTTTCGTTTTGCAATTCTTCCAGTGTGGTGTATCATGGTGGCCGAGATGAAGTGGAGGCCGTGACTGTGCGGATGAAAGCAATTCTTGGTCACGTCGTTCGAATTCAAAACCGTGAAGGGCGGCACGAAAGCTTGAATTAGTCCTCGATAGGTTGAATAGATCGCCAAGCGGCAAGCTATCGAGTAGACTGTCCTGAATTGAGTGAATGAGTATTATGCCCAGAAGCGAATTCATATCAAGAAGTTTGGCTGCACGCTGAAGAGTGGGGTCAGCAGTAAAGGAGCCTGATGTTGTTGTGAACGTTTACAGAGGAAAAAAAGCCTTGTATGGTGAGAGGCCGCTTGCCCTGCAGCTTGCAACTGCGCCTCGATCTATCATCGAAACACCACAGCCGCGATTGCTTGGCAGTCTTGGCACTTTGCCCCATTCATTAGCATCACATCGTTACTCTATGTCTGTTCATTTGGTAGCCGTGAATATTCGAACGATACAGATGGGGGTCCACTTTAGAGGGCGCCATTCACAAAATGTTATCGACATTCCACCTCGAAGGTCTAGGCTACCACGATTGAAGCAGACATGCTGAATGATTCCATGTCCTGGCAATTTGGCATTCGTCTCGACTGTACCTCGGTGAAAAGCCCGAGGACAAGTGACTTGCCAGGATATGGGATATCATACGTGAGAGATAGCTGTTGCGATGACGAAATTGCCGGACTCGTAACATGGATACGCACCTCCAGGATATGTATCAATGTGCGGATTGATCTACATATGCTTTAGCTCTCGTTGTGATTCCTCCTGTTCTGATTACCTGCAAACACATTGATCGTCCTCCGAATGACGCAACTCGTGAAAAAAATTCTGTTACTACGATTCTAAACCCAGCACAGAGAAGTAAACAGCGACAGACGAGAGCATCACTCGGCGACAAAGGGGCAAGGGCTTTGTGCTCTCAATTCTTTTGTGTAGATATGACGTTGGGCACAAGGTGTAGTTGCTGAATTCGCTGCGATAGAAACAGATATCGTTACTGCAAAATCTTCTCCTTCCTGTGCCCGAAAAGCATCGCAGGATTCAGCCACATATTGTAAAACAACAACTCAAATCGGGAAGAGATCTCTGGTTAATTTGGCTCTTTTTGTCTTCAGGTTAAATTTCAAATTCTTCGTGTGCTCGCAAGTTCCGAAGACAATTTTACGAATTTACTTATCTTTGATGAAAGTCTGATACATCAGTGGATATACCTGGCAAGTGGGATCTCGTTCCTTTCCAGACTTCAAACTCGAAGCCCAACGATGGCTAGCGACGCGAAGCCAGTTGATGGCCGAATGCTGAACTGTTAATGAGATCAGGTTTGCAAGCTTCTATCAATTGCGACTTGTATTAATTATAACGGAGGTGTAAGCAAGGGCGTGGGAGACCTCTACCGAGGTGGTGTGGGCGGTTCAGTCTAGAACTAACGGCGAAACCTCGGGAACTTAGTCTTGGCATTTCTATGTGCCCACGCACGCAAGCACGTCACGCAAGATCAACCCATGTCCAGACTGCATTGAGTTGCTGATAAAGTGCCTAAGGTATGGCACAAAAGTGCGTGCACAAAGGCTGCGGCAAGGCCTTCACAGATCTTGAAGAGGATTGCCATTATCATCCAGGGCCTCCAGATTTTCATGAAGGGCAGAAAGGTGTCTGGACGCCCTTTGATGGCGTACTCTAACTAAGTATTAGCTGACTTTAAGCTATAGGCTGGAAATGCTGTAAGCCACGCTTCTTGACCTTCGATGAATTCCTTGATATCCCACCGTGCACAATTGGCAAGCACTCCACCGTCGACGATACCCCAAAGCCAGACCCATCCACGACATCCGAGGCGCTCAAAGATGTGCCTCCACCTCCAAAACCCATAGCGACCAACGGTGCTGCCCAGAACTCGCGGGCACCGCGACAGCCTCAAGCAGCTCCTGCGCCCAACCCGTCGTCTGTCCCTCCAGAGTCAGATTCGGATGATCCTACCAAATCAGTACCGCCAAATATCACATGCCGTCGAAGAGGATGCAACGCGACCTCCTCCGACCAAACGAACTCCTCACGAGATGGAGAGCAGTGCGTTCATCATCCTGGTCAAGCGCTGTTCCATGAGGGCAGTAAAGGCTGGACTTGCTGCAAGCGGCGGGTTCTTGAGTTTGACGAATTTATGAAGATCGAGGGGTGCAAGACAAGAGTGAAGCATTTATTTGTGGGGAGGCAAAAAGACCTGGGTGGAGAAATAGCTGTATCAGAGGTCAGGTACGTCGATGTGTCTCGGAACGGAACATTCACGACCAAACACTGATGATTGCGGATTACAGACATGATTTCTATCAGACACCGACCAACGTTATTGCAAGTCTATTTCTCAAAAACATCAACAAGGAACGGGCGGTGGTGAATTTCAGCTCTAAAACCACAGTAACCTTGGACCTACCAACAACAGACAACAAAAGATACAAGACCGAGATACCGCTCTACGGAAGTATCGACACAGCCGAGTCGAAGTACAAGATAATGGGCACGAAATTGGAGTTGACTCTTTTCAAATCGGAAGGACAAAGCTGGCCTACGCTTAGAAGTGATGAGCAAAGGACGAGTGAGATCATCCAAGTAGGAAGAGCCGGCACAGCATGATCTACGAAGCATAGAACCGAATCAACTATCTGGCCTGTGACCTTAGGGTCAACATATCTCGTTGAGGTATCTCCTCAAAGCATGGGTCGCTAAGACCGCTTTCTTCAACCTAATCATGAATAGTCCTCTTATTCCAGTCTCAATCACGGCTCTCTCGAGACTATTCACCCACCCAAGTGTCGGAAGCTTGAATGCACGACAAGCTGCCTGTCTGGGAAACCCTCTCTTCAGTCTTCTTTCTTTCTTTCTTTCTTTAGTGCAAAGTCCATATCTCCATGGCCCTTATCACTTCTCCAGCATTGCCTCCCTACTATCATCGTGATTCGTGTGAGCCTGACCATTTCTCTAGAGCTGACCAGGCTTCGGCCTACAAAAAGGGTGCACAACTTCATTCCATACCCTCCATGAGCTCTGGACTATCCAATACTAATCCCCGACTCCCAGCCCATTCACGCAGTGCTTCCCATTCTGCGCTATCTTCTTCGCCTCTCAGGCTTATGTCCTGGAATCCCCAAGCACCAGCCACTTGATCAACGAGCGCTCGTTCGTCTTCCCTCAGCCACCTTTCGGTTAGTGGGGTCCCTCTCTGCCAAGTAATACGGTCCATCTGGTCGTTGGAAGTCGTGACGGCCACAAAACCAATCATTGCCGTAAATCCCACATATGCCACAATACCCACGCAGAGCATTTGCGTCGCCACCTGATTATCCATGCTATGCTGTAAGTGCGCCAGCTGAGACGCCAGGACATACGCTGCAGTCGGTACTAACGCAAGAGCTGTTGCTGGGAAGAGTGCCTTTCGAAACAGTTTGTTTCTCTTATAAGCAGGGGTAGTGACGGTAGTGTTTATAATGCTAAGGCAAAGGGGAAGATCATTGGTCCCAATGGCAGCGTCCACTGCGCTTTGCACCAAGACAAGAGGGACTGCGGATGAGAGACTGTTTGGATTCGCATTCTCATACCTTATAGGTGACGTCCCAGGCTGAGGCATCGGTTTAGCCGCATAAAGATCGAAGACTTGGGGGAACGACTCGGGACGACCAAGAATGCACTGAATCGAGACATAGGTAGAGAGCAGCATCGGCGTGATGAACGTTTTAGGGTCGACGATAATTTTGTAGGCTGTCATGGATATCTTTTCCACTAGAGGACCTCCGATGGTCATTGCTGGTATCTCCTGGCGAGGCTGCTTTACGGCTTTGCTAGACTCTTCCTCCAAAGACAATAGGTTAGAGGTTGGGCTTTTGTCAGGTCTCGAAGACGCTTGCGGAGGTTTGACTGGCTCAGCCAAACTCTTTGCTAGGTTCTCGCAAATCTTTAGCGATCGTTGGACAGCTTCCTCCTCTGGTACCGCTTGGGTTCGTATTACGCTGCTTGCTTTCCCCAGCTCTTCAGCAAGTACCTGGTCTTCAGTCCATGAAGGAGCAGACAAGCTCTGCTTGGATGATGTCTTTGTTCTTGCTGAGGAATAAGACCGACTCGAATATTTCATGGCAGAGATCCTTGTCATGGAACGCGACTTTGTTGGCCAAAGTATATGGCTATTGCTACCAAAAAGCCTTGACCTTGCGGCAACGCCCACGTTAGCAGCTTCCACCATAGTACTGAAGACTCGAGCGCAAGACCATGCGCAATACCTGCCTGTCATGGTCGCTGCTCTAGCCAATGGCCCTGCCGAGCGAGCAGAACGCAATTAGAACACGGTAGGGAGCGGCTCCTTATGATAGACATCCCAGAAACGGAGCGGAACCCTGCCGCTCTGACTGACGACGCGCCGCAGAGGCACCAGTATTCTACCTTACTTCCTTGCCGACATCAGAAATACAATACATCGAACCTCCTTGTACTCCACTATCATGTAATATTCCGCGGAAACCCAACGTTAGATGTCTCTTTGCTAAGGTAGTGAATTTCAATTGAGGATCGATTCTTTGGCAAGGTTATATACAGCGCAGAGCTCGAGAAACATGCCCGCTCCACCACCGCCCCCCCCTCCTCCGCCGCTCCCTGGCTTTGGCGGTGGACCTCCACCACCTCCACCGCCTCCTCCTGGAGGATATTCAGGCGCGAATAATCCACCGGCCAAGCTGCCACCAGCAGTAGGCAAGGATAGAGTAAGTATAAAAAGACACATGCCTACTAAAGAAGCGAATTGATTGAGTCGCCGTGGCCAACACGATTACTGACACGCTGATAAGGGCGCCCTTTTGACAGATATTACCAAAGGCGCAAGGCTCAAGAAAGCCGTAACAAATGACAGATCGGCACCGGTTGTAGGAAAGCCATCCGGAGCCACTGATGGACTACCTGTGGATGGAGCACCAGCCATACCTGGTCTAGGCAAACCACCGACCGGTCTTGCACCTCCAGTCCCAGGCTCTGGAGCTTCGAGTCGTGCAAGAAGCAGTAGCGTTACTGGAGCAGGGAACAGTGCATACTCAGGGGGGGAAGGTACGGTACCTCAGCTAGGGGGTATCTTCGCAGGTGTTGGCATACCTAAGTTGAGAAAGAGAGGGGGAGGTGTAGAAACCGGAGCAGAAAGAGACCCATCCTATATTTCAGATCCAGAGACATCGAGAAACCCAACACCAAAGCCGCCCATTTCCTCCGCACCAAAACCACCTACGGCGCCGAGACTGAATGCTTTGAGACCCACCCCACGCACAATAGAATCATCACCACCGCAACCATCAGCAGCTGCGAATCCACTGGTGGCGAACCTGCGCAAGCCTCCGCCGAAGCCCGCCCAAAGAGCAAATTCGGATCTTCCGCCTCGAGCACCTCCACCTCTCCCAGGGGCAGCAAAACCTCCGCCTCCGCCTGTTGCATCCAGGAAGCCTTCGGCAGCCGCACATCCGCCGCCACCGTCGATAGCACCTCCTGCACCAGCAGCGCCTCCCTTACCTTTCTCCTCTGGCCTTCGCCCACTTTCAAAGCCCCTAACACCTCCTTCAGCTCCTCCACCGCCGCCAGCGTCTGCACCTCGACCCCCTCCAAGTATCTCTACGCCATCTGTAGCTCCTCTGCCACCACCATCCATGGCACCGCAGCCGCCCCCAAGTACATCGATAACCTCTCCAGGTCCTCCAACACCACCATCGGGTGCGCACCGACCGCTTCCAGCTCGATCAACTCCACCTCCGCCACCACCAGCTTCCCGGAGCTCACATGCTGCATATAGCGATAGTATCAGTCAGACTGTGGCCATGCAAGCAGCACGGAATGCATTTGGGAATCGTCCAATCTCTCCATCCGCACCTCCTCCACCTCTACCTCCAGCATCTTCCCCTTTAAAGCAATCTACCCCTGCAATTATTTCACCAACTTCTTCGCTACCGCCAGCATCGAAGTCGTTATCTCAGCATCCCACCATTTCCTCGCTGAGCTCGAGCTCATACACACTCTCGAATGGAGGGCTAGTGAACCACCATGACAGTCCTCTCAGAGACAGCGTGTCCGCGAGCAGGAACGGGGATATCAATATTGATGATCCAAGGTGGCGTTTCCAACCCGATAGTGAGTTGCCTAAGCCGAGGGAATTTTCCGGCGGGCCAAAGAGGTATCGGGCGGGAAGAGGAAGCAGCGTGCCTTTGGACCTTTCTCGATTTCAATGAAGCACTATACCACGATTCATTATATCCGTATCTGTTGCCACCCCAAGAATCACTTATGAACAAGCAACTAAAGAAAACCTGTTCGATACCTTTTTTAAAAAGCCTGTGCCATCACCTAGAGATCAAGTAGCTGTTCTCAGGGTCGAGCGCTGTTGCTCCCACTTGCTTCTCGACATGGACCGCAGGCTTCCGAATCTTTCGAAATTGAGAGGAATCGCTACGAGAATGTAGAATGAGCGCGATCTGCTCCGTGTATGATAGCGACGATCTCTAGTCGTTACTCCCTGATCGGCCTGGTTGACCGACTACAGGGTAGAACTCCATGGGCAGCTATTCGTCTTTACACACTCAGAACTCTTAACATTGTTCAAATGAGAGAGCGAAACGTAGCGATTTGGCGAGCATTCACAAATGCACACCATCAGCATCCACGCCTTCGTCCTCTTCCATCCGCTCTCTCAATCTTCGAGCTAGCTCTTCATCCCCCAAGCTACCTCCACTCGGCCCGGTCCCTTGCTCTGTAGCCGGTGCTGTCAAAGTAGTGGGCCTCGTAAACCCAGCCTCTTCATGTCCATTCGTTTGGATGTTCAGTTGCCCTGGCTCATCTTCGCCCCACTTAAAGCCTCTGCCTTCAACTTCATTCTTCAGCAGCAGCACTCTTTCCTCCATTCTCTTCATCACTACTGCATTTTCCTCGATTGCTTCCCTGCAGTCTAAGTCTCCATTATCGGCGATTGGTTGTAGCTGCTGGTTTGAAGATTCAAGGTGCGCTATGGAATTGCGGATCTCAGCCGCTTTGAAGTGGAGGTTTGCAAGAGGCAGACTATGGACAGCTTCTGCGAATTGCCGGGATGTGATAGGTGTTGATAAAGAAGACATTGGCAAGTGGAGGAGTTCTTCGTTTCATGGGATCACTGGGTAACCCTTAATACCTAAGTATAGACATTGCATTTTCTGGATAACCTACAGGCGGTTGGAAGGGGATTTCCAGATTAGCTCCAGATGAGTAGTTCTTCCTCTTGAATTACTCCGTAAGCCTGTCATGATACTCGCCTCGCCCCGGCAAACTAGATAAGCGCGGCCTCTAGGGTTATTCTACTAGTAGTACATCGTCATGGCGCGAAGCTTACTAATGAAGCTAGGAGAATCGATGGTCGAAGTTATCATCCAGTATGACCTACGTTATGATTAGAAGCTCGAGGTGATAGGGTTTTGGGAACAGGAAGTGGGCGCTGTGAAATGACCACAATTGTCCCGGCAGCATGGCAAACTTTTCGCCTCGGCCTACACGCCTCATCATTACGACGATCAGCTTTCTCAACGCTTCGTACCGTAATCAGCACTCCCAAGCTCGCTAAGCAGCCTTTACAGCACCTTAGGATTAGACATAGGCTTCCCCAGATCTCATGGGGCGGGTCTGTGCTGTGTCAACACCTGAGGCTTTGGCGGACGACAACATGCACATCTCATGAGCTTGGAAGGCAGTCAAGAGGGGTGAGCCTCTGGCGGCCTTCACCCAATGAGAAAGATGCTCGAGGCGAGGAGGCTGCGGCAAATGAACTAACTATATCTCCATCGGAGGTCGATAAGATATTCGGACGGAAGATGGATCCCGAGAAGGGCATTGAGATTCTTATGACAATACAAAATCACAGGTCGGAGGGCACGCTAGACTCTAAGATGCCATATTCAGATGTATTGATAGCTAAAGGGCTTACCTGGCTTCGGAAGAAGGACCCTGTCAACGAAGATGCCGCCATAATTGCACGCATAGACAGGGAAATGTTTGGGACGCGGACACCACAGACCCATGTTCAGCACAGTCGCCAAGCTGTATCCCAATTCGACAAAATGAGGGAGGAGCAGACGAAGAGGAACAAGGTCGAGGAGGAGGAACGCGACATGAAGGAAAAGGAGAAAGCGAAGGAATCGAGCCCTGAGACCTCTAAGACGATGGAGCTCCGGGGTAAAAATCAAACTTCTCCAAGCAATGAACTGGGAAGAGTACACCCTATACAAAAATGGATTCAAAAGTATCAAGAGGTAGTATACCCTATAAAGAAACGGATTCATAAGTATCGAGAGGAAGTCGAAATGAGCGATGACAGCGTCTTCTTCATCCCAACCTGGCGAAGATTGTTGCCCTCCGCTCTAGTGACCGTTACCATTGTAGCTCTTTCCATCCTCTTTGCCGCAAACTACACACCACCCTCGCGCAGTGCCCGCATATGGCCTGAGATTCCACCGGCTGCAGCGACAGCATTCGCACTTATCGGCATAAATTGTGCGGTGTTCATGTCTTGGAGAATCCCACCTCTATGGAAGTTCATGAATAAAACCTTCATGGTGGCACCTGTCTATCCATATTCGAGGTCAATGCTCGGAGCTGCTTTCAGTCATCAAAAATTCGGTCATCTATTTGCAAATTGCTTCTGTATCTGGTTGCTCGGCACTCGTAGTACGTATTGGTCTTTTACTGTGCTACAAGTCTAAGGCTCTAACACTCCTGAATAGTCCACGATGACATCGGGAGAGGAAACTTTCTCGCTACCTACGTCACATGTGCGGTAATCGGGGCCTTCGTACCCCTGGCTGTCTACACTCTGAGAAAAGACTTCGCTATTACTACCTTGGGGGCTAGCTCTGCTGTATGCGGGCTTATTGCAACAGGCTGTATTATCCATGAAGGGTGAGTAGTATCACCGCCTCGAACGTTGGGGCAAAGCTGAACTCGAATTGAGGACCACTATCACGCTCCCACTCATACCTCCAGAATGGACTCGGGGCATAGATACTGGCCTGCTTCTTGTCGTACTGATCGCCTCGGAAATCTTGTCCATCCGCAGATTTGGTATAACACCATCTGTAGAGTCTGGATCACTTAGGCCACATATTGACTACATGGGACATCTCGCGGGCTACGCTACAGGTATCGGAGCGGGCGCAGTTATTCGCTCAACACATCCTAAATACAAGAGCACGGAGAGACGTCATTTCCTGACACAGGACTTTGGAAAGAGAAGTAAGTCGGCGTCACCCCGGAAGTCGCCAACAGTTTGAAGTGAAAGTGGAGTACGTCCTTGCTTTCAACGACGTATTTGATCGCCCAGAGCCTTCGATTTCCAATTTTTTGGTCACAAATCCGATCAGCTCTCATAGATCTGAGGGCACAGGAGACATACGGGCCCATGACGTCCACGAACCAAATGAACCGTCGAGTCTCGAGTCTACAACGTAGGCAGATTAAGTGTACCCTGCCTGACATGGCTCAGCGAGCCTTTGATGGAATGTTATAGCACCCAATTGCTCGTCATGGGCAGGGACATGGCCTTGCTTGCATCAAGACGGAAGAATCGGGACTCTGGAGACATATACGTGTGAGTCGTGTACTACAGACTAAAGATGGTTTACGGCCTGCACAGTTTCGCAAGCCAGGACAGAAAGTGGCAAATCAGGGCGTTAGTGTGGTTCATCTTGTGTATACCGAGTGAATGTCTATAGTGACCCGCTGAACAAAGCTATAGCCAACTTGGAGTTTTAGAGCTTTAAAAGCTTACTGAATAATGCAAAGCTCTAATTGGAAACACGTCAAGCACTACTATTGACGGACCAGATTGGAGATTCCTCGAATCCACGTCCACAAAGGGTAGGCAACGGCTGACCGAAGTATATTATCAAAAGAACTTGGTGCTTAGAGTCATTGCTGTAAAAGGAGGTGTTCGGTACAAGTCGAGGAGCGCATGAATCAAATGCTACTTGGTTTATGCATAAATCCTTCCCAGTATCGAAGCCATGTGAACGGAGCCATACCCTCTTGCGGCTGTTGGATCGTCCTTGCATGCGATCAAAGGGCCTAACAATTATTGTTGTTGTTCTTCTTTCACTGATATTGCGTTCTGCGCATTACCTTCCCGGCTTCAACGAAGGTGCTAGGTCAATACAGTCAGACCGTGTAGCTACGTCTGATTCAATCGATTGGACTTACTTTGATAGGCTCGGCCTTTGCACATGCTCGGGCTTCGTACTGCATGCTAAGTGATGTTGGATTATCTTCAATACTAATAGGTCTCGAACGCGGGAGGATATAAAGTAGCGTCTTAGACTGAACTGTTGAAGCGGGACTTCGTGTATCGCAGGCATACAAACGAGCACTACTCACAATTGAGATGAATATGATCGTTGATCTGTGACTTTGAAAATTCTGATATGCTACGTAGATCACCATGTAACCCCTCATACGCCCAACCACCTGTGATGCATCGATATTGCTACGCTAGATGCCGCTAGACTGTTACTCATGCCTCAACATATACCATGCCGTCTACGAAGGAGGTACAACCGCGCAAGTCCCATTGACAGCTTCGACCGGGATGGATCCATTGGCGACCCAAATATCGATCAAAGGCTGCATCGGCTCCGCGTCACGCTCGGAGAGTAACCCATAGAGCTTGGCGACGGAGCAGAAGTGCACGAAGCATGAGTTCAGATCGGTGTACCCTGCACCGTTGCTTTGCCCACTCAGGTGCCAGAAAGGGTCCATCCAATGCGAGTGGTATAGATGAGCGTACACGCGAAATATTTGACGGAAGCAGGTACGGACGTCATTAAGGAATGTCTCTGGGAAGCCTGCGCTCTTGCCAAACCAGTCACGGCTAGCCGATACCGACAGTGCAGACTGAGGATCAGAAGTACCAGCTGCCGGGGGCCCACCATTTGGAGCACCTAGGCCGTTCGAACCGACGCCGGTTGCATTCACGACCGGGGGATCGGTGGGAAAGGCTCTCTCGTCGTGAATTTTACCGTTCATCCAGCGTTGTACCAAGGCAATGTACTGCTGCGCGGCCACTGGAATAGGCTCTCTTCTGGCGTCAAGCCAGGTGTATACGTGACTGGTTCCACATCAGCGTTAGGTTCTAGCATACCCTGAACATTCTTACCGTCCAGCAGTCATCTTGGGGCACGTCTCAGGGTTACAAATGGCTTTGCCAGTCTTGGTGTCGACCTCTTGAATAACTTGACTGATCACAGAGACGAGACGATAATTCTCCACAGCTGTTACAGCGTTAGATCGATAGGTACCGAGACCCCAAAGACTTCAATGACACAACCCACTTTGATGAGCAAGCCAATCCGGAAGCGAAACATTCGTCGGCTGTGCAGCCAATGGCATGAAGTTGCCTTTCACCCCAAGCTTTGCATACTTTTCCCGGAAAAAGAACTTGGGAGGCTCCGCAGCAACTTGAATTTCAGCGCTGTTAGTACCAGCGCTACCGTCAGCGATAGATCCGGTGTTTGACGAGAATGAGGTAGACTGGACGAGTGGGGGCATAACGGGCGAGAATGCGGTTGGTGAAGGGTTGGGCGAACCGTTGACGCGTTGCTGGTTCGTGTTGACGCTGGTCCCTTCAGCCTGTCGATTGAAACCGGTACGACTAGGTGATCAACAAAAGATCAGCATCTATAATGACAGTCTATGAACAGCTCTTGAAGCTGTAGCCACCGAAAAGCAGATAGTATGAATGCGGTGTTATGATGAGTATTGAGACAGCAACAACAGCAAGATGATATCGTACTATATAGTAGCGCCCTCAAAGTCCAGCCTCGGCTACGGGCGATACAAGCATTGATCACACCTCTTAACGGCCATAAACGCTGGGTTTGAGATGGATTTTGACAATTTTGGAAGATATAGTAAACAGGAGGTTCCTATTCAAAATCGACCAGTGTAAAGCATTTGATCACGACCCAGCAAAGATAGTCCTACTACTTGCGAACCAATAGTATTCTGGGAAAAACAAAAGCTGGCGAGACGACCAATGCTAGACAAATAACACAAACACCATAAAGGCAAAGGCTTACATATTGCGTAGAATGGAGTTCATCATCAATTCCCTCGATCTATCAACTGTCTTCCTCCAACATCAGGACCACAGAAAAGTGATCTTAGGTAAAGGCACCATTGATAGCAGTTTCTAGCTCCCGAGGCTGGTCATTGTCATGTTCTAAAGTGTGATAATGAACAAAGCACAGCGGTACAAACCGTTGCCAAGATGTTCATCACCGGCTAATTACGCGCTCCCGTCGAACCGCGATTAGCTCCTGCTGCGCGCTTACACAATAGGTTCCTGAATGAAGTAAGTCTTGTACTGCTTTTACAGGGATCTAAACAACCTCTTACACTAGCTCCTTCCGCTCTCCGTCTGTCGCCGCCACTCGCCCCTTCTTCAGCACGTGGCAGACAAATTCTTCTGCCAATTGCGAGGTCAGAGTCGCTTTATTGTGGGAAAGCATATAGCGATCTGCCTTCCCATCATAGCGATGAACATTATCAGTATCGCTCAATGAGGCTGAGGCTCATTTCCGTGAATCTATCTTATACATCAGCGTCCACAAATCCAACATGCTAGCGGTTCAGGCTGCCAGCGAGGCGAGCGACCAAGACCTACTCGACGATGATCACCTCTTTGGTTCTGGTTCGGAGAATGAAGGTTCGATGTATGTTTCATTATAACATTATTAGTGTTGCATATGAGCTGATCTATAAACTAGCACCAAAAGTCTAAGCCGCAAACGTCGCGAGCTTGATGACGAAGAGCTTGATTCTGGTGACGATGAAGGTCGAGAGGATCGTTTGGACAATGGTGTTGACGGATATGATCAAGAGCAAGACCTACACGATGCAAGCACCAATGTCTTAAGCTCGAGCATTGGCCGTCAACCTGACCCAAAACCTAGTGATGGCGAGGTACGGTCTCAGGGAGAAAACTCTCAGAGCCTATCCAAAGCTATTGCTAATTTATGCAATAGCTATATCTGCTCTCGTTCCCCAATTATATTGGCGTGGCACCTCAAACCTTCACCTTAGACAAATTCCAACCTCCTATCACGGACCATCATTCCTCTGGACCACCTTCCTCTACTTTCTCTGCTTACCAGACTTCCAATAACACCATACGTTGGAGACACTCACCAAGTGATCCAGCCACGATCCAATCCAATGCCCGCATTCTCCGGTGGTCAGACGGATCGCTGACCCTTCAACTCGCATCCAATCCTCGCGAGCAGTTCCAGCTTACCGCAAAACCTCTCGCTCAACCTCAGATCAACCCAACAAAACCAACACCAACCTCCAAAGTCCTAAGCCGAGCCCATGGTTCAGAACCCTACAATCTACGCCAAGACCTCCACACCTACCTTGCAGCGCCCCATGAACATGCTGGGCTCGTTCGCATCACTAACCGCATAACAGCCGCTCTGGCCGTCCAGTCGTCCGCTGATCAGAACGACGAGGCAATAGTTCGCTTGAAGGAACAGATGGCCGAAGCGCAGAAGGGCAACAAGAAGACCGCAGACGGTGGCCTTGCCATTATCAGCATTAGTGAAGATCCCGGACTGGCGCAGAAGAGAGCCGAACTGGCCGAGAAGGAGAAGTCTAAGATGCAACGCCGCTTGCAGGTTCAACAAGATCGTGAAACGACTCGCAACAACAATGTGCTCAAGCGTTCCGGACTTCGCACTGGGGGTATGGGCGCTGGTCTGACTGTTGGAGGCCTGGAGGATGACGATGTCATGGCGGCCACCAAAGGCAGAGTGAGCAAGCCAAAGAGCCGCAAGCCGAGACGAAGAAATAGTGAATACAGCGACGATGAGGAAGACTTCAGGGGTAGAGGGCGTACAAGAGAGGACGAGTATGATGAAGATGATGGCTTCCTGGTGGCGAGCGACGATGAGCCGGAGATTGGAGAAGAGAGTGAAGAGGAAGAAGAAATGGGAGATGAAGGTGATGATGGCGATGAAAGGGACGAAGGTGCTGTGCAACACAAGCTTAAGAAGAGGGAGAGTGCGGAGGCTGCCGGCGGTCGCACCAAACGAAGGAGAGTTATCGAAGATGAGGAGGAAGATTGAACTGGGTGTAGGGACCCTTCAGTTGCAGTTTCCCGGCGTAGGGGACCGTTACCTTATCGAAAGACGAATGCTTATGGCCTTTCAGTGATTCTCGAGGCGTTGGAATTTAGAATACCCATTTGTACGAGGCGGCACCAGTCGTCATCATCAATCTTGGCTCAAAAGATTGTGGTGGAGGGAGAGCAAATCATTGCAGATATAGAAGTGGTGAGATGGTCTCCAATAGCCATAGCTCCTGCACGAGGACGAACCAAAGGGTCCTCAAGGCCGCGGCAACTTCAGGACTGTTGGTGACAAGCTGACTTTGCTATACAACTTTACTACCCATGACTTACCAACACCCCAATCCTCAAACTTTTTTTATTGTCTTTGGGATTGTATGGTACAGCTGCATGTTCTCACCGACGATTCCACTCGGACCGCTGGAACTATATCATGTATCACGTAGTCCGAATGAAGCTCACCATCGACCAAACTTTGACACTCTGATTTGCCACAAGCATTTCGCAAGAGCTGCATCACCGAACATAATCATCTCGACTGTCCATAGCCGCGGTGTTGTCAGGCTTCGAAGCTCTTTACTGATCTATGATGTTTCTCCGCCCTAATGCTTTGGGCTGGGCCAGCCGGGGTACCTCGCTAGGAAGGTATGGGTATCCTGTTCAGGGTGGTGACATCGATGACATCGACCGATCGAGCAGTAAGATGACCCAGCCGCCCACAGCTTTACTACAGTACTAGAGCTTTCTCGTATTTGGATCATTCCCTGCCAAGCTCTAGCGCCTACCACAAGCGCAGCCGCCCCCAAAATTTTCCTGCCCACACAAAACCAGTCCTACCCACTCTTTTCTTTCCTCTCCTCATCATCAGTAGTAAAATTAATTTTTACTTCCTGGGAGCTTCGCTACGGCGACTTGCTGAGGGTCACCCTGGTGAGCTTGCTCACTCCGGTGTCCAAGCTCCCGCCTGGGTGGGCTTCCGTTCCCGGCTTCCTAGAGCGAGCACCTTTACGGTGAGGCCTCGATTCTTTCCTTCTCAGTCGCGTCGGGTCCTTTACGATGGGCGGGGCTGTGGAATTGGGGCTACATAGTTCTTTTGTGTATGAGATGTTGATGATGCATTATGATGTGGGACTATGCTGTGATGGGTGACGGGGTGATATGATAAGACGTTGGTGCTGTGGAGAGATAGATGGGCGTGAGTGGTTCGGATTGTTGAAGCGCTGCAAAAATAACGAAGCATACTCTGATCTGGAAACGAACGGCTATGCTTGAGTGATGGAAAGTAACTTCACTATAGAGCTATGTAGCGAAGTAAAGCACTACAAGGCCCTTCACTTCTCCATTCGCTATGCCATGACCACCAATTCTAGTACAGTCGCTTAGGCTTAGACATGGAAGCCTTGATTGTCAAGCTGCCCACATTCTGCCACCCTTTTTTCAACAAGCTGACCAGATAATTGATTGACAGCATGATATTTGAGATCAACTCGTCCTCCGTCATGCCCACGTTGCCGACAGCAACACCCAAGCAGAGCACCTTCTTCAGCTGGAACTTGATTGTGGACTTGACTTCGGTGATCTTGGAGGCGAGATCTTCGTTGTGAGAGATTGGGGAGGGAAATTTGCCGGCTGTAAGGTTGTCAGTATGTTGTTGGACGATGTGTAGGCAAGGTATTTATACCTTTGGAAAGACCAGGACCCAGAAGACGAGGGATTTGCTTGATCAACGTGTCGGAAGCGACGAAAGCATCGTCTAGAATGATTTCAAGGTCAGCATCTTCACGTCAAGAGTTGAGTTTGGGCCATGAGAGACGTCCGAAACATGAATTTCTTGGTCCATGTACCCGTGAAGCCCAGCCTTTAGCTGGGCTTCACTTATGACAAAAAACAACGTACATTTTCGGGCGAGCTTCTTGATCAGCTTCTTGTTTTTGTTAAGCTTCTTCAAGTCGTCAGCGCTCATGGCATCTACACCATGATGCTTTGCTCGGTCGATGTCGTGCTGGTCGCCTAAGACGCTGGTGGAACGATGTGTATATCAGTCTCTGCGCCCAAAGATGCCCTTCTGCCTTCCGTACGTAGAGTCGAGATTGTTTCTCACCAGATGCTCATGCCCGGACGTGGTACGCGGGGTAATTTGACAGTGCCCGAGAAACGCTCTAGAGATGGGTCAGCGTTATTAACACCATTCTCTAGAGATTGGCAGACGGACTGTCGCGCTGGGGGTCATAGTTCTTGAGGCCGATCTGTTCATTGAATCAGCGCATAAAATCACCAGATCACCAGTGGTGCCGAAGTACCTGTAGCTCAACTGTCTCAAGGAAGTTCCTCTTCTTCTCCTCGAGAGAGTATTGGAGGAGCGATTGAACGTTCGTGCGTACCCCGGCGACTCTGGGAGACATTAGCATAGCTCCCGTCACTTTGCTGGAGCTGCCTAGGGCCACTCACGAGATTTTTGAAGCCATAGCTGGCAGTCTTCCAGAAGAACGTTAGGTCCTTATGGTGAGGGATTTGCGCAAGGCGAGTAGATGTTGATCGTCAATGGAGAATTGATTAACAGTGCCGGATTTTGGTTTGTGTGGCGAGCGGGTCTCGGGCTATTCACCTAGGGTTCCCGAATACAGCCCTAAACTACGAACTACAGCATGAGCAGCAGGCATCACTTAAGACGGTCTAGAGTTTAATGACTATCTTCCCAGCCTGATCTATTTAACGCACGTTGAACAGTGTCGAGACCAGATCGAATTCTCAGCATCTCATGCACTCCGTGAACTGATCCATTGTTCAGCCTCGTCCTAAGCGCCTTCGGGGCTGTGTGACCTCCTATTTTGAGACGCATCTCCTGCATCTCGCTGGCGTCAGCCGCACAATGTGATAAAACGGGAGCACGCGATCATGTCTTCTATCGAAAACATCACTTCTTTACATATTCCGGTTTCGCTATCGCTGTTTGAATATCTATTGCCTTGATCTACAACCTCCGAAGAACTCGCTTGCGTCCAATCTAGCTCTCTATATATAGTACATACATCGCTCTCCAGCATAATACCCGTGCTCAGAGTATGGCCACATTTGCAAATGTCCCAAGCTTCGAGGATTTCGATGACAAGGATGTCTACGATCGCTACGAGCATGCTCTTTCGCAAGCGGAGACTCTGAATTTTGTCATCCAATTCGATGACAAGAATGCAAGCTCCGCTCTGAATATTAAGGCAGTAGACTTGAAGGAATATTTGAAGACAGAGCAGCCCGCGAACAGCTCCACGAGATGGATCAACATCTTTGGTCCGGAGCGCCAGAAGAAGTTGGTCAAAGAGCTATCAGCTCGTTACAGGTTTACCCCTCGACTCCTCGGAATTATGTGCTCTGATCACAAAACCCCTGTACCTGTAACCTCGTTACCGGTCCAAAATGACCTCGTCCAGGATAAGGCGCAGGTTGAGACGCAAAGCAGTTCGGCAGAGTCGACCTCGTCAGACCTCGAAAAGAATAACGGCGGGATCTTAGGCGGGATCCATTATCCAACGCTCGATATAAACCATTACAAAATAGCGGATGAGGTCTGGCATTACAATTCCGTTGATTGGGGACCGAAGTGTAAGTGAAACTTCCAGAGTCTACAATTTCTTTCCTCACTGTTGAAGATCTATGTATCGGGTACAACTCTCTTGCCGACACAAGCCGAATCTTCGGCCCGAGGGACCAAGATTTCGAAGGAGCCTTGGACGAAGGCATAGGTCACCCCAACAATAAGCCTAAAGGAGCAAGAACGTGGACATGGCTTGTTCTTTGTGACGATGGTATGTACATCGCCAAATCCATGCAATTATAATATTGACAAGGTCCCAGGGACTATCATATCCATCTATGAGACTCCCTTTCCTGATCAACGAGGGCTCTTGGACAAAACCCAAAGCGAGATCCTTCTTAATATCCGGCGTAACTTATGGAACGTCTTCAGTCAGCTGTCCAAGGTCAAAAATGACAAAAACAATCATCCCATCAATACGCTGGAGATCAGGCCAGGAAGTTCGTCTGATCAATCAAGCAACTTGAACATAGCGGACTCCCCCAGTCTGTTGTTCTATTATTTGTTTGACGACTGGTATACAACCTACGCTTTGGTAGCAAAGGATCAGTACCAATATGCTCAGCAACTTGAGGCTCTGGTAAGTCTTCCATGTTAGGCCTCCGTCTGATGGTACCTGACCAGTTTCCAGCGTAGAGATATGTTCTCTAAGCCTCAGGTGTACCTGATCGATCGGCTGCACCAATACGGTCGGGAGTTGGCCGTCATGAAACGTATGTACCAGAGCTATGCACATATCATAGAGCGCATTCTAGCCAGACAGAAGCCGATCAGTACAGCTATAGCAGCGCAATCAGGTAAGGCCAGTAGACACATTGGACACATGATTTGCAACAGCGGCATTAGTGCGCCATATCAATTTCAAGCTGGGTGCTGAGATGTGTCTACAGGAAGCGAGTCGTTAGCGGTACCACTATCCCCTACGGCAACCGTCCGCTTTGAGAGACTGCTGGACAGGATTAACCATCTTGCTCTAAACGAGATCCAGGAATGTCTCGACGAAAAGGAATCCCTAGTTTTCCTGGTTCGTCTCGTAAACGAAGTGCGTGGATCCGCTGCTGACCTCTGGTACAGAATTTCAATCTCCTAGCAGCGAAAGAATCTCAAGCGGTGGAGCGCCTCACACGCATCACCATCCTTCTCGCTAAAGTGACGATCCTGTTCATGCCAGTGTCCATCATGACCGGATACTTTTCCACGCAACTCAAAGATTTCGCCAACAGGTACAGTGTGCAAACGTACTGGATTTGTTTCATCATCATTATGGCGGTGAGCTTCATTTTCCTTGCTCTCTTTGGTCTGGTCAGCGGGACAGTGGAAGGAAAGCCAATCTATCGAACCCTGACACAAACGATTTATGACGTCGGGAAAGTGAGATTGAAGGCCAGACGGGACAGTAAAAGGGTTTCAGCACCGCGAAAGTGATAATCCATGAGAGTGGTGGTGGGTGTACGATGATGTACCTGAATTTTGTGCGTTGTATAAAAAGCGACATACCCATCACCCCTGCCTTGTACCTTACATTAGAGTGATATGAACCCGACGATTTATAGATTGGACATGTTTCGTTGGATGAGAGGTGGTGCTTCATTGTGATTGGTCTACTCCACCTCCGCTGGCACAGTCTTGGCTGGCGTGAAATGCTCTAGGGCGATGTGTGACCGATCTGGGCAATCTGGGTAAAGTAATCTGGAATCTGGCTGGGCAGATTGAGCCTCGCACTAGGGGGTAAGGTCCGCTGTGTGCACGATGATTGGCTTATGGGGCACACTCTCCGTCAAGCTGCTCCTCTTCGAGTAATAGCAACAACGCCGTGTGGTAAGCTGGGGCGGAGCTATACCATTGGTGCAAATACCTTATTGTTGCAAACATGACCCCTGGTTTGGTTGGTCGGAACATGGACCAGCCGGAGAATGATGAGAATTTAGAGAATTTAGATGGCTTCATACTTTAGATGTATCACGCCTAGTTCTAGCGTTTGTTGTGTGTGCCAGACTTACGCGCCCCACGTGCAGAAATGCTTGCGTCCGAGGCACTGTTCTCCGTCTTCATTTTCTCCTTCCTCTCCGTCCGGTACTTTCAAAGTTCTAGTGATCAATAGTCAAGCATCAGTCCCTCCATCGCGTCTCTTTTCCAAGACGCCCATTGTTTTTGCTCTTCCTCATCGAGTCAATCATTTGTCAGTCCATTTCGTTGCCACCGCGACAGTATTAAAGATACCGTTCGCCTCGCCACTTTCTTTTCTTTCCATCTCGCATCGAACAGGGCTCTCCAACAGCACAATCACTATTGGAACTTCATAGTCCCTATTGAGAACCACCAACATTCGTTAGAAATGTATTCTACAATCGCCCTCGCAGCACTCTCGGGTCTCGCGCTCGTTAACGCTCAAACACCCGGAGTCACCACTGGGAAGCTAGGCAATGCCCTCGTAACCACGAATAACCCGGCTGGCGTCACCTACACTGCTACTCTGCCCAACACCAACAAGACCACAATCCGGGGCTCCATTTCCGCGACATCGAACGCCAACGGTACTGGTGTGATCTTCAACGTCAATCTTACAGGCTTCACCAATATTCCTAGTCAAGGCCCCTTCAGTATGTTACACAATATGAAAGTTCTCCAATGTATCCCAAACTGATCGACGGGCTACAGTATACCACATTCATGACCAGCCAGTCCCATCTAATGGCAACTGCACGGGTACCCTCGCCCACCTGGACCCGTTCATTCGCGGCGAGGTTCCACCCTGCGACAAGACTCGCCCCGAGACATGCCAAGTTGGCGACCTCTCAGGCAAGCACGGCAACATCACAACCGCTTCATTCCAGGCTTCGTGAGTTATGTCGAACGAATATTTTCCCATCACCTGCTGACTATCTGACCATTAGTTACCTTGATCTCTACGCATCGACCAAGAGCAGCATTGGCGCCTTCCTCGGCAACCGCTCGATCAACATTCATACCAACAACGCCACCCGCTTGACTTGCGCCAACTTCACCCTCACTGCGGGATCGGGAAGCAACACCACCGCCTCTTCTCCAACAGGTGTTGCTCCACCGAAAACAGCTTTCACTGGTGCCGCTGCAACTACCCTCGTTAGCCTGGGTGCTGTTGCCGCTGGTCTCCTCGCTCTCTTTCTATAATGTGGCACGGTGCCGACAAGGGGTTAATTGAACAAGCTCAGGCTCAATTCCCTAGCGATACCTGCTTCGTGCATCTTGACTTCAGGGAATGTAATTAGCAAAAGCAGGCACAGAGGAAGGTCATGTATATGGCACCAATGGTACGGGCAGAGGGTTTGCTAAGTCATCGCATTATGTAATCCTAGTCATTGACACTGCCTTCTTTGTTGGGACATGTCTCGATGGCAATATAATGTGTTGTATTATGCCGATCTTGCAAAGATTATATGCTTTCCAGTAATTCGTGAATCCAACAACTCTGAAGCTTTGATGCCTTGAAGCTGGTGGCAGCTTTTCGTCAGAGAGACTTCAATGACAAGCGATGGCAATATGCATGTAACCTCGACAGTTGATGGGTTTGCTATGCCACAAGTTCGAGCCGCGAGCCTGAACAGTCGAACCCAGATTTGCAACAAGCTCTTGTCAGATAGCAGTTGGCCAGATCCAATTCAAAGCAGGTAGTCAGGTGGAGACTATTGGCTTGATCCATTTACCGGTGCCTGGACCTAAGTGACCACCTATACTTCGAGTCTCTGCATGATAAAGGCAGCGTTCACCCAGCATCGATCTTGTCACCAAGTCTAACAACCGGCATATCTTCATCCCATTGGTGACCTACGTCAACAGCGTAGATTTCGTACGAGGAAGTTCTCTGTTATTTCCAATCACGTGATCCCGGATCGACCTAGCAGCGGGCCCCAAACCCAGAGGCTAAAAACTTTCCTTGTGGCCTCAACCAGCGACGTCGAAGTCCATACATATCCGACTATCACCCTCACGACTCTTTGCGCTCTAGACGTCTATTACGGTAAGCTTACTGCGAATCTCACTCCCGTTGTTGCTTGCCTCTGGACAATTTTAGCTGCCTGCTAGACGTCCTCGAGCTGTCCTGTGCGCATGGCTTACTGAAGTCCAACTCTACTTCACCACATAGCATGATCCCGTTTCGCACTCTCCATCCCAACAGGCTCCGTACTGATTGAAAACGTGGAAGGTCCAGAGATAGCTACCGAGAATTGCTCTATTTCTCCAACCCCTACATACTACATATATCTGCCGTCATGGGTCTCACGTTTTCGAAGCTGTTTGACAAGCTTTGGGGCAAAAAGGAGATGAGAATCTTGATGGTTGGTCTTGATGCAGCAGGAAAAACCACCATTCTCTATAAACTGAAGCTTGGTGAAATCGTCACTACCATCCCGACAATCGGTATAAACACCAGCGATTCCCAGTCCTTTACGACACGGAAGCGCTGACTTCTTTTGTTGTCTAGGCTTCAACGTCGAGACCGTCGAATACAAGAACATTCAATTCACCGTGTGGGATGTGGGTGGACAGGACAAAATCCGACCTCTGTGGAGGCATTACTTTCAGAACACCCAGGGCATCATCTTCGTGGTTGACAGCAATGATCGTGACCGTGTTGTGGAAGCACGCGAGGAATTGCAACGTATGTTGAACGAGGACGAGCTCAGAGATGCTCTTCTCTTGGTCTTCGCAAACAAGCAGGATCTGCCGGTATGCCCAAAGCATTCCTCGATCAATGATTTGTGTTGTTGACATCTTGTAGAACGCCATGAACGCTGCCGAGATTACTGATAAGCTTGGTCTACACTCCTTGAGGCAACGTGCTTGGGTAAGACTCTCTGATTCTTATCATCTCTTTGTACTGATAAGTACGCAGTACATTCAATCAACTTGCGCCACTTCCGGTGATGGTCTTTACGAAGGTTTGGAATGGTTGAGCAATTCGCTCCGGAAGGCTGGACACAACTAGGAGGTTTGCGCGGAGTTCTCAATATACAGGCGTCTACAAATCACCATCTCCCTTGTCGTCCGCCTCCTCATGAGTGTCTCTGGTTCATATATTCATCAGTCTGTCAATGAGAGTGCTGGGGGGCTCATCCAGCGTCAAAGCATCAGCAATAGCGTGGGGAATGCTCTGGTGCTTGATCTACAAAGAGCCGTCACCAGTCTCACTTATCTTCCCTACTGCGATCATGCTCTGGCGCCTCCTTGAGGTAATGTTGAATGAGGGGTTATATCATGCAATGCAAGACTTGTATTCTCATGGGCGATCTGCGTTATGATGGTACCAACAATGACACAAATGACACGTCGTATTTATTGCAAGGGCAAAGCGTAACGTAGAGTAGGGTCGGGTACTACTGATTACCTAGGTTTCCTGTATTAAACGGTGTTGGTTGACAGTACATATCACGACCTAACAATTCCGCAATAAACATTATGATCTATCTTTCTCGTAACCTGTCGATATAATCGGACGGTTGAATCCAGGACACTTGAGAATGGGTAGGTCGTTCTATGGCCTCGCGAGACCAAGCTATATATGCAAGATGATCGCCAATCACATATCACTTAAGCGTCTGACACTCTGATATGAACACGATGAACGGAGTTTTACAAGTTTGTTTATTACAATGAGCTCCATCAATATGTAAGACCGTCGCGAGTAGCGATGAGTATCGGATAATTAGACTTCTAGTACGGTGTATGACTCAAACTTGTTGGCATTGCCATATCAATCTGTTTCATTACTACAGTTAAGGTGATACTTATTGAAACCTGTTATCTCCTACTCCTCCTCTCTCGGGCAGCAATCTTTTTCTGTTGACAAAATTCTTCTACTGCTACATTTATTCGATCATGCCTGCTACCCGTATCACAGTTGCTTCCAATACAAAACAATCTCAGAAAGCACCTCTCCTCATCCCGTCTGCTACTTCATTTGATCCAGTTGCGTCTCCTTCGTGCTACTCTCTTGTCATCAAGAACGCCCAGTCAAAGCTACGCTTGAAGAAGGCTAGCCGTGTTTTCGTACACGGGGGACGAGAGTTAATTGCTCGAGAAGATTGGCAAGATGTGTTGAAGGATGATGTCACTCTTCTCATATCCGTCGGAGAAGACTATGTTGGTCTACGAAAGGACGAGGACCCCGTCGTCAATGGAGAAGAAGGGCAGAAAGCCGTCCCAGACATCAATCGTGCCTGTCCCGTCGAAGTTCTGGCTGACAGTGCCTTCATCGACAATCTCTCGATCACACAATTAGAAACAACAGCACGTACTCTACCAGGTATCATTCATGCCGTCGGTCAGCCAGATCTGCACCCTGGCACAAAGTTTCCCATCGGTTCCGTTTTCGTGTCCAAAGGATGGTTACACCCTCCTCTTATAGGCGGCGACATCGGCTGCGGTATGGCGTGGTACAAGACCAAATTATCTAGAACGCAAGTCGAAGGCGACAAAGGTAGGAAGATTGCCGAAAAGCTACGAGGACTCGAAGGTGCTTGGCGGTCGCAGACGGCAAGAGAGACGTGGCTTCAGTGCGATGGTGCAGCGGACAGCAGTGCCGGAGAGGAATGGGATGCCGCTCTCGGTACTGTGGGGGCTGGGAATCATTTCGCCGAGATACAAGTCGTAGAGGAATCAAGTATGAAGGAGGCTGCCGTGTCGAATTCTCAGAGTGAGCTTTACAAGGGTGAGGTTGTCCTGCTCGTCCATTCAGGCTCTCGGGGCTACGGGTCTCACATACTCAAGCATTTTACGAAAGATGGCGGTTGTACCAGCATACCGGAAGACGATCCACTTGCTAAAGAGTACCTCGAAGCACACGATCGTGCCTGTGCCTGGGCGGCCGGAAATCGGGACCTGATCGCTCTTCGCTTCTTAGCATGCCTAGAGCCAGGCGACGACTCATGGGATCTAGGCATCAACAGCAGCGACCCAAGGTCTGAAAGCGCTATCCGTGCAGCAAGACACGCGGTGCAGAGCAGGCGGGTAGTATCCATCCACCACAACAACGTCGAGCACACCACCTGGCCACCATCACTTGCATATTCAAACAGCGTCGATCTCCCAAACGCCATAGCTGGCTCGGAGGTCAGCAACTCCGACAAAGTCTACATCCACCGCAAAGGCGCCGCACCAACTCACGATCCTTTGACACATCGTCCGTTGTCCATCCTGCCGTTACCCGGCTCTCGAGCCACACCCACCCTCATCCTCCACCCCACGTTCAATTCCGTCAACGGCCACGGCGACACGAACGCGCTCTCCCTCGCCCACGGCGCCGGACGAGCGCTCTCGCGTACCAAAGCCGCCAGCTACGTCGCCGAAAAGTACGGTGGCAAAGTCGACGACTTGCTGCGGGGTGACTTTGTCAAAGCTGATCGAAAGGGGAATAAATCGCTGGATGACGGAATGGGGAGGGGTGTGAATGGTGGCTGCTGGGTCGTTTGCGAGGATAAGGCTTTGGTTTGGGAGGAGGCTCCTGAGGCTTATAAGGATGTTTGGGACGTTGGTGGAGATTTGGTTCAGAGGGGTTGTGCGGAGCAATGGGGATGGTGTAGAGGGAGGGTCAGCTACAAGGTTAGGAAGGAGTGAGGTGTAGAGAGCGTACGGATCATGGGGCAGAGTTGTCGGAGTAGCTTGTGAAATGTCATTTGAATTACCGTCTCGACCAATTTCGAAAGCAACGATTCGATCTCCAGCGTGTCGATATCCTTGGAGCATGAAGGGCTGAAATGCTGTCAAGTATCAGAGGTCATCCATCCACAAACCACTTTCAGCGGTTTGGCCAATTCTTCACTAAAACACGTCACGAATACCATAGAGCAATATTGCACTTCGGTCTCGGGCGTGTGAGAAAAGAGATAAACGTGTAAACGCCCATGCATGCGCACTAATATCACAAATCTGTCACTTTTAAGAAGAGTGTAGAATTCTGAGCTTGGAAGGGCACGTGATGTGATATCAGATTGATAGGTCGTATCTGAGGTAGGTAGGTGAAGGGTCATGTAGCAGTATCGTTGCTTCCTTTTCTGCTCGACTTATGAAGGATGTTCTCGCAGCTAAGTGAGCTTCATGGTCGTGTCAAAATATACATCATGTATTACCTTCTTTTCCTTCTAGCTTTGATTGATCGATTGCACCGAGGAATTTCGAACCAGTATGGCAGACCCATCTTATGGACGCGGCCTGCTTTATGTCACGAAAGGGATAGACATGATCGATCGATGGAACTGTGCAGTCTTCGCGTGACGTAGTGATTCCCTATCGAATGCAAACACCTGGGTTGCGCCTAAAGACTAGATCCTATTTCTTTGATGACCCCAATTTTTATACTACGATTTCCCCTCATCGTCCGGGTCGGGCAGGATGCCCTCCACTTCCAGCCGCCTTCTTGCTTCTTCCAGCGCCCAGGTTTGTATCCTAATTGATGGGACGTCAGTCATGTGTGCAAAAGTAGCTTGTTGAACCCGAAGTCCTTCCACGGCCTCGTTCGCGAGGGCAAAATCCCTTCCCCATGATCTCTCCAACCTTGACCATCGCCTGAGGCCTAATGTATCCAATGCGGGGACAACGTACGAAGTATCAGGCTTGTACGCATAAGCTACCGCGCCCAACAGCAGACTCCCCCAGAACCCATACACCCACGTGTTCTCCCACCCTTCCTTCTGATATTTTTGCCCGGGCGGGACACCCAGATACCAGCCGGAGGGGGGATCGTAGTGGCTTTCGTGGGTTGCGGTTTCCGGAGAGGGATGCTCCGCGACGTCGGGTGGATGGGTGGAGGCCAAGGTGCGGGCGGGCCAGAGCCGTGATTGTGGCAGGTTTCGTGCTGGATGGGGATGGAGGAGAGTGGAGGGTTTGGAGAGATGGGCTGGGGGTCGGATTGGAGCCATTGAGCTGTTTCATAGATTTGTCGCACGGTTTGGTGGGGATGAGAGGTTCACTTGTTCTTGTTTGGGCGAAACCGGCTAGAATAGATATTCTAGGCCTACGGAGCGGAAGATCTCCACCCCTGTTTTGAAGGCTACCTTATTCCATTCTCTCTACGGCTGACTATCTGGTGCTTCTGACTGTTGTCTGCCTCATGAATCCGAGGAGCTATGCGTTTATATATGGTATTATCGTGGTGAAAGGGTAAGAAGACTCTCATCTCGAGAGGAAGAACCGAAATACTTCGCACAACGGATGAAACTCTTGTTTCATGGAATTTTGAGCTCCAGACTGGCAGATTCCCACGGCGAACAGGTCCTACAGATGTGGAAGATGGCCGTTGAGAAGCCTTCATCGAGTCAGTTAGGAAGTTTTCGAATTGACATTCTAACCTAAGGTCTTAAAAATAGGATACCCGGGGTAGAATGTTGCAGTCGCTACCTTTGCTTCCTTTACGGAAGCCTTCCGCAGCCTATCCATAATAGGCTTAGCGCTTTAGCATATAGGTAGGATTCCTACACTTAGAATAATTATCTTTCTACTATATCTTGAGTACGTGTATAGTAATTAGTAGTAATACTATCTAGCCTCTATTATATACTATTAATTATATAATAAGCTAAGATTATAAACTAGCTCTATAAGTACTAGCTCCTTAGAGTACTATTAGCTAAGAAACCTTAGTACTAGCTATCTAAGTCTTCCGCTCTACTATTATCCTAGACCTTTAACCTTATATTAAACCTCTATTAAGAAGCCTTTTATAACCTTAGATATATCTAAAAGTCCCCTTAGAAGAGTTAGTACTAATAAGGGCCTTCTTTATTACTTATTACTACGCAGGATTCCATCCTATTCTATTAGGATCTTTAGAGAAACTCCGGTATTTAGCTAAGTAAACTTAGGTATATCCCTAAACTATCTCTATTTACTACTTACTCTAGATCCCCTAAGGGAGATCCTAGTCCTTACTTTTTAGCTATATAATTTTATTAATACTAGATATAAATACTCTAATATTATTAATAATATTAGCTATTTCCTAATTAAAAATATTATCTAAGGGAACTTTAAACCTCCTTAGATTAATTAAGTTACCGCTAACTCTTTATAAGAGTAATAGTACTATACTAGGTTATTATCCTTAGAGCTTATAAGTCTATTTAATATTAATAAACTACCCTAGCCTTCTAACTAGGCTATTAATAAGAGCTAATTTTATATAGTAAACTATTACTTTAAGAAAGCTATAGCGTTTATAAGATATTACTTATAAGAGCCTCCCTTAGTACCTACCTCCCTAATAGGGACCTTAATCTATTTACTACTAAGGTTAACTTTATTAATACTAATACTAATAGAGTCTATATCTATATTAATAGGGTTAACTTAAGTAACTTTAATAGAAGAGGCGATCTATAATTAACTAATAGGACTAGAACTTCCTAATCTACTAGAAGCTTTAAATATAGTAGATAATAGGGGAAATAATAAAAATAGTTAGGGTAATAATAATAGGAATAGTCTAGTAAATAGCTAAACTAGTATACCTAGTAAAGGCTTTATAGCTAAATAATTTAATATAATAGCTACTTATATCTAGGGCCTAAATACTAGCGCTACTAGACGCTAGGCTAATTAGCCTACTATAGGAATAGGTAGTAGTACCCCTTAGTTCTAGTTATAAGATATTAAGTATTTTAATCTAAATCCTAATATACCTTCTATTAAAGTTAAGGATACTTATAATATCTATTATAATATTTTTAGCTTTACTAGTAGGCTTAAAGTAAAAGCTATTATAATAGATCTAGTTATTATATAACTAAACCTAGACTTATATCTACTAGGGAAAGCTAATAACTAGTTTATTAACTAATTAACTTATCTTACCTATAATAGTCTACGGAATAATCCTACTAGTATAACTAAGTAGTATAAGGCTTTATAAGAGTATTTTTAAGACTTACTAGGTAAATCCCTTAGTCTCCTTAAAAATATTTATTATACTATTAAAGATACTTATAATAGATAATATCTAGTAGATTATATCTCTAGTATTATACTTAATAGTAAAAATACTAGTATTACTTTAATAGATAGTACTTAAGTACTATTAATATATAAATATCTTAATAAAGAGCTTTATTATAACCTATTAAGGCTAAGTAGTAGGTTAATTATTCTAGATCTTCTAGAAGAACTTTACTTTATAAAAGGTAACTAGTTTAATATCTATAATAGTAATAAGGCCCTTTATAAGGTAAAGTAAGAGACTTATTATAATAACTATTATAATTAAGATCTATAATTAGGTTAGTATTTAAGTCTATTTTATTAAAACTTCCCGCTACGCTAATTTAGTAGTTACTATAATAGGCCCCTAAGGCCTTATTATAATAACCCCTAACTATTTATCCCTTATAGCGGGAATAACTTCGGGAATTTTAGTAATAATAGGTAATAGATACTAGTATAAGTAGACCGGCCCTAGATTACTAGGCCCTATTAACCCCTATAAATAACTAATAGAAATATAAGCGGGTTACCTAGGTAGAATTAATATTAGAACTAAGGCTAAGGATATCCCTTACTAAATACTTTAAATAATAATTACGCCTTATATAGATCTTTTAATAGGGCCTAATAGCGGCCTAGGGTCTATTAAGCTACTATTAAAGATAAAGAAAATTCCTAGGAATAGCCGTATAATAAATAGGTAAATTATAATACTTATAAGGAAGACTTCTACTAGTATACTAACTAGGAAAACCCTAGTTACCTAGAAGATTCCTATAAAAATAGCTAGAATCCTAGGAGTACTAGGAATAATAGTAATAAAATAGTAGAGACTTATTTCCTATCTATCTAGTACCCTATTAAAGCCTTTAAGTATTAAAAATATATATCAATATTCTAGTCTAATAATACTCTTTATAACTATTTATATTAAGGTTATAATAAAATAAGGGCCTTAATAATATTATTATTAAAGATAGCCTAGGTAGATAGTAGTATTAGCTAAAGCATTCCTTAAGGTAATCCCTTAATTATCTAGAGCGCGTTAAAAGATATTACCTTAAGCGGGTACGCCTTTAAGGGGTACTATTTTATTACTACTCTAGTAAAGCTTATATCTACCGGCTAACTTTAAAAGCTATATATAGATACTAGCTATATTATAAGTCTTATAAACTAAGCTTTTCTCCTCTAGTAGGTTTTAAATACTAAAATATTAAAGATACTAATACTTATAAGAGTTAGGGGAATTAGGGATAAGAAGTATAATATAAGCTATTATATAAAGTTATAAATATACCTTCCCGCTATTAATAGAGCCACCGCCCTTATTATATAGGAGGTATATATAGTAGATAACCTTTTAATAAATATATTTATTAGCGTTAATATTCTTAAGCTAGAAGGGATAGTAGTTAATCTAGATAAAAATCTAATAATTATTTAGTTATACTAGAACTTAGAGGTTTTAATTAAAGCCTTAAGTAAAAGGAGCTAAACTAATATAATAGTTTTTAACTAAGTATATATTATAATCGCTTTATATACTAATAAATAAATCTAAATTACTAGCCCTTATTACTATATATTATAACTACCTACTAATTAAGACCTAATCTTTAAACTAGAGAAACTTAATAGCCTATTAATTTATACCTACGTTATAGACTACTATATATCTTGTATTTTTATTAGGAATAATACTAATAAAGCTATTAAGCTCCCTAGGAATATAAAGCTAGGATATATTACTAAATATAAAGTAGCTAAATACTTCCTAGTTAAAGCCTTTTATAGTAACCTCGCTATTAGGCCTCCTAAAAAGGCTAAAGTATCTAACTAGGTTAAGTTAAGTCTATAATAACTTATAACTACGGCTACTATATTTACTACTATTATCCCTATAGTTCCTACTATAATATTAGAGGTAGTATACTTTATAGGTACTACTATTCACGGATTATCTAAAATAAGGCCCTTAATAGCAGAGGTTATTAAAAGGTATCTAGCCTTATAATAAGATACTAGTAGCGTAGCTAATATACCTAAATTATAATAGATAGATATACTCTTAATAGATAATTAGCTAGATCTCTATAAGCCTAGCTAAGTAAGGGTATATCTATTAGGAAAAGCTAATAAAGAAGTTATTAATATAGAGTTTAATAAACTCTATAATTAAGGTAGAATAGACTAGACTATAAAATTAACGCCCTTTTCATTCCCTTATTTTATTATTTAGAAGGTAAGTATAAATAATATAAGAAAAGGCTATATTATTATAGATATTAAAGCCTTAAATAAAATTACTATACCTAATATATACCTAGTACCCTTATAAGCTAAGATATTAGCTCTATTAAAGGGTATTATATATATTAATACTATTAATACTACTAGTTTTTTTTATTAATAGTTAGTAAGTTAATCTTATAGGTATTATCTTATAATAGCTAGCTATTAAGGCTAGGAAACCTTTAATATACCTATAATAGGGTATAGAAATTCGCTAGCTTATATATAATATATAATTAATTAGATCCTTTAGCTATATTAATATTTCTACTAAGTATATATTAATAATAATATTATTTTTTCTAGTTTACTAGAAGAATACCTTTTATACCTAGATTAGGTATTTAAGGCCCTTAATAATATAAATATCTATCTCTCTCCTAAGAAGTTATTCCTTAAGTTTCTATTAGTTTATTTACTAGGGTAAAAGGTAGACGCCTTTAGGCTAATAATAATAGAGGAAAAGTTAGCTACTATTACTAACTTATAATTCCCCTTTACCCTTAGTTTACTTAAGTATTACCTTAGCCTTACTAGATATTTATACTAGTATATTACCTTCTATACTACTATTATAAAACCCTTATAATTATAGAAGACTTATCTTAATAAGTCTATTTATAATAACTCTTAGTCTACTATTTAGGGGAATATATATAAAAGGCTAGCCTAGAGAATATATCTAGGGAAGCTAATACTAAAAGAACTTAATATATTTTATTAGTTTTAGAAAATATTCGCTAGTCCTATAATCTTATATTATTTTAATAAGGTCCTCTAACTATTTATAGATCTAGACGCTAGTAAAGAATTTAGATTTAAGGCCTATATCTATTATATTAAGGGCCTAATAAAGGCTTCTATAAAGTACCCTAGATAGAAGTCTTACCTACCTATCCTCTTCCTTAATTACCTCCTTACTAAGGCTAAAATATATTATTAGCTAATAGAATTAGAAATTATAAGTATAATCTAGGTAGTTAAGAAAATCCGCTATATAATTAAGGCGGCTTAATTAATAATAATTATCTATATTAATTATTTAGCTACTATTACTATTATTTAGTAAACTAGCCTAAATACTATATTAGTTAAAAAAACTTAACCTATATCTTATTTAAGTATTAGAATACCTCTAGTAATTCCGTCTAGATATATAATATAAGCTAGGAAAATCTAATATTATACTAGACGCCTTATTAAGACTAGCTACTCGCGAGTATTACCTATCTAATAAGTTAAGTTTAAACGCGCTATTAGTATAGGCTTTTCTAGTTAGCCTAATAAAAATATCTCCTAAATTTTAATAAAGGGTTATTAAAGGCCTTATTAAGATTCCCTAATAGGTAAAGGTAATATTAATACTAAAGGATAATATAGCCTTAGGTAGTAATACTACTAGCCTCTCCTACTAAATAGTTAATAGCTTATTATATTTTAATAATAAGTAAAGAGGCCTATAATTATATATACCTATAATAGATTTAGAAACTAAGGTTTTCTAACTTACTTATAATAAAATAGGGTATCTAGGGTATACCTATATATATAAGCGGCTAACTAAAGGACTTTATATCTATAATCTAGTAATAAAGCTATATAACTTTATTAGGTATTACCCGTACTACTAGCTTAATTAGATTCCTAGGTATAGACTATATAATTCTCTTTAGCCTATCCTACTACTAGCCTAGCTATTTTATACCCTAACTATTAATTTTATTCTTACTCTACTACTCTCTATAAACGGTTTTAAATATATAATATTAGTTACTAATAAATTCTTAAAGGTAATTACTCTTATTTCTAGTAAGAATATATAGTTAGGAAAGGACTAGGTTATTAAGCTACTAAACCGCCTCTCCTTATTAAATTAGGGTATTCTAAGGGCGATTATCTTAGATAGAGATAGGAAGTTTATTAGATAGGTATAGAAGCATATTTTCTTATTACTAAGAGTTAGCCTCCTTTATTTAATAGTATAATACCCTTAATCTAATAGGATATTAGAACGTACTAATTAAACGGCTAAAATTATATTATAATATTATATTACTATACTAGATAATTAATAATAATAGCCTACTATTATAAATAAGATATCTACCTTATTAAATAATTCTACTGAATATAATTCTATTAATCTCTCCCTAACCTAGGTCCTCTATAGATTTAAAACCTATAAAGCCCTAGATCTATTATAGGTAGATAATAATAGACTACCTACTAAAGGCTTTAATAATAAGGCCCTTATTAAGGAGGAAGTTATAGCTATACTAGTATATCTACCTATTAATATTAGGGAATATTAACTAGCTTATATTAATATAAGCGACGTAATTACTTTTACTATTATAAAAATAAAAGACTATTACGACTCCTATTATATACTTATATTCTTTAAGGTAGGTAATATAATTAATCTATACCTTTATAAGGGTTATTATATCCTAGCTATTAAATCTAAGAAGATTAGATAGTAGTTTACTAGACTATTCTAAGTAACTAAATATATTAGCTAGCTAGCTTATAAGCTCAACCTTTTAAGTATTATAAAAATCTATAATATTATCTTAGTAGCCTACCTTAAGCTAGCTACTATTTCTACTAATAACTTATACTACTAACGCCGGCTAGTAGTACTAACTATTATTAATAATTATAAGGAGTAGGAAATTAATAGGCTTATCTATAGAAGAAGGGTATATTATAGTTATAGATAGTTAATATAATATTTAGTTAGGTAGAAGAATAGTAGACTTAAAGAAGACTACTAGATATTAGAGAGGGAATTACTAAGGAATACTACTAAAATTATTAAGGATTTTAATAATATATATAGTAAGGAATTAGCGATTATTTAATAATAGCTATTAGGATAATAGCTATATTTATATGCCGGTATTTATTATAGTCGCTACCTTTACTTCCTTTACGGAAGCCTTCCGCAGCCTATCTATAATAGGCTTAGCGCTTTAGCATATAGGCAGGATTCCTGTACTTAGAATAATCATCTTTCTACCACATCTTGAGTACGTGTACAGCATAGAAGTAAGCTGTGTTTTCTAGGTCTAGGATTTGCTCGACCAGCAACGAATAAAAATTCAATTGGGGATACTTTTCTACGATCGTACGGGGTTACAGTAAGGAGAAATAGTGTAATCGGGGCCCCCCTAGTCGCAAGCTCCTATACGTGATTGTAGGCCAGGAGATGAAGTAATAAACGAGTCGGATGAGAAATCAGCTAGCGTGTTGTTGTATCAACAACACAACGCGTGCCGGATAACCGAAGGCTTTGGATAGTCGCTTTTCCATTTCACATGACATTCGTTGCATTGCAGAACCTTTCTCTGCTTATACCTTGGTCACGCAAGCGATAACCATAATGGTACGTAGGAACGAAATAATGACAGGTTCAGCGGTAACTAAACATTATTACAGAACTCCTCGACGCTCCGACGGCTCGCTGCTGATCATGCATCCCTTCATACCTCTGAGCTCCCCCCTCACTACTTATTTCACCCTTCAGCATCTTCCTCATTCCTGGACGACCTCACGCAGCTCACAGTACTTCTGACTGGTCCACAAGGCACTCCCTACTCTCAAGGGCTCTGGAGGCTTCATCTGAAGATCCCGGAAGACTACCCTAAGAGCCCTCCCAAAGCATCATTTCGTACTAGGATATGGCATCCCAATGTCGAGGAGAACAGCGGTAGTGTTTGTGTCGACACACTCAAGAGGGATTGGCAGCCAAAGCTGACCTTGCGCGATGTGCTTATTGTGGGAATCTCCAGCCCTGTTAAAGGCAACCTGATGCTAACAGAACTATCCATCAGACCATATCATGCCTCTTAATCCAGCCGAACCCAGACAGTGCGCTAAACGCGGCGGCTGGCCACCTTCTACAAGACGATTTTGAATCCTTCGCCCGACAGGCTAGATTGATGACCTCTATACATGCAAGTATACCTCTAGATCTACGAGATGCGACACTTGCAGCGAAGAGACGTGGGGAAGAGCCAGGCACTACAACCTTGGAGAATCTAGAACAAAGACCAACAATGAGGGGCAAATCCGCGAGCTCGTCGAGCGTGATCATGAAGAAGCCCCCGCAGCGCACCACAAAGCAGCAATTGGCACCTATTCAACGACAGGCGCCCCGGAATGAGGATGGTACTGCAAGCGAAGAAGAAGACGAAGAGTCAGCGTCAAAAGAAAACGATCCAATGCTCTCTCCTTCCCCAGTTCCCGCGCAAACCCCACGGCGACCGACGTTAGTCAAGCGTCCTTTGTCAGACCTTCCAACCCCTATCGAGCCTGATGACGAGCCTATCGAGGCCTCGTGCTTGAGCCCTTCCGATCAAAACGTCCTCAACAACACAATCCCATCGCCGAATGACAGGACCACAAACGAACTATGCAAGGCTCCCCCACTAGCAGAACGAAGCCAAGCTGTCAATTTTACTGGTCATGGGCTTCAAGGTGTCAGTTCCAGAGATCTGGCCGCTCTGCCCGTCGAAGGTAAAGCGGTGGATGACAGTACGCGACCAGCCAAACGCATTTGCTCTGACGAGTCGAAAGAGAATGTATCTGAGGAGCGGCCGTCGCTGAAGCTCCCCGAAAGACCTCAATCAACTGTGAACATTCCCAGCAAGATGACTGCTCCTGTCCCTCGAAAGGTTTCTGCGCTAGGATCACTAGGGACAGCAAATGGGAAGGGAAAGGCAAGAGTTGGATTGAGACGACTGTGACATCCGCCCATTCGAATTGTTGGTATGCTGTTGCAGTAATGATTATGAACAGGTGAAAAGCGCGGGGTGCCTTGGGGTAGGGAAGAACTTGATGAATACGAATTTTGGGGTTATGAATGGACGGCCACGGCTCTCTAGCCCTCAACGCCCTTGTTACTATAACTTAATGGTATGCAGTGCTTCTTGAGAATGTCGTCCTTCTGGAGAGGGCATTCATCAGCGTCCGGCTTGCTATCTCAAAAAGTGGTAGCAATGAAATCATATCGCCTAAGAAGTTGAACAATCATAGCGTGATTGTTAGTAAACCTGGGTTCTGTCATCCTTGCGTTCTGGCATTTGATTTTGATGCGTTTTTGTTGGACTCTTCAGTGCCGACGAGACGTTGATAAGTTCGTAAGTAAGACCCGAACAATTGCCAGTCGTTTCAGTAAGTTAGCTTGTGTGGATTTTCACTTTCGTCAACCTCTGTTTTCGTTGGTGGATACTACTTTAGTTTCAAAACCAATGAACGTGTGTCCTTCGGTATATGGTTGCCGCTAGGCCCCAAGATATTCAGAGCTAGACACCTAGTGTACTAGCGTCGAGTACGGCAGCGTCAGGGCCCGTCGTACCTGAAACATGCATGCACTTTCCCCATTGTGCTATCACAGCTCGTCCACGCTCCTTTCAAATCGCACGTTCTTTTTGAGATCGAGTCGTCGCAACCACAGGTTCATTCACAGTCATTACTCACAAATATAACATCGAGGCTTTCAAGATGCGTTATTCATCGCTTCTTGCTGCTGCGACCACAATTACGCCGCTTGCAGTCTTCGCGAAAGGCCAATTGGGGTATGCGTTGGGTAGCAGACTGCAAGGTACGATCTGCTGAGCTGATACCGCAAGACGCGGCCTGATAGAGATTGTAGATGGAACTTGCAAGAAAGCTCAAGACTTTGCCGCCGACTTGGCTGTCCTCAAGGACACCTCGACGACTGTCAGAACATACGCCAACGTTGATCAACCTGACCCAAGCAAACAGATCTGCTACGTTCTTGGGGAACTGCTCTATGCTGCCGCGACCGCTACCCCCAGATTCAAAGTTCTGGTCGGCTTATGGTAAGACATCTCGGCTCAACGGATCTAAACATATCTTTCTCTGGCGCAGTACTTACCCCAATATGTAGGGCCGATACGGAAGATTCATGGCAGAAGGACGTGGATCAGTTAATGAAGTACGCATCGATGTCGAACTATACAGATTTGATCCGGGCTGTCACCGTGGGATCCGAGTCCCGCTATAGAAACCAGCACGATGTAACATCTGGTCTTACCGCCGATGTACTATCACAAAGAATCGACAAAACAAAAGCAGCCCTGGCTACGGCGATTCTTGGAGACAAGTACTTGCTCGGAACGGCTGACAGCTGGAACATATTCCAAGACGGAACTGCCAACCCTGTGATACGAAATAAGAACACAACGCTCCTGTTAGATTGGCACCTATATACTACCAACCATAACTAACGACTTTGCAGGCTCGTGAATGCGTTTGGTTACTGGCAAAAGCAGGTGATCACCAACGCATCGGCCACTTATCTGGATGACTTGCAACAAGCATTCAATGAGATTCAAGTTACCGCAAATCATCCCATTGAGCTTTGGAATGGAGAGACTGGTTGGCCTACTACCGGTACGGTGTACGACATGTCATGCTCTAGATCAGTGCTAATTTGAAGGACAGGTGGATCCAATTATGGAGCTGCGACTGCTGGTACGGCGGAAGCTTACTACTTCTGGAAGCAAGGCGTTTGTGCTGCCCTGAACTGGAATGTCAATGTCTTCTATTTCGAGGCCTTCGATGAGCCATGGAAGCCCGTCAGTGACGGTGCCGACGGCACACCTGGAGATGAAGGACACTGGGGAGCGTACGATGTCAATCGAAAAGGCAAATTCGAAGACTATTCATGCGATTACGTTGTTCCTAGCACGTCATAAAGGGTGTGGTAGGAATTCGTAAAACATTGGAAAACTAGGATGCATTGGGTTCGGCGTTATTCATGTCCTTTCTATCTAGCATCCTTTTGATTTGGCGTCTTATTGTTGAAACTCGTCAATATACCCAGTAACGCATGTATGGAGAAGAAGATTTCACGTTCCAGCGAGCAGTATAATGGGGATGAACAAGCAATGGCTGTAATGAAGTACTGATTATTGAATGTCCGCCATATTATCAATGATCAACCAAAACGGTATTCGTGAATGACGGTCACGACAGTGCGATCAGAATCACTGCACGGTTTCCAATTCACATTGCATATGGAGGTAGAACAATGCACACAGGAGAAAAACCGTTTCCGGACCACGTTGGTAGCCTAGGCACATGCATATCGGAGAGGAATCATCTACCTGGATCCTCTCACCTTTCTATAGTCCTGCTAGAAGATCGAACTTAGAACGGTACCCTAGGGTGTCCGGTCGAATGCTCTCCCTCTATATAAAGTAGCGTTATCACACTTCTAAAATAGTCTTTTGTTTGAGCTGTTTGACTTGAACCAGGACGAAACCACCTAATTTCGCATTGACTACCTTGCTTTCGCCACACGAGGTTGTATGCAACGGAATCTTCTGTATAGCCTCCCACTCGGTGATTTTGCAGCTTCATGCCTTCTCTTCGAGATGTTATTGAAGGGATATCGACGTTATATGTGAGTCTCCCACTGGATTATCACGTGATTGGTACTTCGCGCATCATCGCCAAGAGGCTAAACATCGGATTCACTCCTGAACGACGGACGCGTCTTTGGAACAAGGAATGCCTCAACCCTACTAACCATGCTGTTTACTCGCCACTGATTTTGGTTCCTACTATCTCACGCCCATTAGTATGACTCTCAAGCTGTCTCATGCAACATGACAAGAGCAGCCAACCACATATATTGAGCGAATCTTTGCCGAAACGATCTTCGTATACGAAAGGGACATCGAATTCCGTACGAGAACAGGATAGCTATAGCTTCCTTCTGTTGCCCGAGAACTCGGAGCGCTGTGCCCCATGGGTGACTGCTTAACATCGACGTCATTAAACAATTACCATAGTCAGGCATTGAGTCACTGCGGCCTCATCAGTGGCGTTCGATCTCAAGTCCTACCCTGCCCATGGACAATCAGTGTGTTGCGAATCAGATGATGGGCCATTGAAGTCCTCAGCAGGAGGTTAAGCAATCTATTCAGTCTGCCCGATGGGGACAATGAGTCCTCGACACTTTCTGGATCCAATGGATCTTCACATTCCATTGGAACGGCGTGCAAACTTCCAAGACATGCAGAAACCTCTGCCTCCACCTCCATCTCCATTCGATCGAACGAAATCCGAAGCCCCTGTGTCAAGCACCGCAGCGAGTTCATCAGAGATCCCAAGTCAGCCTGTTGTACCGTCATTGGCTGAAGGAGGGTCTCAAAGGCCGAAGAAACGTGTACTATGGCGCAACAAATGGTGCATGGTAGCCTTGCCGATCGATAGCGCGTTTGGGGCAAATACTAGCAGAGACAGCTATCTCGGGCCTGAGGAAGTGGCTCGAATGCTGCGGGAGTGGGAGGGCAAAGGCTATGATACGAACGGCTTCTTGCTTGCACCTCCATCTTTAGACTCACCAGAGTGTTTCACAGAAGGCCAGAGCCGTGCGATACACCCTGAACCGGAGGAGGAGAGTCGAGAGCGCAATGAGCGTAGTTTCCGTGTTAGCATTCCAGATCGACGGGAGTGGGAGGCGTATGTTAAACAATTGAAAGAGGAGAAGTTGCGTGCATTAGGAGTCAGCTTTGGTGACGAAGATATATCAAGGAGATCTTCCGCGCCTTCCCTCATGAGCCGACAAGCCTCGTCACAGAGCTCTGCAATGTTGACTTCGCCGCCACTGGCCCCTCAATTGGCATCCGCGCCGCCGCTGTCATCTGGATTTGCCACGGCTCTTCATACACCTCACGTAGGAAAGCCTGGTGTCGCCCATTTTCCAAGATACTCTATGGCGATGCCCTTTGGGGAGAGGACTTTCTCACCACCAAATCACTTTCCCACACCTTCTCAGTCCCCCGCCCATGGTGCCTGGTTACCACAGCAAGTTCTAGGCTCTCAGTCTGGGTTGGGAGTTACTCTTCCGAATGTCAATGGAAACATCCAACGCTCAAACGGTGTTTCGTCAACACCACCGCCTTCTTTTCAAATCAGCACCGATGCGGAATCCGGCCAGGACTCTGTCGAGATGTTCAATCGTATGTGCCGGCAACAGGCTTTCATACAGGCTCAGCAACTGCACCAGCAACATCAGCAACAGTATATGCTGCAACAACGCCGGCCACCGTCTGCTGGCCCTTATGCCGCCCCAGAAACGAGGCTTCTTTCGACGACATCTTGGAGTCGATCTGATATAGTATCGCCAGTACCAAGCAGTCATCGGCAAAATCCAAGCGAGACCTTACAAAAAGAGATCGACGGAGTTGAGTCCTACCAAGATGACTCCAAGTGTCAGGTTGGAACGGGGCGGAAATCGACATCTCTCGGAAAAGAGAGGTCTTCCGAGAGGGACGTAATTGCGTTCACAGTCGACGAAGAGCCACCCCTGAACGGCAAGGTAGACGCAATTGATGCTAACACTGTTCCATGTGTATCCACCCGAGCCTCGCGCCCAAAGCTCAATGTTAATGCGCCGGAATTTGTCTATGAGCCTAACAAGCCATCTGAGTCATCCATTCTCTTCCTTACGGGGGACCGATTACCTCCAGAGCCTACTGAGAACAACCTCGCGATTACTAGGACGAATCCTAGTAAGTCGACTATGGACGGACCACCCCACGCCAGCACATTGAACGTTGCAGCGCCTGAATTTACGCCTAGAGCGATTGCCCGTAAACCAACAGTACCATCCAGGGAGTTCAGCTTCTCAGCCTCGATGCCCACCTTTAGGCCGGATGCACCAGCTTTTAAGCCCAGTGATTCAGAGACTGTATTCAGTAGTGGTGAATCCAACAAGGAGAATTCTGTAGAAGCTGTGAAGAAAATATTTGGAGAGATCAAACTCACTGAAGCAATCAAGCCGACAAAAAGGTCCAAGGCCATCCCCGTCCTCAAGCCCGACGAGTGGTTTGATGGCCTAGAGAGGGATAATCGGCAAAGCGATGGGCAGGAGGATGAATCAGGGCGCATCACGCAAGCTGATGGCAGGCAGAAGAGGATAAGACGCGGTCTTGAGGATGGTGACGAGGTTCCTCTGTTCGCGTCTCCGAAGCGAACCCCATCATTGAGCAATGGCGATGAAGATAGATCGCCCTACTCCAGTAGCACATTATCACCCGGGACCGAAAAAGCTGAAACCACCACTCTAGAGGCTACAATTGATCTATTAGAGGAAATCGTTGATGATATGTCTGCAACTGAAGCTTCTGACCTCATGAGAGATGATGACTCTCTCAGCGACAATGGAAAGCCATTTGAGCCTCACTCTTCTCAAGACATTGATGACGCTGCAGGACTCAACGCTGCGAGGCAGCCGGCGCCTTCACGGAAGCAGGCTTCCCATCACCTTGATCCAACGCCTAACGACGTTGCTAATGCCACAATGCAATTTCTTGGGAAATCCCCCCAATACAGACCCGCTTTCGAACAAGCTCTTGACCGTCGTAGTTCTGGCTATCCGTCATCGCCACTGGATAGAATTCAGGATAGAAATCACCATGAAGATGGCATCGATCGTGTGGATCACGCGAGGCAGGACATCATTGAGGGCGTAAGATATTTTGAGCCGTCATATGACGAGCTTGATATCATGATGAAGCACCTCAATGATGACTCGGATCGTGGCTTTGAGCGACAACCTAGTCCTTTCAAACGTCGCGGCCGCAGTATAAGCCCAGTGCGGTCCACGGCTCGCGAGCACCATCATATGTCGCGAAGCCCAGTACGAGACTTAACACATGAGCTATACAACACGTCCAGGACCCCTCACTTGCTTCCTTCTGTCAACATGAGGAGCGATGCACCTTCACCCAGCCCGAACAGATTACGTGGTACGGTGCAGTATCAGCCACAAACAGATTCCGAAAGTGCTGATGCCTCTGCAATCGAGAAAATTGAAAAGATAGCACGAAATATTGCCAATAATCCTTTGCACAGCCCTTCATGGCCGTCTGGAAATGCACTTCCAGTACACCGTCTGAACAGCCCGGGCAGTACGCCACCTAGCGACTGGAATGACGCAATCTCTTCTTTCGACGAGGACAAATTTCGCTCAAGAACTGGCTTCTTCGATAATCGTGTCAATGATGTAGTGGATACTGTCGTTCAGCAAAGATTGGGTCCTCTAGAACAGGTATTGTCTGGAATTCAACAATCCCTTGCAACAATGTCAAGCAGGTCAGCTAGCCGAAGGCCGCGGAGCTCGGATGCTGTTGCAGCTGTGAATAGTGATGCCGACGATGAAGGAGATACCGAGGAGCCTTCTCCATCGAATCTCAAATCGCCACCGAGGGATCGCAAATACGATCAGCTCAAGTCCACCGTCAATGAGATTCTTGCAGCCCAGCGAACCTTTGCGCCGGCGACCCAATTAGTAGAAGTGATGGATGCAGTCAAAGATCTAAAAGTAATGCTAGGGTCAAATTCACCAGCGCAATCTGACGCTGCGGCCATCAAGACCATCGTGGAGGAAGTCTTTGCCAAACAATTTCGAGGGAGATCTGCTCCTGTTACGTCGAGCTCAGTTGCAGCAGTAGCCGAGAAGAGTCAGCTTCAGATTGCCGGCCTGGAGAGTATGCTCAAGATCGCAGAAGGTCGTGCAGATGACGAATTGAAAGCTCGGAGAGCTACAGAAGATGCTTTGGCGGACCACCAACGGCTTCTTCACGGTGCATTACAGGATGCTGCTGAGCAACGCGAATCGGCCGAGGCTACCGAGCGTAGCTTGGAAGAGTATTCGGAAGAACGACAAGAGATGTTGCAGCGGACTGCAATGCTTGAGAGCTCCGAACAAAGCTTGCAGAAGACCATCTTGCAGCTCTCAGATAAAAACACGGCAATGGAGGACACCTTGGCAGAATATAGATTATCACACGAACAGTGGCGAACAGAGATTGACGATGCAAGGCATGAAAACAAAGATCTTCGAAGGAACATCGGCTCTTTCAAGGCCGAAATTGACGAAAGTAATGAAGATCGCCAAGCTCTTCGAATCAGGTTCAGCCGCTTGCAGGAGGAGATGAGCCAAGCATCACTAGACACGTTAGCAGATCAACTTCGGTGGAAAGGTGGCGAACAGGAGCATAGTTCCAAGCTTGATATTCTGAGTGCAAGGCTCGAAGCAGAAGGTCGAGCAAGAGAGAGACTGGAACTTGAGATTGAACGACTCGAGACTCAAGGAAAGGAGGCTATGAAGTCTCGCTCGATGCTTGAGCAGATCCAGAAAGCCAACGTCCAGCTCCAGAGCGCGGTCACTGAGCTGCAATCTGAATGCCACGAGCATCAGGAAACTGCAGCTCGCTTCAAAGGTGATGCTCACGACGCAAGAGAAAGCAGCAAATTGGAAGTTCAGCGTACACGTATATTGATGGGAGCTGAGATTGAGGCTGCCAAAACTCAGGTCAGTATTGTCCGTGCGGATCTTGAGAGCGTCATCGCAAGACTCCATCACCAGATCGAAGGGTTCACGACAAACGCGGAAGACCTCAGAGCCCAGCATGCCCTTGGGCTTGAAGAGATGTCGAATTCACGACTTCGAGAAGCTGCTGTAATGAGGGAGGCCGCCTTGCAGGATCAATCTCGTTCCCACGAACAGATCCTCAGGGAGATGATGGCCCAGAATGAGCGTGCTTTGTATAACGCTCTTGAGGACAAACAGCGAGCAGAGACTTACTATGGCAATCGCCTCAGTTTGTCAGATGAAAAGGTCGTCTATTACCATGATAAGATTACCCATCTTGAAGAAAAACTGGAAATAGCCAAATCAGCCGCTCATGCCGCAATTCAGGCCGCTCAATCCAGGAAGGCCACCCGCAGCCCTGTTTCCAGCCGCAAAACTCAGCAAATCGCCAAGGCCTCGGACATACCAGAGAAAGTCTCTCCCCAGGCTCTTCGTGAATCGATACTTGTCCTACAAGAACAGCTCCAGGAGCGCGAAGTCCGAATCGAACAACTCGAGGCCAATGCCGCTGCTGGCGACACAAATGCTCCAGCAAAGCTCAAGGATGCTGAAATCGAAATTACTTGGCTGCGCGAGCTCCTCGGGGTTCGCATTGACGACTTGGAAGACATAATCAGCACCCTCTCCCAGTTGTCCTACGACCGCGAAGCCGTTAAAGACGCTGCCATCCGCCTCAAAGCTAATTTGCAAATGGAGCAGCAAGAGAAAGAACGTGCTTTAGCAGGAGGACAGAGCTTCCCTTCGCTAGCCACCATATCTAGCATGGCGGCAAGTCCGAAAGCGCTCCCACTAGCTGCGGCAGCAGCGTGGGGCAACTGGCGAAAGGGGCGAGATCCGGCCTTTGGTAGTATGGGCGCCCTTGCGAATAGCACCGTGCAGCAGACACCCTCGAAATCCTCACCACAGGGCTTCTTCGCCGGGTTGATGACACCTCCCAAGACGAGCATGCGTACTACGCCTCCTATAGCTGGAAATTCGAAACCAATTGGTTCAGCCTCGAAGCGTCCCGTCCGGCCTCCGAGCACACCCAGGCAGGACTTTAGTTTTCGCAATGATATGAGACTGCAACAGGACCCTGTAACGCCTCCGCTGATGAGAAAAGCGAGCTATGATCTTGATGCTGACGAGAGGGTGTCCGGATTTGGCGACGAAGGCATCGAGGGAAGTAGAATGGCTGGAGAGGGCGAAGAGCCGTTCGGACCGAGGTTGGGTGGAATAGTAAGAGCAATGTAGTAGGAAGCTAGGCAGCTGAAAATCCTTCTTGATTATTTGTGAACGGATTGGAGCATTGCGAAGGATGTTGGGCTTGTGGGTATCAGACAGACGGGTTCCTTCACTTCGTCTAAAATTGGACTTTATTTGTGCTTAGCGGATATACCCCTTTCATTTCATAGCGTATGCACACGGCGGGAGAGTAGGAGCGTGCAGACTGGACGCTGCTCCAATATAAGTGATGTGATAGCGCATATGTTTCCCTCTGGATGATAGACATTGATTATTCGGAATACCTCTTTCATGTCAATGTCCAAGAATAGGTCAAGCACAATCGCAGAAATGGAATATGGGTGCCGGGAACTTGACCTTACAAACCCTCCATCGTGCGCCGCCGTTAAGGCTACGGGCGTGGATGGCAAGATGCAAAAAGCAATACAGATTGAGGGGCAAAACAGCAAGGCACACCACGGAACCGGACAGGTAACCCTGCGTGGGTCTTATGAGCAGACAAGTCCTCTCCAAGGTACTCTGCTAAATCGGAACTTTCCACCCACGTTGACAAGACAAATACTGAACGGGGTTTAGAGATACCATTTGGAGATCGGCTACAGCATATAGACGAGAGTGAGTCACGACTAGTATCGCACGCGCTTATACGGTCTTCCATGTCCAACATACTCCTCGTGCCTGCCAACACGGCAGCCCTCCGCGTCGCCCGGCTCACCACAGCATGTGTAGGTGAACCCTGCCGGAAATTCATCGCCTTGGTCTTCGATCCTCCCGTGACAGTCTTCGTCCCAGTCGCACCATACATCGCTGTCCCAGTCTGCCTCCTTGTCTCCTGTGTCGTACTGAGTATTCTCGCCTTGTGTATGTGTGCTTAGACTTACCGGGATGAGTAATACATTCATCGGATCTTCCTTTGGAGTTTACGTTGTAGTCTTCTAGGCAAAGTCGACATACTAAGGCTCTAGGTGTTTTTCGGGTGCGAGTTTTGGCTGTTTCCTCTTCCTCGTCTTCTTCGTCCTCTTCATCCTCGTCGTCTTCTTCGGTATCGCTTTCGTCATCTTCGTCATCATCCTCTTCCTCTTCATTCGCGCTACTCTCTCTATTTGGGTTGTCCTCTTTATTCAAAGAACCCCGGGGTGTGACCAAGAGGCTCCGCGCTGTAGCAGTTGCAGTCGTAGATTCGGAACAAATTGCATACAAAGTTAAGCGCAATTGATCTATGGGTGCGGTCTCAATAGAGTTTCTCAGAACTGTGTCTGCGAGGAGGCGAGAGCCCGTTGGTATTCCAAATGGCGGGCTTGAAGTTGTGAGATCAACGATTGTGAGAGGCATGACCTTATATCACGACAGTCGACTCGTGGATGAAACATAGAATTGCTTTGACGTCGGCCCATCCGCCCTAGAATACCTTACTTGCGGGCCGCTTTTCGGTGCCGGAGCCACTGGTATCTAGCATGCACGACATGGAAGTACTAGTACATACCTTAGCATTCTGAACCATCAGTGGCGCCATCAGGTATTTCTTTCTAATCTCTCTCTCTCTCTTTTCTTCTCTGCTGATCGGGACCACCAGTCGCCAAGGCTCTTACTGGCGATTGAGGGGCTTTGAATGACTCTCGTGTAAGTCCTTGTTTCATTTTGTCTGCTGGGACAAACATAATCTGATATGCAATTTCAGATGCGCCAAAAAGCGGGTGGCTAAAGCACGGGCCGGGCCACTGGTGGTTCAGATAATGCACGTGCCAAGCCCGGGCAGCTGAAGTGCTTAGTGCTTACATCGTTTATGGGATCGCTTACAGTTAAATGCATATCCCCTCGATCTCCTAAGACTTCTCCAAATCACCAAGGTTGCCATGGATGCTCTCTACTCGAATTCGAGCGAAGCTACTGATCATGGATCGCACTTCTCTCACCTCTACCACCCCAACCTCTCCTCGATATACTTGCTCGTCCTCCTTATCGCTTACCCCACCCTCGTTGCTCTCTTCCGTTATCAGCGCCTCCGTCAAACTCTCGGACGGTACCCCTACACTACCCGTCGCTCCTTCAGCTCCATGACCAACGAGCATGCCTTTTATATACAGCAAATCCTCGGCGAAGTAGAATTCCCCTTCACATACGAAAAAGCATTACAATTCGCTCTCTTTCGAACCTATGGCATACCGTCGGTGTCCAAGCTACTCATACAGACGAGCGAATTCAGTGAGAAAGCGACCGCGACGAAGAGATACGTGGACACGACGGTGTTGGTCGGTGAATTCGCAGGATATCATCCCCAAAGCGAGCGAAGCATCGAGGCTGTGGGGCGCATGAATTATATCCACCATCAGTATCGGAAGAGCGGAAAGATACTGGATGATGACATGTTGTATACCCTTTCGCTCTTCGCAGGAGAGCCGGTGAGGTGGATAGACAAGTATGAGTGGCGGCAATTGGAGGATTTCGAGAAGTGCGCTATGGGTACCTTTTGGAAAAGTATGGGAGACGCGATGGGTATTGGATACGAGAATTTGAAGAGTGGGGGTAAAGATGGAGAGGGGTGGAGGGATGGTTTGGAGTGGTTGGAGGAGGTTATGGAGTGGGGCCTGGAGTACGAAAAGAAGTGTATGGTGCCGGATGAGAGCAATAGGAAGACGGCCGAGCAGACCGTGGCTATCCTGCTGTGGGGCGTGCCGAAGGCGATGAAGCTGTATGGGAGGATGGCCGTTAGTGCGCTCATGGATGATAGGCTGAGGGCGGCTATGATGTTCGTATACCGTGTCAAAGTACATTCTTCGGAAGCAATTGCAATGCTGATGGCATACTATCCAGATTCGAGAGACCGCCCCAAATCTACTTCACCCTCATCTCTGCCGTCTTTACAATCCGCAAACTCCTCCTCCGCTACCTCTTCCTTCCCCGTCCATTCTTCCTCCGCGTCCACGGTCCCACAGACCAGCCATCCGCAGAAGGCCGATACTTTATGAACACCTGGGAGACGGTGCCCTGGTACGTGAAACCCACCATCTGGAACCGCTGGTTCAGTGTTCAGTCGTGGACGTCGTGGATCATGGGACTTCCGGTGCCGGGAGATGGAGGCGAGGACTTTTGGCCGAAGGGGTACAAGATCCATGAGATTGGGCCGAGGGCTATGAGGGGGAAGGGAGAGGGGTATGCGAGAGAGTCGAGAGAGAGGTTGGTGAAGGAGAGGATGAGGGGGTGTCCGTTTGGGAGGGCGAAGGGGGAATGATGGTAGGGGGAAGATGAGGTTCTATATGGTAGGGTAGGTAAGGCTTATCGCCTGTGGCTTGAGCCCTCGGATACACAGGGACTAGGATTCATATCTGCTCAAATCTCCGGCTGCTTCAAGCTGCACCATGACGAAGTACACAGCATTGCCGGCTCTCCGAGCGGCCATTCGCTAGCCGAGAACTTCGCACAGATCTTCGTAGACAAGCCGACTCACCTTGGCTATCCGGAACCCGGATCAAGCGATATGGAAGAGTAATTCATCCAACATGCAGCGCTGAAAATACACGTCGCATACTGCATACATACCTGACATTTCACAGCCGATCTCTGATAGAAGGCAAAGTGCGGACTGCTTGCTTGAATACAACGGAGAAGATGATTGCCATAATGCGTGCAATACGGGAGCTAGGAAGGGTTTCGTAGCTAGCGTGTTACCTCGCTGAGGTACTTATATGATAGGTTCATCGAACCGATATATATAGATGACAAGCCAAAAGAAAGATAGATCGCACGCCCAACATCCGAAACATACTCACCCAACAGCAAAAGTAAATCAAAGTAACCACCGCACCCTCCTCTTCCAACCCTCTCCTCCAAATCCTTCAAAAAAAAGTCACCAACGCCATCCGGGTCGCATTCGTATTATACGTCCAACTAATAATCAATTCGTCCGAGTCCGTCCCCAACCATTGCGGATAGGCATGAGCCGCATAATTGCCAAACGACCCGATGGCGGGGACGGAATCCCACAGCAACTGAGGTATGCTCCAAGGTCCGACGATGTGGCCTCCCATGGAGTATTGGATATAGATTTGATTGGTGAATGTGGTGAGGGAGATGAGAAGCCAGGTGTTATGGCATGAGGAGTAGAATACGTCGCCGCTGGAATACTGGGCGCCGGCTATCGTCTTCACTAGTGTCTCTGCGGATGAGGATGAGGAGACCCAGTTGGTGCCGGTCCAGTATGTGTACTGCGGATGTTAGGGATTTAAGTATCATCGATGGTGTTTGGCGCGTTGGCATATGAAGATCTCACCTGCGAAGTCTGCGTCGCACCGTCCCACGGAACGCGAGCCAACTTGAGACCTCCCGCGCCGTCTCCACCGAGGAGATATAAGTTCCCGTCATTGTGCGACGCAGTGGCGAAGCCGCCGTATTGGACTCCGTTGATAGGATGGAGTTGCGGAACGGCTCGTGTCATTTTTAGGCCGTTGTGAGAGGCTGAGATCGAGACGAGGGTGTTGTAGAGGAAGGAACCGTCGCCGTTCGGTGTGCGTTTGCCGACGGAATAGATGGCGTATGCTTGTGTAGTCATTGGGTTGTTGTTCTCGGTCACGAAGGGGTCTTGCGGGTGTCTGGGTTAGGCAGCTTCTCCGTCGTTGATACTATCTCTGCGGGCTTACTGTTTGGCCATATAAAATTGTTCTGGCAGGTCTCGGTGCCGTGCCATGGCACCACTTCGACGGGAACCTCCGGCTTCTCGGCAGTTCCAAAGTCTTGCAATTTCAAAGGATCCTTTGGGTTTGGCACGAAGGCGTAGGAGTTGGAGCTGAAATTGGCTATGCCTCCTTTCGCGTTGGTTGTTGTGGTGTCCGAGTAGACGATTATATTCTTCCCGTTGAGTACACCACCGCCTCCGCCGTCCCTACCGACATGTGGAAATCCGGTGGCTACCCCAGGGTACGTCGAGACAGAGAATGTAGGAGCTCGAATGGCTCGCTTGGCCACCAGGGCAGAAGAACCGCGCAAAAATAAAAGCAGAGCCAAAGCAACGCTTGAGATGTATGAAGTATACATGTTGAAGATATCCAAAACTTTACAAAGTTTCACAGAAAGATGCGGAAAAGGTCGGACCAAGTCTTCTTGAGCAAAAATAGAAATAGAAAGCCAAGATGTGCACAGAACGGTCTACGTACGCAACAAGGAGAGTAGATAGATAACAATGAGGAACATCATGAATTGTGATGAGACTGAGTAGCGAGAGGAGTACTTATCTGACCATGAGCTCTACAAGATCCCGAAGACGCCGACAAGGGCGTCAAAGCCTGCACCGAGGATTATTAGGTTGGTGGAGGCGGAGAATAAGAGGACAGCCTCATGGTGTGAAACGTCAACTTCAACGTCTCAGCTGCCCATCTTTGATCGAGGCAATCACTCCTCGGGTGTTTTTGTTTCAGGTGAGTTACACTGCTGGCATTGATGGTTTCAGTCTTCCGATTAGCAATGTCAAACAGAGGGATATCGAAGGACACTTCGGAGCACGCACCGTGAAGCTTTGAGGTCCTATCCGTATGGCAACACTCAGCCATTCTCCCATTGTGGCTAAATCCTACAGCAGTTTACAAAGCCATTAATTTAACGCTAGTGGCCCGTAAATCATTAAACGTCCCCTACTAAAATTAGGTAGTAAAGCCTTAACGACATATAGTCGCGTTTATAGGCTATATAACTCTTATTTAATATCTAAATAAAGCTATAAATTATCTTATATATCTAATCCTTAGTATTTTAATCCTAGCCTATAATCCTACTATCCTACTATTACTACTACTATACTATTATTATTCCTACTAGGCGACTAGGTCCTAATAATATATAGTAATATACTATCTATATAATAATCTTATAATAATATAATTAACTAGCTTAATTACTACTTATATAGTCTTTTACTACCCTATATCTTATCCTTATAAAGTTTACTACTACTACTACTTTTAATACACTTATTATAACTCCTTAGTATAATAAGTAGCTACTTAAATCTAAGTAGATAGAAGCTTATTATAAGCCTAATTTGTAACCTAAATTATAGTTAATAAGTAAGCCTTAACTTTAGGGGAGAGGTACCTAGAAGTATACCTCTAGTAATAAGCTTAAGGATACTATAGCTAAGACTAGGAGTATTATTTTAGGGCCTAATATTATACCTAGTATATTAACTACTAATAGAGGTACTCTAAGAGGTACTTTTAAAGTAAGATTACTATTACTTAGACTTCTTATAAAGCCCTAAGCTTAATTATAAATACCTTATTTATAACTTAATAGGCCTAAATTATTAATAAGGTCTTATAATATATCCCTTCTTCCTAACCTACTCTTATTAAGTCTACCTCTACCTCTTAATATATTATAATTAAGTATACCTCTACCTCCTCCTCCTTCTCTTCTACCTTTAAGTTAAAACTTCTAGCTAACCCTAGAATAGGTATTAAACCTAAAGTAATAAGTTATAAATACTCTAAAATAAATACTATTAATACCCTTTAAGTCGCCCTTTAAATACTTTATACCCTCTATCTAGTTATAATTACTTAGCTATTATTTACTAAAAGATAAGAGGAGAAATAAGGTAGAATCTATATAAGATTATTTATCTAGCTCCTAGTATCCTAATTAGGCTACTTAATAATATAAGCTTAAGAATAAGGCTAGTAATCTTTTTATAAGAGTAAGTAACTTATAAACTCTAGCTTTAAATAATACTACTATTTTTATAATTAATAATATATTAAGTCTTAAACTTAATAGGGGTAAAACCCTTAATTTTAAGTATAATTTAATTAAGATTAAAAATTATATTACTACTACTTATACTACTATTATAACTAGAAAAGCTAGGGCTATTTCTCTCTTTTAAGTTACTATTATAAATAATTTTATATATCCCTTATAAGTTACTATTATAAATAATTCCTTATTACCCTTATAAGCTATAGAAATTAAGGAGCTTAAGCTAGTAAGGTTTAAAATATACCTAAAATTAATCCTTAAAAAAGATACTCTAGAATATATAACTAGGGAGTAGTCTTATATATAAGACCTAAGTTATAATTAACCTCCTTTTAAAGTATAAAGGTCTAAATAAGGATATCTTATATAAATACTCTTACTTAATTATCTTATTAAAGTTTATTTAGTATTAATTAAGGTAATTATAAGTTATAATAAATTACTTAAGATATATTAATATATAATTAATATCCTAGATCCTTATTAATAGTAAAGTATAAAGTAAGAGATTTAAGACTTTTATAATAAAGGTTTTAATAGCCTTAATATTAATATTATATTTAGATTTTATACTTAACTTATAAATAATATTTCTATAATAACTTTAATAACTTAATAATAACTTATTTACCCTAATAGTTATATTATAACTCCTACTCCTAGTAATCCTATAAAAGCTCTTTTATAAGAGTATAAAATTAAAAATAAGAGCCCTATTAAAAAGTTATATAAAGAGATATTATTAATATTAAAATACACTAATAAAAGGTATTTAAATAATATTATACCTAAAGTATTCTACTAGATTAATAATAACTTAAATTATATCTTCTTTATAATAAAATAAGTAATACTTTAAGCTAGTACTATATTATAAGATAATACTAGAAGGATTATAAAGTAGACCCCTCTAGTTATATTTATAAGAGATATAAGGGTATATATAAAAAAGTAGATAAAGTTAAAAGAGAAGGAGTAATTAAAGGAGTAATAGATAGGGTTACCTTTCCTATTTAAAAGTTACCCCTAGGTAGCTCCCCTATATAATTAGTATAATATTTTTAAAGGAGTATTTTAATAACCTACTCTTATATTATATCTCCCTTATAATAGAGCTTTTACCCTACTAATTTAGCTCCTACTAACCCTACTACCTACCCTCCTACCTACCCTATAAAATATATAAACCTTAGAGCTATAAAAGGAGCTTAAGGAGTAAGTATAAGAGCTATCTAGCCTTTAATTATAATTTATAATAATACTAATAAGAGCCTCTTATACTCTAAGACCTTTTATTATACTAGTACCTTTAATAGATATTTAGAGTAGCCCTATTAAGGGTAATCTTACTAAGTTTATTAAGTAGATAAAAAGGAGTAGGCTTATAAATAAGATAGTTAACCTAGATAATATATATAATAAGCTTATAAATAAAGGCCTTACTATAAACTTAATATAAGAGTAGAAGTCTAATAGGGAGTTATAAATTACCCTTAATATTAAGTATAATATTAATATATATCTAGCTAGAGGTATTAGCTAATAGGGTTATAAAAGAGATAGGACTATATTATATAATTAATCTATAACTAGGCTTCCTAATAGGCCCTTACCTTATTATTATAGGTATTTAGTTAGACCTCCTATTACCCCGCCTAGTAAGGTTACTCTACTACCTAGATTAGGATATTAATATAACTACGTCCTAATAAGTATTAAGTAGGATAAGGGCGTAGATAGTAAGGGGTTTAATAACTATAATAATATATATAATAACTAACTACTTAGTCCTATTAAGTCTAATAGGTTAAACTATTTAAATACTTAACTATTATAATAGTAGTAAGCCTTTATATAGTATTTATAAAGTATATAATACTAGATTAGCTTATAATCTCTACCTTCTATATATTATCCCTTATATATAATACCTAACTTTTAGAATAGGTTACTAGGGTTTACCTACCCTACCTAGGCCTTAATTATAAGCTTTAAAAAGTATTTATATTATCTATCTTCCTTATATATAATAGTAATATCCTAATATTTCCTAATCTAGCCCTTTAGAATAGTAAATAATATCTTAATAGGGTTTAGATCTAATAAAGATAAGGGTAAATAAGCTAACTTAACTCTAGCCTTATCTATTATATTAACTAGCTCTAGGTTCTAATAAATACTTATATTATTAATAATAATTACTATTAATAAATTACTATTAATAATATAATTATAATAAGGGAGAACCTAGGAGTAAATAAAGTTATTAAATATAAGGGCTTTAATAGAGCCTTAATAGATAAGGTATAAGAGGTAACTATTAGTTATAAATATAAGTAGGATACTCTACCTCTTTAATTATTTTAAGCTTTATATCTAATATAATATTCTATTAAGAGGTACCTACTTATAATATCTATTACCTAGGATTTTACCCTTAATATATAAGTATAAAAGGAGCTAATAACCTTATTAATATACTTATATATAATACTCTTATTAAGGAAGATAAGTTAATTAGCTTACTAGCTAGCTAGCTATATAAATTATAAGCTCTTAAGGTCTTAATTATACTACTAAGCTATCTTCCTTATATTCTTCCTTAACTAGCCTAACTATTATAAATACTACTAGATTATTAACTTATTAACTAAGACTTTAAACTTATTATAAAGGAACTAGGCTATCTTATTTAGATAAGCTATTAAGCGCTAATCTAGGTATATAAAGAGCTCCTCTTATAATAAGTTATTAATAAGATAATTACGTCCTAGCTAAGGTATTAGGAATAAGAGGTAAACTATATCCTTATCCTTCTAGGTATATTTTATATAATTTAAGGTACTAATATTAACCTTATATATAATAGTAATCTAATTATTACTATAACTAAGCTTAAACTTATATCTAATATACTCCTTAATAGCTAGTATAATAGGTAGAACTATAATAATAGTAAGGGCGGCGATAGTAGGATTATAAGCTAGGACTAAAATATTAAGGATTAGATATATAGGATAGTCTATAGCTTTATATAACTTATTTAGATATTAAATAAGAGTTATATAGCCTATAAATACGACCATATATCATTAAGGCTTTACCACCTAATTTTAGTAGGGGACGTTCGACGATTTACGGGCCACTAGCGTTAAATCAATGGCTTTGCAAATTACTATAGTGGGCGGCACGGCGGTTAGACTAGCCTTATTGAGTCTGCCTCTCGATGGTACGGATGGCACCTCAACTCAACAAAATCCGCTGTTGATTGGAGCTGGTGTGATAGCGGCTATTGCTCTAGGAGAGTTCATCGGGTCTTGATGGATGACGCGAAATGCATGGATCACTAAGAGGCCAAGTGGCAGAAAGAGACCAAAATTGAACCTCAGCCTCAACGAATTCAGATCGAGCTCGCTACCAGACGGCAAACTACAAATGATCGGACTGCGTTCGAAAAGGCCTTAAGCTCACAGGTCCTTGTCAAGCTTGCAACACCTCCGAAGTGAGTACATAGTCTATTGACTTTGGTCGCTCTTGTGAGTCCTTCCCAATTGAAAGCGAGAGTACTATGAAAACAAGATGATGCTTGTGCTGCCAATGGCTACATACTATTTAGTACACTTTCGATACCAAAGAAATCAAGAAGAAATCCCAAATTGCAGTGTGTTCCTGCAAAGTGCTGTCCCAAGTTCCACAGCTGTCGTCATTATTGGCTATCACGGGATCAGATACTTATTCTGACCCAAGCCTGTCATCGAATCATGTAAGGACCGTAAAAGTATCATCATGTTGCCGGGTGTGGACTCTCCAGAATACTTTCAGCAAGGATATGTGACTCGTTCTTTGAGTACTCAAATCTTGGGTTTGGCTGCATGCCATTAGCCCACCTTCAATATCAGGAGGGGAATCACAACTCACAACTGCCTCCATCCTTGCTTGGAAGCTCCCAGGTCCGTCCCCAATCATGGATCCACTGCCGCACCGGCATGGCCTGTCGAGGACCGTCGCCACTGGCCTTGGCGAGAGCGTCCCGGTACTCCTGACTGCCTGGTAGGTATTTCCCAGGATCTGAAGGAGGTTTGAGGCCCCCATCGGAACCTTGAGCTCCAGAGTGTTTGGGCTTGGCCCGGGATTTTGGGTCGCTATGGAGGAAGTTAGTCAACATGAAGCTAGTGCCCTGATGTTCCAACAGCAGGATGGACGAGCGAATGCCTGGACTCCGAAGAGTCTTTCACGATCCATGCTACACATGAAGTGTATGATACGAGGTGATTTGAAACTCAGAGCATGAAGTCCGACAAGGAAAGCGGTCCCAGAAATTTGGAACGAGGACGGAACGAGAAGTGAGGTAGGAAAAGCGGGGTTCATCGGAGATACCTCATTTCGTACGGGCTGGTAGGCAAATGAACGCGAATGCTAATGTGCTTCAGGGGACTAAGTGATATGCTGGGGTAAGCCCTGGTCGTGGGGCGTGGGTATACTCTATAACAACAGAAAAGCCCTGGAACAAAGGCAGGGGTTTTATAGAGGCACAACAGCCTGATCAAGACTTAGATCTGGGGCATGCACCTACAGACTGATCCATCTTTCGGGAGGGCGCGTCGTCCTTGCCAATCTCCGAAGCATGAGAATGCTGCAATGTATGTGCGTTATGCATCATGCCGTGAGGATAGCTGCTATCATGGCAGGAGCAACGAGCAAGACTATAAAGGTACCGCCATGCATGAGCCGCCATGTTCATATTGTCCATGATTAGAAACGCGGCCCAGACTAACATTGCCAGAACCCAGGCGTATTCGGAGAACTTTACCATCAGCAGATGCTCTCACCGATCCTTGACGTTGAGGAACCGGCTCCTAATATGACCGCCTGTATGGTTGTTAGATGCTTTGCCAATGCTGGTGCGCTGAAAGTGTACTAATTGGCTAGCGCTATGGATAAATACGAAAGGCAAGCCGACAAGTCAAAAGAACCGAGGAAAAGAGTGTGAGATGGTCGACCCTCGAAACGCACATCTCGCCAATCTGCGGTAGAAAGTTGTGAAATCGTTGGTCATCTGCAACGGTGGACGAAACACCTCTTCTCACAATTGTTGTGTATCACCTCTGCGATTGGTTGCGGATGGACTGACGAGTCAATCATCAAGGGTCTAAAGAGTGCCTCGTATTCCTCTCTGAAGAGTCTTCGATGAGTTGCCACAACAAGGAATGGGTCCTTCTATCTGTAAGCGTATTAGTACGCCTAACCTTCAACCTATTGGAAAGTTCATCTTCTAAACGCTATGGCAGTGAAGAATGACGATACGAACTGCTACCTAATTTGGAAGGTCGATATGGTCTGAGCACAGAACCTGATAAGCGGCCACATGTCTGTGGGTGGGTAGGTAGTATATCTGTACCAGTCCCCATCCCTTACCCCACGGGGTCGAACTAGGACTACAGTCGAACTAGCAATGCTGTACTGAGTAGCTTCAGCCAGTCGACTATAGCTCAGGATATCGAGACGCCAATCACCGGGCAATTGGCGGCTATTCATCCGCTTGGGCTTGTTGCCGACATCAGAGTGCATACCATTCTGTGGTCCCTGCACAGTTGCGTCGACTGCATCAGATTTGCTCCTAGATAAGCACCATCAGCGCAATCTATCCCATCATACTCCGGAGAAGCACTGCGACCAACCCCGCCCCCATTCAAGCCGTCCTTAAAAAACTACGCTCTCTATGGATCGCCTGGTAGCGTCCCCCTCCTATCAGTGCTCAGTTTCCTTCCATCTTCTTGATATAGAAACATAAGCTGCAAGAGGAGATGGGAAGTTGAGGAGTTCTCGAGTGAAGCATGGAGTGTTGCAGAGTGTTGCATGAGAACGACCAAGGTTATCCCGCCTGCCTTGCCTTGTCAACCACCAATTTTGGCATTCACTTGTCTACACTATCGGATCGTCATTGAAGACGCAGACATACACTAAAATAGCCAAGTGGGCCGTCTCTAAACATCAAGCACCATCAAAGGAACTATGTTGGTTGAGTCTGCGAGAATGTAATGTCCTTGCTTAGCGCTGTTCACGGTTTACAGTTATTGTCCGGCCATGTTCAGTTCTTTCATACCTTTTGAACGTTCATGCAGAAAAAACGGGTTTGCATCATGTGCCCGAAATATATCAAGATGTCATCTTTCCAAATCCAGATGTCTATGTTTCATGTGCTGCGGTCTTATATTAGCTGAGTCCTGTGCGACCAATCCACATCCATCGGACCATGGCCCGAAAATTTCAAAGGTAATGTTTGGTCTTTAGAACATATACGAAATCGCCGGCTTGCATCTCAGGTCCGTCTGCGAACCCTTGGCAGTGAAGAAGCACACACCAAGTCATCCTGCTAGGTGCTCGCGTAACCTGAACAACATGAAAGGATCTTATCCGTTTATCTCACTCGAGGCAAAATGTAACGTGCTTCTGCAATCTTCGAGAAGTGCACGTATATATTTGAAGGACACTCGCGCTGGCCTAATCGTTTCCGCCACTGGCTACATGGACAAGAGTACATATTGGCTCAGGGCAAAAGCCGATCAGCTCGTGCGGGTTCATCTCGACCCGGAAGACAAGACAAGACAAGACAAGAGTCATGACCTCAAAACCTGGACTTCCCTACAGCTGTTCAGCAGTTGGACGTTGAAGTAAGGTATGCATCACAACTCATCCCCCTCCCTTCCAGCCTTCCCTTCCATTCCCACTTCCAAAGCCATCGAGTCATGTTGCGTATCGGCTCAAGACTCCTCCCCTACATCATCATCGTCCAGAAAGCCGTTCCATCAACTACCTTTCACAGAGACCATAGCCCCAGCCGGTGATAGATAGAGCTGCGCCAGGCTTAGAAAATCCCTTCGCTTGGCACCAACGCTAGAGCCAACAGCGAGAAAGGCGTGCTTGACAAACACTTTGCTAGCTTTTGGAGGAATATGCTACGCAGATCGGTTGGAATACACATCGTGACTTTCATCATACGCACGAATATGACATAACTAAATCTTAAAGCCATGGAACAGGCGAGCGCACTGTTCTCGGCGCAGTTTTTCTCAATCGGCGCACTTTTCAGGTGCACTTTTCTTGCCTGAAAAAGTGCGCCGTATCTAAAAAGTGCGCCCAGCAGCTCAAGCCAACATGATGATAAGTTTTGTTATCTTTTCATGATGAAACCGAAAGCTATGTTACAGCATGTTGCTATGTACAGCGAGCCGTGCTTAGTATTTAACCTTGTTCCTTCCCACTCAATTTGCTAAAGAGGTATCATTGCCGCCCATTCTTATTGTCCATTCAACTCCGTGTGCTCTGTACTCCTAAACACCACTCCATGCGAATTTTGAAAGCAACGATCCGAGCCCATTGCTTTAGTCGTGACTGCCGAAAGTGTATAATACTAAAACATAGGTAGGAGAATGAAATGCATCATGTGTCTTTGTCATCAAGCAGGCTGAGGCGGGGCCAGTGTTGACGGCCCTGGTTTCACTGGAGGAGGCGTGGTTTCTGGGACCTGACTGGGAGGTGTGTGGCTCGCTTCCGGCTGTTTGCTAATGATGGGGTCGTGTGGACTTGTGTCAGGATGCACCTCAACGCCTTCCTGGTCCTCGAGCTTAGCTCTGCCATCTTGTGAGAACCTTGAGCCCTCCCCCGAACGCCTACCAATTGTGCCGATAGGAGACCATCCAGCCACACTACCAGCCACGATTCCGGTAGCCATCATCATAGTAGCTGGACCGAAAGCGGAATTTGACCGTGATCGTGACCTCCGCCCCATGGATCTTCGGGATTCTGGTGTGTGAGGCGGCTGGGTACTAGCAGCATCACTCTGTTCGTTCGTTGGCGTCTGAGGTAGAGAGTTGGTTCGCGATCTTGATCGAGACGAACTGGCTCTTGAATGCGATCGAGGTAGTAATGTCTCAACGGGGTGTTGAAGTTTATATTTGAGGACGTGCAGACGGCCCCCACGGAGCATCTTCATGAACGTCAATTCTGCCCGGATACTTTCCAGTGCTGGATTCCACTCGTATTGCCGTTCCTCGTCCGACACAAACACCTTGGGTGCTGCCTTTCGACGGAACCATGACGGAATGCACCTTCGTATCCAGTCGTCTGAAATGAGCCGTAGAATGATGGCCACTGGTATGGATATAAATCCAAGCACCACCGAGTAGGCCCATTGAGCCTTGTTTAGCCGATGAGCAGAAAATGCAGCGCCCCCAATCTCTACGATTATGATCTGACCCGCAACGATGATGAATTGAATCCCAATGAAAAACCAGTTACGCTGTATACCCTCAAATATGTTGAATTTGTTATCAAGTCGTCTGTTGTTGTATTGGTTGAATATCTGCATCCAAACGAAGGTATTGAACACCAGAGTCTGCAATTGCGCTTGTTCACGGTCGCTTTGATAAGAAAGGAAAGAACTGCCACCGAAATACAGGATAAACGTGACGATGAGCTGGAAAATAGATTGCCCGATGATCATCTTCCACATCGTGATCGTGATCAGGGGTGCGGACTTGGGCTCGGGCTTGCGATCCAGGATACTGGCAGTAGGCGGATCAGTAGCTAAAGCAAGGGCAGCAAACGTATCCATGATCAGATTGACCCAAAGAAGCTGGACCGCAGTCAAGACTGATGTCTGCGTACTGCTGGCCACCGCAGATACAAAGGTGAGTACGACTGCCGTGATGTTGACTGTGACTTGAAACTATCTAAGATCAGCAATATTCAGGGCAAATTGTTGGATTAACTCACCTGGAGGAATTTCTTGACGGAATCATTGACAGCTCTACCCCACATGATTGCTTTGACAATCGAGGCAAAATTGTCATCCATCAAGATAATATCAGAAGCCTCTTTCGCCACCTCGGTCCCTGCAATACCCATGGAGAAGCCGACATCTGCGGTTTTGAGAGCCATGGCGTCGTTGGTACCGTCACCAGTCACAGCGACAGTCTCACCCATATCTTTGAGCAAGGCAACCAATTCCCGCTTATCATCAGGGCTAGACCGAGCAAGCACCTGAAGCCTTGGTATGATCGCAATCCTTTCCCTGCGACTCATTTTTTTGAAAGCTGGCCCCTCTATAATGACGCCCCCTTCTGTGTAAATGTTGCATTCCTTGGCAATGGCCTTGGCTGTCAGAAGGTTGTCCCCAGTCACCATGCGTACTTCGACACCGGCGTTCTGACACGCTATGACGGCATCGGCGACGCCGACCCTGAGAGGATCTTGAATTCCAACGATCCCGAGGAAAATCATGTCCTTGAAGACCTTGTCAAAAACTGCGAGCTTGCGGTCATCCTCCTGAGTAGGTACGCCTCGCGGAGGCCATTCCTTGAAGTCTTTGTATAGTAGACCGATTGTTCTTAGCGACCGTGAAGCATACAATGTTATAGACTGCTCCAGTGTATCAAGACTTTCATGCGTCATATTGATCTCGGATATACCTTTGGTAGGGTCGTCCACTATTTGTGAGCACTTCCCAAGCAAGATCTCCGATGCTCCCTTCACTAGCATTCGGTACCGCTTGTCGTTGATCTTCACCACAGCCGCCATACATTTCCTACCAGAATCAAAGGGTACAAATTGAACCACGTTCGCGCTCGCTCTCTCCTCATTGACAGGCCCCATCGCAAGATGTTCGTGAGCAAAACTGAGCAATGCTGTTTCAGTTTTTGAGCCTATGAATGTAGACTGGCCATTTTCATCTTCGCCTTCGAAGGCGGTCGAATTGACGGCGATTGACTGCTTGAGTAGTAATTTGATATCGCCAGCGAGTGACGAGACAAAGTCAACGACAGAAACATCGGGAGTATCCGATCCAATCACAGCTGCCTTGCCTTTGGTAGGAGAGTCGGGTGACGATGATGCTGATGTATCAGGGCTTCTTTTACCTCCAAATCTTGCAGTCGTTCCGAGGATACCGGCAACCGTGGACATCTTGTTTTGAGTGAGCGTACCAGTCTTGTCGGAACAGATGGTCGTAGCATTTCCCATTGTCTCGCAAGCTCGTAACAGCCGGACTAGGTTGTTGTCCTTGAGCATTCGCGTAGTTGCGAAGGCGAGCGCTAACGTAACAGCAAGGGGGAGCCCCTCCGGAACGGCGACTACCACGATCGTGACTGCAACTATGAACACTTGCAGAAATCGCTGTCCTTTGACTTTTGCTCCTCCTTGGATATTATGGAGCTCAACCAGGAACCTGATGAAAGTCGCTATGAAGAGTACGAGACCCGCCCCAAGGCCTAACTTGGCAATCCACTCTGCGAGGACGTTGAGCTTTGTCTGCAATGGTGTTGTTTGGGATTCGTCCTGGAAAGACATGATGATTTTGCCATGGCTCGAATTGACGCCTACCGCAGTGACAAGGAAGGTGCCAATACCCTCGGTGACCTTTCCGCCAGAAATAATGAAAGGGTCCATTTTGGCAACGTTGCGGTGAGCACCAATGGCATCATAGACCTCATCAGCGGATGTTTTTCTGAGCAGATCAGATTCACCTGTTGCAGATGATTCGTCGCATTTGAGATTATGTCCAGTGATGAAGATGCCATCCACTGGAATCATGTCGCCTGGTTCTAGATGCATCACGTCCCCAACGAGAATATCGTGCACCGATATCACTCGCGACTTTCCCGACCGGACAACCTTGACATCCCTATCCTCTTTCTTTTTATTCAGCTTGACGAATTGCCGTTCTTTCTGATAATCGTTGACTGCCCCCACAATCACAACGATGACGATCGCTACTATGATAGCCACACCTTCGACCCATTCGACTGATGCCCCGCCATCCGGCTGGGGGGTTACTGACTGATAGATGCCCAAAGCCAAAGAGACAACGGCAGCGACAGACAGAAGTATCAGAACCTTATCGTTATAGGCCATCCAGGCCAGTTGCAAAAAGCTCTTGGCTTTCTTCTCCGGCAGGCGATTATCTTTGAAAATACGTTTGCGGTCTGCGAATGAGTCGCTTGTGAGTTTTCTAAATCCGGTCGTTGTCGCCCTCGTCAAAAGACGATTGGGGGGTTCTCCTTGGTCCTTGTTTCGGCCCATCGCTACCGCTTGCTCGAAAGGTACGGTGCCATCGAGCTGCTTCTCATCAAGAGATAATCCTGCAGTGCAATCCGTCCGTAGCCCTTTCTCAAGGCCTCGTATTCCCCCTAGTGCATAGAATGCACCAAAGCTCTTTGGGTTCAGCAGTTTGGTCATTTGGCCAGGTGTAAAAGCAAATTTATTGTCCTCCACCTTGAAGTCCACGGCTGCCTCTTCATTTTCGGCTTTCAACGCATCTCCGTCGTTAATTATATTATCATTACATACTGCCGTGCTGGACCTGTCCTCCACCGTCGAGGCGAAGGAAGACACGGAAGTCTCACCACTGTATGTTGTTGGTGTATGACCGGGCTCGTCCGAATCAACAGAGTTCCCTCTGGAGCGGGTATTTGGCACAGCCAAGAAATTGTGGGGTCGAAGATCGGTCGATTTGGATGTGGGAGAGGAGACATTGTGGGCAGATGTGGGGCGGTTACTGTCGAACGAATGAGTCGCGCGGAGATCTTGATGTGGTGACTCGCTCCGCAGTGGAGCAGGCTTCTCGTCAGCTTCCTCAATATGATCGCCCTACATGAATGCAAACTGCGTCAGTGGGACGGTAGTGTCTTCTTAGTGAGAAGGAAGCACTGACTGGGGAAGTGTTGATAGTAATTGTAGGCGCTCGTTGCCGGCGAGGGGTGAACGGCTGTGGCGGCGGCGTTGTCTGAGCATAGTCCTTGTCGTCCGTCATGGTACGCTCATTAGCTGAAGCTGTGATACTTGTGATCAATGGAACGCAGCGCCGACCATGTATAAGGAAGTAAGGTTGTCGAATGATGCGGAATGGTGCTGGGCGGCTAAAGATAATCCCTTGTGTTGATAGCTAACTGTTCGACAGTACATTCCCTAGTGATTGGTTGGGATTGAGGTCTGGAGAAGGCAAGTACGAAACACAAAGAGAAAGGCACAATCGGGTCTGCCAGAAGCAAGTGCAATTAGCACCCAAGCTACCATATCGAGTCGTGGATAATCGCGTGAGGCCAAGATGAAATAAAGTATACCGGCTTTCTTTGTCAACGCCCCCCGGGTCTCGTCCCACGTATGTCTAGCCCTCTTAGTGGAATCTCTTTCAATCTCCTTCGGAGTGGGTGGAGGCGTCCAATGGAGGGAATTCTCCGTTGGCATTCCTCCGCGGCGAGCGTAATGCCATCAGATACAGAGACAAGACAGTAGCTAGGAGCTCGTTCCTTTGCAGGCGTTGTTGAAGATTCGCAGCAGACGAGGATCAGATATTCTCAGTAGTCCTCCATGTGCACCCTCGTTTGACGACTGGCCCACAGTGTTTGGCCACGAGTACTCTGTAGATCTTCTTTCTTGGCTTTCGGTGACCCTTCGACTTGTTCGTGCAATGTAAGTACGTGCAATTGAGCCTTAGCTTTGCACAGCCCCCCCGAAACCATACCATATGCGGAATGAGCGGAACATGGCGGCAATATGAACCTCTTAATTATCTCGGTTGATCTCCATGATCGCGTGATTTTACGCTTCATATCGATCACTAAACCATTATTCGATTTTTTACCAATGGTGTAGATATCGGACGTGTAGCTTTGCAGCCTCGTAGGAGTACGTACTGATCACGTTTCTAAATAAGTACGCGGTAGGACTGTCTTGGCGTGCCGGCTTGGCAGCGTATTCTAAAGTAAGGTACCTTACTTACTTTACTTAGTGTGTATGTATCGCTTGTCAACACAGTACGATTCAGGTGGCCTCAACTTAGGCCAACCTCAAGAACCTCGCGGACCTTTACATGTGACGGAGTCATAGGACTGGAATTGAGGCTTTGGCTATCATAGAGCACCATGACTCTTTCTTGATTCGCGCCTATACCCCAAATCCTTCTCATTGCATGAGCTGGGTCCTGGAACTGTGCACTTAGCGCCCACAAATCACACACACATATGTTTCAAGCAAGGAGCACGCTTCCTTAAGGGGCTGTGCCAATCTCCTTACTGACCACGAAGCCCTGATGACATGGTTGAGGGTGGCACATTGGCTGGACGCACCTGGCCCTAGCCGCTCATGGTGAAGGAGCTCGCATCGTCCACAGACTCAAGGTTTCGCCGTTCCTCTTCTTCTTACCCTTGACGTTCTTCGCGCCTCGGTCCTCAGCCTGAATCATGGTCATACTTAGCGATGCGAAAGCATCAACGAGTTCCGGCATTCTGCCAGCAGCCATGAAGCATGCGGCAAGGTCTGAGTTCTCAGCAGCGATGAGTGCTGCCAGATCCATCCCCTTAAGGAGTAGATCGCGGCTGAGCCAGCGTGAGCTGAAGTCCAGAACGGTAATGTACGCAAGGAGAATCTCAGGGAGACAAGCCCGGCGTATCCGCTCCCCATCTTCTGCTTCTGCATCTACGTTGCAGGTCAGCTAAAACCCTGGTTAAAGGGCAGTAAGGATGCTCACCGCTTTGTGGATCTTGCAGCCACGCACGGAGTAGCATCTCGATTGTCGCCTCAACTCTACTGTAGGCCTTTTGGATACTCTCCTTCACCGACCTGACATCGTGGTGTGGATTGGTGAGACTGTCGGAATCAAACGTTAAGGATGTGAGACAGTACATGGATGCTCTCACTTACTTTTTTACCTCATTAGCTATACTTTTCCATTCTTCTAGAGCATCTAAAGCCACGAAAAGGTTTTCGAGATCTCGGAAAGTGGTGGCCTGTCTAAGCGTAATCTCCCGCTCACCGCTGGCACGTCTCAAAGATGAGCTATGTCTCCGTCGCTGACTCAACGTATGCCGCGATCTCGTTTCACGATTCGTACTGTCCACTTCTTGATCGTCTTCAAATTTGCTGATGTCAATTGCTTGGCCCAGGATTTTTCCCGTCTTGCAGAGTGAAATCTCGGAGAATGTGATAGTCTGTGACATAAGCCGTGCTGCTGCTAAGCCATGTGAACCTGTGCTATCATTAGCGCCGGCCATGGTAATTGCTTGCCTGGATTACACTCACGCAGGAAGTGTTTGTATACAGCTGTTCCCACTAACATGGTCTCTCTCCAGTGTCCGTCGAGAAGTAGGAACCATTCGAAGCCGTGAACGAGGTCCTCTTCGTCATCTGTCATACCGCCGCCGATGAAGTCAGCCTGAATTTGGCGAGGTATCAGGACGTCCTTGCTAGCGTCCTCAAGGATCTTGAGATTAGGGAAGTCTTTAGAGCTGCCTGGTGTATCGGTTATGATCATGATCAATTGTGTGCTCAAGACCGCAGGGACGTTGATACCCTCCTGCGCCATCAGGCGTAGGAACGTTTGGCGCTCACCACGATCAAGGATCGATGGCAGCTGGCGACCTAGACAAGCTATTGATCTCTCTGTAGACAGACGTGAAGCATAAAGTGGTAACAGCTGCTGCTTGCCCGCTTTACTAAGGTAATCTACGTAAGCAACAATGATATTCTCCACGGCATAAAGGCGATTTCCCTTCCCGAAGGCGTACCCAAGATCTTGATATATCAAGATGATGTGCGTAATGAGCCGCAGTAGATCATGATCTGCCGTGCTTATAGGTGCAGTGACGCTGCCTTCTAAGATTCTGTTGTCCATAGGGGCCAATATCTTCGATTTGCCCTCTGCGTTGGCGGAAATAGCAAGTCTTACGCCGTGTTTGTAGACGAAGTCATCCAGAGTCCTGGCGATGATGCTACCTTGCAGCATCTTCATGGGCTCTTGTGCTTCTTGCTTTGTTGCATCCAGATGCTTCATCTTCTCGACAATCTGGTTTCCAGACTGCGAACGCTGTCCAGCAAATATAGAAAAGTTGAAAGAATTTTGTTGGTCTGTCAAGGCAGCAGGGACCCGGTCCGCAAAGTGGCTTTTTACATAACGATCGTAAGAGTGCAGTAAGTACGAGTTGTAATGCGCAAAAAGATAGTCATCCCAACTATGGCTGATCTTCTGCACGCTAGGCAAGTAGCCGCTGAGGGCTCCATATACCGCGTTTTCATATTCGTCGATACCACCGTCCTTGGCTGCGAGAGCGCACGTCTTTCGCCAGAGTGCGCGCGATTGCCAGTTCGCAGTTGAAGACGTCTTGAAAAGAGCGTTCCGAGGGTCTCCGTGCATTGCGGTCGATCTCCAATTTTCCACTCGTTCTACACACCATTCTCGCACATAGTCCCAGTCTTTACCTCGTCTCACCATCTCCCAACAAGCCAGCCATATAGCCCGCTCAAAATAGTGGTCCTGCTTCTCAAGACTTCGATTTTGGCGTGTGATGGCATCAGGATCCAATTGAGTGACGAGGGCTGCAGTCTTCTCCGCATTCATTAATGAAGCATCAAGGCCGGGACTGTCCGGTTCCAGGGCTTTCGGCCATGATCTTAGGCGCTTCTGACCTTTTATTGCCTCCTTTGAGTATAGCCAGCTGTGTGCCCAAAGTCCAGAACCCCTGTCCGCGCCTGTTTCCAATTCCTGAACGACCTGCTCAATGTCCTGCCCAGATTGATCTGCACATTTCTTCAGCCATTCCACAACAACGTGCCTTTCCCATGCTTGGTCGTCAGATGCGAGGAAGCTATTCCATACGTCCTTCTCGGACGAATAACGATGCACCTGTATTTTCCTACTGGGCCGATCTAACAACGAGATTTGCCCTTTCCAAAGCTTTTGTGGAACATCTGACTCTGTCACTGGGTATTCTACTTGTAGCATGAGACCCAGCAAATCCCACGTTTGCTCCTCCTGCTCCCAGAACCTTAGGTCCTCGACGGTAGTGATCATGTTTTGCACCTTGCCATTGGCAGTAGCGGTAGGACCCGGCGTCGATCGCCCACTCGACTTTCGAAGCTTTCGCTCCGTCCTCTTGGCCAATTGCCGCCGCCGTTCTGGTGCATGCAAGGTTTCTAGATGCCTGACCGTCTCCGTTGAGATCTTCTTGTAGGCGGCCACCACTGGCAGAACATGACTGCAGCCATTCTGAGGCTTCTGCTGTTTCTTCACGCTGAGGCGATCTAAATCCTCTGCAAATCGCTCAACCTGCTTGCCAACGCGGTCTGCGGTAGCTTGGAGAGGGTGGAGTGCTCGATGAACGTCGTTGATGGTGGGGAACATTGGCGACTCGGTAGTGGATCGCTCACTACGACTGTCAGAGTCGTCGTCCATGCTAAAATTGTCACCGTCGACATTGTCGCCAAAAGCCTTAGAATGGTGCATGTCGTTGCAGATCCTGCATTGGTAGCTGGTAGGCTGTCATCACCTACGTCACCAATACTCGGCTATCAGTGTTGAGGATGCCAATTTCGCAACGGTATTCTGAGGCATCATGTACGGGAGACAATTAAGTATGTCTTAGGACTGATTGTGTTGACTTTTCCGTTTCCTCAATAAGAGACGCGCTAAGGGCGTGTAAAGACGCGGCTAATTTTTCCATATGTTCGCTAAGTACAGGATCTCATTAAAATTCTCTTCTACATACAATGTCTATAGAGGCATCCATTAGAGTCTCGGAACAGACCTCCACTCTGGAGTACACATCAGTGTCTGTTCAGGTCCCTCGAGGACTTCTAAGCGTGCTCACGATGACCTAAGATGGATTCCGGCTCTCTCTAAATTCCAGGCCATATTCCTTCATGGATGTGAGGGTTTTGACAACAAAGAGATTTGCTACATTGTCTATACGGAGCAATGATTCCAGGTTCCAGGACCTCATTCGCTCTTCCTGTGCGCTAATTCCAGGTATCAGCTTAGACGCCTCTCGCTCGCTGCTTCATCTTTAGTCTGAGCAGATTTGCCTTGGGGCACGAGACCGTCTGTGCATCGTCGCCCTGCCGCTCATAGAAGAGGTTACAACACCTGTACAATTCGTTGATTTGGCTTTGACATTTGTCCTCGCTGTATGAGTTCTTCTGGATGCAGTCTGCAGATAGCTCAGCCCGAAGGTAGCCAAATACGTCCACGAGGATATGTATCACCTTGTATTGCACACTAGCCAGCTATTAGCTCGCGTTATCTCCAATATCATATCTCGACTCACGGCTTTGGAGTGACACGGTGGTTCTGTCTTCAATGCTTGCTCCATGCTCATGCCCTGAACTTTGTTGGATACGATTGCATTTGGCTAGCTGACCAACTTACCATCTTGTCGAGCTCGTGAAACTAAGAACAAAATATCAAGCCCAACGTAAATCAACTGTGTTGTCTTTGGCTATCCGGAAGTGAAGATTGAAAACGTGACCATAGATATTTCGCGTGAGTGGACTCCAGAAGCCTCTCTTCTGATTGGTGGGGTCAACCTAGACCATCTTCCACTCTCACTGATTCTTTATATTCGCAACACCACAGCACCACCCTCCACTTAATATTTGGCTCTTGCATAAGCTTCCTGCCATCACCGCCACGTGCAGTGAAATCCTCGATTTCAATACATTGGGCTGTACCGTCTGGTAAGACCACCCCACACCACAAACAAGTGGCCCTCCTCAATCGAGCACAAGGCAGCGCTGACTCCCTTCAGCCTCTGGCAACATTGTAGAACCTCGGATCTCGCGTCTTTTGCCTGACACAGGCAACCCCCACCATCACTCCTGACACCCTCCAACTACAAACACATCAAAACACAATGTCCGACCGTGACCAGTCCCCCAGCGGCGGAGGCAACCCAGACGACCAGCCCAAGTCCGAGCACCTCAACATCAAAGTGACAGACAACAACAACGAAGTCTTCTTCAAGATCAAACGCACGACCGCTCTCTCAAAGCTCATGAACGCCTTCTGCGAGCGTCAGGGAAAGTCCATACAATCGGTCCGCTTCCTATTCGATGGTGCGAGGGTCAACCCCACCGATAGCCCCGACTCGGTAAGCAACCTCACATTGTATCCTCTGATTCAGACCAGATTAGCCATACTAACCTTTCCCCCCTCAACAGCTCGACATGGCCGACGGAGACACGCTCGAGGTACACCAGGAGCAGATTGGTGGAGCTTAGCGATTGTCAAGGGAAGAGACCGCCATATGACCGTTCAGCAAGCGGCCTATAATGCGAAATAGTGAGGGAATTCCGGTATCGAGGCTGGCAACATCATTTCACTGCAGAAGGTTCATGTCACGAGCGATAGGTTATCATGCTCATCTTATCTGCACCGGGCGCATATGGCGCAAGATCGTGTCTTTACGGAGGAGACGGGGACGATTTGGAATGCTCTGAATAGATAAGGGCATATTCTTCAATCTTCAAGGTTCCCATGCTTCTGTGCTATTGGATCACTTCAACACTTATAACATCTACGTCAACGTTGACCATGAGCAGGAATTTCACTAGAGTAAGAAGGAGAAGCTGACTTTGGAGGATTCCTCTCACTGCAGCCTCAAACGCTCATCATTCGTATCTATGGACAAAGCGCTGCACGGCTATACAATATTCGCTTTCCTTATATCCTCAAGTCTTGCAACATAAACAACCACCAACCCCAATGCCTCATGTATGCTTCCCATAAACCATAACGTATGCCCAAACAGCGACCGCCAACGAACAAGACCAACCCGCGGACATATACACGAACACGCTCAACCCCAGCATCACCGACAAATCTGTATATATATAAGCCCTCCCTTCCCATCTTCCCGCACCCCCTCACCCATCCCAAACCACCCTCCTCGCCTCCTCCCTCTCCCTCTCCACCCTCCCCTCCTCCTCCCTCCCCCTCTCCCTCCTCCTCCTCTCCCTCTCCCTAACAGCCCGCTCATACGCCCTCCCCTCCTCCGTCCCCACCGGCGCCTTAACCCCCAACGCCCCCGCAATCATCCGTCCAGCCGCCGCGCTCGACTTCTCCGGCCTCCGCTCCTCGCGCGCAGCGAACGCCGTCGAGCGGGGTGGAGGACTTGTCGGCGCGCCGTGGGTGGGGTAATTATAGGAGGTGGGAAAGTCGGTCCAGTCGGTGCCGGGTTTGCGGGAGTGGGTGGGGGAGGAGGGGGTGGGTGGGGGTGGGTCGGGGGTTTCTTTGTTTGTGGCGTGGGGGGTGGAGGGGCGGGAGGGGGTGTCGGATGTGGATGTGGTGGAGGAGCTGGAGTCTTCTTCTTCTTCTTCTTCTTCTTCTTCCCAGGAGTCGGTTATGGGGGTTTTGGCGGCTTTTGGGTTTGAGGAGGGCGAGATTGAGAGGTTCTTTAGGGATGATTCGAGACCTGGTGGGCTGTTAGAGGACGAGATGGTCGGATTTCTTGGAGGATGTGAAGCATGCCTTTGCTCTTGCGGGATGTTGCTGTCATTGTTGCTACTTTCGAGATTATATATTTACTTAGTTGAGAAGAGGGCGAGGTAAGGCAATAGAAGGCAAGAGGCAGGACAATGCTACACGCAATGTAAACGTAGAGGTTTTTGATCAGTACGTCTTTGAATTGAAACTCAATAGATAGCAGCGGTGTATGAGGGGACTATGAGAAGAACTGGGCTTTCCCCACGTTCTCGGGATGTCTTTTTGAAGCGGCGTGGAAGGAGGGGGAAAGGTCTAGGCGGTCGAAGCCTTCCGGCGTCGTCTGGGGCCCTTCCGGTCCAAACTTACTTCTGGTTCACGCCCTCGTTTTCTACAACCACGGACTTTATTGACTTATTTTCGCTATAAGAATTATAGAACGCCTAGATGTAAATACTTCTTACAGCGGAATAAATTATAAAATAAGCCTGGCTGAGGATCTGTAGAAGCGACAGTATTAAGGCCTAAGTGTACCCTAGAGCACGCCCGGAGCTAGGCGACGGAGTACGGAGTTTCAAGAGCTCCGGGTTACTAACCCCTTAGGGCTGGAAGTAATGGACCAGAAGGGGGTGAACTCTTCTAGTTCTAGGTACGACTGGGTTCGGTATCCAGAATCCATGGATAGATGATAGAGGTGGCATCGCAACAGAACGTTCTTCACTGTTCACTGTAATTGTTAATTCCTCACGATTTCTGAATGTTGCTTCTGTTTCTGGAGCACGTGGTAGTCGCAGCAATTCCTGCCTGCTCGGGAGGACATTCCGCCTCCAGAGTTTACACTGCCGATCCTTGGAAGCCTCCATATCAGTGACAGGCGAATGGCGCTAACGGAATCGAGTATTGAGTATTGACTCATAAATGACTCATAAACCAGAACTGTTGTAGATATTTTCAGCTTCACCCTATTTTTATTTCTATAGCGAGGGATGAGAATTCAAGGTTTCACAATTGAGCAAAATGGGTCGAACATTGGTGTATCCAAAGAAGGAAAAGAATACAATCCACCGTAAGGATGACCGTGGTAAGTAGTTTGTCATGTATGCCAACTGGATTTTCCATCACATTAGTGGACAAGTAGTTGATCGCAGTACGGTTTATCTAGCCACCTACGACCTCCAAGCCATCCACTCCATCGTCAATACAACCCCAGTCCTCCATGTCTCATTCAACTCCTTAAACTCAGAGGACCCCTTTCCGACCATTCTCCCAATGATCGGTACGATGGCCTCTTACGAACATCCGAGTGCCGATCTCAATGAACCATTGGAGTGCTACCTCCACGGCTATGTCAGTTCAGGCATCATGAAGCAGGCACGTACGAATCCAGAAAAGGGGCTTCCGATCACCATCGCTGCGACGAAATTTGACGGCATTGTACTGAGTTTGACGCCTAATACGCATAGCTATAATTACCGTTCAGCTGTATTGTTCGGCTATGGTAGCTTGGTGGAGGATAAGGAGGAGAAAATCTGGGCCATGCGTGCAGTGACTAACAGTGTCGTACCAGACCGTTGGGAGAATACAAGGAGCCCACCCGACGGTGCCGAGATGGCATCGACGACGATCTTGAAGGTGAAGATTGTCAACGGGAGCGGCAAGATCCGAACGGGTGGACCGGGTGACGAGAGAAAGGACACTGAGCGTGAAGACGTGGTATCTAAGACGTATACTGCCGTGATACCAGCTTGGGAGGTATATGGTGAGCCTGTTCGTGGAGGAGATGGTCGTGTAGAATCTGTGCCGGAGCACGTGCGGACATTCATCAAAGAGACGAATCAGTCGAACGAGGAGTATGCGAAGACGGCTTCTGCTTCAACGTAATTTTCGCCCTTGAGCGGCTTGCTGCGGGAACTTGTTTGGATATGAGTATCCCAATTTCGGATGATTCTGGTTGAACGATCCCACCATAGATGCATAGATGCATGCGATTCCAATCATTCAGCTTTCTGAGCTTGAACGTCCCGACCTTCTAAATGATGCATATGTCATAGGATGCGTGGATGCACCACTCATAAGCACCACAGACAGGGTTCCATAGAGTCATCCGTTTTCTCATCAAATAATCTCTCTCACTCATTGGACAACGCCTTGCCCACAAGATCCTTACACCTCTCACTCATCGGGATCTCCAACGCCAATCTATGTCCCTCTTCACTCATCTTTCCCCACGTCTTCCTCAGAATCCTCACAATCTTATCTTCATCATGTTGTCGTTCAAATTCTGCGAATTGATCGTCCAAAAACACCAAACATGCCACATCCTCTAATATCTGCGTTTCCTCGTCCTGTTTCAGGTCCTCTTTACGTATCATGCTCGCCACTCGATCAGCATCCTCTGCAGCATATCCGACGCTCAAACATATCTGGGATGCCATTTCCGCTTGCCGCTTCTTAAGGAATGTCCGCCAGGCATGGTAGCCCACTTTGGTCATAGGATAAGAGTTGCGTGGAACCTCCCAACGGCGGAAGTGCTGGGCGCGAATCGCTAGACGGAGGGTCTCTGGAGCGGAAGGGCTACGCTTCTCAAGGTAAGAGCTCATTTTTTGGCTGTAATGTAGCTCGTAGGGTTGATCAGAGCCGTTGACGGTCGCTTTGTTGGGGTCTTCCGAGTGGGCATTGTCAATAAGCCTGAGTGCAGCCTCATACTTGGACTCGGCCATGCCTGTCAGCGAGAAATGCAAGAGATTGCAGCGTTCTGTGTTAGACCAGTGGGGGTTTCCTCACGAGTTATCCGTACGGAACAGCGTTGTTCTGGTGAGGACGAGTGACTAATCACGATGTCCATTGTGATTGGCCCTCCCAACATCAGTTTAGTAAAGAAAAATTCTACTATGCCTTTGTCAATGATTGTAGTCCAGATAGATATTGCTTCATCGTTCAATTTATTAAAATATACGGAGCACTCCTCGGCTCTCCACAACGTAAACGTTTGATCAATGAGATCGCTCACATGGATACCACACTGTACAAATCTGCTTCCCACCTGACCTGACTATCCTAATCAGTTGTCATGATGAACATATCATGTACCATATCTCCCTTCCTCCATGCAAATTCCCGCCCGCTAAATGCTTCGCGCTAAAGAACTATCAAAACACCATCACTTTTGCTATGCATTATCTTGCCGATCTTCGCGCCTCTGTCCTTGTTGTCCTTCTGTCTCGACTGTCATACGACGATTCACTACCTAAAAAGATGTAAGCGATTGCCAAGCCATTGGAACATCATCACTACTCACTCTCGCTAGTGTATGATCCATCAGTGTAAGAGTAACTGCTCGCTGAGTATTCACTCTTCTGTTTCTTCTCCGTCCTCTTCCGTTGCAGACCTAGGCAGATTGCCAAGGCAGCCAAAAGCCCGGCAACCCAACCGAGGCCGCCAATGCCACTGCTCTTCTTCTTCGGACGGTCAACTCTCGATGGACCTGTCCCAAACCACCTGCGGCCACCGCCGCCCGCAGCTGTACCACCTCCACTGTGACGGTGACGGCGCTCCTCAATGATGGTCGTTTCCTTCCTCTTTCTATTTCTGATACCAAGGAGACTCAAGAGAGTGTCGAGTAAGCCTTTAAAACAGAAGAACGCACATAGCAAGAAGAGAAGAAGTAGCCCGGCAAGGACACCGATGACGATACCTGCGATGGCGCCAGGGCTTAAACCATTGTTTGTCGTTGTGGAGGTCATGCCCGCAGCACTACTTGCCCCTGTACCAGAAGCTGAGGGTGTCATGAAAGCCACAGTGGTGGTCGCAGAGCCGGTTGTTGTGACTGTTATCTGAGCATTGCTGGTCGGCCGTATGAACGCTGTCGCGGTGGATGTGGCAGCCTGAGTTATGACAGATGCAAAGTATGAGCTGCTCGCGCCAGCACCATTGCTTCCTACACACTGGCCAGCGTATGCACAATATTGGCCCATTGCGCAGCAAATTGTACCGCAGGGGCTCTCATTATTTGCAATAAGGCATGAGGTAGCAGTGACTGCTGGTGCAGGGGCCGGGGTGGCCTGTGCGCCGAAGAAGGAGCTATACGTGGATGTGATGATGGTGAGCTCGCTTGCGGTGTATGTGGTGGTATAGTATTGCCATTGGCCATTGGCGTTTTGCGCATTTACTTGCTGGGACCCCGCTATGCATTGCGCTTGCCCAGCCGAGTTTGTCGAGCATGATTGACCACTTGAGCAACACAAGAGACCGTTCCAGCCACAGACGGTCCCTGCACAGCTTCTCTCAGAGAGGTAATGGTATTGTGATTCGAGTAGCTCCTTGGAAGCTTGAGGTCTAGCGATCGATGTGTGAGTTGTGGATAGGATGGTGAAGAGGAGGGAGAGGAGCGTTGGAGGTTGCGAGAGCATCGTCGAGGAATGTGTGGTGAGACGTGGAATGTGTGGTTAGACGAGGAATGTAGTCGGTTGGCCCTTGAGCTCTTGACTTTTCTATAATATACCAAGAGCTGCCTCCGCTAATTCTGCTGCGGTATGAGCTCGACCGCTGACGATGATACGATGACCGGATAACGAGTGTCTGAAGAGATGTAAGTGAGCGAAACAATTGAGTGTATGGGGGAGAAGTGCAAAACTGCAAGGAAGCGTTTCTATCACTGCCAAATTGGCCCAGCCCCTCCACCACCCAGCCACCGATTATCGCAGGTTTTCCACCACTCAGAGCTGAACAACAATTCCCGTGAGTTTTGACGCGGCTTGACAGGATGATAATTATTCGAACACAATCTGTCACTGTGTTTCGATTAACTTGATCGTGGTTGAGTTTGCTGTCGCACTGCCTGCGCTGTACAAAAATGATCGATTATGTGTTGACTTTTAGCGTCCGTCCCGTGGGTCGCAGGACAACCAGCTATAATCGGTTACAGTCTTGGCATAAAACATCTGAACCGACAGAAAAGCGTTTTATCGCAATACAACCACGCAATAAACCACACAGCAAACCGAGTTCTATGGTATATACCCCGGAATCTTCCAATTCCTTTCGGCTGGACGCTTACTTGGAAAAACCACCACTCTTTTTGGATTTCTTAGGTTGCGACTGCTCTATCATAAGCGAACTCTGCTATCGGATCTTCATCCCACTTTGTCACGTTCCAAATCCAATTTATGTCTGGATATGCGCTTGGGTCTTAGTTGACGTCTTTCGTACTTGCGTACTATGTCGCAAAATAAGGTAAACAAAGGTAATGTATTTCAGACCAATCCAGTCCAATATTTTACATTTCGACATGATCTTTTGATGGACAAACGGCGCCAACCCGGCAAATACAGATCTTCGATCCCACAATCCGTTCGTCTCGGTCCTGCCGTCTACAAAGTTTCTCTTTGAATTCTGTGCACCGCACCCATGGAGCAAACCCAAATGGCCGTAATACCGCACTCATACCAGACGCTGTCGGAACAGCATCATCACATTACCTAGCATTTCATCCGACAACCTGCGCGGCCACTCCGACCGCCATTCCCACACCCATCCCATACAATGCCATCGGACAATTCGTGGGTGCCCCATTCGCACTTCCAACGACAAACCCCCCTGCAGCGGCTCCACCCGTGCTACCAAGCGTCGCGCACTGCGTCAACGCCAGCTTATGACAAGCCTCGACACTCAAGCTCGAGCAGATCGACTCTGCCGAGGCTACCGGCATTGCTCCCGCTTGGGTGACACCTCCACCAGGTCCATTGACGGTGACTGCCATGCCTCCTCCCTCTAGCATACCCGTGCACTTCGCAGACTCCAGTTGGCAACTTGAGAAGGATGATGTGCATTGCGCAGCATTTGCGTACGTTGTTGGTAGGTAAGGGTATGGATAGAAGCTGTTGGCGACCGTACTCCCACCAGCTATGGCATGCGTGATCGCCGCTGCATTTGCTGTGTTTGCTTTACTTCCTATACCTGATCCAGCAGTGGGGGCCGCTCCTGCTCCGTCACCTAGGTTGCCGGTGCACGCAGCATTTTGAGGACAGCAAGCGATATTGCCCGCCCCGTCCAAAGCGCAATTGGTGTTCTTGGGGCAGCATGCTTGGCTGTTCATTGCGGAGCAGTCGTTGGGGCACTTGGAGTCACGACGGAAGAGGTCGAGGTTGATAAGGTCTTTGACGTTGGAGGCGGGGTTGGTGTTGGGAGCGAGGAATGGGGAATAGTGGATGGCAAGGGCGGTAGGGAGGGCAAGGAAGGCGTAGAGAGTGAGGCTGTTGGAGAAGAGCATCGTCGACGGAGTACTTGAGATTGCTGCTAGAATTCGTCGGTGGCGACTCTTGACTGGTCCTCCGATAGTATTGGCTCTCCGTTTGCCCAAATTCTCTACCCTAACTGCGACGTTTGGGGCCCTCAACTTCGGTAATTGAAAGTTGATCAGAATACTGAAAGTTTTCTGGAATGACTCTATTTCTCATTTCTTGATCTCATTTCTTGATATCGTAACTTGACAATGAAGAATAATACACATATGCCGATATGTGGGGCTCAATATTTACATGATTACACTGGCCTGGCAACTGCCGCGCGGGTATATTCCGCATCCTAGATGAGGCGTCTCTTACCCTTGCACGCCTTGTTAGACCGATAATCTGCAGCCATTCCCCTTTCATCCGTCCTTTCAGTTCCTTTTATTAGCGGTCCGCTTACATCGCTTGATTGATCCCTACATTGCGCCGCAAACCCACAAAGTTGTACTCCCTTTATTCTCTATTTTGCGAGGTCAAGCGAGCCTTGGATGAAGTCATTTATTAGAGCAGGGAAGGCATTGCAACTCAACTACCGGTTTCTTCTTCTACGTCCTTCAATCTGCGTTCCAAGTAGAGCTAGTGCCCAATCACGCTTATATCATGTAAAGCAGCTTGAGATATAAGTGATTATACTGCTAACAGGTTGACAGGGCGATGGTAGACAGCGGTTATCAGAGTTCTGGGTGCCAACCGGAGGCATCGCTCCGGCGGAAGGCACTGAAGGTTGTGGGTACCTGAAACACCGTATAGTGATATTACTGACGTGGTTGGTAGAGGAGGCACATGCCTTGCTGATAAGAGCAGGCTTCGTACGTCAGGTAAGCGCAAAATCCAATATCGAATCTGTCTCCGTGGTCCTTGCTAATTTGCACAGGCGCATGCTGGCCTCTTTCAGTTTCTTCCTTTGGGACTACGAGTTCAAGAGAAAGTAGAAAGGCTGCTCGATAAACATATGACCAAGCTCGGTTTGTCACTATAATCCAGCCCAGTCCTAAAGATCTCTGATTGGCGATGGTCAAGGTGCATCGAAACTCTCTTTGTCGACTTTCTCATCCGAAGACTTATGGAGCAAGACCGGTAGGCTCGACAGTAGTGGCTCTGAGGTAGGTAATGTTCACTCGTTGTGGAAGCTTTCTTACCTATAGTCTACAGCTATTTCGGTTGGAGGACCGCAAGGGCGGAAAATATTTATTGTCACCCACCCACGAGGAAGAGATCACCTCGCTAGTTGGCAGTATCGTCAAATCGTACAAAGAACTCCCACTCAGACTTTATCAAATATGTGCGTTGGTCCATGAACGATTGAGCGTTGGAACTCACGAAGTACAGCTCGCAAATATCGAGATGAGCCGCGCCCCCGTCAGGGTCTTCTTCGGACAAGAGAATTCCTGATGAAAGACCTATACACCTTTGACGCTAGCATAGAAGACGCCTTGCAAACGTACGAGGCTGTCCGTCGAGCCTACGTAGCGTTCTTCGATGAATTCAAGATCCCATACTTGACAGCTGAAGCTTCATCAGGCGAGATCGGAGGCGACCTCAGCCATGAATACCACTTCCCAACATCGAAAGGCGAAGATAGAGTAATAAGCTGCACGTCTTGTGATTATGTTGCCAACGAGGAGCTTGCAGAGAGCAGACTAACTCGGCAGGGAGGATTCTCAACAGAAACGGATCCGCGCCTAGCGGAGACTGATAGCGAAGGAGACAGCTTTACCTCCGAGAATCCTGTGGATAGTTCTGTGGTACTGGAGCCGAACGAGGAAGGCGAGATCGATCTCGAGATATCAGCACGGCGATATGGCAACCAATGGATAGGTATTACGGGCGATCGTAACACCATCGTCCAAGCCTTCTTGCCAAAAGAGATTCATCATGCGACAAGCTCACAAGATCGAAAGGCTCAAATAAATCCTTTCGTGATCAAGGATCTAGTCCCGGATCTTGATTTGAGCGTCGAGAGTCCATTAGCCTTGTTCAAAGAGCATCGCCGGCAATTGAGGGAATCCGGCGAAGACGCCTCCGTAGAAGCTCGAGTTTTACGACTTGTCGACATGCGTTATTACTTGTACACGCCCATCAGCTTTCAAGGTGATCTACCTGATGCAACGTCTGTCACGGTAGGTGGCCAAGAGATCCCTGTTGAGAAGATAGCTGCATCAGAAAACGATTCAGTCGATCTTGTCAGGATGGAGACTGGTGACCCTTGCCCCAATTGCGAAGAGGGAACACTCAAGATTGACGTTGCGGTGGAACTCGGTCACACATTTCATCTAGGTACCCGCTACAGCGAGCCATTGAGTGCCATCGTCGTCACGAATAGGGACTCTAAGCAAGAGGACGGTGGTAAAGACCGCGCAGCTACAGCATCCACCCAAGTCCCCATCCAGATGGGCTGCCACGGCATCGGCGTCTCCCGTCTCATCGCCGCCGTAGCAGACTCGCTCGCCGACTACAAAGGTCTGAACTGGCCAACGGTCATGGCTCCCTTCCACACCGTCATCGTGCCCACCAAAGGCCAACAAAATGAAGCGGTCGAAGTGTATGACTTACTCACCACCAATACAAACAACACCAATCGTGATGGCAACATGATCGACACAATCCTCGACGACCGAACGAAAGACTTCGGTTGGAAGCTCAGGGATGCGGATATGATTGGGTATCCGGTGATTGTCGTTGTGGGCCGGGAGTGGAAGAAGGAGAGGAAGGTGGAGGTGCAGTGTCGACGTTTGGGGTTGAAAGAGCAGGTTCCTTCGGAGGGTCTGAGGGCGTTTGTGGAAGGATTGTTGGCGCAGCTGTGATGGTGCGAATGCATAGCTGGATCGGGATGGAAGATTTTTTCAACTATTCTTGCCAATGCATTCAGTATATCACTGCTTATTCGAGTCTCCACATCAGGAAATCACACCGTTCGTTGCGTCCGCAAACCTGGGAACTGATGGGGCTAAGCACAGATTGAAGTGTAGATATGTTCAGGCTTGAGTCCGCAAACTTATTTCATCTACTACCGAGAAGAGCCTTGAGATAACCGGAATCGCGTGATACCTGATCAGAGCAGCGAGCTCCTCAGGCTCAAGCCGCTATAATGCCGCTCCTTTCCCAACCTACAGGACCCCCTTTTGCAACATGCGTACGCGTGCATCCTAACCTTCTGAAATGATAAGCGGAGCAGTTGCGGACAACTTGGAAACGGTGGTTCAGCTATTTAGGCTAAACGAACTGATGGTGTTGTTTGCTATGCTACGTGCAAGATCTATTGACGATTTGTCCTCTGTCCATCAATCTCATTCTGCGCACTTCCCCAAGATGCCTTCCCACGCTTGGAGATCCACCAACCCGTTCAAGGCTTTCTCCGGCTTCCCCTTGAGATAAGTGCCAGCCATCCATCCCTGAACCTCAACATCGCCAGGTATGTCCCATTTGACATCCTTCCCAGAAAAATTAAGCACGATCAGCCATTTTCCGCTCTTCTTGCCAGTCCTCAGATACGCAAAAACCTCCTCGCTGTCTCGTGGAATAACATGGTAGTCGCCATAGATGAACGCATCGGCATGCTCTTTGCGATTCGCCAGCCCGCGTTGCCAGAACTGCCAGGTACTCAACTCATTTGGACGATCTGCGGAGAGCTGTTTCTCTGCGTTGACGTCTTTGTAATCGTCGTTGACTCTCATCCATGGCTCGACGCCTTCGGCGCTGAAGCCGGCGTTGGGAGAGTTGCTCCATTGCATCGGTGTGCGAGCGTGGTCTCTTGCTTTCTTCTCCAAGACCTTTCGTTCTTCAGCCAAGCGTTGGGGGTCATTGCCATATAGCTCTTTACTCTTTTTCCAGAAGTTGATTGATTCGATGTCCTTGTATTCTTTCATGATATCCCAGGACTTTGGCACGTTCCTCATGCCCAGCTCCTCTCCCTGATATACGAACAAAGTACCGCTCAAGGTGGTTTGCATCAGCGCTAGCAGCTTGGCTCCATGCTCACGGTGATCATCACTATCATCGCAGTAACGTGAGACCGATCTCGGGTTATCATGATTCTCGACAAAGACGCTGTTCCAGCCATCACGCTCAATCATGGCTCGCTGCCATTTGGTGATTGCATGATCCAGGTCTTTGACGCTCCAATCATGCAATGTCATGCGTACCTGGCCAGGCACATTGTCAATATCGACAACGTCGAATATGAAGATCATATTCAACTCGCCACTTCCACTGCGAACGGTACGAAGGATCTCGTCAATGTCGCTGACGCCAGGCATCTCGCCCACCGTGATAGCGCCATGTTTTTCCAATACCTTGTGCTTGATCTCTTGCAGATACTCGTGCATCCGAGGACCATTGACATAGTATTTGCCACCTGGATGGTACTTACGATCTGGACCGAGCACAGGCTCAGCGTCTGGGAATCTTTGGTCTTTGCTTATCAAATTGATCACGTCCATCCGATAGCCACAGGCGCCGCGTTCAAGCCAGAAATTCATCACGTCGCTAAATCAATGTCAGATCGCAGCCCTGTGAAGATTGATCCTAGAGTCAAAGAGAGTCCTCCGTCGGCCAGGTGCCTCGAGACATTATCTTGGGGCCCAACGTTCGTCTTGATCGACAGCAAACAAGCTCGAGAAACACTTACTGGACGGCGGCCCGAACATCCGGATTTTCCCAATTGAGATCAGGCTGCTCAGGAGTAAAGAGCGAGAGGAAGTATTCATCTGTAACGGCGTCGTACGTCCACTGTCCCCACCTTAATCAGTACATGTCTTTACGGCACGGCACAGATCCCTAAGACAAGCTCGCAGCGCAGAAGAGGGGAATGGTAGCATTTTACTCTTCATACATGTCTAGATGATCGTGTCGGGAATACCACATTAGAGCACCAAACGAGTGAAAGAGCTGTCATACTGCACTGTTGGCTTCACCGAGTATCTGCGACCAATTGTTTGGAGGTAACGGCTTTCCTGCACTATCCCGCCGCGGTTTTTTCCAGATGTACCAGGAACGCTTAGGACTGGTCAGAGAAGAGCGTGAGTCGAGGAACCAATTATGCTAGTGCGATCAGGTAATCTGCTTTCGAGGGAGACACATAACAGGATACCTCGTCCGATGTATGGTTGACAACCAGATCCATCATCAATTTCATGCCTCGCTGCTTCAACGCGGAAACCAGATGATCAACGTCTTCATTGGTACCGTAGATGGGGTCTATGGCTTTGTAATCTGCAATGTCGTAACCCATGTCCTTCTGAGGACTTTTGTATACTGCCAAACTCAACGTGGGACATTGCAGTAGAGGAGAAGGAGCTGACTGGGTGAGACCCATACTATGTCGATACCCAGTTCCTTAAGGTAATCAAGCTTTGATGTGATGCCTTTGACATCTCCCCAGCCGTCCCCATTGGTGTCTAGGAACGACGACGGGTATACCTGCAGTACATGAGAATCGCCTCTACCGCCTAGATCTCCCCACTCTACCTGATAAACAACGGCTTCTTTCCACCAAGATTCCGACATATTAGTGGACCAACGAGAAGATGTCAATGCAACGCAGTATGCTAAGACTCAGAGGTTCATGGCATGCATTATGGAATATGGAGAAGGATGATCTCGGGGACTACGACGGCTTCGGTTAGCTCCGTATCATATCTAGTCCGAACCCAAAACAGGCAAGTGTGGTAACAGAAGAATCTGTTGATCTGTACGGAGTATCCATGATCCTATCACAATCGCTGAATACGACCTGATGTTAAGACAGCAGCACCGGCAGAGTGGAAGGTCGATCTCCGCAAGATCTGCGCCACGCTTCAGCGACCAGATGTCATTCTATGTATGTAGAACTTGAAGGCGGCTTCATGCTTGCCTTCTTCTACCTTCTCCTCTCTTACCAATTTTGCGGCCATACTCGGCGCGCGTGATGTTTCCTGATCAGGAGCTCCTGTGCTGAGATATGGCGATTGGGAGGACAAAGGAAGGGTTGGAAGGTGATCGAGCGGCAAATGGCATTGCCCTGCCGAAGTCACAGCAATGCAGCCATCCAGATACCATCAAAGGAATTATTGCACTACCTCGAACAACGCCCTTGTGCCACTTCACCTATCAATCAATTTGATGAGGGGTTCGAAAGTGGCCTGCAGCATAGTCTTATCTTGGCTCCCTATTGGAAGAGCTACACATTGCCTGCGTGTCTTGGTCCGAGAGACTCAGCAATGTGGAAGTTTGCTTACATGATGGCTGTGGCCGCTGATCTAGTAATATCGCCCTGTCGACCCAGGAAATATAGAGCTGTTATCAACGACGCTGCGACCACGCGAGCAGATTTCAAATCTCCTTGCATCGTTGTCGAACCAGGTCCATTCGACTTTGAACCGTTGTACGTGCAGCTAGCCTCAAGATCTGTCTATCATGTGGATCTCTTCACTTCCGCTGAGGATGTCAGGTCCGTAGACATGACACTGTCTTCACCAAGACTTCATGTCGACATCAGTTCAAGCTCTGTCTCCCATCACATTCGCTCCTGCCTCACCAACGGTATCACAGCGCGTGTGCTGTTCCTGCCGGATGACCGGAACAGAACGTGCTGGAATGTTATCATACGTCCTTGGCAAGGGCAGTCAACGGGCCAGTATATCTGTTCCTAGTGTCCTTCCCTGTCCTCCTTCGAAGTTTATCCCTACAAATAGCCACCTGGATAATGAACCCTGTATGAACTCTGTCCATATTCACTTCCATTGCCCTGAATAGCACTCGACCGATTTGTTCATTCCAACCTCACATCTCAAGCCGCCACACATCTGCCGTCAGTACCATCCTGCGTACACCCGCACTTCATGGCCATCGAGATCGATTTCGCCGAAAAGGCTGTCATCACGGAGGGCCTAGTCGGCAGCAAGACCACTTCAGAAGATGGACTGAGCCGCGACCTTGCCCAGAGCCTCGAGCCTATCGATCCCGCCGCGGAGAAGAAGCTCGTCCGAAAGTGTGATTTACATGTTCTACCTGCCATCGCTCTGCTCTATTCACTAGCTTTCATCGATCGTATCAACATCGGCAATGTTCGGCTGCAAGGTTTAGAGAAGGACCTCAAGATGAAGGGTCACGATTACAACATTGCACTATTCGTATTTTTCATTCCTTACATCCTCTTTGAGGTACCAAGCAACATTCTAATCCGAAAGTTCGCACCATCCACATGGCTGACCTCTATCATGGTTCTTTGGGGTGAGTGACTTCGAGTACACGGCGTCCAAACATGCATCTGATGGGAACAGGTATCGTCACGATCTGTATGGGCGTCACCAAGAACTACGCCGGTCTTGTAACATGCAGGTTCTTCCTTGGCCTGGCCGAAGCTGGCTTTGTTCCTGGTAAGATAACTTGCCCTCACCTTCGAAACCTTTCTGACAGGAGATAGGCTGCTTGTACTTGATATCAATGTACTATCCCCGATACGAGCTGCAATGGAGGTTTAACTTATTCTTCTGCTCTGCCATTCTGGCGGGTGCATGGAGTGGGGTACGTGCTGCAGCCCCATCAGATTTGCATGCATCCCTAACCTTGATGCAGCTCCTTGCATACGCCTTGGCAAAGATGGCAGGTATTGGAGGCTACAATGGCTGGCGTTGGATTTTCATCATCGAAGGCTTAGCGACCGTTGTCATCGCGATCATCTTGAAACCCTTCGTGGCCGACTGGCCCGAAAGCTCCAAATTCCTGAATCCTGAGGAGCGTCAGCTGCTTCTTCGTCGTCTCGAAATCGATGGAGGTGAAGCCAGAATGGATCGCCTGGACAGCAAAGCTAGGCGGCGTGCGTTTGGTGACTGGAAGATATATATAGGGTACGCTACCTTCTTTTCAACGATCTATACAGGCATGCTGACTTCTGCCAAAAAGCATTCTGATGTACCTCGGCGTCAACAACACCGGCTACAGCACAGCATTTTTCACTCCTACCATACTCAAACAACTGGGGTGGACCGCTGTGCGTGCTCAAGTCCTCTCGATACCGATCTACATCGTGGCTGCAGTCGCCTGTCTCACGAGCGCATTGCTGACCGACCACTTCCGCCATCGCTACGCTTTTGCGATGCTCGGTGTTATTGTATCATCCATCGGGTATATCATTTTACTCGCACAACACTCCGTCCCGGTGGGCGGACGCTACCTCGCCGTCTATCTCGTCATGGCCGGTGGTTACATCACTCAGCCGATTACCCTCGTCTGGCTGAGCAACAACATGGGCGGCCACTACAAGCGTAGCATCAACGCAGCCATGCAGGTTGGCTTTGGTAATCTCGGTGGCATCATCGCAAGCAACATCTACATCACCAACCAAGCGCCTACATACCCTGTGGGATATGGGGTTTCGTTGGGGCTGTTATGGGTCTGCGGTATTGCTTGCACTGTCCTTGTCATCGGAATGCGCTTTGAGAACAAGAGAAGAGACCGAGGCGAAAGAGATGATCGGCTCAGTCGCCCACAGGAAGAAAGAGAGAACCTGGGTGACGACCACCCAAGCTTTAGATTTGTTTACTAGGAGCATGAGGAAGACAAAGGTGAGCTGCCTTGCACATGTTTCAGGTTTTGATCTGACGGTGCTGCTGAACACTCTTATTGGCTGGACAAAAGTTCTGATGGATGCGATGAGGGGTACATGGGTACACTGCAGCATATGTTTTACGATTTACGACGGAGGCTTATCCTTGCTATTCAATTCTGTATCAGCGATTCAGCGATCTACATAGAAGATGTATCTAATGAGTGACTTTGCCTCGTCTTTGCCTCGTCTCGCCTGCACTTTCGTCTCTTGGCAACCCACGTATGCTCCCATATTCACGAACCGCATTCTCAGGATCAGATACAATCCCCCTTGCGACTTCGTGCATGATGTATGATGCATGACTTGCAGGTTACAGCTGCTGGGGATGGGGAACCCCAGATCCACCAGTACATCCGCAATCTGATCGGCTTTCGAGGGGTGGATGTTTTGCTGAGGATGTTTGCATGCTTCTTGAGGGGTTCTGGATTTGAGGTGCTGGTTGGCACTCGCGAAATACGGCGCACTTTTTAGATACGGCGCAATTTTTGAATACGGCGCACTTTTTAGAATACGGCGCACTTTCATAGCGGCGCACTTTTATATATAGAAGGGTTCACTGGGTAACCGTCTACACTCGGTGGCCGTCCAGCCTTATAAGGCTATTCCCCTATAAGCCTACCCTATTATAGTCTAAAACGTCCATTTCTTGCTATAAATCTATAAAATAACTATTTAAAGCTATTTATATTATCCTTTATAAGGTTTTCTTATCCGTATACCTCGTCCTAATTAGCTGATTCCTCTAGTCACATGTCCTTCCTATCTTTCCTAGCTATTTTATCTTCGTAGCCCCCGTTCTAACTTAGCTGTAGTTACCCCTATTAGTAATTTAATAATAAGTCTTTTTAGTCGCTTAGTTATTATCTAAATAACTATATAATCTACCTTCTTAGTATTACTTCCTATACCGCGGTTAGGGGTACTCCTATCCTATCTAGTATTACTATCGCGGACGTAGTTATAAGCGACCTAAAAGGGGTAACTATTATTAGTCTAATAGTAGGAAGTAATAGCTTCTTCCTTAAAGTAAGATATAATTTAGGAATAGGCTTTTCCTTTAGATTAAAGATATCTATACTAAGTCTATTAAGGGAGGTAATAGCAGCCTTCTACGCTTTATTAGCCTAATTAGTCTATTATTCCTTAAGTACTACTTTATTTATATATCTAGTAGCTCTATAATTTCCCTTTAAGTAATAAGCCTTCTATTATTTTTATCTATTTAGTTCTAGAAGTTTTATATTAATAACGCCCTAGATAGTAGACTTAGCTATTACTTTAATAGCTACTTTACCTACCTTCTATAAAGTATATAATAGATTAGGTTACTATATATTAACTATAGTCTATATAATATACTATAGGATTTATTATATATATAAAGTATTAGCTAGTATTAAGGCGAGGTAAAAACTCCTACTAGGGCTAGTTAAGGAGATTATAGCCTTAGGAGGTATAGTAGAATAGATCTTAATATTATACTATTATAATAGCTAGGTTATAAAAAAATATTATAGAATTAATTTAGGTCTAAATAGTAATAGTCCTGTTATAGCTTATATCTTCTTTATATTAACTAATATTATTACTTCGTACTAGGCTATTTAATAGATATCTAGAAAGTCTACCTTATTAATATAGTAGCTTCCTCTAAGATATGTAACTCGCTAGATATAGGATTTATAGGCTATTACTAAGGGGGAAAAGATACTAATATCTAATAGTTAAAGAAGATACGTTATATATAGTAGTAAGTAAAGAATAATAATCTTATAATTAATATAGTATTAAATTACTATAATTATAATATATAAAGTATAGCTATTAACTAATAATATTTAATATTCCCCCTTTTAGTAGCCTTATATCTCTTAATTAAACCCCCTTTAAAGCTATTTAAATCTAATTATATTATTAGTCTAACTATTCTCGCTAATAGTAATTTCACCTACTTTAAGAGCTTCTTTCTAAGACTTCTAGATTAATTTACCTTAAAAAATAATCTAGGGGGGTAGAGACCTTCTATCTATTAAGATATACTTAATAAGGGATACCTATTTATAATTTTTATATTAGGTTATATAAGCCTTCTTCTTCTTATACTTAGATATTATAACCTTAAGCTTAGTAATTACCCTTTATATAAAGCCTTTCTTATTTATATTATAAATATCCCTCTTATCTACCTTATATATTATCTTAGTCTATAGGTAGAGATTAAACTAGCCTAATAGAACTTTAAGATCCTAGGTTATAATATATTCTTTATCTAGTAGTAGAATATAAGCTATCTTTACCTCCGGATATTATAATATAAATTTCTAAGGCTAATTAAAGCTAATTAGGGTTTTATTATCTCTTATAAGGAGAATTTTATTCGCTATAAACTATACTTACTCTACCCTTAATAGCTAACCCTATATATAAAGACGGAGAACCTAGGCTAGAATTACTACTTCTTCTCTAGGACTAAGTCGCTATTAGCCTTTATAAGTAGTAGTAACTATTATACTCCCCTTAATTCTATTAGCGAGTATACTCTTTAGTATACTATATTACTTAGCTACTTTAATAATTAATAGGATTCTATTACCTAGTCTCCTAGCCTTGACCTAGGCCGTATAGGCTAATTCTATATAATCTTTCCTACCTAGTTCGGCCTCCTATAATAGAGGAAGGGATAGTAGGGGTACGTTAGATATATTAAATAGATTAATAGATAGCGTTATTATAAAAATTAGGTTATAAAGAGTTAGAATTTATAAAGTCTAATACTCTAGGGTAGCCTTATAAGGTACTAACCCTATAAGGCTGGACGGCCACCGAGTGTAGACGGTTACCCAGTGAACCCTTCTAGTGTAGTTTTCAATACGGCGCACTTTTTCGGCGCACTTTTCAGGCGTGCTATTTCTCGCCCGCCGTACTCATCTAGGCGCACTTTTTTAATACAGCGCACTTTTTTGGCCTACTTTTATAGCGGCGCACTTTTTGAATACGACGCGTTCATTAAATACGGCGCACTTTTTCGGCGCACTTTTTCGGCGCACTTTTCATAGCGGCGCACTTTTTGAATACGGCGCGCTTTTTGGGCGCACTTTTTATAGCGGCGCACTTTTTAGATACGGCGCACTTTTATAGCGGCGCACTTTCTCAGAAAAAGTGCGCCGGGGAAAAAGTGCGCCTGAAAAGTGCGCCTGGTGAGTACTGAGAGCGGATCTTGCATTGGGCGTATGAACGCCATACTGTATATTGTTGATCTAAAGCCCTTGAAGGCTGACTTGCTCAGCCGTTATGCTGAATCTAACAGGTTAGCCATTGCCAGGTGTGACTTACTGTCCAACGATGGCATAGTTGGACTCGAAAGGTTAAGCCAATGCGGAGTGCTAAGGGCGAAGAGCGGATCGGATCACTTACTTGTCATACCGGTCGGAAGGGATACCGCTTGTGTTGTTGTCGGTGCACGAGGGTACGATATGTTGATGAGGATCGAGGATTTGTTGTGCGGTCTAGTGATTTGGTACTCATGATCCTTGGTGGGAAGATGGTCCCAGATACTGATCTCTGCGAGATGTTGAACGGTCATGGAGGCTCATGCTTGGAAGGCATGGTACCACTGTTCTTTTCGGTCTAATGGGTCAGTCTTGCTAGTTGGACTGGGGATTGCCTCCGGGTAAGCTTTTTGGTGAATTCCAGCAGTTTATTGACATGCTATCGTAGATTTCGAAGCTCAACATTCGCTGCAGATCGAACCACAATATAATATATCCAGTGTACGACACCCTCGAGATCCTGAAACGATTAATCACCAAGTCTTCCTCGTGGGATCTTTTATGAGCGTCTACTTGAGTACAGCTTATAGTCAACGCTGCGGGAATCACGCTGCCGGCGATGCCAATTCAAATCCAACAACCGTTCTTGCCATTCTCAGGAATCGTTTCGATCCTTCAGAATCCGTGAACTTCAGACAAACGATGCTGCCGGTCGCTGGGGCAGGACCATTACCCTCGTCTCGCGGATCTCAACGCTTTGCGATCCACTGTACCTTGCTATATCGTCATCCGATGTTTGGGAGCGCGACTCCAGTGCGCGACAAGATCGAACCCAACGTCGCTGCCCTCTCACTCATGTTGTCGCCGTTCTACCGGTCAATCCCTCGTTCCTTCCACGAGTGTCTCTCACGAGCAGCCGGAAATGAACGCAGGAGGCAGTCGTCGCCCTATGGCCTCTGACCAGGCCTCTGACCACACTCTATACTATCTACTATCAACAACATCTTTGATTCCCCTTCGACCCATTGCAATTACGGACCGTTATAGCAGTTTCCGGCCATATCGAGCTAGCTGTTACTGAAGCAGAGGTCACGAGTATGGACGATGACCCAGACTTGGAGCCAGACGTGGCTGATGAGGTCGAGAATACGAAGAAGCAAAGGGTTTCTCTGTCGCCAGAGCCAAGTTCAAGCAAGGTCTTGCCAGGTGATTCCGAGGAGGTGATTCTGCAATATTGTGATGCTATTAGTCCTGAGTGAAGGCTGATATCATGGGGGTAACAGTGTGATGTCTGTCGCAACCCCGGCGCGACATGTACGCCAATCATTAAGCACGCAATGAATTGTCAGTCTCGCAGGATCGTTACAATGGCCGTCGTCCTAGGAAAGGTGTATTCAATCAAGATCTGATTGTCAGACCAGAAGCTAACATTACTGTCTAAGATCCGTGAATTTGCAGATTCGACGGACTATCCTCCACCGACTCCAAGGCACGGCTCAATGCCCACCCTTCCGGCAGTAGCTCACACTTCTCCGAGTGGTACTCCGAAACCGCCGGGGATGCCCACTGCGACCATATGGGATAAGAAAACGGCGAAACAGGATCATTCCCCACCGAAGAAGTCTCCCCTTGGCACGAACAAGGCACCAAACCCTTCCAAAGACCCCAGGGCTCCCACGACGCCGGGTCTCTCCGGTCCCAAGCTTGGCACCTTTCACCCTACAGGAAAACCGACCTTTCGAGCTATATATCCAAACAACGATTTCGAAGCAGGTACTGCACAGAAAGACGAGTCATCGGATGTAAACTCAGAGGAAACCAACCAGGAGGATAGGAAAGATTCCCAGGCAACGGACGACAACGAGGCTCTCATCAAAGACATCCAACAGCCTCGAAAAGTAGTCAAGCTCGTCTGCTTGGAGCCAGACTCGAAGGTCGCGCGCGATCAGGCGATGGTAGGGTCTACGCACGCTACCCAGACGGTGGCTCTCTTGAATTCATTCCCAGGCAAACAACAGGCGCAAACGGATGATCAGCTGGCCGAGCCTGTGAGGGTGAGACGGACTACGGAGGAGCTAGAGGCGGCGAGGAATTTAGGTGGATGAAGCTTGGGTTGATGAAGGTGCTCCAGAACGAGCGGTGAGATCTGGGATGACGTTGGCAGTGGTGTGGATGGCTGGTGCCGAGTGCAACCTTGTTCCGGGTCAATGGAGTCTGGGGGCCGGATGCGTTGGGTGTTTGACTCTTATTGTTGCTGTTGGGCGATACTCAGCGGCAGCATATTGAGAATATATTGGTTTTCGGAAACAGTGTGGACTCGTATGCATTTAGCTCTCGGGGCTCCCTTGCACCTGTCGTAAGGCACATACATGCACTTATGCTCTTCTCAAGTGTATACGTCAGTCCATTGATTTTCTCAGGCGCACTTTTCCGGCACACTTTTCCAGGCGCACTTTTTGAATACGGCGCACTTTCTCAGCGCACTTTTCTCTCCGGCGCACTTTTCTTAGCGGCGCACTTTTCTTAGCGGCGCAGTTTTCCGTCGCACTTTTTAGCGGCGCAGTTTTCTTAGCGGCGCAGTTTTTCCTAGCGGCGCAGTTTTTCCTTAGCGGCGCAGTTTTTCCTTAGCGGCGCACTTTTTCGGCGCACTTTTTAGATACGGCGCACTTTTCTAGAAAAATTGCGCCGAAAGTGCGCCAAAAGTGCGCCGTATCTAAAAGTGCGCCGAAAAAGTGCGCCGTATTAAAAAAGTGCGCTGGAAAAAGTGCGCCGAAAAAGTGCGCCGTATTCAAAAAGTGCGCCTGGAAAAAGTGCGCCGGAATAGTGCTGAGAGCGGATCTTGCATTGGGGACATCGATCGCTACACCTATCTGCTTTTCAGGAGGGCAAACGTAGGAAATTCACCGTCTTAGACTCGGCTACTCTTTTCGTAGTGTCGTGGGCATGAGATGATACTTGATGGAGCTGGTGGACTCTTTTGGGAAATATCTACAAGCTGCTCAGGCGGTATATGAAGCTGTGTAGAATCGCGGCTAGAGTGCGAGAGTGTGGAGGGAGGGAGGGAGGAGATGGTTTTCTTGAGGGTTGAGGTGGATTAGGTCGTGTTTGTAGCAGGTAGGCGGTAGGTAAGCGGTGATGTGGAGGATAAGTTGCTTTATTCCTGTGACGATGAGGTATACGATGATGGGCTATTGAGGCGGAAGCTCTGATGTGTTCTTTGACGATAGCTGGCATTGTAAGAGTAGGCTTCTTAAACATCGGTTGCTGATCGTGCCGATTTTGCCAGTTGTCGTTACGGTTTCGTTTGGCGTCTTGAGTAGGCTTATGAGTGGGAGATTAGTTTACTGTAGTAGAGCTGTGACGAATGCAAGGGTTACCTCTTGAGACTGATTCTGAGACTTTCGGTGAGAAGTCTTTTGAGAAGCCGTGTAGGAGCCTGAGGACCAAATCCATTAAAACGCTCGTTTGTTGTTGCTGACCTTGTTGTCGATGACATAAGACATCCAGATTTTGCGCTTGTTACCCACGGTTTCGCTTAGTACATCAATCACCGGTTCCCTGCTTTCGTGCAGTGATGGAGCGAAGGTCTAAGCTGAAGTCGCCGTCTTGCTTGCCGAAGTAGCTAGATCGGCCTAGTGTCAGCCTCCAGTTCCATCCACTCAGCATGATCAGATAGATGCGCTTACCTCCTCATCATCAAGCCCACCCTCCTGATCTGACCTGTCTTCAGGTCTCCAGCATCTTCCTTCTCTTTGCCTCTATAAGTCGCCTTGAAGTCTCCCCAGGGCGCCCAGATCCGCGTACCCTCTCTTTTCTCCTCTTCACCCTTCTCCTTTCCACCCTTTCCAGCAGCCTCGAATTCAACCTCCCAGTTGACTCCCGCTTTCTCCCTTCCATCTTCTCTCCTCTCATCGAGTGCCTCATCCTTCAAGATCAGCGTATATACCTTCCCATCACTCTTTCCCACAGCCACCTCAACGCCATCGTATGCACTCAAATCCCAGCCGCTCTTTCGCTCATCCTCACCAGCCACAGCGGCGTCCAGAGGGCTGAATTGCGATGCAAACCCAGCGCCTCCTAGCGTTGAGGTGTCGAGGTGGCCGTGAAAACGGGCACCATTATCTGGAAGTGCGCTTAGGTAAGATCGTGAAGCGCCGCCGCGGACTCGGTCGTCGGTGGTGGTCCAGGGGGGTGGGAGCCAGTGTTCAGAAGCGCCGAAGAGGACGAGTGTTGTGTTCATAGTTGGAATATTGTGGGAATGCGTAGCTTCTGCATGCTAGAGGTTCAGTATAATAGCCCGGTTGGCTTGTGACATATAACCGTTATTGTGGCAGAGTAGCATTCTCGTCGTACACTAACACTCTACCCTAGTAAAAGTGCGCCTGAAAAGTGCGCCGTATCTGAAAAGTGCGCCTGGAAAAGGTGCGCCGGAGAGAAAAGTGCGCTGAGAAAGTGCGCCAGGTGAAAAAGTGCGCCAGATCAAAAAGTGCGCCAGGCAAAAAAAGTGCGCCGCATTTAAAAAGTACGCCTAAAAACTGCGCCGTATTCAAAAAGTGCGCCAGGCAAAAAATTGCGCCGTATTAAAAAAGTGCGCCCGAAAACTGCGCCGTATTTAAAAAGTGCGCCGGAGAGAAAAGTGCGCTGAGAAAGTGCGCCGTATCGAAAAAGTGCGCCGAAAAAGTGCGCCAGAAAAGTGCGGTCATGAGGGAATCGTGTCAGCTTTACGGACGTGACTTCAATGATAAAAAGTATGCGGAGCCGCAGATGTACTCCGCAGCCAGCTTTTGGATGAAAGCTGCAACGAGTATAGTCCATCTTCATCTTGCACTTTTGAGAAACGAAGCATGGTGTGAATGGAGTCCTGGCATACGGGTCGGGCGAGGAAAGTGTGGTTATTTGAGGATTAGTTGTGGAAGTAACAGGAGATGTGGACGTTAGAACTTCTGGACCAAGAGATATGAGTAGACGTCATGTACGAAATTCCATGTTTACCTACTCACTTCCACCAAGATTAGTGGAACATGACGATGTAAGACATGAATGTTATTCCATTAACGCAAATTAGATTCAAAGGTGCAGGATATCACACAGGCCACTCACCAGGCATCTGTGACGGCCTAAATGTACCTTGAATACGTGCCAACTTGATAGCTTTCTTTCTCATGCATCTCTCCGCACGTTGTCCAGCAAGCTTGAGCTTTTCCTCCCACTTCGAGTAGGAACTGTCATCTTCATATGGAGCTCTAGCATACGACCACTCTGGAAAGTCAAAGGGCCAGTATTCTTGCCACGGGTCCCCAAACCATGGCCTTTCGCGGATCAAAATGTCCATGTGTCGCAGCTCATGCCGTAGTAGGTATGCTGGTAGATCTGGATCTATCCACCAGTCCCAGGAAACACTGGGGTTGGGGCCGAGCTGGAAGAGAAGCTTGTGCGGGGTATCATACCCTGCTAGGGCTATCGATGGGTATGACAGTTGCTGTTGACCGAGATGCATATCTCTCTCCGTCTCCAAGTATGCTAGGACGTCGTATCCTTCATCTGACAACATCTGTAGCCAGCCATTGGCGACATCACTGGCTTCGAAAGGTGTCTGTGACCATGCGAAAAGTTCATCAAGCGGTGTAGCTGGCTCGGAGATGGTACAGGGGTAATGAGAAGTGAACATAGCCATGAGTCGTTCGGCACTTCTTCCTCTAGGCACCTGAGCGTGGACATCAACGCCTCCGGTGCGAAGCAATTTCCGAATGAAATCTTCCCATTGCGTTAGTCCGGCTCCGTAGGCACGGAGCGCTGCAGCAAGGGCAGGGAAAGTCGCTGGATCATCTGCTCCTTGAAGGATCTCATAGCGCGCCATATTGAGGGTAAGCATTAATTCTGCGCCTTCTGGTGGCCCCATGTACCCTGCGAAGAAGGTAGATACGTCAGATGCAGTCACATCATCTTGCGATTCAGCTAGGATCCTCAGAGTATTCACGACGTCCTCTGTGGCGCTGATCATCTCCGTGATGCCATTGCCTAGAAGTCCCACGCGATGCAGCGCTTTTTGCCCTACAGAAGATGTTCAAGTCAGCGCTACGACTATATAAGGCCTCAATCCTAGTCCAAAAGCGGATACGATGCTCCCGGACGTAAGTCGAGAATCTAATTGGAGCAAAGTGTGAGGAGTTGATGGCCTGTAGATTAAGGTATGTGTGCAACGTTATGAGAATGGGGAACATCATCTGAAAGGATGGTTATGTGTTCCAACACAGACCAAAATTGGCAAAGTTCGGTACAAGTACGTACCAAATGTGGCAGTCTTGTCCGGGTCAACCCCGAGTTGAAGCAGCAGTGAACATAGCTCGGTTTGAAACGTTGAAGCAGCGTAATGCACAAGGGTCATCCCATACTCGTCCATGACATATGGCGATACCGTCCGATTGCTGAGTGCTATCTGGACACCCTGCAGATTACCTTCCCGACACATCATGAAGATGGGCGAATTAGCTTTCATGGTAGGATAGATATTCAGAGTCCTTGAGACCCGGCCAAGACTGATGGTATACCGAATTTCAAACGCTTTTCTTACGAAAGATGGGGAGAAAGTAATGGCTGTTTCCTCTGCGATGGCTTTCTTCCTGAGAATGCGACTATTTGGGGTTCGACTGAGGAATTTCGACGTCGTCTTGAACCTCACATTACCAAACAACCCTTGGTATCTCACTGACCCTGTCTCTTTCGAAACGACGTTAGCATCTCGCTTCGGGATCATGGTACGTGAGCTCCAGTCATCGTTGCTGGAGATGTTTATAGGGTCAGACGAACGAGAAACCAGCGAGCGCTGCCCAACTGTCATTTTGACAGGAGTTGCACCTTCGGATGTAGTCTGTATGTGACGGAGCCTGCTCAAGTTCAGTTCCATTTCCGTGGCATCAATACGGAATGGATTACTGGAGCTGCGCGGAATTGAGAGAGATCGATAGATGCAAGGTCATGATATCCTCATGGAGCTGACTTCGAAGCTCCGTGATTTCTTCCTTTTTGAGAACAGACTTGAAAGCAGCATAGACCCTCTTGACTCGGCGCTGGCTATCGACAGAACCCTTCAGGCGGTTCACAAGGCTCTCTAGCTTTTTGACACGCTTCTCGCAATTCTGCACCGCGCTCGCCACGGATATGATCGCGCCAGGAAGGCTCGGGGTCAAAGCCTGCTGGTCGATGAGACTCCGCACATGCTCTAACATCGCATAAAGCTGGTCCAAGACTTCGATCAGTCTGATAAGTTCGTCCGGGGCATTGTGAACACTGCGCAGAAAGGCATTTGCCTGGCGAACAACTGCCGCCAGTTGGACGCCTAAGGATACCACAGCAAAGACAGCTGAGGCTCCGTCCATCTTTATGCTTTACTTCAGATAATCAATATCAAGGTCCAACCTCCCTGTCAAGCGTCCTGGTCTGATTGTTTCTGCAGAGCTGGCACGCGTGACAGAAGATTGTCTTCAAGGGCCAAGCACATTGTCAGGGCAATACGACTCTCACAAATCCGTAGCAAGAGCGCAGACACGCACGAGGTGAAAGGTTACATAATATCGCACTGCCGCAAGTCTGCGGTTGATGAGTTGGATGTTGATTCATACACCGCTGTGGCGCAGCATGAATACAACGTGCCTTCTGTGAGGCTCCCCTAGCCTCGGCCGACCCGGGCTTACCTCGGGTCCACCACACCAAGGCTGACCCTATTGGACCCCTTATTCTAGGGACCCTCCCTTCCCTAAAAAACAAACCCCGTCCCCACAACCCCCACCCCCTCCATCAAAACATCAAAATCAACATCCACCCCCCCCTCCCCACAACAAAGTCCCATAAACTTGCAACACCCCAATCACCGCCAACGCAAGCGCATACCACGTCATCTCAACCCCGGTATGGAACACCAGGTTCACATCACCTCGACGGGCGCGATAGACCAATTGTGAAACGCCGGTGTGGATTCGAGCCGTGTCGTGCGTGGCTGCGTCGTCGAAGGCGAGGCGTCAGGCGTCTTCGGCGGAGGCGCGGAGGAGGGGGGGCCGTAGTTGTAAAATTTTATGGTTGCTTCGCCGACTTGGAGGGTGAGGGGGTGGGTTGGGATGGTGCTGTTTTGCTGTAAGTTATTTCCTGTTGATTTTGTTTGAAGCTTTGTAGGATTGGGGGATCATACGTCAAGTGTCTTGATGACGCTGTCGAGTTTGACGGTGGTGTGAGGTTTGAAGTATTGGTGGTAATTGTCGATGAGAATAATGTCCCAGGGTATGGTACTGCAAGAGCATGGCGACAGAGGTAAAGTACCGCAACAAAATGTAAAAACTCTGTTATCTTTAAGATCATCGCACCTGAAGATTCACAGAGTAGCCAAAGGCGTTGTAGTAACAGTCATTGTCGCAAGTCTTTCGCATTTGCGTCAATGCGCGTATCAACTTTCTAAGCCAGCCATAATGCGAGGACGGGAGCGAGTGTTCGATCTACAGCTTGGCAGTGAAGTGTAAAAGCTACCCAGCCAGCTACATGCCGACGGATGCGTGTTCGTTGCTTTTCAATGAATCCAATTTCGACCAACTTTTGGACAGGAGAACATGATCCCTAGGGTAATTTCTCAAATGGCACATCTTTCCCACAGATTTCCCATGTGCGAAAGAGCCGTAAGTCCCTCCTCGTCGTTCCTTTCGAAAAAGCAGAATACCTGTATCGAGGCAAATGAGTTATCATTTTGGGTGCCTTGAGTGTCTCCTTTATCACCAGTATATTGTTATCCGTTTCGTCCTGATCTCCTATTCCCATACCAACATCATCACCGACTCTGGCATAGTCTTCACCAGCGTAAAACCCGCCAATCTCGAAGCTTCCGCTATGCCTATCAGCTATTGGTGCATCATACCATGCGCCTCCATCTTCACTCCCCTGTTCTCCATACTCCTCTCGAGAAGTATTGACTACCAGAACCCTCACACGGGGGTACCTGGCCATCCGTGCCGCCGTTATTCCGCTCATATTGAAATCCAAGTCTCCGCTGTCGCCAAACTACCTGGGACCTACGTGCTGAGTCCGCTCTCAGCTGTTCGTTGGTCTTGTAGGGTTCCTTGAGGATATGGTATAGGCCGAATACACTGAGCCTGGACAAGATCTCTGCGCTCGGGACCTCCGATTGTGGCGTGCTCTGGATTCTCGGAATGATTGTGTGCACGCTCTGAAAGTCGGTGGATTTTGAAGGCGCTGCCCGGCTGGATATAGGCCTTGAGGCGATACTTCGGCTAAGCACAGATTTGGTGGTAGCCAGTCGACGTAAGCTACGGCAGTTCGAGCAGCGCAGAGCCATGTTTGGAGTGGTCTTCGATACAACCTGATCAAGATCTGTCTCTAGTATATTCGAAGAATTTCGATAATGAGGTTGAGTAGTATTTGGTGAAGGAGGTGAGAGTTCAACAGTCCGCACTTATCTACATCTCGGATTTTCATTGTGAGTCATAAAAATGGAGATATAATGCCTAATCGGATTGAACGAGAAGAATTCTTGCGGTGGAGCAACGGGTTTTGCCTTGGCAATACGAAGATAATCGCCATTTTCCTTACATCCGACCAAGGTTTACCCCAATCTTTCATGACTCACCTAGATGTCTTTACATATACATATACATATCCTTATCAATACCCCGACCTTAGGATTTCAATAACTTTCTCTGCCAAGGAAAGAAAGCATGGGGTGAGATGAAGTAACAGTGGATGGTGCATTGAGGGAGCACCGAGGGAACAGTCGAGAATATGACAAGCAGGCGTCACAAATGCCTCCCTCAATATCGGCCTTCGTTGGCCTGAGTTTTTCTCCGATCGAACATGAACATAACGTTTCTGCTACTGCCTCTAGGGTCATGTTCCCCCAGCTGCGACGCTCGATAGCCTAGCAGTATCGACTTCTTCTACACCTCTCATACCAGCGAGTTCGACAAGTAGGATCATTCGACAGAGGAGGGCCGAGGCCAGGTACCTTGCCATAACCGCAACGGCATCCAGGGTCCCGATGAACAAGGTCGATGAAAACACCAGAGTCCCAAAAATCCAATGAGCATATGCGAGCAACACTGCAGCCCAATTAAGGCAAACAGCTATTCTTCCCTCGGGCATACCAACATTGTATTCAAGCTTGGCATGATTTGCTGATGGGGGTGTTTCATTCCAAAACCAGCTCACTAAGAAGCTGGGGAGATTCCCCTCTGGTATAGCCTTCCGGCTTGAGCGACAGTAGATCTAGAACATATGTGTATCAGTAAGGATTCGTCTCTCGGTACCATTATATTACAGATAGCGATGAAATCGTATCTGGGATGCTTTGATATGGATTGAATCTGTCCGTTGACTGACTTTGGAACTCCTTAAAGAAAGAGCAGCGCAGAGATGAGAAATCAAAGACATGAAATTCCATCCGAGCTGTAAATAGGGCCACAAACACTTCCAGCTTAGTATAGTCGAGGTGCCCAGTTGCACCGAGTTGAGCAGACAATTGGTAGCGGCCAAGGACAGTAGGACATATTGTACGGTAGTGATGAAAGCACCCCTGAATGGAGTTTGCTTCTGGAATACAATATCTCCAACATTCGTTCTTAGGCTCTCCCTTGGGTTGTTAAATTCGAATGGTCGAGTAGCGAAAACAGCTGGCGCACCTAATGCGAACAAGACTGCGAGGACAGGCCGGCGGGAAGAAACAAGGGATATTTCTCCAATGGTAGGGCCAACATAGGTGAGAATGGTTGGCATGAGCCCAAGTACAATCGTTGCTGATTGCATGTCGGCTTTGTCAAACTCGTCTGTATTCTCCAAGAGACATGTTACCATACTTTTACAAATATTAATTTCCCCTTCTACTTTCAAATATCTCGCATACTCGGGAAATTCGCCGGCGGTATAGTTGGGGTAACACTTCGGACCTGCGATGTGGAGTAGTGTCTCGGAATAAAAGCTATACCAGTGGCTGAACTGTGCAGTTTTGGAACGAGATACGCCAAAACAAAGAATCAAGCCAACTACATATTACCTCAGCTCAGCGTACACGTATTAGCGGGATTGAGATCTTACCGAATACGGAGAAAGCATTGGTAGGCATCTTGACGAGAATAGAGGCTTCAGGGATATATTGAAAACTTAGGCGTAGTCTGAGCGATCGGTACAGGTTGGGTGTATCACCCAAACGCTGCTGGAACTCGCTCCTTACTAGGATTAGAATGCCCGTGGACATTCAGTTGTAGTATCTCAGATAGTTGCCTCGGCGTCATGGAGAATGATACTTAAAGAACTAGAAATTGAGACCTTTGCAGCCTTGTAGCCTTGCGATCGGGCAATCTGGCAGCCTTACAGTTGATCGGGCGCATGCAATGCACGACAAATCCCCAATCGTGTATGTCGCCAAGCTTTCCTACTCCTTGGGGCAAAAGCTTGCTCATTGGTTTAGTGGCCTGTCATGCAGTCTGGCATGCACTAACATGCTCTTAGACCCAATGATTATGCGAATGTGTTTCGGTCACTATCCGAAGAGCTGGAAGATTCATGCAGATAATCGGACGAGATCGGCGCAGGTGGCAGGGTTCCAAGGATCGAACGCCGGCTATATGGAGACAAAACACTGCTGATATAGAGTTACGCCGAGTAGTTCTTTGTCCATGATCGACTAAAGTCAAAAAGTTGATGGTGGGTAGAATGTAGCGATGTGATGGCTTTGAAGATGGAGTCTAGCGTACACGGCCATATGGTCGAAGCCGCAGCTGCCGCTCGTATATTGCACGTTCGCCGGCGTAGCCACATATCAAGCCTCGTCATCTATTATTCCAAGCTTGAATCCACCTACACAACCTTTCTGAAATAACCCCGCCGGATCATACCTCCTACTCACCCCCTGCAAGAACCGCCAATTCTCCTCACCATACCCTGCAATAGGCTGCTGCCAATCCGCGCAATAGTTTAGGTATCGATAAGGATGACCCGTTCCATTAGCCATTGCAAAAGCGTCAATCTGTTCAACGGTGCGGCGGGTGATCGTCTTAACGAAATCATCATCTTGGGGTTCATTCCAGTTGACCGTGAAGCTTACGATAACGAGAGACTCATGAGTGCAGTCGTGCAGTCCTAGCGGATTGGCATCGCCCTTGCTGATCCAGTCCGATAATAGTGGTTGAAGGACGACTGTCCAGAGCAAACCTTTCACGTTGACACGGCGAATTGAGGTAATAGCATCGCAGTAGGCGGTGTGCGCAGCAGAGATGGTGGTGCGGTCATTTAGAATAGTCGTAGTGGCAAAGAGCTGCCGCCTACCCGGGGGGTTCAGCGCATTCATCTCGTCGGTCGCGCTGGTAAGGCTGCGGACCTTGCACGTACTCCAAAGGCGCCAAAGTGATGAGAATGATGACCTTCTCCAATAGGTGGGCCATCTTTGTTCGTCCTCGGGAAGCTTGGTGTAGACGATATTCACAGATATGGCCTGCATGCGGAGCTTCGGAATATACGAGAAGCAGACGAGAGGTCCGGCGGCGTGGTTATCGTATGTGGTTCTCGCATCTGCTTTGCTGACGAATTCGTGAAAAGCCGCGAGTACTTTGGCGGCTTGGAAGGCGGGCATATAGAGGAAGCCACTCCAAATTTTCGTGGAATGGAAGCTTCGGGCTGTAAAACGTGTGACGATGCCAAAGTTGTTGGCACCACCTTTGAGGGCACGCCAGAGATCAGGATTACTTGATGCAGAGGCTGTAGTGACGTTGCCGGAGGCGAGGACGACTTCGTAGCTGAGGATATTAGAACAGACTAGGCCGAAACGCGGGGAAAAGAAGGAAAGACCGCCTGTTTGTGCATTTGTGTCAGCTATAACATGATAGAGCAATGGAGAAATCATGTGGCCTCAGAGGTCTGGCTCATTACTCAAGTGAGAGAGATTGGCGAGAGTAGCGGTGGAAAGCAGAAGCTTACCACCTAAAGTCAAACCGCCCACCCCAACGGCAGAGTTCCTGCCTCCAACAACAGCAAGACCTTTCTCGTCCAGAACTTTAGAAACGTCCATCCACTTAGCACCCGTTCCTATGATCACGCTCGATCCATCCGTGGAGGGTGTCACCTCGCAAAGGAGACAAAGATCAATTACAACACCTCCTTTGATACTCGCAGCGCCAGCAATCGGAGAATGACCACCGCTACGAACAGCGAAGAGTCCTTGTGCTTTTTCCTGGCCGACCTGCTTTCTTTGTATGTCATATTCGCTCCTGATGACACTCACGGCTATACAGAGCTGCTGAACGTCGCGGGGTCGGACGACGCATGCTGGAATCACTTCGCACTCCTGTTGGGCCCAGTAAGAATTCATCGACTGCTCGAAGGCAGCGACGTCGTGTGGGAGGATGACACTTTCGGGCAGTGCCAATGCAAGACGTTTGCTGAGTAAGGAAGGCTCTGCTGAGCTGGTTGGCAGTTCTGCCTGGTGAGACTTCTTGGCAGCTTGTAGATTTTGAGAAGCCCGTTGACGGAACATAATAATGATGGAGGAGATCAGGAGGAATATCATTGCGATTGAAACGGCGAGCAGCCGAGAGTCCATGTTGAGTATTTGCACTGAAACACGCAAAAATGTAGGGCAACTAGAGCTGAACGCATTTATCACTCATAATAACCAAGACTGCACTATATAGAGAAGTAGGACAGCTTAGGAGGTGTAATGAAATACAACCGTTATGTGCAAGTAAGCAGAGACATGGCGCGTTGGGAATCGGAGCCTTCACACACGTAGGTGGAGCCAGTACGAGCTATGTTGGATAGCGAGTGATATAAGACTCGCTTTCAGGTGAAGGAGCCCTCGGATTCAGAGCCGAACATTCATATCTGATGTAGCAGATCGTTAGTTGCGTTGTCTTAATCGAGGTGACGGGTAAGCTGACGATTAGCCTCGATCCTTGAGCACGCTATACCTTAATGGGTTACTCGGTCCCTTAGACCAATCCGCCTTGCACATGTTCTATGGAAGACAAGGTATCACATGTTAAGGTAAACCATGTAGAAATCCACGGTCAGAGATCTCTGATATGTGGTCAACGTTGAAGCAGCGATAGTTGTAACGTCAGTCGATTGCTTTGCAAGAAGGCAGTATCTATATCTACCTTAGTCACCGCCAACATAGCCAGACTTTATTTGAGTCGAGCTACGTAGGAGCGCAGGCATAAGCCGGACCTCTCGCCGATTATAGACCGTGATGTTGTTCGGGTTCGTTTGGTCCTGATTTATATTTGGCCAGTGTGAACGGCTCTCGGCTCTCAGACCAACAATCCGAGCGTCCAAAGCTGCCGTTCCCAAGTTCATTGCCTTCTTGGTCCACATATTCAAGGCATCACTCGTTGCGGGAAAAATTCAAAGGAATTTTCTCTTCAGCACACCAACCATAACGCGAAATGCCTCATTTCCGGAACCCTTATAATGCCTCTCGGACCATCGGCCACTGTCCGAAAGACGCCTGGTAACGGTGTTCCAAGACAGTGAAGATCGTATCGCCTTCCGCTTGAGCAGACATTCTGTGAAGGAGTGGCGAGGAATCTGATGGAGCTTTCGGATCTTCCATGAAGTACAGAAGGGCGATAGGTGGATCCCAGCGATGGGAAGGTAGAAGAGGACGATAGTCGTTGAAAGGAGGAAGCACATGACGGGCACTATCTCGTTAGAAAACTAGGGTACAGCCATCCTACACAGTGCTGACGATGACGCCCAGAAGGTCGCCCTCCAGGCCAATGAGCATAGTATTAGTTGTTTGCCCTCGGCTGTGACATCGTACAATAAGGGGCCAGTGGCTGAGAATGTCGTTGTGTCGCCCATCCGAAGTCAGTTAATGATTCAAAAATCCAGCGGTAGACCACCAGTATTTGAAGACTAGATGGAGATCATAGCAGAGATACTTAGGCTCAAGCCTACGTATCCAAAGCCATTCAGTCCGAAGAATGTCGAACAACGTCATTTCTATACTGCCTTTCCCTAGGCTCATGATGCAGCCGAGGCACAATTTGGGCGTTAGGAGACGCGGTACTCGGTGTTCCTAAGCAGTCTTTGTCAATGGAACCCAGTTGTCGGAGGTTATCAGTTGCAAATACATGGAACACTCTTGGAGCCGGCGTGTGTGAATGGCCCAAGATAGCTGGCTGATAACCAAGAGGATGGTAGGCTGGAATACTTGACAAAATCAAGTGTAGGATTCGGTGTACTGGTCTAGGCCTGGGGTTGGTTTCGGGTTAACATGGGTCCCTATTGACTACTCCTCGGGCCAACAGCAAGTTGAGAAGTTAGCCTGCTACGGTTCATCAATGGTTAATGTCAGCGAAACCACCAATTGACCGATCCCAAAACGCCGCCATCGACACCTTTGATGCTGTGCCACCATCCTTTGGGAATGAAAAGACCATCACCATCCCACATATGAGCTTCAAAACCCTCGTTTGCTTCGTCATTTACGTTATCCCACACTTCGAATTCTAGCATTTTCTTTTCTTTCCCCTTCATCATCTCCTCTCCCCGGAAAGAAGCTGACCCTGCTTTTCCCAATGCGCTCTGCACGCGTGCAAACACCCTGTCGCCTGCATCAGGTGGCAGCACCCTCACTATTTTATGACCTGCAAGTTGCACGAACAAATTTGGATTAGGGTCTCGGTGTAATGGGGTGTATGTGGGCGGAATACCCAGCCAGATATTGGTATCGTAGATGTCGCCGGTGCCTGCTTTGGTGACAATCTCAGGAGTCGGGAGATCCTCAGTCAGAGCTGCTGGTAGATTGGCGAAAGAAGCTTGCGCAAGGTAAAGCCGCTCAGTCGTCTTCATAGTGGTGTATCTTGTCCAATCAAGAAAAATCTGGAATGGAGCTTCCGCTCGTTGAAAAGAATCTTGAGCTTCTTCCGCCGAGATGGTTGGCCTTAGACGAGTGAATTCCAGTGGGACTATGGCACTTCCGTAGCCACTGAGGTAGTTGAGGTTGAAGGACGTTTCAACGCTATCATCTCGGGGTTGCATAAACCATTTTTGTATCGCCGGAAGCCCAAAGAACTGCCCTCTCGGTAGTAAAGTTGGCTGTGCAGGAGCGAAGGCTTCGCGACGGAAGGTAGCTAATTCTCCACTCGGTAGCTCTCGAAGGGGTTTCCATCTTGAGGCGATAGGCCATGCACGACTGCAAGAGGTATAGGGTTTAGAGAATATTGATCCAAGCCGAACGCGCGAATGGATCATATGAGTCACCCAGCGACTTTGGATTTGCGATCAGAGAAGTAGATCGCCTACTAGACTAACCCTCTCGCTCAAATCAGGATTCATGTAATGCGACACATCCTGCTCGCCAGATAATCTAGGAATTACTCACTCGAGCTGTCAGATGTCGTTCAAAAGAGGGTTGTAGACGCAGAACAAGCGAGTCAGACGCATTTGCCGCCCACCTGCTGAGGCACTAGCTTCTAAGTACTTGCCCGTACTTATCAAAGTCAACTATCTCCGAGCATTGCAGACAGGACGCAATATTTTGCTGTATATCATGAGAACCGTCAATTGATTAGGGAAAACCAAATTATCATTGACATCTTATGGTCGTTCTGGTAATGTTCTCTGTGTATACTCTTCGTAGTAGTCTCGGGGCCCGACTTCCATCCACTTCATATCTTTGAGTCTTCCTCGCGCCACCGTAAGATTGACATCTTCAAACAACGGTGTGGTTACCTTGCAATGTTTACAGATCTTCGCCCTTACCCAATTCATGACGCGAATTGACAAAAGCAACGACTTTCTACTGTCGAGTACGCGCTCCGGCCTCGTCCATTCCCTGTTCAATTTGTAGGGAAGCCGCGATATTTCTGCTTCTCTATTCTTTACCTATGCTTCTTTACGCTCTCTTTTATACACATTATGACCGATTGAGCTTTTCCCCTAGCAGCCATTGAAAACACTTTTTGTCATGAGTCTATATCATTATCCAGCAAACCCAAAGAACTTCAACACCAAAACAGCAGCTACAATGTTGCGCAAGTATTCCTTCATCTCCGTAGCCCCGACCCTGCCACATTTGACTTTATCTTATCCTGAAGACATCATGAATATGTATATGGGTAATGACAGCCGAGACCCAATAGGTGATGTCCTTAAAGGTGGGCACGACACCTCAACTCCTCTTGCATTCAATGCACCACTTGCTAGCGATTTATTCTCTCCAGCCAACATCTGGGGGGCGGTCAATGTCCATGATTCATCTACGTGGCCCGAGAAACAAAAGGTCTTTATCATGTATGAGGAGCCGGCTGCGGAGCCTATGACTGAGGTCCTCAATCAAACAGTGTGTGACTCGGCATCACAGGGTTTCGAGTTAGACACTTATGGGTGGGTAGGCTCCTTTTTCATTAAAGAGGTATATGACTGATGTTCTCACTAGATTCACCGAATTAGGCGTACACTTCGTCCGTACAAACTAAAACGGATGACTTTGATCATGAAAGCTGACATTAGGGCTTAGGAGAACCACTATATCGTCTTCTGTCCCGATTCTACCGTTCGCCGACGTTCATCCAGGCTCTAGCTCTATCAAGCCAAGGAGTCCCTCACATCGAACCGGAGAATATATTTACCTGGACAGGGTATATTAGATTTTCTGCTCTACTCTCTGATGCTTTGGATGAGGAAGTCGGGACTAGAATCCCGTGGGCATCTTCTGATGGTCGTGCAGAAGCAACATAATCTTCCGTACGATGATTAATCTATAGCTGACCGTGAAAGCACATCCCAGGCGCGACTCGGTAAGTCTTATGAGTGATCTTCACCTCAATTTCCCCTACGCGACTCTGTATAAAAACCTGTAGACAATAGTCGACTCTTCAACTTCCTTGTCCTTGGAATCAATGTACATGCTGTGAATAAGTTCGAGGAAGTCACCCGTTATGTGGAACCAACGACGTAAGATGTTTAAGACTCATATTATCACTTGAACGCTACGCAGATCTCCGTGCAGGATTCGAATTTGCCTGTTCAGAGCGTGAGTGCCACGGAGTCGCAAAGGGGCTTGTATCAACCACGCTACGGAGGTTGACTTTGAGTCGGTGCTAGACTGATAGGGACTGTGGTGCCTAAGAGTTTGGGTCTATTCCATCCCGGTCTAAGTACCAGGGGTGCGGTTTCCCGGGCAGGGAGTCCCGCCCAAGTCCCCGAGGGATTAGTGCCTCTCCCGTTAGCGCGTCCTGAAGACTTGTGGTGTAAATGCCGAGGTCAATCTTTCTTGGTGACCCCTCAGTGAAGTGCATGGACTACTGTGTACTTGCATAATCCATGCATCCTTCCGTCCCTGCTGGCGATAACAATGTGGGGAGCTGGTCCCTCCCGTGTTAGGATCTTTCAGTCCCGTTCTATTATGCAGTATTTTCTTATGTGCCTTATCCTGGGTGATCCTACATAGCTCTACAGCGTGTGATCAATCTCCCGTCGACTTGCTGCACGACAATTTTCTAGATAAAGGCGCATTACAATTGACATGGCAGATCCATCTAATTCCATCCATGTAGTCAACGGCTACGAGAAGGATGCTTACACTTTCTATCCCGTTCTCGTCGTAGGAGCTGGAGAATCGGCGATTGCATTGGGGTGCAGATTGAAAGAGGAGCTAGGCTTTGATCAGTTTCGAATCTTCGATAGACAAGCTGGGCTAGGAGGAACATGGTGGATCAACAGATATCCGGGCGTGGCATGCGATGTGTACGTACCGGTCCTACAGCCAGGACGAGCAGCGACTGACCTCCGAGATCAGGCCTGCCGTCTTCTACAGCTTCTCGTTCTCGCCAAATCACAGTTGGTCGTCTTACCATCCTCCAGGTCCCGAGATCGTTCGGTATCTGCAAGATGTGTGCGAAAAGTACCGAATTGTGGACAAGATTCAACTAAACACTGACGTCTCGGAGCTGCGGTGGCTGGAGGATGAAGAGGTTTGGGAGGTGAAGCTACTACATATGGTGCCGGGTACTGGAGACCTGTCTACAAAAGAGCGGAGGAGAATGATGGCTGAGAAGGGTCCGGAGAGCGTGTATCTGAAGGAGGAGATTGTACGAGCAAGGATTGTGTGCAGTGCCGCTGGAGGACTTGTTGAGCCAAACATGTTTCCAGAGGACATTCCTGGGATTGATCAATTCGAAGGTGACGTTTTCCACTCAGCTCGATGGAATCACAATGTCGACCTTCGCGACAAGGATGTCATTGTCATGGGGACTGGGTGTAGCGCAGCTCAATTTGTCCCTCGCTTGACCAAAGAACCATACAATGTCAAATCCGTCACCCAAGTGATGCGCTCTCCGCCATGGGTTGTACCGCGCCCGGGACCTATGTTGGGCCTCATGAGTGACGAGCAGTGGCACAAGTGGACTCCAAGGCTTTTTCCTTGGGGGTTGGGTCGTGTATATAGGACTTTTCTCTTCTGTCTCGCGGAAATGGAATTCTTCCTTATTTTTACTGGGAAGGGGTTTGCGGAAAGCTTTAAGAAGAACGAGGAAGCTGCTTTAGTGGAGCATATGAAGCATGCCGTGCCAGAGAAGTACCATGAGATTCTCACTCCGAACTATGGCGTCGGCTGCAAACGACGTATTCACGATGCTTTCTGGCTAGACAGTCTCAACGATCCGAAGATCAATCTGACAACGCAGCCACTGACCGGTTTGCAGCCGAAAGGAGTCACACTTGGTCCCGGTCGGACGTATCCAGATCCTCAGGTTGTGGACAGCAAAGCGCCAACTGAAGAGGTCCACCTCCCAGCTGACGCCATCATCCTCGCCAACGGCTTTGAACTATCAACCTGGCTTTCGCCCCTCAAGATTATTGGTAAAGGAGGTGCTGTGATGCAGGAAGTTTGGGACCAACGAGGCGGCCCCCAAGCTTACATGGGCAATGCCATGGATGGCTTCCCAAATCTGTTCATCATCTTTGGCCCCAACACAGCAACCGGCCATTCATCTGTCATCCTGGCCTCGGAGAATATGGTAGAGTACACTCTGAAATTCATCAAGCAGATCTTGAAAGGGAACGTCAAGACATTTGAGGTGAAGAAAGAAAAGGAGATTGCGTGGACTAAGAAAATACAAGCAGCGCTAAAGACCACGGTCTGGCATACTGGAGGCTGTCACAACTGGTACAAGACTGCGAATGGGTGGAACGCTGTTGCTTATCCGTAAGCATCCAGTTATAAAGCATTTCACTCACATTTCCATTCTTTTTCCATCCTGTATCAAGATGGCCGGTCAAATGCTAATGCAATTACAACAGATATTCACAAATTGACTATTCTATCCGCTGCATGTTCCCCAAATGGAGCGATTGGCATATCCAATACACGAGGAAAGGACTCTTGAAACATCGCATCTCCCAGATATTGAAGGCTTTGACTGTGCTGATTACCATCGTTGCAGCTTACTACATAAGGAAAGATGTCAAGGGTGGGTTGCACACTCTGAGTACAATCTTGCGGCAGAACATCAAGGCTAGGCTACTCAGTCTTCTGAGCCTGACGCAGAGAGGCATAAGTAGCTTGCCTGAATGACTGAGGGATAAGGGCTGTGTACTAAAATTAGCATGAGGACTATAGCAACGGCATATAATTTGACTGTCAAAAGCATAGCGTTATGATCTGCAGCGGTAGTTGAATACATTGTTGGTCTCCTTGAATGACTGTTACCACATACCCACGTCTCCCAAATTTCCACGATGTCTTATACCACCGACGTGGCTCTCTTCATCATCTCCTTCCCACCAACATAAAGATGGAGCAGTCGAGTGCTCGGAAAAGCTGCATGCTCCGCCAAATTGGCAGCACTAAAGCGCGGGAGACAGTTGAACCGGATACATTATGTCCATTAAGGCTTTGCGGTTGAGGGACTCGAATCATGCACACCAAAATTACACATCGAGCATGTATCAAAACTTGAACACGCAATGCTAGGACGTGAGGCTGAGAATGATGTCCCGGTCTCATCTAAGGCAGCGCTGCTATATCCCAATACTATTGGTAGCAATAGCTCTTGCAATATCGTTGTCTATCTGCCCTAGACAAGTCCGAGATATACACTTAGCCCCAAGACGCTAATTTCGCTAGATACTAGCGTAAATATCTCTTCGGAATCACGCCGCGCGAGGCACGACGGAACAGAAACGATGAACCAAGTTCCAAATCCCCAAGCAGATGCCAATGGCCCGTACTTCAATGTGGGCAACAATTTCAGCAACGTACCGGAGCATCGGCCGCAGGGGAACAAGAGGAAGAGTGAGGATAAAGACAACACACCTGATGGCAACCAGGGACGAGCAAAGAGGAACCGATACATAAGGTCAGTACTCTCTGGAGCAGTATTGTCTCAGGCGCGAATACAATGCCGTGTGTTCGAGTTCGAGACTGACTTCAAGATGCCACTCAGTATTGCGTGCAACGAATGCAAGCGGCGCAAAATTAGGTGCAATGGCAATACACCATGCGAGCGGTGCCATAAGCTATCGCTCGATTGCGTATTCGCAACGAACGGAAGTGGGCCAGACTTTAAGGACTCGGAGTGAGTATACACGACTGCCCAGGAATTGAGACTCGTGCTCATACAATGCAGAGAGTTTCGCGCAATGAGCAATCATATCCACTCCTTGCAAGATCAGGTCAACTATATCCACGCAGGACTTGATGCGTTACGCAACGGGCAACCCTTTCCTATCCCCAATCCAGGCCAGGAGCAATATGCCGTATACCCAGCGCTTGCACAACCAGACCCTTATCGAAACAGTCTCCCACCTACGCAACCTCAAGGGAACCAACCTCGCTTCCAAGGTCCTACGAGCTCTGCTTTCAGTTTCGATGTTGCCCGCTCAAGCTTGCAGACTATGGGGATCACTGCACCTGAAACTTTAGAAGGGGTGTTCAATGATGAGGAACCCGCAACGGGTCAACCTCGTGCACCAACGGCACCTATGACTACCCACCCTAACAAAGACCCTCTTTTGAAGATGAAAAAGGATGAAGCGATAAGACTTTGTCGTGTCTACGAAGAGGAGATGGGATTGATGTATCCAATGCTCGATATGGAGAAGACAATCGTCCAAGTGAACATGCTATTCAATTTTACCGAGGCAGCGGTTAAGTCAGGTCTCATAAACCTTCACAAGTCGGGTCCGGATCGACTTGGCAAGAACAATTCAAACGATGTAAACATTTTGAAGATGGTGCTGGCTACTGCGTTGATATTGGAGGGAGAGGGACAGAGTGATCTGGGCAGAGAGCTGTATGAAAGTTGTCGAGAAGCCGTTGAAGGCAGGCTTTCAGGCCCCGTTGAAATCAAGGGGTTGATCCTCTTAGTTCTCGTAGTATGTATTGCGCTGCTGGTCAACCTGGTGTTACTAAATTTGATGATAGGCCGAATACAACTTTCAACAAGATGAGGAGCACCAAGCGTATCGTATACTAGGTCTAGCTTCACGTCAGTGTCTCGAGGTTGGCTTACATCGTCGGGAGACCCTGCTACAGGTGGCCCCTGACAATGAAGAACGCTCATGGGCTATCAAGCTTTTCTGGTCAATATACGTACTCGATCGACGCTGGGGCTTTGGCACAGGGATGCCCTTCACTCTACAAGACGACGACATTGACCCATCACTGCCGGAGCCGGTGAGTAAATATGCATCCGCTTCCTGACATGCAGTCGCTAACCGTTTAGGATGACTCTTCGCCATATTTGAAAGCGATGATATCATACAGTCGCATTTCATCCAAAGTTTGGGGATCCACTAACACGTTTGAGGTCCCAGGTAGCGAGATCAAGAAAGACAACATCGGATACCTAGATTATCAGGTTCTACAGTGGCATAATTCCATCCCAGATGGCCTAAGATTTCACCCTGACAATCTCAAAGATGCGAAGACTCCTAGTCGTGGCCAGCGTCGTCTCCAAGTGATCCTCTACATGCGGACGAACCAGATGCGGGTCATGATCTATCGACCTATTCTGATGTCAGCCACAAACATTATGGAGAACAGACAATATGCGCAAATCGCGGTTGACGTCGCAAAAGACACGATCAAAGTGCTGAGTCGCCTGAATGAGACGTCTGATATCTATCGTACACAGCAGGTGTGCTTTAATTACTTCCTTACCTCAGCGCTTGCCGTGCTATTCCTTGCTGTGGCACACGCGCCGGTAGAGTTTAGTCGGCAAGTCAGGGATGAATTTTATATGGCTCTCGATCTCATCAAAGGTTTCAGCACCAAGTCATACACCTCCAAACGCTTGTGGAAAGCCATCAAAGGGATCAAGGAGATTGGACCAAAGCTTGGTGTTGTCTCTCGACCGGCATTGACTGATCCCAACGACCCCCACTCGTCCGCAGCAGTTGCCATGGCGGGTCTGGCTGGCCATCAAGTCGACGAGCTAGCAGCGTTTCCTCAACTTCACGACTCCAGCACCGCTGGAAGTAGTCCCATGAACGGACAGCAGATCACGCAGGAATTGACCAATCTTTTCGAAAAGGCTGGAGGCTATGGCAACAACTTGTTCGCGCAGACGAGTGGTCAGAGCATGGATGGCGCGAACGGTTATGTGGTCAATCAGGGCGAGACGAGTTCAGCACCTGCAGGGTTCAGCGGCGTGTATGGCAGTGACAGCGAATTTTCGAAGATGATGGGCAGACTTGTCTGAATTTGGGCGAACGTCGAATGAATCTTGCACGAACATTGGACAGATTAGGAAGTTGTTGGCAATCTAGTGTTTACTCGCAATCAAGCTTTTCTCCAAGTTTATGTCGCAGCATCGGAATACCATCTTTAGTATGGACTATTCAGGCTCCTGGCAATTGGGTCTACCGATCAAGGTCTTCCTGCATAAGCGAGCGGCTGCTGGAAGGCGGCCGCTACTTTTAGCAACGCCTTGCCCCACTAATCGGTATCAAACACAGCCCAAGTCAAGTCAATGCTATATCGATTCCGCCTCCATAATCCCGAGTAGTCTTTCTTACCGTGTTCGGGGCACTCGTATATCCTTCATTGGTAAGCTTTTCTTGTCCAGTAATACTTGAGATCTCAGAAATCCAGGTAAGACTCGTGCGCTAAGCAATTATTCGCCCAAAGGCTGACCTCGTGGCTTGAAACTTGGCAGATGAGGCAGTCGCGAATACCACAACGAGGCCAACGCACTCTACGAATTTGCTTGCTATGCGGCAATGATGTGTCATAAAAGCAAGATTATACGTACAAGATTTCATCCTCCAATTCAGTCACGTTTTCGGCTTTTCACTACGCCCACAACCTCGAAGCTTTCAGACCCTATGAGCCACGGCTACCTTGCACAATAACCGCAATTACAATCGAAAAGAAAGCCTATTACTTATCGCCGGTCTTGAAGAAAGCTATAGCTACAGGAAAGGCGACGTCCACGTCATTATTCCAGGCTAAAAGGCCCAACCATCACGGTGTCTGCCAACGGGGACTCGTCACTGGTCCCCCAGCTCCAGGATCTCAATATCGCCTCCCAAGGCGCATCGGAATCTGCCCTCTCGGTCACCCGTACGACTTCCTCCGTCATGTCCACCGACTCCGGCACGCCCGAGTCCTGGGTCTCCTCCTTCTGCTCCCTACTTGGCCACGAGTATTTCGCCGAAATCTCGGAAGATTTCCTCGAAGATGATTTCAACCTCACGGGCCTACAGCCTCAAGTGATGATGTACAAGGAAGCGCTGGAGATGATATTGGATGTGGAGCCAGAAGAGGATGAGGAGGACGAAGACGAGGAGGAAGAGGAAGAAGATGAAGAAGAGGATGATGACAACGACATCAATATGCGAGACGAGAACGGCGACAGGATACCATACAGAAGGACAGCAGATCGAAAGGCCAATGACCTCTCGGTAATAGAAAACAGCGCAGAACTCCTCTATGGCCTCATTCACCAACGCTACATCACCTCCCGACCCGGCATTCAGCAGATGGCAGAGAAGTACGAGGCACAACATTTCGGTTCCTGCCCCCGTGTCTTCTGCAACCAAGCCCGCGTGCTCCCCGTAGGCTGCAACGACCAACCGGGCCAAGACACCGTCAAACTATTCTGCCCGTCCTGTCTAGACGTCTACGCCCCACCAAACAGCCGCTTCCAATCCGTCGACGGCGCCTTCTTCGGCACTACCTTTGGCTGCCTCTTCTTCATGACATTCCCCGATTACGACATCTCCGCCAAAGGCGACCCTCTCAACCTCTCCTCCACCCATTCCGCCTACGCATCCCCATCGCCCTCAGCAACAGCCTTGGCATCAACCGCCGACCTCTCCACAGCAAAACACTCCCGCTCCTCCTCCCTAACATCCACACCCAACAACGCACTCGCGCCCGTCTCCTCCCTCTCACCCCAAGATCCCAGCGAGCCACCACTACCGCCTCAACCCACACACGTCAACGGTGTCGCAACATCCAACCTCGCTCCCGGCTTGGGCGCGGGCAAACTCCACGAACCGCGCATCTACGGCTTCCGCGTCAGCGAGCGCTCGAAAACGGGGCCGCGGATGAAATGGCTGCGCATGCGACCGGCGGATATGAACGAGCTGGACGAGTCGAGGCGGTGGCATGAGTTGTATGGTGGGAACGAGGATGATGTTCAGATTGGGGGTGGGGGGGAGAACGGAGGCGCGCAGGTGGAGGTGCCGACGACGGGGAGGAGGAAGAAGGCGGTTAGGTCGAGGAAACGGGGGGTGGGTGTGGGGGTGGGGAATGGGGAGGGGATGAATGGAGGTGGAGGAGGAGGAGGCGAGGTGGTTTAGTCAGTCCATTGCTATCCATATCTGGTGTCTCTTCTCTATATAAGAGAGACGAAGAAGGTAGCATGGGCGTAGAAAACGACGGCACCCTTTTTGCGTTGTGGGCGTTGGCACATTATTGGTAGGGGCTTTTCACCAGCGTACATAGCTGGGATCGATACATTACACTACATGGAGGTCATGAATGAGATAGATACAGCTCATGGTGCATAAGGACGCTCTACATGGTCACTGACAACGAACCTTGACGATAATGACGTTGCAGGGCTACCTATTCAAGAGGGTTTGGATCTTTCGATACTCTCTATATTTCGCAGCTTTTAATATACAGTTCTTTTGCCCTCCCCCCTAGTGGCATTGCGTCCGTAAATTTGGCGCCTTTACCATAGTGCCAGAGTCCATGAAGACGCCCCGCTGCTTTTCGTGCAGCGCAAAGAAGAAGAAGAACCGAGAGCGCCAGTAAGGGGGTATATCTAGTCCGTCGTTATACATGAGACAAGTAGGGAATGGAAGTTTTCGTGCCTGGATTGGAGGTGGTGAGTGTGAGTGTGGCGGAGATATGCTGATGTGAGAAGCGGCGTGGTAGATGAAGTCGTTCAGGCTGTGTCGCTTTCGGTGGAGCGAGGTGGGCTGAACGCTGCCGGTACTCTGATCAGACTGTAGATCGTGCTTTCGTGGGCGGCGGAGAGCCTTTAGACAGGTAGAGGGCGGGTGTGGAGGTCGATAGGTTTGGGGGGTTGAAGGCGTGGAAAGGTGTCATGGTCCGTATGCGGCGCTCACGCCCACCATGCCGGAGCTGAAACTGCCATTACGGTCGCCGAATCCTATGGGACTAGTCCCGTAGTCCTTCCATGAAATATTAGTATCTATTGGAGACTGCCGAGAGGTTTCACGGTCAATGAATATACCTTCTTGCGCTTCTTGTTGGAGGAACTCCTCCTGCTGAACTGCGTGTCTCCTGATGAGTAGCCTCCGATATCCACATCGTCATCGACGTATCCCTCTCCGTAGCCTTCGAAGCTGTGTTCGTCGTACCGCCGTTTCCGTCCCGTTCTCTTTGGGCGGATGGCTTCGGCTTCGGCGGTCGTACCGTTGAGTCTGCCGTTGATCTTGGTGTTTGTGGTGGCTTGGGGGAGTTTCGAGGCTTTCACCTCGACCAGTTTCGCCTTCTCCATTCCCAACTGGTCTTCCCATTCGCTATTGTTAGGTACCGGGCCCGGCTGCATCTGCATCGCCTTTTCTAACTTTGCCAGAATGCTATTGGAGAGCCCGTTGTGGACGTTGGCGGCCCCAACTTTTTGATTCTGCCACTCCTCCTCCGGCCACGATATGAGCTCTTTGAAACCCATGCCCTTGCCTTCTTCGTGCTTGACTGCTCGATTCCTGCCGGAGAGCCCCAACGTCTTCAGCTGCCCTTCGTACGATTTCCTCATCTTGTTGATCTTCTCGCCTGTGACAGGGTCTGACCTTGCGACAGAGGCTGCCAGCGGCTGAAGACCATATAGCGAGATGAGGTTCGAAGTGAGAGGTGGTTTTTGAGGTGGTGGTATGGTTGCTACCACCGGCTCTTGTGTCAACCCATGCTCTGCAAGAGAGGGGTTGGGTGGAGAGTCAGAGTGGGGTCTTACGCATCAGCTTTGGTGATTCTTGAGCTCCATCATCTGCTCCTTGCCTCGGACGCTCAAGGATCGCATCGAGTTCCGCTGCTGTAGTGGTTTCCGTCGCTGTTACTGGCGCATCGACTTCTGCTGTTAGTTCTGCTGTGGTTTTGCCTTTGTCCGGGGCATTCTGCACGCAGTCTAAGGTCGTATCCATGATGTCTTTGTCCGACCCTGAATGTGCGAAGTGTTGTCCGTCTGTGTCGGGGTCCATGGCGTCGCTGTAGATGAGAGCAGTGACCCCATGGTACGAAGTGTTTGGAGAGTGAGCGACTGTTGAGGTTTGGGTTGTGTTCATGGGATTGGCCAGTCTAGTGCTGAAGTTGATGAGAGAAAGGAACAAAGGCTGGAGGAAGCGAGCGGGAGTGATATTAGTGTAGCGCCAAGACAGACTAGATCGTCGTAGGGCTAGTTTTAGCGTTCTCTGGCGTTTGGGGATCGATCCTGAAAGGGGTGGGATTGCGCTCGCAACCACACGGAGCCTTCCTGGTCTTTCAGGTACGCTGCTACTTTACATACTTGGCCGTATAAGAGGTGGTAGATTCTGCTCTGCGCAGCAGAGCATGACATATTTGAGATGGAAAGGATATTCACAGATTATTGCAAAGCAGATCCAATGTCAGATATTCAGCTTTCATGTGCGGAGTATGCGACATCGACTGCTGTGGTGAGCATTTCCCCACAAAGCCTACTCTCTGGGAGAGCACGCGAAGGCTGCAATTGCCAAATGAAATCAACGAGCTCCTCCAGAAAAGATGCAACATTGCAGGGCGTGCGAGCAGTCTAATACTGATACCACTACCGGATCTCCTCGTGTGGCCTTTCCTTGCTCTGATTGGCTGCCTACGGCGAGCACACGATCACTTTCTCTCTCTAAGCACGGGCTCGCACAACTGGTCTACTCCCCTCCATCATGCCACCATGCTTGATAAAGTAGAGGGGTGGGAATCAATACACTCCCTTCTCTCTACCTTCAACCCACAAACTCCGACAACCTCCTGTTGTCGTCTTTCTGTCATCAACTGCTCATCCTTCATTGACATCAGGTTGCCAGACATATCAGACCCAACTCCCAGATACCGCACGTGACAAGGTCCAAACCCCCACGGTAATTGGCCATGCCTCGTACATGTCTTCCCCCCACGCCTGCCGCCTCTACAGAGATACAGGGCAAGGACGGTTCTCCCCTCTCTGCACCAGAAAAGTCATTCAACCTAGGCCCACCTGCCATTGCTCCCAAGCAGACCGATGGAGTGTCACCTGCGGCTAAGCAGCCTCAATCGTCCCCAAACACCAAGTTTACTCTACCTCCACCTCCCACGAGATCTCGAACGATCATTCAGATGAAGCCAAAGTCGCAACAGATTGAAGGCTTGGGAAAGGCAGCCCTTACACCGATAAGTCCAAAAGGGTCGACGAAGAAGGCAACGTCCGGTTCAGTCATAGCCAGCGGTGTGGGGAAGAAGCAGCCCAGCTCTACAAGCGTGGCGGGCAAGAAAATTGCTCGGAAGACAGCTCACAGCGTGATTGAGCGAAGACGGAGGTCGAAGATGAATGAGGAATTTGCAACGTTGAAGAGCATGATTCCTGCCTGTACGGATCAGGAAATGCACAAGCTGGCCATCTTACAGGTACGTTACGGTTTCGAGACATTGAAAAATTGTATTGACAAGTGATCAGGCGAGCATTGACTATCTCCGCTACCTAGAGCAATGCATCACGGAATTGAAAGCTGCAAATAATTCACTGTCGACACCGCTCATACAGCCTCAAGCTCCACTACGCCGCTTGGATACCAACATGTTAGACGATGATGATGCCAATGAAGACGAAGATGACGATGGAGATGTCGCAATGGGGATTACGACAGTTAGTAGTGCAATTCCGGTTTCCTGCAGAACAGTCCAGAGTCAGGCAACATCTTACAGAAGTCCACAATCAATTACCCCATCTCCTGCTTTGGATGCACAATCCCAATACCAGACTTCGTCCTATGCGTCCTCGGTCTCAACGCTGCCATCTCCTGCATTTGGGCCGCAAAGGCATAAACATTATGGATCTCAGTCTAAATTCTCCCTTTCTGCATCAACTTCTCCGACCATCATGCCAAGCCCAGAGCAAGATCAGGAGGCTACAGCAGCATTGTTGATGCTGAACAAGGACCGCAGATATCCCAAAGGGGTGCGTGGAATGAGCGTCAAGGATCTCCTGTCTTCCTGAATTTTCGATGGGATTTACTAAGGGGTAAGGCAATGACAGGTGCTAATGCTGCTGAGGACTGGAGCGTGCGATTGTCAAAAGTATGGTCTTGGTCCTAATTTCCGCTGTGGTCATGTGCATAAGGACGTTAGAAGATTCTCGTATTAGGCAGGTCTGAACAGAAAGTCCATCGTGGATTTACAGTATATGAGGATTACAGATATACCCAGATATCTCTGTAAGTTTGGCGATCCACCCTGTACTAGTGGAAGTATAGTATTCTTGTCTTCGCCTTGTCAATCGGTGTCAACACTCACGCCTACCACGCGTTAATCAGTCCTCCCAAGCTCACTACTTGGGTTTACTACTTGTGCCGACAAACGAGTTGATTCAACGCACTCACTTCAAACGTGCTGCGTGCTGTCCGCGCCTAGATTTGCCAGCACACTTCCCTCACCTTGTCATTACATATTTTACCTTTCATCTCAACACTTTAATGAACGTGACTCGCAAATGACAGCCATGGCAAAGCAAGATGCCTCACGATGGGATCAGCCCGCTCAGACGCAGGTCCCAGATATCCAAGCACCTGGGCCGCCCACGTCACAGCAACTGTCTAGCTACAGTCCCCCTCCTGTGGCAATTCCGACAGCGCCTAAGGCCATGATGTACGCTGCGTTCAAATCTGCAGTACCAACCCCAGCCCGCACAAGGGTCATGAATGAATGCAAGGGCAGGGACATCTTGGATCCTTCAAGCACACATGTTTCGTCTCTAATAGTTGCTCCTCTGGACCAGCATCGAGTAGGGTCTCAACACACGCAAGATCAACTGCCCCAGTCTTACGAAGAGGCTTCAGTCGATCAGGATACTGGACAACAATTGCTCCACTCTGTCGAGTTGTGCGACAATTTTGGCTGTGATGGCTACCATCACCACGACGACTGCCCGCTCGAGAGACGCTGTTGGGGCTGCCGTTCACCAAATCACTTCTGGAGCGAGTGTCCAATGACTTGCAGAGTTTGCGAAAGTGCTCGGCATATTCCCAAGCATTGCAGCGATTTCATTGCGGTAGACGATTATGGCATGGCATATCCACGTAGGCCCTCGAGCTGCAACGCGATTACCTCTCAACGCCACGAACCTGCGGAAAAGGTTTTTACTTGCGATAATTATGGCTGTCGTGACATGCACAGCCACTTCGACTGCCCACTGCCATTCATCTGCTGGGGTTGCCGGTCTACTGACCACTTCTGGGCGAACTGCCACGAGCACTGTTACAAGTGTGGTGCTAAGCGGCATACAGCCGAGTACTGTCACGAATTTGAGCTGTGGAGAGACGGCCTATCTAGGCCGAAACGACCTCCCCAAGATGTCATTACCTACGCTATGAAAAGGCAGCGCGAGCAGGAGATCGACCGTGAACAGGGCATCGAGCAGCCGAGTTCAATATCAAGCATGCAGCAAATCGCTTCGTCCACGGCGAAAACCAACTCATCACCAACGATTACCATGAGTGATCGGGAGGATTCTTTTCCTTCATGCCAGACACAAGACCAGTATGATCCCAAACAACCCGCTATGATCGACCCATATCGGGTACAAGCACGCGAACCTTTTGGTACAAATCACCCTCCAGAGGTACCGAGGATAAAGCGCGAAACAACCACTCCAACCCCTAGCCCGGACGGTCCCCATGCTTCACGCCGTCTTATCACAGATACTAGGTTTAGAGATAGGGAGTACTGCACATTTTGGCTACGAATGGGCCGTTGCAATTACGAGCATACTCCACTAGGGTGCAAGTACAAGCACGAAGTGCCAGATGAGAAAACGCTGCAGGCAATGGGAATCCAATTCGTCCCCAACTGGCTTAGGGGAAAGGAGAGGCCGGCGCCGAAGTCCTGGGTATACAAAGCGCCTTTCCCTGTCAATACGCCTTCCCAAGGAGTTCAGCAGTTTCTTCCCAAGCAAACGTCCAAGTGTGTCCGACCACCAAGCGGGCATGGTTCGCGAGCGTTACCCACACCCTCTACGACAGCATCTAGGCCGCCAGTAGAACCATCTCGAATGTACGTTCGGACCGCTTCCTTGACGCCTGCTTCTCAATTGGACGATCGACGAACCACAAGTCCGGGGGTCCAGCCGTTTATGTCAGAGACAATGAAGGCTTTCGAAGAAGAGGAGTACATCAAGCAGAAGCGTCACGAAGCAGTGATGAAGCGCAGAGCCGATGAGCAGATGCTAGAATATGAACATGAAATGAGGTTGGCTAAGTTAAGAAGGATGTAGATTTCCGCGCAACTGCCGCATGCTCTAGTCTGGATGAGCTGAGGATATAAGCAAGGCATGGGTGAACACTGCTCATGTCGTGTATATAAATATCGTTCCAGCTAGACCGTGAGCATCTATCACAAAGGTTGGCTGTATACTGCAGATTGGGTGATGGATAGAAGCAAGCAAAAATTTCGTACTCCTACCCTGGAATGCGCCCCTAAATACCCAATTCGTAGGGGTATACCCAGCACCAACTCTCAGCGCTGGAGATGTACATTTCGGTACAGCGCTAAGGGCCCCACCCCTAAAATCCCAGCCTGTAATAGGGCTTAATCCCGCACCTAAATAGCTTTTCCGCACCCCACTATCCCTCCACTCCCCGCGTCCACTATCCTTTTCCCTCCTCTCCCCGCGTCCACAATCCATCTGCGTCCATCTCACCTCACCTCCCCAGCAACCCTCTTTCGATGTCGTCCCCAGCCACCCAACAACCGCAAACAAGTACGCTCACTCCTCCTCCCATCCCCTTTCCCTTCCCATCCCCCCCCCTCCCTCCCTTCCCCCCCTCCCCCCCCCCGCTTCCCCCATTCCCCCCCATTTCTCCAACCCTCCCCACTAACACCCCCCCCCCCTTCAAAGTCGACCTCTCAACCCTCCCCACCCCCCAACTCACCAGCGTAAAAAACCAACTCACCCAAGAACTGCAACACCTCACCACCAGCTACGCGCAGCTCAAGCAGGCGCAGGCGAAGTTTGCAGACTGCGGCGTCAGTGTGAGGGAGGGGGTGGTGGGGAGGGGTGAAGGTATGTTTTTTGTCTTTTATTTTTATTATCGGGGTTTGGGGTAGGGTATGGGGAGGGGAGGAAGAAGTGGAGGAAGAGGCCAAAACCTACGCCACAAACACCCCCAAAAGAACCAGCACTAACAACCCCCCCTTCCCAAAAAACACAGGCACCCCAATCCTCGTCCCCCTAACACCCTCCCTCTACGTCCCCGGGAAACTCGCCGCCACGGACACGGTACTGGTGGATGTGGGGACGGGGTTTTATGTTGAAAAGGTACTTTTATCTCATATTCTACACTCTCATTATATCACACAAACACAACACAACACAAACACAAACACACACGCAAATGCAAGGGCAGAGCTGGGCTAAAATGGTTGGTGGGAACACAGACACCCCCCGCAGCGCAAGACTTCTACAAGCGGAAAGTAGAGGAGCTGGGCAAGAACCTGGGGGATCTGGAAAAGATCGTGCAGGGGAAGCAGGGGAATTTGGGGGTCGTGGAGGATGGTGAGTCCTGTTCTTTCTTTTCTTTCGGAAGCGGATGGATGGATGGATAGGTGATGAGATGAGTCGAACATTGGGGAAGTTTGTGGGGTTGGGCTGACGGGTGCGTGCTACGTATGTGGGTAGTGTTACGGCAGAAGGTGATTGCTGAAAGCAATAAGGGTGGTGATGAGGGGGGTACGTGAGTGGGGAGTTGGGGGCTTGGTTGGTTGAGATATTAAGTGCTGTGTTGTGTTCTATCTATGCTATGCTAGCTCCTGTGCTGGGATATGAGATGCAAGAGCTTCCATGCTATGGTCTGGGATGCCGGATACCGAGGTCTGACGTCTCGAGTATCGGGCTTGGACCAGGTCGGTTGAGAGATTCCACTTGGGCGGTTTCATGAGATGCTGGGTGATGGGGTCCGAGAGCTGTGTGCCCGTTGCGATCTAAAGCTGGTTGAGAGATTCCACCTGTACCGGTTCATAAGATGCTGGGTGATGAGGTCCGAAAGCTGTGAGCCCGTTGTGAATAAAAGCTGGTTGATGAGCTTCTTCTGTGTTGGTGTATAAGATACTGGATCATGAGATCAGAAAGCTTATGCACTCAGTCCGGACGAAGTCGAGGAAAGGGAATTTCCCGTGCTGATGAAATGCTGGGGTATGAGTTTGGAAAGCTAGTCGATGAGCTGGCGAAAGCTGAAAGATCCGGGATTGGATTCGTCCTACCGCGAGATGAATGGATGGCTGTCGTCTGCTAAACAATATAACATGTAGATCTTGATTTGTGGACGTTGTATCGAGCCGCTAAAGCAACTCCGGAAAATATCCACATGCCCTAAGGAGCAGCCAGTCCAGTTCCATTCTCAATCGAGAAATTATTAGTGCAATCCATAAAGACAAGCCATTGGATCATGGATACTGGAATAACCCCCCAATCTGCTTGAATCCCGTTTTGAGATCTCTGAATGCCAGAATCAGGCAGGTTGAACCGTTTCCATATGGATTCTGAAGTAATTGAGCCATTCAATCGGTAGAGAGTAACAGCCAGATGTCTTTTGTAGAGACCTGGCTCTTGAGCCTTTGTTGTAAACGTCGTGGACAACAAAGACTCATTTAAGCGAGACTTAGCCTCCTGTTGATTTTGATTTGTCTAAAAGCGAAGATGATAATATTATCGTGGGTCAACTAGCTGATATCAGCTTGAGAAAGGAAAGAACGATCGAGGAGAACGTTCGGCTGGTGGCTCGGTTGCTAAGAAAATTGGGCCTTGGTGAGCGATAAGCGGGCGCGGTCTGACGTGTATTATTATATCAAATGGTGGGTCCGTTGCTTCCATCTTTCTGTCCTCGCTGAGATCATTGGTCGTTGATAGCGGAACGGTTGCACGATCAGCTTTGAGGATGAGGTAGCCCTCCCATAATACCGTTAAGGAATTCGTTGACGTCGCCAACAATTTTGAGGAATTCCAGTATCCCTTGATCGACCACTTGAGGATCCGAAACACCTGACTGAGCTGGAAAGAATGTTTGAAGTCTCGGGTCCCAGTCAGCAGACTGTCCAATACCTAAGCTTCCATTGGCCATAAGCTCAGCATCCCATTCTGTGTTCCACAACGTAGCTCCCCAATTTGTCTGCGTGGTTTTCTTCTCCTCCCCTTGTCTTCCGTACGTGTCGTACCTGGAAATTTCAAGGATGTAATCCATGTTTCTGACCAGCCGAAATCTAAGCGAAGTCTTCTGTTGGAATGCTGTGACCAATATGCATCCTGGATTTCTGTCCCAATCAAACACCTTATCGCCGCTGAGCTCGATGGTCGTATTGGGTCCCCTTTTCAACTTGATACTCTCCATAAATTCTACCATCTTGGGACTGATGCGCGCAGGTTCAATGTGGTTCTCTGTGGAAGCCCGAAGCTTCCACGAGGATCCTCTTTTTACCTTTGTTAGCACGGTACCTCATGTAAACAGGCAGAATATTAGGCATACCCGTCAAGCCTAATCATAAACAATTCGAGCGGTGTGATGTTGTCCCGACGACCTAGCTTCGACCATAATGCATGGGTCTTCTCGTAAAGGTCTCTGGCTGCAACATTTTCCTGCAGTTCCACCTCAAGCTTCAATGGTCCTTTGTCGTTTTCTTGACATTCGAAGTACGCTGTGAAAGATGGGATCACTTCGGCCAGCGTCATGACTTGATTGTCAATTGGTTGGAGTAGCTCGTTTGCGCTGTAGATTCCGCCGAGGATCGTGTTTGCATCCTTCTTGGTGCACAAGCTGTTTGTAGCACTTAGTACAGATCTTAGTCCGCATAGAGTTGGAGCATTTACTCCCTGATCATCCTCCCTTTAGTTTGTGGCTCTGCCAGGTCTTTCATGAAATCTTCGAAAGGAATTGAAGTGGCAGTGCCATGCTTTCGCCACACGGTCAACCCGAACGTGCCAAAATGGACGCGCATTCGCACTTGCCCACGATAAAATCTAAGGTTTAGGATCGTCCGTCGGAGTGCGTCCGCAATATCAAGATTGTTCTGGGCGACACGTCTAGCGCTCAGCTTCAGCCACTGTCCACGTGTCTCTAGTTCCATTGCCATACCCGTCAGCATGGGAACCTGAGGTGCGTCGACGGCTGAACCCGTAGCTTGACTTGGAGTAATCTTGACATCCATCCGGTGAGCAGAGAATCCTGGGGGTTTGACCAAGTATCTCGTAATGGGCCGGTATGTACGGGCAATATATTCCTTCATGATGCCCACAAACCGGGGAAGCGCCTTCTCTACTGATGCAAGATTGTCTGTCAGAACTCTGAAAACCGAATGTGGATCATCGAATATGATGTGACATTTGTAAGCCATTCGCAATGGATCCAGAGCTTCCAAGCCATCTCCCAGTATATCCTGGGGTCTTACTTCCTCTACCGGCCACGAAAAGATACCGGTGTAATCGAAGTGCTGGTCCTTGGCTGGCACCTGCTGAAATTTCTGGAGTTCCGCTTTCTTCTTGATCGCATCTTGCTGTCTCTTATAAAGATCGCCCCTCGTGGAACGGCTTTGGGCGAACTGCTCCCGTGGCCCAGGCTTGGAGGGTCCAGATGTTATTGCTCTCATCGGCCTCGATGGACGAAGCCATTCTTGAAGCTCTCGGATTGTCCTCTCTATGGCTTCGCTCTTACCCCATAACAAAAGTGTATGGTCTTTGCTGTGCTGTGGGGGTCGGATGAATGATCCAAGGCGGACCCCTAGCTCCTCCAAGTAGTCATACATCTTCGCTCTATCTGGCTCAATCTCGTTGCAGTCTTTGTGAAGCACGAATTCACCCGTAGGGTCGTCCTTTTTTCGAAAACAAGCCTTGGCGAAATTATCCTTGTTGAAGTTGAGATTAAGCCAACGGGGTACTCCAGGCTTTTGTGGGTTGTTCACATTCGCGGGCTTGGTGTTCTTGGTGGGACGCTTGTATGAGACTCGCTGAAATCCATCGTTGCTTACACCTTTCTTCGTTGCACCATTGGATATGTCGTCATGGTCCTGAGTGATCTTGGCATCGTTTGGAGGGTTGGGCGTACCATCGGTCGCATTACCATTGCTCTGCGGGCCACCAGAGATATATGGTGCAGTAGGATACCCGTGCTCCGAATCATTGTTCTCAGCGTCTTCATCACTGCTGTCATCACACATATTGACGTATCGCGCCGCAAAAGCCGAATCCCATGTCATTCTGCCTTTGTGCTCATAGGGGATTTTCTCCTTGTTGGACGTGCGACCGGTGGACCGAGAAGAAGCCATTGCGATCTTATGCGCTTAGCGAGCTTTCGATAGAGCTTGTGTGTCGTATGCAGTTGACTTCTTGGTGTGTTGATGCAACGATGGAAGATGTGCCCATGAGCTGTTGCCACCATGGAGACTGAAGTAGAGGTTGCCGGACGTGGGTATCAAGGCACTGTGATCAAAGTCGTGTATCGTAGCTAGGTAGAAGTGGAACTATGGATGTCTAGTCTTAGGAGGTCGCAAATGGTAGGTATTGTTGGTGAAAGACGTCCTTGCATCGCAAAGTGAATTGCATGTGTGAATGGCCCAAGACTCAGTGTTCAAGGTTGGCGTCATCCATCGGTCCGGATTGCAAACATTGTAATGTAGAAGGTAGTTATTGTGATACTGCTGTTCTTGCAAGAGTGTGATGTTGTGTTGTTTGTTTACCAGTCGGGTAAATGCTTTGCCGTTAACTAGAGCAAACTTGGAGGAAGGCACGATAAAGAGTCCAAGAACGAATGCCGCGGAATATAGCAGCTTGAGTGTGTCACTAAGTGATACAGCAAAGCGTCAGCAGTCTTTGGATTTCCAGTGAATTTAAAAGTTCTGGAGTAGATTGGCCATGCTGAGATTCACTAGGTGGACAAGCAAGTTGTTGGCATTCCAAGCCTCCTGATATTAGGTCAATTCGCTATGTGTAGACTGTCAGCGAAAAATGTCTTTCTGATAGGCAGCAGTATTTATGATATAAGAGGGTAATGGTTTGGAAATATGCTAGCAGAGTAGGACCCTCCAACCGTACCACATTCAGGCGCTTACGGCCTCCACCCCAGGAATAGACTATACCACGAATAGATCCATACTCATCGAGCGCGACGTGTGGTGCCTACCAATCACGCACGATGCGATCTGCAAGGCTCCGCCAATTGGGAGCCTTAACACATGCTGTTGCCCCGAGTGGCAAGAGCTGTCATTGCTTCTGCCCCCTCCTAAGAACCCTCTTGAATGCATTGGTGGTCGGTACAATCGCTACCCTTGCAAACCAAGGTGTAGCCCACACACTAAACACCAATCGCAATGGCAGTAGTGCCTTCGTGACCGCATAAGCAGTAGCAAATCTAACGCAATATCAGCACTGCAAATGAAAATAACACCAAACACCTAGCAGCTTCGTGGAAAAACGTACTCAACAACAACTCTCGTTCCCCCCTCCCCCCTGCCCCACCACCTCGCTCTCCATCCTCTCTTCTCTTCCTTTCCCAACCAACCTTTCCTCCGAAACCAATTTCCAAACTTCTCTACACCATCAGCCACCCATCTTCCCTCTCCCACGAAAGGCGGCATCCACTTGGTATAATGGAAAATCCCCGCCAGTCCGAAGAGCGGAAGCACGGCCGTCAACTCATGGAGCACTAGGAATGCGGTGATGTGTGTCAAAGGCGCTTGAAGAAGCGGAGTGGTGTAGCGTTGCAAGCGAGTTGGGAGGCGAGAGGTGATACGCCCGATGCGTGAGCGGGCTTTCTGAGATGCGCCTGGGGCAAGGTCGTCTGGTTTTGTGGATAGTGACCTCGGTTTCACTACACCAACAGTAGGAGTAGGACGGAACAAAGCGGCACGAATGGCCGCTGGCCATGACGCTCGATTCATGGCATCTTTGAAGGTAAGTCATGGCTTCGGCATGATTCGACAGATTCGACAATGTGGAAAGCCGTGTCACGTGATTGACGGAGACCACGGAGAAAGGATCTGCCGAGATTGAGACTGGGAAAATTAGAACCTAAGGTCGGACTATTACCATGGCCATTGGGACCGACATGGCGTTATTCCTATGCAGTCCAACTACGGGACAATGTCTTGTTTCTGTTTCGGCTGAAGCCATGGGGAGTATGGCATCTGAAGGAGGCTCACAGTAGTGCGAGTTTTATTGAGATTCCACCCGAGGATAAAGGATCCCATAATGAGAAGCTGCATGAGTAGCAATTCCAGACCGTAAATTGACTGTCGTTCAACCTCAATGGGCTTCAAAGCCCCCACTATGGGTTAGCAATTCCGGTATGAACAAGGTGTTGTGCAACATTAGTGACTTTGATTCATCGTTTTAGTGCTACCAAATCGAGCACTCATTCCTCCGTGCGTTGTTGGCCACCGGATCCTATATTTAGCTTACCGCTCTGCCGTTCAAAACCCCATTCTATGCCAAAGAAAATGGGGGCTCTCAGCTCGGAAGGGGTGAGTATTTTTCCGGCTGGGGTCAGATCGCTGCATATGCGGAACGTAGGCGTTTTCACCCCATATAAGGTCCGCGCATAGGCTAGGTATAGGCGGCTGACCTCAGATGAGGTTTAAGCGGTATCTAGTAAATTAGGTGGTGCATATGCTAAGCATAAGTATAGCGCTTTACGGTAGGGAAGTCTATAAAGGGGTTGAATTCCAAGGCCCCTAAGTCCCCGGAGCTCTTCTTTTAGACTATGCATATGCTTAGCATATACGATACCCTTTTTATTCCTAGGGCCCTGAAGTATAGTACATATGCTATTCATATGCCCTATACTAATTGCAGCTGACCCCTGATAAGGTTAGCCGTATATGCTGAGTATAGCGTCTAACCCCAGCCGACCGCCTGTGCTTTGCTTCCACTGGCCCCAGCCGGAAAAAAACTCACCCCTTCCGAGCTGGGACCCGAGAAAATGGCATTGGTCACTACAAATTGCTTGTGATAGGCTAACCTTATGATGCCTAACCTCCACGATATCTAGCGACGGACGCTAGCAGAGCTATCCACCAGCGCTCCCGAGGGTCCCACGTGTTGGCGCGTAGTATATGTGCAGGTGAATTTCCTCTACCGGTAAAGCGTGCCGCATCCGGCTAGCCTGCCTCTCGCCGTCCTCTGCTTCCTGTTGCCCTCTCCTCGGGTTTTGACTGCTGTCACAACAACTTGGATGCTCTCTCCCCATCAGTGTAAACACACCTCCGTATCCTGCTCTCCTCGTAATCTTTGCATTGTTTCTATCCTTACCGGATCTCGACCTGGCTCCCACAGAGCGAGACTGTGATATGGTTGTTGCGACCCTAGGATGAACTAGTGTCTATATCGGTTAGTCATCTTAGATGCTAGTGGGTTCTCGGAAAGAGGAGCATCAAGGAGCGGTAACAATAATATAGTTTAATCACAACTTATTCTGTGTAGTAGATATTATATTGAGCGCAAAGGAGATCTATCTAGCTATCTAAGGAACATGGTTATATATTCGGGTTGCTTAACCTGCTCAACGGGCTTAACTCCTGAGCTCCTTGAGTGGCTTAAGTATGCTCAGCCTGCTCAAGATCCTTCGCAAAATGAGCATCTTGAGTATCTTCCCGGGATAACCGTCTTAGCTATAGCCCGCCAGGTAACGAACGCGGTTTCAACAGAAGGATGGAGAAGGCGTTCTTGTTCCGATTGAGTACTACGACGTGTCTTCAATGTCTTTCAAGTCTCTAAGAGGTTGAAGCTTAACTGCATCCGTCTGGGTTGCGCTGGAGGAAACCCAAGTATATCGTCTCAAGTCCAACACCACCCGCTTCTCATTCTCACTCCACCACAGCGCTCTGAAGCCAGGCCATCCAACCCACAGCATAGCCCCAAGGACGCACACCTGGAGGGAGAGACCAGTCGCGACCATTGCAGGGTATATGACACTATTGTTCCGATCGAAGACCGTGGCAGGGTTCAGCTGAACGCGAGCTCTCCTCTCGCCATGCACCAATGCTCCGCTCCAACAGTAGCAGGTATTCCAGAGTCCACAGCTGGAGGCCACGATCAGGGCCAACGTTGTAGCTGCGAAAACTGCGTCCTTGATTAAGATGATATACCAGAGATATTTCCCAGTGGCAAAAGAAGCCCAGGACAGCAATGAGGTCGATACCGCACTAATAAGCCAGACGCTAAATACGGCGATCACCAAAATGTGACGGCAGCTGAAGTACGTAGGTCCTGTATTTAGGACTGCAAAGGCCGTTCCGAACGCAATAGCAATCGGGAGCACAGAAATGAAGGCCAGCTTCCATCCTGAATCGTGAAAAAATGGTTTATTCGGACGATAGCTGTATATGGAACCCGACCAAGCCATGGAGGCCTCGTTAGGCGTTTGTACTTTCATTTGCACGCCAACGAGGCTCAAAGTCAATTTTGACGTGCTTTGAGTGCAGAAATCCTGATCAGATCGGGATCCAAGGCGTTCCCTCAAATCTACGATGATCCGCCGGCAATTCCGCAGAGAACCAAAATTACCGATCGCGTTGCTCAACAAAACAATGGGTAAGAGCCAGGAAAGGAGCATTGCGGTCCCTATCCTACCACCTGAAGGGCTGGATGCCTCGCCAACCGCAGGGACGAAGGCCGCGAGGACTTGGAACACATATAGCACAATGGCGAATAAGGTCCGAAGGATTTCGTTTCTTTTGTTCTCGGATAGAGTAAGGGCTGCCTCCACAATCAAGCCTTTGCTGTTAAAGGCTTTGAATTTTGGCGCATGATCGAAAACGAGTGAAACCTCCTCGGCAGCTGCATTTATTATAGCGAGGCTCTTGATTTCGATTTTCTCTTTCAGCAGCTTTTGCGCATAAGAAAAGCAGCGACTCCAACTATCAGCTTTTGCCAGTAATGACCAAGTCGAATCGATGGGATCGCCAAGGAGGTGCAGAATCAGCAGGTATCTCTGCATCCCAATAGGCGAGAATTGCATATTAGAAACCAGGATAATGACGGGTAGTAACCATTGTACCAGCCTTGGACCTCTGTCTGGATACCACCCTGTGCCAGAGCCGCATAGCTGCTGGCATCCATCAAGTGAGAGGATAGGGTTTGTAGGGTCCGATTCACTAATGAATATTGATGGGTTGATGGAAATCGAACTATTATTGCTCTGTAATATTTCGGTAACTCTACTATAGCATTGTTCTCGATGGAATCCTGCGTCTGCCGCAATAAGGGCTACTTGCCTAGCTGCAACGAAAAAGAGGTGGAGGACGGATGGATGTAGGTGCATATTTCAACCTTTATAGCTCCAGCCGGTGATTGGACGAGGGTATCAACGATAACCAAAATGCCATTATCCTCAAGAAAAGTATCTTTCGAGGGCGAAGTAGCCCACGTTTATGAAACGACTTAGGGATATTGAATATTTATTGGGAAGACTGTATAAAAGTTGCTTATCTTATGGTTCCTACGACTAGCGCATACAGCTTTCCAAAAAGAGTTTGATAACATACCTTAGCTCTAATTACCGTGTGCAAAATCAATGTCATTGGTGTGCTACAAGACCCTGACCCCAACCCCACGAATTACAGCAAGAATTTAGGCTCGACATACTTATAAAATCAGTTATATCTTCCACGTACGTAGACGGATTTCTATAATTTTTAAAGCATTAGATACCTTAGATAAATATATATCTTTTAGCCGACTAAGATAATTATTATAAGTCGTTATTACTAGTAGGGTACGTCGGGAAGGTATAAGTATAGGCATAGCAGGTAAAGCGGTACTAAGACTACTAAGATATATAGATTTAGTAGGTAAATTTATAAGATTAGTTATATCTTTATTACTAATAGACGGATTTCTATAATTTTTAAAGTATTAGATACCTTAGATAAATACGTATCTTTTAGCCTACTTAATTATATATTATAAGCGTTAAATGTTAGGTAGTATAGTTATATAGGCGTAAGAAAATCAGCAACTTTGCTATAATTCGTGGGGTCGGGGTCAGGGTCTTGCAGCACACCAATGACATTGATTTTGCACACGGTAAAAATGCATGACCTCGCGTGATTTAGCCTGGATATCATCTCCCTAATATTTCCCAACCGAATTGGGCGCGTTCTCACCTGCACACAAAGTATCCGCGTCTTTCTAGAACGTGGGCAAGGAACGTTTTAAGAGGCCTCTTTCGGTAATGGGTACTTCCATTCAATGAAGTCGCGTTTATCAGCCCACCACCGCAAATAATGCCTCACAAAGTGCCTCCTTCGTCAAAACCTAGCAGCACCAAAGCCGAGCGCGCAAGGCAATATCTCCGAGAAGGAGGCGTAGCAAGAGAAGACTCAGACGATGAATTAGGACTCGAAGACCACCCCTGGGAATGGATCTACTCCGACTCACCAGCCAAAAATCCACAGAACGGCCCACAAATATTGGGAGCCCGCATGGGCGACTTTCAATGCATGGTTGGCGATTGTGTTCTCTTAAAGGCCGAAGGCAATGGAGAAGCGTGGATTGGCTTGATCTGCAATTTCGAAGAGGATGAAGAGGAGGATGAGAAAGTGGCGAATTTCATGTGGTTTTCTACCGAGAGGGAGATACGGAATAAGCAGAAGAAACGAACGGATGCCCTTCCGAACGAGCTCTACATAACCCCGTCTTGGGACATCAATCCGTTGAGTTCGATCAATGGCAGGGCTAAGATAGTCTCTGCGGAAACGTTTCAGTCCCTGTACCCTTCTGGGCGAGTCCCCCGTTCATCGAAAGATTATGGTAAGATTTTCATTTGTCGAAGGGGTTGCAATACTCGCACAGCTACCTACACCGACACATTCAATTGGGACGAAATCTATCGATCCGCAAACGACATCGACCCTCTGATCGAGCGTATAAAAAGCCAAACGAAAGCCACCAGGAAGCGGAAGCGAGGCGACCATACCGATGATGTGCTTGGAGATGCAGAGATCGAATTCGACCCCCTCGCCGAACCATCCTCGCCCAAGACCCCCAGTAAGAAGCAAAAGTTCTCCCATGCCTCCACGCCGACTTCGAAAGTAAAGCGCACGCCCCAAAAGTTCCTCACCCCAACTCACAAGCGTATCGTGATCAAGAAGCCCTTAACCTTCACCCCCCTTCATACCCGAGTCCTGTCCCCAACGCATACAACGTCCCCATTCCAGCTCGCTCGCTCCAATCTGCACGTGTCGTCCGTCCCTCTCACTCTTCCCTGCCGCACCTCCGAGTTCACCACAGTCTATACCCATCTCGAAGCCGCCATCACTTCCGGCACAGGCGCTTGCATATACATATCCGGGGTGCCGGGTACTGGGAAAACCGCCACAGTCCGGGAGGTAGTCAGCCAATTGAACGCAAGCGTACAAGCCGAAGAACTCGACGACTTCATCTTTGTCGAAATCAACGGCATGAAAGTCACCGATCCCCATCAGTCATACTCACTACTATGGGAAGCCCTCAAAGGTGACCGAGTTTCTCCCTCTCACGCCTTGGGACTGCTAGAGCGCGAATTCGACCATCCAAGTCCGAGGCGAGTACCGTGCGTAGTCCTAATGGACGAATTGGACCAACTAGTCACCAAGAACCAATCCGTCATGTACAATTTCTTCAACTGGCCCGGCCTCCGTCACAGTCGTCTCATCGTCCTCGCCGTAGCCAACACCATGGACCTACCTGAGCGAACGCTGAGCAACAAAATCAGCAGCAGACTCGGCCTGACCCGCATCCTCTTCCCAGGCTACACGCACGAACAACTCCAAGAGATAATCCGCTCCCGCCTCTCGCTCGTCCCGGAAAATATCGTCGATCCAGACGCCATTCAGTTCGCCAGCCGAAAAGTAGCAGCTGTGAGCGGTGATGCACGACGCGCTCTCGACATCTGTAGACGAGCCGTTGAACTTGCCGAGGCCGAAAGCCTCGCAGCCGAGAACCCACTGCTGGCTACGCCAAGCAAAACCGCTCGCAGAAAGGAGAAGGCCGCTCTTGAGAATGGAGACGTTACGAAAGCGAAATCGACGGTCGGTAAAGTGACGATAGCGACGATAAAGCATGCGATCAACGAAGCTACCTCCAGTCCTTTACAACAGTATCTGAAATCTTTGCCGCTGGCTGCGAAAGTTTTCCTGGCCGCGCTGCTAGCTCGCACCAGGCGCAGTGGAGTCAACGAATGCATACTCAGCGATGTCATTGAAGACGCTAAAAGGCTAGCGTTGATGACAGCTGATAATCCGCAGATCCATGATTATCTATTGACGACCCCTACTGCAAGCATGGGGGCGGAAGGGAGCTCTAGCGTAGTGAATAAGAAGGTTGGTAAAGCAACAGCAGCACCCAGGGTATTAGCTATGGGCCTTGCTGCAGCCGAATTGGCAGAAGCAGGTGTGATAGGTCTTGAGGGTGGTAGGAGGGGAGAGCGGGTTGGCAAGGTCAGATTGGGGGTTGGCGATGAGGAAATCAAGCTGGCGCTTCGATATGACAAGGAGGTAGGAGGACTTGGATTTGGATCCTGAATGAGTGGTAATGATCGGATTGGATATTGTCTGTTCATTAGCGGAGTGTTATGATACTCCCAAACGTTAAACAAGCCCGGATATCTCAACGGGCTGTACCATGAATTCTGTAAAGTTGTACTCTCGATGCTGGAGCTAGAATTTTTGCCGTCCAAGTGTAGGTTTCCAATCCAACGGATGCGTCTCCGGCGTCGCTTCGTCATTCTGCTTCCAGATTTTGATTGTCTTGTCCGCTTCTCCACAGATCAACCTGAGTCCCGTCTTATCGAACGTGCTCGCAAAGATCCCACTCTCCGCATCCAACGACCCTGGCTGCGAAGTGGTATCCAGGCTCTGATACCGATGTCCCGTCTTCCAATCCCAAAAGGAAATCGAACCATTGTCACCGCCGGAGAAGAGCACATTATCTTCATTCACGCTAAGGGTGTTGATGATGGCATTCTGGCCTTCGAAATTTTGCATGAAGGCGCCTTCAGGACATTTCCATTGCTTTATGGTGTTTGTGCTGCCGCTGGCGAATGTCCACTCGATGGGATGCTGCGCAAGAGCCCGCACGCCTTTCTTGTGATGTGTCAGCACGCCCATCGTTTTGCCGGCTGTCAGATCCCAGAGGCGAACGGTAGCGTCAAGTGACGAGGTGATGATTTGCGGCTCAGCGCCGGCTTGGCAAGTGAGATCCGAGACTGTTTGTCTGTGTCCACTAAGAACGTGGATGTTGCTTCGTGTACGCATATCCCATACTCGCGCCACACCATCGCGGCCTCCGGTGACGAGGACGTCGAGAGTGGGGTGGAGAGCGAGGGTGTAGACGCCGCTGAGATGGCCATGATAGTGCCGTATCACTTTGTTAGTCTCTAAATCCCAGCATTTGACCATCTTGTCTTCGCCGCAGGAGAAGAGATAGGGGTGTCGAGGCGAGACAGCAAGGCCTCGGACTGTAGAGATATGTCCCGTCAAGGTCAATCGTAGAGATCCAGTCGCAAGATCCCAGATCTTGATCGTTCGATCGCCGGCTCCGCTGGCAAACCATTGATTGTTAGGCTCCACTGCCAAAGCTCGTACCCAACCTAAATGACCAGATATAACCCGCATGAGCTCCCACGGAGCGTGCCAGTCAGGCTTCGGTTGCTGTATATTTTCCCTCCTCACTAAGCTTGACGACGGTAGGTTTCGCTGTGGTGTAGCTCCATTGGCATTCGGCGCAGATCCAGCTCCAACCGCACGTAATGCCAAAGCTGTCGAGCTTCCTCCGCTGGTCGCTATCTTGGCAGGGATACCCTCAATCATCTTTGCTGTTGCGGAATCCGACCCTTCTTGCTTCTGCTTTTTCCGTTGTCCCGCCGCAGCAGTAGTCTTTTGTTTTGCGGCGAGCGCAGGAGGAAGTTCGCGGACGTCATCATACTCGCTCCGTATCCGTGAGGAGAGACCAGCTCGTTCAGCGAGGTAGATCGGATTTTCGGCAGGCTTGTCGCTGTAGAACGGTACTGGTGATGTGTAGTCGGATCCGAAGAGATCCCTAGTTCTTTTAGCTGAAGATCTGGCAAGTGCGTCGACTGCTGGCGATGTCGCTGCCATTACTCTAAAGTGCGCCTGTACGAAGAGGGAAACGGGGAAGAGCAATGATCCAGGCTCGTGTGAAGATAGTTCTACAGCTAGCGTAGAGTATTCTAATTATATGGTAAATCTACACACTAGACTGCTCTCGTCAACTCATCACCAATATTCTCCATCTTAGATCTCACCTCATATTGACTTTCCGGATACAAAACGCTCACTGCCACTCATATCTTGTTATGGATCCCGAACAGCAATCCAAATTCGCCATACACGCCGCAGCGCGAGAGGGTAGAAGTAGGCTGTGTCACTTCACTTGATCTGAAGCTCACAAGTACTGATCTTTAATCAGCCGCAGCCGTAGAGTCTCTGATCAACGTAAGTCGAGCACAGAAACAAACCTGTAGACTAGCCCTCATCGGGTTCATAGGCCAATAGCAAAATCGCAACAAAACGAGACGATGACGAGCGACTTCCAATACACTGGGCGGTTTCCTACAACCATCTACCCATAATTGAGCTTTTGATTTCGCGCAACGATTTCGATCCCGATGTTCAAGTCTGTCTTCCTTTACCAAAATAATTCACTATTCCTGAGTATATTTAGGATTCAGCGGGCTGGACACCACTAATGATCGCTTCGAGTCTCCGGGAAGGGGACGAAGTGGTGGATCTATTGCTAGGCAAGGATGCCGATGCGACTATGAAGAGTGAGCTCTCTACGACCAGGCCGTCATTGAGAGGTGCCTTTATACTAAGTATTACTCTCATATCAAGACTTTAGCGGCCAGGTATGTATCCCGATTTACCAACCCAACATATATACCCCCAAGTATTCTACAAGTAACTCAATCTACAGACCGCACTCCACTTCACCGCCTCCAAAAACAACATCGACACCGCCCGCAAACTACTATCCCACCGCGCCTCCGCTCGCGTCAAAGACAAGCGTGGACAACTACCCCTTCATCGAGCAGCCGCTATCGGCTCGGTGCCTATGGTGAATTTGTTGCTCGAGAACAAGAGCCCGGTGAACGCTACCGATATATCGGGATTAACGGCGCTGCATCACGGTAAGTGTAATTTGTATGGGCGTTTTATGCACAATGGACAGAAGAGGCTGACCTTGTCTCAGCGATTTCGGAAGGCCATGGTGATACGGCGCTCGTATTGCTGAGGGCGGGTGCAGAGACGGATAAGAGGGATATAGATGGTAATTTAGCCATCAATTTAGCTCCGGATAAGAAGGTATGGAGAGCGTTCCGAATATCGAGGCCTATCATTGACTTGACCTTTTCCTAGATACGAGACTTTATCCTAAGTAGTGCCGAGCGCGAGGGAATAGAGATTGCAATTGCGTGAACCATGTTCTCATTCAACTTTTGCACCAAAACCATTTGACCTTCTGCCAGAGATCCTCGCTAAAATGCTAGGGATACCTTCCTTCCAAAATACCAACGAAGCCTGTACGCCACGACTACTAGAGCTACCTTACAATCGCAGAAACATTACCGCATAGTACTATCCACCAACTCCCGATACATAGTCTTCAGATCCTGGACATCAGCCTTCAGCTCCTCCACCTTCTCACTCTTCTCCCCCAGCATCTCAAGCGTGGTGAGATACCTCTCCTCTACGCCTTTCAGACTGCCTTCCAGCTCCTTCACCCTCAGTTCCCATCCCCTTTTCTCTTCGACTTCCCGCATCAAGCTCACAACCTGCTCTCTCGATTCATCTCTTTGGCTAGACAACCGATTGAGATCGTCCTTGTGAGCAGCCTTTTCTGATTCCAAGCGCCGAACGGCGGCGGACATACGCTCTACTAGCTGGACGGATGGACCGGCAGCAGCGGTAGAGACGGAGATCAGGTCGTTGATCGTACGGTCTGGAGTTGCTGGGGTGTTGACGCCAGCAAAGAAGTCGTCATCCTTGTCTATGACGGATGGTGACTCTGGGATACCGTTATTAAAAGAAGCCTGTGGAAGGGTACTCATCGAATCTTGACGAGACAAGTGTCGGTGATGAGCATGGAATTCCAGATTCTGCGTCGTATGAAGTGGCTGCGTCGACGACTTCCGGCTGACGGGTCGCTCAAGTGGTGATGTGCCAGTCCCGATGATCGCCAGACCTTGCCCCCGTCGAAGAAACGGACTATTCTTGTCCCCATTTGAGTAGTTTCGGCTGCGGTTATGTGTCACGGGTGATTCATTGCGGAAGTGTTGGTAAAGGTCTGGGGTAGAACGTGCTGTTTCTTCACGAATGCGAGCCTTCTCGTCTTCGAGCCTCTGTGCCAGACGAGTTTCCAAGCCTTCTCTCTCAGCTTTGAGGTCGTTCCTAGTGGACGTCACCTCAGCTTCGGATTTGGCAAGTCTTTCCTGAAGCGTTGCGACTTGGGCGGAACGAGATGACAGCTCATGGTCTACATCTTGTGTCCTGGATTTAACTCTTTCGAACTCTTCCTCCATCCGTCGGGACTTCATGTTCTACTACGGATTAGCTACTAAACTTGCTGGGCATTTGTGTAGGAGAGAACCTACGATCTCCCGAGCTTTTCTCCGTATCTCCGTCTCTCTTTTGGCGATTTCATCCCTTTCTTTTTCCAATGCAGTGACACGAGCCAACAAAGATCCCTCGATCCCTTGCCAATTGTCACTGGCCACAGCATATTGATTCTGAAGTGTCTCAATTTGCCGCAGAAGTTTGGCTTGCAGATCACCACCTTGCCCAGCTGAGGCTTCCTCGGCTCGAGCGCGGTAGGCCTCCAACCTAGTCTCTAGGATGCTTTGCTCTCCTTGCCGTTCTATCTCCGCGACCCGGGCTCGCTCCTTCTCCCGTTCCGCTTCCTCTCTGAGCTCCCTCAGCTGATTTAGATGCTGCTTTTCAGCAAAGTCTTTCTCCATCTTAGTACTCGACAGCTCTTCTGCAAGATCTGATGCACGTCTCCGCTCCGATTCCAAAGCTTCGGCATTAGCTTTGACTTCGGCTTCTTTTGCCGCAGAAGTTGCTTGCGAAAGCTGTATTTGAAGATCTTGAATGAGCGCATCCTTGGCATCACGCTCAGCCCTGGCCGTCTCCAAATCCTTGTCCATCCTTGATAATGACTTGATCCTCTCGGATGCCCGCTTCTCGGCGGTTTCTGCCCGCTTGGCTCTCTCTTGAGCTTCTCGGGTAGCCCTTTCGTATTTCTCCATCGTCCGCTTACAATCAGCTATGGACTTGTCATCGTCGATCCCTTTAGCACGTAGTCTTTTTATGATGCCCATGTGCTTCAGCTCCGTTTGTGATAGCTTCTGGCCTTCATCGATCAGTAACGCGATTTTCTCATCCTTTGCTGCAAGCTTGTGCTCGACACTATTTGGCTTGGCTTCCGCTGAAGCACTTCTGGCTATCTCGGCAGCCTCTCTGGTCAGATACTGTAGTTTGGATTGCATTGCGTCTATTTGTTCAAGATAGGTGTGCGTCTCCTCCTGACGCCGCAGCTCTGCGGCTTCGTGATCTAATCGCATCTGCGCTATCAGGTTCTCATATTCTTCTGGTATTTTTGAGCCTGCATCGACTGCTACGCCATTCGTTGTGGGCAAATCTTCCGCACTAGGCGTAGTTGCGCGGGTCAGCTCTAGAGATTGTCGAGTTGAGACTGACCCTCTGGAGTCTGTCGAACGACGCGCTGGGCAATGCTCCTCCTTGGATTCGTACACTGCAATGGCAGGCGGTTGTGCTGCAGCTTCCTTGTCAGGTGACGTGGCGCCTGAGACGGCATCCTTTGCATCTTTCTCAGCACTAGTACCATTGACGAAGAACGGCACCGCTGGAGCTGGTTCCTCTACGCCCGTGGCGTCCTGTCCACCCGTTGTCTCCCTCTGTACGTCTAAGCTATTTCGAGAACTTGTGGTAACTACTGCAGGGCTAGCGGTGCCAGAAGGTACATTAGATGTACCGGTCGAGATATCCCCCTTCTTAGTAAGATTCTTGTTCGCCATAGCCTTTGCTAATTTCTCATTGAGTCGATCCTGCGTTCGATTGACTGAAGCTGTTCGCGCCAGACCTGCCCGCCCAGCTGGAGGAACGGCCATTGCCTCCTTCTTCCCCGGCTGATCCTGCTTTGATCCGTCTCTTGCATCTGACGCCTTCTTTGCCGTCTCTTCGTCTGCCAAAAGGGTGTCCAGCCTTGACTCCAGCCCCGATAGGAGGGAGCCCCATTTCGAAGACATCAGGAGTAGCTAAGAAGATCCTCCAATGAGCTCTTCTTCATAAACATACTGTATCAGAGCCCTGGTTATGGTGAATCCAGAGGCGTCCGATCTCCGAGCCTCTTGACCACGACGAGGCTAGGGCGACTGGCAAGGTGGCAAGGCGTGTCAAGGCGTTAACAGCATCTTAAAGGCACCTGATGACGGTGAAGCGTACATATGGCGTCGGCGATACACAATTACAAAGTACAATTCGGCGATTACGTGGAGGTCGGGCTCTTTCTGTTTCAGGATTGTTTGAAATGTTGAACGTTTGCTCAGCACCGTCAGCTCCCTTGACCGGCGAAAACGGATGCCAAGGCCGAGGAATTTAGGGTGTGCATGACTGCGAATGGAGTGATGCAGGTAATTAGAGGTTAGAGGATCAAGTCAACAGTGGTTGGAGTACCAAGCAATAGTTCATAACTCGGGAAATATCCCACAGCTTTGGCACGAGGTTTCATTCGTGCGGTCTCAGTGCCAAGCCTTCACAGGAGTCTTGCACACGCTAAATCCTGAGCTCAACTCGGACATCCTTTGAATTCCTACATCCTCAGGTGTCTAAATTGGGGCACCCATCATCTACCGCAGCCATCCGACATGGCCATCGCTGTAAGTGCCCATCATCGCAAACAACGCCAGAGCCCTAACGCGTTACCCCAGGCAATCGGCCAACTATGCTCAACAGCAAGCATGACCCACAACCTCGCCCAATGCCAAACCCTCGTCCGGAAAGCCGTCGCCGCAGGCGCAAAGGTTCGTTCACCGCTCACCCACCCCCCCTCCGTCATCACAAACCCACTCACCCTCTCAGCCCCCCTAGGTCCTCTTCCTCCCGGAAGCCAGCGACTACGTCGCCTCCTCCCCCTCCGAAACCCTCTCCCTAGTCCTTCCCACATCTCAAAGTCCCTTCGTAAAAGGCCTGCAGCAAGCAGCTTCGACCGCCCATCTCGCAATCAACGTCGGTATTCATGAGCCGGCACCAGGAGGAAAGAAGGTCAAAAATACGTTGATATGGATTGACGAAGCGGGGGAGATAAGGCAGCGGTATCAGAAACTGCATTTGTTCGATGTCGAGATCGAGCACGGACCGGTGTTGAAGGAGAGTGACAGCGTTGAAGCTGGAAAAATCATTCTGCATCCCTTCCCGACATCGGTGGGCAATGTGGGCCTGATGATCTGTTTCGATCTCCGCTTCCCGGCCTTGCCTGCCCGGTTGAGGGATTTAGGGGCGCAGGTTCTGACATATCCGTCTGCGTTTACGGTGGCGACGGGGAAGGTGCATTGGGAGGTGCTGTTGAGGGCGAGGGCGATTGAGGCGCAGGCGTATGTTGTGGCGGCGGCGCAGGTGGGGAGGCATAATGGGAAGAGGGTCAGTTATGGGCATGGGATGATTGTGGATCCGTGGGGGAAGATCGTGGTTGAGTTGGGTGGGGTGGAGGAATGGGATGCTGCTGGTGGGGGTGGTGGGGAGCCTGTTATTGGGGTTGGCGAGGTGGATCTGGAGGGGTTGGAGAAGGTGAGGAGGGAGATGCCGTTGCGTCCGAGGAGGGATGTCGTGGATGTCGTGGAACGGTAGGGTGAAGCTGTCTTGTGGAGGTTATGAATGATGAATTGGAGGATAATGCAGGTTTCGCTATCTAGATTCTGGACGTGGAAAATTTATTGCAAATCACAAAGACGTGCGAAGCGACGAAGAGGCGATGTTGAAACAAGCAAGCGGGACCATCAAAACAGGACAACACTTGCGACGCAGTACAAACCCTCAAACCAAAAAAACTCGTGCATCTCATTCACCATCCAAACATAAATCATCCCCCCTCCCCTCCCATCCATCCCATCACGTAAACATCCACGACCTCGACGGCGACCTCTTCCTCCCCGGCGACTTCTTCCGCACCAACAACAGATTATCCCGCTCTTTCTTCAACTCCAGCGTCGTATCCGTCAACTGCTTCCGCTCGCGATGCTTGCGCGTGTGTTCGAACAGGATGGTCTGGTCGTGTTCGGGGATCCAGCGCTTAATGATGATGTAGTTGGAGTCGCGCTGTGGGGGGTGTGTGTTAGTTTTTCCTTTTCTTGGATGGGGGCTTGTGAGGCAAGGTAAGGTAAGGTGAGAAGGAAAGGAATTGGGGGACTCACCTCGTCCCATTCCCATGGTAGCTCGTACTCGTCTAGCGTGTCGGGACTTAGATGTTTGCGATGCACCTTGATGTACGTCGGTCTCGAGAGGTCCATTATCTTTTTCTGTTTGCCGTGGCCGCCGTGCTCCTTGTCCTTTTCTCCCTTTAGGATCTTCGCGATATCTTCCTCCTCATAGCCGAATTTTGCAAGATCCTTCTTCACCCTCTTCTGGTAATCCTCATCGGCCTCTTTCTTTTCCTTATCCTTTTTGGCCTTCTCCTCTAGCATTTTGATATTGTACTCCTCGATCGCTTTCTTCTTCAGCTCATCCTCCTCCTTCTTCTTCTTCGCCTTTTTCGCTTCCTTGAGGATCATTTCCTCTTCGAATCTTTGACGTGCTTCCTCCTCTTTCTCTTTCCTTTCCAACTCCTCCAGCTTCTTCATCCTCCTTTCATACTCCGGATCATGGGCCGGGCTCGGATCACGGCTTGGACTCCTGCGGCGCCTGCTGCGTTGCCTGCTGTGTCTCCTGTGACGGCCTGGACTGTGGGCAGGTTCGTCGAAGCTATCGTCGGAATAGTCATCGTAGTGGTAGTCGTGGCCGTGAGAGCTGTGCCGGTGATGGCGGTGCGGGCTGGGCTGGGGAGAATGCGCATCGAATTCGTTGTTGATGACGATTTGTGCTGGACGACGGGGGTCTGATACCGAGGCGGAGCGGTGTACACGTCCTACACCAGCGGGACCCGCAGGTGCGAGGAGGCCGTGATCTTGATAGTACAGTGGCTGCTGACGGTATTCCGAGCTCAGCCTCCCTCGATCACGGCCTGGGCGGTTATAATGCCCATTGAGAATGACTGGGTCAACCACGCCATAAGGCCATTCCATCGTGGTTGCTGGTGCAGGTGTGGTTATGTCGAACTGTCAAAGACGCTGAGATGAATGTACTAGTGATAGAACTATGTCGCAAAGAACCGAATGGAATAGAGAATTCAATAGATTATATAAGCATCCCAGAGGAGCGGTCAACAAGTCTTTGATGCCGCCTACCTCAGCATTCTTTATGTTGTCACTGCATTGCAGCGGATATGAGGTGGGGTCCAGCCCCACTGTGCGTTGGGGGCTGCATCCAAACTGGGGGCTATCCCGATCTTTGCCACACGCCAGCTGCCCTACCATGCAACCTAGAGCTCGACTAATGCAGGTTGACCTTAAGGGCCTTTGTAGGGCAGGCTCGCGTGAAGGTCCAAATCAAAGCCCGGGCTGGGGGCTATTCGGTTAAAAGGCCGCCAAGGTATAAGTACTGCGTCCCCTGCTCCTCCGGCTTCATTAGGGCAAACCTTTGGCAAACAGAGTTGCAGCAGGCATTCACTTCACTACCGTCTCCAAGCATTTGCATGGCTGCCTAGCTGTACCAAGGCGATGTGGCACGAATGTTGCTTCGCCGTCGTCCATGCAGGACCGCGTCACGTTCTGCAGCCATTGCGCGACATTCACAAATGGGTAGAATATTCTAGCAGCGCCCCATAGGATTTCGTGAAGATTTAATCTCTTCTAGCGCGGTCATCTTTCTCAGCTCTTTCGGGATGAAAGCGATCCAATCACCGGTGGCTCTTAGCGATGCAGAGTTGGTATCAAGTCAGTACCAACATCTTGACAGTGCTCACGTTGGACTCCATGATTGAAACAACTTGAAGAAGCTGAACGTGGCCGACTATCCATACATCGCAAGCAGGCCTCGCAACCATTACTACCGTTGTCCTCCTAAATCTCACTCACTTCTCACTTTGAGAACACTCTCGTTGATCGCTTCCAATGTCTGAAGACTCTATGTGCAGCGGGCTCATGTTGGAATACTTGCACGCCTGCAACCTCGCAATGAATCACACATGGATGACTCACCAGACTCTATGTACACGGCTTCTTTCACTCATTTCGAATATCCGTCCTGTACACTCGGTCTATTCCCTATAGCAAGTGGATGGTAATACCCAACAACTAATGTGCTGATCGTACACCATAAAATCGAGGTGATCCTGGTTTGATCTCCTAATCGTCGGCACTCTGCCAACTTATCTCATTATTACAAAAGAGCAACCATGTCAAAATCACCGTCTAAGGGCGAGGATTCTTCCGGAATGCAGGACAGCCGCATGGACTCATCTAGTGAAATCGATGTTCGCATAAAGCGTTCCAGCACCTTTGGTACCGATTCTGAAAATCATGCGGCTGAGCAGGGACGCCTGCCCGAAGATGAACTGGGACAAGATGAGCACGAGCAAACGGAATCCAGTAGTAAAGTGCTGTCAGCCAAAGCACCTCTCAAAGCGTTCAGTGAGGAGGAGCTTGTGGAATTAGAGATCCTGCGTGATCAAGAGATTGATGCAATGTTTGATCAAGGCTTACTCCCACAAAAAGACCGATGGAATGAGGGGCACCGAAACGGCTTCTGCTTCAAGTACCCCGAGATGACGTTAGAGATCACCACAGGTGACGGATATCCTGTGAAACCTTTAACCCATTTGATCACGAATATTAGTCTTCCTCGGGTCGTCGTCGATCAATTGAGAGCTGTACTGCGGGAAAGTCTTACGACTGATAGCCAGGCAAACACGCTGGGGAGATGGCAGGAGCGAGAATCGAACGATTGTGGCTGCTTTGAATTCGAGATGGCCGCTCTACATATCGTTGCCAAGTCTGATGCACATCTGAAGCGTTTCAGATCAGACCCAACCTATTGGAGGGTTCAGACAACTACTCTTCGTACAACGGATCATACTATGTCTTTTGAGAGAAGGGTTATCATGGATGAGATGTATGGTATTCCTAATGTTCTCCCGAACCCCGACGATCCGGCAGACACTTATGACCCATTTGATCCGGACTACTTGAGGAAAGTGACCGATTTAACAGACGAACATATGCTGGACGTGGCAGATGTCAAACATCATAATGAGATCAAGGATAGTATGTGGGGCGTTGACCCAGCAAGCATCCAAGGACATGAGCTAGCGAACACTATCTTGGGTAAGACGCCTGAAGAGGTATGTGCCGTGATTCCAGATTTCTTTCGGATCCTGCATATCGAAAGCGTCGTCCGAAGTGATCGAGTGGCCAGGTTTCGCGCACGCCAATCTCGGATTCGGAAAGACTTGGAAAAGCTGCCATTGAACATCTTGAGGGGGAGTTTGAAGCGAGAAACTCGGATGGAGCTGGGCAAGCGAACCAACGAACAAGATACACTGGTGAAAACCCTCGTCACACCAGATCTGACTTTCCACTGCACCAGAGAGGATCTGATTCCCTCGATAGTTCGGCAGGGTTTCCTGATGCCAGACTTGGACAAAGACATTCGCTGCGGAGCTACGTATGGTCTGCTTAGCGCCCAGCTCTACCACGATGGTCCCAATTGCTGACAGATTTCGAAATAGGCCAAGGCATCTATAGCTCGCCCGATCCCCTCTTTTCACTAATGTATACCGGCTTTCGTTTCGAGCCAACCAAATTCAATGAATTCGCCGGGCAAAAACTGATCGCTTGTGCTACAATTACAGGTATAGCCAGGTACATGACTCGTGAAGACAACTGGCGGCAGCACAACAAACCATTTCCTGGGTCTCATTGCCATGTCGCTAACAGCCTTCTAGAGTACGTTGTCTTTGACGAAGCCCAGATAATCCCATGCTATGTCGTACATCTGGATCTGGGTCGTGACGCGGCCCGGTACATTGCTAATCTCTCCAAGGATCCTGTTCGTTACATCAGTCATTATCGCGAGCAGCAGCGCAAGCAGAACCATGCCAAGAAAATACTCCGTCAGGTGAACCTTGCTCCAGGGGATCTACAGCGACAGAAGCAGGCTTTGTTGTCAAAGGCGCAGAAGTACTTTCCTTACGGTTACGGCGCCGCTAGCGGATCGAAGTTTGTGGTCGAAGAAGTCGGAGAGGTATCGGAGGACGAGGAAGAGTATGGCGCGTACCAAAAAGACCGGCTGGATGATGAGGGGCGGTCCGCGAATGATATCTGGACCACGGACGATCATACGACGTTTGCCTTGGATAGCGATGGGAACTTTAGTGATGAAGACACAGATTCCGCTGAGGATGGGAAGGATGCTGGTGGAGAGGATGGGGGAGAGGAGAAGGGCGAATGGGAGTATACGATGGGTCCTGAGGGGAGGACGCAGTTCGATGAGTTCTACGAGGCTAGAAAGGCAAAGGTCAAGAAGCGCGGACGTTCATCCGGAGGAGGTTCTTGATTTGTTCCCCCGTGAGATTAGCTAGCGATTATCCTAGTGCCGCATCGGTTCCATCGCTAACGTAATCTAATCCATTAGATATGTTGATCTAGCAGCTATGTAGTACTCCGAACACGAAACCCCGACTATTCAAAACCATAAGCTATCACATCTTTCCAACAATATATACACCTATACATACCCCTCAAGCTACCTACCGTCTCTTCTACGAACTAACCAACCAACCAACACCAAGCGACGTAGCATAGATCGAAACGAGCCATCACTCTCAACCAAGCCCCCCATGACTAGACTCCCCAGTCCCAACCTCTCCAATCCCCATCCTATGACCAAATCCCAACCGCAAGAACAGCTACATCTCACACCAATACATAGGTATCTATCCGCTCTTGAGATATGATACACCATGGCCGTAGATATCACCCCATCGCATAGCTGCTCTAAGTGGATAGATGTATGAGTGTGAGTGAGGTGATGGTTGGATGATTTTTAGTGGTGCGTCGTTTTTGGGATGGGGGCTAGGTGGGGTTAGGTGGGGTAGGAGGGAGAGGGATGGGATGAACTGGAGATGGTTCCAATGACAACAGCGAGAGGAGATGAGATGGACATGCCGACGAGCGGGGACTGAACTGAGCTAAGGTTTTCAATGAATGTCTGTGCGAACAGGTTGCAAAAGGTGTGTAAGCTTGGTACTTTTTCGGATCTTATCTGTAGAGGCGGTTTGGAGGTGGAGATGGAGATGGATTGTCTCGTTATGTTTTGTTTTGTTTTGGTGGATGTGGTATAAGGCTTGGATAGTGATTGATAGGATATGGATCGTGCTGGAGGTGTGAAGGATGTTGTCGTTTTGTTTCATGTTTGAGGGGTGAAGGCTGATTTATTTGCTAGGAAGTTGAGGGTGTTGGGTGGTTGATTGGTTGATTATGATGATATTCCTAGGCTGATGAGGCGCAGTAGACAAGCCGTTCGTGCTGTATTATTTGCTTAGGCGCTAGGATGTGGGAAATTTAGAAACGGGTGGATGTCTTTTTGTGTGTGAAAGCGATACTTTTTTTCGTGCTTATTGGTTTGTTGTTTCCCTTCAGCTGCTCTGTAGCTGGCCGAATCTCGGCTGTTTTACGGCCATAAAGTGAGTTCCACCCCGATGCACTGAAGCAATTTTAAGTCGTTAGAGTCCTTGCCATAGTCCCATCCGAGGGGTGTACGTTTTCAGGAATATATTAGCATGATTAATGATCACTGTCATGCCTTATATACACAAAATATAGGCGCCGGGATTTACGTCGAAGCAAGGCGAGGTGACGGAGTGGACAATAGCCAAGGGTCATATGAGGCGGATTCTGAAGGCAGTGATGTAAGTTTTGTCGCAGTCGAAAGCTCTTGAATGTAGGAAGGCGGGTTGGGTATCTGTCTGCAATCCTGCGAAACCACTATTTGTATTGATCAGTACTGTACTCTGTTCCGTAGGGAAAAGACTCACAGGCGATGTAAAGCTGTAGACTTGTCGGGTTTCTGACGGTGTCCAAGACCGTCTGAGAACCCAAACGTACACAGTCATTCCAATCCAGCTTTTCACGTGGATCGGAGTAGCTGTTTAGTGCGTTTTCGCCAAGATAGAATCGGAGCAAATGGTATATCAATGTATAGGTTTGAAATTTTCTGTAGAAAAGATCGGGGTCTCCTTCGAACTCGTTGTTATGGACGGTAGGGCATTGCGCTTTGCTAACGTCCTTGTCCAAGGCGAAAAATGCGGGGCAAAGGAACAAATAGACGGTGCCGTCTGCATAGAAAGCCGGAATGGGAGTCCCTCCCAGAGCGCTTCCCAAACACCTATCCCATGGGTCGTATCCAAGATCCAGCTTCCTATGTATTTGCGCTGAATCTGGGGATACACAAGAGAGACGAGGGCCTTTCGGTGTGTCAGTTCCAGGTTTGAGACCTGCCTTGACTTTACCATAATAGATTCCCCCAAGGATCGCCTCTACAGTGCTCTTGGCGAGATTGCTTTTGAACATTGACTTGAACCCATGCTTGCTGTCTGTTCCAAGTATGGCGTCAATGAGGGGTTTCAGCAAAAGACTTCTTGATTCGCGAAAGAGGTCATTGATGTTACCATGGTCGTAACCACAATTCTCGGTGATGATATTTAAGCTTTGGACAGTTGTCACATTCGTTGATGAAGTACTTGAGAGGAGAGCCGCATTAGGGGAGGACAGATTTGGATCCATATCTGATGTTATCAGTACGAATCAAACGTCTTTTGTAAAAGGTTAGGTCTATACCTGGACTCGAAGGCAGGGAAAGTGCAGTACAGCTTGCTGCTAAGACAACAAAGGCAGCAAATATGATCATTTTGAGGAGGGATCGCGAGCAAGAAAGCGCGGCAGACTCGAGTGCAGAGCAGCTATCGTGACGATTGTATACCGGATAAGTAGTCAATTGTGCTCTTCAGCATGTTGCATATTCTATACTGAGAAAGCCAAAAAAAAAAGGAATAATGATCGTCGGAATGCAGAGCGTCGCAGACTCAGGTAAAAAGCAGCGCGCATTGAGCCTACCTATCGCATGTATCTCGCATGTATCTCGTTAGGATGCCGTGAAATCGTGCTGAAGCGCCTCAAGCGCATCGCACTATGTCATTCTTTGAGTTGTAAAGATTTCCCGTCTTCCAGTCTGACAGGCCACTGATCAGATCTCTGATGGCTCTGTACTCGTCTCTAAGCTGGGTTCCGCAACGGTCAGGTATGCGTAGTTCTGATGTCTGAATTGACACGGAGCCTTCAATGCCGCCCAATGGTAACATTGTACGATGGCATCTCTCCTCAGAAGGAGGTCTCGACCCAATATTCGTCAGAAGATACTTGTCCAGTCTAGGTTGGTCGCAGATATCTCAATATGTGCCCTGCATAAAGTACTCCCAGGGCCTTAAAGGACCTAAGCCATTGGGGCATGGAGCTAGCCAGGCGCTTAGCTAGTAGGTAGGTAAGCACGTAAGTTACTTTACCTTAGGGACTAGGGTCCCTAGAGCGGGTAGCCTAAACTCACCTCTAAACTCTATTGGTGCGGGGAGGGCACCGGGGTAGTCCAGACTGAAGCTACGCACTATGTATGTTGTAAACCCAATCTTAACGCCGTTACCCCCATTACCCCCGTGCTCTACCAAGACCCCAAAGTTCAATCCATTCCACCGTCGGCATTCCTCTTAGCACCAATGGCACAACCAGGCATGTCATGTATCAACGTCTCCTGCTCTTCCACCGTCTTCAACGTCTCTCAACTTCCCTCTATTTACTTCGTCTGAAATCGATCATCACTTCGAAAAGCTCTACCCTGCATAGGACGACTGTCATCAAAATAGAGTCATACGAGGCCTGCATTGTTACGAGATCATGGCCTCTACAGGTTTATATCGGCCAGGTGCTGCTCAAGCGCGCTCAGTGGACAGACCCGAGAAATGTGACGAGACACCAATGGCGCGTGGTTTCGGCGATGGAGAGATGCCTTACTCACCGGGCGACGACGATTCGCTAAAGCCCAGGATCGACAGCACGCATCGCAAATTGAAGCCGAGGCATATACAATTGATTGGCATCGGAGGGTTCGTGAAGACTAATTTGCCGATACTGAGGATACTTGGGGCTGAATCCTATGGTGTGATATAGGACTATCGGCACTGCACTCTTTGTGCAGATTGGTGAGTATGCTGCTACATCTTCAGGCCCTCACAACGCTGACAAGCTTTCTGGGAAACAGGCCATGGCCTCATCGAGGGAGGCCCTGCATCATTGTTCATGGCTTTTACCATATGGTAGGTACTCTTTATGATGCTGTTGGATGGGGAAGTTCCTCCACATCTAGTCATGGTATCAGAGAGAGCGTTACAACGACCGTGGCTTATGATGTTTGAATTAGGTGCTCGTTCATACTTGCCGTCACAGTCTGTAGGGTTGTCCTTTTCTTTGTGCTTGTTCTGTCTCGATCTCTGCTTCGTTCACACGAAGTCAACTTCATGGAGAATCGTCGAGGAGCACCACATTTTCGCTCCCATGGTTGTACTTTTTCTCCTGGGACAATTAGGAGGCTTGAACTTTGAAAGATCCAAGTCATCAACATCGATGGCTGCTCCCCCGGGAACGGCAACACTCAATCGTAAGTATCATGGTTGCTATCACTCCGCTGCCATCACATGAAGCTGACTTGGCTGCAGACCAACCTGCCGCGGCTGCTCCCCCGGGAGTAGCAACAGTGCCGGAGCTGCAGTGGTGTCCACTCTGTACAGAAAGCGTTCAGAACTTAGTTCATTGCTCCGGGTGCAAGGCAGGGTCGTGCCTGCCATGCCTGAAGCAGTGGCTGAGTTGCGACATATCGAAGGTATGCCCATTCTGCCGTCTGGAATCTGTCGAGTTGGACGAAGCCTGGGCACAGCCTGAAATAGACGCGGTCCTCGCCGGGCCAAGGGAGCATTCATTGCTCCAGGTGCAAGGCAGGGTCGTGCCTGCCATGCCTGAAGCAGTGGCTGAGTTGCGACATATCGAAGGTATGCCCATTCTGCCGTCTGGAATCTGTCGAGTTGGACGAAGCATGGGCACAACCTCAGATAGACGCGGTGCTAGCTGGACCAAGGGAGCACTGGGAATACGAATTCCCCCGAGTATGGCCGAGTGATCCATACGAAGACGAAGACGAAGATGAAGCAATGACCGTTGCCTTACAACAGAATCAGCGGAGGGAAGTCCCTCGCCCGTTGGAGCGAGTGAGACCGGCTCGGATTGCTGCCAATGACCCATTGTAAGTGACACATACTACGAGACTATGAGCGACTAGAGACTTACACCATGATCTAGATACTGGTGATGATGAGACATCTATACATTCAGGCAACAAATTTGCTCATATGCTTAAAGAAGTAGTTCACAGTGATGTTGATGTTCGTGAATCTCAGCCCCCATACGCGTATGCTTGATAGAGACCATGGCATGGGAGCGCACTGAGCAATGATGAGTTCATGTAAGCCCAAGGACACCGTCGTCCAGACTGGACTCCTGCGAGCCACCAACGAGATATATAGACAAGAATATCATGCTAAATGCGATTGTACCTGACCAACAGCCGAGTCAAATACGCGCTTGCCCGTCTTGTCGTGCACCAGACCGATCCACATAAACGACATCAACAGATCCCGCATCTCACTCCAAGAATCAACCTTACATGTGCGCATTGTCTCGCGCAACAAAGGATTAAACCAGGCATCGTCGGAGCCATCGAACACCGAGACAGCACCAGTCATCAAAAGCCATAGGACCAGCTGCGGAGAGAGGTGTGAGGATGTCGCAGTCAGCGTGGCAAAGGAGCCCCTGAAAACAGAGGCGAGGAGGGAATAAGACACTCCTAGATGTTGCCACTGGAGGAAAACACTGCACGAGAAGCAGAGAAGGCCGAGGCAAATCGTCTCGTCGCTGGAGGAAACCTCGAAGTGCATGTCGAGAAGGCGATACATGACAGAGGCCATGGTGTCGAGAAAGGTTCCTACGGTTATGCGCTGTTTCGAATCGGCGGCGAAGTTGACGACTGAGCAGAAGTCCGACAGAACCATCCAAGCTGGGGCCAGCTGGGCGTCCATTCCAATGTCATGAGCGAACGTGGCCGAGTCTGCGCGTCGAGAGCCTTTTGTGGCAGGATCAGGCTTCCTCGTCTCGAGGAACAAAGTCAAGGCAGGGTACGGCAAGGGGGGCTCAGATGATGAAGCGCTGTTGAAGAATATAGGCTTTGCGCCACTGTGCACTGCTATACCTAGATCACATCTGCTCATTCTTCAGCCTGTATCAGCCATGTTAGAAGCGACGAAGTTCCTACCTAAGTATCTCGACCAGAAGCTTTTCATTGTCTTTAAATGTGCTCAGGCCTCCTCTGAGGTTGGCGATCTTGCGTATGCCCTCCATGTGATTCGTGGCAGACCTCAAGTCGCCCGTCCAGAACGCTTGGCCGGTAAAACACAGGACGACGGACACGGTATTGTTAGAAAGCCGGGCATGGTCATTGCCATATAAGAGCCTCTCGCGAAGCAGGCTTAGCGCTTTGTGATGGTGATGCAATGTGCGCTGACTTGGACGGGAAGATCTCCGAGGCAGGATCACATCGAAATAATACAGTGATGTGAAGATATTGGCGTGGAGATAGACGGGATCGACTGCTAAAGGCGCAATCCAGTTTTCGGCCCTCTTCTCAAAGAACATGCAAGTCTCCAAGGGGAAGAGAAGCTGCTTGGCGATGGAAGAGACTGGGTGCCGGGTATCAGTTATCAGTTGAGTGGTCTCGACTACTGTAAGATGAATGACATGGAACTACTACGTACTAGTAGGTACTCACACTGCAGAACAACGTCGACCGTAGCGGGCTGCACAGAGTCGGCAAAACATACTGCCGAAGCAACCGAGCCGAACTGGCGGGGAATCGTTGCCGGTGATCGGGGGGTGGGGTGGGTAGAAGATGATGAAGTCCGTGGTAGAGAAGACTCGGAAACAGGGGTGGGGTGGGTAGTAGAAGAAGATGAAGGCCGTGATAGAGAAGACCCATCACGGCCTCTAGTTCTATCGGGACTCGATGTGTCCGAGCAGCTGGATGACGATGATAAGACGTCTTGTCTGCCCCTTCGAGGGGGCCGTATCTTGCCCAGGTTCTTACCCTTCATAACATGGCTGCGGATGAGCTTACGATCCTCTGGATTAAACTCTTCCACACCGGTCTTCACCATGAAATGCAGTTCTGCCACGCGTTAGGTCCTTAGCTCGGGAATGAGAGTCCGCTCACCTGATGGCTTGTTGGGGTAAGGCATGTTGCCTTGTGATGCAATGCATGCAATGCAGTGCTTCAAAAGGTTCAAATTCCGGAATAGGTATACAATGTCTGTGGAGACAGAGGGTGGGAGGGCCGTCGATTCTGGTCCACGTCTGATATCCTACTCCACCCCCTCCATGTCTCCACTCATATTGTTTGCCATTTTGGGCTTAGCGTTTGGCGGGCGGAACACGGATGCAACGGCTATTCACTGTAGCTGGGGTAAAGTATCAGTTGTTAATACGATCTTCAAAGACAGGGAAGTTGATTGGTCAGCAAAGCAAAGACATGACTGTGGCTTCATGACTAACAATTAGACCCCCGGATACCGTAGTACTAGTAAATCTAGGACCCACCGATATTGTTTTCCGTTTATGGAATAGCCCATCTCCACGTCACGTACTTTCCGTTTTGGGCTCACTTCCTTCCTTACCTAGACACACAATTCCAATTTCTGCGCAGTTCATACCGAGAGGGAAGACTGAACCTCAAAGCACATAACAATCAAGGGCCCACCCAATGTCTCACTTTCTACCTTTCACCCTTCACCTTTCGAACCTGAAAGCTTCCCTTCACCCCCAACACATACCCCACCCATTAACGTATCGAAATCATCACCATGGTCGGCTCTAAGGATCTGGAGCCTTCGGATACTCCCTTCTTCCCCAATACCTTTTGGAGCAATCAGTTCATGGCTAGGGCGCAATGGCCTCCTCGAACCACCGACTTATCAGGCAAGACGGCCATCGTGACGGGAAGCAATGTCGGCCTGGGCTACGAGGCGGCGATGCAGCTCCTGGGCTTGAAACTATCACATTTAATCGTCGCGGTGCGTTCGCTCGAAAAGGGCGAGGCCGCTGCTGCTACAATGCGCAAACGATATCCCACTGCTCAGATTGAGGTGTGGCAATTGGACTTGTGCTTGTACGAGTCAGTCCAGGCCTTTGCCAAGCAAGTCGCTACCAAGCTCAAGCGCATCGATATCGTTATCCTCAACGCTGGCCGCGCTCGGTTCACTTATGGCAAATGCGACAGTACGGGTCATGAAGAGAGCTTCCAGGTCAACTATCTCTCAACCATCTTGCTAACGGTCCTCCTCCTTCCGATTCTCAAAGCCAGAGGTCCACCGAGCCAGCCTGCCCATCTGACTATTTCGAGCGCCGCGCTGACCCTCGACACCAAGTTCGTCCAGAAGGACAAGAATCCTCTCTTCCCCGCACTGGATGACCCCGCCAACTTCGACCGCAGCGACAATTACAGAGTGACAAAGCTGTTAGGTCAGATGCTCCTCTGGAACCTCGTTGATTATGTGTCCGCCAACGACGTGATTATCAACCTCGCCGATCCTGCCTTTGTACGTGGCACCAATCTTGCCCGAGACCTCGCAGACGCCAAGGTAATAAAAGCTCTGATCACCGTCTTTGGGCTCATTGCTGGACGGAGCCCGACGGTCGGCGCTTCGTGCTACGTTGACGCTGTGGTGAACAAGGGCAAGGAGTCCCATGGCTGTTTCCTCATGAGTTGGAAGGTTCATCCGTAAGTCTACACCTCTCTTATCCTCCTTTCATCCCCGGCCTTTTTCTGATGAGCTCCCCACAGATTCCCCGCCTACTTGTACACCCCGGAGGGTAAGGTGGTGATTCAGCGGGTCTGGGATGAGACGCTGGCCGAGTTTGATTTTGCCGGTGTTCGCAGTATTATCGAGTCTATGAAAGCCTAAGGGGAGCATAGAACGGGGATACCACACTTTTCTTCTTCTTTTGTGGTTTTTGCCAGGGAGGCAGAGTCGAGCTTGCGGTTGGGAGGATGGCTCATCTACGGTGTGTACAATAATGTTATGAACGCAGCCTCGGGCACGGGCCAGAAACATAAATGCAGACTGTACCTTCACCTGTCCAGGATGGGAACACGCGTGGGCTTTTGGTGAGCGGATATCACGTGTGACAAAATGATACGCTGAGGCGATCTCACCTCAGCAGTGCCGACAAGAGTCCTACCCGGGGGGTATCCATCAGCCTGGAACGAGGCTTCAGATCTGTCGTACGTACTCATCGTCGAGATGATGATGGATGCGTTTCCGACCGAGGATCGCAATCATTTGGAACAAAGTAGAATTCTCACACGCTCATAATTGAGGTGATCTCGTCACCCGCATAGATTGCATATCTCACATGTGTATTTGAGGCGTGGTTCAACACAGAACTGAAGGTACTGGTAGCGGGGGATCCTTGCAAGCATCATTAGCAAAGTCATCCCGGTCACGCTCTGGAATCGTAGATGTTTGAAAAGGGCATGTGCCAGAGCAAAGGGCTTTCGAAGAACGGTCAAAGCTGTCTATGGCGTATCGACAATAGGTCACTTGGGTTACAGACGATCATCTGGCATCGTAGTCATATGGGAGATTATGGGTGAGGCTCAGGGTGCCCCAAGACGCACCAATGCTCCAGGAGGCCTGGCAAACCCTGGAGAGATAGACGGCCGGAGATTATCGAGCGCTTGGTAGAGCGGTAGGTGTGGTGGCTCGCCACTATGCGGATATCGAATGCTATTAGCATGCACGTCGTGGGATGCTGGGCATAGGCCACCAATGCAGCCAATGCAGTCACAGCTAAGACACGAAGGCTCGGAGCAGCAGATTACGACGTAGGATCGTGGCATCGACATAGATTACTGACGTATAGGGCCACTAAAGCGACGCTCCCTTGGCAGCTGATTTTCTTGATGTTGTGTGTGGAGTGAACCTGCACCGGCTCGCTAGGGTCAAGGCTTGTGACGCAAAGTCCTAGCCTTGTGACAAAATGTGTTCACAGCTCTAGACTAGGTACGTCAGTTTGCCATGTAGACAATTGCCGTGTAAAAGTAGAGAGCTGCTGCACGAGGGCTGAAGAGAGCTCAGCTGTAATTGAAGACTAGAATAGTCGTTGAGGAAGTCTCCCAGCGAGGAAGGTAGCACGTGGCTTGGTTGCATCGGAGAATCATGACAGCTGGGCTTAGATATGATTGACCAGTAGGATTGGGAGCTGCGTGCGCCCTTGCAGCTGAGAACCAACGACCTGGGAACTCCGAAGACAACAAATTGAAGTCGAACATTCAGGACTCTAACCAGATGCAGTGCCTGCGCCGGGTTGTATTGCAGGTGGCTGCAACAGGAAGTTCTGTCATGCGCAGATTGGTACCATATTTTCGTCAAAGAGGGGATCGAGTGCCTTCGAGGTATGAGGTTACAGACAGTCAGTTGGATGGACGAAAGAGCTCCTGCTTTAAGTAGAAAGCTTGGGCCATGCGACCCACTTGTATCAACGAATCACGAGTCATAGCTTGTCAGCCTCGTATGGTGATAATCTCCGTGGTGGTAATTTGAGAGGGAGAGATAGCCTGTCGAGGCCCACTTTAATCTTCACCACTTCAAAGAGAAGATGATGGGAACGTCTAACGGTGCTGGCGCTAAATCTTGAAGAAATACTTCGATTGGGGGCCCTTCTCGCGGGATCGAAGGGGAATCCGGTCCGGAGCATTGTCAAATTCGTCGCGGGTTATTCCCTCGCCAATGAATGCTCCTACATGAGTTACCAGATGTCGCGACAGCCCCGCAAGGTTTGATAGAGCTGCAGCTTTTCATGCAGGTTCTGCGCAACATGATGGGCTCACATACAGATGTATTTGGATATGCGACCAGTAGGTCGGGTAGCTTGTGCTATTGGCTCGCTTCGAGGTATGCTCTCCTTGGATACGATGGTACTACACCCCGATGAGCACACGGCCAAGATTCATAGGATCGCTGACCAATCAGCGTGTAGATATGGAGAAATCGCACTCCTCTATTTGCTTGCCAGTCACATAGAGGATGCTAGAGTTCCGACAACATGCCAGGCGTATCGAGGCGTAATTGTGTGCTTCGACAACTGGGGTGTCGATCTGCATAATCATGATCGGCCTCAGGCCGAATGTTTGCTCGTATGGGGAAGATCGAGTGCACAAGAACTCGCTCCAACCTGAATTTGCATCCTCCTCCACCCGGGGTAGATTGTCAACTAAGCGCGGCCAGGATTTCTGTAACGACGCGTGCAATGTTCTTCTGCCGCTGCAAAAGTGAGCAAAGTTTCCCCGGCCACGAGTTCAAGTACAGGGAGGACGACATAGGCCCTGCTCCTTTGCGTGTTTCATCTGTTGATACAAAGACGAGGATGTGGCTCCTTTTGCAAATCTACCGCAGGTTCTTTCCGTCCCTCTCCTCGGTCGATTTGCACCACCTCAGACTTAGTCCTCCCTTGTCTACCTTGACCACGGATCCTCACCACCAGTATCTAGATCATGGCGTGAGTCCCCAGTCGCTCTTAGTCTCATAGTATGTCCCTGTCGCTTACAATGTGTCATTGGCAGCGGATCGAACCGCGAAACGGACGATGGATGCTCAATCAGCAGCTCCAGCAAGCAAGGAAACGAGGCAGATAGTAACACCCCGGCTGTCGACCGCTACATTGGCAAAAAAGATGCGTGGCAAAAGTTTATAGCCACTGGAGAGAAGTCCGATAGGATTGAATCGGTTGATCGGGAGTCCAAGAAGTGGGAAGACAGACTGGAGAAGATCCCTCCCAAGAAGTCCTAGAGCCATGGTAGGTAGTAATGAAGATGATCTAGCATGTTGATGAAGCTAAGTCTCTGTTGACAGGAATCGTCATGTTGTTGGTCAATAGCGTACTCCCAGCCGACGAGGCTCTGCCCGTGCAGATACGGACTTCTATATATATATAGCGATTGTTCCGTCATGAGAACGTCTTTGGGGTATGTCATCGTCCACGTATCCACTTTCTTGCGGATAGCTAATGGTCTTCAGGAGACGCCTCAGATGCTTTATCGTCGACCCTGACGATTAGTCACCGCATACTCCACTACTTCATTGTTAGGCCAGTACAGATTGCCTCCTCCGAGCTTAGGATTGCCTTATACCTCTGCAACAGCGCAGCCAACAAGCTTAACACCGTCTGCTGGCAGATGTGAAGCACTGGAACGCTTGAGCAATACGTCAAAAGGCGAGGGAACCTCGGGTTCAAATCTGTCGAGGGCTGTGCTATGAGTTAAACTCAAGTCTTTGGTTTCTCGGCGTTTGCGAAGGTATCATTGTAGCCGGGGTGCTCTGTAATTGAAGAGTGCGCAGTAAGGCATGTGTGACTATGCAGTCCGACGTCGTTCGCCTGTGATAAACTATGTCCCAAATGACCTGAACTAATTGGCTATCCACGGAAAGCCTGGTCTCCGTATCATGAGCTTCACAGCGTCATATTGGGGAACTCGTTGCGAGCTGACACGTGCTAATCGTCACTGCCTTCTCTACAATCATGATAGGCTAAGACTGTGACTTTGTGCTGCAAGCCGAGCATGGACTTCCCTCTGCCACCCTTAAAGTTCGTTCGCACTGCCGAGAATGCCGTTCAAAGGGATGCATGCATATCGAACACAGCACATTTGCAAAGCCCACTTCCCAGAACATCGAGTCATCACTGTCTGGGCGCAGCCAACAAAAGATTTCGTCAAGAACTGCTGTCCGAGCTTTTGACTAGCGACGTGGCCTGATCGTGCAGGAATCGTCAACGTCGCCAAGCCGCAGCACAATCTATGCCGACGGCACAAAGGTCTTCGATGGCTATTTCAGATTTCTCTGACAACATTGAAGGCTAGTTTACGCGAATTGATCCGCCAGTAGATAATCCGACGCTTTTTCTGATTGACCGTTGATGGTGAATTTGCTAACGTGAGTTGATTTGTATGATACGATCCTTCATGCATGCGGCCACACGGTGGTGTTTGACTAGAAATAGTCGAGGCTGGGGTGATGCTTAATTCTGATACCGCGAGCTGTCGGGCTGCTGTCCACCAGGGAATTGGTTGATTTGAAAATAGCATCAGGTATTGATTCGACCAAATGAAGAACTGGGGGCGATTCGGGTAGAGTGGAAAGTTCCTGGGCAATCTGTGTTCCCACGTAGCCTAAGTCGGGCCCTCGGAAATCAGGTGACAGGTTTTGAGATGCACGATTGTGCCACAGACATCCACTTTTCCGATTCCCCGTAGCCGCCATGGTAAATCGCAAACTCTTCAGAAGATTGGGTTGCACAGGGCAGTGATTTCAACGATTTGGGCGAAGGCAATTAGCTCCGACAACAAACTAACTTTAGCAACAAAGTTTGGTCCAGCACGAAACGAAAATTGTAGCAGTTTGCAAATGTCGGCGAAATGGCTTCAGCCTAGTTAAAGACGTTACTAATTTGTGAGATATAAATACCTTACTTAGTGTGCCTGACCGTCCATATGCGACCCATGACGGTCAGATTCTCCGACCTCACCACGCCTTTGCCTCCCTGATTTTGAGTGCTCAACGATCGATGTCTGGACGAGGCTGATTCCCTTGTCTTCGTACCAATATTTGGTTCCGAGGCTGCTGCCTGACCTCTTACAGAATCTTCAAGGCATTTTAGCAACAGCTTCCGATCACACAATGCAAAGCCAGGAGCGTCGAGAGGCCATGACTCGGCAAAGTGGCTGATGCCTTCACGACCACCCTTGCTCCAAATTCTTAGTGACATCTAGAAAAGGCGTATGCCGATCTTATCGACCTAACCTGGTCTGCGGGACTTCTTCCGAATGAATTTCTCGCCGTTTAAGATCCTTATATGCACGCTGCCATGTGGCAGATCATGTTTAATGTTGAAATGAGCCACCCCGATGCTGTAGGGCACGATCAATCGGAACAGCTCAAATTGGCACGTAGGCCGTGAACATTGCATTGACATGGTTGTATCGACTGTAAGTCGCATTCAATTATTGGTGAAACATTCCGGATTGTCGATGAAATGAGCCTTGCGAGGGAAGAGCTACTTCGATACTGCAACCTTTCCATGCCATGATCATTGATTGCAGGCATATTCTAATTGCCCACCACCACCATAAAGTCCGAATGAGGCGAATGCCGAGATGAGGGGCCACCGGTACAGTAGTATAAAGGAGAGAGTCGCTGCTCCTTGTATCCTTTCTCCGGGCATCAAGACTTCCTTTCTCTCTCTCTTACTCACTGCTCCAATTCCTTGTTACACATTCGTCATATATTGATCCTGTCATAGCACACACGTTTGCCAGATACTCTGAGGAGACCGCATTCGCTTTTGGATACAATGCCGTGAGCTGCTCTCGTATTCGATACCTCGCATCTAGGGAAACTTTGCTTACAGATATTGTCACTAGGGCCAGATCTCCCGAAGACAATCAATCCCAGAGGGAACGCGAGAGCGGTCGATACCAAAGCGGTCAGTATCATGGTGGCCAATACCGGAGCGATGATCGAAGTTCCGGATACGGCGGATACCCCAGTGGTGGTTATGCTGGTGTTAGACACCAACACGGCCAGAACCAGACATCATCCGGTCCAGGCACTCCTCCTCCGTCACCTGGAACCCTGGCAGCTATCCGCAGTTCAGACCAGCGCAACACCGCAGCATTGGCACAGCAGCAAGCTGGCTTGAGCCAGATTCAAGCCCGAGTAGGACAATACCTTGGCTACGTCACATCCAACCTGGAACCACAAGATCGCGGAACTGCCCCAAGCAGCTCATACAGATACCCGACGACAATAAGCGAATCTTTCGATCAACAAGAGCGCAGGCAGGAGCGTCAGACATCAAGCAGCACTTCAAGAAATAATGCTAGCGGCGCGGATTCACAAGAACGCACGCATGAACGCGGTACCGTTGGTAGATCTTCCCGGAACGCGCACGCCAGCTCCGGCACCCGAGAGCACAGGGGAAACCCCAACAGTCATGGTAGATATGAGTAAAGGCCATTTATCTCCAGCCTAGTTGTAGGGATCCACACCTGCATCCTGGCATTTGGGGGCCATGCTGATGAGATGTTGGGCAACAGGAACCGTCAAGCTAACGACTTTGGTTTATATCGTGGTTTATTTATGGATTTGATTGGTTTCCACATGGCGTGCCTGTAGATCGTCTGTCACTGAGCCTTTGTGTTGGATCAGGCGTTTTTCCCCATTTTGATTTTCCACTTCCTTTCTCTAGGAGCAGTTCCCCACATATGGGATTTTACATCAGCCGAGCTTGAAAGCGGCTAGCGGCAAGGATCTTGTTTTCCGAAGATCAAGCAAACGTTCCCAAGCATGATACTATTCATGTAGCAGGCCAATCTTGTGGTCTATTTTAAAATAGCTCCGTATTCAAAGACACCTGTCGTTACCCTGTAATGCTATCGTTTCCATATGCCTATTAAGCTTTGTCCCGGCAAGCAGTTTTTCCTGCTGAGAAATGTTGTAATTGACAGGATTTTCCCATGGCTCTGTAAGGATGCTTGGTAAATGATGACGACTTTGTGCCCCAGAAGCGGTCGTTTCTGCTCAGCCACCTAACTTTGTAGCGCCTTGCAGCAATCTCACATAGCGCTGTCATTTACTAGGCTTGACTTTTGACTTCAAGATCCATCGGGACTACTGTCGTGTGCAGCCGTCCTTGAAACTTGGGTTCGGTCCTATTCAATGCCGTGCGAAAAGCTTTGGGGAACCATTGATTCAATTCTGCTTCATCTTCTTGATTCATGATGCTGATCAAGGCTTTCGCTGAATCGAAGCATAGCACCATGCCCAGGCCCTGAAAGGATGCAGAAATGTATAGATTGTCCTGACCCGGCACTTGCCCAACAATAGGAAAGCCGTCGGAAGAGTATCCCATGATGCCTGTCCATGCATTACGCACTCGACCCTCAGGGCTGTCCTCACCCCAATTAGATCCGAAACGGATCTTTGCACTATTTTCCAAATAGTCAAGTATGGTTGGGTCTATCGTTGTGTCATCTGTAGTACCAAACTCGCGGATACCTTTGTCTTTCGTCATGGTGGAACCACCGCCAATCATGATGTCCCCAGCGAACCTCGTGCCTTGTGGACGCGAGATCATATAGTCATAACCATCATCGTAGATGAATGAATATGTAGTTTTAAGACCATGTTTTGGCAGTCCCAACCCCGGTCTCAGTGCCGTCATGTGTCCTCTGAGTGGTATTATGATACCCTGGAGCCCAGGGCACAAATTTGCTGTGTAACCGTTCGTCGCCAGCAGTACCTGATTTGCCGTGACGTCTCCTCGTGATGTTTGAACGATCCAACCTTGCTGTCCATTCTCACGCTTGATGAGCTTCCTAGCAGCAGTCTCTGTTTGCAAGTTCATGCCCAGCTTGATGGCCAGCTCTAACAGCCCAATCACGAATTTATATGGCCATAGGCTTCCAGCTTCGTAGGATACAGCGCCGTAAGATCCTTCTACCAAGAACTTCTTCTTGGTGTCTTCGGCGTCCCAAAAGTCATATCGTGCAGCAGGATCCTTCTCCCCAAGTACGCGCTTGATTTCTCGAACGGCTTTCTTTGCCTTTTCCATTTGGCCTCGGTCATAGAAAACGTCCACTGTATCTCCTTGCCAGCTATCACACTCGATATTATGCGCTCTCGCAAATGCATGAACAGCTCTCATACAGTTGGTTTTGAACCTGACTATTTTGGCGGCCTCCTCTTCACCAAGAGTTCTCATGTTGTCTAGAAATTCACGGTAGGCTGCGTGTTTCGTATGCCCTCCATTCCTGCCTGTTGCACCTGAACAAACCGTCCGCGCTTCGAGCAGAAGGACCGAGGGTGCGATAGGTTGGCTGAGAACATTGTAGGCGAGGCTGGCGCCCGTGATGCCAGAGCCAATGATGAGGACATCTATACATTTAGGCAACTCCGGCGTGGTTCGATGATAGGCTAGACATGAGGGCGTGCTTTGCCAGTAGGAGATCGTGGGGTTTGGCGGAGGTAGCCCGGGAGGTATCGAGGCTCTCTTTTCCATCGTTGTGATTTTCTAGAGATTGATAAATAGACAGTACGTTGCAAATTGACCGCCTGCGCCATTGCCGCAATGTACGGATGTTGCTGCATTATAGAGAGTTTGAAGCTGGTGGGCTGCACTTAGCTACCCCTCTCGACCGCAAGGCTAAAGGAAGGCCGACCTCGCCTGCAACCACATATGCAGAATGCCGATAAGGATGGCATTTCACAAGTGATTGGAAGACGGTGGTGAAACCTTCCTATAGTGGACTAGCTTGTTCCTAGACCCCGAGCTACACAATTTTGCTCTTCGATTTTCCAGACTTTCTCTTTCTTCATTTGAACGATTGCGGACCATCTACTCTCACTTCACTCACCCCATCCACGCATATACATATATATAACCTCATCCTGCATCATGTGGGTCTCTACGAGTCAAGGCTGTGTTTGGGTTTGTCAATGAATGGAACACAAACCCTAAACCTTCAGAGCGAAGCGTCTGAGCTAAAGCATCTGTATACAACAGGTACCTTTCCTTTGCCATCTCCAACTCCAGCTCCCCGTGTTCGTACATTGCTACGCCTGTATTTGCCCTCTCGACTTCACCAGTTGCGCCCTTCGGCCCATGGCTATCTAGGAAGAGGCCCGTCGCTGAGCGTTTATTCCTCCGCGCCTTCCTTGTCTTTCTTGCCCTTCTTCTTGGTACTACTCATCGCTTGGCCCTCCTTCTTTTGGTGGACGATCAGCCGAGTCCATGACTCTTCCTTGTCCCATTCGAAGCCTGCAAGGACAGGTAGTTCTAGCTCGTCATCCGCCTAAGCAACGCCGTGTGTTAGCTTGGCGTCTCGACCATTGAACCGAGCCGTGAGCGAGTATGGGAAGGGATAACATATCATGCAGCCTGAGCACTATGATGGGGTATCGACTGCTCCTATACCCTAAAATGTCTCATCTTCTGCCGCAAACGATATCGGCAGTGAAAAAAAGTTTCATCACACTGAGCACCAAGAAATACTGTCATACCTTCTTCTTGAACTGTTTATGGATAGCATCCAGTGCATCCTTGATGGTTACACCCTTCATGTTCCGTGCAGTGACCTCAAGCCCAAGTGGGAAGTGCAGGTCGATCTTCTTGACTGGAGGCTCTGTGAGCATCTTCTTGAGCACAGCCGGCTCGTCCAGTGTCGCTGGTGACTTATTGAGCCGCCTAGGGAGTATGTCAGCATGGCTCAGTACTGGTGACAGTACAGCACGGTGATTGCTTGACGCATTGGTCAAGCCATCGACAGCATATCTTGCTCTGCTTACCAGTTCAGCTTCTGTGTTTCCGGTGCTATCCGCAGCTCCTTCCCTTCCTTTTCTATGTGTTTGTCAGCTTGCGTTTGCTACGTCATATGGCACCAAGCATTTTCTATTGTCAGAATCAGCTCGGTCTCACGACCGTACCTAAGTCATTGATGTTGTACACTCCAGCTGCGCTCGAGCTTGCTCTCCGATGTCCTTTGACCATTCCCTTATCATCCGGAGGAGATGACGACAGACCAGAGATGGCCGAGTCGACCTTGGTGAGGGGTTCTACTGTATCGGCAGACATGATGGCTGTCAGTCGAGGGATGCGAGCTCGACAATGAAAGCTCTGGGTTTCGATTGATGGAAGCTTGGAAGGTTTAGGTCTGTATAACTTGACCAGTTTGAGATGAATTGATTCAGGAACGAGAGCTGTGGTGAGTCTGAGGTAGGAGTTGTACAGCTGTGCGGGGTTCTCATGTGATCCAGAAAGACGGCGCTAGTGACCCCACATTTGATTTTCTGGAGAGGCACGCGATATTCAACGGCTGTACCAATCAATCACCAGCATCAAACGCTTGAGGCTCAAACCTCAAGAACTGGTCCTGTTGTCTCATGGCTTTGCAACAGAGTGCTTGTAGTGTGACTTTGATCGAGTCGATCTTTGGGAAGCAAGGATGAACAACTCGGGGGGAAAATACGGTTGTCATCTCTCCATGGACAACCTTGCTCACTACCATCAATCACGGAACAGTCTCCTATCATTCCTACGCTAATGATGGTTTCCCTTGCAAAAGAGCTAGCTTTCATATCATGACTACACTCATATCATTCACCGCGCCTCGATACACAAAGCCCTCGAGCTTCTACGCTGTCACTCTTTCCTTACCAAATCCCAACCCTCCTCAACATCACCCCACCATCACCATCACCACCACAACCCCATCCACAAACCCATTACCCATGCACATCCCTCCCATTCCTCAACCCCGTCACCCCACTGCAATTCCGACAGTCCCTGCAATCCGTACAATCCGTGCAATCCCTACAGTCCTTGCAATCCGTACAATCCTTGCAATCACGACAATCGTAGCAGTTCACGCAGTTGATGCAGTTTCGGTTGTTGTCGCCACTGGTGTTGGAGCAGTCGCGGTTGTTTCCGCTGGTGCTGGTTGGATCTGCGTTGGCGTTGGCGTTGGCGTTGGCGTTGGAGGTGTTAGAGGTGGTGGTGTTGTTGTTGGAGGTGGTGGTGGAGGTGGTGGGTGTGTCTATGGGATCAGTATAGGGAGGTGGTGGGTCGGTTTCGGTCATCGTTGGGGAAGGTGTGAACTTGTTGGGCGGGAATCTTTTGTGGGAGTGGCACTGGTTGTATATTTCTGTAGCTCGAAACGTGGACTGATTTGATGATTTGTTTGCAGAGAAGAGGAACGATGAACGCTCTGGGATTAAGCTTGATTGCTAGTGAACATGAACGTTTCGACCGTATATGTACAGATTAAGGAGGCGTGGGGCTCCTGTCAATAAGATCCCTTATCAGACCCCACCAAGTGTATTGGCGCCGCAGCTGGGTTTGAAATCGCCGATCGTCGATGCTGCTGCAACAAGCTGATTCAATGATATCTTTGCGGATCATAAGCTGTTCGATGTCTCGGTAGAGAATGACGTTGAGTAAAGTACGTTAGGATGCCAGAACTTGACCTTGAAAAATCGACTACCCCAGAGAAGGTGGTACCACAACCCTAAGTTTAGACATGGAGCGGAGGCTTCTCCGATAGAACAATCACCCTTTGAAAACATGTTCGTTCTCAGAATCTCAGATGTGAAGATTCTGCGTGGCTACGGCTCGATCACTCTCTTGGTCCTCCGTAGATGTCAAGGTCCTGATACCAATGGCTAGGGTCGGACGAAACTTGATATGGGAACTGGCTAACACGTATTCAGCTTGAGCCCTTTGCGTTTGAAAGGTACTCAGTGCTGGAAAGCCTTGATCATGAGGCGATATTTGGTATCGAATGAAGAGACCGCCTCACACGCTGTGATTGGAATATGTCGAGCTGCTGCATAATGACTCTCCGCCACATGGTCCCTTCAGAATTTCCCGCCCGACTTCATGATCTTATCAATATGCTCCCGGCTATTCTTGTGCGTCGTCTCCAGATAGTGCAGCTTCTTGTTAAGATTCGAGATATCCGACTTCAGCTCCGCCGTCTCAGAAGAAAGCCGCTTCTGCACTTCGTCCATTGGACTGAACACGAACCTACATCGCAACATCAAACAAGATTCTTCTACCCGTAAGATTGGAGGACTCACATCTTCCCCACACCCCGATAGACCTTTGTATCCTTGTCCAACCCCTTGACTTGAGATGACGTAAGCTCTAGCATCCGGACATCTCGCTGTTTCCCTGCTACCGTCGTCTTGACGATGTTTATATCACGCTGAGCGGTGATGGCTTGTGATTCTATCTCTTGCGCGAGCTGGATGGTTGATTAGCAGTAGTACGCAACTGATAGAGGCAATACTTGAACTGACCCGTTGCAGAGCTTCGTTTGGGATCGACATGATAGGCGTTATCTAGAAATCTCACACAAAAACTCAATCTGGGTCAGGATGACATTGTACTTAAAGCACATAGGCAAGAGTTTAAATGTTTGAGCGTAAAGTCAGATGGTTCCTAAGAACTCAAGGATCCTCGGATAGGGCTTGGCAGAACGTTAGCATACATTTGGTTATCGATAAGACTAGGCTCTATACCTATCTCGGCATAGACTCTCAGCGTCACCCCCATGGTATTCAAGATATCAAGCGGGCACGCGAACATCAATGGTATTATTCCCCAGTTCAACAACCTATACGCCAAAAACGTTTTCATCTACCAAGTCAGAAGCCAGGAAAGCCGAACCAGTCTATTCTATTCCTAAATAGTACTACATATTCTAAGTAGGCAGCCGAACAGCAACCCGGATCGAAGTCCTCCACACAACCTCCCCACTCAACGCACACCCATCACCTCACCCCGCCAAACCCATGACCACCACCTCCACCCCCCCACCCTTCCCCTACCCCAAAATCCACACCTTCCCCCCCTTCTACACCCTCCAACCAAACCTCACAACCCGCACCTCCCAACTCCGCAAATGGTCCCGCCTCATCCAACGCCACGCCCGCCACCACCACCTCTTCAAACTCTCCCTCGCCACCGCCCTCGAAAGCCCCCTCTTCAAAAACACGTCCCTGCGCAAACGCCTCTCCGCGCCCGACGCGCACGAGATCGTGGAGTGGATGACGAGTGAAGAGGGGGGGCGGAGGGCGGAATGGGTTGGTGGGTCCGAGGGGAAGGGGGGCGGTACGTTTTGGGTGTTTTGGAAGAGGCCGGAGGAGTGGGCGGATGTGGTTGCGGAGTGGGTGGAGGCGACGGGGCAGAAGAATATGGTGCTGACGTTGTATGAGCTTGTGAGTGGGGAGATGAGTGTGGGGCAGGATTTTCATGGGATGGATGCGGAGTTGTTGCGGAGGAGTTTGAATGTGCTGGTGAAGAGGGGCAAGGCGCAGGTGTTTGGGAGTGAGGATCAGCAGGGTGTCAAGTTCTTCTGATACTGGGATTGGATGTGCAGAGATTCGTTGCGTAATTCGACTCTGGAGAGAGGGAAGAAGATGGTGCTGATGTCGTTATTTTCGAACCCTAGCTACAATGGCCTCATCAATATGGAAGCTAACCCACCAGCGGAACGCCTCGCTCGATGCAGGATTACACGCCAAAAACTCAAGGCGGTGGAGTTCCAATGTCTTTCTCGGTCAAAGCGTAAAAGTCTTGCCAATGATGCTGCTGTGACAGGGCCGTATTGAGCAACCAGTCATTTCTGACGACACGAGGGTTCTTGCCCGCCGCTTCCACCATCTGCCTGAATTTTGGCCACAACTTCGCCTCCTCATGAGTCTGGCCACTGATAAGGTACGCGAAATCGGGTCGACTAGATTCGGATTCTTCGGTGTCTTCGTCCACACCCGTACGAAGACTGGTAGCCGCACGAGCACGGTACATCAGACATTTCCCGCCATTCACTTCGATGATGGATTTGTATGTCTCAAAGCCCCCCCGGACGGCTTCAGTGACATAGATGGAATAGCCTCGTAAAAGACGGCCTTTGTTTTCCTTTGCCCTTAGCAAGGCATCGGAGAGTTTGTATCCACTCTTTGTTTCAGATTCTTCATCTTCTAAGAGGTAGTCTTCCGGGTCGAGGGGACCTCCATTCGCAAGACAGTCGTCGATGAATTGGTCGGAGATGACAACAGGACCGTGTGCAAGAGCACAAACAAATTTTTGCGTACGTACGATCCTTGGAGAAGCAAGATGCGTGCAGCTTGTGAAGTCCTGGGTTATCAGAATACCCATCTCTCGAAGCCGTGTCTATATCTCGTCAGACCATATCAGTAGCTCAGATCAAGCATGGACTCACTCGCTCTTCGCCCTCTTTCTTTGCGGCGCCTACCCATCTCTTGATCCCGGTAAGAGCCAGACGCATAGTTACAGGAGCTAGAACTTTTGAGTTTTTGGCTCTTTTGGCTCCCCTAGCCTCATCCACACCCGTGTCGGTGTTGTCGTCTACAGAGATAGTACGCTTCCTGTTATCTTCCGAAGCTTTGTCTTCACTTGATTTCCGGTCTTTCCCATGAATTACCCCACCCACTCGTTTCGTCTCCTTTTCGAAGAGCGCAATATCGGGAGCAAGCTCGTGCAACTTCGCAACTGCCTTGTCTTTGGCGCTACGACTGCCCGTGGTGGATGGGGTCTCGTTCTCTTTACCTTGACCTACGAATCGAGATGGTGCAGGCGTTCGGAAAGCGCCATCAGTATGCCGTCTGTTCTCTTTTGAGGCCTTGGGAGTGGCATCATTAGGCTGGGATGTATTATTGGGAATCTCTGAACCCCTTGTAGAAACCGAAGTGCGAGTACTACCGGCTTTCTTCGACTTAGAAGGTGCAACGTTCTGGTCTCGAGTGGACATTGGTTTTGAGATAGTCTCACCCTCGGCCGTCTCATCGACGTCCGAGCCTTGGGGGAAGAAGACACGCTCGACTGATTGTTTGTCGATCGGTGTCTGACCGACTACCTCGCCTAAGTTGGTACGTGATGGGAAATGGGAATAGCGCGGATTGGAGACGGTTTGGATCGACCATTTGGCGTAGCTTTCTTCAAGCCATAGATGGTTGATGGTGTGAATATTCCATTCTTTTGCGGCGTCACACTTTTCGCTGACCATATGGGCTGTGATTAAATGAGTATTGTCTTCCTTCATGGTTTTAGTGAACTCTCCACCAGCGGCTTTGGCAAGGTTCTCCAAGTATACACGGGCTTCACCATTGTAATTCGAAAGACTTATACGAAAGCGATTGAAGCCAGGAAGTCCGTGACGGGCTATGGGATAATGCAGCAAACGGCGGAGCGGCGAGGTCCAATCATTGTGCGTGATGAGGTGATAGAGCCACGCCAGATTCCCTACATCCTTTCCTGCTCTCGAAGCAATGCGGTAATTGAGGTTCTCGCGGTAGTGGCAAATGAAGATATCCGCCCTATGCACTGCACCCGTCACACTACCTCCTCCACTAATGATCAAATCTTCAATAGTCTCCAGAAGCCGACTACCAAGTTCTAGATCGTTGGAAAGCATGATCTTTTTGTTCCGAAAGACTGTAAGCTCGCGACGGCTGGCGCTGGGTGAACTAGAGGGGGTAGGAAGGCGATCTGGTTTGGGCGAGGATGCACCGAACAGGTCTGATCTGCTTGCCTCAGGGATACGGTCTGCTGGTCGTTTTCGAAGGATTTCAGGATCGGGTAGGCAATACGGGCCCTCATCAATTCGCTTGCCCAACTTCAAACAGTCGTCAAACCTGGTCATATGTTAGTCGATTGTCTGATATCTTATCAAATATTCTCCTTACCAGTGAGGCAGCAGAATCTTGCACTTGAGGTTTTTGCTCAGCGCTGTTTGACACTTGTCCGAGTCCATGGTCAGAGCCACGATGTGAGTAACCATCTTCGATACGGAAGTAGAATATAGCCCGCCCATAGCAAGAACGCCCCCAATGATAGCATCAGAATCGCCGCTGGGTAGGTCGGCACAGCAGACGATGAGACCAGAGAAGAATAGCCTTGGATCGGGGCTGTATTGCCTGGGGTTGGCCAGCCGACCCTTCGCGATCGAGGCGCTCACCCAGTCAGGCTTGACCACAGACTTGAGCGAATCGCCTGCAGCATCGTAGCCCGGGAAGTCGATGGTCGTGGAAATGACATGAGTAACATCCTCCAAAGGTATCTTTTCTCCCGAAGACACCCGCGGTACTTCCTGCGCGCCATTCTGTTTGAGGGCTTTCGCGAGCTTTGAGTAGAAAGTCAGTATTGAATTCATTGGGGACACGTCGAAAGCTTACGGCTTCTGCTTGGTCCACTCCAATGGCGTCGGTGAGCACAATGTAGTATTGGACTTGTGCAAAGAGCGCTTTGCTCTCAGAGCCAGCGTCGATATCCATAGCTGCCATATCAGCGCTTGTAGCCTGGATTTCTTCCCGATAACCACTGCGATGTGCGATGGGTCTTGCTTTTAAATGTTACTTGGAAATCGCGTTCCGCGAACGCGCTTAGAACTATTCTATTGTGGGTCTAGCGGGGAGATGCCTAATCACGTGACCGATTTCGACCAAGGATACCTGAAAGCTTATCCCGAGCAGACAGTACATAAGCAGAATAAGCAGGCTCATAGACCCATAGACTTGTAAACACGCAGTTAACTTCATTATTCCTAAAGGACTAGTAGAACTAGAAGAGAGAAGTAGCTCCACTCGAAGTTCTTCTCCTCCCTCGATCTCCCTCAACAGAGCCCGTCCGCAGCATCTTTCACAAGCTCTAGAAACCCACTCCCAATAATTTTTTAAAACTCGGACGAGGTCGCACTTAATAACACGACGCCGGCATGATCAGTCTACTCCGATCTTCCACCATCAATCGACCCGAGACGCCTCAACCAGTCCGACCCGCAGCCTATCATTCCCTCCTCATAGCACGAGATAGTACCAAGTTCGCAATCAAAGAGCTACGTTTCTTATCCGAAAGCTTTGCGGAATATTACTCGTTACTCGCAGAAAGTCCGCGGCAGGCGTTTCAAATCACCAACACTCCCACAGAATTTCGTAAAGGCGGCCGGTTGAGAGCAGCAGGAGCACCTGCTCTGTTCTCAACAGGATCACGATGAATGCATGCTGACGTAGGCTTTCTCTTTCCAGGCCAGCTGGCGTAGTACTATTGCAGCCGCTGGATCACTCCGGATTTAAGTAATGACGAAACCATGCTTCGGTCATCTCTGTGAGCGTTTTGTGCGTTGCTCCAGCCTTAGCCTATGTAACGTTTCCATTGTGTTTTATAATGACATCGAAAGCTATGCATATTCCTTTATACTAAACCCTTACCTATCCTTCAAGACTAAAATTCCGGTTTCCCTACCGCTCTGTTTAAGATCGCGATTTTTCATACTAAGCTGTCTTCTAGTCTGAAAGTCGCCCGTCGTGGTGGATGAGTATTAACAGTGAATGAGCAGTCCCTCGGCAATGACCAGAACAGTCATACTCTGCATTGACGTTGTGGGAATACTCCGATGTGGGCTCGACAGAGAGTTGACATTGTTAGTTTTGGCGAAACCTATATGCCTCAACTTGGCGTCGAGCTAGATTTTTTGGCTGTATTTCTGTCTTGCCCAGTGCAAACAATGTCCGTGAGTATGACAGTCGATAATCCCGCATTACTGCCAGGTGGGCGATCATCGCGCGATGCGGATGATTGTTCACTGTACGGCTCCATGAGGTTTCTGGAAAGATGATATGCAGATCATGATTGGCTCTGAACAACGATTCTTTTTCGAAGAAATAGCAGCGTTAAGAAAGTCTTCATTAAAGCCAGACATGTAACGAGTATCTTGACATTCGTTAGATCGATATTGTGATATCTTCTGGTTGTTTCGAGTCCAAGTCCTGCCCTGCAACGCTTGTTGATCATCCTCTCCATGCATGAACACTCGAATAGACTTGTAATATTCCATTTCGTGCTGTACACTACTCCCAGCTTCTTGACGTCTTTCAATCCGCGACTGAGCAATGCTCCCTTGAAGCCTTATCCGCCTAGAAGACCACAGCCAAAAGCGTTGCAATACACATGACAAATCCGGTGCTAAATAAATATTTGAAGGTCGGTTTGCTCGTTGCAACGCCATTAGATTGAGGACTCTTGGAGTTCGAAGCGCCAAGTAGGCTTGGTAGTTTGTCTTCCCCCTCGACGAGGACCAACGCCATGCCGCTCTAAAGAAGACGTGGCGCTATTAGCAAATGGTGGATCAAACTAGGAGTGGAGGTGGTGTTGATGAAGAAGAAGAGATGCCTACCACGACATGCCATTGGACGTGGCAGTGAAGTAGCCATGCGCCAGGATTATCCGTAATATACCTGTTGCTGGGTCAGCTTCACTTCAAACGAAGGCTTGCTACCGATCTAAAAGACGTCCACAAGACTGACCGAATAGCGAGCCAACCGGACATTGGCAGGTCTGTTGTATCTCTATACGCAGGGTTCTTGAGATTGATCATAGATGAAGGGGCGACATCCACCGAAGTATATGGGAATTGCCCGCTCCCCGAGCCTAGAACCCAGAACTTATGGCCGTGGAGATGCATAGGGTGGCCCATCTGGGGAACGTTAGCACTCAAGGCCCTAGAAGCGCGGCGAGTTGCTATGAGAGGGACCTACCGTATCCATAGAATTGTCTGCGACTGCCATGATAATGTCAATCGTTGAATTGGCAGGTAGATGGAGTGTTGTATTAGCGTTCCATCCATCGGACGAATTCCCATGGAGAACCGGCGTCGCAGCCTCAATATATGGGTCGCGGTTCATGACCCAAGTCACAATACCCGTCTGGCTAATGTTGAAAGCTTTGGTTGTATCTGCCTTTCCTGGTGGTGGCGAGTTGCTTCGAAATGGATGCAGAAGAGCAGTGTCCAAGGTCGATGCATTCAATATTGCCGACCCATTCTTAAGCATATACACCGAAGCCGAGTCGTCCCGTGCTTGGATCGTACGTTTAGACATTGTGGAATTCATCTAGAATGTCAGCGCCAATTCGGGACAATGTTTGACAAAACTTATACCTTGTAAGATATAACAGCTTGACCTTCCACGACTTGCTGCATGTCACCCGTTGGATACGAGGCGAATCGAAGGTAGTAGTCGCCAGGCGACTGGTTCAACTTGATCATGACGGAATAGCGTTGGCCAATAGATAGGTAAAGGACCTTGGTGTATCAGTTCAGGCCTGATCACGACTGTTGAACGATTTGCATATAACTGACCTTGACCTCTTGTAGGGTAACATACAGACCGTCGGCAGCATAGATATACATAGAGTGTGCATCGAGAGATACAGCCAACTTGCTGACTCCTCCTGAGTTGACAAGATTGAGGGCAAGCCATCCTTGCGTGTGATTTGCAGAAACTATTAACAAGGAAGACGTTGTGTTCGCACATGTCTCTGGAGGAAGTGAGCTGACATTGAAGCCTGGTTTGAACATCATTGGAGGCATGCAGCCGCGTGCATTCAGTGACCCCATTCCTTGTGTGCTGGACATTGATCCCATGCTGGACATCGAGGCCATGCGCGACATCGGGGCCATGCTCGATATCGGGGCCATGCTCGACATCGGGGCCATGCTCGACATCGGGGCCATACTCGACATCGGGGCCATACTCGACATCATGGCTGAGGTCGAGGTCATCTGCAGTGGAGTCTCCATCGTCGACATTCCCATCATTGTATCGGCGGACATGCTTGATCCACCCATGTCCATTCTTTTATTCATTCCCATCATGCTCATTGAAGAGCTGTCAGTGGACATCTGAGAGGATCCGCTGCCTGCGGAAGACGAAGAATCAAGTCCTAGATTCGTTCCCGCTTTAAGGATGTAGTCAGGAAGACATTCAACTCGTCCAAATCCATTTGCCAGAAGACTATCGACGCAATTTGGGAACGCGCCTGTTTCGAAGTAACGCGAGTAGATCGTGTCCGAAAGATCATGAGTCCAATCGTTCAGAAGAACAGGAGGGGCGTTGAATTCAGCTTCGAGGAGCTTCGCAAGATCATCACTGTTCTCTGCAAGTTTCTCGAAAGGCCGAGGACGCGTTGGTGATGGGTGTATCATTAATGGACCTCGAATTGCATCGTCGTAGTAGGCTCGAAAGTGGGAATGATACCAGTAGAAGCCATATTCGCTTCCAACAGAGAATTTATAGGTGAAATTACCACCAGGAGCGATGGGATACTAGTCTATGTCAGATAGCATGCATTTGACTTAGCATGCATATAATAGCTAACCTGTGTTACCCCCGGAACTCCATCCATCCCGGGTGTTCCACGTTGAAGAAGGCCTAGTAGCAAGTGGTCAGTGTTAACGTCTTGACGGATTAAGCAATATATTGGGAAGGGATGTCTTTATGAAGACCAAATATCGGATTGCTTACCGTGCCAGTGGATCGTGGTCTCCACCGACAAGTCATTCTGCACGAATACCTCAAGATCGTCTCCTTCGTAGATTTCTATCGAAGGGCCAGGCTGTTGACCGTTGATGAGGTACACTTGCCGGGAAAAGCCGTCTACAATTCCTTAGCATTCGTTCTTCCTGAGCGCCAAAGAGATCGATGCTTGAAATTGTAACAGAGTGCGCATTTACCGGGAGCTTTCGTGCCATTATGGAGCGTAAAATTGTAAGTACGTAGAGCTGCTTCAGAGAGTCTGCTCATGGCCAGCAAGAGTGTAACGAAAAAGTAGAAAGATGATGCCATGGCCGATGTTGCGTTTAGTTATGGTTAGATAGGGTGTGAAGATGAGATGAGACATGGTCGCAGTTATGATTATGTATCCTGAGGTATATACCTCCATGCGAGTTATTTTTGCGTGTTTTAGGAGTGCAACAGCCAAGCATTGGCACAGGGAGTCTAACAGTCATAATGTCGCCACCCGAGATAATTGGCTGATCTGGAAGGCTGTAGTACTAGTCTCTCTATTTGCTAGCAGATTGCTCAGCAATCTCGGATGATTGTCAGTATCGTTGTCCCCTCATCTACGTCGGTGTACTTTGTTTATATGGAAACTTTTGAATTTGTAGGCCAAGCATTTTTGATTGAAATGCATACTACTACGCTAAGCCGACGCCGTTCCAATTACCTTATTTTGGCATGTCGGAAATGAGGGGTGATCTACTCCGTTTCTGGACATGGACGCTAAAGAAAAGAAACACAAGCTCCACCATTGGACCTGCGCCAATAGGCATCGAACCCATCCTCTTATGAACGTTCAACCGCGAACACCTCGTACATGAAATCAGGAAAGTAAAACATTGATTGGCCACACCCAGAGTCATGATGGTCCTGGAGGACAGAGACTAGAACATTCTACCGATTTGTACCAAAACTTTATCAAAGCGGTTCCGGCGCTTACACGATCGAGTGAGTAGCCTTTCCCTCTGTTTTGCAAATGATGGACAACTGCGTCAACAGCACACTAATTGCCACACTGGCAGATCAGTCCTCTTTCGAACGCTCATCTTTGGCCTTGAACCCAACGAGTGGCAATCTGCTCTTTAGCAGCAGACTGCTGCAGACAACGCTCACACTGCTCAAAGCCATAGCTAGACTGGCCCAGACAGGATCCAGTCTTACGTGAGCGCCCCGGCTTTTCACTGGATACAGCACACCAGCAGCAATTGGTAACGCAATGAGGTTGTAAATAAGAGCCCATAAAAAGTTGAACTTGACCCTCCGGAAGATCGTTTTACTGAGGTCGATGAGGGTAAGCAAGGAGGCTAGGTTTGAGGAGACGAGAACAAACTCGGCGGAAGATATGGCGACATCCGATCCAGATCCGACTGCAATGCCAACGTCTGCCATAGTCAAGGCAGGAGAATCATTGATTCCGTCACCCACCATCGCGACAATTGCTCTCTGAGATGCATTCCGCGTCTTACCACTGAGGAACCAACCGGACTGCTGATTTCTAGCGAGAGATTTCTGTAGGTATTGGATTTTTTCTGCTTTTCCGTCCGGCAGTACTCCGGCAATGACATTTTCTGCCGGAATACCAACCATTTGAGCAATACTGCGGGCTGTGATTGGGTTGTCGCCAGAGAGCATCCAGACTTGTATGCCTCGGGTTTGGATCGCGCTGACTATAGCAGCTGCATCAGGTCGAAGTGGATCTGAGGCCGCGAACATTACCGCAAGTCTCCAAGCCCCATGATCTGAAGCGTCTGTTTCTGCTGTGGTCGAATCATCAGAGTTTGTGCAGACAGCAAGCAGGGCTATTGAGTTGCCTCGCGTTTTCCAGACATCTAGTTTCTTAATGACGTGTTCCGAAATGGGAACACAGTGATCAGCCATGAAAGCCTCGTTGCCAACGAGTATTTGCTCGAAATGTCCATCACGAGTCTTCGATGCAACAGATCCTTTGATCCCTTTCCCGGGAAACTCCTCGACATGGCTGACATCAAGCCAATAGGGTTCTCTAGAATTGCAAAAAGAGACTATTGCTTTGGCCACAGGATGGCTACTACTAGCTTCCAAGATCTTCGCGATGCTGAGCAGTCGTTGCTCGTCATCTTTGGCCAAGAATGCATGGTCTGTGATAGCTGGCTCGCCGCCCTCAGTCAATGTGCCTGTTTTGTCAAACACGATACAGTCCATGCTGCTGGCTTCTTGAAAGGCCTCCCCTCCGCCTTTGGCAAGGATGCCATGTTGAGCGGCCAACCCACCACCTACGAAAAGAGCCGTTGGTGCTGCAAGACCGATGCCACAGGGGCAGGCTATGACGAATACAGCGATGGCGAATTGTAGTGACCAAAGCGGCCAGCCCCCTGTAGAAATGTTCAGGTAATCCTTTGGCAGTGATTCAGAAAGCCCAAGCGACAGCCAAATTATCCATGTTGATACGGCGAATAGGACCACGAGAGGGACGAAATGGCTCGTGATCACATCTGCCACGCGTTCAATAGGCGCGCGTCTTGTCTGTCCTTCACGTACGACCTTTACAATCTGATCCAACATCGAGCTTCCGGAAACACTAGATATTTGAACCGAGACTGGTTTGCCCTTGTTGATGGTGCCAGAGAATACCTCATCACCGATTGACTTCGGCACAAGTCTCGACTCGCCAGTCAGGCTTGCCTCATCGAAAGTGGAATCTCCGCTAGTGATCACTCCATCAGATGGTGGCGAACCACCATACAAGACCTTCACCTCATCACCGATATCCAGGAGATCAACAGGGACGAGGTTGGACGAAGCACCAGAAGATCCGTTGCCATTTTCGACCACACTATCCGTGCTTGGGTGTATGAGTATTGCTTCGCTTGGCCTCAACTTCCCCAGCAGAGTGACTGCGTCGCCCGTTTTAGCTTTACTATATGCTTCGAGGAATCTACCAAATAGTAGGAACATGGTCAAGAATACCACAGAATCAAAGTAGGAAGAATTGGTTGCTATAGACATAGTTTTGGGAGACTGGGAGGCGCTTATCGCTAATTCGGCGACGGAAGAGAAGTACGCAATAGTAGTTCCCAAAGACATCAGCATGTTCATACTTCCAAATCGATAGAATCGCCGGGCTATCGGAGTGGTACTGCCTGGTCTCCATAAGGCTCGTAATTCCTTTATGGCGGGCCGGTGAAAAGCGTCTGCCGCAAAGAAATAGACAGGAGTGGCTGTCAAAAACATGGCCCATTCGGCTCGACTCACTCGACCAGCCCATATTGGTTTTGAGATGTATTGACGGCTTGAGTTCGTTGATGAGACGAGGTTCATAAGGACAATCCCAATGATGAACGTCGGGATGGCCGCAGTAACGGATAGAGCGAGACGGAAAAGAACATGGCGTCGCTCCCGAATTTGCATTTGGCGAGCACGTTCTTCCAACGTCGGAGGATGGTTAATTGACGTCCTGAAAGCCTTGTCGACCGCTGAGATAGAAGCGATGATGTGGCGAATGGTGAAGCTAGGGGCATTGGGCAGATACTCAATTCTCATTATTGGGTCATCCGTGGTCAATACCTTCTCGAATTTCACTTTCTCGCCATACTCATGGTCCAACGCACCCACAATACGAGAAGGGCAGTGGCTGCAGTACATCCCCTCAACCCGAATGGAGATTTTTCTTTGGGCATCCTCGACAACAAGCTGCCCCACGTTAACTACACTATCCAAGGTAGCGGAATACCCTGCATCTTCAATTTTTTCTCGGATCTGTGCGAGGTTGTCTTTACCGTCGAAGACTACCATGGCACTGTTGGAGATGAGGTTGACATCAGCGCTGGTGATCCAGCCATGCTGTTGCAGCGCCGTCGTGATGTTTCCAACACAAGAGCTGCAGGTCATCCCACCGATTGCGTAAGACGCCTTCCAGGTGTTGCTGAACTCTGATGAATGGCTTTTTCCTCCGGGGGTGATTTCCTCCACCTGTTCCACGGTCGCAGAATAGCCAGCATCATCGATGGTCGTGATGATGTCGTCCAAATGTTCTTTCCCCTCAAACTTCACTGAAGCACTGTTTGTGAGAAGGGCAATATCGGCTGAGTGCACCCATGGTTTCTCATTGAGAGCACTGGTAATGTTGCCGACACAAGAGCTGCAGGTCATACCCTCAACTAGGAATGAAGCTTGGAAGACGCCCCGGTTGGAACTAGAGTCGATGACCACGAATGGATTGCTTGAAGGGTCGTCTTCGACATCGGTAGGCTTTCTCGCGGCGTTCTTCAGCTCAATCTCTTTTGGTTCCTCCAAGCTTAGCTTCTCGTCCGCGTGCAGGCTACCCAACGTGAGTACGTCGGCTTCTTTCTCCTTTATCGCCTCAGCTTGGCATTCTTCACACTTTTCGATGTGTCGCATCCTCGCTCTGCTATTACCCGCTTCAGGTCTTCGCCCGATTCGTCTCCAGTTTTCTACGGCTAATTGAAATCGTCGCGTCCAGATAGCGCCAAATCTCTCTTCCAATGCGAGGTGGTCTATATTCTCATCCGGTAAAGAATCCTGAAAGATGTCATAGACTTCAAAGCCGGCGTCCTCGAGTGCCTTAGAGATGTCTGCTGCTGAGAGAGCAACGTTGTGAGTGACGGTGATAGAGCGAGAGACGATCGAGGGGGATATGGCGAGCGGTTTGGGATGAAGTGTCTTGAGCGCAGTTTGTATTGCGGTAACACATGAGGGGCAATGGAGGTTTGTTATCAAGAATGTGGTGAAAAGCTGATGGAGATTCTCCTTTGGTATAGCCATGATCGGTGAAGCTGCTGGTCGAAGTGTGGTGGGTGTCAAGGAAGATGCTGTATAAGAATTATTTCTAGGGAAGGCACCATATCCCAAGCCTCGTCCCATTTTACCTTATCATCAAGGTAGGGCAAAACCCAGCGCGCTAAAAGGGGCACAAAGAGCTCACACCACGTCATGAGAGTGCGGGATGTACGGGATGTACGGGATGTAAGGTACCTTAATGGCTGAGCTACTGCTACTCGGCATTTATAAGGCTTGAGTGATTTGTGCGTCCCCAGGCACTTTATTCTACGGCATTCCACATCACCGAATCTTTGAAATAAGTCTAAATCACGCGAAAATCGCTCGAGCCGCAGAACTAGAGTACTGTATGGAGTACGTACTGCCCATGCCCCCGAGGGCCTCAAGCACACAGACAAGCCCTTACCGGCATCCTTCTAAGAATACATGTTGGAAGCAATCAAATTTGATTCCTTCTTCAAGATGAAATTCGCGCTATACAGCACTGTACGTCTGCCCCTACATAGTTTGGAATGCAGTTTTGAACATTGCGAAAAAACGTCTGTCGCAAAGCCTGACCAAAGCTATTTGAGCAAGTAGGTCATTCATTATCGTGCCAACCTCTACGCAGCATACACATCTCACTCCCAGAGTAATGGCGGTCTCATGGTCTCCACGCTCTATTCCATGTGAACCTTAGGCATGGCTACTGACTAGATGCAGATCCTTCTGAACGTCCTCCTCTTTTACGCTTCACTCGTTGTTTGCGGGCTGCAGTATCTTCTGTATGGCCCTCTCGGATTCCTCGAGAGTGAAGAGCTTTACGGAAGACTCATCATTACGACTATCGAGACGATCCTGGCGGCAGCCATCCTGAGATTGGAGATTGATGGGTGCTTTATGCTGATGTTCGTAGGAATCTTAGCAGGGAAGGTATGGATCTGGATAGGGGAAGGGAGGCTAAAAACCCAGGAACAGCAGCCTTTTCTCACTTCGAAGGTCTGCTGTGCGCGCTTTTCGATCGCGTTACTCTTATCAGTGTCGTTCGATGTCTTTATGGTCATGTATGCTGTGAGAGCCATCCGGCTGACGACCGGGCCAAGCATGATGCTTCTGACCGCCCTTGAGTTTGGTGTCATGACGATATCATCAGTATCGACTGCAATCCACTTTGCATTTTCGGTCGCCGCGACCTTTATCATTGAGCGTCGATCTCAGGAGGTAGGGACCTTGACCTTGAATAAGAAGTACCGATGGATGACTTCGCTGAGTTTGACAAGTGGTAAGCCGATGCCGAACGTTTACGATGAATAACGACAGAATGAGGCTCCAGAAGGCACTGACATTCACGGCAATCACTCTCATCACTTCAACCTCTGCCCCGAATGGGCGCAAATTAAAATGCTAATCTGTTTTCTTGGGTTCAGATTTTATCAAAATGCTTGGATATCTCCTCTACCTGTACATCCACCTTTCCATCACCGGCGTGCCCATTCAGATCATCCGCGATACCTTCCTCACGGGCCGTTCTTTTACGAAGCGTGTCCGCGACCTTCTCCATTACCAACGGGCTATTGAGTATATCAACGATCGATATTCGGACTCGACAGCTGAAGAAGTCGCCAAAGAGCATTTCTGCGCTATCTGTCGAGAGGGAATGTGCGCTTGGCAGCAGCATGACGGGTCACGAGAGGGACCAGTCCAGGTTGAAGAAAGATTGAGCTTGAAAAGGCGTGCAATCAAATCCACAAGCGAAAGTTGTCGGCCGAAAATATTATCGTGTGGACATACATTGCATCTCGGATGCTTAAAGAGCTGGTTTGAAAGGCAAAGAACCTGTCCCATTTGCCGACGACCTGTTCATAAAAGAGCTCCTCGATTAATAACATAATTGGTGCTTGAGTGCCGCTAACGCTCTCAAGGATGTTGCGTTTCATGCGCCTGTACTGACCGACGCTACCTCCCCATATTACAACAAAAACCAGTGCCGAGCCCTTGCCTTTTCGACTCTTTCCTTGACGCGTTCTATAGCCTTTCTCACAAGCACACTCATTGGATGGATACAAGCCGCATACACACCGCCGCTTTGCTTTCCCTCACAATTCTCTCCGCCATCTTTGTAGATATCTTCGGCCTTTTCGCGTAAAGGATCGGTCTCGACGTCATATACCGGCAGGGACGGAAGTGTATAATGGCTGTAATGTATCTGGTAACATTCTCTCCGGCTTATATATTACTGAAGCGACTGACATGCCCTGAATTTGCAGGATTCCAGTCCACATTCTTAACGCCCTCTACATAGCACCGCTGACTTTATAGACTTATCTAAAACATGTTCGACTAAAGAATCCCAGCAAAGACGGCGACGGAGGGGTGAGACGTGGGCGCAGCGAGGCGACCATAGTGCTTTGAGTACCTTATCTTACCACCCAAGCGGTGCTGCAATGAGTCAGTAAGATCGGTACGAGAGAGTGTTGTATAAGAGGCTAGTTCTCACCCAGGCTGATTAGATAGATAAATTAGATACGTTACGTCTGTCAAGTAGTCTCAAATTTCATGTCTACCTTAGATAAAAGAAATATTTCTCAACTCATCAGAACCTCGTTAGCTTCAAGACTACGTCTTCGGGGCAGTTCTGCATAGCCTACAGTCAACCCGTGACAAGGGTTTGACCGTGAATTGAAAAACTTTTCCAATTAATTGACGTAGAAATTGTGATATTCCCCTCCGCCACCTCCATTTAGAACTCCAAATCTGGTATCTTCTCCCGGGGAGCTGAAACTGGAGCCTCACAGAGTCAAAATTTGTTAGCATCCTATCCTGTGTCTATATATATATACCCGGACTCTTTAAATTAAGAGACTAAATGTACTAGAGCGATAGCTTATACTTACTTTAAAGATTATAATTATTATACGTTATAAAAAGTCTAAAAGGATAGCCTCTTATTAATTTAATCTTCTTACAATAATAGAATATCTAGACATTCGAACCCTAAGCTTATCGTAGCTTATCGGTTGGTCGAAAAGTCCCCCAGTTACCCCTCTAGGACTAGCGCGAATACTAGAACTCTGATAACTCTTCGCATTTAACCCACGTATATACCGACGCTCCATCATATTTTCTATATAATCGATGTTACTTAGCTTGAGAGCTACATAGTATTTCAAGCCCTATAATATAATACTCGAAAGTATTTATCAAATTGCGTTGTTGTGGAGATAATATCGTGTTATAGCATGGACGAGCCGTAGAACCTAGGTGAAACCTTGATTATCCAGCCGAGATGGTTGGAATATTTCCGTCATCTGTACTCCAGAACTGTTATCGCGTTCCACCCCCGAAGCTGCTGCGTACATTCAGTTCTGGAAAGAATTCTGCTATGTCTCCTCTCCATTTCAATGTTGTAGAACATGTCCTTCCGTGCCAGTACATACGGGAGTACCCCGGTGCAACGTTGGATAATCAGGAAGACACACTGCATCTGCACATAAAGCAATACAAGCCAAAGGATCAGTCTCACAATCAGCCGGGAGCTGTCACCATCATTGGCGGCCACGCCAATGGCTTTCCCAAGGTGGGTCTAATCGCAAAATAGTTGGCCGGTACTTAGCTTTGACATAGATAGGAATTATATGAACCCTTTTGGGACGATTTGTACCAAGCACTAAAAGCGCGAGGACAAGCGATTAGAAGTATCTGGATCGCGGACATTGCTACTCAAGGTGCCAGTGGCATACTCAATGAAAATAAGCTAGGCAACGACCGTCAGTAAACCAAGAAACGATAGAGATGAAATCCCAACTGCTGATGCTGGATGCCTCAACGTAGCATCATGGAACGACCACCCGCGAGATCTTCTCCATATGATCAATCACTTCCGCAAAGAGATGCCGAGACCTCTAGTAGGCATCGGCCACAGTCTGGGCGGTTGCCATCTGTAAGCCCACCCCTTCCTTCTCACCCCCATCACTAAAACCCAAAAGCTGCCAACTATCATACATCCACCCCCGGCTCCTCACCTCCCTCGTTCTCATAGACCCAGTCATCCAAGCCTCCTCAACAGCGCCCAACGGCTTCAAACCCAACCTCGCCTACGCACGCCCATCGACCTTCCGCCGCGATCGCTGGCCATCACGCGCCGAAGCCGCCGAATCATTCCGAAAATCAAAGTTCTATCAAACATGGGATCCGCGCGTGCTCGACCTCTGGCTCGAACACGGCCTGCGAAACCTCCCCACAGCAATCTATCCCACTGCTCCCCAAAGCCAGGACCCAGAAACTACTACCAACGCACACGACGGTCCCGTAACGCTAACCACAACCAAGCACCAAGAAGTCTTCATGTTCCTCCGCCCCAACTTCGCCGGCAAAGACGAGCACGGAAACCTCGTCATCAACCGTCGAACCCATCCAGATCTCGACCCGAATACCACAGGAACCTACCCCTTCTACACCTCAGCACCCTCAGCCGTCTTCAACAACCTGCCCCATCTGCGCCCAAGCACCCTCTTCCTCTTCGGCGGTAAATCCGAGATGTCACCCCCCGATCTGCGACGGCAGAAGGTTGCGACCACAGGTACCGGCGTCAATGGTAGCGGTGGTTTCGGAGAGGGTAGGGTCAAGGAAGTGGTGCTTGATGGTGTTGGGCATTTGGTTCCTATGATTGCGCCGGGGAAGAGTGCGGTTGCCGCGGCGGGGTTTTTGGCAGGTGAGTTGGGGCGGTGGAGGGGGGAGGAAGAGGAGTGGAGGGGAAGGTGGGAGGGGAGGGGGAGGAGGGAGAGGACGATGGTTGATGGGGAATGGGTGAGGAATCTGGGAGGAGATCCGAGGGCTAAGGCAGCGGAGAAACTGTGAGTAGGTTTTGTTTCGTCCGCTTTGTTTCGTCCCTGGTGGATTGGGAATATTTGTATAGCCGTGACGCTGCGACGTTGGGTCATCTGTGCCATGTTTCAGACTCGGCAGATCTCTAGAGGTCAGGGGCGCGGTAGGCATGACCATGGTTGAGCAAATGCGCGAGAAGCGTGATACGCTAACAGGAACTCCACCACTTATGCAACGTTTCGTGAGAAAACGCGAAGGGTTTATGTAAAGGAACTCATGGTATTCTATATCTAACGGGGCGACGAGAGGGGTCGTCATATTTCCTTCTTCTTCGCAGAATCTTGTTGCAAACCTCCATTCACGTGATTCCTTTTCACAACTTCGGGTAGCGAAAAGAGGCTCGGCCAACGCAGGTCATACTCCTCCTGCCTGCCATTCAGACAGTGCCTCAACCATATTCCCCATGTGATATAGAAGTACGCCCCCGTACCGGTCATCAGATGCCTGAAAGCTTGAGTCAGCATGCGAAATTCTCTTGCATTCTTTATGAGAACCATTCAATCTTACCACCACCCATGACCCTCGAGCAAGATTCCCCACGGTAGCCCAATCTCCCTCCGCCACTCCCTCAAGGTTGAGCAATAAACATCATCCAATCCCCATATCGCGAACCCCCCAAGAAACGTAGACAGTCCACAGGCAATCATAGTCCACATCGTTCTCAATATCCTGCTATCCCTCCTATCCTTCCACCTGCTGATCTCCTGCTGATCCTTATCCATACTCCTGCCCTCATGCTGCAATCTATACTCGTTCTCACTCTCTCTCGAGCTAGGCCTGAGCGTGAGTTCCATCACCCACATCGCGCGCACGAGGACGACGACTGTGAGTATGGCGTACGCGTTTTGATGGAAGGCTGGGTCTTGCAGGTAGTGGTAGTAGAGCGTTATGAATATTGCGAGGGAGACGAGGAAGAGAGCGAGGAGGAGGCTGAAGAGGCGGGAGCGAGAGTAGGAGAATGTGGCATAGGCCATTAGGCAGGTTGTGTAGATCATGGAAAGTTCGTCGACGAGTTGCATTGGGTCTGCGAGGGGACGGGGAAGCGTGTCAGTGGGGCTCTCGAAGAAGGGCGTTTTGCGACGTACATTTGAGGGTGGCATGGAACATGAAGCTCCCACTGCCGACGAGCGAGTAGCCCACGAAGCTGATGAGGAATATCTGATCATGACCCTGCTTTCTGCACGATTGGATGCCAACGTAGGCCAGATAGATGAATAACAAGTTCGTCAGGGTGTTCACTATCTCGGCCGCGTATGGAGTCGCATAGTAATCCTGCGGAAGCTCCGGTTAGTGGGGGGCTTTTGGACGGAAGTAGCGAGCAGCGAACTTCTTCACACCAATTGATGGTGGAGGTCACCGGATCCCAGTAGCCACCAATATCTGACGCAGCATAGGGAATCGAAGGCAGCCAGGGAATCATACTGACAACCGTGGAGTAAATGTGTCAAGTACGCAATACCTGGTGTAAAGTAACAAAGGAAACTGCTAGCTGCCTGCCAAGACACGCCAATTAAAGCCCTGCAGCTACGGAGCACGGAGCGGTCCCGGCCGCTGTCAAATTTAACATCTACTTACCCTACAAAAAACTCCAAGCTATGAGAGACACCACTGCATCGATTGCTTTGTGGGGACGTCGAATAGAGGAGAGCATTCCTTACGCGGCACGTATTCGCACACTCTTGCACATGTTGATAAAAGAAGCCGCCAACCCGCGACTTGCAAAAATCCAAGGAGCACACGATATCTGAGCACTAACAATGGATTGAACGGCGACACGCCCAATATCATAGGATGATGGTCATGGTTTTCGAAAGCCAACGCTCCTACATCTTTACATCACTTAAGGTTTCTGCTAGAGAAGAAGCTGATACCGTTTCCAGTCCGACTTCAACCATTGTGAGGCGCACAATCTGTTGCTAGTTCGAGCCAAGATCAATGGTGACAATTCTTCCCTCTAGACAACTCGCATATCGGGGATCTTGTTATAATTTGACTTGGGGATTCGTGCAATGAACCGATCGACATTTTCTCGTCGGGACGCATCGTCGTCTTCGACGCCCTGTTTTCGGGCAGATTGCTCCGATCGTCTCCTTGTTGAGTTGCCTGGTGCCACACCTGATCAACATGTTTATCGTACAACTGTCAATCTGATTTGTTCTTTATCATGCTACGTAGTCTTTGATATCGTGCAATTTGTCTGCTGATGGCGACCAATGTTTTCACTCTTTCTTCAAAAGACAGACTTCCCTTTCCCTTCTATAATCGTTTTTCAACCTCATCCACCAGACTTCCACCCGGCTTGGAATGCCACATCGTGTACTATTTGATAACATCCTTGCACAAATTTGTGGACTAGGAAATCTAGACAAAACAGACAGAGAGCGGAAGATGCGTCAAGCGAATAGGCTCTACAACCGTCCTCAACACATGGTTACGCAGGATCATGCGCGTCAATTCTTTAATCACAACAGAGCTGCGGCCGGCATACCTCCATCTCCATACGCCCATCACCACCCGTTTATTGGCGATGGGCTAGATCCCAATCTGCACACACGTCGCCGTCGGGCCGAAGAACTTGGGCTGTATAATCCTGGCAGGGACCCAAGGGTTCCAGGTCAACGTCCACTGGGACCAGATGTGGATGACTGGAGCAGCGAACAGATCGCCACCTACCATCATTTCCATGCGGAGAACATAGAGCGCTTCAAAAGACTCCAGGAACGCCGTCCGGGTGTTCGACTATCACCGCATAGCCGTAAGAACTGGGTTAGGCAATATCACGAGTACATCCAACATCTCTTTGACCAGGAGGAGGCGCGCATGTCACTTCAAGGGCGCGGGCATGGCGGTCGCAGAATGGGCCCAAGAGGAATGTACCAGCGTGGGATGGGTTACGGCGAGGATGATGACGACGAAGACGATGATGATGACTAGACCCGTCAACTTGCACATGTACGTAGTCGTCAGCCACATAAGCTGTGGTCTATGGGGTGATATTAGACTTGAAAGGGGCAGGGAAACGATTTCTTTCATCAGACGTCTTCGATACTCAGCCAATTTCTTATCATATGAGTGTACTTCTCACCTGAGTATAGTGTTCATGTCGGTCTATCTCGTGTGAAATAATCTCATAGCGGCCTTCTTCTGTCGGGCTCAATCCATCATTACTGAGATCGGCCGTGAGGACTATCGATGAGTAGAACCATAGTCGGTACAGTATCGAAGACTGCGCTATGAAACCTCAAGTAACAGACACGAATGACTGCAATCAAATGAAGCTTTTGGAGACATGAGCCATCATCATCCGTCCATCGCGCGTCATTATCTAGCTATCACTATCAGCTCTCACCCTACCCAATCCATGTACGCTCCCCCATTGTGTATCTAATTTCTCACTGTAATCCACCAACAAACCCCTGAATTTGTGTCCCATTTGATCCTCACCAAGGACCCCGCCAGTATCACAACTCCAAACAAGCGAAATAAAATTTCCGTAAACAAGCCTTCTCCCGCCTGTTCCCATTCAGTCGGAAAATACTTCGTCTCTTGAAGTCCCATCGATGATGAATAATTATTGGGGTAGCTCATGGATGGCAGTAATAAGATGAGGAAGTTTTATTCGCACGACAAAGGTACTTAATCCGACTTGATATAAAATTTTCGTAAGTATATGGTGAACAGGCAATATGATCCCTTCTGGATAGCGCCCTTTCATCAGCCGGTTACAACAGCTTCGCGGAATTGGAGTGAGGAAGGATTGGTGATCTTTCGAATTACGTTGAGACGAAAGACATGGTGTCACTATCAACATGGGCCCAAACGGGACTAGGATATTGTGTGGATCCCTCGGGAAGACCCGCTCTTCCCACTTAGGCTAGGTCATATACTTCTGCAACTCTCTGATTGTGCGAGCTCAGTTTTGTAACGACTTCTACACTTCGCTTTCACAATTGCTTGAGTTCACTACTAGATATTGCATCTACGAGCAAAGATGACAGCCTCAGCGAAGCGTCAAAAGCGCGAGGCATACCGTAAGACCCATAGAGAGGAGGGCGGCAACACCGAGCTCCCGCAGAAGAGATTCTACAGACAACGAGCCCATGCCAATCCCTTCTCCGACCATCAACTGATATAGTAAGTGATCGTATCTTCCTCTCAAGCAGATCTACTTCACTGATTGTAGCTTTTGACTGACAGCTGACCAGAGATGTTGCTAGCCCTGCCTCCCCGTCCCTCATGGACTGGTCCCCATTTTATCCTGCCTTCGTTGGCCCACTCACTAAGAGCGAGCTGGCAGAAGGACAGCCAAAGCCGTTACGGAAGCGAGTCACTGTGGCGGATATAGGTTGTGGGTTTGGAGGATTACTGGTAACATTGGCGCCTATGCTGCCAGACGATCTGATATTGGGACTGGAGATACGGACGCAAGTCACCGAGTACGTGCAAGATCGCATCTCGGCGTTACGATCGCAACACGCTCCTTCAATCGGCGGCAGGAAGACAAGTTTTCCCAACATGACTGTGGAGAAGGATGCCTACACACGACTTCCGTTGCTGGCTGACCCTCCACCAGCAGGGAAGAAAGCATATATCATATACGCTAAAGATGGTGAGGACGACTGTACGATCCAGAATACGGAACCAGCCATTCAAGAAATCACTGGCCAAGCACAAATCCCCTCATACCAAAGCACCCAGAGTACTACGATATGGACAGCGAACCTAACACCCACCCAAGCCGCCGAGATCCAAAACCTACAAGGAATCCACCACCTCTCAGAAAACACCCTCTCCCCATCCCCCAAACAACAAGAAGCACCACTCCACCACACCCCCACAACCCACACCACAACCCCCACCACCCCACCAACCCCCTACCAAAACATCTCCGTCCTCCGCGCCAACACCATGAAATTCCTCCCCAACCTCTTCCACAAGTCCCAACTCTCCACCCTCTTCCTCTGCTTCCCAGACCCCCACTTCAAAGCCCGCAAACACAAACAGCGCATCGTCAGCGCTACGCTGTGCGCCGAATACGCCTACGTGCTAAGACCGGGCGGGTACGTGTATACGATTACGGATGTGGAGGAGCTGGGGGGGTGGATGAGAGAGAGGTTTGGGGGGTTTGGAGGGGGGAAGGTTTGGGAGGGGGTGGAGGTGCCGGAGGAGGGGGAGGAGGGGGAGTGGATTGGGGTTTGGGGGGGTGGGGGTGAGAGGGGGATGGTGGGACGGATGGTGAGGGCGATTAGGGAGGAGACGGAGGAGGGGAAGAAGGTTGGGAGGAATGGGGGGAGGAAGTTTGTGGGGGTTTGGCGGAGGAGGGAGGATCCGGCGTGGCCGGGCGAGGAATAATATCAGGACTTATATGATCAGATCCTCGTGGTCCAGCTTCTATAGCGTACGATGTTTCAGTAATACCAATATCGCATTGATGACGGATACTAGATCTATAGACCACCCATAGAATCTGTCACTCGTGTGTCCCGGAACTAGAGAAAACCTGACGCCCAGATGATAGCCGAACGCGAGGCGTGCAGCCCTCCTATATGCCCAATTGGAGGGTTTTGACAAAGTTGGATATGTTCTAACGCCTATCAAGAACGCCGATTTGAAGGCCTCCAACAAACTCCATGGCTTCGGAGGTGGAAAATGAAACCGAGATGTGAGGCGATGTGCGGGTTTCCTTACGCCATGCTTTTGTCGGGTCAGCTACTTTGGTTGCCGCATCATGATTGCGGAGTAGCTATGGAGATGTCAGTGATTTCGCCAGGCACTGATCTTGGGTTTGACAAGACTTACCAGAAAATGCTGATAAGCGCCAGTAATATGCCCAGAGCCGCCTTGTCGGTGATGATTCTCCCTCCCGTGAACGCCCCAATAACCACAATGAGACAAGTCTTCAGATGTCCGACCACGGTGCTCTCGACAGCTCCGGCGCCACCTATTATGAAGAACTGTGATAGATTGATCAATGCGGCGAGGACGCCACTGAGTAGGATCATCATCCATTTGTTCATGGGTGCTTGGTCCAAGGCGGGAAATTTGTCCGTCCATGGTACGACGTAGAGGAGGATCACACCGCCAAGGGGAGCCTGGTTGAAGAGCAGCTGGAAGCCATTCAGTTCGTACTTGCGCTGGTAGGTGCCGACCCAGACGGTGTAGATGCCACTAATGAAAACGCTGCCCAGTGCGACCAGGATGCTGAGACCGCCCACAGCCTTGATCGGCGCACCGTCCACTGGCGCAGGTTTCTGATCGTAATATGAGATTAGTGCTACGCCGAAGCACATCGGGATCAGAGAGTAGGCGGCGAGTCTCGGGATGGATTTCTTGTAGAAGAAGAAATTGATGATTGCGACGGTAGGCGTTAGGAGGACTCGGGTGATTTGGTAGAAGGTGATGGTTGATATTTGTAGGGAGAGGTTCATGCCGACGACGTTCATGGCCATGGCGACGGCGAGGGGGAGCATGCTGGTGACAGCGACGCGTTTGGGATCGAACATGGCGAAGGTTGGCCGCGAGAGGACATATAGTGTCGCACCTGTGACGAAGAAGTGGAAGGCGGCGAAGGCGGCTTGACATTGTCCAAAGGACTTGTCGCTGAAGACAGCTTTATTGCAGAAGACCTAAGGAATCAGACGGCATTGTCAGCATAGATCCAGAGTGATGAGCTGGTGAATAGGAGGCTGAGTTGGAGCCTTGCGACCGGCCCTTGAGGAGTTGCCAACTCACGATCAGGACAGTAGCGACGGTATTGATGAACATCCACCACAATAACTTTATCCTTGCGAGAGGATCTTCTGTGACATGGTCTTTGATCTCGACAGTTGGCAGTTGGCCCTCGACACCCTCTTTCTCAAGATCTGCACTTCTCGATTTCTCGTTCTCCTCGGCATCAGACATGTTGAAGAGTGTCCTTTCGGAGGTACCAGAGTCGCTCCTTGGTCGAAGTGGTTCTAGAAGTGAAGAATGGTTGCTGCTGTTCTCTTCGCTCATAAGTCTAATCTTCTCAGCTTCGGCGTCCAAAGCATCCATACTCTCGAGGGCCAGCAGTCCCTAGGCGAAGGGTCGTGGTGGCTGGGGTAGCGTGCATCAGCCGAGGAGTTATGATGGATACGAAGTGGAGTTCACCCACAACAATAAGGAATACGATCAAAAGAAAGGGCAAGGAAAAGATGGGTCTGATGGGGGTTCTTCTCTCGGTTGGCTCAGGTACTTCTGGGGCTTACTTTTGGCGTCAGCTCGGTCGCTCCGTTGGGAGTCCTCCACTATTAATCTGCGGCCACTAGAGTACAGTCCAAACCCCTTGGGGGAAAGTATAGGGAAAAGTCGATCCTTAGCTGGCCCAAGTGTTCCTGAAACGCAAAGTCGAATAGTGTCTTCATACTCTGTCAAGGTACCTTACGGAGTTGTACCACTGCACATATTCATGGCGTGAGACGAGTAATGACCAGAAATGCCCGCAGTCTCCTGCCTGGAGATTCCGAGCCACATATATAAGGCTGATCCTAGCGGCGACTTTCGCGCTAAGGTTATCAAGTCTTGGCGGCCGTGAACAAGTCAATTGCAGACGTCAAGGTTCCGAAAAAGCACATTCATCACATACACCATCATGCGGCGGCGACGCTCACTACTCCCTTCAGGATTATGGCCTTGCGTGACCGGGATGTTCTACTAGCTGCATTGGTAGTCTTTGTTGCATGGGGTTTCCTTATCAGCTGGGCTCCTATCCTGCGCTTTCTTGGATACGCCTTCACTACCGGTGCTTCCATCACCCTTCTAGCTATAACAGCACTGGTGCTGTTGAGCTCGAAGAACAAGCAAGATGACAGTCAATGGGCGAAACCAAAATCGAGGACTGCCGCCTTCGTTACATCGGAAGCATGGAAGGAGGAGACTGATTGGCTGTCAAGTAAATCCATCTACAGAAGAACACCATTATACCCCGAGTCGTTCATGATTTCGGACGGTCTCGATGGTTTGCTCGACTGGATTCTTCGCGACTATGTCACCTCCTGGTACAGCAAAATTTCGCGGAGGCCAAACTTCGTCAATGAAATCGAACGTGCTATTAGGACGGCATTGGTCGATATCAGAGACAGACTTCTGGCAGTGGACGTTGTTGAAGTGGCGGTCGCACGAGTGGTGCCATTGGTTACAGCCCATATGAAAGAATTCTACGAAGCAGAGAGGGCGGTTCGTGGCAAGAACCTCAACCACAATGTCACAGATTCTGAGGAGCTGAATATCGCTATCGCCGGAAAGTATCGTGAAGGGAAATTACACCCAGCCGCCTCGCTGGCACACTCCGATTTGAAATTAGTACAGCAGGATTACCTTCGTAGGATCATGGCCAGGGTCTTGCCCGAGGTCTTGCCCGAGACAATGATACAAAGTCGAGCGGTGTCTGTACTTATTGAGGAGATTATGTCATGTGCCATACTAGTGCCTCTGATGCAAATGCTTTCGGATCCAGACACATGGAACCAACTCATGGAAGCTTACGGTCGTACTATGCTTCAAGATCGCAAGTCTGTCCGCAAATTGCGCGCTGCACTCGACCAGCATGCGTCGCCAGCGCCCAAAGTACCAAAGGCTACAACCTTCCCAAGGATCGCTTCTGGTGATGACGAGAGAAAGTTCGAGCGATTCGTCAGGTCTATCCGGCAATGCAACAACCTTTCTGAGGCTCGGAGGTTTCGGATCGAGGTGGCTAGCCAACTGCAGCGGGAGTCGATGACGGAGAGGCAGGACCAAACATATCTCCGTCGCTTGGAGTCGGGCAAGCACATGCTTGATCAAAGGGTGGGTAAGCTGTCCGCGGTCGGTCATACATCTGGCGCTCATAATGGTCAAGGAAAGTTGGGGAATGGGCAGGGGACTTCGTGTCTACTGAATGCCTCAATCACTCAAGTGCTGCACGACGCCACTGGCCTTTCCTACTTCATGGAGTACATGGACCGTCAAAGACTCATGACTTCTGTCCAGTTTTGGATAGTCGTAGATGGTTTTCGTAATCCTCTGGAGGAAGACACGCAGGCAGAGGATCCATTCTCGAGTGTCCGCCCCCAGTGGGCGGAGTCCGACAGAGCCGATATTGCGCAGATCAACGAATCATACCTGTCAAAGGCGGAATTGAATGTCCCGGAGGATTCAAGGAATGCTGTTCGGGCCTTCTTGAAGGCAGGGTCTGGAGCAACAATGCAGCAATACCTCAGAGCTCGTACTGTCGTTCTAAAAGCACAGTCAGCTGTTCTGTACGAGATGGAGGATGTTCATTTCCCAAACTTCAAGAAGTCCGATCTCTACTACAAGTACCTTACGTCTGATAATGCATCAGCCAGATTGCCTTCGAAGCCATCTGTGAGAGCGTTGAAGCAGCCCTCTGTAGCATCGATTGCTGAATCACCAAGCAAGCAGCCCCCTCTATCTCGTGTGGCTTCTCGCTTCAATGCCAGCAATTCAGAGCTCCGAAGAAGTGCAGCTTCGAGCAGCGATCTTAATGGTACCACAAAGGTCATTGAGGATCCACGACCCCAGGCTCGGCGCTCGCTTGACATCGATATTTCTGCACCGTTATTTGACGACGATATCGACGATGAGCGAATGGCTCGATCAACTCAAAGTCTAGAGAATGAGTCCGTGAATGGCGATCAAGGTGCTGGTAGTCAGGAGCAGATTGTGGAAGCCATGGAAGCAGCTCTATCCAATATCATGACGAATGACCCGAAAGAGGAAGATATAAGGGACTCCATTTTGGAAAGCCCAGAGTCAGATTTGCAGGCGGTAAAGTTGATGGATTCACCACGAAGTTCCAGCGAGTTCAGAAGGACCGAGACCCTTTCCAGTGAAAAGAATAGAGAGAAACCTAATCTGGCCTCTCTAGGACTTATAACTACCTCGTCCCGGATCGGTGTCTTCTCTGACAACGATTTATTCGGAGACGAAGAGAAATTTCTCGAGGATGAGCAAAATGATCCTGAGGTCTCTGGAGATGAGAAGCCAATGGAGGAGGAAATCCATCAAGCAGCACCTGGTGATCTTGGCTTAGCAGAAGCAATCTCTGCTCTGACAGCCGACATTGAGAGGCTGGCTGCTCAAGACTCGGTCGTTGATACCCTCAACCGGAAGGCTGAGCTTACGAATAACATTGCCGAACTGCGGATACTGGGCAAATCGAAATCAAGCCTACAACGGGAGATTAGACGGAAGGAACTTCAACGACAACAGTATATCGTACAAGAAAGCGACAACAGTCTCTACGGGCGGGCGAACATCAAGATCAAATCAGTCATGGTCGGCAAGGAAGACGACGGGCAGGAGTTCGCACTCTACGTCATTGAAGTGCAGCGCAAGGCTGGCGAAAACCTATCTGCAGCATCATGGGCAGTTGCTCGCCGCTACAGCGAATTTCACGATCTCAACCAGCGCCTTCGGAATATCTATCCCGCAGTGCGCAACCTTGACTTCCCAAGACGTCGTTTGGTGATGAAGCTGCAACAGGAATTCCTTCATAAACGCCGTGTTTCACTCGAGAATTACCTACGAGAGCTCCTACACCTCCCTGCTGTCTGTCGCAGCCGAGACCTTCGCTCCTTCCTCTCGCAATCCGCTATCACGTCTGCCAGAGACTCGACTCGGGAAGGCGAGCGACGTGATATCGTTTCTCGCATCTATAATTCCGTGACGGACGGCATGGATGAATTTCTTGGCAATGTGCCCGTACTTGACCAGCTCTCGATCGCCGGGCAGAATCTTATTTCTGCCGCTACCTCCCAATTCAACACCATGCCATCCACCGGTAGCGGTATTTCGTTACCCATCGCGCCAGAAGACCCCATACAAACAGCGGAAGCCCGTGCCGAGCTTCTCGCCTTCGAGTCAAACGCCACGATCAACAGCCGTGATGATCAGCTTGAGCCTTTTGTCAAACCCATCTGCGATATCTTCCTCGAAACATTCGATCTCCAACGCGGCAACAACTGGTTACGTGGCCGCGCTGTAGTCGTAGTCCTACATCAGCTGCTGGGTGGAACGGTGGAACGCAAAGTGCGTGAGATGGCACGGTCACTCGTCGCGGAGTCGTCCATGCTCAAATACATCGGCTTGCTCAAAGATACCATGTGGCCAAATGGAGAGATGCGCAAGGAAGCTATAATTCGGACGGATTCGCAGAAAGCGCACGCTAGAGTCGAAGCGAGCGTCATGCTCGCGACGCTGATACCGGATCTAGCAGGCAATGTAGTAGGCAAGGCGAATGCGCAAGCCGCCAGCAGGAGGATCTTTGCGACGGTGAATAATAAAAGATTGAACGCTCACCTTGCCTTTACACTACTAGACGAGGTCATTAATGTTCTGTTTGCAAAGACGGGAGCAAGAGGACTATGACCAGGGATGGAGTACATGGGGCATTGTGGCCTTCAAGTACAGAGGGAATGCATACTACTAGCATCGTGAGTGCAGGGGCTCATTGATGTCTAATGTAATAGAGTGATATGTATAATGCTTTACGGGACACTGGGATTAGTTCTTCTCGAGCCCCATCGCCCAGACCAGTACTACCTGTATTGTACACTTGTACTGCAGCTAGTATCGCTGAACGGCCCCCATGACCTTAAAGGGGCTGACCAGGGTTTTGATTCGCTAGTCTGAACGGCGGATTCGCGACAGGTGGGAGCTAATTCCAGCCTCAAAGTACGAAAAGTATATGATATACACCGTACCCTCGACATCGCGCAACGACTGTGACTTTGCTGTATCTACATTGCCAACAACACACAGTCTGGTCTGTACCTTGTTTCCCATCCAAGTATATTTCGTTCACATCTCAATCTTGCGAAGTATAAGAACCGATCAACCCGTTCCTTCTGAAGCTCCCGTATTGAAGTCATTCGACATCTCGGGAAGGCTCTAGCTGTTGCTTGCTGCATGCGCAGCTTAGCTTTCTGATTATAGTTCTGTAATTTCGTGGGCTAAGAGCTTTGTCAGTGATACGCTATCAGAGGCGCGCCAGGCTGAGAATAATCGATCGACGGCGAAGCCATTGCCCCGCACAAGTAACCCGGCCGGCACTTCAAATGAGCTTGATCGAGTCATTCCTCAACATTTCGTAGGAATTCTTTGGGAAAAGGTCATCGAGCAAACATGTCCATAGTCCTTGAGCTCGGCCCCGGAGAGACTTTCCTATTCGATACGCCTGGCGGAACTACTACGTATGCAGGACTTATGGCAAGACAGACTTACATAGCTGACACTTCAGTCAAGCAATGACCTACCAGAAGGATTGAAGGACCTTGAAGCTGGTGTCGGTCCTGGCCGATTCTTTCAGACGATATACAGCCTCAATTTCGGCTGTAACAATGCCTACATTCTCGCTGCTCGGACCGTGAACGGTGCCCTCATCCGTGAGTACAGTACCACTTGTACAGCTGTCAATTAATGTGTTCACCTGGTTTAGGTAGAAACAACCTCCCGCCACAACTCGAGGCTTGGCTGATCGATCCTGTCACTCACACCTGTAAGCGAGACATCGCTACCCTCGCCGTCGAACTTGGACCAAACGGTAGTTTCTACGCCCGCGACAAAGACAGCTATCGGTGGCATAATCTTCCAGATGCTTTGGAAGAGGCAATCCAGCAGCGTTTGTGTCCGGCCGGATGGACCGCGAGACCAGACTTCGTCGTTCTTGGAGCGGACGGAGCTTTCATCTATTCCAATGACTGTGGAGGGGCTAGTCATGCACTGGGCAATTATCCCAAATTGCAAGACTTGGTCCTGGGACTGCAGAGGACCAACGTTGGGGGTCTGACTGGGTTCGGACTTGTTCAGGTATGAAAGCCAATCCATTTGGTGTTCGTACTAAGATCCGCGCAAGTGGGTCTCAATGTCGATCCATCAGCCTGGCCGTTTCGTCACTCTCTATAATACAGGCCATCACATCGCCGAGCTCTCCCCAGATGCGTCTCAAGCTCTCAACAGCATGACGGGCACCTTCCCCGTCCGGAACATTGCACCGCAACAAGCCCAGCAAAGGACAGTATCCTCACCCACGATGCAGCAACCCTCACCCCCTGTAATGCTACCAGCCTCCTCCCCACCACCGATGAAACACGCTCCGATGCCAACTCGTAAACCTCTCTCTCCTCCACTATCGCAACCCCCGACCCTTCCGCGCCCACAACCGAACCATCTCGTCTCCTCGCCAATTCCCCAAGTGCACCAACCGCGACCAATGGCCGTCCACCAGACGTCGGCACCAGTCCCTCACGTCCAACCACCTGCCGCTAGGCCAGTATCGATGCAAGTATCCGCAGCTCAAGCATCCCGCCCCAGCGCAAAAAGCAGGCTGTCGTCCGCCAATTGGAAGTCTGCTGGACAATTCGCATCCACTCTCTTGAAAAAAACCCAAGAGGGACACGGCGAGACTAATTCCACCAGCAGTAACAATTACGCGAATAACACTAGCAGTAACAGCTACGCGAATACAACCAGCAATACGAACGTGAATAATAACACTTATGTTGCGGGTGGGTACCCGGCGACGGCTCCGAGCACGACGTATATCGTTCCTGTGGACACTGGGACCGCCGCGCCTGTGTACAGCGGGGACGGCGGGACAGTGCCTGTATATACGGCTGATAGTGGGACGGTGCCTGTGTACGGTGGGGACTGTGGGACGCTACCTGTGTATACGGCTGATGGTGGTACGGTGCCTGCGTACACAGTCCCTGGGGTGGATAGTGGTATTTATGAAGCTGCGGGCGATACCAGTGTGTATAATACCGCAGTCGATGTCGGTTCTTCAACTTCAGCCGACGACAGTGGCGTGGCTGATGCGGTGGCGGCGGCGAGTAATGTTGCTAGTGCTGGGAGTGATGGTGGCAGCGGCTTTTGGACTGGGTTGGGGTCTGTGTTTTTGTCTGGTGATAATTAGTGGTGGTGAGGATCCTGGGTATTGGATGCTAGTTGAGGGGAGGGGGGATGCAGGGTAGGTTGTGATTTATCTGATTGATCTATTGATTGATATGAAAAGGGGAATGATGGAGGTATGTTCCGTTATCTCTTTTGATGTACCTAATGCCCTTTCCATATTCCCCCAAATAGTAAGTCCGCCATCTGACTGCTGCGATCTTTGATTGCAGCCTTTACCCCCATCAAATGCTTCTTTCCATGTGGAATGGACTGCCTCAGACACATCGTCCTCGTAGGCGTGCATTTGTCACGTGAGCGGGCGTATAGCTCAACTGTTCACGGACGAAGATATATCATTTCAGAAGTAACCTTTTTTAATCTGATAAGCTCAATAATTTGTACTCTCTAACATTTAAAATAGTAGTTTTTAGGAATAGCGAATTAATCTTTTCGATTAGTATCTTAGGAATCTAGAAGTAGGAAATTGACAGCCGTACGGATAGATTACCGTAATACGAGCTAAAATAGCTCGCATAGAATATAGATTACGTCTCCGACTAGCAACATCACTTGAGTCCTAAATGGTAGCATGACGAAGACGGACTCCGATAATACTATGCTAAGATAAAGGAGATATGCTAGAGAGTAAAATATTATCAGGCCTCGAATTAAGCGTGGCAAGTACCTTATTCGAAGGTACAGGGGACATTGATTTGTTATTCTTGTTGTCTAGGATGTATCAAAGTACATGCGAAAAGCGAGATTTCCGAGTTGGAGTAGCAGCAATCAACTGACCTCGGAAACGTCAACTTGCGCCCATTCGCCATCTTCCACAACAGACGTTGGGGTTTTGATCGTCATGCCACAATTCATTCCATTCTCAGACATACCAACACCGGAGTCAAGTTCCAATCTAAACCTCTCCCTACTCACCACTTCATGCTGAGAGAGTTCAAGGTCTTGGGAACGTTCCTGCGACACTTCGCCACCGATGACGCCGAACAGAGCTGATCCTGTCATCCTGTCGCTATCGGTTCTTTCGTGTCTACGTACATTTCGGTGTCAGCAGCGCCTGACCAAGACAATCGAAAAGTACCATGGGATAGTGCTGCGGAGCAACATCAGTCTGTGCTGTCTCGCTAATTCCTCGATTGTGGCTTGGGAGCAAAGAAAGGCCGCACAGAAGGGACTGGCCATTTGAATAACGATGCAATGATGACCTATCTTCAAGCAAAGACTGAACCGGAACAGGATGGATCTCCTGGAAGAGGGATCCCAAACCAGTCTGGGTAAGCCGTTGAGAATCCGGAAAGTGGCACATCACCACCATAAAGTGTTTTGCAAGCGAAGCGGGAAAGCTCAGAGATGTGACGTACCCACCAACCCACAGCTCTTGGTTATCAAGCCATGGCATTTCATTCTCGGCACATCCTTTCAGATCTCCCGGGCTGAACTCGGCTATGGGTACCGCAGGGATGCCTCGCTTTTCTATAATCGCGGTGTGAGATACCTCGGTCTCATTGTCGTCGATCTTATACAAGGTCAGGGGCCAAGCGTTGCCCGGGACATTGATTTTCGCATATGTCGCATCTGCCATGCGGTCAATTTTGGCTGCAGTGCATGTGGTGACGCTGCACTTGCCTTTAAGGTCCGCCTGCATGACCCATTCGAAGAGCTTCGCTTGTGGATCGTAGTGCATGACCTTCTTTGGTGTCGAGTTGGCAGCGGCCGTAAGATCTGCAGAGCATGGCGCCGGCATCTGAACATATGTGTAGTCAGCATCCCATAACGAATTTGAAAGGAGGCGCCAGTTGAAGGCGAGGACATATTCACCATATCCTCCAGCAGGGTAGGACCAAGACCTTCATTGCTCCCTATCTGGTCTTGCCCATCCATTTCCTCGACGGGACCGATCCACAGGGTTTGGCTTACTGCGGCTAGCCCGTACAACGAGGACAGTGAGGTTCCTCTATACCGAAGGGTAAAACATGCTATACGTCTCCAACCAGCGGCCGCAACGTCTTGAGGTATCTCTTCTGTATGGGGTACCACGGTGTACCGGTCTTCAGGCTTGGCCCAGTCTGATGTGTATAGATCGAGGGGCCAATTGTATGCCGGAGCAAACGTTTGCACGTACTTCTTGGCTGTTGGCATTTCAGTAAAGGCTCCTTTGTAGGGCCGAGGGTTCCGCTTACCGTTAAAGGACTCGGCCGGTACCAAACTCAGCATCTTACGCTTGAGGTCGTAGACCATCAACAACTGGGATATCGCAGGGACCTCACCAATCTCGAATGTCTCTGGACAATCGACCAAATCTTCCTGCGTGGGTTCGAGAGCAGGCTCCGCCGGTTCCTCGAATGGCTTGGCTTGGTGGTCTTGAATCCACACCTCATTGCTGCTGTCAGACAACAAGTAGAACTCCTTGGCTGAGCATCCTAGCTCATTCAGGTCTAATTGAGCTATGTGTTTCGCACCGAATGGCGGGATATCAAACCCGGTAGCAATGATGTATGGTTTCTCGGCCTGCGGGCTGCTCAATATGTAGAGTTGACGTGGCCATTCCCCTCGTGGCGTTAAGATCTTGACAAAATTGGAATCTGTTACGGCGTAAGCGATGTTCCGATACGATACAGCCATATTTCTTACCGTCCAGTCCTTCCCTTGGAATACTCTTGAAAAGCTTTATTCCGGCGTCATACACCAGGACCTTCGAGGGCTGCAGCTCGGTCGTTTCTGTTACAACACCTGCTACATCGCTACCGTCACTCTCTTTGGTTGGACCAATCCATAGCTTCTGGTCACTCTCAATTAGCGCCTTTCGTTCCTCCAGTGAGCAGTCCTCTATTTTTTCCAAGTTTAGAGTGGATACGAATTCAGCACGGTCAAGACCTTGCCGCTCGCAGTAAACTGCAAAGTACCGATCCATTCCCTCCGGAGTTTTTCGCTTCCAGAGATCAAATTCCCTCTGCCTATTTGGAATCTCTGTCTTGGAATATTTAACAGCTGCTGGATATTAGCCTTCAAGGATATAGCCCATATGGAATTCTCAAATACCTGCCCTGGAGGTCCTTCTCGGGAAGCCATCTGACGAGGCTGTCATTGGGGTCGAATACCAAGACCTTATTAGAAGTTGCGACGCTAAGTCTTGCCCACTCTTCCCAGAAGACGTCGCCAAATGGCCATCCAACATCAGGTATTGGGTTGGCAATGTACAACACTTGCCGAGTGCTATCCCCAGTCTTACCCTCGGGCAACAAGTCCCATCTCACTTTCAATCCCCACCATACGTCGTCTTTAATGTCTACCATCGATTCTTCTGGCAGATATGTGTAAACTCTCCGATCTTGAATCTGTTCAGATGCTATGTTGATGCTGCCTTCAGAGCGTGGGATCCAGATATGAGGCAAATTGTTCGTCCCTACAAAGGTAAACAAACATGATCAGTTCAAACCGATACGATGGTGGAAGAGACCTACAACTTGCGTACTTGGCGAAGGCCTCGCAAATGTAATGTATATCGCCACTGAAAGGCATGAACAAAGGGGCAAGGTCCTCACCACAGTCACACTCGATGCTGTCGTGCGCATTCATTGGGGTGGCCATGTCGTCAATGACTCCACGCAGGAAAGCGATCTGATCTTGAGAGAATGAGCAAAAGGATTTTGCAGCAGTAGTCCTTTTGTATGCACTACCGGAATAATTTTGCATATTGCCAATTATCATTCGATTCGCCTACCACACGGAAGGAGAAAACAGGAAAAGCTGTCTCAAAATGGTTCTATTTATGATAAGGTAGTCACGCTCTGGAACGATATCCGGTGCATGGGAACTCGGTAGCGCTGCGACTACTCTATCAATAGGCTGTGGAAAATCGTCAATACATTTAATCTATTGGACGAGAATGATGCGAGCTAAACATGGTAAGATGTTCTTGACCGAGGGGCGGTAGAGACAAAGACAGTTTTTCTCGGGATGTAACAGCATAGGAGGTCCACCAACCATACTGCATTCCCACGGTATTATCCGGGTGTCAACGATAAGCCCCTGGGTCTGTGCAACCATCATCATCAGCCCGTGTGGTCGTATGAGCCTCGGAAAGAGAATTCTCATGTATCAGCAGCCTAAACCCAACAAAGTGGACGTGCAATTCTATGCATGCTCGCCGGGTTACCTTTGCGGTTGGGAGAAATTGGAATTCCATGTGAGACCAGTCATGGTTCCGATTACTACACTTATCGAATTAGCCAAATCAACGGCTCCAGGGGTCCATTGATCGCCAGGCGTTTCCCATTGTTCCTTATGGAAAGGCCGTAAGGTTGCTCAAAGTAGACATCAATCGTACCGATTCAGCGTTCCGCAACCAAGTTTTATGGTCAACAGCCGCTCAACATCAGCTAATGACATTACCCAATCGCAGGTCTGAGCCCCAGTAACATCGCTACTCACCGTCTTCCACGAAGCTACAACGGATTTATGATTCGCTGATATCTCATACGTACAGTCTCTGGATCTGACGATTCGAAGCTAGTCAATACTAAGCACCGTCCCTGGTAATGCAGAGTACGACTTCCAAGCATGACTGTTGATAAGGCTTGAGTCCTTGCCAAACTTGTGCCATCAGCAGATGTTCTGGTGACAACTCCGTCGACCTGTGCTACTCTACAAAATATCGTACGGCGCCAAAGAACAATCCATCCTGCACCGATAATCCTAACAATAAGCATCAAACGGCAACTGCCCAACCCAAAGCGTGTCTATATCTCCCTTATCTACCGGTGCTCCACAATACCCACATCTTAGCATAGGCCAATAAATCTCCCCGGGAAATTTCAACATCTCGTTGCTAATCGACCGCGCCTGTGGATTGGGTGTGTTCCTGTGCCACAGGGTGAACCGGTCGCGATCTGGCGGAATGGGGAATTGGTGGTAGTTGATATGTCCTCCTATATCTGGCGTGTATTGATTCAAGTATCAGTGATGCACTTGATGCTTTCAAAACAATGCTAAGATGGGAAGGAGCGTACCGCGAAGTCTCGTCTCCGGCACGAGACGGAGCTTGTGCAAGCGCGCGTCGAAGATTATCACCTTCGGGCTGTCGTCGCCGCAGATGTGAGAAGTGAATGGGGCCCTGGGAAGATAGCATTGGGTAGATTGATCTTGCGTGAAAATTCCGGCTAGCTGGCGATGGAGGCCTGCCTTATCTTCATTGCATCCATAAGCTGCAAGTCTAGTGTCGGTCCAAAACGCTGTTTGGTCAAGACTGGGGGATCCAAGCATGGGCTTGATTGGGGATGTGGACTCTGAGGAGATGGGTGCTGTGAACCTGGTGTAGCTCATATCAGGTGCAAGAAGGCTGACTCTACCCGAGGTAGGGGATTGTGACGAGCATTTCATCTTAAGGGATCGCATAGTAGAGCCCGGTGGCCTTCCCCTTCTGGCCCTGGGGCGTGGTTTCGACTGTTTTGAAGGCATCGGGGGTTCGGAGTGACTGCGCAGAGACATAGTTTGAGTGGAAGGGGATTCGAAGGAAAGTGGCTCTCCAAGACTCTTTCATAGACATATTGACCTGGCAGGATGCTCCCAAGGCTGAGGTTCTTCTCTTCGTTGAATATCGTCACTTATGGTGGTCACACTACAAAGGACAAAGGAACAGGCCAAGAGGTTGGCCCCATAGACAATCAGCAGACTAGAACATGTAGGGCACACAGCTTTACGGAACTTATTCGATTGTTTTAGACATACTCGGCATCGGAGTGAGGGAACCGCTGTGTCTGATTTGGAATACACGAGGACGCCATATAAACCCGTTTACTAGCCTCGAACACACCCTTGGTACCACTTTCATGACAGACAGAATTACAAGTGTGGGTGTAGGGATGTTGGCGGTACCCAATACTAGCGTCGAATATGTGGCTATTATCGCAACACACTGGCACCTGTTTCCCCTTTTGACACCTCGGTGCATTTGTCAAGGTTTCTTGGTCCTCAACGGACGGGGACTCGGAAGGCTTCAGCGCTAGTTGTGTCAGTACCATGGTACGGGGTATTGAGCATTACTGTCAAGGCTGGGCAACATGTCGTTCATTCGTTGCTTTTCTTTGTCAACCTTTTCACAATCTTGGAGATTGGAGTCACAGCCTGCGTCGAATGATGTGATATGACATGGCATCTTCGTATTCTGTCCTCCCTATACGAGGAGCCGTTATGCCGTCGGAGGACCTGCCTGGCAGTCATCTACGTTGATAATTCGCGGAGGTCTTGTGACTCTATAGGATTGAACACAGATCGTTGACTTCTGAGCGGCAGGCTGTGTATCCCTGTCCTGGCAGATTTCTCTTGCTCGCAGTATTGCATGAGCAGGATCAATCATGGGGTATCTACATAGTTGTCGTGGTCATCCTGATGAGTCTCTCCCACTGCCTCCCATCGGAATAGGATGTACTGCGTCGTTGACGTGCATCTTCAGAAACGGCTTTATGTCAAGAAATCTTGCTTAGCACAGCTAGCAGAGGTTTGCGTCCGGTCAGGTGAAAGGCCCTGCAGTCTCAAAGTAGAGCATCAGACGGTGACTATTTGCCAGACTTGCACGCTTTCACAGTCCTGTTCACTCTCATAGATCAATCAAGACACCTCAACCAACATCTCAATCGTCCAACGATCCTCTCCCTGTCCTCAACAGCATCCCAATATCAAGCCTGCGACATACCCAAAACTCCAAAAGGATAGCCATAACCCAACACCGAGCATGTGCCTTCGATTCATCCACCGATACAACTGCGGTCATCTGAAGACAGATGAAGCCGACTGTGCGGCCGGCAAGAGCAAAAGCTGCAGCAGAGTCAGATCGAGGGTCCTGGTACACAGGGAGGAGTGTTCGTTGTGCTGCACCCTGTTTGGTTGGATTCGGGCTCGTCTCTGAGGCGCTTTCGACGTTACTGGTATGTATATCCGCAGTCTAAGAGAAATCCCAATGTGGAACAAGAAAGACCTTGCTCTCGGCACAAGACCAATCTTCCAAAAGCAAGAATCTCCCAAGACTCCATGGCAACATTCCACGAAACCGGTTTAGCTGACTTCAAGGAACTGCAGGGAAGGAGCATAATTAAATCCATCCCTCGCCTGTGATCTGTTCCTCGGAGCCGAGTTGAAGCCAAGTTACGAATTGTATATTCGGCTTGTTCTTTCCTGGCCGGACGGTGTTATTTCCTGATCGGTTCCTGACGACAAAATTGAGTCATTCTATCACATACCTGCTAAGACTGGATTGTGGTAGCTTTCGAATTCCGATAAAGACCACAAACAGACGGACGTACGTACTACTGAGTGTCCGCGAAGTACACTAGTTCCAATCGAAATAGAAGACGTCAAATAGCCTCTTTATCAGCATGCTCGGACATATGTTCGAAGCAATGCCTTACCCTGTTCACTGTTCTAATGTGACGGCATCCCGTGCCCCAAATACGAATGTCTCAGATGTGTGTACCTGTGACAAGGCAACACTGAAGCACATCTCCATCGGAGATCGAAGAAGCGCATGTGGATCCAAGTTGGTGAATGGAAATATCAGACATCTGTTCAGCATAAAGACTTCCAAATCACCACGGAGCAATTTTCGATTACTATTTACTATCTCCACATCACGTTATGTGACCACTACCTTCCTCATTAAGTTTTCAACTCCAAAGCCTACGATGTCGTCAACTCAGTCCATTCCGAGACAGAATCCTACCCCTTTCAATGGTCCATATCGGCTAGAGACCGATATAACCTCCCTCTACTCCGGATCCGTCCTCATTCAGACACCACCTTCTTATACTCGGGTTGTCCACTGACTATGGGCTCGCCGCCAGCCGACGCGCATCATTCAACCGCCTCGTCAGAACCCGAAAGTCCCTTCACCTTGTTCAAGCCTTACAACGTACCATTCCCGCATGCCTACAACAGTAGCTGGACCAACTTTCACAACGTTCCGTTCGAACAACCCATCAAAAAACGTCGCATCCCAACATCGACATCAATGGTGTTTGTCAAGATCTGTACTTTGAGGTTGTATGGCTGGACTTCAACATCCTAACAAGCAAATAAGCCTAATCTCAATCTCCCAAGTGTGTACGAAGCATCTGACAACAATGAAAAGACCCTCCTATCGCTCTTCACCCATCCAGCGTAGACTCCGCGCCTCCGCAACCCTACAGCATACAGCATACAGCCAATACCAAAACCGCATTCACTCAACCTCAACCCTCATCAAGAATCATGAACGAAAAGTACAAGAAAGGCGGCAAATGGGGCTCGGCATAACAGTGCTAGAAGACAATGAAATAAAGAATAACCGCACCGCACCCCTGAAAGTCCGAACCCCATCCTCCAAGACCAACAGCACAACCTCATCAATCGGTACCACCACCAGCTCCAGAACGATAAATACCAGACAGCGAAAATAGTAACTCGAATAAAAGACTCTCATCCCTTTACAATAACCCACCCACCAACCAGCCAACCAGAACTTCTACCTCACCCCCCAAAACCAAACCCTCCAACGCCGATTTCAAAAAAGGGGAATCCCTACCCATCTCTCCTCCATCCCTCTACAAAAGCTCCACTCGATACAAAAAATCCATCTACCAAGATTCCTACCAGTCATTAGCATATTCTACAGTGTCCTAATATGCTATCGTATCCAACCATTGGTCTAATACCTGACGCTTCCTCACACATATTCTAGCGGGAGTCGAGATATGCGTCGTGATGTTGTGATTTGGAAATATGCTGTACAGGGCATGACTACGTGTTGTTATGGAAGTATGGCGGTTGTGTGGGATGTTTTATTGGGATGTAGATGTAGATGGGGAGGGGTGTGGTTGTGCTGTGCTGTTGATGTGTTGATATTTTGATAGGGGGGTTGGAGTGTGGGAGTGCGGTTTTTGTATTTTGGGGAAGGGTGATGATGGAGAGGGATAGTCATCGACATGTAGAATAGCAATCTAATTGGATCGGAAGAGGGGAATTGTGGTTTTTGACGTTCCGGTAGTTGACTACGGTGCTACGTTCAACGGCGACTGTTGTCTGCCGTTCGAAGACCCTTAGTTCTATTCGGTTTTCGATGTATTTTGTTGAGGCTATGATGTTCCATGATCAAGGCCCATTAGCGCCGAGGACGAAGATCCATCACTCTGTTGCGTATAGATTCACAGTCGATTCGAAGCGCTGTTTCATAAGTAGAACTGGGGGTGTAATTCAAGCGAGCGATGTATCTATGTTGTAAATATAATGCGTCGCTTATTGTGAAGAATATGCGAGATCACCGCCATGCATGGTATATAACGCAACGCATAAATAAACCACATTTTCGACCTTGTCAATGTTGAATCGACCATTCCCCTTTCCCATCAAACCCCATCACCGCCCCCACCCCAAACCCAACACGCATCCCATCCCATCACATCACCTTCTTCCCCTCCCCCTCCCCCCTCTTCCGATAAATCATCCCCGTAAACGGATCCTCAAACCGCAACGCCAACGCATAAACCCCCGCAACCTCCAAACTCAACAGCATCCCCGCCGGCCTCCCATAAAGCAGCGCCGTCCCCAAAAAACTCATCGTGCTCCCCCAATACATTGGCGCGCTCGTTATGCTAAACGGGAACTTCGTGACGGGTGCGTCCATGAGGATGCCGAAGTAGTCGCCGAGGAAGGTGCCTGTTATGCCGAGGGCGTGGTAGGAGGCTAGGACGAGGGTGTTGCCGGTTAAGAGGAGGAGGTAGGCGAGGTCGGGGTGGTGGAAGAGGGGGTGGAGGGGTTGGTGGCGGAGGGCGCGTTCGTAGCTGTGTGGTGGAGGGGGTTAGTTGGGGGGTGGGGATTGGGAGGGGGGGGGAGGTACAGGGCATCGCGGAAGAGACCGAGGGAGAAGATTGTGAGGGCGAGGGCGTAGCAGGCTCGGAGGGAGTTGCCGTTGAAGAGGCGGGTGAGGGTCTTGTTGTGGTATTCTGCGGTTTGGGCGGTGGGTGTTAGTGGGCGTCTTCCTCTTGGTGCGGGGGGGTTGTTCGAAGGGGTCGGGTACCGCTGCGGGCGACGATGCTGGGCGGATTATGTTAGTAGGAGGGTATTGGTTTTTGTTGTTGTTGTTATTGGAAGGGATATACAATGGGGGAAGGGGTCGGTCGACTTACTTCCAGAATGTGGGGTTGAATGCGATGGCCAGGGCGGAATCTGGGAGGGAGGTTTAGCAGTCTGGTATGGGTGATTGGCAATTGATGACTTACAGAGTAGGGATTTTTGAGAAAAGTCAATCGGAATGCCAGCTATTTGATACATCTTGGGCAATCTGGAAAGTCCAGTTGGGACAAGATGTTGCGTACAGCAGTTGGTGGTCTATCGATTCGCGCGTTGTGATTTTCAGGCTTCGTCTTGGCGCGATGACGTCGGAGTGCAGTTTTTTTGAAGCGGCACCGAGGTCGTAGATTATGATACGATACATTAATACAACGATCATTTCTCGGGTACTGCTGTTCTCATGAGTCTTTTAGAGTCTCATATAGCATAGCACATGTCCTCTAGGGTTCATTGCTCATGCCCGTCTCCTCGGCTTTCTTCCTTGAATCGCGCTGTTGTCCCCTTCCTCATCGTTGTGTCCCTTCTCGAGGTCCTCTTCCAAACCCCATTCTTCCTTGTCATACCAATCCTCACCATCACTCATCTCACCCACGTGACCTTCTGCCTTGCACCATCTGAAGACCGTGCCCCTCTGCCGATCTGCCCGCAGTAAATCTCCGTACAGCTTTCCTGCGCCACGACAGACCTCCTCCTGCTTCTGTACGTACATGGTGAGTAGACGACGTGTCTCTTCGGCCTCGTCGGGCGGAAGGCCAAAGTCTTTATCTGGAGTCGCTTTTTCTGGTATCTTGAAAAGGGGGTGGACCTCGGGAGGAATTGAGTCTGGAGACTCGGTACGTGAGGATGCTGTTGGCTCCGAAGCTGCATGAGCTTGCGCTCGCGTTCGCATACGACGGGGTTCAGGTTTGATTGCATTTTCCTCTTCGATGCCGTCCATCGCTACCTCTTCTGCAGGTTCTTCTGCATCCAGATTCTCAATACGGTCCATCGTTTCACTGTCAGCAGCTATTTCGAGTTCAGGACCATGTCCAATACTGCCATCATTCGGTGTTGGGGATAGAGCTGCATCGCCGTTGACGTCCTCGCCCTTGACTGCGAACTCTTTGATGTCTGGTTCCACATGAACTATTGATCGACGTTCCGTCATGAATGAAATCGTGGGTTTAAGTATCTCTCCTTCGCCATCAAGAGCTTGGTTTGTGGGCTCTGGGATCTCTGACATCTCTTCTGAGGGAACCTTTCCTAATATATTGCCGTCTAGCATTCCTATATCAGATGCTTCGATTGCCTCTCTATCTTCCGTTCCCATCCGTCTTATCACTAAGGGCTCTTCCGAACGCACGGTCTCATTGTTATTTGCTTTCGAAACATTAACGGTGACCTCTATAGCAGAATCTTCGTGAGTTCCGGTAATGGTCTCACTAGCAGACCCAAGCTCCGTTCTGCTTGGAGAACTTTTAGGAGAGCCTGACAAGCTAGCATCACTCCCGTTGACGAGGCTCCGCGCTGCGACTCCATTAGACCCGGGGACCGTTCTCTTTGAAGCGAGACTATTGTACAGCTTCTCTGTACCGAATATTGCCTCGTCCTTTGGAGAACACATAAGCTCACAAGGAACCCATGTCTCATCTCCTCGTAGCTTCGTCATCAAACGCTTGGCACTGGCCAAAGTCTTCCTCTCACGCTGTACCATCTCACAGGCGTGCTGTGCCATATTGGTCAAAATGGGTGAGGTATATGCGATAGATGATGAAGGGTGCTTTGGAAGCCTTGCCGGAGACGTCAAGGGCATGAGTAAATCTAACGATGACTCCGTTAGGTAGGAAGGCAGGTGGACTATGGACAATGAATCTCACTTTCTAGTTGGATCTCAGCATATGGGTTCTCTTCTGCAGCTCGTGCATCAGCGTCTTCGTCTACGTCGCTATCGGCAAGTTCGTCTCCATCCTCGTCGTAACGCTTGGGGTTGGGTCGCAGTATGTCCCTGTAATAGCCGGCGTGCTCAACACCCTAGTAGGTTTGCGTCAGTGTGTTCATCACTGTTATAGGTAGGATTGGATAACTCACCCTTTTATGTCTTTTGAGCCCTCTTGATCGGCCCGAGTGCCTGTCTTCTATATTATGCACCTTGCGCTTGAGCTTGTTCCCACGGTTCGAAGGTTGCATATATTGTTCGTCTGAATCGGAGGCTGCGGTGAGCAGAGGGTGAGTTTCGCGTATGTCATGATGCCGTCGTAGGAAAGACTTACCGTCTTGATATCGGGCAAGAGCCTGGTTCATGCTAGCGATGGTCTCCGCGATCAAAGCAGCTTGAGCGGCCATCTTGAAGCACGATGGCCGAACCCTCTTGTAGGACTCTTATGGTTGGTCTCCAATACCGCCTTGAAAGATGCTCGTGTGCCTCAAGCTTCGGATTGCGTTGTGAAGAAATGGTGGATCAAGGCTGAGTAGACGAAGGAGGTGCAGGATGGCACTTCAACAGATTCAGCCCTGGAGAAGCTTGACTCTGGTATGTGCTGATTGGCTATGGCGTGCACTTGTAGTCGACTGGTATTTGGCTCGCAGTCCAGTATGTCACTTCTGTAAAGGTTGAACGAGAAAAGTGGTAATGGAATCAAATCTGTAGGAAGGGCGCCCACATTGTTTGAGTCTTGAAGTGTATCCTACGGTTGACTACAACTACAACTCTAATCAGTAGACCGCCAAGACATCTAGATCTACCTAAGGCATTGTTCTCATAAGTAGATTTACCTAGGGTATAACTACATCAGCCTCCCTTGCTCATAATTTCTCATGTATGAGAACACTTCCTCATCTATAGAATATAGATAGCTAAATTACTAGAACTATCGGCCTGGCCGTCCGGAAATTACACTGTGATAGTTGCTAAATTTGATCATGGGAGCAGGACTAGGATGCTGCAACTACATCTAGATTGTTCAAATAAGGTATCGATAAATAACCTAAGTACCTAATGCCAGTCCCTTGACCAACTCCATTTTATATTCTTACAACCATAAGCGATTGTGATCAGTGATAGTTGATGACTCGACATGCCCTTTCTGAAATGATTCATATTGTGCAACATGGGACTTCCCATTTCATATCACATCCAAGACCATTCAGCCTCAGATTATTCCCACTCCCAATTGATGCAACGAGCTTTGCGTTACAGCCACATTGAAAGAGCAAGAGGCCTTGCAATTGAGCCATGTCGAATACGAGCAAGCCGCGACAGTCTTTCGCTCTGATTCAACGCTGTTGGGTTACCATCAACAAGAACCACAATCTGTATGCCGTGGATGTAGCATTGAGTAGGAAGACGGAACATATCCGCTAATTCCCAGTGTTATGATCCGTGCAATTCACTTTGAGGCGGAGGAAACCATGGTTCTGGGAGTCGTGGCTGAAGATCTCCGTACGAATCAAGCTCCTTGTCCGTAGAAAATATAATATGGAAAAGTCGAAGCGAAGGGCGGCAGGAAGATCTTGCGAACAAGCAAGTCGAATTTTACATGAACGCATTTTATTGTCACGCCGTAAGGTATGATCCGAGGCACAAGGCTTTCAAAGGCAAGGTCAACGTCTTTGGCCTAGCGTGGCTGCTCACATTCCAGGCGGAATCCCCGTTGGTAGGGTAAAGTTTTGCCGGATTCGCCTTGCCCAATGGTGGGGATCTAGAGGCCCGAGCCACGTCCAAAAGCTGGTAACGGGTTCTCGTGGGCTATCAAGCTAACATGATCTGTCTGTCCGATCAATCAGCTGCCCGGGACAATCCCAGCTTCTTATTTGGAATCGACGAACTCGACACCACATTGGCGTAAGGACGTCGTACATTCGAGCCTGGCCTCGAGTCAGAAGCTCGCGTGAGACCGTCATGGTGGTCCATAGTGAACATTGGACGTCCGTAGTGAGCATTGGACGTCCATATATACCTGCACCATCCTTGAACGTCTAGACCTAATCTGCTGTTATCCGCCTTGGACCCTGTCTTAGTTCGCATATCTGCATTAGCGGCAATACCCACTCGTAGGGCGGCTTGCTCAGCGTATCGGAGATATTCCTTACCTGCTTTCAGACTTTAGATCTCCTGTGACAGCCGCGTCGATGAGCAGCGCTGTTATATGCATCAAGACGCTAGGAATGTGCACCCTTCGAGCACAGGACCAATCCATATATACTTCAGATTGATAGACTGTGGATGCGTCAAAATCACCCAGGATGTAATCCCAACAGTATCACAGGCGTTTGCATTCTGGTATAGGAGACATGAGAAAGCGCTTCTTAGCCTTTCTCGTCTTCCCTCTGCACACTATGGGGCTTGTCGTAGGGGTGAGCCCCAGCGTGAGTCTTCTCTGTGCGGCTAGCGCAGCACTAGTAGAGTAGGACTCCGTTCTGGGTCACTCCCAACCCCAAAGAAAGTACCAAAGTACTCACCGCTGAATGCGGTGATTGGATGATGTCGATTTCATGCTTTGGCTCCTGATCTCTTTTCTATATGTCTTGAGGTGAAGGATGATTGGTCCCAGATTGGGTCATGATAATGTCGTAGATGATCAGGAAGGCTGTGTTCTGGGCAGCAGTGCAATATGCAATCTGAACGTACTGAGTGTATACCTCAGACCTTCGCCATCTTTGCGACGCACAGTTTGCTGAAGAACAAAGAAATGCCACTCAAGCCAGCAAGGACGGTAACTGCGTTCTCTCTGCTGCAATCCAGCAGCGGTGCATCAGACAAAGAGATTGGTGTATAGAAAACATCGCCGTTTTAGGAAAATACACCTTCCAGAATCCCTTTTGCAGGTCTTGCTGGCGCCTGGAGCTGCAGCTTCCTGGTTCCGCAATCGGAAATCGTTGGAGGTGAGACCAAATCTAAGTCGCTGCATTAGGCGCAGTCGCTCCATGGTCACTTCATGAGGAGACTGCTACCTCGCCAGCCCCTCCTTTTTCTCTTTTGGAAGCCTGGCTCTGGAATCGTGTCAGATGGGCATACCCTCGTAGTCTTCTAGAAGCCAGTGGGTAAGCGCGGTGACCAAATACACAACTAATCAGCAACAAAGTCCAAGGCTACAAGACCACGATCCAAGGGACAAAAGGACAGAACCTCTGGTCATTGAGGTCCTCGCATTGACCTCACTCCAACAGACAATTCTGCCTGTCAGCAACATACGGTCAACAAAGCCACACACCTCGGCGACCAATCTTCGGACCTTACCGGTCATAGCAGCGTCAGCATTAAAGCTTTTTTTCTAGGCTGGCACAAGACGATCATGTCATTTGGGAAGATGGCGCCTCCTACACCTCCAGACGTCGATGGCACCGAGCTGCACGATGACTTCCATCAATTGCTACAACACAATGCTGGAAGCCAACCCCTATCGGGATCACACCTTTTAGGGAACAGTCCATACACGCAGTCTAGGTCGACGGCATTGTACAATAATCCAGAGCCAGAGTTGGAGGGTCAATGGTACCTTGATCAATATGGCGAGAAACGATTTGTGTATAATGACCACGGCAACCTACTTGAGGAGGTGCAATACGTGAGTCAGCTTGTCTTCCCCACAATCAACTTTTGGTACTGACGGGTACGAGAATGGATATGGTCAACCAGTCGTGAATCCTTACCATGGCGGTCCATACCACGGCCATCCTCTTTCACAGCCGCAGCAGCAGCAGGTGAATTCTGACCGCATACATCCTTTGAAACGGCGATTGACTCTGCATAGTTTTATCCGAATCCCGCATTCTACAGTGCCACTCCTCCTCCCATGAAATCCGATCAAGAACCGTCAAGGCGAGCGGTAAGGCAAAGTCGATTGGCAACCGACACGAGTTCTCGCCACAGTTCGCCGAAGCCCAAAAGGAAAGCTGCTAAGGGTGCAAGGCCGAAGACACTTAGCGGACCGTTAAGCGAGCTAACGAAAGATATGGAAAACATTCCAGTCAAGGACACGGAAGCCTGGGTGAATAGGTCTTTGGACGTGAGACGAGAAGAAGCAGAAAAAGATCAATTCGTGAAACGTCCATCGAATTCATTTATACTGTACCGGTCCGCGTACGCTGACAGAGCCAGAAACTTTCAAAAGTCTGCGAATCACCAGATTGTGTCGTCTCTCGCGGGCGAGAGCTGGGCAATGGAGCCCCCTGAGATCCGCAAACAGTATGATGCGTGGGCCAAACTTGAAAGAGAAAATCATGCGAAAGCATTTCCAGACTACAAATTTCAGCCGCAGACAAACAAATCTGCGGCTCGCAAACGTAAAGGAAGGGGTGAAGATTCAGAGGAAGAGGAAAGTGACCTTGAATCAGACTATGCGTACAACCCAAGGGCGTCTAGTCGTCCACTTAAGTCCAAGAAAGCGAGGTCATCTTATCGTGAGAGCAGCTATACGCCCAGTGGTACATCACTCGATGAGTATGACGCTCCAATAATGTACAACCCGTCATCGCACCAGATGGTGAATCCTGGAAAGCCACTACCCACCGGTCTGAATCAGCTAGGTGGAGCTCAGTACTATCAGACGGCAGGTCAAAGATATGCTGGCCATGGTTATGTCGAGGATGTTTTCGTGCAGCCACCAGACCTGCCAGCTGGTTACCACCAACCAGGCGCACCTGTCATTGGTATTCCGGGAGCCTACCACCACGAACTTCAAGGTGACAACGGTGGGCTGCCCATGAGTGCAGTGTCTATACCTAGTCAACTGGATCCGATGTTAGCCAACTACGACCAGGACCAACACAAAGTGTCCCTTGATGACGGCCACCCCGTAAAAGCCGAGGAAGTGTCATCTGCGCCCCACTCAGCAGGGTTCCCACTTGAACACTACTCACTGGGATTGAACGATTTTGAGGATGAACTTGGAGGTGCTGACATGGGCTCTGATGAATGGTGGGATCAGAATAAGGATCGATAGTAAAAGAAAGGTCACTTACATTGGGCGTGGTTTGCTACGGGAGTCTTGGATCAATTGCTTTGGGTGAAATATATAGGTGGGAGGGAGAGATACCCTGTTGTTTTTCTGCTTTTAAGATGCATCGTTGGTAACATGAGTCCAGACTCAAATTGTCTTTCATAACTCTGTTGCATCTAGAAGCGCCCTGTTTGTTGCAATTAGTGCTCAAGAATTCTTTTCTTCTTGCTTATTTGTGGGCAAGTCACGATGTCAATTGCTCTCGCCACCGCCTGGGTGGTATCTGTCTGACTCGTAATTCTCACCTAGGCATGACCACATCGAGATCTTGCCGTCAATTGCGTAGGTCAACTTGAGACGGAAAGGCAGGCAGTTGCTCCCGTTGTTGTCTGATTTTAACTTCCCTGTGGTCATGCGATTCGTCTGACTATGGTCCATTGAGGGTTTATGAAGCTATTCGCCGCCGTCATCGATGATCACAACAATGGACTTGAACTACGATTCTAATTGCAATAAAATGGAATCGTGTCCTCGGTACACATGGATTTCGCTTTCGGGGGAAGGAAGGCCCGAGGTCTTGGCACCCCCGGTAGAATAATTAATACAGTAGTCAGGGGATTTGTGTAGAAGGATTCCTTTAGAACAAGTATTAGTGAGGCTAGAGGCGTAGAGGGCAGTATCCCGGCCAATGTATGGCGATCTGGGCTACAAGCTTGTAAGTTGGGAACGCATGGCCAAGTACACAGTCCTCACAACGACGTTCACCATCCTTAGGTCCAGCATGCGAAAAGGACACAAGCACTCACTCATCTCCCGCCCTACCAGGTTGAGATAATCCGCGCTTTGACACGAGAGGTTCGCGACCTAGACAAAGACGTTTCGAATATCCTCGCCCCCTTTTCTGGATCCTTCAACCCCTCTGCCGAACCGGCCACCGCATGCTCCATCCTCGTCAACCACCTCTGCATGCGCCGAACTAAACGTTGTCTACTAGCTTACCACCGTGTGCGCTCAGGCAAGCTTGAAGCAATGTGCTGGAGCGGGAAAGACGTCTTGGACATAGAGCAGCAAGAGGGAGGCAGACAGGGAAATGCAGAGGGATATGGCATGGCAAGTGAGGCTGGGAACCAAAGCTCACTGAGCCCGGAAGAGGAGGAATATGTGAGGCAGTATGGAGACATGCTGGCCGCGTATAAGGGGCAATGGACAGATATTGATCTGACGGGAAGCCTGGAGCCGCCCAAAGACCTTTTCATCGATGTAAGGGTGCTGAAAGATGCTGGGGAGATTCAAACAGAGTATGGGTATGGATGTATTATATGGCCTCTCTGGTGGAACAATCGGCTAAATCATTACGGCAGGGCCATCACATTGACGAAAAACAGCCAATTCTATGTCAGGCAAGGGGATGTGGAACGGTTGATCGCTCAGGGATATTTGCAGAAGCTGAGTACTTGACAAGTTCGCCACAACACCAACATTATCATGTACGACGCCAGCGTACCCTAGTTCTTGTCGAAGCATCCGATCGAAATTCGAAAAACCAGCATACACATCCTAAGCTCGCTCATAGTAGACCCAGAGTGGAGTCACGTCAGAGCACATGTTGTCCAACTTCCTCACTAGCAATGAGGTTGATCTTACTCCCAATGGACGACTCGGCATCGATCTGCGGATATCCCAGTGGAATGTCCGTGTTCGGGAGGATGAAATGGGTGAGAAATTCAATAGGAGGCATTGTCCTGTGACAAAGCCCAAGTGGGTGTGAATTCCATCTGAAGGCCGACATCGGGGCAAGGAGACTTCCAAGCTTAAGATGAAAAAGCTGATAGTCGAGCCGAACTTGGAAGATACCTACGCCCAGGCTGCCTTCATCGAAGTGCCGAGCTGACGCGTGATGCTTTTGTCTCCGTCGAAGGAGTGGTTCATAAATCAAGCATGGCCTCTCGTGCAACGTTGTGCGGGGTTCACCTTACGGGACTTTAGGGTTATGTATATTAAAGAGGAACACTTTGATTTCGTCCAACCAATCCGGTCTGCAGAACAAATTCATCTTCGATGTCAACGCAGCGTTGTGGAGGCTTTCCCAAACATGGACGTGTACAGTCAGGACTTCCACATCCTCCGTAGGCGTTTAGACATCACATTCGATGACTGCTGACCGTATTTTGTAGTCACTGACCGTGTGATGGCGTATATGGGCGCACTATGTGCATAGATCACAGATTTTATAATGATATTGTATAACTATTGTGCGCAAGATCTCAGTCCTGGTATGGACCTGTCGGTAGCCAAGTTGCGCCTCCCCCGCATCTGTCAACAGTGTCAAACGTTCGCCGATGCATTTCTATCCGGATCTAACCTGATCCAGCTGAGTCAAACGCCCCACCAAGCAGAAATTATGGTACGGTTCCCCAATGTCTGCTACTTTCATTTTCTCTTCACACTCCTTTGGCTTTCTGGACCTATCACTTCCTCTGTACAGGTTTTGCTTTGCCTGATTCCAATGACTCGCTCGCTGTAACGCCATGCAGCTGCTCTTCTCGTCATTCAATATGTATACTTGAGCGTACCGTATCTGCTGGGCTGCTTCGGCCCAAGGATAGGCTGGGTAGCCTGTAGGGGAATTGATATGGGAGGCAGTCAGCCCAGCATTGACGGGGAAGCTAGGAGCGGTTCACAATTGGCTCGAGTTCGTGGCCTGGAACATGTGCGGTCACAAATCGATGTTGGGCAAGATTGGAGCCAGCAAGAGACTGAAGATCGTCACAGTGGCTGGCTTCGACACCGAACGGAAGCTTCGTTGTCAAGAATGTCGTTTTCTTCGTCGATGAACCAGAAGACACCTGCCAGATCCTATTTCCAACACCCGCTTCAAGAGCCACATCATGGTCCGTCATATGGCCGATCATCATCCACCACCATGTGCTTACGATCCATAGGTCCCGTCGATATATCGCGTAGTGCCTCTCAAAGTGTACGAGAAGACACTGCTGAACTTGCTTCGCTAGCGTTATCCGAATTAGCTTCCAGTCGGAGCGAGCACTCGCCTGCACGGCATCATACCTCGTCAATCGTACGTAGGAGGGGCGACGGATACTTCGAAGGCCAGCTAGAGCAAGGCAATCTCGCTCATCGCAGGTCAAATGGATCATCCAGGCCTGATCCTATTGAGGAGGTCTTAGAGCTTTTAACCCCATATAGCTTACACTCGTCTCAGCAATCCCACCGCGAATCCGCTTTGACTGAATTGATGAAGAATTATCTCCCAACGGAAGAGGAGAGCTGTGATACCGATGGTTCAGAAGAACTTGATGTTACTGCGACGTCTCATCCTGTCACTGTCCGTAAAGGGATCATCTCTCAGCCAGGTGAATTGACGGGACTGCTGGTAAAGCGAACAGCCTATGGCTCCATCAAAGACATTGAAAGTCAAAAAATATACGATGAGGCGCAGACGAGCAAAGGAAATGTTATCGTCCAGCAAGCCATGGGAGGTATCTCCAATGCAGCGAGAGGCTTAAGGTCTCCCAGGAGCTGGAATAGGCATGATTTATGGAAGTATGGCATCCGTCAGCCTGCTAACCTTCTGCCTCCAGTCATACTTGGGCTATTGCTCAACGTCCTCGATGCCCTATCCTACGGTAATATGGAATCTGAATATACCTCCGACTGGCTGACAAGATGTAGGGATGATTCTGTTCCCCCTTGGCGATGCAATCTTCGAAGACCTTGGCCCCGATGGAATAGCCATGTTCTATGTCAGTTGTATCGTGTCGCAGCTGACATACTCGCTTGGCGGTAGTGGCTTCAAAGGCGCCGTAGGATCCGAGATGGTGAGCATTATGGAAAGTGACCCGAGGTAGCTGCTAATAATGTATAGATTGAAGTTGTTCCGTTCTTCCACAAGATTGCATACACCATCGTTAATCATGTAGGTCGGGACAAAGAACATCACAAGTACATAATCCGTGCCACCGTCATTATGGCCTATACAATAAGCACCGTTTTCACAGGGCTCACATTCCTAGTCCTAGGCAGATGCAAACTCGGATCGTTGATCGGATTTTTTCCGCAACATATTCTTGTAGGCTGTGTTGGTGGTGTTGGATGGTTCCTCGTAGCGACTGGCTTAGAGGTGTCTGCAAGGCTACCAGGCAAGCTACATCTTGACTCATCAACTCTGCAACACCTGATACGGGCCGATACACTTGCCTTGTGGCTCATACCCTTGGTCCTGGCGCTTCTACTCTTCGTCGTGAAATATCGGGTGAAACATCCTTTAACAGACTCGGTTTACTTTCTGTCCATCATTGCCATTTTCTGGTTCTTCATTGCCGCCATACCAGAGCTCAAGGTGCCGGACCTTCGAGCGAAGGGCTGGGTTTTCGAGCCACCGGAAGCTGGCGTCCCATGGTACCACTTTTACACACTTTATAAGTTCGGGATCATGGACTGGAAAGCCATTGGGGCTACTGTTCCTGCTATGCTTGCTTTGACATTCTTTGCCATTTTACACGTCCCCATCAATATTCCGGCTTTGGCCATGCAAACTGGAGACGATGATCTCAATCTTGACCGGGAACTTATGGCGCACGGTATCTCCAATCTCCTCTCGGGTCTCTGTGGGAGTATCCAGGTCAGTGAGAATAGTCACTGTGGGAAAAAGCTAGTACTGATGCGAATTCAGAACTACCTGGTATTCGCAAACACTGTTCTGTTTATGCGGAGTGGAGGCGATAGTCGAGCGGCTGGGGTACTATTAGCAGCCGCTACATTCACTGTCATGACGGCTGCGCAGGGTATTCTTGGCATTATTCCTATCATGGTGGTAGGATCCCTAATATATTTCCTGGGCTTCGAGCTACTCAAAGAAGCTTTATTTGGGACTTGGGGGAAGACTAATGGCCTTGAATTTCTCACTGTAAGCTGGAGTGCGACTTTCCACAATGAGATTTGAAGCTTATTGCTCGCAGGTTATTATCATAATTGTAATCATGGGTGCTTGGGACTTTGTGTACGGAATATTAGCTGGAATTGTTTTGGCTTGCGTTAGCTTCGTTGTTCAAACAGCGCGGATTTCTGCTGTTCGAGGGAAACTTTACGGCGGTATTGCCAATTCGACTGTTCGCAGGCATCCAATTCAGCATCGGTTCTTGGAAGAAGCCGGGAAACAGATCTATGTTATGAAACTAGCAGGATTCATTTTCTTTGGTACTATTGTGGACGTCGAAAAACAAACACGAGCGGTAGTGGACGAATCTTTTCGGCAGGATAAACCTATTCGGTATCTGGTGTTAGACCTATACAATGTCGATGGCGTCGATTTCTCTGCATCCGAGACCTTCGCCCGCGTCCATAGGGTGCTGAACAAACGCGATGTCCAGCTTGTCATTTGCGGTGTGTCATCCTTGGACAGCCAGGTCGGTAGACCCTTATGTAGCGCTGGGTTGTTCGACAGGGATGATGGTATCAAATACTTTCAGAGCTTAAATATAGCTTTGGAGTTTTGTGAGAATCAGCTTCTGAAACCTTTCTATCATGAACAGAACCCAAAGGTCGAGTCTGAATCGGGCCCTACCTTCCTTGGTATGCCTGTTTTTGACTGGGATTTAACAAGGGCTTGGCTGACATTTTTGTAGAAGTTCCAAAGTCTGAGCAGGCAAACACGTTCTTGGCTTCAAAGACCCTGTACAACTCTCCGCGAATGCATCATCTACACCAGGTCGCCATCACTACACTAAGCCAACAGGACCCCGCACCACCCTCAAGATGGCAAGATCACGTACAACCTCTTCGGTTGATCCTACAGACATTTTCCTCTGTCTCTGAAAAGCCTGATGGATACTGGGAACGGATAGTGCCCTTCTTCATCCGCAAACAATATGCCGCCGGCACGATACTTTATGAAACAGGAGACGACCCTGATGGCTTCTATCTACTCGAAACCGGTACGCTGAAGGCAAGATATGAGTACCCACAAGGCAAATATTCGGAGCTTATTGTCGCGGGCACGACTTGCGGGGAGCTTCCCTTTTTCTCCGACACGAAAAGGACAGCGACAACAACTGCAGACGCAGACTGTGTGACGTGGGTGTTGGATGCTCAAAACTGGGAAGACATGCAAAGCAAGCAGCCGGATGTCGCAACTGAATTGCTCAAGATAAGTCTGAAGCTTACCAGTGAGAGAATGGATGCAGTCACAAAGTAAGTCCGGAGACCTGGTTACAGATCTTCACTAACGTGATTTCAGGTATATGCTGCTGACGAGTGGGTGAGAGACGAAGGACGACCCGTTTGAGAACGATCTCCACTGTACAAATTTACTGATAGGGTATTGGTAAGGACCAGACTTTGGTTATTACATAGCGATGGAGTTAGGAGTAAATGGAAAAGCAATGTGGATGAGTGTTTGGCTGGGGTCTGCGTTATGTAGCCGTAGATATAAGGATCTTGGGGTCTGGTAAGAGAGGAGGTGCTCTATGGCTACGTATAGCCAGCGCTTCTCTCGAGGAGAAATGCGATGTATCAAAAAGATCAAAGTTGCTAGTGTAGCATGGAACAACCGACGCAACAGCGTATCTGCATCGTCCCACTAGTCAATGCGATGGCTAAGGTAGTCTGCCGAATACGACAAACTAGACTCGAGGAAGATAATTACTGGGAAATCGTGTGGCGGGAGGAACATGGCACATGCGCACCGCGTCCATGCATGTCAGAAATCTACTATGTATATGCACGATAAGCTGGTCATGGGACTCGGCAGTCCCTTGATATTGTTCTAACCTCAGTCAGTCTAAGCGCTGTCATATCTGATTGCGACGAAGCAAGTGTACTTTTGGCCTGTTTCGATTGCAATGTATCAAGAAATCAATAGTGTTAGCTGATAACCAGTATTGGGACTGCCAACCAGCAAGGGGAATCGGAGATTGTTCACAATCTAATTGATATTGCTAGTCCTTACTTCGTCCTAGCGCCAATTCCCGCTATTAGTTCGTGAAGAAAGTTTCCCATCCATCTTTTGTGTAAACAATTCCTTTCAGCTACATCACAGGTGCATCTGCTTTGCTACCACACATTCTCTTTACTCAGACATCGTATCCCAGAGGTACTGCTGTTCACCTTGTTATTCCTCACCTACACAAGCTCCGTTCATTGTAAACAGAGGACGCGCACTGAACATCTTAGGGGCAGCCGTCACTTTGATTCCTCCACGATTAAATCAACCTGTCAGCACTATGTCTGCAGTTGAGCAACCTATGCAGCACACTCCTGCGGTAGTCCCAGCCTCTGAGCACAATGCTGCTGTGACGAGTGCCACCGATGCTTCCGCCGACCCCATCCGGGCTCAGGAGACTTCAGAATTGTCACCTGAGAGCCGACCAGAACTCGGCCAGTCCGGAATCACTGATGGCACACTTGCTGCCGCACCTACAGGTCCTAATATCACAAACGTCACAAAGGAGGAGAAACTAGACAACGGTGAGGTGATGGTTGAGTCTCACCCCATCAACGAGGGTGTCTTGAATTATAAGGGACCTGGTCTTAAGTGAGTTCTATGCTCTTGCTTATCGATAATACCTTTGCTAATATAGAGCTCTCTTGCTAGGGGCCTCATCTTCACAAAGAAGTACTTCTGGTTCAGTGACGCCCCGCTAGAGCACAAGCACCTTGCTGCGTACCTCGGGAACGAGAAGTCCAAGGAGATTGCCCATCCCAACGCCGCACACGCACAACAGACAGGGAAGGGTCTACTCTTTTTCGCCAAGCGTGCCGAGGACAAGGACCATCCGCAAGGAATCTTCAACTTGGTAAGATATTATACCATTTCACGCGTCACTAAACACATGCTGACATACTATCTCTATTATAGGGTGATATAACCGACGTGGTGAAGGGTAACTTCAATGACTTTGGCTTCAGTCTACATGACCATAAGCACAATTTTCAAGCCGTGACCAAAGCAGAGAAAGATGCCTGGATTGTCGCCCTGGAGACTAAGGCAGCTGAAGCCAAGAATTCGCATCAGGGCATTATCAGTAGCCCGAGCTATAAGAGCGCTCTCGAAAGCTATGGTGGGTCTTATCTATGACGCTTTTCTCCCCATATGCTACGAATGCTCATGTTATCACTCTAGGCATCCCCGCAGCTGCCGCCACCGCTGGTACATCGAGATCCCTGTCTAGGCCAGGGAAGAAGGCTAGCAAGTCTCGTGAGCGCAAGGTAGGCACGAAGGCCGACAGCACCAATCCTGCATTGGCCGACACGAATACGACCACACCTTCTGGCGTGGTTGCCGAGAGCACCCCCAAGACGACCGTGGACCATACCTCTAGGACCGGCACTGGCAACCATGTGGGCGAGGCTGCCGTTGGCGGAGCTGCTATTGGCGCTGCAGCAACTCGCTTCGGATCTCCATCTGATGAGGATGAGAAGACAAAGAAAAGCCGCTCCCAGTCTCGTAACAAGCGTAGTAGTCTCTTCGGGAATCTTTTAGCCAAGAAGGAGGACCATGATGCTAAGAAAGAGATGAAGAAAGAGGAGAAAGAGGAGAAGAAAGAGGAGAAAGCTGAAGACAAGGCCATCAAGAAGGAGGTCAAGAATGAGGAAAAACTCGAACATAAAGAGGAAAAGGCTGTGTTGAAGGCGGAGAAGAAGGAAATGAAAGACGAAGCTAAAGAGGAGAAGATGCTCGAGAAAGTCGGTGAACCCTTGAGCACTGGGTTGACACCAGGTTTCAACGCTCATGCTGTCGGTGAGTGACCTAGCTTCCTACATTTACAAACATTGCTAAAATATGCAGCTGCTCGTGTCGTTGGCGAGCCAGTCCTTCCTGCTGGAGCGAAATCCACTGCGGTCGATGATATCTCACCGGTGGCTACCGGTGCCGAGTCCACTGGCGCTGTTGTCCCCGAGATCGCTACCACCCCAGCTGCTCGTGAGACCCTTCCGAAGCCAAACAAGCGTGCTTCAATCTTCGGCGGTCTGTTCGGCAAGAAGGAGGCAGCGAGCCCCGCCGCGACGGAGACTACTCCTGCAGTGCCAGTTAAAGATGAGTCTGCAACGATTCCATCCACTGCAACACAGCTCGACACGCCTATGACACAGCCTCCAATTGAGCCTGTTACAGGGACCATGGCCAACGGGACTTCTGCCACAGCGACTGAGCCGACCAGACCTGGTGCCGCAAGCACTGGAACGACCGACAGGCGTCGCTCCTCCTTCTTCAACACCTTGGGCAACAAGAAAGAGCGAAGAACGGGCACAACATCCGGCGATGAATTGACCGATGGCGAGGGCAAGAAGCAAGCTTCGGGCGGACTTGGTGGTCTCCTTCGAAAGGCGAGCCGGGCCCAGAAGGGCAGCAGCTCGGCCCCTAGAGAGGCGGCAGACATCCCTCTACCCAAAGAAACGCCTGCTGCTGCCTCAACGCTTCCCAGCGCAGCCGAGGAGAAGCCCGTTTTGTCGGAGGGCGAAGTTGGTTCCAATGCCATCAATCAACCGCACGAGCAGACCCCAGTGTCCGCTGCCGCCTAAGCCCTCGACCGACCCCGTTGATCCATCAGACTGCGTTCTCCATTACGAATCCCCTCGGACAACATCATTTTCATTCACGGCATACTAGGCTCATTGCATTGGTCACTCGCTCATTACCAGATTGGCAATACCCCGTTCTGTTCTTTCCTTTTGTGTGTTATGTGAGGGCGTGGACTAGACTGATACCAGATACCATGCTGCGCTCCCTGTATTTCGTTCAATACCCAGCTCCTTGTGTTCCGATACCCGCGACAGTCGTCTTATTGGGGGACTGGACGCTCGGCCGTAAGGGCAAATCATCATGCAGATAGCATCTAATACTCAATGAAAGTCGTTTTGTTTTGCCTGTGATCTCCATGAGCGGTGATGTCTCTCCTTGTATCCACACAAGCATCGACCAAGCCCGGATTTTGCAGGATCAGTGGCTTCCACCAAGCATCCATGCCTACCATCCTTGGCGCATCAAGCCTCCCGTGGGCGCGCCAGGATAAAGTAAAGTAGATGCGGTGAGCCGTTGGGGATTCGGGCACTTTGGATTTCTCAGCAAGAACGACTGTGAGTCACAAGTCAAAGTCAATTGCAGCGACTCCATTGCTGAAGCGGTAAAGTTGATATGCGGAGTCGCTTAAGGATCGAGTGGGGTGCCTCAATACTTTGATCTTGGTTCGGGCTACGCGGGCCTAAGCCGGAGGGAAGACCGGGGTTTGGCTACAAGTCTTCTGGAAGGATTGGCTTCATTGCGTACCTACCTCACTACAGTTTACGTATGGCAGCATACGTGCATCATGTTCGTCGTCGCAGGAAGTTGCGTGGCCTTGGAGGTGGCCTTGGAGATGGCCTTGATGCCTGGCGTGCCTGGCTCCTCAGCACAGTCGTAACGGCGAGGTCAGCGAAAGGCTAAAGCGCAGGCTGCAAGTGAAGCCACTCTCACTCAGCCCTACATGCCGCCCTCAGTACCCACAATTCCAGATGGCGTCTTCTGAACTGCAGTCTGATTGGCTCCTTCGTAAGAGTCACAGCCCCCCAAAAGAGGCTTAGCTCCACGCTAGCTTCCAAGCGCGATAGCACACAAATTCCAATTATTCCCCCCAATCTCACTTAAAGTGCCTCGATGCCCCACGTCTGCCTGACTTCCTCTTTCCTCTTTCCTCCTTACCAACTCCACATTGAATCACACCACACATACATACAAGACATCCATTTGATATGGCTGGCTTGTAAGTATCCACATAACACTTCAACTCAACAACCTTCAAAATACACTCACACAACCAACAACCCACCCTCTCAACTCTTCCTCGTCAGAATTCCCATCCGGGACTTCTGAACCAACGACTTGCTTCTAGCAATCGCCCAGGTTCCCGCTTCACAGCAACCATTCCCCCACACGACTTACAGTCGTTCACTACGGATATCTCACCATGGCTTACCTCACCCCAATCACCGCGGCTTCCCACGCCAGCATCGAACACAATCAACTTCTCAGACCAAGGCTCGGACTTCGTACTGTTCCCATCAACAGCGAATCCTCACCCGCACCTAGCTCGAGTTCCAGGGAACTCCGAGCGTGCGCAGGCGACGTCCCGTACAGCCCCTAATCAATTCCTTGGATCGACCTACAACGGTCAGCAACTTCGACGAAACTCTACTCAGCAATACTCATCTTCTGCATCTCCCATTCAGAATCCACGAGTGAGTGGCATCATCCAAAGGTCTCCATCTACGTCTCCGTCTACGCAATACAGTCCTATCGGTCAGCAAACACACCTATACGCAAATTCAGCACCATCTTCAACGGTCGGCCTGCACCAACAATCTCCTCGATCTCGGCCTCCAGTTCCTCTTTTCCACAGCACAGGCGACATTCCTCATAGCAACATGGCTCACTCATATCACTTTGAAGGTAGCTCCTTCCTCGAGGAAGTTCCAGGTGTATCTCCCAATCTAACTCCATCTCCAGACTCTTCAGACACTATGTTCAACCTAAGTGAATTCACTCCGACGTCGGATGGACACGATGATGATCTTGACGAGTCCTTGAACATTTTTACCAACCACTTTGAAGCCATCAACGAACAGGCGCCGGGGCAGGCATCGACGGTCTCCCCGACAGAAATCATGGTTGATAGCATGTCTGCACCTCCATCAGGAGCCTTCACCGAAATGACCACACCAGGCACCTCTACTTGGGAGTCCCCTTATACAGCCAATAGCTGCGAGACCTCGCCGCTATTCATGGACAACCTATCGCCCGATGACGACCCAGACAAATGGCCATCCCTTTTCGGCGAGATTCAAGAGCCAGAACGCGAGGTTCTAGTCTCCAACACCATCACTAGCCCGACAACATCTCATGTCGCCCCAAAGATGTCTCGCAATGATTCCTCGCCCGGTCAGACAAGCTCAAGGTCTTCCCACCAAGGCCGCCATTCTTTCACCGCCGGCGTCGCTCCAAGGCGGAGAGACAAACCCCTGCCAGCCATTACAGTCGAGGATCCTTCAGACACCATCGCAGTCAAGCGCGCACGAAACACCTTAGCGGCCCGGAAATCACGAGAGAAGCGAATGGAGCGAACAGAGGCTTTGGTCAGTCAGGTCAACGACTTGGAGGCGGAGGTGGAACGTTGGAAGGGCATCGCTCTGGGCATGGGTCACCGAGAATGACAACGATCATCGACCCCATCGAAGAAGAGAAAGCGTATGTGTATTTGCGATGTTCATGGTACATTGGGGTTGAGGTACCACCATTAAGAGATCGGCAGCTGAGCTTTGGTGGGAACTAGGCTACGATGCTGTCGGTCGAGGGAATATGGGAGAGGGGAGGGTGACGGGGGCTTTTCCTTTATATATGTCGTTTCTTTGATTCATTGCCGCCAGACATTGCTCTCAGTGGCACCTTGGCGGGTTTTCTTTTCTCGACGGCCGGTTCTGACGTCTCTGTTCTCTCGAGGAATGGATCGACTCGTGGCTTGATGATTCTCTACTACTTTCTTTATGGCACGAGTTGCAGTTGTTTTCTTGACATGGGATATATGTATTATTGCAGCTCCAGATACCAACAACAAAACAAGTCTTTCATTAACATTCATATCAACATCGGTTATACTGGAAGTGCGAAATCTCATCCACAGAAGACTCTACTGTGAAAAGTCACCACTCGTAACACGGAGTCTCGTGCAACGGCGGATAGGATTTGCCTGCGCTGTCCCCGTGGTGAGGGGAGGGACCTTCGATTCATCTATCAACAACGAACACTATCCATCTCATATCTTCAGCAGTCCCTTCATCCATCTCATCTATCCTCTTCATCCATCTCTTCATCTATCCCCTTTATCCATTCCCCTATCTACCGCACTCACTCATCCATCCCCTGTCCACCGCCTCATTTATCCATCCCCCCACCAACCTATCCCTATCCCTTCATCCTTCCCCCTATCCCTCCACCCATCCCCCCAACCCATCACCCTATCCATATATCACCCATCACCAGTCCCTCCACCTTTCGATTCATCAATACCTTTATTTCTACCAACAGGAAACGCCAACCCGAAACCCACCCACCAACATCCACCGCCATCGCACGCACCTATCCAATCTAGGTAATCATCTACCTCTATCCTACTACTATCTTACTACTATCTTACTTATAATTTATAATTTACAATTTATACTCTGCACTCTCTTCCACCTATATTTAATCCCTCAACTATCCCTCCCTCCCTTCCTTCCTTCCCCTTCCTTCCCCTTCCCCTTCCCATAGAGTAACACAACCAACAACAAACGGGGTTTCCCCCCCAACAACCTCCAACCTCCAATGCCCGTATTTACACGGGTGACATGATCGAATGAACGAACAGATGAAGAGGTTTATAGAGGTCGGGAGTGGGTTTGGGGTTGGATTTAGTAAATGGAAGGGCTATAGGACTAGGGTTTTATTTTGGAGATGGGCTAGGTAGGGTATGCTAGGTGGTGGTGTGCATTTTTTTCTGCGGACGGTGGGGACGGTGGGGGGGTGGGTTTTGTGGGGGGAGGATGGAGGTGGGGTGGGTAGAAAAGATGGATGGGACTTGCGCATAAGGAGGCGAGGGGTTTGGGGGTTCTAGTGGTATTTGAGTAGAAAGTCGAGGATGGAAGGGCGGGGGATGCGGAATTCTGTACAGGTGCGAGTGGAGTAGGTTCTATGAACAATGAAGTATCTTGGGATAAATGGATTCTGGAGGTTGATGGTTTTAGGGGGAAGTGATGGAGTTGGATCGTGGTGATGGACGAGATAGGTAGCTTGTGAGTTGTTTGTTTAGCGGTTATGGAGTATTGATGGGTTGGGAAGGTGGACAATTGATTGTAGCTCTGAGAGAGAGAGAGAGAGTGGGGGAAGGAGTGGTGTTTGATGGAATTTATTAGATGATTAAGGTAGTGTGAATTATGGTCTTTTATACAAGTTGCTCTCTGGCTACTACTGGACTGTCGTATTTCCATGCTCCCGAGTTTGGATACATATATCCTGAAATTCCACAAGATCTTGGGACGTCAAGACTCCAATGAGTATTAGTCCTATGGCAACCGATGTTGCGATAACGAGCTCCTAAGTAGACCACGAAAACGCAAGGGCGATGGCGAGGGTAGTGACGACAGCTCCAGCAAATCCCAGAGTACGACGATCTGCGCCGCCCAGGAATGGAATAGCGGTAGGCGATGAGACGCTTCCGGTACCAGTTCCAGTTGGCCGGGCACTTTCAGCGCGGTTCTGTGCCACAAAGTAGTTCGCTCCAACCAGAGGCCCAACACCCTTCTCCCCAGCCAAATGATTGAGATCGAAGCTGAACCTATTCATACCCTCGTTCACAAGAGCCTGGCTGAACGGGTTGCCGGCAGGAGGTGGCGCGAAACCGGCTTGCTGCTCGAAAATATAGAAGACGTATGTATGGGCTATGTCTCCGGCTGGCGGCGCTGGCGGCTGGTAGAAAGCGATGGGTGATGTAGTATTTACGACTGTGCCGTTGGGGGAAAAGGTGAGACCAGTCTGCCAGTAGTGGAGGCGGGTTGTACGGCCAGCGGATATACCAGGAGCCAATGGGACTTGAATGCCAGGGACAAGCTTCGAGGTGTTCAGAGTAGCGCTGTTTATTGAGAGGTCGATCATCAGAAGCTGATATATTTGGTTTGTGGAAGAAGGGAAGGTGATGGTTGGGAAGTTCTTGACTTCTGTTGAAGATGTTAGTGGATAGATGCTAGAGAGTAGACTGGGGAGGGACTTGCGGGTCAATGGGAGCTCAATGCCCGGGGTGACTGGAGTAGAGCCATAGGTGACTGCCAAAGTGCTATTGGTAGATGGGAGAGTGCCTGGGGGCGTTTGGCTCAGAGCTCGAGCCATTAGACTTGCAGTTGCCAGGTAGTGAGGCAGTACACGCATGGTGATCCAAGTACTGCTCGTTAGATTGTTTGGTGACAGCGATTGGAGCTCAGAAGAAAACAAGTAAGGAGACACGCTGGTACTTATCCTTTCAGTCCCTGAACGGAGTAGATTGTATTGGTCATTGACCTGATCGTCCCACGTGGACTAGCGTCTAAGCCATAGCTCGGTGAACGATGAGACCTTGGCCGACATATAGAATAGCGATGGGGTAGCCCAGTAACCCAGACATCAAGCCGCTGCAGGGAGCGTGCAAGCATCCAAGCCCATTCGAGACGTGCAATCAGGCTTGGGCATCCGATGGTCCGTGAGTGCTGTTTGGATACTGCTCTGGCATGCAGCAGGTTGATTGTCCCGCCTTGGCAAAATCTATCTAGAACTAGTTCTAAAGTAGAATAGAATACCAGCTGTTTCCAAGGAAAATTTACATGTATCGAAACCTATATATGTATATTTCAAGGGTAGACGTTCATCCAAGTCTCAAACCTGATTCTGACGAATGGTATGCATATCTGAAAGGGTTTCCATCAGTACTTCATACTTCACATGCCAAAGTACGATCTGTCTGCAGGACCAGCTTAAGCGCTAGATCCTCGATTGCCGAAACCAGATCGAAGAGCCACATCTGTTGAAATATACTACAAATACCATAATAAGCTGATTCAAGCGTCTTGGCAACTTTTGCCATTTCAACAACATCAACACTCGTCGATCGTTACCGCATGGAGCGGAAAGACACCGATTGAATAGCCCGATAAAGGTTGTCATGGGCAGAGCAGACTCGGAAAACGTTAGGCTTGCCGCAAACTGGGTCGACGAAAAGATAAGGTAGCTGCCAAGCCTTCATGCTGGCCTAGCTCAGCGTAGCATGATCTTCTCCACCATGGGCTGTGTTTATGGTCGAGGTAGAAATTAGGGACAAAAAGTAAGAGATGCTACTAGAGACTTCGGATTAGGCTGGCGCCTGGTGTACAGGGGAACGAGTGCGATGGCAGATGGGAAAAGGGTGAGGTTCTTGTTCAGCGATTTACAGTTCCCTCCCAAGACAAATCATAACAGAACGCCCTCATTACTTGTCTCTCTACAGCTCCACGGCAAGCCTGTTTGAGTTTCGAGCGTCAGGAGTCATATATTGCCTCGATTGCTCAAGGGGATTTTCAGGCATGGCCCCGGCAAGCATATCATGGCTTTGCATTCAGAATAGAGGCTGTTCGGGCATCGACGCGTGGGTGGTAAAGCAATTTCAAGCCTTGGTCTCGATGTTGCCTTCGTTGTGAAAGGTTCACATCGAGATGCTAATGGCCCCCGTGTCATGGTGGTGAATGTAATAGGAGTTGTGTCAACCTTGTGAAATGGTGTACTATACTTGCAAAACCAACAAGCGTCGTTCATTCCCTTGTTACTCTCTATCATGGAAACATCATGCAATCTTGCATCGACTCCATCACATTGATCTTCTCAGACAGGCGAATTGTTCCGATCGCTAGGCTGGGGTAGTCTGTCCTGAACCATTCCTATTCCAGCTCCTGAGGATGCTGAGCTGATTTGCTAAAAGCCCACCGCAGTGATACTCAGTCATACTTTATTTGACTTTTTCGAGGTGTAACTACCGACTCCGATTGCGTATTCCATCACCATATGAGCATGATAGAACGACGGGATGGACCAGACACCACACTGGCAAGGGTTTACGTAGCTTTTGGAGTGATTGGATTCATCTGCTTTCTAAAGCGAAAACGACATCTCTGAGCTCCTGTAGATTTGGATGATTTGAGCCGCGACTTATTTAAGCCGATCTTGGCACATTCCAACCATTCGCTCCAGGTTCAAGGTTCTTGATATTACCACGTCCGAGACTGTACTGGGATACGGGTGTATCAAGCCAGATGCTTTGCGAGCCCGGCTAATGGCATGTCTTAGTCCCCAGCTCAGCAGTCAACTAATCACTTCAGCTGTCGTCATCAACCCAGACTGATATTCCTTTCTTATCGCTTCTCATGCCCTCTGTTGCATTCACCTTAAGAGTTTTATGGAAGTGAGTATCGTACACTCGGAAATGAGGACTGATCCAGACCCCTTTCACTAAAGGCATGAGACTGTAACGAACGGCATGCCGGCTGATTGGCAAAAGCTCCATCGCCACATTTTTAGCTCCGCTGAAGGCGAACTCTTCGCTGGTCTCCATAGTTAGATTGAACGTGAGAGGATAAACCGATGGATTCTCAACGATATAGTCAAGATGTATTATGCCTGGAGGCAACTCTCCTTGCCGTGCCGTAGCCAGAACTCGAGGCTCGCCAAATGGTACAATCAATTCTGGCACTGTAAAGCGGGTGATTATGGAAGAGCTCATTGGATCATCTCGATGCCATCTGACCTCCACTTGAAGATCCACGAAGGTTGATCGTCGGTCTTCTATATCTGTTTGCTGGACGTCCAAGACGAAGCTATGCTCCTGGAATTCTTTAGGAGATATCAGCGACAAGTGGGAGATAATTTCAGCATCTGGAGAGATCTTGCATATGGCTGACTCGTGAATTTCAAGCATTGTCAAGTCCACGCTTTCAATACTTAAAGTAATGTCGGCCAGAGAACATATTCTTGATGTGAGGAACCATCGCTGAATAATTCCAATTACGAACTTTTCTCCTCTAGTATCGCCATCAGGGTTGGGCTCGTTGACATCAAAGTAGTTTGGCCATGGTTCAGGATGTATCATTGGCGTGAAGCTGTAGGTAATTTCGAATGGTAGAACCACAACCAAAGTGATTGAGAGAGATTTGGAGATAGGTGTAGCTGAGTCCGAGAGAAGATGATACCGCGCTCGAACCTCCAGAATATATTCAGCTGCGTCGGATGTCGCTTGTATAGATAAACCGTGTCCTTGATGTGACGATGACGCAAGTTTTCCGATAGCCTTTGAGGCAGAGATATCGTTCTTCTGGTCTATTTTCTGGTCTAGGGGAGTTTCCGTCATGGGATCTGTATCAAATCCACGATCTTCCCCACTCGAAGTCCACGTAATCCTCGGCAATGCTCCTGAAGGTCCCAAAAGCCTAGCATCCAAGACAACATTAGCTTCCTCCTGCTCTTCGTTGGTGATCTGTAAGTCTAGGGCGATGTTTTCATTCGCGAAATATATTGGCTTGACATCGTGGCTCTCTAAACGTATCTTTGGTGGTTTGGGTAGAATTGTCACAGCGTTACTGCGTCCATTTTTCAGCAACTTCTGCGTGAGACCTGGCCCGCCTTCAAGCCACAACATTCGTTGGTGCATCTGCTCATCCTCTGTGACTAGGATTTCAAGGTCAAATTCGGCTTCCTTAACGCACAAGGTGACACTAGCAACTTCAACGTCTCCAGCTTCACGAGGAATGTGAACGAGGGAGAAAATCTTGGTAACACCGGGTGAAACTCTTAAATCGGCCGATCCCACCAAATCGTCGGCAAGATGATTGGCTTTCGGAGTATCTGAACTTGAAGAGGATGATGATGCAATTGGGGACGCCTTTTGTAAAGACACTTGATATAAGTGGATCCGATCGTCAGCTGTGCCGGCCTTTAGGTTCGCGTCCGGCTTATGCTGAATAGTCAGGTTCTTCAAATTCTCTTCAAAGGCTACCTTTACGTGTGAGAGGGTGATCAGGCCCGAGGACTTATGGGCTCGAGAAGTGATGACCAATTGTGACTGCAAACCTTCGCCGGCCTTTCCTTCCAAAGCGCTGAATGCGAAAGTCGCTGAGACTGCACTATATATTAGTATGTGAGACATAGTAAGGGTTACCGGCGATCGTGGAAGGACAAGTGGTCAGAGAAAGTGGTGATGAGATTGATGTTAACCATGGCAATACAATTTCAGCGGAAAAGAAAACTGTCGGAGCTCAAATATGATAAAGTCTCAGCACGTTTTATCTTCGCTCCAGGGCAGCCTACTTGATTGGCTTGCAGCCTATTATTGATACGAAAAGTCTTGAGCGAGGTGCAAAGATTGATGAGGGTGCAGCTAACGCTTCGGCAGGACTTACTGCAAGATAATATATTATCTGCTCGTATAACAGATCTGGGTCTTGGATTCACTGATCGTAGGGGCTCTAGCGTTCGCGAGAAATCATAGTCCCACTCCTGCCTTGGTGTCAGGGCTGAAGCCAAGTCAGACAGGTTAATACGAGGACGAAAGATCATGCTCACAAGTGTTCAATAGCTCCCAATTTACGGCGATCAGAGTCTCCAAGTTTCGGATCCGAGTGGCACAATCTCTTAAAGCCCAATCAACTTCCTCGAGCATCTGCCACCAACCTGCTTTCCTCCAACTCAAGGTCTGCCAGAGTGGCGTCAAAACCCTAGCAGCCCTCTCCCATTGCTCGTTTTTCATATGTACCCTAGCCATCTCTAACTGCAGTCTCTCAACAGAGCGAACCTGATCTCTGTCTGCAAAGTAGTCTGCCGACCTTTGCAGGGTCCGCATTGAAGCCGTATATTCATCTGGGCCATTTCGTATGAGAAGAGGCACATCGTCTGCCGGCTCTCTGCAAAGGTAGGTATCATATATCGAGGGTATGTTGGAGGCTTGGGACTCCGACCTAGATGGAGAGGACTGTAGCGACATGATTGACGCTTTGTACGGCGATTCAGTTGATTTAAGCGGCCTATCTAGCCTATATCATTGCACTTCAGTTGGAGAGCTCCTACTGAGGACGACAGTCTATCAAGCACTGTCATTCGCTTTGTATCTCCATGCTCTTGGGCATCAGAGGAGTGCTCAGAGGACTAAGCATCTAAAGGGACGGTCAACTACTAAGCGATAGCAATTGTGAAATAAAGTACAGTATTACTCGACTAAGTACTTAGGTAGGTAGTATTCATAGACGGATCCGGCCCTTAAGGGATGCCGCAGCTATCTAGTAGGGTTTCTAAGCCTAATAGGTTCCAGACTAGTACCCCACGTCGGTAATAGAAAAATCCGGATACTAGGCTAGGTGCCCCCATAGTAGCAAAACAATATCAGAAGACGACCGAGGGTCGGTCAAAAAAGTCGTTGCCGGTGTCCTCTCCAAAATTGCGGCCAAGACCGGCAACGACTTTTTTGACCGACCCTCGGACAAGACTTTCCCTACATTTTCTGGGCTAGCTCCGGGCCAAGTCTGGGCGGGCTTTCCCCCACGCCGCATGGGGCGCCAGCACCCAGGCAGCACCCAGGACCTCGCGCGACCCTCACCCACGTCGCGCGAGCGTACACCGACGCGACTACTCAGTTGGCAACAATTGGGATGCAGTTGAGGGTGATTTATCCTTTACTAGTGACCAAAGCTAAGTGGAAAAGAGAAGTTGGTTGGGGTGGCATATCAATTCTGACAATGAATGCGGTCAGACAGAGCTGAGGATCGAAGTATCGGTAGGCAAATCCTCATGCTACATTATGGGAGCGAGAAATTATTTGACACTGTACACGTTGAGCTCCCTTCGAGGCTTGTTAGATGATTCATTGCTTTATTAAAGTCTCTAGAGGCTTTTATAAATCTGAATGAGTCCGACTGGAGTAGTAAACAAGAATACTTGACGAACCTACCCGCAAGAGTCCACGCCAACTCGTTTTACATGTAGTCTAACCATCAATCTCCGCCTCGATTAAGCTCTCCGTACCCTGCTCGTAAGTCCAGATCCCTACCACCTTCAACCCTGCCTCTCCAAGCAACGTTCGCCACTGCTTCTCCGTTCGTTCTTTCACCGCACCCAAAGCCATCATAAGCCAATCCATCGAGGTAATCGATGACATGGCTCCAAAATCGGGAACAACGTTTTCATTGATGAGCAGCTTGGAGTAGCCTATTTGCATGGCTGGAACGATGTTGCTTAAGATTTTAAGACAGGATGCATTGTCCCAGTCGTGAAGGACGGAGTGGAGGTAGTATGCTCTGGCGCCTGTATGGTTATCAGTCGTTTAGTTTCGCGTCTCAAACTCTGCCCTTGACGTACCTTTGATAGGCTGCGGCGTGAAGAAGTCGTGAACAGTCATTTCGATGCCAGCTGGAGCTTGGCTTATTTGATCAATCACGCTTGGCTGGTCTTGTAGTACCAGACGGCCTGAGATATTGGGATGCTTTGTCTTGAGTTCCTGAAGGTCATGACCGATGCCGCCTCCAACATCGACGAGGAAGAAGTTATCTCCAGCATCTTTGATACCTTGGCTCAGTCGGGCCTCCACAGGATAAAAGCCTTCGTCCATCCAGCTATGCTTTCCCTGGCGATACCCACTCATGTAGTTGTTGAAGCGCTCGAAATGCTCAGGGTGCTCCGCTAGCCATATGAAGAAAGGGTTCTTGGTATTGTGCGCGAACTGGAACGGACCGTCTGCGATGTCTCCGGGGTTTTGGTAATTCGTTTTCTCCAGATATGCAGGTATCCCATCAAAAGATGGTCCGGCGACATCGAAGCTTCACCAAGATTAGCTTAGAGCACGACTGGTAACGGGACTTGCAAACAGATAGCTTATCCCGTCGCGATACTTTGGGACGGTCAATGCTTTTGAGAAAGGAGTAGAAGCGAACTTATCCGCGTTCGCTTCTGTGATGATACTCATGGCGGAGAGATGCTTCATGGTCCGAGCTATTCGAATGTTCAGGACTTGTTGCAGGCAGCTAGGAGTAGTATACAAGAATAGCAACCGTGAAGACAGGGAGCGTACCAATCAGTGAGGCGTCCGCGCCAGTCGCTTTTGCAAGCTCCGAAGTGCTCACAGAAGCACCGTCTGCTTTTTCGAGCTTGTCGAAAATTTTCAAGTCGACTGCCATTCGAATTGCTGCAAATGCGGCAGGCTAAACACTGTCAGTATTTCAGGCTTGTAGAACCGTATACTGTCACATACTTCTGCGCAGCCGATTCTCTGGATGGTTTCACTTGGCGTCTCGAGGGCGACGGTCAATTGACGGGCTAGTGAAAGCAATTCCTCTCGTGCTCCAGGACCTTGTCGAGTAAAACCTTCAATAGAGGCAGCGATTGCCGTCAATACTTCAGTGGCTCCTTGCATGGAGTGATCGTGTGGGAGACCCATTATGCGGGGTATAAAGATACACAGATTCTAAACGGCTATGCCTGTGCTTCGGAGAGGTCGTAGGGATTAAGTCAGTAAGGGAAAAAAAGTATTCAAGTGTATGGAGGGGAAGGTTGCACTTGACGATGTATGTAGAAAGGGAGGAGTGATGGTGGAGCAAAGTCCCATAAATAACTCCGATGTTCCTGCACTTCTGCGGCTTAGGAATCACGGACGTTGCTCCCGCCTCTGCGGCGGTAGGTGGTGTAACGTAAGGTAGCATTTACTGACATTTCGGCTTGGGGCCATAAGTCACTAGCCTACAACAGAGCTGAAGCTACATAATCTCAGCAAAGCTGTACCGCGATAAGACTCGCTCGCTCTTTACGCTGAGGGAATAATGTGTTAATAATATACCACACGACCTTTGCTTCGATATCACCTATTCCCATTCTAGAGATATGTCTGTTGTCTGCTTGACGCGATGCGATGGTACGAGGCTTGCTTCGCTCCGAGCATCATCAGCCGTTGGATTCGATCCACTACCAGCTGGGCCCAGATGCATTGGCTTAAGGGCCAAAGGTGTACCGCTGCTGTGCACTTGATAACCACTTCTTTTTGGGCGAGATCGGCTGCTGCCATCCTTAATTGAGTGGCTAACGGAGATGGCAAAAGGACGCAGACTTGGTATACAGGCTGCAATGATGATAACATCGGCTTCCACACTGAGTATAGTGATTCAATGTCAGCACTGAGGGTTTGGTCAAGTTAGGGTCCTGGTACTCACACGGCCCAGATCAAGAGATCAACAGTGCCGTCTGACACTCGCGTTAGCCTTGGTAGTTGGAGGTAGCCGAACAGAGCATTGATGGGCATCTTACAAGTGAAGTCCTCCAGATCAGCTAGTTCGTTCAGCTTCGACGTTTTGACGATGGCACATATCGCGGCACTGGATGAACTTAGCTCCTCAGTGTCGGTTTTTTGGGTGACAGAACCAACATTGCAGTCATGCCCATAAGCAAGCACAATCCAATCTTGGTCTTGACCTTCAATTGGATTCGCCAGAATGCAAAGACCGGGATGGCCGCGAGAAATATGTCTGTAAAAGCAGAAAAGGCTAGATGGAAAATTGGTCAGAGACAGAGATCATATCGAAAAGGTCTTTTTATGAATATCAACGCGTCTCTCACCTCCAACAAAATACGAATATCCAGTAATTACAGTCGATGACAGGCATTTTGCCGGGATCGATGGATTCCAGAGAAATTCTGTCGGTGAACACTGGGCGAATAAGATAATGCAGGATATCCCTGCAATGATGTTCTGGGTGATTGGTACACTGTAGAGAAGCCATCTTTGCGCTCTGGGAAGATTTAAAATTCTGTGAATGAACATCGCGACTGACATGTTCGGTAGCGAGTATGCCATGATACCAAATGGATTTGCTATAAGGTTGAGTTTAGTGGCTTGCATTCTTTTCTCATCAGCAAGGTAGTATGCGTGTCGTCCCATACCGGCCGCAGCACTTGCGGTTATGAATGATGTACATATCAGAACTAGAACCTATGTGCACCGAGATCCAGTCAATGTCTTCTCTTTTGCAAACAGCAGCTTTGTGCCTGGACGGGCACGCTTACTAGAGATATCACTACATAGAAGTCATCAAGAGCCATGTCTTTGAGGATCCTGATCCGTGTGAACATCCTGAGAGCGACAACGACCGTAGCCAGCGCTGTTAAGGCCCAAGTGACAGCGACTAGCTCAGGACCTCTGTTTTGATCACCTCCAGTTGGGGATGCACTGGGATTCATAGTTTTCAAATTGCTTTTCACAGTTTAGCTTGTGCGAGACATGTCTTGCTAGGAAACCAAGAAACGCAAGGCGAAAATAGTAATATACAATCGAGGATGGCCGGAGTTCTGGATGCTAAATGGTAGGAACGTGACAGGACGTTGCACTGGTCACTCTTGAACGATCTGCAAAGGATTCTAGCTGAGACCTAAGCGGTAACTAAGGGGGTTGAATGTCATGCAAGTGGAGAATTTTTCCTTTCTGTCAATCTGCCTGGAACGAATTGATTTGTTTCTAAGGGATATGAGATAGCGACGAAGAAGGACCAGTAGAGAAGTGGAGCCAGTCGGCAACGAGGCACCTTCTACGTGTCATCAAAAACATCTGATGATAGAGAGAGTCTGAGAGGATTTTGAAATGCCTGGCGTAGATGTGGCAGGCAAAACAAGGCGTAGGTCCTAGCAAAACGCCAGCCTTTCATATTGGAGCGATCGTCCTTGCATCGTGCGTCTCGTTCTCCGTACCGACGATCGGATGCAGTCATGCTCAGCAGTCTGAAAAGTCTCCGGAGGGTCGGTCTACCATTACGCGATCGAGACGGCTCTCGCATGGCCCCTATCGTTTAGTGTAGCATCATTACGCAGGGTTGAGGGAAGTGTTCTTCGTGCTATGATAGCGATAGTACCCGGCAAGAGCTAAAGAGAGCCTTCCCTACTCGTCAGACAGATCCTTGGCGGCTGAGCACTTGATAGTGCTTCCACTGCTTTGTGCGAGCCCAGTCCAACACAATACGGATTACATGCGCCAGAATAATTGTACGACCTTCCTTGCATTCAGAACACTGAGCTGAACCTGCACTTTGGTGCAATCGCACTCGGGGCGATGCAGTAGATACGTACTCCGTAAGCACACCATGCGGGTCGCCAACAGCTCCCGAGCTGCGTACCCTATCTCCCTATGACGCGAAGGAGCGTTCTAACCAACAGTCGCCGTACCCCTTCTCAGTTCGGCCGGCAACCCTCCACCTTTGGCAAGTATGTCTGGCACTTTTGGCGAGACTTTTATGTGGAATGAACGACATAAAGGGTTGCCTCTGGTTTCATATCCCTTCACACCAAAGCAATGTCCCATAGCATACCCACTGATAGATCGGAGCTAGCATCCTCGGAACACAATGCTGTACACATCCTACTTCTATGGGTCACTGACTTCTCACGTCTCAGACGAATGTAAGATGTCACGGGCGTTGTGTTCTGAATCATGAGACACAAGATTGTCACAGCCTCATATGAGGTGCAAGGCTTGATTAGACTCCAAGATATGACGGCCTTGCCTGCAACCTCGGGTGTCTGCGCATTGTTTCGGGTATGGTGGTTGCTCTCCGAATCATGGCCTCCTAGAGCTGTGATCTTAAATACGAGAAGGCTGGTGCGGCGTGTACTTTGATTCTTGCAGACATGACACGATCCATTCACTTCCTCTCCTTCATACGGCTGCGGGCGAAATACAAAAGCCATAGCGATCCTCTCACTAGTGCTTTTACCCACGAAGCCATCTCGAACTTCAAAATATTGTAGTCGCAAGCATGCAGTCAATACTACCCATTTATTTGGACCAATTTAGTGTCTTCTGCGCAGGTCTTCTGCTTTGCATGATATCACTGTTGTTCAAGGGTGTATACAATCGATATTTTCACCCCCTAGCAGGATACCCCGGACCATTCTGGGCAACGGTGACGGATTTCTACAAATTCTACACAATCAATTCAATACCCACATTAGGACTGAAGCTGCATGACACATATGGTCCGTTTCCCACAAGTATCGTACATCTTTCAATCACAGATAGTTCTAGGGCCAGTCGTTCGCATAGCCCCAAACCTACTATCGTTCTCAGACCCAGTGTTGCTTCCGGAAGTCTACCATGGACGAGCCAATAAGTCGTCCTTCTATAGCTCCTGGTTGTTCGGAAATATATCTTCGATGTTCCTTACCTTAGGTCATGATGAACATGCCGCCAAGTCAAGAATCATATCCCCATGTGTAAGTCTGCAGCTGAAATGTAGACTGTTGGCTATCAAGCCATCAACTGACCTGGCCAACAGTGCTCGCTGAAGGCTCTGAAGCAATTCGAAGGGGACATAGATGAGCGCATCACCGAACTATGTGATAAGATCAAACAAAAGTCTGCGTTAGGGGAGGCTATCGATTTCGCAGAGTACACTCGGTGAGTGATCTCTCTCAAGTCTTATCCAATACGACGGTACATCGACCAATGCTTTTCCTTACAATACTCTTCAAGTTGCTATGCAGTAAGACCTTCGAGTTAGCGTTCCTTATGAGATACGAATCTGCTCTTGTCCCTGCATACATGCTGCTATTGCTTGAAAAAGACTTCCTCTGACAGCGGTTTAGGTGGCTCCTAGCCGATACCTTCGGTCACCTAGCGTACGGAGAACCGCCTGGGTGCATTTCGCAAGGTAGCGATGCGGGTGGACTCATTCACGCTCTGCAAAGCATATATTCTATGGCTGGCACTGTGGCTGTTCTTCCCTGGCTTTTTATGCCACTGATGCGGAACAAGCTTTTCCAGAACCTAGTCATGCCCCATCTGACCGCTGTGAGAGGGCTGGAAAAACTCAAGGATGTGAGTTGAAAGCATAGTCGAAAAATTCTCCCCCAAGGCCTCATCGATGCACCAGGTGAACGTTGACTCACCCATATTTTAGCACCATAAGGAGATGCTCTCGAAACGTGCCAGGACTCCACACCTGAAAGAGCGTTGCTGTTTCTTTGACAGGTGAGCCCAGTTTAAGATAAGTCATCTGCACCTATATACTAATGTGCATTCTAGTCTCTCAAAGCCTCGAGGAAATCATGACTATACCCATACCTTCAGTAGCGCGGAGATCGAAGCCGAAGTCATCACATTTACCTCCGCAGCCCTAGACGGTCTCGCCGCCTTCATCTCCCCATTCGTGGACCGCATATCCCAAAACCCATCCATATACTCCACACTCATGGCGGAGATCATATCCGCCGAGCAACGCGGTGCATTCTCCATCCCCATCGTCCAATACGACCAAACAACAGACCTCCCGTACTTCATGGCTTGTGTAAACGAAACCCTACGACTCGAATCCCCCGCGCAAACAATCCTACCCCGGTATATCTCTCCAGGTGGACTTGACCTTGGCAGCAGCATCGTCCCAGCAGGAGCCGAAATGGCCGCGAGCCCCTTCATTATCCATCGCAACCAAACAATCTTTGGCGAGGATGCCCATGTTTTTCGACCGGAGCGCTGGTTGGAGAGTAAAGAGCGGAGCCAGAGGATGGAAAAGTACGGTATGTCGTGGGGATATGGAGATAGGAAGTGTGCCGGGAAAAACTTTGCGCAGTTGCAGATGCAAAAATTATGTTTGCAGCTTTTTAGGGAATTTGAGATCGAGACTGCTATGCCTGAGAAGAGGTTTACGCATGAGAGGTGGGCGGTGGGTATGTTTTGGGATCAGTCATTGAGATTTAGGGAGCGGAAGATGTCTGTTGCAGTACCGTTGGCTCGGACTTGATATTGCTCACTGATATCAGGTGGAGTGGGATGACTCGAGTCCAGCGAGTGACTTACTCTAAGTTGCACAAGGCTTTGCAAGAGCAAATTGGGCCATTCTTTAGATATCTTTCCTCGTGAAACGCAACCTTTCTTTACATTGACCACTTTGCAAAATTCCGATATCATTGCTCTTTTCGCTCAGACCGATATCAGATCAGATCTTTACTTCACCAGGAACCCGAGCTGTGTCTCTTCCGCACTTGTCTCCAGCACCCCGTGTGAGTAGAAAGGAACTCGTATAGCGCGAACGCTGTCGCTTCTAGTGAAGCCAAAGCTCTCTGGCTCTTCTTAATACTGCCCCGAGCGTCAAAGATACGCAGCGTTGTTTATTAGCATCTAAAGAAACATTGATTAGCTTGCCTCCCCTACTAAGATTACAATTACAATGTTGATTATGAGGTTCTGTGTTGGTAGATGTTCGAACATGAATGGTATCATCAAATTGAACGCCATGGCTAGCCTTATTAGTAGAACCAGGCTTCCCGACAGTAAATTTCATTGAAAGGTGTGGCCACTACGCAGTATAATTGGATGAATAGTACTGTATTGATGATAAAGGACATAGTTGCATTAAGAAGAAGCACTAACTATGCACCTATGGTGGTGTTCAGGAACAGAAATCTCTGCACATAGGGCTGACTTGGTGGCTTGGCATAGACCCTGAGAAACCTTCCAACAAATTTTACCTTAGTCAAAATTGCTGCCGCTAGATGAAATGTTGTGTAATATTCGTGTTCTATAAATCCTAATAGACAAAGGATCGAGTAGGAGGGCTTGTAGGAGATCGAGATCGTCGCAGCCATTGACGCTTGGATGATGAGAACTGCAAAAGAGGAACGGACACCTATGCGAGCGAGTAAGGCTAACGGACCAGGGGAAGAAATTTGTAGGTAAAAGTGAACATGTAGAGAAAGAATAAAAGGAGTTGGGAGTAGTAAGGAAGACGAGAAGAATAGACTTGAGGGAGCGACGTTAATAGTTAAGTGTCTTTCTTGTTGTTGCCGCTTTTCCATAGAATATTCTATTCTAGAGACAAGCACGCTCGAAAGGTGGACCTTGAACGGCTCAGCCTAAATCTCAACCAGGCCATCAGCTTGCGTAGTAATGAACCACCCACCCTGGGCGGTGAAAAAGTCACGTAATGGTCATCCAGGATCACCCTGGAGCACCCTGGAGCACCTGGGCTCGCGCGACGGGCACCCGTGTCGCGCGAAAATAAAGCGGCGCTCACCCTAGAATAGACCCGGTGAGGGGTGAGGTTGGGCCAGATCTTTGTCACCTTGGCGTACAATGTTCTAGCGGCTTCTTGCAAAAGGCTCTTTCGCTTCCCATATCTTCCTTTCTTCCCGCCTAAGCTTTGCCCAGACTACGAGCCTCTTACTTGAATCGTTTCGTTGGAGATCGTGGTCATGGCGAGCTTTACAGGCTATTGCTTGCTTATCCGGTAACCCAATCACTGGACATGTCCAAAGATGGCGTACCATCTTGTATGCCGCCTTACATAAGATACAAGGCATCCAGCTAATTTCTGTTGAAGCCTTTCACTTTTTCGCAGGCCTCACGACTGGCTGCATGTCCGCAACACTCCTCCAGCCAGCCGACCTACTGAAGACTAGGGTTCAACAAGCGCGGTCGATATCGCTGGTCACAACCTTCCGTGATATAATAGCGGGTCCCAACTCCCTCAAGCAGCTTTGGCGGGGTACACTCCCCTCTGTCATACGAACCGGTGTCGGCTCTGCCCTCTACTTCTCTAGCCTCAATGCGCTGCGGCAGCATGTTGCGAGATCTAGTGTCCTGTATTCCACAGGCTTGGTCGAGGCCGGGAAGAAAAATACTAGATATTCTTCCTCTTCACTGCCAAGATTGAGCAATATGGCGAATCTGACAACAGGAGCTATCGCGAGGGCATCAGCAGGATTCATTATGATGCCCATAACTGTCATCAAAGTACGCTACGAATCAAGCCTCTACTCATACAAATCCATTTGGGGCGCTGGGACAGCTATATTGAAAGGCGAAGGCGTGAAAGGCTTTTTTGCTGGCTTTGGAGTCACCGCTGTAAGAGACGCGCCTTATGCAGGGCTTTACATCCTCTTTTACGAGCAATCGAAACGCCGTTTAGGCCAATTGCAGGAGACCACTACACTCCCAGACAAGCTAAATTCCCAGACTGGCATGAAAAGCCGAACATCTGTCCCAATCAACTTCATCTCAGGTGTTTTAGCAGCTGTGTCTGCTACTACGGTCACAAACCCCTTTGATGCGGTCAAGACGAGGTTGCAGCTCATGCCTGGTAAGTACAGGAATATGTTCGTAGCTGGGCGGCGAATGGTCAGAGAAGATGGCATTCGGAGTCTGTTCGACGGACTCGGCCTACGGGTTGGTCGAAAGGCTCTGAGTTCTGCGCTAGCCTGGACCTTATATGAGGAGCTGGTTCGACAGGCAGACTCAAAATTCCGCGATAAAGCTTTGGCAGTGGTGTAGAACCACGGTTGCAAAGGCATTATTTCACCGAACAGTATATCCAATACTCCCATCAGAGGGTGGGTAAAGTCATCAAATAATTCGAATTGAAGCGTTATATCGTACGGAATGCAACGATAAATCCTCGGCGTGTAGATCCTTACTTGGCTTACTGAAAATTTGCCTGATACTTGGTATTCATATACGAATTAATTGTTTATATGCGCGTCTGTGCCAGAGCCTGAGGTTGCATAAGCGATGTGCAGGGGAAAAAGCCACAGGTGGGATGAGAAGCCCCACCCCGACCTAGCGGCAAGGTTATTCAGCGTGGCAACTTTCACAGTAGTGTCACAGCACGATGAATTTGTACTTATAATCTATTATCACTTTCGGAGAGGAGGACATGCCCTCGTGCCCATGTTTTTACATACTGGTGTGAATGGACCCCCACAGCATGATAAGTGTATTTGCCCTTGCATAATGAGTCATGGCAAGTCCCCACCCTGAAAATGTAACGCGAAGGAATTGCAGAATGTTCGCAAAGGGGGGCATCCGAGCTGATGGTGCGTTCTGACAGGGGTGCTGCCATTCAATCGCACGAGATGGAGAGCAGTCGTCGCCGTACTCTCCAGCCATCCATGGTGATTCCAGCTCGCGTGCCATAGCTTCCGCCTCTGCCCAATTGCCAGGGAACTCTAGTCCCCGCACGTCTTCGCAATTGCCAGATGTTACAGAGCGAAATCGAACGCAGAGACACCTGCCGTTAGGGGAGCAATTCAATGCGCCAATACGACCCCACGTCTGGACTTCAAATAAACAATGGACACGTTCACAATTAGACCGGGAAAGGCGGGAATTTTTTGATACCCGAGTCACAGGCCATGCTGAGATATGGGGATCGTTGAAAGTGGTTGTAGGACTACTTGCGGATGGTGACATTTCCACCGCTCAGAGCATTCTTGATGCTGCGGCTATCACAGTGCCTACGGGGGATCTAAAGAATGGCTCGTACGATGAGGCAGGCAACCACTATTCGATGCCGGAACACATCATAAGTGATCCTCAGAATCTTGTGCTTGATCACGAAAGCAGTGTGAAAGGGGAGACATCCCATGAACTAACAGACGATGACGAAGAGGTGGAGAGGAAAAGGGAGGAGAAGGGTAAGGCAGTGCTAAAAAGAGGGGATATTATCAAAATCAAAGCAAGACTGAGTGATCGAGGTGGGCCTGATGTCGTCGTCTCAATTGGTAAGAACCAGGCCGTCAGAGTACTGGTGCGGAGGATCCGGAAGGAAGCCAATGTTAGTATACTTTCCACTTCTGTAAAATTGCGATAGACTCATACTCTGTGTAGCTGCAGGGAAGTCTGAAGATTGCATACATGGGCAAGATCCTCAAAGACGCAGAGACTTTGCAAGCACAGGGTTGGCGGGAGGGGCATGTCGTTAACGCATTAGTATTTGATCTATCATGATACCAAGTCGCGATAGCAATGGGCGTCCATAGGGGTCACCTGGATGGGTTTTGGAGTTTGAAGCATTTCTGAACTGTTCCATTCGATGGAGATTATTGTCTCGTATTCATCACCATGGATAAGCATATTATGTTCAGATTGACCTTGGGATTAGCAACGGCGCAATTTTCGGTCAGGGCAACGAGGGTGTCCATAAGAGCGTCATGAAAGAGTAATATACTGCCTATCAAGGTGCAAAGACTTCTGAGTTCCCCGATCATGAACCATCGGATCAATAGCTCGTGTTTTAGTGTAGTCTGGTTCTATTTATATACTAAACCCACCAACCCGTCTTGAAACGTAACAGGGGTCCTGTCAATCTGACAGGCCACGACGGCCGCTAACGTTTCGCAGGTCGAAAGCAACTACAAACGTACTCCTCCGTGCACAGAACAACCCAAATTTGCGAACGTTATCAACTCATTGCTTCATACCCTCTCAGAGCTCGTCCTGATTCTTTCCCCAAGGAAGATTACCTGCGCCTTCTCGGAATATCGACGATCTCACGCTTCAGCAACTAAGACGCAGTTTGCGCCAAAGCCAACCCCCAGTATATTGGGCCAGATGAGGTAACCCATACATGATCTGAGCATGGGGGGATTTACCTGCGCCAGGTTTGCTTGATTGAAGAGTTGTCATGGCCTCGGACCGTTCCTCCCCTCACAATCACGCGAGACGCCAATCGATACCATTGCAAGATCTTTCGCGGCCGCCAGATCAGGACTCTGGAAGCCCAGGAGGATGGCGATCGGACAGAAACTTTCGGAGAAGTGCTGGAGCGCTACTGGGCAATAGGCAATCATTCAGTGGCAGGGTAAATACTGGGTATGAGAGAGTTGATGAAGGATCACCTCCAGGTCCAGATGGGGACAATCCCGGGTTAATACACGTCACAACACCGAGGAATGCTCATCAACCCGGAAGGGAATACGGCGATTCAGAGCTTTCGCCCGTCAATGCACAGATGTTCCAAGCGGCGATGGGTTCAGTCGGTCTAAGCTTTGAACCCCCTGGGCCCTCAAGACCGCCATCGGGTGAAAGGAGAAGCACGTTGAATGTGATAACGGAGCATGAGACCATGTCTTCGTCTTCTTTGCCGTTCCCTACCATCGACGAGCCTGAGCCGGATAATTACTTCTCACCACAAGACAATGATAGAACGCCATTAACAAATACACGATTCTTGCAGCCAATCTCTGGCGGACCACATTCACAAGAAGGACTTCACGCTCCAGCTCCAAGTACAAACCATAGTCGATCAGGTTCTCGACTAGGGGACGATTTGCAACACATGGAAGCCGGGCTCGGGAGACCAGTCTCGACACTGAGCTCAAGAACTCTAAGTCCTACCTCATCCTCCAACCCTTTGTCGAGAGCTGGAACTATACTGAGAAAGGCGTCTCAGCGGGTTGTCAATCTTAGTAACGAGCCCGATGCGGTTGACCATGAGTTGCGTCGACAGCGTTCGATAAGAGAGGCACGAATGGAGGGACCACCTGTCCTCCCAGCCATGCAAGATTATGCACATGACGAGCGCTCAAGTCCTCCGCCAGAAAAAGCCCAGCCTATAGTACAGACAGGCGAATGGCAGCCGCACACTAACCCGCTAAGGGGCAAGAGTTTGAGGATATTCGCTCCTAACAACTGGCTTCGACTGAAACTCTGCGAGATGCTAGTGCACCCTGTAACGGAACCTATCATTCTGATCTTGATCTTGATACAGACCGTTCTCTTAGCGGTTGACGCAGCACCGAGCATAAAGTATCAGATGAAGCCCCCGGCGTGGCGAGCCTCCTGGATTGACTATGGTCTGCTTGGTCTGTTCGCCATTTACACGCTCGAAATCATGGCACGGGTTGTAGTATCGGGTTTCATCAAGAATGCGAAGGAGTACAGCACCGTCGATACTGCTTTGGGGCTTAAGGCAGCTTTTACCGACAGAATTCGGAGATTTTTTGCATCTCAAACTCAACCATCTACGCAAAGTACGACGAATGAGTTCAAAACTCAACCGTCAATACTGCGGTCTTTCACTGCTGTGCAATTACAGCTTGATAGCGACCAGCCGGGGCATTCTCGTCAACAGCAGCGGATCAGGCTGGCACGTCGGGCGTTCCTACGTCACGGATTCAATCGCCTAGATTTTGTGGCGGTCTTGTCCTTTTGGGTGACGTTCTTTCTTTCGCTTTTCATGGTTGAGGAAGGTCGCCATATATACATCTTTCGAATGCTGAGTTGCCTGAGAATACTTCGGCTTCTAGGTCTTACACGAGGCACATCGGTTATTCTGAGAAGTTTGAAGAAAGCAGCGCCCATGCTGGCAAACGTTGCATTCCTTATCGGCTTCTTCTGGCTGCTCTTCGCCATCATTGGGGTTCAGAGCTTTAAATCGTCTTTCCGACGTACATGCGTGTGGTACGAGAATGCCACAGACGTTCTCAACAACCCTAAAGAGTTCGTCAATCCCAATCTAGGCTATGTGCGAAACGACCCTGAGAACATCGTGCAATTTTGTGGGGGGTATCTCCATCCCGTCACAGGGGCGGAGATGCCCTGGCTAAAGACAAACCTTATAGAAAATGGTAGTGCGACACACAAGGGCTATCTTTGCCCGCAGAATTCACTATGTGTAGAGGGCGAAGCTCCTTATAACGGAACAGTGAGTTTTGACAACGTCCTGCAGTCCTTAGAGCTGGTGTTCGTAATCATGAGCGCAAACACTTTCACCGACCTCCTTTACTACACCACTGATTCGGATTATCTTGCCTCAGCACTATTCTTCGCATTCGGGATTATCATCATGAGCTTATGGCTTATGAATTTGCTGGTTGCTGTCATCACTTCTTCCTTCCAAGTCATCCGGGAAGAGAGCAAAGCAAGTGCTTTTACTGCAAATCTCCAGGATCACTTTATAGAGGAGGACCAAGACCTACGAAAGGTGAGTCGCCTGAGACGAGCGTACGAGAGGATAAATTGGTTATGGATTATGATTATTGTCATCGACCTTTTCGTGATGTGCCTTCGGAGCGCGGACATGGGCCACAGACGGAAGATTTTCATCGATACAACCGAGACAATAGTAACGATGGTTTTGGCCTGTGAGATTGTCCTAAGGTTCCTCTCAGACTGGAGGAACTTCCACCGAAGCACACGCAATTGGGTCGACCTTGGCCTAGCCATCATTACTGCTGTCATGCAAATACCGCCCATCCATCAGTCTGGGCAGCCGTATGAGTGGCTCACATTCTTTCAGATAATTCGAATTTACCGCGTCGTCCTTGCGGTGTCACTTACCCGCGAGTTGATCAAGAAAGTCTTGGGCAATATGTCTGGCCTTCTGAATCTTATCGTATTTGTGTTTCTCATTACCTTCCTTACAGCGATATTTGCTGTCCAAATATTCAGAGGGGAGTTTCCGGATACCGAAATCCAAGGCAACGTCGTCCGTATAACATTCTCGGATATCTACAACGCCTATATAGGAATGTACCAAGTCTTATCGAGTGAGAATTGGACACTTCTGTTGTATAACTCCACGCAGTTCGAATACCGGTGGGGCGAAGCCTGGATCGGAGCAACATTCTTCGTATTATGGTTCATTCTAGCTAATTTTATCGTGCTGAATATGTTCATCGCCGTTATTCAAGAGAACTTTGACGTTTCAGAAGACGAGAAACGGTTGCAACAGGTCAAAGCCTTTCTCCAGCAAAAGGAACTTGGTGGTTCATCCCATGGGAATCTTTCACTGTCTACCATTTTCAAACTCGGCCGTGATACCAGTCGCCATAAGGATCCTCTCGACTTTGGTCCAGCAACCATGGAAATGCTGCTCCAAGAGGCTGTGTTCCGCGACTTTCTCGATGAACATATGGAACCTATTGAAGAATTGCGTGAAGACGATGACCCGATTACTGGTCGCCCGATCAGCCAAGTCAAGCCAGGCATGCTTTCGATTTGGTGGGGCAAGCTTTTGAGACTTGTAGGCGATCGAGAGCCGAATCCGTTCTATTCTCGATTGCAATTCTCCCGTGCCGAGCACGAGCTGGATATACGTACAAGAGCTAGAGAAGTCGTCTCGGCCACGGAGCAAAGAAAACGAGCACAGCGCCAATATTTGCAAAGGCATCCTAGGTATAATGTATCACTCTTTATATTTGGTCCACACAGTCTCATACGAAGATTCTGTCAGCGCATAGTCGGGCCAGGTCGTGGCAATGCACGTATTGAAGGCGTTGACCCAGTGAAACCTGTTTGGTACGCCTTCTCCGCCATAATCTACGCAGCTATAGTGGCTATGGTCCTCTTGGCATGTATATCAACTCCTTTGTACCAACGAGAATATTTTGAGAAGCATACATACAGCGTACGAAACTGGTTTGTTTGGACTGATATGGGCTTCGCTATAGTCTTCTCTATCGAAGCGTTGATCAAAGTCATCGCGGATGGCTTCTTCTGGACACCAAATGCCTACTTCCGTGGCTCCTGGGGTTTCATTGATGGTCTCGTCTTGGTGACGCTTTGGGTCAATGTCATCACATCCTTACGTAACGATGGTGCTGTCTCAAGAGCTGTTGGCGCATTCAAAGCTCTGAGAGCGCTTAGGCTGTTGAATGTTAGTGATAGCGCGAGAGACACCTTTCACTCTGTGATTGTTCTTGGTGGGTGGAAGGTCATATCGGTAAGTGATATCCAATACTAGTGCGATCAGACTCTAAACATCTGCCAAGGCTGCTTTCGTGTCTCTCAGTTTGTTGTTTCCTTTCGCTATCTACGGCCTCAACCTCTTCAATGGACAAATGCGAATTTGCAATGATAAAAGCGTGATAGAGCTCGCAGACTGTGTGGGCGAATTCCCAAATACTCCGTTCAAATGGGAAGTACTGTCACCAGCACAGGCTGCAAATCCGTATTACAGCTTCGACAATTTTGGGAACTCGCTTAGTATTCTCTTCCAGATCGTGTCTGAAGAGGGATGGACGGATGTGATGTGGTCAGCGATGGGGTCAATAGGCCGTGGATTGCAGCCTCAAGATAGGCATGCGCAAGGCAACGCTGTTTTCTTCATTATCTTCAATCTCCTTGGAGCAGTCTTCGTCCTGACCCTGTTTGTCTCTGTATTCATGCGCAATTACACAGAGCAGACAGGTGTGGCTTTCTTAACCGCTGATCAGCGGTCCTGGCTGGAGTTGCGCAAATTACTGCGACAGATATCACCTTCTAAACGGCCATCAAGTCAGTCAGAGAATGGCTTTCGAGGATTTTGTTACAGGATTGCCGTTAAGAAGCACGGAAAATGGCAGAAGCTACTCACAATTATTCTATTCTTGCACCTTGTTCTTCTAGTGGTCGAGTTTTATCCTGAGCCTATGTGGTGGCAACGCTTAAGAGGTACGTAGGCGAAACCTCCCGTGTCTGCTGTCAAGGAGTGCTAATCTAGGTAGACTACATCTTCCTCGCGTTCACTGTCTTCTACATTGCCAATGTTGTTATACGCGTCACCGGACTCACCTGGAAAAGGTTCAGAAAGAGCTCATGGGATCTGTACTCTGTTCTGTCGATCACAGGCACTGTCGTAACGACGCTCCTCGATCTTTCCAAGTACAATAACAGTCTTTATGCTCGGCTACACAAGCTCTTTCTCGTTTCCATCGCTTTACTGCTCATTCCCCGGAACAACCAGCTGGACCAACTTTTCAAGACTGCGGCGGCATCTTTGACCGCCATTGGAAATCTACTGGCAACTTGGTTCGTGCTGTTTCTTGTCTACGCTATCGCCTTGACGCAGACTTTGGGCCTCACCAGATTCGGAACCTTTGAGAGCGGCAATGTCAATTTTCGCAATGTGCCAAAAGCTCTAATCCTACTATTCAAAATGAGCAATGGTGAAGGCTGGAATGCCATTATGGAAGACTTTGCAACCATCACGTATCCCAATTGTGTCAATGAGGAGGACTCTTTTTACCACAGCGATTGTGGCAGCGCCGCCTGGGCTCGCACCCTTTTCATTTCTTGGAATATACTTAGCATGTACATATTTGTCAGTTTGTTTGTATCATTGATCTTCGAAAGTTTCTCGTATGTATACCAAAGGAGCAGTGGACTATCGGTCATCAACAGGAAGGAGATCCGGCGCTTTAAGGAGGCGTGGGCAACGTTCGATCGCGAGGGAACAGGATTTATTCCAAAGGAGACCTTTCCCCGCCTACTTGGAGAGCTCTCAGGCGTCTTCGAAATGCGTATCTATGCCGGCAGTGACCACTCTGTCCACCGCATTCTCGAGAACTGTCGTGTGGAGACTCGAGGGCTTGACCCCCAACCACCAGGTGTCATCCATGGAATAGACCTTGCTGCACTGAATGCTCAGCTTCGCGAAATCGATGTCGCCGACATTCGTCGACGCCGTGATCGTATGGAGATCTTCTTCCAAGAGGTCATGGTATCTGCGCATCCAGACCGAGGGGTGAGCTTTACGTCCTGTCTCATGATACTGGCCCACTACAACGTCATCTCGGATAGCAAGTCCCTCCGCCTGGAAGAATATCTCCGTCGTCGCGCACGCCTGCAACGGGTCGAGGAAGAAGTACGTCGTCGGGTAGTCAAGGGCTTCTTCGATATGATGTATTGGTCACGGCAATTCCGATCGAGATTGGATTACCGCCACTCAGCGCGCATGGTCAACATCCCGCAATTCGCCGTTCCGGAGATCTTCGTCGACGACCAGGATGCGGATATCGACGCGTCGCCCCAATCAGACACGTTTCCGCCTTCCGTTCCCTCAAAGGATGGCAGCCCAAGCGGCACCAGAGCCCGTCCATCATTCGACATGGCCGGACGCTCGTCAGCCGACAACAGCAGTCTCCGTCACCGCAACAACTCAGTCGGCGGCTCCCCCTCCCGCTCCGAACACAGTAGCAACGCGTCCCCCCAACTCACACCCCGAAGACCAAGCCACGCGCCCTCGCATTCCGGCGACAGCGCTATGCAATGGGGCTTGGGCTACGACGGGACCGGCCCCTCGCCGTCGCCGTCCGGTGGTCTGTCGCCTGTGGGCGGTAGGAGCCGAGCGGGCAGCGCGGTCGAGAGGCAGGATGTGCTGGATGTGTTCGACAACAGCGCTTGGGGCGAGAGTATCAGGAGGAGCTTTACGGTGAGTAGGCGCGCTACGCAGGGGAGAGGTGGTCGAAGACCATCGGCGAGAGGGGATCGTGAGTGAGGGAATGAGATGAGATGTGCAAGATGTGGTGGAACACGGCAATCCTCTAATGATTCATGGCTCGCGTGTAGGTGTTCAGGAGGGACATAGGGGCATAGGGGCATAGGGGTTTCCCTGTATGAGTATGGTCTGGGTTGCATTGAGGAAGGGGATACGGTATCCATATGCATCGCGATGGCGTTTTCTCACTGATGTAATGGGACGGGGAAAGGTATACCAATATCCCTTCGGCGGCCTTTGCGGGCATAGGTTCTTTTTCTTACGTTCGTAGATATTTCACTTAATGTAGTCGATCGACATTGTACCCGGACCGTTCGCAACATGTTTCGACCGCAAGTGCATTTCCAGGGACACACATCTTCACGAAGGGAAAAGAAGCTTTCGGAAACATAGTTCTATGGTAAAGCTGTGCGCTGCTTTTGGCTGGCATTTTTGATGCCAAGAATTGATGATTCTCCTATATACCCCAAACCCGCCAAAAATGCTACAACCACTCGCTGAAGGGTATTTCGCCACGGAAAAAACTTTGTGGACTTTTGGTATTTCCCAAATTGAAACCTACGAAGCACACGGATGCAGGGACTGACTGACTCATCGCAGCCCAATAACGCTCTGAGAAACCTTGTCAGCCTAAAGTCTAGCATAGAGGCAGACGAACATTCAAATGGGGTGGAATAAACGTACCATTTCCAGCGTCCAAACCCTCCGTATCCAAACCTTCAACTTCCCCTCCACGCCCTCTACATTATCCAGCTCCACCCCCTCCCACCAGCATCTCCGCGCCGGCTTCCTCCAGAACAGTAGAAGCTTCTGTGCCATGCCTACAGCATTGGAATTCGCTACACCTTCGCTGCCTTTGATATCAGTTCGGAGTCGTGCAAGCGCTAGACTGCATATGACTGCTTTTTGAGGTTCACCAGCGCGGTGGCCCCATCGGTCGTCGTTGTTGAAACCGCTGTGAGAGGCAGCTGTTAGCATGAGGTCTTCGATGCCTCTGCATTTTTTTGCCTAGCAGGTGTAGCTTAAATGACAGCACGTACCCTGCAGTCAACATCTCGATCAAATGCTGCTCCGTCGTTCCAGTCTCCTCGCTCCGTCGCAGACCCGAGAATATGCCATCTTGCTTCAATAGCGCTCTCCCTGCAGCTCGCTTCACCTCAATCATTTCCGTTTGGTCGATTTCAGCCTTTGGCGGTATGGCGTAAAAATCCAAATCCTCTCGCAACACGATAATGCCAGCTCGGTCTTGGAGCATGTCACGAGCGGAATTGGTTGAAGGGTCTGTAGAGGGCGCTGGTGTTTCTGATGTGGGAGAAGACGAGCCGGACGGTATGGTTTGGGCGACGGTGCGGAAGAACTCGAGCATGTATTGGAGGGATTGAGGATCATACTTTGGCGAACGTCAGATATGATGGGAATGATTACAGTAGATGGAGCCACATACATCCACTGGATAGATATCTCCTTCATGAAAGGAGTTCATGTGACCGTCGGGCAGCAGACCGTTAGGAAACAGCGACAGAAGGACGAATTCTGGAAGGGTGAGCAGCTCATCTCGGGAGAGCGTAAACCGAGTACCCCTGCATACCTCGGGTCAGTGTAACCCAAACATCTAGAAAAGAGAATGCATACCTCAGGTCCAGGGTTATATGCTCATCGGCGCCAACATCTGAATAATAATCACGTCAGAATCCGAAGACTAGTAACGGCATATGTCTGACGGTGGTATTGTACCTGCCAATGTGTTTACAGGAGGTGGACCTCCCTGCTGAACCTGAGTAATGATACTCGCCGCACCCCCCGCCGCAGCCATTACGTAAGTAAACGAGTCGAGCGGGCTTGATCCCTCTGTGTATGGCGGAGGCGCTTCCTCGTCCTCGGCGCTCTTGCTCGACTCGCCTTTATTGTCGGCCGGAAGCGCAGCCTTAGTCTCCGCCTCTACGCTTGTTGCGGCCGCAGGGGGTAACACTGGGGTAAATGCTGGCGGCGGGGGCTCGGTGATTGAGGCCTCTAGTTCTCCGAATGGGGCTGCTGGCGGAAAGTAGAGCGAGGAGAAGGGTGGTGGTGAGAGGAAAGCCCCAGAAAATGCCGGAGGGCCTGCTGTGATCTGAGATTCGCTGTAGGGAGGCTCGCCGTCGCAAGTGGCGAGGGACGCGCGCAAAGATACCTTGTCAGACACGGACGAACCGTCGCTGGAATCCCGTGTCGCCGACAACTTGATGGTGATTCCCTGGCACTGGGGTATATTTTCGCGTTCTGGACGCAGTCGCCAGTGCCTCTTTTTCGTCCGATACGGACAGACGAGCTTACTCAGTGTATAATTGAGATTGATTGATCCGGCATTGCAGCTCTCAGCTCACCGATTGAGAAGGAGTATAGTCGCTATGTATTCTTCTTGCATGTTACTCAGGTGCTCAGGTACCTTATTGTCGTCGAGAATTCTAGCCTTTCTTGGTAGGAGCTAATTCCTTTTAGGGCTAGGCCATTGCGACTGAGGTGATACGAATGCCACACCGGGAAGTCTTGTGGGTATTACTCTCAGAGTAATGGACATTACGACTTGATGCAAGTACATCGAATATTGTGCCTTAAACATCACTGCTATCAGGCTGTTCATCGAATTAGTACGTACTCAATCTCTGTGCATCAATCGAACTCAGCCTTCCCCTGAAGCGCTTGTAATATACGGTAGTATTTGTCTAGCTATTCGCCAACTTCGTTGATAAGTTGCTCAATGTCTTGCTACGAAAGATTAAAGTCTCTGGTACATGATGTTATATTGCACTAGTCATCCTCACTATCACTGCCAAAGATGGCTTTGAAAATAGCCTCTCCTGGCCGATCCCTTTCCAGAGCCTCATTTCGCTCCGGATCTATCGCGACTGCTTTATCTCCCATTTGATTATTAGGGTCATTGCCCAAAACCTCTGTATCGGCTTGGATACCCAGGTCCTGCGGAGAGCTCTTCGCATCGCCACGATTCATCCGCAAGTCATCCATTTCTTCCTTCCCTATCAATGCCAAGTTCTTCCTAGGCAGAGGCTCAGAACATGCCTGCACTATCGTAGCGTCAGGTCCTGACGGCATATCTGCGGGGTCAACCTGTACGTGTGCTGGGGGCTGAACATTGAATCGTTTGCAGAGCAACCTTGTCGGATAGAAATTCCCACTTGATCGAGTGAGTGGGCCATACATACCTATAGCGGCCGCTTCTTCTGCTGGGGTTTTGAATTTACCAACTGGCGTTTTCAGCAGTACCGAATCTTCTGGAGACTCTGTCGAGCCCTCCAATCTCACATTAGAAGACGTAAAGCGAGTGGCCATTGCCCCTGTCATAGGTTTGAAGACTTGTGCAGCGCGCACGAACTCGTTCATTTCGTTGACCCATTCATCATTACCCGTACTGGGTTGCCGGTCAGGCAAAGTGCCTTCTGAACGTATGCCAGCACGTATTTCAAGGAAGGCACGATAGCGAGCACGCTTCCCAAGATCTTCAGCGTAAGGCATCCAGCCCGCTGTACCTCTGCCAAGAGCCGCCTGGGCAGTCTCTTGAGCTAGAGGCGGAACAAGCGACAAGAGTGTCTTTGGGTGAGAGGCAAGCTGAGCCGAGGCCTCATTGAGCGCTGGTGGTAAATTGTCGTTGTTAGTTGCGAACGCAATGCGAGTACGGGCGCCAGGCGTAAGGTAGTCGAAAATGGATTTGCCTGGGAGAGGAATCTCGCCCAATAGAGCAGCTCGAGACTTAGGAGAAAGCTTCGAGGCAGCAGCGACTGTTGCAGATGACTGGTAGGTAGGTTGCAATGGGGCCGTAGTGGCTTGAGAAGATCTCTTAGAAGACTTCCAGTCCTTGGGAATAATAGGTGGGGGATGATTACCATCTTGTGAGAGAACCGGGGACACATGGTCCAGATCGCTGGCAATAACGAAGCCTTCCAGGGGTAATCGACCATCGTGGCACTTTCGGAAGCTCGTAGTTGCTTTAGATGCACCAGTTCTCTTAGAGATAAAGACTGGCCTACTGTTGAGCAAAGGATTGGCTGAAGATCTGCCAGGCTCAAGCTTCTTCTTCTTCCTTTTCTCCCCGTCTAAAATTCGGTTGTAAGAAATCTGTGGACCCATAGCATACGGATCCTCATCCTCGGAGCCATCATCGTTGAGTATACCAACGCCAAATCCTCCTTTACGTTCAGGCTTCTTCTTTTTGACCTTGTAACCATCAGTGGACGTCGCAGAGCCTGCGCCCTCACCATCTTCGCCTCCAGTAACTTTCAAATGCGAACTTTCTACACTATGTTGCATTTCCGCTAGCTTGTCCTCGTCTTCCCAGCCAAGCCCTTTCCGGTCGTTCTTTTTGATGAATGATATCATACTCGAATTGTCTGGCGCAAAAAGATATGTTTGTTGGGCCGCTTCGCCATCCATACCCTGGTTATCATCCGACCGTGCTCTTCGCCTGACCTTCGGCCCTACACCTTGTCCTTCGCGCCAGCCCATCTTTTTTAGTAGCTTGATCCCCATGGTCTCGCCCGAGGTTTTCAAAACATCCAGGAATGAGTCATATCGAGGATTTTCGTCGATGGCAGATCCAAGCCCTGCGAATGTCTCTGTAGTTTGTAGTTTCTTGGCCTCTTCGGCCTCTGCTATGTCCTCCTCATCCATAAAGTCTTCTTGCTTCTGTTGGGTTGGCAAAGCATCCTTTCTGCGATTCGATCGTGAGGACACAAACGTTGAGGGCATCCACCCTTCCTTCGATCCAACTGTGTTGAAGTATCTATACGTATGTTCTTAGAGTTGCCCCCATTTTATTGTCCCAGATGATTCAAAGCTTACCCAGCACTAAAGCCACCAGTGAACGCGCCATGTAGCCGTTTTCTTCCCTGCTCATCCGTAACTTCCTGTTTCCAGACAGGGACGTATGAACCGTCATCGCGAGCATCAGGATCCAGTGGGGGCAATGGAGTTCCGTAAAAGACGTACGGAGACTGTTGAGCTTGCAGATCTGCTTCGAAGGTCGCACGCGATCTTTTGGAGGCCATGGTGGCTGAGTGCAGACATGCTCGAGGTACTGCGGAGTTCTGATGCGCGAGAATCGAAGATGTCGACTGCGCAGGAAAGTCGACGATGTTCGCACGTTAATCAGTCCGATAACGGATAAAAGTAAGCCCGGTCGAAGCCTTCGAATAAGGCACAAGGGTGTTGTCGGAGAGGCTGATCTAGGCACCTAGGGAAGAGCAGTCCGGACCTCAGAAACAAATTGGTGCCAATGCTTCTTTGAATCCCTTTGACGAGCGGTAATGGTCTGACTCGTGCCACGTTCGACGTGTCCACTGCCATAAGCAGTATTCGTGGATCCGTCATCGCTGGGTTGTGCATTTGTTTGTGTTCTCGGTGATAGAATATACTTCGTACCAAGGGGTTCGGCCGCGTTATCACTTTGGTACTCACTCCACCTTCCACGTTTCTCAGGTATTCGACCCTCCACGCGCCTGTTCTTAAGCACGATCCAAAAACTCCTGCGAGTTCACTGACACTGGAAAAACTCATTACCGAACCGGTGATCAGGTCACAGCTCCAAGCGCAGTGTCGTGCGGTCGCTTACGAGAGGGGAACACCTCGGTGAATGGACTGCTCTGCTAAAGAGCTCCGCCATCGCTCAAGGATACCCTCAACGTAATCGTGCGTCCTGGGCACCAATTCTTTCTTGTTCACATAGCTGGTGCACCAATTGACGACCTTTCCTACCAGAGCTGCTAATAGCTGGGGCAGTCAAGGTTCTTCGATCTTACCATTTGGATCCCCTCCTTGCATCGAGCTTTTGCTCTCAGCCACCATGTCAGCCGCCTCGACGGCATCCCCCTCTCTGGTGCGCAGCTCGTCACGTCGACAGCCATCATATACTGCTTCAACGACCGATCGCCCCCAACGGGCTACCTCGACTACCGTAAAACCTCCTACTACACCTATCGGAACCTTACGGTCAAACTCGCAATCACAGACATATCCGCGACCCACAACAGCTTCGCAGCAGCCACCACTCTCGGGAGTTGCGCGCAGAGACTACGAGACCACGAATGTTGCCCGGCCCCCATCGTCCCGCAGAAGCGATTCCCAAGACCGGGCCTACGCTGCTCAAACACCCAAAAGAACCGAGTCCACTCGAGATGCACGGAGGGCTTCTTCAAGGCCAGGTCATTCGCGGAACAACTCCAAGATGTCCACAGCTACCGCCATTGCCACCGACGGACCAGCTGTTCAGACGCCGGGTGCTTCTGAAACCACATCAGACGCAGGGGCTCACGGGAGTGGAGGGGTTGCCAAAAGGAGAACAACCATAAGTGCACAAACAGGAACATGGTCTCTTGGCAAGACGATTGGGGCAGGGAGCATGGGCAAGGTCAAGTTGGCCAAAAACTTAGAGACTGGAGAGCAGGTCGCCGTCAAGATCGTTCCGCGGCAATCAACTGACGAACACCGCACTGATAGAGACAGAGAACGAGCTGACCACTCGAAAGAGATTAGGACGGCCAGAGAGGCAGCTATCGTTACTCTTCTGAACCATCCGTTCGTCTGCGCCATGCGAGACGTTGTTCGGACTAACTATCATTGGTATATGCTTTTCGAGTATGTCAACGGAGGCCAGATGCTCGATTATATCATATCCCATGGCAGATTGAAGGAGAAGCAGGCTCGGAAATTTGGTCGACAAATTGCAAGCTCCTTGGATTATTGTCATAGGAACAGCATCGTTCATAGAGATTTGAAGATTGAGAACATCCTGATAAGCAAAACTGGAGACATCAAGATTATTGACTTTGGGTTGAGCAACTTATTCTCACCGAGGAACCACCTGAAAACTTTTTGCGGCAGTTTGTATTTCGCAGCTCCGGAATTGTTGCTGGCTAAGCAATATACGGGGCCCGAAGTCGACCTCTGGAGCTTTGGAATTGTGCTTTATGTTTTAGTATGCGGAAAGGTACCTTTCGATGATCAGAGTATGCCCCAACTGCACCAAAAGATCAAGAAAGGAGTCGTGGATTACCCAACGTGGCTTTCTCCCGGTGAGTATCAGTGCTTACTGAACCGAAGCTAGGCGATGGCTAACAAAACCTTCAGAATGCAAGAATCTCATTTCACGGATGCTAGTCACAGATCCAAAGCAGCGGGCTACTCTTGGCGAGATCATGAATCATCCTTGGATCACAAAAGGCTTCAACGCTCCTCCAGAAAATTATCTTCCTCACCGAGAACCATTACAGCTCCCCTTAGATCCCCAAATCATAGAGAAGATGACAGGCTTTGATTTTGGGCCAGCCGATTTCATCACACGTGAATTGACAAAAGTTTTGAGCTCGGAAGAGTATCAAAATGCTGTTAAAAACAACGCTCGGGAGCAAGCTGCACACGCCATGGGAAGTGAGAAGAAAAGAGGTGTGTTCGACTTCTACAAGCGGCGCACGTCGATCACAAGTCGAGAGACGCTCCCAAATTCATCATCAGATGCAATCCAGCTTGGTCAAGATCCAGTCAATGCTTTTAGCCCACTGATATCGATATATTATCTGGTGAGAGAGAAGCAGGAGAGGGAACGCTTGGAAGCTAACCCTGGAGCATTGAGCATGCCGATGTCACCCAATGAGAAGCCATTGAAGATTCCTGACTTGCCAGCACCGGAAGCGGCGTATACGAATGCTTCCACCTATGAAATGCCTGGCGAGAAAGCAACGGGTGGGCGTTCGAGAGCGAGATCAAGAACGCAAGGGGAAGACGACGTCTCGGAAAGCATGAAGAAGGTCAATCTCAATGTTCCCCCTAAAACACCACCTATCATAATTCCACCGGCTCAAGAACAACAGCCGACAAAGAAGGGAAATACAGCTACCGGTTTATTACGGCGATTCAGCACCAGGCGAACAAAGGAGCCAAGACCAGATCCCCAGAATATCCCATCCACCCAGCTACAACCTCCTACGGACACCTCAACAACTCCGCGAAAAACTTTTAGTGTGCGCAGGTCTCGTAACAGAGAACCTACCCCAACACCACTGCTCCACCCAGGTGGTAGTACGCCACATCAAGCCGAGCTATTGTCACCGCCAGGTGCAGTGGACGCGCGATCGAAGACCAGCAATGCCTTGGATAGGTCGACCAGCGTTAACTCTGCCGATTATCGCAAGCGACAGTCTCGACGTGGAGTCTCTGAAGGGCAAGCTCCAACAGCAATTGGGGAACCGGCATTGACCAGTGGTTCGGAACGGTCCAGTATCAGTGGCTATAAGCCAAAGGCGAGCGAGCCCGTAGCACTTGAGCAAAAGCCCTCCCTCAATGCACGTGCTGCGACCACTAGGACGAAATCGCTTGGTCACGCCAGGCGAGAAAGCTTACAGGCTCGGCGTGCACGGAGGCAAGACACCTACGACAATCGCGAAGCCAAAGTGCCCGAGGAAACGACCCAGGACGTAATTGCAAGCCCCGAAAATCCAAACAAAAGCATCGAGAACATGAAGCCCGTCTACCTCAAAGGCCTCTTCAGCGTCTCCACTACAAGTAATAAACCCTTACTCGTCATCCGCATGGACATTGTCCGTGTCCTGAACCAACTTGGCGTCGAATACAGCGAGATCAAAGGCGGCTTCAGCTGCCGCCACGCACCCAGTATCGATCTCAATCTAAACCCACCCAGCCCGGAAATGCAAGCTAGCCATAAGCGGCGCATCAGCTTCGCAGGTGGTTTCCGCGGCGGCGAACGCAACGAAGAAACGCAAGAGAGGCCACTGCCGTCCCAGAAAAGGCAGCAAGCTGTTGACACTTCCTACACTGCTTCGGAAGAGTCTGACAACAGCGAGAACGCTATCGTCGCGCGACCTTCACACCCTAGGGATCGTCATGCACCAACGCTGGTGGCGGCTGGGGAGACCACAACGCACGTCCAAACGGAGATGGGTGCCAACATGGTGCTGAAGTTCGAGATCTTCATCGTCAAGGTACCTCTGTTCAGCTTGCACGGGATCCAGTTCAAGAAGGTCTCGGGAGGAACGTGGCAGTATAAGAACATGGCCCAGAAAATATTGGATGCTTTGAGGTTGTGAGGTTGTGAAAGGTAGAAAACAGAGGAGATGGGAAAGGAAAGGAAGTCTTTTGGTGGGTTAAGTCATTATTCGAGTATTTCACTTCTCGACCATACGGCGGTGCGTAAGACGCTCTGTGGAACGATTGTATTATTACTACCCTACCAAGGGGATTTTTCCCTTCAACGAATCTCCTATGTTTGCAATTTCATGGATTATGGGCCAGCTATTCCCTTTGGTGCAGTTTTGATAGAGTTCGTCCGTCTTTCTGATAGAGCGAAGCTTTTGAAGTGAAGTGTGAAAAAGAAGATAACCCCATGGTTCATTGATCGATTCGATAATGTTGAGTGACCTTTCCCCCCTCGCCTCTCTACATTCAGTCCAATCTCCTCATTGCTATTCCTCTCCCTGTAGACCGAGAACTGGAGTTGGATATGGGCTATGGCTATGAATATAATTTACAACTACAGAATGAATCGAAGCATAACCATCCTTTCCGAAACCGAAACTATACCGTGGTAGGGTCCTTACTACACATGGATACGGCTGGGTGAAGCAGTCAGTGCATACGGAGAAAGAATTATAGCATTTTTTTGGAAGAGCTTATTATTCCATCCATCCTCCCAAGGGACAAATCATGGCTGCTTTCTCAACTACGTCGGTCGGAGGCCAGTGACTTGACATCGCACGGCCTGAGTCTAGTCTCCTATCTGTTGCTGGCATCCTCTGGCTGGTGTCTACATATATGCATTCGAAGCAATTTCTTCTTCTCTACATCGCGTGGGCTGTTGAGGTTGGGGATGGAGGTTGGGAGGTGGGAGGTGGGATGTTTGAACACGGTTGAATATCTAATGGGAATAGGTTCGATTTTCATCGGCGCGGTGGAGACGTGATCAAGAGCGATGCCTTAAACTTCGCTGGTTACGATTCCATTCTCCCGGATAGGGATCCATGGAGAGATCAGGATAGCACATCACTTGTACGTTCAACAAACACGGACATCGAAACATCTTGATGATTCACGAAATGCTTCTCTGTCCGCTGATACACAGCGATCACTCGTTCAATTTCCCTCCTATCCCATCCCGACCCACCGAGCTTTGTCCATTCGCTGCCTGCAATACAATGCACGCACCCTAATTAAGTAAAAGTAACCTTCCTCTTCGTCTTTGCCGACGTTTTTGTAAACCCTCATACCCATACTTTTGTATTTCTCGTAAAAGCCATCTCTCATCACGAGCTGGTGGAAATCGAATCGAAAGGAAGTGCGAAGGAAAAAGAACATATGCCGTTGCCCGCTGTGTGTATGGTGGATCCGAATGCTGACGATGCCGTAATGAAGACGCTAATATGCTGTGACGATTTACGACTGACAAACAAGTAAAGTCTAGCGGTATTACATGATATGGTACAAGAAGTGAATGGTGCTCCGTAGAGTTCGTTAGAAAAGGTGCACGTTCTGACAGGGTCGTCGGTAGGTAAGGTATCCAACTTTTAGACGACCGTCATCAGTTTCATATGTCCGTTGATTTCATTATCGTTGCCGATGCCGCCTCCGCCCTTGAAAGTACCGCTCTTCTGGCTTTGCGGACTTTTCGGGCTTTGTGTGACACGAGGACTCTTGTTGCGGGTGGGTGAGATCGGGGGTTGATGAAACATCTGGCTGATATATGGCGGATCTCGGGGAGTTGAAGATCGAGGCTCCGGGGTGTCCATGCTTTTTGGGCCATTCTCTGCTCGGCGGACAATTTCCTTCAAGGCCCTAGTAACAACGCCTGCTCGTGTGACCAGATCTTTGAGTGAGGTGGTGTCAAAGGGAAGCTTCTTTTGTGCGAATGGTGCATCGAGCAATACCGCATCGTAAGGACTACGTTGCTGATGAATGTTCTCAAGGACTGATTTGGCTTTGGCAGATGATTCATTGCGTGGCCTCGACGGTGGTGGCGTCTCCATGCTAGCCATATCTTGGGATGGGCGCGATGAGGGCTGTGAAGCTGGAGAATCATCTACCATACTCAGACGGCCCTCTGTGGGGGGTGACATCCCTGACCTCCGTCGACTACGAAGCGAGGGAGAGTCTTCGTCAAAAGGGTCAAAATCGAAGCTTGGAGAATGCGGTGAGCGTGGTGGGAAGATCTCCTGCTCTTCGTCATCTAGAGTGGCCAAGTTGATGATGCCTTCTGCCTCCTTCCACAGTTCTGCTGACTGGCCCTCCATTATTCCCTGCCCGGCAGCTTGCTGTTGAAGTCGTCGGAGATCTTCTACAAGAAGTGCCAACTCTTTGACCTGCCCAAATTGTCCATGGACGCTGGCCTGTCTCTCCAGTATATTGCGCGGCACAAGCATGCCAGATGAGAAACTCGGACGCACAGGATCACTGTTGGATGCTTGCTTGCCCGTACGAGGTCCCTCCTCAAATTCGAAGTCACCGTCCCAGTCTTCGCTAGGACCCTTGTTGCCTAGGACCCAGGAATCGAGGGTGGACGGATTGTTGTGAGTACGACGGCCGGTCATATCCTTCTGCACTGGAACGCTTTGGCTGCGTAGGTGCAGAGCACTTGGACCACGACGTCCGTTGACTTGATTTCCACGCATGGCTCTGCCTTGCTTTCCGTGCACAGTCTTCGGACGAGGAGATTCTCCGTGTGACGACTCCCTATCTGTGAGTGGAGATTCTGACCATTCAAATATATTTGTCTTTGAAGACTTATCAGGTATCCGGGCAGGGGGAGATTCGCGTCTTCGATCCACTTCGCTATGCTGAGAGGCAACAATCAGTGGATGGTTGCTTCCGTTGAGTGACACATTTCTGATATGTACTGCTTCTGCATGGGAAATTTCTGCGTGCTCAAAAGACCATAAGTCTTCGTCTTGGTCTGGCTGGCTTTTTCGAGCAGTTGGGTCAGTAGTCTTGAGCTCTGTCAGAGCTGACACTGATGGAGGAGAGGCTTCTGAAGCCAGAAAAGTTTCCTCAGTCTTATGCATGGGAGTGGAGCTGTCATCTTCCTTGCATGGAACTGTGGCCGGGACAGGTGTCGAACCCTGTTGCTCTGCTGCTACTATATGATGGATCGTCGTATTAGGCCCAGTAAAAGAATCGTTATGATGCAGCAAATCTTGTAAGTCCAATAGCTTTTCCCTTGGAGGCAGCTCGGGTGGTGGAGACTCGTCGAATATTGTATCAATCGGAGGCCTTCGAATTCCAGAATGACTACTCCCAGTAGCACCAGTCCTTGTAGAATCGTAGACAGTCTCACTTCTTGCATCCATGTCATCCTCGTCGCCTGACATCAAACGACTATTGTCATTGTCAGATCCCAGGAGAGTAGATCCGGGTTCCGATGGACCTGATGAGAATCGATGCTGTCTGACTTTGGGTACAAAAGGACTGAAAGGGGAAGTAGATAGTTCGCGTTGAAAGGGTGCTGGGCTCTCAGGTTGTGGTGATGTAGGGTATGAAGGCATGGCTTCAGGAAGATTGATTTCGAAAGCAGAAAGACGATTTAATGGTGGAAGAGGGGATGATGAACCTCGCTGATGGTTATTGGTGATAATTGCTCCGGGCACAGATGGAGTGGCTTCGTAGTCCGTGTCATTTCGACTGACTGAATTTCGTTCGAGATTGCTCTGAGTCTGTGCAGACCGGATTGACTTGTGAGGATTGCTAGACTGTGGATCCGAGACAACCCTTCGACCACCTGTATCCCAAGTGAAAGGCTTACTTTTCCGCAAGCTACCTGCTCTAGGCATTTTCCATGTAGAAGGGGACGGCGATGGAAACATTTCGCTAAGGGAGAAAGAACCCCGGGATTTGAGCTCCGGCGTGGCATTTGCCATTGTGTTGGTTTTGTCACCCCTTGATGAGGATGATGCTTCAAATCCAATGGGAGTGAATGGCCTGCTGAGGACCGATATATTCGACGGACGTCGGTTAGCTATCTCATGTGAAGAATCTAAGCTGATCGAAGTCGCCATCACGAGGGTAGCTTTCTCGGTCATGCCAGGTACGATAGTCTCAATTGCCTCATTTCGAGTGTTTGGGATGCCGTTTGCGCTAGCCCTCCGCGCGAAGCCATCTCTTGCTGTCCTGATCATTCGAGGTTTGAAAGAGGGCACCCAGACCTGAGAGAGATCATCGTATGACTGCGTACCTCTGACGGACTCACTGGGCATGATCGACGAAGCGGCCAAAGATAGTCGGCCAGGCTCTTCATTCTGTTGAAACTGCTGGAGGTTGGCAGATCGTTGATGGCTTGTCGCTGGTCGTCGCAGCGATGAATGTAATGCGTTGCCACTGGAAAGAAGCCGCTGTGACGAGCTGCGCTTCACTAACTTGTTTCGCGACGTTGTGCTGGAAATTAGGTCTGCAAAATCTGGTAGAATGGGGACTGTGGATCCATTAGAATAGGAAAATGAGGGGGATCCAGGTCGGAGAGTAGGTTCAGGACTTCCGGTCTTCAGAGACGACAGTGTAGATATACGCCTCAGCCAGTTCGGAGGAGTGGTTTCGGAATTTTTGACTTCGAATGTAAATGGCCCTTGTCCAAGCGTCGAATTTGAAAAAGGGGGGAAAGGATGGACTGCTCCTCCCCGTGCAGACTCATCGTTGAGCGTTGCCTCTGGCGTTGAAGTAAGTGTCCTCGTGCCTCCTCTTAGATTGCTTGCCGAAGTCAAAGGCCGGCCAGCAGAACTTCGCTTTTGTAATTTCGAGGTTGAAGTATGGGCTGCCTGGGGAAGCGGCGAAGGCGTTGCAGGGGTATCTTGAAGAGCCATGGTGCTATACATTGACGCTCGCGAGGGTATTCTCCTCTTCTTTGACGTGGGTCTGGCGGCGACTGCGTGTTGTGGATGAGCCAGAGCAAAGCCGACAGCCGCTACGCCCAAGGTACCGGATGCACAGAGCTGTTGGACGACGACAGATTAGCCTAGGAGCTCTGGAGATCATTGCAAGCCTTGATAGGTAGTTTCCCAGTTTGTAGACACAACCAGGAGATTCCCACCAAAAAGACCCCGAAGTTGGAGAAGACTGGGGCAGTTGCACGAGGGTGAGGAAAGGAGTTACCGATGGGACTGTCTCCATTACCAGCGCTCATGGGCGTCTGTAGCGGCCGTGGAAGGGATATTCCAGCACATTGAAGCGTGAAGGGATCGGAGCACCTCTGAATGTCGGTTGACTCATCTAGTAGACAGGGTTTAAAGGCGAAATAAGGAAAGTCAGGGTATGAGGCTCCGCCGAGGTGAACACCAGGTTCAATGGCAATGAAAGTACCTAACTAGGAGATTAAGGAAACAATGAGCTTCAATTCGGGGTATCCATCCACGGTCGAGTGGAACCACGGCCGTACTGGAGGCAGAGAAGTGTGGGTATGAGTGATGGAAGGAGTTTGGTATAGCGAGAGTTCATGGCTTTTGCGTTCAGCCCACGAAATGCGTAACGGGGATCATCTCACTAGGGTCCAGGCCGTAAACACTTGGACACCCAATCACGCTTCCTGACCTTCCCGTACGTATAACATTCTATGAATTACTTCTGTCTACAACTAGCTACACCTATCTAATTGCCGACCATGAAAAGAAGGTGAAAGCCTTCCAGCTGACAACACATTGTATGCAGTGTATGCACCCGCAGCTTTCCACGGCTTCGGAGACGGTGTGCCCTGGGTAGGCGGCGCTGTATCATTCCATCGGATAGGCGTGTAAATCTGATACCCTTCTGTGGAGAAGGAAGAAGCCTAATTTGTCAATCATTCGCGAGCACTTCCCCCTTACAACATCCGCAGTGCCAATCGTCGCCTGTGACCGGGCTCGACACCTATCTTCCGTGATAAGATGGGGGAAGCGAGCAGCCGGAGAGAGTTCGTGGGAAAGGAGACAGGAGTGTTTGGGGTTTTTGCTGAGGGACATCCTCATGGTTTTATCCTCATTCAAAGGCTAGGGCAGACGCACAGCAACTAGGATGAACCCAGGCCGGCAGTCACAAGGATGACCTGACAACGTCACAAGAGTGAGACCGCCGTCCAGCTGCGCGGCACCTTCCCGGCAGAAAGGGTACGAATGAGAATCCTACCAAACCATGGTGAGCCCCAATCAGAATGCGTGGAAGGGACGAAAGACAACCCGGACCAGGTTGGGGGTCTCTGAATTCATGCGTTAGCCTTTGCGGACTGCAGCCCTTTAAGCGGCCAAAAAAGCAAGTTTACAGGGCTCGACAAGGCTTTTGGTCTCAAATGTGTAAGCAAAGTGTGCCTGCTTGCTTTATTTGACCGGCACGAGCATGGCGGGGTATGGCATGGACCCTATCAAATCACAACGATGGGCTGAAGGTACTGCTCTGCCTTGTCTTGCCCTGACCTGAAGGTAGAATAGCGGTTGCGTGTTGGACGGAACGAACGGCGTAACCTAAAGTAAAGTATTCTAAAATCAGAGGAAGCAGGAGTCAGTGGTTTCAACTTTCAAGGCCAAGGGTTTGATGAACGTCACTCCTGCAAACAGTAGACGGAGCATGATGAGCCCCGAGCAACCCCCTTCTTTCTGTCTGTGTTTGGTAGCACACACTACACAGTACCTAGTATCCATGAAGCTTGCCAGATCGCCTTGTCCCGCCCCTTGCACCCCGCAGCGCGCACCGGACAAACAAGATCCATCCCAAAGAGATTGGTGGACTGCCTGGATCAAGGAATTGGGGTGGAAAGGCGTGCGGCCAAGACAGCGTAAGAGCTGCCAATCCTGCAACCAACAGGCGATCATCCAGGATTGCGTACCGTACCACCGTACCAGACGGGGATGTGGAGCCAAATCGCGACCCATCCAAAACAGCGAGAGGCGCATCCCTTCGAGGGTAATGATCCTTCACTGACCAACGATTGCGAATTATATAGACAATGGTAAGGCTCCGTAGGGTCGACCGCATGGACTGACGATACAATACCTTAAGTCAGTCTCTTCTGAAACACATCCAAATGGAAGCATCAACAGCAAATCGATTGTCATGGAATCTGTTCCGGCTATGATGCAATCAGATCTGAGATTGCATTAGCGCCTTCCATAATTAGCGAATCAAGCTAAGCACGCGACGCGAAACTGCCAAGAGTTCGAAGTTTGACTTGATTGGCAGAGGGGAAGCGATCCAGACCCTGCATGTACTAGTACTGTGTACTACCTTAGTAAGTCGAAAATGGTGAACCATGCTTCTTACGGAGAGGACCACTGTTTTTGATATTGCTTCATCTTAACAAACGGGCGAGCCGCAATATTCGAAATTAGTCCTGCTCTTGCAACTAGCCGCGGTAATTATCATACAGGGTGTCAGATAAACGGCGCCACGGTCTAACCCATAGCAATTCCATCATTGCAGCCTGATTGATAGATGATAATGGAAGCCGAAATTAGAGCTCAGATACCGGGCATAGATCAGGTCATCTCCCAATATGCTTCCGTGAGTCGTCCTCTACAATAGAGAACGGTAGATCTGCATACCAGAGGTAAGTTGCTGAAGTGTGGAAGGGTTATCTAAATCATGCCTCGACACTCTACACCCCAGAGTCGGATCCCAACGGCCTGTCACCTCTTGATGAGGCGGCCGAGACCATCACCACTTTGTTAGTCTCGGCGTCCGGAGACTTTTCCGAACAGAACACAGATGCTATTCACAATCTGGTAGCGAGGTTCATATCAAGTCTCAACGCCGCCAATGGTGTCGACCCAGAGAGGAGGCAAATGGCCCCCAAGACTCGAAAGCTTGCCCATGCCATCCAGGTTGGATCTCAGCGTAATATGTCATCGACCTTGGGTCTGGCAGGCGGAGTAGTAGACCTTGAATCTGCCAATACAAGGAAGGTAGAGTCTCGAGTAGACAGGAAGAAGCTTGAAAAGGCTGAGCGAAAAATTGCAGCCAAGCAAGATCGAAAGGTCATGAAGAACGTCGAGTATGAGGCGTCTAGATTGCTTGATCAGCCAGATGATGCCCAGTCATACGAGGAATTCTATATGGCTGTGAATCCTCTGCAGCTGGGTGGTGATCAAGCCAAGACCAAAGACATCAAAGTAGATGGAGTTGACGTTTCCATTGGTGGTAAACGCATATTGACTGACACTACGTTGACCATGGCTTTCGGCCGACGATACGGTCTTGTTGGTCAGAACGGTATCGGTAAATCTACGTTGCTGCGTGCTTTGAGTCGAAGGGAACTGGCTATTCCAACTCATATTTCCATTCTCCACGTTGAACAAGAGGTATATTTTCTGTCCAAGCCTTCGTGCATCTCTTTTTAGAAAAACATTATTCACCGATTTACTTCTTAGATTACGGGAGACGACACGCCAGCTTTACAGGCAGTCCTGGACGCTGATGTGTGGCGAAAGCACCTTTTATCGGAACAAGAAGTAAGGCTCTTTTTCTCTGAAGGCATCTGACGATATTGATTTGTGCCAGAAAATCGGCAAACAACTGTCCGAGCTCGAACAAGAGCGGTCATCCATGGCAGATACATCCACAGATGCCGAAAGCTTAGACAAGCACCGAGAAGGTCTTGATGCCACCCTTAGTGACATACACTCCAAACTCTCGGAGATGGAATCGGACAAAGCAGAGTCCCGAGCAGCAAGTATATTGGCCGGCCTAGGATTCTCAGAAGAACGTCAACATTTCGCCACAAGAACATTCTCCGGAGGATGGAGAATGCGACTGGCGTTAGCTCGAGCACTCTTCTGCGAGCCTGACCTCCTACTCCTCGATGAACCATCCAATATGCTGGACGTCCCCTCCATAACCTTCTTATCAAATTACCTACAATCCTACCCCTCTACCCTCCTCGTCGTCTCCCACGATCGTGCTTTTCTCAATGAAGTCGCCACAGACGTCATTCATCAACACTCCGAACGACTCGACTACTACAAAGGTGCCGACTTCGACTCCTTCTACGCCACAAAGGAAGAACGCCGCAAGACAGCGAAGCGCGAGTATGAGAACCAAATGGTCCAGCGCGCTCATCTGCAAACTTTCATCGACAAATTCCGCTACAACGCCGCAAAGTCCTCCGAAGCACAGTCAAGGATAAAGAAACTGGAAAAGATGCCGGTGCTAGAGGCGCCAGAGTCGGAATACACCGTCCACTTCAAATTCCCCGAAGTCGAAAAACTCTCACCCCCAATCATCCAAATGACCGACGTCTCCTTCGGCTACAGCGTCGACAAACCCCTCCTGCGAAACATAGACCTCGACGTCCAACTCGACTCCCGCATCGGCATCGTCGGTCCCAACGGCGCCGGAAAAACCACCGTCCTGAAACTGCTAATCGGCCAACTCACACCCACAAAAGGCCTCATCAGCCAAAATCCCCGCTTACGAGTCGGTTTCTTCGCCCAACACCACGTCGACGCGCTCGACATGAATGCTTCAGCCGTAGCCTTCATGGCGAAAAATTACCACGGCAAAGCCGACGAGGAATACCGCCGCCACCTCGGCGCCTTCGGCATCACCGGCACGACCGGCCTGCAGAGAATGTCCCTGCTCTCCGGCGGCCAAAAGTCCCGCGTGGCCTTCGCCTGCCTCTCGCTCACGAACCCGCACATCCTCGTCCTGGACGAACCGTCCAACCACCTCGACATCGAAGCCATGGACGCGCTCTCCCTCGCCCTGCGCAACTTCCAGGGCGGCGTGCTGATGGTCAGTCATGACGTGACCATGTTGCAGAACGTGTGTTCGAGCTTGTGGGTGTGCGATGCGGGGAAGGTGGAGAAGTTTGACGGGGATGTTAAGGCTTATAAGAGGAGGATTACGGCGCAGGCGGCGGATTCGAAGAGTGGTGTTGTTATGGCGCAGAAGTGAGTGGAATGGAATGGGATGGTGGACGATGGGCAAGTTTGATGGATAGAAGCAGTGTTACAATTTGGGAATGAGAATACTTCATGTGAAATGTAGTGCCGTTGTAAAGGGCATTGGCATCATGAAAGGGGCAGCTGCATGATAGCATCTCAATGTGGCGATGAGCCTCAACCGCCCCTCTTCACAAACGTATCAAAAGACCGTTGCATGGAAAGCCATGAAAATTCCATCCTGATGGTTTCACTATATACCTTACTGAATCTCACCGTCCGAGACACTACGGACACTAAGTGGGTAGCCGTAGCATTATATCGTCAAATCATTCAAATTAGTTCTATGGAGTGTCTATCATAAGGTAAGGTATAATCGTATACGACGCGCCCAGTGCCCCAACAAAACGTAAATGCATGGCACCCCGGTATCAATGCACGCAATGAATCGAAAACGCCGTGGTGCTATGCGCCTATAGTTATTAGGGGAAAATTGTGTATGTCGTCGTGGCGTTGTCGCATTTGAGGAGGCTGTGATCAACAGGTCGCAGATTGTTGAAAGGAGAGGAGGCGGGAATTTGTATCTAGGTTTCATACCTCCGAGAGCGTGCTGAAAGTCAGGTTCAAGAACAGCGTCGTGGGGACGGACACCAGAATTCGCTCTCAGTGACTTGCTTGACCATTGATAGGCATCGTACGCTCCGGCGAGGCCTCCCTCGTTGCAGCATCCAGACGCGGCACCGGGCTTGGTGACAGCTGAGGAGCGGGCGGAAGTATGGTTGAGGTGCTCGTAGACGGGTGGCCTGGCGGTGATTGATATGCCGGACTGTGCTTTGTAGGCGAGAAGCCTGGTGACGAGGGTCCGTTTGGCTGTAAAGGGGGCTGATGGGTGACTGGACTTGAGGAAGGTGGATGATGCATTGGTGGTGCGTGTGGTGGTGATTGTTGCTTCACGGGGGAAAATGCGGGCGGACCTGTTGCGGGAAGAGGCTGGTGGTGTGAGATGCCGTTCGTGTGAGGTGTTTGGTAGGTTGAAGGACTGATTGGGGAGGGCATCAGCTGGGGCGGAGATCGCGATTGGTCATTCTTGAGAGGCGGAGGGATAATGTGCGTTGAGTGGGACGAAGATGGTCGTTGGCGGTTGAAGGTGTTGGAGAATGGATTTTGTGATGGCGGAGGAGGACCCAAGTTTTGCTGGTGGTGAGGTTGCTGAGGTGGTGAATAGCGAGCTGACCAGCCTACATTCTGGGGTTGGTGGTGCTTTTGGTACGGGCCGTTGTTCTTGTATGGTGATTGAAACGCTTGTGGTGGTAGTTGGGGGACGTAGGTATTCGGCTTTACTTGGGTGGCAAATCCATTGGCATGTGCAGGGGGTCCTGATGGTGGTCTGGGCTCAGGAGATCCTTCATTGCCGGCGTATATACTACGAGGAGCCTGAACTGGACCTTGACCTTGTGGGGACAAAGTTGGACCATTCATCAAGGTGGCGTGCATGCCATTCTGGACGATGTGGCCATTTTGGTGTGGTCGAGGCAGCGATGGGTTTGGCGCATGGGGGACGCTGTTGGTCAGCTTGTATTTCTTCATAGGAGGCATACGAGGCTCTCCATCACTGGGCCTGCACTTTTTGCCTTCATTTGCTGCGGGAACGACCACTGGAGGTTTCGTTGAGGGCGGAGATGACGACGACCCGATGTGAAACTTGAGGCTTGGTATCTTGGGCTTCTTCGCATCTTCTTCCCGGCGTTTGCAGTCGTGGCAGATAAAGTAGAAGTCGTCCTTCTCAGCCTCAGCTTGCGATATTCCCAAGCAAGCACTATGCTGCCAAACATTACACCTGTCGCATGCTACACTATGCGTGCCATCATCCTGTACATCGTTAGCTCCATATCCACTTGTCTGAACAGCACCCAACATGTACTCACAAGGTTCGTACCATGCACACCGCACTTAGAGCAATCAAAGAACCATTCATCATATTCGGCAAGGGCAGCAAGCTCTCTCTTCTTCTTCTCCATCTCAGTCTTGAGGTGCCTCTCGGACAATCTAGCTTCGCCAGCCTCCGCCTTTTTGTTCTCTTCCGACAAATTGGCAAGCTCTTCTTCGTGAAGTATACGTTTGAATTCTCTTTCCTTGATTCTCTGTTCGCGGGTCATCATGCGAGATTCCCGGGCCTCCTCCAGCTTCTTTTGCTTGTCTACATTTTCCTTCGCAGCGATAAGATCAGCTTTCTTCTTTCGCTCTGCGTCTGCAGCTTCGTGCTCGTGTCTCTCCCGTTCCATCTTAGCTTCGAGTCTACTCGAACGTTTGGCCGTGGCTAATTTCTGCATGTTCATCAGCTCCCGCTCTTGCCTCTGCTTCTTCCTAAGCTGGGATTCTTCCGCCTTTTCTATGACAGGTAGAACGTCGGCTGTGATTCTTCGATGCAGCTCTTTCTCATCTGGATCTCTACTCTTTCGCATCGACTCCAAGAATTCCTGGTATTCGCCTAGTGTAATAGCGATACACTCCCACTTCCTTCCGCCAAAGCCATCGTCTGGATCCTCTGACTCTTCATACGCATATTCCGCTGCTGGTATATCGCCGTCTGCATCGTTGGCCGCCTCCTCTACCTCTTGGGTTTTTCTTCGCTTGCTAGCCCTGGCAGCAGCTTTTCCCTTCCTCGAGTTGGCCTTTGGTCTAGGTGCAGGCACAGGAGAAGGGGGTGGAGCGGGATCAGTCCGACGGTACAGCCGGTTATCGTCGAGTACAAAGTAAAGGCGCTCATCTCTATCGTATCCGATCTCTTCAACACGCTGTTCGCATCTATATATTAGCCTAAGGGAGGAAGAAGGGTTTTTGAGCTCGTACCCATTGTGTCTGTTCGCTATCCTTCGTCTCCGGCATGTTCTGCCTCATCCGATCGGCATTGATTAACGTCCATTGTGAGAGCTGCACAAGAACCCTCAACTTGGTGAAGACGTCGAAGTCTGCAAACTTTTTAGGGGTGTCTTCGTCCCCAAAAGGGTTCCGTGCAGGTGCTTTCGCCAGATACTGGCGGCGAGTATACTCATCAAAGATCTCGTGCCTATTGGCAATCAGAGGAAGACGGGGAGACACCTGGGAAAAGACTCACGTCAAGCCCCGATGCGACGAGACATATTTCAGGAGTGTCAGTCCAATGTCTGACAGTACTTGAGATGGATCAGGCTTCAAACATTCAGTCTCAAGGTCCTATGTTGGGCGGAGCGTTAGCACTCGATCTCTCTAACGTCTAAAGTATGACAATATTATTGTCATCCGGGCACAGGCTGGCGCATGGGGGGCCAACCTCTATTGTGAGATCCTCGTCAATTTTCACCACTTTGCCAAAAATGAATATATATTGCATAAGATTTGAAAACTCCCAGGTATTCCTTATTCTTTGAAGTAAACCCCGGTCTGGTGCTGGCTCTGACGACTCCATTTCATCTCTGCCACGCTTTCGGGAACCCATTGTGAAACAGCTCAGTCGGCGTCGATTTCGTTTCCCAAGAATGGATTCGGTGGTACCATAAGCGAAATGGAAACAAGCGACGTGTGTATGATATAACAGTGAACCTGGTGACTAGGAATTGCAAGCAAAGCTCTTGCTATAGCTCGTGAAGCAACCTCAAGTAACGATCACGAGTTGTGTGCTGAGTCGCGTTGATGATGCCTCATTGGAAAACCAGCGGAAGCTAATCAGATTTAGTTTACGCGCTATCAAATCGCCTTTCCCCTTCTGGGTGTGGGTGAATTCCATTTGTTGCTTGATATAAGGCTTTGGCTGAATATGCAGATCAGATTATATATTCTATCAATGAGGATGGCATTGTTGAACATGGTGAAGCTCTGGCATTGTGGTACAGCTGATTGTACATCTCTATCAAGGTACAAGCTCCGACATAGTCTACAGTAAGGAAAACTTTGCAACCAGGGGCCAGGTGTGTTGCGGAGATGTCTTTCCAGATCTTTTCATCAAGCTCCTTGAACGCCATGATTACCTGCTCTCTTTAAAACTCAGATTGCTTTTCGAATCCAAGAGATATAGATCGTCGTCTCCAATGCGCACCAGGGTATTTCTATGCAAGTGAAAATTCAACCGCCCAGGCGCACGCACATGCTGAGACCCAAAATCGCTTCGTGGGGTATCTTCCGGGTTTTCGTGAGCTTTCGTTCTTAATTGAAGTTACAAGCGCTACATTCCTTGATTGTTGGCCGTATCGACCACATTGTCCGAGAGATTGATGATGAGTTGGGCAAGACATCGCTTAGTCGCGGCGTCGTCGCGAAGAATGGGGGAAAAGGTTGCGTCACGTAATGGCTCCGGCAGACATTGACGAAGAGCTTCACGAGCGCGAGCGTTGTCGCTCAGTCTGGAATCCATTAGCTTGATCATAACGTCCGTCTGCAAAGAGAATCAAACCTGAGGAAACACCTGACGACATGCTTCAGGAGGCGCACAGTCTGTTGCTCGACGAGCTGGGTGACCATGTTGCTGAGTACCGTTCCAACGGCATAAAAGCGCTCGTAGGTATGGCAAATGTATCCAAGCCCAGCGTCATCGAGAAGTATCTTCTGTACGATGAATATCGCGACGGTCTTGCTCAACTCCGATCCGGTTTCCATTATCCGTAAGCATAACGGGATAATTTCCGTTGTCAACAGGAAATTGATAACCTCGGCGGAATCATTCTTAACTAAGGCACCAATAACACCTAGAGATGTAAGGCGGAGATACTCGAATGGCCGCGATTTCGACGTCGTATTGAGAAAGGGGTAGAGAAAGAGAGGAATATGTGCTGGATCTCATATCAGTCTATGAGCTTCGTATATTGAATAGCATGAACATACCACTAAGGAATAATCCACGAGTCTCGTTGTGAGATGCGACGCATTGTAGCAGCGCAAGAGCATTACACACGCGGTTGGAAGCAGCTGCTGTGAGTTGTGATGGATTGAGTAAAGGATAGACGGAGATAATTTCCTGGAGCAGAGAAGTCATGACACCTATCGCATGATTAGAAACTGCGCTCTATTCTAATATAACACCTCATACCTACCGAACGAATGCCATATAATCATAGCCAGCTCAGGCACTTGTTCCCTTTTCTTGCTCAACTCCATCAGGGCTGTCTCTCTTGAACTCCCAACAAGCAGTTCCGCAACCCAGCCGAGAACTCTTCTGTTCTCCTCAACCCAACTACCCTCGCCAGTAGGCGGACCACTATCATGATTTAGGCTCATGCCATGTCCATTGCTGCCGTTATTGTTGCCCCCCATGCGGCTGTAGTGCTGGTGCTGAGCGACAGCTTGGGCATGAGCGTGCTGATGGACTGTGTGATGAGGATACTGTTGTGGTTGATGGTGATTTTGTTGCTGATGCATCCATGATGGCTCTGCCTGCGGATATCGATCCTGATGCGAGAAAACATGCTGCCCCAGCATCTTCGGGATCACGCAGTGATATTATGGAGGAACAGCCTAGCGTTGGATGTTCTCTTGATTCTTATCTGATGGCATTGGGGGATGAGGTTTTAGCAGAACACATCATCGACTCATTGCAAAAAGTGTAGAGCTTGATGCAATGATGTCGAGCTATGCGGCCAACTATGCAGCCCGAGGTCTGCGTAGATGCAGGCCTCCGTTTGTCAAGAGTTGTTGTTTGTCAGTGCCTCGCGTACGGACAGCAAGAATAGCAATGAAGTGTGTGGGACAAATAAAAGCTCGCGCACAGCAAGTGAATCTTCCAGGTGCTAATTCGATTTATCAAAGTGAGAGGGGATTTTGGCATGACAATGCCCGTAGAATAGAGGTTGGTCTCCCGTTGATTAAGTAGCACTAGTCTCCTTTAGGTCTAATTTGTATGTGTCAAGTACTCCTGATCTCTTACGTATGTTTTTGTGTTGCTCTTTATGATGAAGAGGTATGATGATGTGAAGGAAAGATCGAGAGAATATAGTGGAGATTTCGGAATGTACCTGGAAGTGATGCTCATGTTATTGACCATTGATCAACATAGTTGCAGTTCACTAATGTCCCTTCAACCCGCTGGATTTCGTCCGTAACAAGTCCTTCATGGCTTCTACAGATTACCACAAGCAGACTAGGAAGATTGATGAACAATGTCGTTTTCTTACTGCCCATCATATCAAGATCACCCAATCAGGGTATGCTGCAGGTAAAATACGCTGATCTTTCATTCAGTTTATGACCATTCCCGGCAATTGAACTCCTCCCAAGAGATGGCCTTCCCGTACACTCCAACGCTAAAGTATTGGTAGATCATTCATTCATAAAACCCCATGCCTAGTGCTCAGCGGAACTCCATGGCCCCAAAACACCCACGGTCATCAACCCACTTTAGCTCCAGCTGTTGGAACCTGTTGTTGTTGTTACTGATGTATATTAGCATCAAGATTTCAGCAGCTCAAAACGAAGCTCATGTAGCACGTACTGTTGGCTATTCGAATGAAAATAAATTCCAGTGATGGTGCCTGCAACCTGGTTGAAGCATATGTAGTAGAATCCCTCGAAGCTTGCACCACTGATCTCTCGCACTCGGTGATCGGGGACCAAGAATTTCTCCTTCCATCGCATGAACATGTTCTCGCGATTGGTACTGTTCTTATAATGAAAGTCGGGTTTCTTTGCCTGCTTCGCTAGGGGCCGCCAGGCAGGGAAGCGTGCCCAATGCTTCATGTCCTCTTTGTCGCTGGCGCCCCAATCGTTATGGCGAGTTTGAAAGGTATATTTTGGGCCAATTATTTCGCCTTCGAAGAATGTAGTCAAGGTCGCGTGTTCTGGAGTGAGGCCTGTTATATATCAGCAATGTAGGCCTAAGAAGGGAAGCGATGGACGGACCTTCGATCTTGAGGTAGCCGCAGACAAAAGATTCTGACATGTCAACAGTCTTGATGTCGACCTCCACGCTGTATTTCTGGCTGTCCGACTGCTGCGTACCGCGGAACTTGCTCCCAGCGCGGAGCATGGACGAAGTATGCGTTTGGATCAGCTAATTTGTTAGTTAGCATTATATTTATGCTCAGAGCTCGTATTATTTTAGATACCCGAGTGCTGTCGATCCCATATCGGATTGAATATTGGAGATCGAGTGCAGAAGATTTTGGCACAGGAGGTTCGAGCTCCTTGTCATGCCCGTGGAGATGGGATGGACTTGCACCACCTGAGTGTGGAGAAGCCTCCGCCGGATCCATCAAGGTGACAACATCGGTAGCATGATCAGATGGCTTATCTTCTGACTGATCTAAGCTGCTTTCCAGGGGGCCTGGGCTTGCTGCTCCAGTCAATGAACCTTCTTCTGGCCGTATTGCGCCACTGTCGAATGTAGGTTCAATAGCCGCACGACCCAGTTCATGCAGTACCTCAACTGTCCATTGACCCGATCTGTCATCTTCTGGAGGACATGTCGCGTGTGTAGAACGCTCGCGCTCTAGAGGGAGGGAGGTAGTGCTATCACTTGGAGTCGGCATTTGGCGGACATGTGGATGGTCAATTGGCAGAAGGAAAATGAGTGCGAGGTGACAAGCTGGTTGTATATTGTCTATTGTACAGCAAATGACATGATGATGGGGATATTTGTATAGAAAGTCGACGGTCGCGAGACATTCGTATCGTGGGATCTTTCGAGTCGAACGAAACCACCATTTTGCGGGGAGCCGCCACCACCACCACTGAACCCCGCTAAGCGCGTGGGGTCTTGGCCAGAAAAGTTCCTATACAAGGTAAATCCCAAGAACCCAGGCGATAGGAACTAGATGTAGTGCTTGCGCGTCCGGTCATTGTATAGACTTTCTCTTTGCTAATCAACAGGAGAAAGCATAAACGTCAGCCACGTTATGCCTTGGATGAGCGAACGGCAGCGCATAGAACAGAAAATAGATCGGCGTTTTGGGTATCCACTCAAGTTAATAAATCCTAGCAATCCTTAGCACCCAATAAATCCATCCAAAGGTCTGTCCCCAAAAGTTCGTCTCAGATTGGCTTAATCTAGATGTTCAACAATCAGCCATAGCCGTACCACTTGTGGAAACTGGACGGACACAGCAATCACATACCTTGAAATGTAACGAAATGAGGGAGAACACCAGAGCCTTGAGATCTTGAACAAGATAATAGAAGACTCGCAACCCTTCCGGGTCAGCGGACTCGGTGACATCGACAAGGGATCCAATTTTAGCGGTCTCGAGGCCGCTGATTAGCACTGATATCATCCTTTGATTTGAGTGACCTTCAAGTACCTCGAAAGAGATGTGCTCATTGCCCAATCTGATTTCTAATTCTTGTCTTCCATCCTTATTCTTCACCGGCCACTTCGAGTCGTCTTCCCTGGACAACGTAAGCTAACCCCAGTTTTCAGGCCAGTAGATAACGTACTTCATGATCTCGCTCTCCTTGATGATACGCTTGATCTCGCCGATCAGAAGTGAGCTGACACACACTGCCTCGCGTTAGCACCGTGATCACTTTCAGCTATGCTTCTCCTTCGAACCATACTTTCTTTTCGAATCAGAGAGTCGTTACGGTAATTCGAATTGTTCGCATAGCGCGCTGAAGCACTACGACCATCACCGAGAGTGCGGAAATCGAACTCTGCGGACTCATGAGCTATAGCTACCTCCGCCTGAACAATATTACCACTTGCCTAGGAATTCATGACCAAACCGCCCGGAGTGTCCTGAGCTGAAGGGTGATCAGCGGCTGCAGGAACCCGGGCAGAGTCTTTTTCCTTACTAGTAACGGATATAGAACGGCTCGCTGGAGGTACTCATTGTGACTCTGGTGTTCGATGGAAAATTGTGAAAGAAGCTTCGGTAAAGTAAGACTGGCATTTGCGGAGGTCTTCAGATCATTAGCGCCGAAATTTACCCGGCACAAACCATCTTGACAGCTCGTAACTGTGACTATGCTCTGAGCACCAGCTACGGATGAAGGACTCTCGGAAATAGACTTCGGTCTCGCTCCCCACTCACTCATTTAAACGTTAAACTGGCTACTTTCTCCAGAATTTAGTCAGCGACTTCGCGAGTTGCAGCACCAGATACATGTAACAACAGCTGCTCAACAAGGAGCCTTGACCGCGGTACCTGAACCAGTGATACACGGAGCTAGGCAGGCTGGAGGCCTTTAAAGGATCATCTCAACATGGCGACGTACTCCGAAATGGCGTACAGTATCGTGCACCAAGATAACACTGCCGACCAGCCTACATTACAGGAGTAGGTGCCTTTAAGCCCATGCGTCCATAGCTTATGCCCAGATTCGTGGCTCGACATAAATACCTCTACGAGTGTCACTCTACCAGCACTCAGATCTGTTACATTTTGGAATCGCTCGCTCAATGGAACAAGGCTGACTGCGAACCCCTCGACAGATTGAAGACACATCTAGAAAAGGGTACAGACGAGGTGTGTCCACAAATCCCTACGGGTACCTTCCACGATCGCACCCTCAGTCGCAATACATGTTTTCGTGCGATCCGGTGCTGACTCCGAAAAGTCCAAGGTCGAGACCATGAAGAGGATATTGACCATTATGCTCAACGGGGATCCAATGCCGTCACTTCTTATGCACATCATACGTTTTGTGATGCCTTCGAAAAGCAAGGTTCGTCTTCCCGATACAACTCGCTCTCATGCGTATAGAGAGCTGACTACGCGACCTCTCAGCCACTGAAGAAGCTCCTATATTTCTACTATGAAATATGTCCCAAACTTGATGCTGGCGGAAAACTAAAGCAAGAGGTTCGTACTTTTGATGACACCCATCATATGTTGAGCTTTGGGCTTTGGGCTTGAGTTGCCAGACAGCTTGGAAAGCCAAGCTTCTCATTTGTACAGCATGTCCTGCAGCTCTTATGCTGACCCCAAAATGTGCAATAGATGATCTTAGTCTGGTACGCTCAGTAAAGCAACGTGCATAGACTTCCTGCTAATCATTCATACAGCAACGGCATCAGGAATGATTGTAAGTTATGGTTTGCTTGCTCCACATGTCTAGCAATTCGATCGTATCTCCAAGGGAAAGTTTTCTAATCATGAAAACATCCAGTGCAACATCCGAATGAGTACATCCGCGGAAACACTTTGAGATTCCTTACCAAATTGCGAGAATCCGAACTCATTGAACCTTTGTTGAGTTCGACGCGATCTTGCCTGGAACACCGACATGCCTACGTTCGCAAGAACGCTGTCTTTGCTGTGTCTTCAATATATCATCATAACGAAAGCTTGATTCCTGACGCCCCTGAACTTCTCCAGACTTTCCTACAGGGCGAAAGCGACCATACTTGCAAGAGAAATGCGTTTGTAGCATTAAGTGCCATGAGTCATGACAAAGCGCTAGAGTATCTCAGTAGCACATTTGATGCCATACCGAACGCCGACGAATTGTTGCAATTAGTGCAGCTCGGGTTCATACGAATTGATGCTGTTCAAAATAGTCAAAACAAGGTACGTGGTGCCGACTTGATGGCGGATCCATGGTTTTGAATGTCTTTAGGGCCGATACCTGCGTTTGATCTTCGATCTGTTGGAGGCTGGAGCGACGACCGTAGTCTACGAGGCCGCATCAGCTTTGACCTCACTTACCAACAATCCAGTAGCTGTCAAAGCAGCAGCGACCAAATTCATCGAGTTAAGCGTCAAAGAAGCCGACAATAATGTCAAGCTAATCGTCCTTGATCGCGTAGACCAGCTGCGGCGGAGAAATGAAGGTGTGTTAGACGACTTAACCATGGAGATATTGAGAGTCTTATCAAGTCCTGATATCGACGTAAGAAGAAAAGCTCTGTCCCTGGCTATGGAGATGGTTTCGAGCAAGAATGTCGACGAGGTTGTAATGCTGCTAAAGAAAGAACTACAGAAAACCGTGGATGAGCAATATGAGAAAAACACGGAGTACCGCCAGCTCTTGATACACTCCATCCATCAGTGTGCCATCAAGTTTTCTGAAGTCGCGGCTTCCGTTGTAGATTTGCTTATGGACTTCATTGCTGACTTCAACGCAACGGCCGCTGTCGACGTCATTTCATTTGTCAAAGAGGTTGTAGAAAAATTCCCAAAATTAAGATCTGCGATTGTGGAACGTCTTGTAACAACATTGAGCGAGGTTCGTGCTGGAAAAGTCTATAGAGGAGCGCTGTGGATCGTTGGAGAGTATTCACTTGAAGCCAACGACATCCGAGAGGCATGGAAGAAAATACGGGCCAGTCTCGGGGAAATCCCAATCCTCTCATCGGAACAAAGATTGCTTGAGGAGGTACCAGAGGAGCAACAAGAACCTAAGGAGCAAACGAACGGCATGCATAAGCCTTCTGCGCCCACAGGGTCGAGGAAAGTTCTAGCGGATGGCACATACGCTACAGAGAGCGCCCTAACAAGCGATTCCTCCGCCAAAGCGAAACTTGAAGCTGTGAAGGCTGCACTGAAGCCTCCGCTGCGGCAGCTAATTCTTGATGGAGACTTTTATCTTGCCTCTGTCCTTTCTTCGACAATGACAAAACTGGTAATGCGGCACTCAGAAATATCGGACGATAAAGCAAGGACAAACGCGCTACGCGCAGAAGCCATGCTTATTATGATCTCAATAATACGTGTTGGTCAATCGCACTTCGTGAAGGCACCCATCGACGAAGATTCTGTTGATCGTATCATGTCATGTGTACGGAGCCTGGCAGAGTTCGCACAGAAGCGCGAGTTGGAGACAGTGTTCCTCGATGACACAAGGAAAGCGTTTCGTGCTATGGTGCAAGTCGAAGAAAGGAAGCGAGCCGACAAAGTAGCCGTGGAAAAAGCGAAGTCTGCTGTCCAAGTCGACGACGTCGTTGGTATCAGACAGTTGGCTGGGAAAACCACAGGCGACGGCTCTGACGAGCTGAGTACTGACCTTGAAAAAGCGGCTGGTGGTGACTCTGCTACTGAGGACCTGTCGTCAAAATTGAGTAGAGTGGTGCAACTCACTGGGTTCTCTGACCCCGTCTATGCTGAAGCTTATGTGAAGGTGCACCAATTCGACATCGTGCTAGATGTTCTGCTTGTCAACCAAACGTCAGAGACGCTCCAGAACCTTTCCGTTGAGTTTGCTACTTTAGGAGACCTAAAAGTGGTGGAACGGCCAACGACGCAAAACCTTGGAGCACATGACTTTCAGAATGTGCAAAGTACCATCAAGGTATCTTCGACAGACACTGGTGTTATCTTTGGCAATGTGGTCTATGATGGATCGAGTTCTACCGAGAGCAATGTCGTGATCCTGAATGATGTTCACGTGGACATTATGGACTACATACAACCAGCACAATGCACAGAGACTCAGTTCAGAACGATGTGGACCGAATTTGAGTGGGAGAACAAGGTCAATATCAACTCCAAAGCGAAGACGTTGCGGGAGTTCCTCACGCAACTGATGGCTTGTACGAACATGACTTGCCTAACGCCAGAGGCATCAATGAAGGGCGACTGCCAATTTTTGAGCGCCAATCTCTACGCTCGCAGTGTCTTTGGTAAGTCACTGCTACTAGGCTATCACATCTTGCTCATTGCTGACCACGAAAGCAGGAGAGGATGCATTGGCAAACCTCAGTATCGAAAAGGAAGGAGACAATGGGCCCATCACAGGCTTTGTGCGTATTCGCAGTCGATCTCAGGGTCTCGCGTTGAGTCTTGGATCTCTCAAAGGGTTGAACAAAGTCGGAGGATCTACTGCTTGAAGGTCACTCCCACGGTATTTGTTGCTCTGACGGAGTAGAGTCCGCTCTTTGCCGTAGTCGTGCGTCTACGCCAACGCCAACGTTGGACCTGAATATGACACGGTGCTAATATCACGAAGTATGCCATGTGGCGGGATCTGGGTCACGATCTGGCACCGACCGGGAGCCGGATGGATCTCAGACATCCGGGATGATTGATGGTTGAAGCTTAAGGGAAAGAGGCGACCAAGGGCTGCATTGAGATGGTTTCCACAATGGTGGATTTGCTAACGCCCTTAGCGTTCAGCTGTTGTTGTATAGTGGTCGTATCAAGACTTGAACTACCTTATGCATGAAATGAGCAGATCTCCAGTTAGACGGCGGGATATCGGTGGGTACTCCGTACCTGCATATTCGTTGGTAAGTGTAAGGCAAGTACCGTTACCCGTGCCGTACTTTCGCCTCGCCCTGCCAAGCGCTCGGAGATCGCGATGAATAAGCGTCGGAGCTCGGGCTTCGTTCTTGGCTTTTCCGCCGAAGTGCTCAGGAACCTGCAGCCTGATTACACGGTCGTAACGATGTTTGCACACTCTGCCACAGCTTACCCAATTTCATGGCACCATCATCTGTGACAGAGAGCGACCCTTTTGCTGACCCTAGTCAGATATCTGGGGATCATGAGTATGACGAGGCCTCGACCTTGCCCGTAGGCCGAGATGCATCTTTGACCTTGGCCACTGACTCTCTTATCGTTCTCGGTAGGCGCACTTGATAAGAGCTCAGTCAATGGAGAGTGTCTCATAAGATCATAGACGAGGACTTTTCTAGACGGGCAACGAACAATTGCTGTGGCCTATGGTCCCCAGGTATCATGCCTTTTACCAGCTGTTCCTAATTGCAACAAAGACTGATGCTGTTTCTAGAAGCCAAGACTACGCAAGCGATACCTTTCTTCAACGTTCTCTGGGCTGAGCTCTCCGATTTTGACATCAGTATCAGATATGCCAGCACTACATCGAAGAACATCGTCCGGGTGGCTTCAGTCAACTATCTCGTGGAAAAGCCTCATCAAGGCTATGCCAAATCCTGGGTCGCAAAACTGTTAGATCGTGCATATGGCGAGTCGCAGCGGAAAAAGCGGATAAAGGTATTGATCAATCCGTTCGGAGGCTCTGGCAGCGCGCACAAATGGTACCTACGGGACATCGAGCCTATCCTTGCGGCCGCACATTGCGAGATCGATGTTGAGAGGACGCTATACCAGGGGCACGCGGTGGAGATTGCGGAAAAATTGGATGTAGAGGCCTACGACGTGATTGCTTCCTGCTCTGGTGATGGATTGCCACATGAAGTCTTCAATGGCTTGGGCAAGAAATCAGATGCGATCAGAGCCCTCTCAAAGGTCGCCGTGGTGCAATTGCCTTGCGGATCCGGCAATGCTATGAGCTGGAATCTCAACGGCACTGATAGTACGAGCATGGCCGCTTTATGCCTGGTGAAAGGCATCAGAACTCCATTAGACCTTACCTCTATCACCCAGGGTGATAAACGAACACTATCATTTCTCTCCCAGTCTGTCGGCGTCGTGGCAGAGGTGGACCTTGGCACCGAACATTTACGGTGGATGGGTCCCGCAAGATTTACATACGGGTTTTTCATGAGGGTGCTGCGAAAGACTGTTTACCCTTGCGATCTGGCCGTCAAGATCGATATCCCAACCAAGGGTGCGATCAGAGAGCACTATCGGAAAGAACAGAATAATCACACACCATCTGAGGAACGAAGAGGTGACCAATCCCTCTCGAACCAAGCACAGGGCCTCCCACCCCTGACCTATGGCACTATCTCATTACCCATGCCAAAGGAATTCACATCGATCCCAAGTAACAAACTCGGCAACTTCTATTCCGGCAATATGGCGCTCATGGCACCCGGTGCCAATTTCTTCCCCGCCACCTTGCCTTCGGACGGCTATCTCGACCTTGTGACTATCAACGGCGACATCTCACGTCGCAGCGCTATTAACTGTTTCTTAGCAGTGGAAAACGGAAGGTTTTTCGACATGCCAGATGTTAATTATAAAAAGATTAGCGGATATAGGATCATACCTCACGGGACCAAGGGGCACATCAGCATCGACGGTGAGAGGGTGCCGTTTGAGGGATTCCAGGCTGAGGTGCATCGGGGTTTGGGGACTGTGTTGAGTAGGAGTGGGCATTTGTATGAGGCTAGTGGAGTTGTTTCGAGGGTTGGGACAGGGACATGAGATGCTGAGAGAAAAGTCGTTAAGGAGGCGCTGGTCTGATGATTTTGAGTTTCGATGATACCCATTAGCGTTTGCATGAATAGATCGTCGTTTATTTTGTGAAGGCTGTTTTACAATATGGTATGTCTGACTAGGAAATGCTGATGTTACCCCTAGATTTCGTTCTCGAGTGAAATTGCAATTGCGTGGGGTAGAGACAACGAAGCCTTCGGACTTGGGGGTGGGCGAGCACCACTTGTGAACAGAATGCACTAAACGTTTCCATCTGGACGTGCAGCTCCGATACACAAGCCTATCGAGCATCACTGCTCATATCCATCCGTTCAATCTCGAGATGGAACGTGCAGCTCCGATACACAGGCCTATCGGGTATCGCCGCTCATACTTCATCCGTTCAATCTCAAGACGAAAAATTCAATCGTCAAACCCTTCAACATCTCCCTCCCCGCCACCCTCCTCTCCAACACCAGCACCATCACCATCACCCTCCCTTAACCGTTCATCCTCCAACACAGCCTTCGCCCTCCCCCTCACAACCTTCGTCCTCCCCTCCCTCCCCAACCTCTCAACCGGCCTCATAACCCCCCTCCCCCTCCACCCCTCCGTCAACATCAACCCATCAACCCACACGTCGCAAACATGATACCTAACCCCATCCGACACCTTCCCATCCGCAGCACTCAACGGCTGTTGCTCCACCAGATCGAGATAGCCTTCTAATAACTCCTTATCCCAGTCGTGCTGTTGTAAATAGATGAAGCTGTAGGCGATGTATTGGCGCAGGAGGTAGAGGTATTTGTCGAGGCGGAGGCCTTGGATGGAGGTCCAGTGGGTTGTTATGGTTGTCCAGAAGGCGGAGAGGAAGGGGAGGAAGAGGGGGGTGGGGAGGGGGAGGAGGAGGGTGGCGAGGGAGGTGGAGAGGCGTTGTTGGGGGAGGGGGCGGTCGGTGTGGAAGATGCCTGTTGGAGGAGGGTGGGTTAGGTTTTTGTTGGGTGTCTTTTGGGGGGAGGGGGGGAGGGGGGAGGGTACAGAAGAAGAGGCCTTTCCAGATTTTGAGGAGGTCGAGGGTGGTGAAGGTGGGGTTGGAGGTGAGATATGTTTGTAGGGATGAGAGGGCTTCTTCGCGGGTTGGACGGTCTGTGAGAGAGGGAGTTTTAGCGAGGGTTTTCTTTCATCAGTTGTGCAAATGTATAGAGGTTCGAGAGATTCATCGATGAAAAAAATGTCGGTCTTGTTGTGTTTGGCTCAATAAACGTCGTAGAAAGGAAAATCAGGAGCGTGTGGTGTTACCTTGACCAACAGTGCTATGGACATTGTCGGTCGTTGATTAACAGGAATACGGAAAAGTCCAAAACTAAGTATTTCTTCTAGAACGCGAGAACTGTGCTCTCTTCCTAATAGATCTCGCGGATCTGCAAATCGGTACAAGGTAAACGATGCTGAATATTAAAGTACGAAATACTTCTTTGAACCTGGTTCTGAAAGACTCTTACATACGGACTTGATGAAGCGGAGAATGCCAAAACGCATTAACGTACCGTTAGCCGCTAGCTGCTTGACAAGCATACTCTCTCCTATATCCGGAGCCATCTTTCCTTACGCAGTGTTGGAACTCGGACAAAGTTACCTACGCAATTTGTAAAGGACGAGGAAATTCTTTCAAAGATTATGATTGGCTACTCGTGATCTGTCGTCAAGAAAAGCGCGCTGCTAGCGCCGGGTTCGCTATCTAGGAGAGAAACCAATTCAATGAGACGAGGTTAAGACTTGGTGTAGTATCGAATACTTTTTCAGATACCTTCGAGTGTACTTTGACTGCGTTATAAGAACGGGGCCAAAACTATTAAGCTCGCCTGGCCGTCAGAGATGTATATCCACAAGGAAAATCCAATATATTAGGCGGCAAATTGCGACACTTTTCTGGCAAATTCACCACACTCGCGTAGTGAAGTACAATAGGCCCCCGAATCCCCAGGGGCATCAGCCCCCGCTGCCAGCCATCCGGCCCCAGCGCATCAGGCCCCCGCATATCAGCCCCTGCGCACATCAGTGTCCTGCGCTCAGGCATAAAGCCCGGGACGTCCATGTAGTGGGCAAGGAATCCCTCAGCCAGCTAAGGGTTTGGTCCCCGCGGCAATAGGGATCATTGTGGCTGGGGCCTCTCCCGAGTTTACTGGGGGCCTTTTGGCCTGCGGTCGGGAGGTACTCAGGGATACAGGTGATGTAGCAACTTTGCAATTTAGGTGTGGTAATTTTCCTAGAAAAGTGTCGTGTTTATGCAACTCGCCGCTTTAGCAATTATTAGCGCGAGCGAAATAAAAGCGTTACGCGTAACGACTGAAAGGTATTATATATGACATGCAAGCAGCCCTCGTAGATAAGGCTTATAATACCTTAGAGACGTAGATAGTTTAGTATCCCTGTCAAATTTAATACCTCTTAACTAAGTATTTAATAAGGCGGTTTATAGAAATTATAGTAACCACACGATATGTATATACCACGGTAGAGCTATATACGTATGACGTATCTGGAGTCATACCATGGGATGCGTTGGTGCATAGTACGACTGTAATAGGACTGCTCTTGTTGTGTATTTTGTGCGCGCGACGAATTCGGCTTCGCTCGCGATTGTATCACAGCCCTTGAGATTAAAAATCTAAAACGTTAGACATTCTTCCTTGTATAAAAAAAAAAATATATCTAGGCATTTTATAGACTGGTAAACACTGAACCGTCATATGTAGGGGAGTCGAACCCCCGGTCCTTATCTTTTACATCTATTGCCATGGATGTACCGGTAGCTAATAAGGTAGCTATCCTAGTCCTATTACACCATTTCTGACTATAAGTAGCTACTCTAAGAGTATGAATCTAACGGCCCGTAGGTCTTCTAAGAAGGAGTACCTTAGTATCCTGCTCTATAAAGGGAGACTGACTATCGAGAGCTTGCTTAGCATAGTCCCTAGCTCTTTATAGAGTCTTTTTACCCACTGAAGTAAGATCTAAAGAACTTCGCTTATACTAGCTCCATTCTATAGATTAAGTAGTACAGCAGACCTACTACGTAGTCCTAAGACTAACGAGTGTCGTACTGACGTTTATAGTGCCTCAAACTCAATGACAATATGCCCCTGTAGGATTCGAACCCACGTAGTAGCTGTATCTAGTACAGGTCTACTATACCAGTAGCAGTGTGTGTCAAACACCGCCGTGAGGCTCATTCTTCCTTGTATGAAGCTCGACTACTTAGATGTTATCAGTTGTTCAAACTAAATTAGATTACTGTGATCCTTAGAAGTCCTTATCGCTACCTGTCATCCTTTCTGGTAGCTAAAGTCGTCCTGGATTGCGAATTGAAAAATCGTCCCGACTTGGAGAAGTCCCCTTAATAAGACGTAGACGTTTGAAGGTTAAGAACGTATAGCCTTCCATGTCGTAGAAATGGATCGCCTCGACTGATACAGCAGAGTAGTTCAAGCGCGACCAAGCGAATGAAAAACGATTAAGCTAATGAGGTCTCAATAATCTTTCACAATCAGAAGCATCGATGAATCTAAGTATACTTCACCTATTCTACCTCGCGTATTAAAGCGAATAGTATATGAAGAGTACACGAAGGGCTTATTGTATAAGGGGAGAATACATGCTATCTATCGTTTCGTAGTCGCTCTGCCTACAATAACTACGTTGTAAAGTCCTTGCGACGAGGTTTACTAAGAACGCACGCTCCTCCGACTACCTGGATAGATATCGGGTTTACTAAACGTAGGGAAGTACCTACAAAGTGTATGGAATAAATGAAATATTAAGGTACTTTAAATTCGCGAGGGTAGTCTAGAGAAGTAGTATATTTTATATCAAAGTTCTATTTATAGATAAGTCATTGGCTACGCTCCTTAAATGGTAATAGCGGGTAATACAGCGCTAGAAAGCTTGGCCTAGACCCCCGCTCTTAAAGCTCTTTACTTCATTTAAACTTCTCTCTTCTTCTTTAAACCTTGATCTCTAATCAAGTCATGTTGAATTACATCTCTACTACCCCGGTATAGACCTTCGTGATAAGGCTATAGGGTACTAGATCTTTACGAGGATTCTCTATCGCCCTAGTTAACCTACTAAAGCTCGTCCTTGCTAAGGTATATTGAGTCTTTTATCTCTTACTCTAAGACCTAGATAAGGTTCAATATGTAAACCGCTTGGGTCTAGTAGTATCTTCTACAAGTTTACTTCTCTAGACCTTAGGAATTAGTACAAGCTGACAGACTGACTCTTATCTAATTGTTTCCTATAGATGCTATCACCATACAAACCTGTACTCTTCGACTCGGTTGAGGTAATACAATCGACCTATGGACCTCATGCGTTATCAGACTCAAGGCTGATTGGACGCCTCTGCAAGCCGAGTGAGGTCTCTTTTCCGGTATCACGAACTACTCAGGTCACGCCCAAACCCAACCCCAGTCATAGCCAGCGAGTTGACTTGGAAATCAGGTACGTTAGTATCGTTCTACATGTGAATGTATTAGCTAATTAATACTAATGCGTTATATTCATGAAGAACCCGTGATAGTACCCCACCCTCGCGTGTTGAAAGTAGACAATCGACCCCGAAAAGGAAATCCGTCTACGTGGGCCTGACAGCCAACGACGACAACGACGAATCCACTGAACATACCAGAAAGAAGCGTCGCAGCTCGAGCCACTCTACAGGGGTGTCAGCCGAGGCTAACCTAATTGGAAACGTAAACAAACGAGGCTCTCAGCAAGGTAAGCCACCCGATCATTCTTAGTCCTATTTTACCCCCGTAGTAGCTGTCCTATCTCTACTTACGTCTCTTATGTTTTCCGATCTGCCTACCCAGCTCATGATGAATAGCAAACCTGAAAGCAGAATTACTAGCAGAGAAAGACCCAGCTTTACACTCCTCTAGTTCTGTGCTTCCCTCTGGCGAGCTTGTCTCAGCGGTAGTAATCGGGCCGCCACAGCCTTCACCAGCAGCATGTCGAGAACAATTTCTCAAGAATCTCTCGGTCTTAGGCCGCGGTGTTTCCCTATTCAACAACGTGAATACTACTTCACCACCAACATCGTTCAAGTTCGTGACCCAAAGCATCCTAGGCCCAGGGGTCACGAGAACCACAGAGGCATTCATGTCCGGCTGCAAGTGCCGCAAGGATAATGGGCGGAACATTGGTTGCGAGTACCTCTCCTGCGAATGCTTAGAAGACTCAGCCCGTAACTCCGAAGGCAAGCAAACCTTTCCCTACTCTGCGAGCAAAAGCGACTATGCGTGTCTTCGGTCGTTCTACTTGGAGAGTAGACATCACATTTACGAATGCAACAACTTGTGCAACTGCGAGAGCAATTGTAAGAACCGCGTCGTGCAGCATGGTAGGACGGTGCCCTTGCAAATCTACAAGACGACCACTCGTGGGTGGGGCCTTCGCTGCATGCAGGACCTGAAGAAAGGCCAGTTTATCGATACTTACCGTGGGGAGATCATCACGCACGAAGAGGCGAACAAAAGGCACCAGAACCGTACCGTGGATCAGGAAATCTACCTAATGGACCTCGATAAATGGACCGAGGAAGACGGTGCGGCGCAATACGTATGTGATGGTATGCATGTGAGCGGACCAACACGATTCATCAACCACTCCTGCGATCCGAACTGTGCCATCTACACCGTGTCATACAACCACGCAGACATCAACATCTACGAAATTGCCTTCTTTGCCACCCAAGCAATTCCGAGGGGCACAGGTATGTGTTTCGCTTCCTCTCTGAACATCAATGTTGCCAAAATGATCATTTGTGACATACTCAATCTCCAGATGTGCCTTGATACCTGTCTAGGAAACAAATACTGATTTCCTATAGAGTTGACATTTGACTACGTCAGCGATGAAGATCCTACGCCAATCACCGAGCAGCGGGCTGATGAAATGGAGAAAGAGAGAGGATACCGGCCAGCCAAGTGTCTGTGCGGTACCGCGGCCTGCCGCGGATATTTCTTCCAGTAAAGGAGACACAAGAGTAAGGCAAGCAGATTCCAGGACACTTCTCCGTGCGAGTGTCTAGCCTGGATTTGAAATAATGATCACTATAGGGATCAAGTTTCGACTGCATGATTTGGTGGAGCAGCTTCTATCTACTAGTGCATAGCACCTGCTCTACTTCCTCCATTCTTGGAGTGAAGCGGGTGCTTTCTATACCTCATGTGATAGCGATTTCGGTTAGACTTGTGAGCAGATACGCGAGCATCAATTCAGATACATTATAAAGATTACGATATCGGCGTATACCCAGATGTCACTAGTATCCACCTTTTTGCATATACGCCTACCCTGCGATCAAGAAGCACCTACTACGATTGGCCTTCCAAGGCATCACGGAGGCATTTGTAGGGCCTGAAAACGGATCTTAGACACTACAGGCGTAGACGGTGGACAGTAAAGGTGCACTCTGTCGCCTATACTGAAAGTAGACATGTGGCGGATTCGAGAGACATGACCAGTAATAATATATTTGTTGCAGAGTGCAGTGTCTCTTCTTTCAAGATATCCCACGATCCAAACGAGAGCCTCTCCCAGAACTATAAACTCCTCATCCCTTCTAGGCAGCCTCCAGGAACGCCCCCCAAACGCCGGGTAGCCTCAAGCCTCTCAAACCCTTGCCCAGCCTCCAGGCCCCTATCCTGAGGCGGAGCCCCGAGAACTACGCCCCGTGGCCCATTTCCACCGTCTGCCTACAAGGCACTTGAAACCACAACAACAACAACATCAAGAGCGAAAGAATACACGCACCACGGCAAACAAAGAACTACTGACTGGCCTCAGGCCTCAGAGCCCGTCGCATATGTGCAACACAACGCCATCGCAGCAATAGCCCATTTCAGCAATGCCTCGCACCAACACGTCTCACTCAGCCCGGAACGGTCTAATTAGCTTAGAATATCCTAGATAGCCCACCTCCCTCGCCACAATTCCCACGGATGAGGAAAAAAAAGGTGATACATACTGCGCCTTTTACGGAACGCCGTTCTGTTGGAGGATTCTATAGGCTCTACGAATTAAATGAAAGGAGTCTGGATACCTTTTTCTCGTAGATAAAACCTGCGCGTATCGTTTGCTTGTCTGCTACGAGTGCGGGCGGAGTGGGATGGCGGAGGCGGAGAACGTTGGTATGTATGTATGCCTTGCACAAATTATTGATTGCAACAATGCTTTTTGTTTCAAAGCTGTGGTTGGGTACCTTTGAGGGGGGTGAGGTTGGAAGGGCCGTGCAATGCTATTACTTCTACCTTGCGTTGGCTTCTAGGTACATGCCACATTATTTTCAAAGCCACTGTGTCCTTGCGCTGATAAGAGCTGGTGCCTTCCTTGTCATTTTGCTTGTTTTCGTTCTCTACTGTCGCTGTTTTTGAGTGTCTAAGACAGGAAATCTTATGGAAAGAGCTATTTAACACATAAGTTAATGAAAAACGACACCTAGTTTGTCTTGCTGTCTCAAGTCTATACTGACTTTACTTTACACTGAATTCGCGCTCTCTCTCCAATCCAAGCACACATCAACTACAAACTCATCCATCGCATCAAAAGATCACCCTCTCCAGAACAAACATGTCCCTCCCGTTCGGCCCCACGCACCCCTCCCTCCACCCACCACCACTCCACCGCTCCACAACTTCCTCCCGATCATCTTCTCCCTTCTCGATACGAAGCACACGCTCAACATCCACACGCAGCATCAACAGCATACTCCTCCACCGGCGACAACAACGAGGGACTTCTTCGTCGGCTCGAACGTCCATGATTGAGTCTAGAGAGGACGAGGAGGAAGGGTTCATGGGGATCATGGAGCCGAGACCTGAGATGGCGCTGGCGTGCGTGGGGATCGGGGAGGTGTTGGAGGGGATGCGGTGAGAGGGGGATTGGGGTGGATGGCGGGCAGGTCCTGGGCTTGAGATGATGATGGCATCAGCTCTCCATTTTGAAGGAGTTTGAGTTACGAAACAGGTAGAGCGTGCATGTAGCTAAGGAACGGCCCTCCCAACGTTGGGAATGGAGTTGTAGATGGCGGAAGTCTCCTATAGTGCAAGAACACCACGTTCAGGGGAATCGAGACATAATTCACAGTTGGAGGGGCTCATAAATAAGAAAATTGGCCGCATATCTTTCCAAAGCTCCAACGTGAGGAGGCCCCTCGCAGTGGAGAATAGGCCGTCCGCGTGCCATCCATCGTCACCATAGTGATTTGTTCTATGCATGCTTCGAAGATCACTGCTAGTCAGCCGATTAAGTGCAGTGCTAGCATGTTCATGATGAGGCTGTAGGCACATGCCGGACGATCCATCATTGCAACCGACTAAACGAGGTTGAAAGAGCACGGAGATTGATACGGGGATACGACTGCTCAATCCATTGTTTCCAAGCACGCCCTAATGGCCTCAACTATCTGAGGGGCCTGAGATGAAGTCTGGCATGATCTGCTCCAAATGGAAGTCGCAGCTTGCTTGAAAGTCAAACCCAAAGTCTTTGTAGCGCGTCATTTATAGATTCCAGTGGTCGGATCTCTATACTAGACTAGCGTACCTGTTATCGGGCTGATAGAGGAAGTTGTATGGTCTTCTGTAGGCATAGACTGGTTTTCTCCTCCGCGTGTGTTTTGCCAGAATGGCTCCCATTCCGAATCGTCCTGTAAGCCTGGATCACTGAGAGGAGTGTCTACAGGTATGCCATATGAACCCTAAAACAGTAAGCCTAATGCTAGGACAGCGTACAGGCGACATGGGTGGGTGAATGTACATCAGCTGCCTCGAGGTCATATTGGAAAACTGGGTCCGGCACTCCTTGATTACTGTCGGAATCAACAGGAGGTTCGTTCGGATAACGTTCCCCTCCGGGATGAAGATCCTGAGTCACCTGAGGTCTCGTCAGCAATTGGGGCCTCCCAAAATTCATCAAGCTCAGCGCCAAATGATGCAGGATTCACCGACATCAACTAGCTTGTCACCCTCGACTCGAACCTCTTTGTCACGTAATTGCCGCATAAGTGAGAGAAAATTACTCTCCTGAAACTTTCGACTCTGATCGCCCTTGACATTTTCCAACAATTGGCCCGCAGTCCTGGCAAGATCATCTGCATCGCCCGTCTCCCTGTCCTGTGAGCGTCTCTCCTGGGCTTCATCCAAAATTCTGTCAGCCCCTATGCGGCCATGGTCGAGCCAATTTTCTGTTTCTAGGCCACCCAAGTCCTTCAACGCATCTTTGGAACGATACAAATCCTGATCTAGCTGAGTATCCCGTGGGTCCTGACGGTGCTGCGTCTGTTCAAGGCTTAATCCTGCGGCATTGAACGCCCTTTCGAACGCTGCTTCGTCATACACATGCTCTGCCTGCCGTTCAGGTTGCTTTTGCTGTGCGATTGGGGACAGTATGGAGTCTTGTTGCGGCACAAGGCCACCAGTATATCCGTAAGACCATCCAGTCCCAGGTCTTTGCTGTTGCTGAGCCTGGTTGGAAGGACTTTGGTTCTGGTGGCGCAAGAAGTCCTGATGCCAACCTGCCGATGTACGGCGCTGTAGAGGTGCATGCTGGTGATACTGGGATTGCGGGATTGGCGACGCCCGTGCTTCACTGATATTGAGATTTTGGAAGTCGGAAGCCCAGTTCGACAGGCTTGGCTGTGACTGCAGGAGGCTCGGCTGGTGCGTGGCTGCGGGGCCAGCGTTGAAGAAAGGCTGTTCTGGGAACCGAGATTCAATTAGACGGGGACCAGCTTGGAAAGCTTCGAATTCGGCGTCGAGTATGCCGGCATTTGGTCCTGGTAAAGATCGAAAGTTCTGAAGATATTGATGTCAAACGTAGAACTCTCGAGCAAGGCAACGACTGACATACCTCTACCTGTGCTTGGCGGGCTGCAACTCTGTCTTGTTGCAAAGTTCTGTCAACAGAAGTCTGCTTCTGAAAAGTCTGCAAAGCGTTGGAAGGCCCACACAAGGCATCTGCCATGTTGGCTGCGGTGGTCTGAAAAGTGTGAGAGGTTGGTGGGCGAATCAGTAGTATGAAGCCGAGGTTCGTCTAGGAACGCACAGATTACCGTAAGACTATTCTACCGTGCGAGTGCATACCCCGGATTTTGCCGCTGCCACCCCATGCTAGCTTAACAGGGAAGCGGCGATGCGAGAAAGTTAATGTGACAACTCGCGCTGTTGTCCTCCGTGTATTTCTTTGCGCTCATTTCCTTCAAGGGAGGAACTAAGATGGTAAGTCTTCCGGATATGTCTTGTCAGATAGTGTTGACCTCTTCAGGCGCAAGTCATCACCAATTCTGGTCACGATGACATGATTGTAAGTCCCGAAGCCCGCCCTTGAAGCTCTCGCGAAGCTCTCTCCGATACACGGAGCGCAAAGACCAGATACTCATGGAGTCATAGCATGATGCAGTACTGGACTACTACGGACGACGACTCGCGACGTGCTCCTCCGATAAAACAATCAAGATCTTCGAGGTCGAGGGCGAAAGCCACAGATTGACAGAAACACTGCGAGGGTACCAACAACTGCCCCAATCGAGCACGTGTCCTATGCTAATCCAAGCACACAGGCACGAAGGTGCAGTCTGGTGCGTCTCATGGGTCCGCCTCTCCGTTCCCCACTGCTTCCACTCTCCCAGAGCTCTTCTAAGACATCCAGTGTTAGGCCCACCCCAAATACGGCGCCATCCTCGCGTCATCCTCGTACGACGGCACCGTGAAGATCTGGCGCGAATCCGCCCCCACATCTACACATACAGCTAGCTCTGCCTCTACCTGGCAGGTCGTTGCCAGCTTCGCACTCCACACAGCTTCCGTCAACATCGTGTCCTGGTCGCCGCACGAATCCGGCTGTCTTCTCGCCTGCGCCAGCTCCGATGGTCAAGTCTCCGTGCTGGAGTTCCAAGAGGGCAATTGGACGCATCAGATATTCCACGCTCATGGGGCGGGAGTGAATGCCGTGAGCTGGGCGCCATCGATGGTACCAGGAAGTCTTGTCAGCAGTAAGCCAAGTGCGGCAGGCGTAAGACGATTTGTGACTGGGGGAAGTGATAACATGGTCAAGATATGGGACTACAAGTAAGCTCCTTAGCACCCCCCCCTTTCCTCGCACGAGCAAGTGCTTATTCCAATCGCCCCAACCTTAGCCCCTCGGATCAAAAGTACTCCCCCACAGTGCTCCTGACCGGCCACACCGACTGGGTCCGCGACGTGGCCTGGGCGCCCACCATCCTCCAAAAATCCTACATCGCGTCCGCATCCCAAGACAAGACGGTGCGGATATGGACCTCGGACCCCGCGCACCCGAACGACTGGAATTCGATCGTCCTGAACTTCGACGCCGTGCTGTGGAGGGTAAGCTGGAGTCTCAGCGGCAACGTCCTCGCGGTCAGTGGCGGCGACAACAAAGTCAGTTTGTGGAAGGAGAATTTGAGAGGGGAGTGGGATTGCGTGAAGTGGATTGAGGAGTAGAGTGGGCGGTTGATGCTCAGACGTTTCATAGAGTAATGCCATGGAGTAGTGTTCAGATCAGCAGGCCGGCAGGCAAGGAAGGTGTAAATGGAAATTGGAAGTCTCAATTGAACGCTTTGAGAACAGTTTATCTGCTATTCTGATGATATCAATTGCACGCGCTAGAACCATTACTTGATGAGGATGTGGAAAGTCGACTGTTCTCAACTGCGCGAGTAAACCAATATCCATCGGCGTCCTGTGCATCTCCACAGCTCGGACTGTCCGCAGACTCCATTTCCCTTCCTCAGCCCCTGATCGTAAATGGATTAAAAAAGATCGAGATCCGGCATCTTTTCCTCGAAAAGAGACATGTCCACGCTCCCATCTCCATATGACTTCCATAGACCGTGATAGATGACCGATAATGACCGTGACGAATCCTTTTAGATTCGTAAGAGGAAATATTTTCCCTGGTGGTAAATGAGTGAGTGTGGTGATCTAGATTTGATCTGAAAATGGAAGCATATCATCGCATCGTAAGGTATCGCATTGAATCACACCAATGTCACATCGCATCGTATCGTTAATCTTCTCCGTCTTCACGACCACATTCTCTTCCTCCACGAACTTCGTTTCGAGGCGCGGGCAGGAATCACGCCCCCTCCACCTCCCAGAAAATGAAAGGCCCAATGCACGTCATCTCCTCACCATCCTGAATCGGACTCCACCACCGCCCGAGCATGATCTTGCCACCGGGTAAAACGACGCCTTCGTACGCCCAGCAGTCTGTATCGACGTCCACGTCTTCGGTTTCGTAATCGTGATGGAGTTGCGGAGGCGTGTTCACAGGTGTGAAAGAAGTCGGTTTGTCGTTGATTGGATGTGGAGAGTGGGTTGGTGATGTCGTGCTGCGTGGTGAAATGGAAGAGTGGGAAGAGGTCGGGGAGTGAGTGTTTGCACTGGGTGTTTCGGAGCCGGATGGCGAGGAGGGAGGTGAGGCGTCCTCTTGGTCGGCGGGGTCGAAGTATTTCATCATTGTGATCCGATGCCAGCCTGGGATGGCGTGCTGCGGGGGGAGCGGGTGGAGGATTCCTCTGCAGTGGTATGGTTCGGCATCGGTGCCGGAGCCGATGAAATGCTCGTAGTGAACGCCTCGTCTGGCTTTCGTAAGGGTTGGTGAGATCGGGGGCAATAGCGGTGAAATGTATTTAGATGCTGGGCATGTACTTTCCTGGCGGCTTGGTGTGCCAGGTGGGCTCTCGAAGGTGGGCTCTGGCTTGAAGTGTGGCAACGACGTCATATTTGGGCATGGATCTGGCTTCAGCAGCTGATCAAGCTTTTTGCAAAGGGATACGGGAGGTATTGCGTTGAGGTGGGACTCGAAAGCCTTGGGCCAGGGTGAACAGTTCGCTGCTGGGGAGAAGTCCAGTTCGAGGGTCTGGAACCCGTCATGGAAATCGATGGTGTCGGTGAAGCTCATGGCACAAGGAGAGGTGGTACGGATGCGTCTTATGTCGTTGTGATCATGGAGATACGCTTGTTTGTCAGGAGTTAGTCCATCGTCTGGAAAATGCGAAGCTTACCATAACTGCCTTTCCAGTGCTTCCCAAGCTTCTTCACGCCAGGGCCTTGATGTATTCTAGAATCCCAAGCCTGAGGCTTTTCACGAGGCTCCAGTTCGCTAAAGAGCTCGAACAAGGTCTGAGCCTGTGGCTCGGCCAAGTGGTATTTGAAAAAGTTGCCTGTATGCATTAGGAAGTCGATATTGACCTTGTTGAAGTTTCTTCCCTGGAACAACGGGACCTTGCCAGGATGTCCATAAACAGCCTTCTGGGAGTAAGGAAAGCCGTAAACTGAAGTGGCAGGACCAAGTGAAAGATCAAGTTGGAGGTGAAAGAGAACCAGCTGTAATGTCTTCAATGCAGGGCTAAATTCGGGGGTTCGATAGAGGCAAGAAAGTACTTTGTCGAGGATATTTGAACTTTGAACGTATTCGCGAAGCGCAATGATGTTCTTGGAACTTGCTGTTGCTTTGTATCCCAGAGGCAAATGAGCATAGGATTCTGATGGGAGAAACCCAGTCAGCATGAAAGTTTCACATAGTGAATGTCATGAGTTGGGCTGTAAGATACACAAATATTGACTCCCGTAGCAAGTCCAAAAGAACTACCCCGAACACTGTCCGAAACAAGGTCAGCTTACCGCAAACGAGATCTTGTAGATGTTTCAACACCCTAGCTTCGTTGGGGTCGTGACCCTTTTGCCAGTTTGTCGTTCTTCGCAGCGCTCGGCAGCGAAGTTTGTATCTTACTTTGAGCTCGATGCCCGTCCGACCCTCAGGGACATCAAACTTGTTGGCGTAAAGACTACGCCATAAGCCGCAACGATGTGATTCCATAGCGTTGTGTGTTGCTTGACATACGATTGCGAAGTTGGCAACGTCTTTGTCTGTACTTAGATAGCTAGCAACATGCTCGTTGAGCTGAGGGAGACCAAAAGAATTAGTTGATATTCAATCCTATTATAGTATGTAGCGAATAAGAGATATCGCGAGAAGTCGAATTACCTCAATAGGTAGAAGCCCGAAAGCCATTGCGCCAATCAATGGAAATGATGATAAAGAGTACGATGGACCAAGGAAAAGCCGGTCAGAATGAACGCGGTCGATGCAATGTGAGCGGAGATGGAGAGAGGATCGACCGACGCATTAGAGGGTGGCAGAGGGTTTTGGTGGCGAATTGCGATTGATTGAGCGCTGCGGTGTGCTGTCGATCTATGCAGAAGATCAGTGACCGAACGTTAATGTAATGTCCTGATGGGAGTCCGGAAATTTGCGAAGTTGGCTTTCAATGCCAGGATATGAGTGCGTAGACTGGAGTATGTAAGGGTAAGCTGTCAATGGCATGTCATTACCGCGTTGTGAACGATTGTATCCCAATCGTTACAGTCCCACGAAGATGGAGAATGAAAACACACTACAGCTGTTATTGTGGACTAGCTGTTGCAGTTGGCAAAAGGAGAAGCAGTGAGAACAGACGATCACCGAATGAAGGTGAGGTGAATAACCTTACTGGGTGTGAATGAAGAAGAGATAATGAAGACCACTGAGAACAGCCTGGGTTTTCAGTGAATGATATGGAGATAACAAAACAAAGAGTGAAGCTGAAGTGACCTCGGGCCTCATTCACCAGTTCCTTTGCGTCACTCGCCAAAGGCATGGATCTAATGCCATGCGATTGATGATCGGCTTCGCAGTATAGCAAAAGGACACTTAGGTGCAATACCTACTTACTCGGAGTCTCATGTCTTCCATGATCTGAATCCTTGAGGTTCGAAGAGGGTTCCCTGTGCAATGAGCCATGCTTTCAGCTTTCGATAGGATCGTTAATTGCGTAGGGAAGCAAGTAGAGAATGCCTCAGGATATTGAATATATGCATGGCTTCATATACATGTCGTTCAATCATCCATCGTGGACTACCTAGACGCGGACGTAAGGTCACACCTGCTTCTTACGACAGCAAGTAGACAAGGAGTGATGCTGCCATTAGCATAGTAAAGCTTTGACCAAGCCGCTGAGCATCAGAAGCCTTACCACCACTGCCAGACGGAGTGCCAGCCGACCCATTGGGGGTATCTTCGTTGCCTTTAGACGTGCCAAATTTGCTTGCCTCATCCTTGACAATGACATAGATTTCTCCACTAAGATCCGAGCTTATGAACAACCTGCCTTGTCTATCAAAGGCCATACCCACAGGCCTGAAGCATTGCTTTGGGCATACAGTATTATCTGCATTAGCGAATATGTCTGTGTAGGATGTATTGCTGGTGGCAGGCGCCACAGGCTCACCATTGGCAAAGGCGATGGTGGAGACCTTGTAACCAGAAGGATAGGTTCGGTCCCTGAATCTGTTTAGGGGAAGAAGGGTAGAAGGGAGCAATTGCTTACCAACTTCCGTGGAATGTTACCCAAGCATCAGCGCCACTATTATTGAACTTGAGATCCAAGGGTGCCGTATGCGCTTGAAAAGTCAGCCTCGGAGGCGTTTGCTCCGCACAATACGTATCGTTGATTGTATTGGTTTGATCTCCAATGGCAAATTGGCTCCCGACCGCCAATTTGGTATTCATGGGCAGATCACTAGGAACCCACGCGGCGAAACAATAAGGGTAACCATAATTGCTGCCCTGAGGAGGATACGTAGTTCCATTTAGATAACCATGGAAATTCATCTCCTCGCCTGGGTTATCCTGGTGGACATCTTGTCCCTCACGCGTAGCTTGATCGACTGAATTCTCGACGGAGTAGATTCCTCCTGTAATTGGATGCTCGGCTACGCCAACGGAATTACGAAGGCCCCAGCCTAAGCGAAGACCATCTGTATTGAAGTCATATGCGTCCTGGGTGATGTTGTTGAGATTGAAAGCCCGGATCTGAGAATGGCCCGAGGAGAGCATTTCTGCCTCTGCATCGATGTTGGAGGTACTGCCTCTGCTGACCAAAAGCATGCCATCGACTTTCGACGACATGAGAAGCGTCCGCGTTGTGTGGTCCTCCGTGTTCATGTTGGACACTAGATTTTTATTGCTGCCGCTGACCGTGGATCCGGTTGGATCGTACTCCCACGAGTAGACCGCTTGGGGCGAGGAGGCGTAAAGAGTCTTCCCATCCTGTGACAGAGCAAGTCCGTGGTTGAGAGCGCCAGCATTTAGAACAGTCTTTGTTGACTTCACACTGATACAGATATCCCCTCCATCCTGAAGTTGGAGGCTGGATATTCCAACACCCGAATTGATGACCAAGAGATTGCCTACGCTGTCGAACTCGATAGAGCGAGGGTTGTATATCCCAGTGGCGACCACTGCGGCGCGGTATCCCGACGCGATGGAGGGTTTGATGGAGTGGGTAGGCGTCAAGGTCGTTGAACAGCTTGCAGGAAATTGTCCATGAACAGGTAGAATAGAAAGGATCAATAGAGTCACGGTGGTAGAGACATGGTACGGTCCCATTTTCAAATCTAGAAAAGATGAACAACCTCTTCAGTGGAGTATCAGTTTGATTGAACTGGAAATGGATCGACTTTTTTGATCATGCAACGAGCGAGAGGCAAAATAAAAGAGAGTTAGAACGGAATCAAGATGCTCAACACTGCTCGAATGGGGCAAGATGCCGAGCTTCCGGATGGCGAAAGGACGTGTGTCACGAGTACTGAATGACCAAGACTTGATTATGGGTATTAAGTGAAGTATCATCCGACACTGGTCGAGGATCTTACTCCTGGATATAAGAAGCTGGCCAAGAGCACAGGGCGCGCTTATCGGTGTTTACAATCTACATAATTTAGGAGATGTGAGGGTCGGCGTATTCGAGTGGTGTCTTGATTAGCCATCTTCCTCAGGCCTGATCGTAACTTTGAAATGGTACAGAGTGGCATCGTTTGGGCTACCCATCTCAAAGATTTGCAGATTGGGAACTCTCACATCAAATGCAACTGCGGTTTGGGACCTGTGAATATTATGCATATGTACTAAGAATAATTACATTGGGTATCTATCGCTCAAAATCCCGACAGCGAGTCCCTGTGTTCGGATTTCGTTCCTCAGGAACAACAAAAGAGAGTCATCTCAGCATCTGGGTCTCAATCTACATTGCCTCTCCAACACCCTGGCTCCACCTATGATGATTGTCATGGCCATCATAACTATCGTGCTGCCCAGGCACGGCACTGTATCCATTTCCAGCACCCCCATTGGAGGGCAAATCCTCGAATCTCAAACGTCTCGGTTGGCCATTGATGTTCGTAGCCGGACTTCGGCTGCTTCTCCTTCTGTCGTCGTGATGCATACTCTGTCTTGGACTATGACTTTGTCGTCTTTGCTGATCCATATAATGTTCCGACTCCTCCCATGGAATTGGTGGGGCAGCAATCTGGTCTGCATTGCGCGGTGTGTTGCTAAAGCGATGTTGATACTGCTCCCATGGTGCGACACTTTCACGCTGAGCAGGACCGTAAGGGTCTGAAGCACCGTGATAATGTTCACCGCTGCTGTTACTTGCTGTAGTGGTGCTGAGGCTGGAGTCGTAGCTACTATCTGCAAACATGCTGGCACGCTTGTCATGCTTGGGTGACCGAGATGGAACTTCTGGTGGGGTACTATAGCCACGGCTGTTGCGGAACTTAGGATGTTCATCCGAATCGTAAGCTTTCTCTGAGACCCCTGCAGTTTCGCGTTTGTTCAGTGAGCGGCGAAGTTCGCGAGATGGTGCATCGGTCTGGAGGACATGTACGTGCATATCTTCGTATGGCTGCCCGATGCCGCTGTATGGTGGACTAGCATCCTGAGGGTCGTGGATAGTGTGGCCAGCTGGGGTGCCGAATCCGCTAAGGCCAAATGGCGTTGGTGGGCGATTGGCATCAGTGTGGGTGGGAAGTCCTGCAGAGTGAGGCCGCGAGTTTGATCGTGACCTCGAGCGGTCGCTGCTCTTGTGCAAGCGCTGTTTCTCAGGGAGAATGTAAGCGTCCTGACCGGGTACCGTGCCATCTGTCAAGCCACTACGCGAATTGGGTGCAGTGCGACGCGGGCTAGGTGGGACAGGAACGAACGGGTTCTCCGGTTCTGAGCGCATAGCCGGATGTTGCGACAGGCTGGGAGCATGGGAGTGGTTCGCTCTATGATGTTCAGAGGCAGCGGCGGCCATGAGTGGGACGGTCGGTGCAGTGTGTTCCATAGGAATCTCTCCTCGTTGGGCAGGGGTATAATTGGAGTAGTGGCGCCCCGGGTTGATTGGTGACTTCCATGATTCGACTTCGCCGTCTGCAACTGGGGTTGTGGTTCGCTTGCGTTTGTGGCCACGTCGGCGGACAAGACAGCAGCAGAGAAGGCCCAGGAGGGCAAGGAGTAGTATGCCGCCAACGATAGAGCCAACAATGATGCCAATCTTGGCACCTCCACTCAGCCCGTGGTGCGCAGAGGCCGCGCTTTTAGTAGGTGAGGCGGCTGGTGGTGGTGATGTGGGCGACGTAGAGAGCGAATTGGTCGATGAGGATGTCGATTGTTTAGCTGCTGCAGACTTTACCGCACTAGCAGCAGCACCAGCAGCACCGATGAAGTTGTCCAGTGGATTTGAGGTTGTAGTCGCATCTTGTGCAATTGCACTCGCAACGTTGGATAGGCTTATGGCCGCTGAGAGTAAAATCGATCGCTGCATGGTGAAAGTAGTAGAGATGACGATGGAAGCTTCAGAATCGCTCGATGAGCGTTCTCAAATATGAACCAACTCCACGTATTCAATTTTGAGGCCAGCGATAGCTCACGATCATTCAATAACAATTCAACTTGTGAGTGAGAGTAGATCTGCTTATTCAACTGAGTAATGTGAAGGGGATGTTGTAGGGAAGAAGGAATTCAAGATACAGGAGACAGAAGGAAACTGCAGCACAGCCACTTATGCTTTATGACGCAAATGAAGCCAGCCAGTCGCGAACCGCTTCTGTTAGCGAATCCGAATCCTGGTGGCTGATTTCTAAAGTTTCAATTGGCAGACCAAGTGACCGGATCTATAATTTGCAAGGAACGTGCTTGCTCGATGCAAGGATTCACGCGGCCTGATGTTCGGTACCCGATCACTAGTGTGTGTAATTTGGCGATGACGTTGAAGTGGGTGGAAAACTGGTTTGCGACAACTGGCACGATGCTGCCATCATCGATTGGGCAGATGTACACAGAGACTCAAATCAAAACAGCCACAATGAAGCTGTTGCTTATCCTTTGTACATTATGAAGGGTGTTCTAGAGGCATGATGACAGGATGCACAGCGGTTCTCAATCAGCGCCCATGTGTGGGATGTGGCTGAAGATATTGTGGCGCAGCTCGGCGCTAACTTGGTTTAGTGTTGTTGATCAACGTTGATCTCCTTGGTTGAAGAGCTATCGTGTTATATACACAAGGTTCTCGACCAGACACACGGCTACCATCGCTATCAAAGGCAAGATGACACGGTCAGATGCCTTGAACGAAGCTCGCATCGATCCAATTGCGCCATTGAAGTGATTCCTTATTGTACAACGTCCTATTCATGAGGCTCTACTTTTCCGCGATAGCTCCACTTTCATCCTCAAGCCATGATCCAAACTGATCCAGTCGTTTCGCCTCATCCTCCCCTTCGTCTTCTTCAAAAGCTGCCTTCTTCTCACTCGACTTTTTGAATTTTTCGCTGCCGTCCGCGATGTGAGCTTCAACGGTCATTCCGGAGAAGTGACGACCATGCATTGCCTATAGGTATGGTCAGCGGATCTACACAAATTCGCGCCAACAGAGACAGTTGTCGGCTTCAGAAAAGGGCGAGGTACGTTCACGCATGCTGTAGCTGCTTCAGCGTTGTTATACCGTACACTTGCCACGCCCCCAGGTTCCTTGTCGAACAGTACGACGTTGGTGACAGGGCCTAATTTCAAGCACTCATCGCGGATATCTTCTTTGATATCCAGAATGGCAGCTGGGTCCTCCTGCATATGTATTTAATCGCAGTCTTGAGTACGGTGCGCAGACATACCTCGAGCTCCTCTAGAGTAAACATATGCTTCAATATGACAACTTTGTCCCATCGTGAGCTTGTATCTTGAATAGACTGAGGATCATCATCATCCCAATCCGCAAGTTTACTGGTATGGGTAAGCTTTCTATATTTTCCCCATTGCATGGGGACAGAAACCTACTTGTTCAGCTTCTGCGTCTTTTTGATTATCTTCTTCTTGGTCTTCATGTTACTTTGTTTAGGCGCGTCTTTCTGAGCCTTATAGCTAAAGTCCGCTTCCGCAACTTTCATTTTCTGTCCCTCTCCTAGTCGAAATTCCGTGTCGTCCAGCAGTTGTATCGCCAACGGGACACTCTCAGGACGGAAGAACATTATCAAAGCATCGCCTTTAAAGTTTCCCTGGTCATCGGTGTAGAGCTTGATCCGTGGCTTGCCTTCGTCAATTTCTTCGGCGATGACGCCGCAACGTGAAAAGACGGCATGGACTTGGTCCGTGGTAGCGTCGGAGGGCAGGGAGGTCACATAGATAGCGGTGTTCTTGCGTTCGCGGGGTTCTGGAGTGGGTTTGGGCTTCTTATTTATAGCACGCCCACCGGTTTCCTTGGGCGAAAAGCAATGAGCATAGTGTTTGAACAGCTGGAAGTGCAGCTTGTAGGGTGGGAAGAGATTGCTCACATCCTCTCCATTGACATAGACCTGCTTCTTCCTCTTCTTCGTAGGTTGCGCCGGCTCCAGCTCATCCACACCATGAACAGCATATGCCGCTCTTTGTTGTTCTAGAAGTGCATCATCTAGCTGTATATTCCCAACGCCAAAGTGATGCGTTAGAATGGACCATCCGTCACATTGTATAGGGTGTTGTCGATAGATCAAGATATCCCCTCATTACTGGTAAGGGATGAGGGCGTACCACTGGAACCCATCTCTTCAAACCATCGTCGAATTCAAATTCCTCTCCGCTGTCAGTCTCTAATATGAACTTGCTGTCGAGTTTCGAATACGAGATACGAGGATCGGCGTCGAATTCCTCAGGATTCTGGGGGAAATTCGAAAATGCCGGGGCGTGCGGACTTGAGGGTGATTCGACGCTGGCCATGGTGACCAATACTGAGTTGCAATGCAATTTGTATAATTATTACGAAAGCGCGAAGGTTTCGCAAACCGATCAATCAAATGTTGAAGCGTGAGCTAGCGCGTGTTTACAATCCGAAGCCTCAATTACTTTCCTGGTGATCATGTTAAATTATTCTGTTCTAGGTGGGCCAAAAGCATTGCATAGTAGATATGTATATCAATGAACTTTCTTCATTAGTCTTACATGCCCTCAACGAGGGCATTTCCCCTTCAGCCTCGCTGACCACTGTCTTACACAATTGCATACAAATCCTAGTACTATTCAATGATCTGGCCCATATTGCCCTTGATCAGTTGGCTTCCGCGCCATGACGCCGCTACATTTAGCACCTAAAACTCCCCTTGGATATCATCGAAAATTATAGACAGCATCAAGCTCGTAATACATATCGAGAACAGGTTAGGAGGCATAACAGAACAAAGGGACGGAGATAATCCAGCCACTGCTCACACTCGTCCTCGATGACTCCCTCTGAGCGCCGTCTCGTCCGTGAAACCGGAAAAGTTCTTCTCATGAGGACCGATGGGAGAATCATGCTCGCCGGAAAACTTCGATTCCACCTCATCCGCCAAGGCATCGCCGTTGATGACATCTCGTGTAAGCTCAACGTAGTCGTATGCGAACTCTCCAATCTCGGCGTCGTCCATACCAAGGACCTCGGCTTCCTCGTCTGCGCGTATGCGGAGGCCGGGAATGAGGTTCATGACAAAGAGGATCAGGCATGTACCGCAGAAGGAGTAGGCGGCGCCTGAGACCGAGTCTGCGAGTTGGTATGCGAGCTGGATCCAATGCCTATTGAGCCAACCCCCTTTGATGACGGTGAACCCATCGAGGTGGGCTATGTAATTGCTAAAGTCCCGTCAGTGCCTGAATATCGTCTATTGGCAGATACTCACGCTGCGAAGAAGCCGGTGCACAAGTTGCCAACAAGTCCTCCGATGGCGTGCACAGCGAAGATATCGAGCGCATCATCGATGCCGAGGTGAAATTTGAGCTTGGTGCCATAATTGCAAGCCGTACCGGCAAGGACACCATAGATGACGGCTGACCATGCAGGCACATACCCTGATCCCGGAGTGATGGCAACAAGACCTGCAACGACACCAGAGCAGAACCCAACAGCAGACCACTTCTTTTCCAGCCTATAATCGATGAGACACCATGTTACTCCTCCGACCGAAGCCGCCAGATTTGTGACAACGGCAGCCATGACAGCACGCATGCTCGCGCTCAAAGCGGAACCCGCATTGAAGCCGAACCATCCGACCCAGAGGAAGACTGTCCCGATGATGACTGAGGTCACATTGTGAGGTCGAAAGTTCAACTCGTGTGTTCCGTGACCCCTCCTCTTTCCAAGCATGAGCGAGTATGCGAGAGCTGCAGAACCGGATGAAATATGTACAGGCGTTCCGCCTGCAAAGTCGAGACCACCCATTGAGTACACCCACCCATGAGGATTCCAAGTCCAGCAGGCGATGGGATCGTAGATGATAGTGGACCAGATTAGCATGAAGATGACGCAAGGGAGCATGCGACCTCGTTCAGCCACGGCACCGACGGCGAGAGCCACTCTGTTCGCAATTTTATCAGCCGCAGTCACTTTTCTGTGAGACGGAAGATCCACGTACGTTATCGCGGCGAACATGCCCTGGTACACAGCGAACATGAGATCAGGAATCTTATGGCTACCAATGGACGGACCACCCAAAACATTCCTAAAACCAATGTTTTCGAGATCCCCGATATACTTCCCAGCCGTGTGCGAAAAAGTGAGAGAGTAGCCCCAAAAGAACCATTGAAATGAGGTGACACCGACGGCCATCATAGATAACCATATCAGCGAGAGGGCAGACTTTCGTCGGGCAAGTCCAGAGTAGAAAAAGCTGGGCGCAGGTTAATTGTCTGAGTCACTACCGCGAGCGTAAGATCAACTACGTACCCTACGCCTGGAATCATGAGCAAGACGAGGGCTGTAGATGTGAGCATCCATGCGATATCGCCAGCCTTGAGTATGTAGGGTCAGCTTGGCGTCGATCGAGCACACGAGTCGGAAGGGCATACATCGTAGTGAACATTGAGATCTTGGAGCAGCGAATTCCCACCAGTAGGTATCGTCTCATTGTAAGGAACCTGAGTCGTGTAATTGAGAGCGTTCAAGTCGATTCCGCCAGCCACGAGGCCGGACATCACGAATATACGGGTGGTGGTACGTCCAAACTGTGTTTGTCGACTCCAACGAAGTTACAGCTCTGCTGACAGCGATTGCGTCGGAATGCGGAGTCGTGTGGAAATGAAGGAAGGTTGCAAATTGGGGGATTTGAAGAACGACTGTAGTTGGAGCGGGTAATACTAGCGGTGATCTTCGTGATGTGAAATGGGATTGGGAGATGAGGCACGTTAGTCTCGTCCAAGGATCCCTCAGAATAAACGTGGGATTCGAGACCCTTGAGGAGACACTGAATGTCTCACACCTGAAATTCGAATCTCAATGGATCACGTCGCGAATAATATCATTATGAACATGTGTGATCCACGTGGACAATGGTAAGGGAGTAGAGGATATTGGCAAGGGGCACACAGGCCTGCAGGTTTTGATTTGGAGGACTCTTACGGAGTACCTAGCTGCTGATAGGCTCCCTCCAAGGCGGATGCCCCCCAAAGACTGCACGCGATGCGTGGGCAGAAGCTAAACTGATCCATACAACGGAACGGGAAGGTATCGCCCGTGGAAAAACTCTTATCAGGCGGCGGGTTCACTTACTTTATTGACTCCAACACTAAGTACAAAGAGAATCACAGCGCCAGAGATAACTACATCCAGAGATCGACACCGCGACAATGCCCATGCTTCGTCAACTCGTCGCCTTTTAAAATATCTAGCCACAAAGGCTCCCTTTGAGAGCTTCATACTCGGTAGCCATGAGTGGACGGCCGATTGGCATAATGTTCGAAAAGGTTGGCTAATCTATATGACCCAGTCGACAATGGTTTATGCCTGTATCCCATATCGTGGCATGGCATCCGTCAGAAATGCCGAGGTTCACCCGGGGTTCTTGAACACTAAAACATAGATGTGCTTACCGTTCATATTAGGAGCTTTCTATCAATTCCGTTTAGGATCAACGTTGATGATAAAAGGTACTAAGATCTAGGTACGCTTATAGGCTATGTAACATGTATCTTCGTCGTGGAATACGATGTTGGAAGGGGTAATTCCGTAGTTAGAAATTTGATGGTTCTTGCCAAGAGGTGCCATTATCCAGCTACGTCTGAGCTGTAACCCTTTCGAGCTATTACATTAACCGCTGAGGCATCTAGCATCCTCTATGGCCAACTTGTACGATAGTTGGCAGGCATCCTGATGATGACAGCATGTGTTGAGTCTGATCAGGACAGGGACGGCCTATAGCCATACGTTCACATTGGTCGCCACAACGCTCTTCTCGCACATAGAGGGGGACTCACAGCCACGTGATCTTCTGCAAAGGGCGTGTAGACTGAATCATTCAACTAGTAAGTATTTTGATGAAGGTATACGATATTCACATCGTCTCTCTGTCAGCACGACGAGTCTGTCCGCTTCCGCAATGACTGTTGATATACCCGTCGCGCATGTCCCTATCCTCGTAACCGCCTCCTCCTCCTCCGCACACCTATCTTTGCATGCCTTTGCTAAGAACCCCGACTTCATCGCAATGTCCACAGTCGTCCTAGTCCTCATGCGTATCGTAGCCAACATTGTAGCTTGAGCAGGAGACGGCCTCCTGTATAATGTCCAGAAGTCACTGTCGCATGTTGCTCTTGGGTGTGGATCAAGCTTTGTTGTCGGTCTCTGTCTTCCGTGGTTTAACATCATCGGTGTCTGGTAGTCTCACATGGAGCCCAACCTGGGGACGAATACGCCAGCCATCTTCCTCAGCATCCGACTTGATCCATTGCTCGAGAGTTATATGAAGATACCCTCTTAGTCTACTAATCGTATCATCGAGTATGTCTTTCTCGGCGAGGCAGGCAAGATCGGGTCGACAGGCCTTGATGAGGTCGCCCAGGGGATTGCCTTTTCCCAGCAGCATGGGGAAGCGAACAATGCTCCCAGAACAGCGTTTGGCATCCATCTTATATCCGACGTCCGAGGCGAGTCTTCCCAACAACATTGTCGTTTAGCACCTTGATATCATTCGGAAAGTTGGATACGAAGCCTCTGTAAGTAAGAGTGGTGGTCTTAGCGCGCTGGATATTCACTGCGGCAGCTAGATGTCGTGAAAGGCTTTCATTGGCAGTAATCTGGCGCCTCTTGGTCCTGATTCCTTTGGCTACGGACAATCTGAGGTCCAAGAGATAGATTATGTTGGATTGTTTGCCATGGCTGCTATCAGTGTGTAATACGGTTTGCATACTTGAAAGAGTGCTGATCGCGAGCTTTTCGAATGCGAGCATAACGTAAATGAATGAGAGGGAAGATCAGGAGCTTTTGAACACGAAGCAAATATGATTGAACTAGGTACTTCGGACTCCCACACGCAGAGTCACGCAGACAAGCCGCTTGATACAGGTATAGGAAGTGGTGGTTGTCCCTAAGGCATTCACAACCAAGAAAGCACGTATGATAGACTGTTGGGTGTATCCAGCAGGGAGCTTTCTCCTTCCACGACGCGTCGATTGTCTGGCTTTGGCACAATTTCTGTACACATTAAGCTTCAACGGGACCTGAGGCTACCTTCTCTCTAACGAGATAGGGATCAATCGTAGTATTGGACGAATTTAGCAGTCGCAAATGGTCACAACAGCTCTGTATCCAACGTCCCTGCATGATCCCAAGGCTGCGTATATATTGCGAAAATCGTCCTTGGTAAGCGTCCGGTGTGGAATGTTGAATGGCGGCATTGGTGATGGCGTGCAGTTTCACGTCATCACTACATTGTCTGTTGACATAGTATGACGGCCATGGTGTGTTGTGGAATGCCGTTATGCCACATGGAAGAGCTTTCCGATTTCCTTGATTTACCATGATATAATTTACCGGCAATCGAGAATGCCCTAGCAGGACCTCCGTAGATTGCTCCGGACGCTATTTCGTAAACTGTTGAAAAGAATAAGCATCTCGGACATTGCAAACTTCATTGAGCATATTCAAAGGCTTAGAGGCGAACGGATCTCTTCTGCATAATCTACTTGGGCGATCTCGACCACAAGCCTCACAGTGCCACGAGTGCCACTGGAGAAGACAGTGGCTTGACTCTTGGCGCTGGGACAACTCACCATGGAACTTTCTCCGCAATCGAGCCCTCAGAACCCATCTCCCGAAAAGGTGCGTTTCGATGGGCAGAAACTTGGTAAAGTAATGGAAGAGCGGCCAGACTTAGCAACGAATGACTCTGAGGGCTCGAATTCTTCAGACGACTTCTCCGTCAGTCTCTCCCATCCAGGCCATGAGCCGAGTTTCGACGGCGCGAGTGATACCGACAGTCATATTCCTTTTAGTCCGGGCTCGACTTTAGATGGCCTCACTCCACTAACAGGATATTCATCAAGCCAACTGTCTTGGAGTTCTCAGAAGCCGCAGAGGCCGGGAGAGAATGGCTTGGGCGAAATCCAAGAAGTTCCTACATCAGCGCCTCCGAACGCAGTCGTAAATCCTCGACCGCAGAGACCCTCGGCTCCAGCACGCGTCCCTTCGAGCACCTACAATCCTTCGCGAAAACCAGCTCACCTGCTTTCCTACCAAGGGACGCGCCATCGCTCGTTTTCGGGCACACGTCCGAAACGAGATCCAAATGCTCAGTACAAAGCTCAAGAGAAGGCCTACATACAGCAGTTACGGCAGGATCCATACAGTGATCAGCTTGGCGATGAGCCGTACACTCCAAGCTTAGTCTACAGTACAGATTCCGAGACGGAGGAAGAATCTCCTTCTTCCGATGTTCACCTCGATACTGATGGAAATTACGATCAAGAAACGCAACTATTCTTCAACAACGATGAGCTGCAACCTTCGTCAGAGGAGCTTCAGGTGCCGGAGAATCGAGAGAGACTCGAATGGCATAGCATGCTGGCATCGGTACTCAAGGGCGACGTCGTAAAGCAGGAGAAGCAGCGGTTGATAGGGACCACCGAACAGAAAGGTGAGAAGGCGTTGTCTAACGAGCTATGGCTTGGCGTCAGGGCGAGAGTGTGCGGGCGCAGCATACTTGCTCAGAGGCGAATGATTGAGGATGGACGAGCCGCCATTATACCTGTGATTGAGAACGTCATTGCATTTCAGGTCAAAGGAGAGACGGAAGTAGGAAAACCGGCAACGAAGCAGGTCTTGGACGTGGTCGAAAAGATTGAGCAATGTGAGAGCCTATTCCCTACACGACAAGCACTCGGGCAAGCTATTGAGCGAGCTGCGTCAGATGCATTCATCGAGAGTTCCGAGGCTGTTCTATCATGGCATAATACGACGGAATTGATCAATACGGAGCTGGCTGTATTGAGAGGCTGGGTTGGCAACGAGGAGCTCGATTTTGCGAAGGCGAAGACACCAGCGCCCCATGGTGCTGGACTGACCGATGACACAACCTTCCTGGAGCGATTACACCGAGACGATGGTCTCACAGCCTTGCAGGGAGACGAGAATGGAAAGCATAGCATGCTGCTTCCCGTAACTGAGGTCATCCGAAAAGCAAAGGCTACGCTGATCAAGAACGCCACACAATATGCCAAACGCCATCTACCACCTTATATTGAGGAGCTCCTGACACTCATCAACTTCCCTTCCAGGCTGGTCCAGGAGATCATTCGTATGCGGCTTAATTATGCCACAAAGATGAAGGACCCAGCATTACTATCGCCGATGATGCAAACATCAATGATCACGCAATTTCAGATCCTGTTGAAAATGGCTGTCCGGATCAAGCAAGAATACACCATAATTTCTCAGCCAGAACGCGGATGGGAGCTCCCCCCATGTATCGACGACAACTTTGATCTGGTGGTTCTCGATGCACTAAAATTCTACTTTAAGATGTTGAACGCACAATTGGTTGGGAACAGAAATACTTTCAAGGAGGCGGAGGTCTTGGAACAGGAGTGGGACTTCTCTAATGAGATTGGTCGATTTTTGGACGGAGGCGATGTTCAAGTTGCTGAACAATTCAGCGGATTAACGGCCAAGGCATTACAGCGCCTCACTACTCATTTCGAGCGTGAGTTGACAAGAAGACCAGATGAAAACGAGGTCAATGTGGATAAGCGATACAAGCAGATATTGGACTCGGTGCGAGTTCGGCAAAGAAAATTGTTTCGATTCTCAAGGCTTTTAAGTCAACGATTCGAGAACGCCACAGACTTCAACATCAGCTTAGAGAGGACACAATTGCGATTTCTTTACGATGCCCTCATGGAGTCCGGCCACTTCTTCATCACCAGTCTAACGTTTCACCATGACGGTATCTTTTTAATAGCGTCACCGTCGCTGTGGGATCGACCTCGAGACATTCAGTCGATCCTCGGAACATCTTTCAATCCGGACGAGGTGGTCATGGAAGACCCTTCGAATCCGTACGTGCTCATCGTGCGGCCGGACGAGCCATTGTATTGGGATAGTAGGAAGCTAGAGGTGCCTATGCGTGCGCCCTCAATCGATATCCGGCCTGGTCGACTCCGACTTGTTGCGGATGGCTCATTGCAACGGCTGCAGAACGCACGAGCGACTTTCCTGCAAGCCATAGGCATGAAGCTGGATATTTTGACTGAAATGCGAGCAAACCTGCCAAGAGTTAACATGGAGCTGGGAAAGATTAAGAAAACAGCTTACAAGCTCTCTAATACTATCATGGAGAGTGTCGAGATAATAAGAAAGCAGACCAAGGGCCTCGAAAATCAAGAGCTTATACAGACATGCTTTGCTTTTGCAACGGAATTTGGGAAGCGTTCTGTGACGTATATGGACGTCAATCGGAGGATGATGAACAACCTAAAGCTCACGAGACTGGCATTGGACTGGGTGAGTTTCATATGCGACGACTGTGTGGCCTCGGATAGGAAGACCTTTAGGTGGGCAGTTGTTGCGCTCGAATTCGCAATGATGATGACCCAAGGGCCAAACATATTGTCCATCAGCGACGAGGAATTCATTCGATTACGAATGAAGGTTGCCGGGTGTATGTCGCTGTTGATCTCACATTTTGATATCATGGGAGCCAAATCGACATTGGCTGCACAGGCAGAGAAACAAAGAATCGAAGCTCTAGCGGGCCAGTTCCGGAAGATGGATATCAGTCGGATGAAGAACGACGCAGAGGCATCGGAGCTTGTTAGGGAACAATGGCTTTCCCATTTGTACGAGATCGACGAGATCAGAAGGTTAAAGAGCGCCGAACGACGTGCTTTGGGCCGTGTTATGGAAGAAACAAACGACGCTGACCGTTCGCTGACCTATCTCTCGTCTTCAGCGACTAACGTAACTATGCGCTGGCAACAGGGTCAATTTGTTGGCGGAGGTACGTTTGGCTCAGTGTACGCTGCCATTAACCTTGACTCGGGATATTTGATGGCCGTGAAAGAAATCAGACTTCAGGACCCCCAATTGATCCCCACGGTAGCCGGCCAAATCCGGGACGAGCAAGCTGTACTTGAGGTGCTTGACCACCCGAATATTGTGTCATACTACGGCATTGAGGTCCATCGAGACAAGGTATACATTTTCATGGAATATTGCTCCGGTGGTTCGTTGGCGAACCTACTCGAACACGGACGTATCGAAGACGAAACAGTCATCCAGGTCTACGCGCTACAGATGTTGGAAGGCTTAGCATACCTGCACCAAAGTGGTATCGCCCATCGCGATATCAAGCCCGAGAGTAAGTTCAATCCCCCAAACCCTTCAACACTACCATTTTCTGATCTTGCTGCCCTCCAGACATCCTCCTCGACCACAATGGCGTTATAAAGTACGTGGACTTTGGTGCCGCCAAGGTCATCGCTCGCCAGAACAAAACCCTCCAGCCCCCAACCGAAGCACCTTCCACCAACAACAAAACACTCGACACCCCCGCCCTGCCCAAAGTCCCTCAGAAGCAAAAATCCATGACCGGAACCCCAATGTACATGTCCCCCGAAGTCATCAAAGGCAGCAACGAAGGCCGCCTCGGCGCCATCGACGTCTGGTCGCTCGGCTGCGTCATCCTCGAAATGAGCACGGGCCGTCGCCCCTGGGCGAGTCTGGACAACGAATGGGCTATCATGTACAACATCGCGCAGGGCAACCCACCGCAGTTGCCGAGCCGGGAGCAGCTGAGCGGAGAGGGCATCGGGTTCTTGAAAAGGTGCTTCGATCGGGACCCGAAGCGGAGGGCCAGTGCGGCGGAGTTGCTGCAATGCGAGTGGATCAAGAGTATTCGGCAGCAGGTGGTGCCGACTCAGGAGAGCGAGCTGAGCCCCGGCGGCAGCCAGGGCTCGAGCAGCAGGAGCAGCTCGAGGCAGAACAGTGCGCAGTGGTGAGCTGGATCTACCACCTCGAGCACTGGCTTCTTCATACCTGATAACGCCTCACACACCTTCCACCGCTCTCCGCCCTAGGGTGACACGGCGCTCTATCCGCCAGATTTCCTTCCTCACGACTCGCCTTTCCCATCACATCTTGCCATCACCCAGCGTTAATATCAATCATCATCCCTCAGCAAACGAAAGCGAAGGCGCACATCGGCGTTACATCAATCTGGAGCACGGGAGCATAGCGCCTCATTTTTCCATTCCTGTTGCATAGCGACTTTTTCCGCAACTTCAAACGCGCTGTTTCTTTTTTCTCTTCAAATGTATATACATACTCTCAGGAAAAGGAAATCCCCCTATCCATTTCTCCCTTCCCTTCCGGTCCTAGTCTTCCGACCCGAGGCGCATTTGTATTAATCTTTGTTAGGTAGTCATGTATGTATGAGTGGAGGTAGATAGCAAAACACGTACCTAGGAAAAAAAGTTCCTAGCTTCTCTCTTCATCCCGTAGTAAGGGGAAAGGGGAGGTAGGCGGACAGATAATACAATACAAACATATATTTCAGCGCGTCTGGACACGACACAATCCCATGTTTGAGACTTGGTGTGAAAATACTCCTTTCTGGAATACCAAACGGAATACTATATTTGATATCGGATATTCTTTTCTCGTCTAAATATGCGATTGATTGCCTAATAAATAGTCCGAGATACCCGTTGGTATCTCCCTCCTCTGGCAGTATCTTGCGTACCTATGGCGGTATGTATGTAATACGGGCAATTCTGTACATACACTTCCCATTTCCCATTCCCCAAATGTTCAATCTGGGATACATATTGTATATACCCAGACCTCAACAACTACTTTGCTTATTCCGTCCACAAGGTGGTTCTAGAAAGCGATTACGCATATTCAATTCCCGATGCTACTGTTGATGTCCGCCTCCACACAAAATTAAAATGATAATGACCGAAAATCGGATTGCTCATAGAAATATCGAGTAACACAGAATACGGAATCCTGATACGCATTTCATTCTCCTGTTGTTCTCCATTCACCAGCGATCGGAGGAAAGAGTTATGTCAAAAGGGGATAATTACAAAGAGTGTACGAATGCAGAATCTGTAAAGAAGAAAAACAGAGAAGCGCGAAACGCGAAAGCAAAACAATTGTGATGCCCTCCCCCTTCCGCTGTGGTAGATATGTGTACAAAAATCCCAAAAAACGCCCGCCCGCCCTGCAATGGAAATGCGAATCCCGTAAATCCCTTCCCTGCCCTGCCCTGTACCTTCCCTAGCACGTATTCGATAAGATGATTCCTCCGCCCTGCTCGCAGCATAGCTCGCTCATACGCCCGTGGAAAATGCAAAAAGATGTATGTTGTACGTAACTCCTTGCCCTATGAATCGAAGTCCTGCACAAAGACGAAGAAAAAGAGAGAAGAAAAGGTTGGATAAAGAAGAAATGGTACAGATGACCGGCCAAAATCACGATGCAGATCCCACGCATATGCCGCATTTCCATCAGCATCATGTCCATCAAATCATTCTACATCGTCTTCGGGCGTCGACACTCGACGGAAAACGTTCTTTTCTTCAATATTGGCTGGTGCTGGGATAGCCCTGCCATGACTGGCCCGGCTGTTGCTGTTGCTGTTGCTGTGACGGGGGCGCCCAGCCTTGCATACCTGCCTGCTGAGCACCGGTTGTACCCTGTTGCGGCAGGTATTGCTGCTGGCCTGGGCTAGCGCTTTGTGGTGGATACATCGCTCTGACGCCCGCCATCGTCGCGGCGTTGCTGTAGCTTGACGGGCCACCGGGCATGCCGGCCATGTTTGGGTACTGCATCGACCCGTGCATGGAGCCAGAGCTTTGACTATGGTGGAGAGTTGGGGACGGCTGTGGCGCGTGTTGGGGATGTGGCGATTGAGAAGGGTGGTGCTGGATATTCGGTTGTTGTGGGTGCGGGGACGGCGAAAATTGAGGTATGCCGGGGTGATGAGAGAGGTTTGGGGATTGTTGTGGTTGTGGATGAGGTGGTGGATGGCCCCACATCTGCTGGTTCGGGTGAGGGTAACCGTAGGATGAAGGTTGATGACCTTGCTGACCGGAGGGGTAGGAAATGGACGAGCGTTGATGGAGGGAGTGATCTGGGCGGATGGATGATGGCATGCTGCCTCTGATAGGTGACTGTAAGTGTGGATTTTGATGGTGACCAGGTTGTTGGTGATGGGTAGAGTAGGCGTTTTGGGGCGACATAATCTGAGAGGCTTGGTGTTGCAGCATCTGGCTGCTCATCATGGTAGATGAAGGAAGGTGGGGTGATTGTGTAACAGGACTCTGGTCGACCTTCTGTTGTGGGGTCGAGACTGGTGTCTCCGCTTCTCGCTCGTAGACCTCCTTGAATATCTTCCCTCGGGCTGCTCGCTGCTGGGTATGCTGCTTGTTGAGCTCGGCTGCATTAGAGGCTTGATGCATCACGTCTGCGGCTGGACTCGTCTGTGTCCGATCTTGATACGCTGCGCCTGCAATCTCTTGCCTCGGCCTCGGTATATTCCCGTAGACTTGCATGCGTGAGTCCTCCGTTTTGGATAACGCCGGTAGGCTGCCATAATGTTGACGTGGATCGGAGCTTTCCATGGTCGCGTTGGCGTAGATGACATCTTGCGGATGACCATATATAGTCGAGACGAAAGGAGCCTGACTCGCCTCCGCAGCTGCTGCAGCCTCCTTTGCTTTGGAAGCTCCAGGACGCTTGTCGCCCGCCAAATCTTCCTCAGTGAAGCCCTGTTTGATGGCTTTCGATTCCCAATAATCGTCTCGAACCCGCCGCCCTCCTTCAAACACTCGCGCACCGAATTGACGGAACATCGACTTGGCGGTAACGATGGCAATCTGCCGCGATCGATACGAATATGGAAGTATTTCTTGATGTATCAATTCGTCCTTCTCGGGTTGTGTAGCGATGATCTTGTGCAACGAGCGGTTCTTATTGAAGAGGAGGTACGAGTCTCGATAGCCCAAAACACGTGCGCATTCCGTAGCCAGCATGAAACGCTTTTCGCCTCTATGCGCTACGTAAAACGTCCGCATCTTAAACTGGCGATTTCCCAGCGGCTCCCCTGTGGGTGAGACTTTCCTTTCGCCTTGTTCATCATATTCTCTTGGTATGTATTCATCCTGCTCATACGTCAACTGATCAGTGGTGTGGTCCCTCACAGTCGGCAGGGCCTTGATCACGGCTTTGGTAGGTGTTGCTTTCGGTGGAGAAGTCTTGGTGGGAGTGCTGGCGATGCCTTGTGGTAGTCCCTGTGGTTCTAGCTGAGGAGTTTTTGACTGCTCGGGACTACTGTGGTTCAATTGTTGCGAAGGGAGTGTAGTTGGGCTCTCGCCAGGGAGCTTCGACTTGGGTGGTCTGCCACGCTTCTTCGGCTTTTGGTCGTCTGCGCAGGTCACTCGAATTAGCTGATAAGTCTGGGTTTATTTCATGACACCCTCTTCCAATTAAACCGCCACCTCATGTACGGATACCTGCATGATTTACGGAAACGTACCATCTTCGGCTCCTGTCCCGAATTGATCTCCACCTTGTTCTGGAGATCGGCTCCTCTTTTGGCCCCGTGGACTGATCTGGGCGTTGGTGGACAACGAGGTGGAAAGGACAGAGACTATTCGGGACAACGATTATCAGTCCACAGTTCCTTGGAAATGAAGCGATCGCATGAAAGTGCATGAAGAGCGTCCATCTGCCAATGCAGTCGTAGAACTTTCGCGGCTAGTCGCAAACAAAGCAGCGAAGAATGTCATAGCGGCGCCTACCCGATGAAAGATCACTTACCAGGCGTGTTCAGCGCTGCTGGATTAATGGTACCGTCAATTATGCCACTTCTCATGCCATTCATGGATGATGTTGCGGGGACCGCCGCCGAGTACATGATGGCCAGTGTGGTGCGGCAGCCTTGGCCGAGCTGGCGGCCAACTTCGTCGCCCCTACGGTGGCGGTGCGCAAAGGCGCCCGCTGCAGGATGGCGGAGGAAATGGCGACGACGATGATGGCACGAGCCAGGTGTTGATTCGGAAGCTCTGGCGCGAGTCGTTGCATGCAGGCCAGTCGCGCACGGAAAGCTTAGGACCCCTCCTTCCGGGCACTATGCTACCCTTAAGCCAGAGGGTGGAGGCGGACGGGTAGGTAAGGTAAGCTGCACGGTGTAATTAGGTGGGTACTGGGGCGGGTGGTCGCGATTGGTTTTACGGGTGTGTTTGGTGGTTGGCCCATGCGGACATTGGGTGATGTTTCTGCAAGGTCGGGCGGGGATGGGGGATGGGTCAACGTTGTGGGATGTGATGGGTCTGCCTTTTTGCCCCAATTATCGCACGCCTCGGAAGACGGACAAGTCAGGATTAGCTACCTAGTTCAGCAACCGACGATGGGATGTCCCGGGGGGGGGGAGGGGGGAAGGGGGCGATGGAGTAGCCTAAGTAGTTTCGGGCAGTCGATGAACAGTGTGACACAAGTAATCCGTCGATGATTCGATAAGCAAGAACAGTAGTAGGGGCTATGTGCGAGCTATGCACGATGGATTGGATATGGATATGGAATAGACGGGGCCCTTTACTGGATTGGCTCCAGTGCCACGAGGGAAGATTTGGCGGTCCGAAGGCCTTTGTTGCAAGATGCAGAGCAGACAGACAGACAACTACTGGTCAACGTTCCAAGTGAGGATCCTCAACACTCCAGATTGAAGGGGAGCGGTGCCATGTTAAAGACAAGTGTCGGAGTGTCGGAGTGTCGGAGTGTTCAAGTGTGATGAGTAGGACGTCGTCAGGAGGAGCTCGTAACGAACAGTGCAGTAACGCAGTAATGCACCGTAATACGACCGATAACTATTCTAGTTCTAGTCACGATGAAGTCTGAAACGGCAGGGGATTCTATCTGACTCACTCACTGACTCTGAGAAGGAGCACGAAGAAAGTACAGATGAAAAGAGTGGACAAGATGTGGAGTCTAGCTCGAGGTTCCAAGTGCATTGACCGGATACCTGGTATTCCATAGAATACCTAGAACTAGTAGCTACTAATCCATATGCTAAGAGATATCTGAGTGACCAATGATCTCTCTGACACGGCGAGAGTAGCGCGCAGGATCGTCAATGCTCGAGAGGAAACTAATGCTGCAATGCAAGATACCGCTCCCTCTGGATCAAGCGGACTTGACATGCCGCTGCAGGCAGCAAGCAAGCCTTGATGCAGGAGTAGAACCTGTCGTTCGTTTCTAAGGTTTTCCACGCCAATCCCCCCCCTTGCTTGATTGAATAAAGGGTCCAGAAGGCAAGTCATATGGTCGTTGTGTCTAATCGCAGTAGCCGCCAAAGGAACAAAGGGATCGAGCTACGGATCACCATGTGGTCAATACGAACTCTCCCAGTCAGTCAGATGAGCAACCTTTGGCAGGATTTCCATGGCTAACCGGATTGCTACCTGGCGTGCCTGGTAGCTCATGAGGCTAGCTCACTAGCACGGAGCTAAGTGATCTACCACTGCAAGGACGGGGCGGGATGATGCGATGGGAGAGCGAAGGCGTGGGCGGCAAGGGGAAGGGAAGGGAGAAGTCTACCTACCTAATGTATGTAGTATTTACTAGTGTCTACCAGAGTCCATCGACCCCAACATACTGCCTTGATTCGTCATGTACGCCACATCTTTGCAGTCGATCCTTCCAATCTTGACCCCAATCAACCACTCATGGTCGTCTTTCCAAGAAAGGCTGGAAGGAAGGCTGGGCAAACATCCCACGGGCGACATGATGCATAAAAGATAAAAAGCACGGGTAATGTCGATCGCTCCGGAAGGGAAGCCACGAACCTAAGTTGTTCAGCGCACAGACTCCCATTCATGGGGGATTGCTCCGCCCTTCGTGCAAGGGCTGGGGCAGGGAGGGCATCTAATGGACTTGATAGTGGAGACAATGTCTTCCGGCTTGCTTGGGGCATGCCATCGGACCGCGATCTGCAGTCAGAGTCGGCAGGACGTCCATCGATCCTAGAGTAAAGAAGCATGATGGGAGGCGATATTGCCATTCGCCAATCATTCGCGGATCTGAAGGACCGTCATCGTCCACTACCCAAACTTCGGTAGCGAGACCTGATCCGCTGCCGCCTTTTCCTTTTCTATTTCCATCAAGCGTCTGTGCCACTCCCTGCAATTCTACGCCTGGCCTGAAAGAAGCGAGCTTCAAAATTTACTGGGGAAGTGGTGAAGTAATGCCCGTCTCGAACGTCTACGTCTGTCGCTTACGGTAGAATACGCGGGCTGGCTGAAGATTGGCACATTGCGGCTTCGGTCTCTAGTGCAGTACAAGCATGGACGAGGGGCCTGCGGTGCTTACATATCCGTTCTGCCTTTGTTCGAATTGGCCCATCTACGACTGCCAAGAGGACACCCTCCCTTTGATTGGTGATTCGATACCAACTCATGCGAGCAAAACGCCATCATAGCATTGAGGAATGCGCGTGGCTAGATCCGAAAGCCGCATCCATATCCTTGGGTAGCCTTGGTGTGACAAATGCCTAAGCCTCGAAGGATGGCTCTCGTAAAATCCCGTTTCAGAGCAATGCAGGGCAGGCATCATTTTGTTAGCTCGCCTGACTTGCATCTTGGGTTCCTACCATGATCGGGGGAGTTCGGCACTCTGTTGCATGTGGCTGCCTGATTTGATACTGACAAGGCCGCCCGGTAGGAAGCCGGTGACAGCTGGGCAGAGCCTCACCACTTGCATGGAAATAAATAAGTAACTAGGAACAACCTTGCTTCAGCTCGCTTGGCAGAATCTTGGTATCAAGGTAGCTGAAACACCACACCCTCTTGCACCGGTCAGCCTCCTTAGCGCACATACTATGGAAGATTCAAGGCTCGTCCCGTTGGACGCACACCAAAGTATATGCACCTGTATGCGCAATTAATCTAAGAAAAAGTTACCAGCGTGGAGGGCCTGGGTCTGGATCTTGAAGGCGTTATGGTAGCAAGTAATTCGATGAGAAAGGTGGTTTGTTATTCGAAGCCCTAGGCAACTGAACTCCAGTACTACCTATGCTAACCAAGGCAATATCTGTGCCGCCTATGTCAAGTATCTTGTTGAATTCTAAAGCTCCATCTGCAATTGAGTGCTTCAGATTCGACAAGATTTGTTGAATGCCGAATATTCGAAGCCCTCCCGCTAATCTAAGAGTGTTGAATTCTGTATGCCAATGTATCTTATGAACAGATAAGAATGGTCGCCATCCTAGGGGTGTGGAAGATTGTTGAATCTCCGAAACGCCAGTGCGGCATATACTGCCTCTATACAGACTCAGTGATCTATGTTGAATGCAACGAACACCTTTTGTTGACCCCGAAGCGCCTTGAGTTGTTGAAAACAAAGCGCAGGAATGGTATCATCGTAATGTTCATGACATGAAGGAAATCGCTAAAGATATGCTGATGCCGAGATGCATTAAAATTTCAGGGTCTTGGGTTTCTCCCATGTGAAGTCCTGGTTGGTGAAATGTCCGTTTTTCGCAGTTTGAAGGTAGATTGGCTTTGCGAGGTCAAGCTCTTTGACGATGACACCAGGCCTCAGATCGAAGTTGCTTCGGATGATCTTGACCAACTCATCCGAGGATTTGTCGGAGGTGCCATAGGAGTTGATGAACATTGAAAGGGGTTCGGCAACACCTATTGCGTATGAGAGTTGGACCAGTACGCGGCGAGCCAGCTTGGCGTGCACAAGGGATTTCGCAATCCAACGAGCTACGTAGGCAGCAGAGCGATCCACCTTCGAGTAATCTTTTCCGGAGAACGCCCCACCTCCATGAGCGCCCCACCCGCCGTATGTATCAACGATGATCTTTCGACCGGTCAGGCCAGCGTCACCCATGGGCCCACCAATGATGAAGAGACCCGAAGGTTGGATCTGGATTGTGTCAGTGAAGCCATCTACAAAGCTGACGGATGAATTACATGGTAGATGGTACGGTCATCGAGGTATTTCTCTGGGATGACCTTTTTTACGACCTTCTCAAGGATCTCCTTCCGGAGGTATTCGGTCGTGATATATTCGCTATGCTGAGCACTGACGACAACGGTATCCACTCTCTTTGGAACGACTGCACCTCCATCATCCTCGTACTCGATGGTGACTTGGGTTTTGGTGTCAGGCCGGAGCCATGGCAGGCTTCCGTTCCTCCTCGAATCTGACATTTCCTTGTTGAGCTTGTGGGCTAATTGTAAGGTCAATGGGAAGTATTCGGGTGTTTCGTCAGTTGCGTAGCCAAACATGATGCCTTGATCCCCTGCACCGAGCTTTTCCAGCGCTTGGTCCAACTTCAAACCTTGTGCGATGTCGGGCGATTGCTCCTCGATGCCAACTTGCACACTGCACGTCTTGTAATCAAATCCCTTGTCTGAGCTGTCATATCCGATGTCTTTGATCGTATTACGAATAGTCTTCTGGTAGTCAATACGCGTCTTGGTGGTGATTTCACCGAAGACGAATATCAATCCTTTAGTAGCGATTAGCGTTGCGTACAACTCACTTCCAGGCTTAGTTACCAGTCTTGGTAGCAGTTTCGCAAGCGACCTTCGACATCGGATCTTCAGAAAGGCAAGCATCAAGAATAGCATCAGATACTTGGTCTGCAATCTTATCTGGGTGCCCTTCGCCCACCGATTCAGAGGTGAAGAGGAAGGTCTCCTTCTTGTGGGTACCGTTGGTCCCATTCGTCCCGTTGATGTGGGTCTGGTTGACCATGTTGATGAGATCTCTGCAAGAAGTATAGTGGATATGAGTTTGATATGTGTCGAGAACGGAATGAGGATGTAAATTGAAAGTGTGGATAATCGGATGTTGTAAAACTTCAGCTCAAAAAAAGAAACCCCACGGACGGTGACTTTTGGCTACCGGATGCCGATGTACGGCCGAGCACAAGCGTGGTTGACGCCATTTTCAGGGGAAAATAGACGGGCCGTGCTTGAGACCTCCGGACTTTTAGATGCTTCGGAACAACTGATTCGCGCTCGTACATTTCCAAGACGAGTCTGCACGGTAAAATGAGCAAATTTGGTGTCCTTGTTATGGGTCCGGCGGGCGCCGGCAAGGTGTGCGCATTCATCCACCCATCTAGATAGAATATATCTGACGAGTGTACCAGACCACTTTCTGCTCTGCCCTCATACAACACCTTCGAGTCAACAAGCGTTCATGCTTCTACGTCAACCTTGATCCTGCGGCTGAAGATTTTGTGTATGAGCCGGATCTAGACATCAAGGAGCTCATATCCCTCGAGGATGTGATGGAAGAGATGGGTTTGGGCCCGAATGGAGGGTTGATTTATTGCTTTGAGTGCATTATAACACATAAGATGCTGGCAGTAAACATTGCTGACTGCATACAGGTTTTTGCTAGAAAACCTAGACTTCCTCACAGAGGCCATAGATCCTCTCACTGAAGAATACTTAATCATAATCGATATGCCCGGCCAAATCGAACTCTACACCCACATACCTATAGTTCCCGCTCTGGTGAAGCATCTCACACGTGCGGGCTCCCTTAATGTCAATATCTGCGCCACCTACTTGCTCGAATCAACTTTCGTGGTGGACAGAGCGAAGTACTTTGCCGGCACTCTCTCTGCAATGAGTGCGATGATCATGCTAGAAGTCCCACACGTCAATGTACTGAGCAAGATGGATCTAGTGAAAGGCTCCGTGTCAAAGAAAGAATTGAAGCGCTTCTTAGACCCGGATACTTCGTTGATGGACGACGACCCAACTGACAGCCAGGCTGCACTTGAATCAGCTCAACAGAAAACCAGTGATCCTTCATCAGCAAATTCAGTCATGGCAGGGGGAAGCTTCAAGCGCCTCAACAGAGCTGTTGCTCAATTGATTGACGATTTCAGCATGGTGTCTTTCCTGCAACTGGACGTACAGAAAGAGGACAGTGTTGGCGCCATTCTCAGCTACATTGACGACATGACACAATATCACGAAGCCCAAGAGCCGAAAGAACCAAATGACGAAATTGAGATGAATTATGAGGATTAGGACATATGTCGAAGCTCTCAGTATTGATTGGATTCCAGGGTTTCTTCCCAATGCATGTTGTTCATGGACTATACCCCAACTCAGATTAGACTTATATTAGTGGGCGAATTAATGGGAGCAATCTACATAGTGATGGCATTGAGGGAGAGGGCGCAAATGAGTACGCTTCATACCAGGTATCTTCAACTATGGCCGTTAATCATGGCAACGGGGTATAGCGACGTGCATGACCACCTAGATCTTTCTCCTTATTCCAAGTGGTCAAAACACGCCATTCTCCTCGTAAGATACTATACATTGCACTGTGCCCACATCTCTTACGTTACCAACCGGCTCCTCTCGTCCTTCGCCTTGGCCCCGATCCAGCCATGTTCCTCGCATCCCTCTCTCGCCCCGCAGCCTTCCGTCCACCAACTTTCTTTCCCTCCTCGCCAAGACCTGCCAGAAGGCCCCACACCCACCCAAAGTCCTCCACGCTCTGCTCGGCACCCCTCTGCCACACATACACACCCAACCCAGCGACCACTCCCCACATAGCTAATCGCATGGCCATACTGATCCAATAGACAATCGTCTTCCGCATGTAATCCAGCAACTTCATTGATACGATCAGTACCGCGGCAAGAATACCCAGGGTGAATAAGTCCGGCGCATCGGACGAGAGCGACTGAATCGCATTGTTTGTGAGTGTGTAGAGAGGATAGAGTGTTGGAAATAGGTAACGATAGAAGTAGGATTGGGTGAGTAAAAGGGTACGCAGAACGGGCTTGAGGTAAGCGCTGTAAGGTTGGTAGTAATCGTTGTAGAAGCGGGCTGCTTGGGGGAGGTAGTCTGGTAAGAAGTATCAGTAGAAGTCAAGAGCTGAAACATGAGGAAGGGCTGAGAACCTTGGAGATAGTCCATGGTGAAGGTGACTTCTGGTGAGACGATGCTTGAAAGAGAGAAGCGAGGAGTGGGATACTCTCACTCGGGTTGGTGTTGTATAGCGAATGTCAAGAAATGTGTCGAAAAGTCACAGCCACTGCTTCTGTCTTCAGGAGCTCATAATGTGAATGTTTCTATATCGTTGAGTGAGACTGGATACTGGTCTAGAGGTTCTAGAGAGGCAAAGCTGTAGCGGTGGTAGGATATTCAGGATACGGTAGATTTGGGTAGGGAAGGTCAGTATGTTGTCCTGAGTATGTCTCAACTACAATCCCATGCTGCTCAATTTTCGCTCTACGTAACAGGCAAACTTGGCACCGATAAGAAGCGTAACACTTTGATACTGCTATCTAATCAGATCGGCAATACCTCGGCTCATCAAACGGTTAGAATCGGTACAGAAGCGGTTCAAGAGGAAGCAGAATTCCACGTTCTCCAAGCTACTTCTCGTCGTTTGACGGTGTCAATGGCAGGCAGAGGTCCTCAATTACTCGGGAAAATATCGTACAAGTCATTGTCTCATAGTTCACTTTGCTCCAGGATTGGATTATTGACTGGCTTGAAGCCTACAAATATGGCGACTATTGCAACGTACAAAGTGCCCAAAGTGGAGAACGAAAACAACGTGAGTGTATATCTAGAGGCCAGACCATGATGCTGACCGTTGAAAATACAGAAACATTATGCCAAAGGATCGCCCGACAGGAAAGCTCTTGAAGTAGCTATCCACGAGTTTGGGCAGAAACCGCTGGAGGTACCCACAGTGATCGACGGCAAAGAGGTAAGATACCCTCAATCATCTCCTCTCTTGAGACTGTAAGCACAAGCACAAGGATTTACCGAGCCCTTATAAAAAAGAGGCTGAATTTCCTCAACAGCTATGGGAGACACCTCCTCTCACTCAAGCAAATCCGTCAAACCACCAACAAGTGGTTGCCAAATACACGAATGCCAGCTCCACCGATGTCTCTCTTGCCATTGATTCCGCTCTCGCAGGCAAGCCGGCATGGGAGTCGCTACCCTTTAACGACCGCGCTGCCATTTTCCTCAAAGCTGCAGATCTCATCAGTGGTAAATACCGCTACGAGCTGATGGCCGCAACGATGATCGGACAGGGGAAGAATGCATGGCAAGCCGAAATCGACGCAGCGGCAGAGCTTTGCGATTTCCTCCGATTCAATGTCCAGTATGCTCAAGATCTGTATGCCCAACAACCCGTCCACAACGCTCCGGGCGTCTGGAACCGCGTTGAGTACCGACCGCTCGAAGGCTTCGTGTATGCAATCTCCCCGTTCAATTTCACAGCCATTGGCGGCAACCTTCCTTGTGCCCCAGCCCTTATGGGCAATGTCGTATTGTGGAAACCGTCTCCGTCAGCAATAGCCTCGAACTACATCATATACCGTATCCTCCTTGAAAGCGGCCTTCCACCCGACGTAATCCAATTCATTCCCGGCGACGCTGTTGAAGTGACCTCTGTCGTGCTCGCTCACCGAGAATTCTCAAGCCTGCACTACACAGGCAGCACCACCGTCTTTCGCAGCCTGTACGGCAAGATCGCTACCAATGTAGCAGAAGGCAAATATCGAGGCTACCCGAGAATCGTCGGCGAAACAGGGGGAAAGAATTATCATTTGGTCCACTCAAGCGCCGATCCACACAACACAACGATCAACACCATCCGCGGCGCTTTCGAATACCAAGGTCAGAAATGCAGCGCCACATCCCGAGCCTACTTCCCCTCCTCCCTCTGGCCCACCATCAAACCCGCCCTGATCGCTCAAACAAAAGCCCTGAAAGTCGGTCCACCCACCGAATTCGGCAACTTCATCGGCCCGGTAATCCATCAAGCATCGTTCAACAAGCTAAAAAGAGTAATCGACGAAGCCAAAAACGACAAAGAGCTCGAACTACTCGTAGGAGGCACTTACGATAACTCAACCGGCTACTTCATCCACCCCACAATCTACCTCACCACCAACCCGCACCATCCCCTCCTCAGCACCGAGCTCTTCGGCCCGATCCTCACACTATACGTCTACGACTCCCAAAAGGAAAACGCCTTTGCCGACATGTGCAGACTCATCGACACCACATCCGACTACGCCCTCACAGGCGCCGTGTTCGCAAAAGACCGCTACGCGATACGATTCGCGGAAGAGATGCTGCGCAACAGCGCCGGGAACTTCTATATCAATTGCAAAAGCACAGGTGCGGTGGTGGGCCAGCAGCCGTTTGGCGGTGCGAGGGCGAGCGGCACGAATGATAAAGCTGGGTCGGCGAATCTGCTGAGTAGGTTTGTCAGTATGAGAAGTATCAAGGAGGATTTTGTGGGGAGTGGAGAGGTGGAGTATCCGAGTAATGAGGTTTGAGTGGATCGCGCCGGTCGCGATCGGGGGGGTGTGTGTAGTACCATCTCTTACTATATACCAAAAAAGCACTGCACAAGTTGTACATAGGGCGGGAATTGGTAGTCAATGAATGTAGAAAAGTTTGCAAAGCACTGAAATCCATCTTTGACCAACTGCTCCCTATCGATCAGCTTGTGCAGAAGCTAATCGTACGCCCAGTCTGTGTTAGCAGGAGAGTCCATCTTTGGAACATTATGAACTTGCTGATATCAGTCGTATCAAAGCATGCTTCATAAGAAAGAGTGTTCCGACTTCGATTTCCACATTACCCCAGCTGTGATATCATGACCAACCCCACTCCATCCAATCACAGATATTCTTCAGCGGAGAAACCTCTAAAGAGATACCTCGAGCAAATCGACACCTTGGCATTGCGTATGGAGGCAGTTTTCGTAGCCTGGCCCTATAGAGAGGATGGTCCCATGAGGCAATGCGAAAGCCCTCCAAAGCCGCACAAGCATAAGGGCAACGACACAGTACGCGTACTCAGCCAGCAAGTAGACAGCATGTCCATAGGGAATATCACCACATCAAAGAAATGATATCTGCAAGACGCTCACGCTGTTCTCTCAAAGGATAATTTCCACCTGAATGGGGATCCTAATACGTGTGCTCGCGCCACTATTTTTCGCTAGAAAACATAAACAGTCTGAACCCCATGATCTACATCATTCGTGAGAATAAAAGCAAACGCTAGCTGCTGTAACCTACCTACTCTGAGGCAAGAGTATTATGCTGGTAGTCTCTACTCCTCGCCCTCAACGGGAGCTTCCTCTTCACTAGAGATAGCACCATTAAATCTTTACGTTTGGGAAGGTACACAAAGGTGACTCACTACTCTTCCTCGCCCTCTGAGACGGAGGCTTCCTGGTATTGCTGGTACTCGGAAACCAAGTCATTCATGTTGCTCTCGGCCTCAGTGAACTCCATCTCGTCCATTCCCTCACCAGTATACCAATGTAAGAAAGCCTTGCGACGAAACATGGCACTGAACTGGTCGCCAACACGCTTGAACAGCTCCTGGATAGACGTGGAATTACCGATGAAGGTTGATGACATTTTTAGACCACGGGGAGGGATGGAGCAAAGAGCAGTCTGGACGTTGTTGGGGATCCATTCAACGAAGTAGGATGCATTTTTGTTTTGGACGTTCCGCATCTGATCCTCAACTTCCTTCATGGAGACATTACCACGGAAGATAGCAGCGCAGGTCAGGTAGCGGCCGTTTCGGAAGTCAGAGGCAGCCATCATGTTCTTTGGGTCGTACATCTGTTGAGTCAATTCTGGAACAGTGACCGCGCGGAAAGTGGAAGAACCACGGCTGGTGAGAGGTGCAAAGCCGACCATGAAGAAGTGTAGTCGAGGAAAGGGCACCATATTGACGGCCAACTTGCGGAGATCGGAGTTGAGTTGACCAGGGAAGCGGAAACAAGTAGTAACACCAGACATGACAGCTGAGACAAGATGGTTCAAGTCGCCGTAGGATGGGTTATTCAGCTTGAGTGTGCGCATGCAGATGTCGTAGAGTGCCTAGCACTATTAGTTATGATAGATCGGGTTGGCAGAAATGCACTCACTTCGTTATCAATGCAGAAGGTCTCATCCGAGTTCTCAACCAGTTGATGCACGGAGAGGGTTGCGTTATAGGGCTCAACGACCGTGTCAGACACCTTGGGTGACGGCACCACGGAGAACGTAGCCATCATACGATCTGGGAACTCCTCGCGGATCTTCGAGATTAGCAGCGTACCCATACCAGCACCAGTTCCACCTCCCAAGGAGTGCGTGATCTGGAAGCCCTGGAGGCAGTCGCAGCCCTCGGCCTCTCGCCGCACTACATCGAGCACCTGGTCCACCAACTCCGCGCCCTCGGTATAGTGGCCCTTTGCCCAATTGTTTCCGGCACCAGACTGACCGAAGACAAAATTGTCAGGTCGGAAAAGTTGGCCGAAGGGGCCAGCGCGGACAGCATCCATCGTCCCAGGCTCGAGGTCGACTAGAACAGCACGAGGAACATATTTGTTGTGAGATGCCTGTGAAGATATGAGCTCAAGACTTGGGGCATAGAAAGAGCTTCAATAACCTCGTTGAAATAGACATTCATACGCTCCAGCTGAAGGTCGGATGTTCCGTTGTACCTAGTCAGAGTCAGGTAAAATGGCGGTCCTCGGATCTCTTGCACTGCTCACACCCCAGATCCGTCAAGTCCATGCTCGCCAGAGATATTCTGCCTGTTCCACCAAAGTGTATGAGTATGCTTTCGATAGCCTGTGATTAGATATCGAGGGTGGACTAACCAGAAGGCAGCGCCAATTTGGTTACCCTAGCCTCGTTAGCAAGATCAAACAACATTGCTTGGTAGTTGGCTTACGCATTGTCCAGTCTGAAGATGAACCTATTTCACAGCGAGGATACGGGTTAGTCCATGGTCTGGTGATAGTGGGGTATGCAGGGGACGCGTTGGAAATTTTTTGAGCTTTGTTGAACGACGTACAATTTCACGCATTTTGGCTGCGGAGCAAGAGAATTATCAGTAGCGTGTTGGAAGAGTTCGAGGTAGAGTAAGGTCAAGCGCTCGAAGAGATGGTGAAGTTGATGTTGAGGTGGTGGATGGGGATGCGAGTGGGAAAGGCACGAGAGGGACAGCCTTGTTGTGGGAAGGTGAAGCACCAGACGCTAGCGCGTGGTCCGCCTTGGCATGTAAACATCAACTTTGGGGTGGGGGGGCACTACAGGCGAGACGACTTGACGTCTTGAAGCTGGCCTTCCACTCTGCATTGCGATTAGACTGGCCAACATTCGCACCTGTGCGATGATTGATTATGTTCACATTGGATATACTTTGTTTGCACGCTCTGAATACCTTCCAAATGAGGATGACACCGCGCTGTCCAAGTACAACCGTGCAGGCAAGGCAGGCTGGGACGGAGTAGCTACTAGATGCTGTAAAGACAACGGAGCCCGGAGTCACCCACAAAAAGGTCCAGCTGAAATTATGTGTCAAATGCCTTTTGCTTGGTATGCAAATGTACGTCTTCTTCAGCGACGCGTTTTGCGAACTGCAAGTCACTCTGTCTATAATATTTCATACTTTCTTCCACATGACCATGCGTCTCATCAAATGACTCTTTGATAATGCAGAAGAGTCAGCCTGACCCTTAAAGGCTTCAGCGGCTGATGCAACGACATCCTTTGGCTTTTTCTCTCGTTCAATTGTAAGCTGTTCGATTTGTCCTACTTTCCAGGCCCGTAGACCGCACGTGCACAACGCTGCAGCTACGTACATGAAACCGGTGAAAATCTGTGCATGGAAATATATGTCCCCAGTAGTCGCCCTCAGCTCCAGTGCTACCGGTTCAGAAACTATTTAGTGGTCAGCCACAAACGTTGGTATATGATGGTATCAGCGGAATGAAAACACTCACAGGTTGTGGGAAGGACTAGAAATGTCCAAACGATAGACAGAGCTGAAGGGAGCTCCTTCAGGCCCACCACTTCAGCACCGACAGGTGCAATGGTGGTCCAGAAAGTTCCGGCCACGGTCCCCACAATGATCGCAAAGAAGACTAAAACCCCAAAGCTCTTCGCATAGATCCAGATGACGAAGCAAAAGAGGCCACAGATGAAGGTACAAAACCCAGCTATGTTGATGCGACCAGTCTTGTCAGAGAAGATGCCCACAAGTGGACGGCCTAGCCCTTGTCCAAGGTTCAGGACTGCCCCAACGATAGAACCCTGGTGTGAGCTCAATCCAATACTGGTAGCGTAATTTGGCAAGGAAAATAGCAACGTAATGTAACCCATCATGCTGAAGAACCCCCAACCTAGCAGAAGCCAGAACTCCCCTCTCTTGAACAAATCGTAGTCAAATGCCAATTGTGATGATCCAATGGCCTTATTTCGGTCCTTGATTAGCAAGGCACAAACAACGTTAACCACGCATGCTACGATACCCAATATCCTGAATGCCCATTCGACACCTAAACTATCGATCATGGCGTTTGTTGCTAAGCTGTACATCATACCACCTAAACCACTACCTGCAGTACCTATGCCGTTGGCAAGACCTCTTCTTTTGGTGAACCACTGAGGTATTATCCCCACACAGCCAACAAATTGGAATCCCATCCCATACCCGAAGCAGAGACCCTGGCTGAGAAAAAGCTGCCAGATCTGGTGTGTGAACGATGCGCCAATCAATGCAAGCGTCTCCAAGGCTACGCCGAGAAGCAATGTAGTCCTCGTCCCGTAAACTCGAGTTACATACGTAGCAATCGGCGCGATCACAAGAGCCTGGGATATCGAGAGACCGCCGATGAAGGCGAACTCGAGCGCTGATGCTCCGGGATAGTAGCTGGTGCTCAGGTAATGGGCGAGGAAGACACCATAGGAGGAGTTGATGCCCCAAGTGTGTGCGTTGATGAAGAATGTGCATGCTACACAGACCCAGCCGTAACCCCCATCCGGTGGTTCATCTGCCTTTCTCTTCTCTTCAACCTGATGGCTGTCTGCCTCTGGCATTACAATGATGGCCTCCGGAGCCTCCAGTGATGTGTACTTTTTTCGTGCATCATCTGCGTCTGCGGTCAATGTAATGTTCTGTGTTTCCCTTTCGGCCATAGTGATATGAATCTGCCATTAGAGCCTGTGGCAGTTAATATAGAAAGCTTGATGATGGAAGACTCGCGGTGAAGTTTGACACCGGTAGAGTACGAGGTACCATCGACTACCGCTAGCTTTTCCATCTTAGCAAAGATTTGAGATGCTTGTCATAATTCACTATTCGCATGGAGTGCCGATTTCCGGCGAATCCTTATTACCGGCTGCCCGACGCTAGTGATGAACAACTTCCATATCAGGGCTAGGCTGATATCGCTGAGTAGACTAGCTTCTATACGACTAGATCATCCTTAGCCGTTTCTAGGTGTAACTTTACGGAGAGTCAGTACCTTATCACCTTATGAATGCGTCTACAAGGCTTACAACCATATGAGGATTTTTGTTCTAATAGAATCTTTGCTCGATCTGAAACCGAAGAGCTAAGTCTAATGGATCGACTTCGCATACGTCCGGAAATGTTCCTGTACCACAGTTTCCGTTGAGCATATTCGTATAAGATTTAAACATATCCACATTGGGCATTTTGCTACCTGCCCATAGTGCATACTGGTGTTAATGTGACAAAGCTACACCCTATCTTTAGCAATTCCAGAATGAGCAGGATCGAAGCTCTACTCGTACTCAGATCTCAAAGTCGACATAATCCGAGGAGCTGATTTCACTTTCAGAACAAATCGAGGATCATAACAAAAGTAGTCATGATATATCCAAAGCTTTTCAGGTTACAGCTGCCGTAGTTTTGGTCACTACCAGGCGATGCCTTGAAAAAGATGCAGCAAGTCTTTGGGGCTGATACGGGTCAACCATAGCGGCCTGCCCTAACAGATTACCCTGCCAAATCTGGTGAACTCAACGTTGACTTTGACGAAGATCTGCCCGAGCATGGCTCTTTCGGCTCTGGCCACCATAAATGTTAATACAGTCACAGCTAAAATCGCAGCGACAGTCCTTGTTCCAGCAACAGCTGAAAGGCTTGAGAACACATTTCATGGTCCCTGTCTAATATCATGTTACAGTTCAGTGTATACCTCCGTCACGACACGTTGGAAAAGAATGGTATTCCAAAAAGTTAGCGTTGTTCTGTCTATGTCAGGATTGTTTCCCCTAGGTAGTCGAGCGTTTCGCGAAATTTCCCTCATCGAAGAATATCATGTACCTCAGTCGTGCTCGCAGATGCAGATAATTGCCCGAGACTAGGTACTGTGCCAACCAAACATCAATGATCAACAGGAGATCTAGAGGCCTAACCTCAAGATATGTTACCGGACGTCCAGTGCAATATCCGATAGTAAGTCAAGTCTAAGCACCAAATGCTTTCTCAGTGCTCAGATTGCACCTCAGGATCAGGAACACCAACCCTACACATCATACTGTTGTTGACAACTCTGATGGAGGAGAACAGCAATGAAATCTTCTACGGGTCGACCATGGCTCGAGAGCTCTCTTTGCAACGTACCTTAGCTAGAGAGGAACATCTCAAGCGTCAAGAATATGCCAAACTCTCAAGGGCAATTATCAAGTCCTTCCTGCGCTTCTGGAAGAGACTTGCATCCTGATAGAGATTGTAATTCCTATCGCTTAAGATCTTAAATATCTCAATCGACTCAAAGATAAGAACGCGATACAAGTTCACCTACCAAGTGGGGACTTTGACAACGACTCAAGAATTCCTAAGCTTATGACTCCGGTTTTTATTACTTGCGACTACATTGTGGAAAAACAGTCTCCCGCTGCGAACGTTCTTCGTAAAATGCTCAAGTTTAATACATACATTGTCATAGGAACACTCGTACTCGAAACAGACGACGGCATTGCGTATCTGGAATCTTCAAGCACACTTGATACCCTGGGACATCTTGGGGCAACCCCTGAGGGCCATCAGGGCTGATCTTTGCATCTTCATCGCCTATGAAGCCTTATTACCCACAGCTGGCTCACGGTCATCTCCACATACCCTTACTAGGTTGCTGAACCCCCTCCAAATACTTCTTACCAGGCATCATTAGGCTGGTGCTCGAGGACGAGAATACACGTGTCAGGTACTGCCCGAAGTCATAGTATTTATATATATCAGATGACGCGGATTATTTACGAATAGAGATATGGCGAGTGCGCTGACATTTTTCAGTAGCTGCAATACCAGCGCTCTTGACAGATCTGGTATGTCAACGCCACAACGAAGAAGCGCTGATTCTGGGTAGGTAGGATATAGACCTTGCGAAAAAGTCCTAAGCCAGTCTCTCCGAAAGAATCATCATAGTGGATGGGATTGCTGGCTGCGAAACGATGCTCTACATAAATCAATTCGAATTTGGAACACAAGTCTCGCACTCATCGGCATTTTCCGTGCTGGGAGATGAGAATGCAACGTCAGAGGTAAGTTCAATAGAGGAAGGATTCAAATGAAAGATAGAAATGAGACAGAGCAAGTCTGGCGACTCAATCCACCTCTATGAAGAAGGCCATAGATCTGACATATCGTCCAGGCCTATCATAGGCTTGTCCTCATCCGCCCCACGCGACCACTCTGAGAACCCTAACATCCGGACTCGAATACTTATACTATTCTGGGGAGCAAAGCATGCGTTAAAGAAACCAACGCGGTCGGGGGCAAAGTGAAATCAAGCTAGGCTTAAAATCGCGTAGATGTTTCTATCCAAAAAGCAGTGGCGTTGATGACGAAGATGAAGATATAACACGAAGAAGGACGGGGCTATCGACCTATGTATGTCAGCGAACCCATCTCCGAAAGCAGCCAAATTAAGAAATCTCTTCAATACGAAGCTTAGAAGACAAGGGATCGCGATATCAGACGCCCCGTTGCCAGAAAAGGTGATAACTCGACGACCTACTCCATACCTCCTTCAAAAACCAATTCAATCCAAAACCTAGCTCCTAACATCTACCACCTCAGAAATACATAATCCCAGACCAAACCCCCTAAATTGTAGTCTTCCTCACACCATACACACACTCCACTCACAGCCCTCCCTGCACAATCAAATAAAACACACGTCAACATTATCAACTTGCTCTAAAACCAGCAAAACAGCACTTAAAAGAAATGAAAAACACAATAGCCTCCTACATAAAGCTTGACATACTCATGCTACCAATACTCACGCTACGATCGTTCTATCTAGGTGACTTAGAACAAGTCAGGACTTGGCACGGTGTTCTAGGAGGGAAGGATGAGGATTCAGTGTATGGGTGAAGGGGGTGTGGAGGTGGTGGAAATGGAAGTGGTGTACTAGTATGCTGGTACCATTGGATGTATTGAGTAAGGTAAGGTATAGCAGGCTTGACGTTTGTGGGGTGGCATCTACCTTAGATGAGGTACTACCGGGGGGTTCAGGGTAGACCTTGGGAATGTACCTATTCAGGGGTTGAGAGTTCTTCATGTTGTGGTCTGGAAAAATTTAGTCTAGCCTTTGTAGGATTAGCCGATGTTCAGCACGGAGAGAGAGATGAAATAAAAAGACATTTCACGCGATCCAACGCAGATAGACGAACCGATACGAAGAAAGAACATGAAGTGGAATGGCTGGCCCTCGAAGAGAGCATATTCATTTGATATTATCGATCTCATCTCGTCCGCGTCACGACGCGGCATATCCCTGCGCGACATCATCCCATTTGTGTGCGTTACGTCCAAAAGGCAACCCCCCCGAAACCATGACGTTGGAATATCATGCCTCCAGGTCTCCAAAACGTAGAAACCCAAAATCAGCGCCTGCGGTGGGTCTTTTTCCCTACTTCAACGCGGGTATCTCTTTCCTATGCTCGTATACAGAGCTATCCCCCACATCATCGTATTACCAAAAAAAAATCAAATCAACTGGCGCCTCGTTCTCCGCCGCAAGTTCTATATGCTGAACAAAGTAGATTCGTAGAAATTAGTCACCTCGATGAGTGATGGCGTTTTAGTCCCTGGTGGAACAAAAACGCTGGTTATGAATATTATTACATTAAGGTTGTGAGGATAAGTTGGTTGGGAGGTGATATTGTAACCCTCGGATGCTGTTCGATGAACGATGATCCCCAGACGTCGGGCTTGGATGAACAGCGTGCGAGAGGATTCGCGAACATTGTATGACGACTGCAAAGAGATGGCGTGTAAAGTAGTAAAGACTATTTTTTCGCATTGGTTGCGAAGTCAGGATCATGAGAAAAGCTATTCTGGAACGTGTACTCCTTCCGCTCCTGCGAAGCTTGCGCCAGCTCCTTTGGTGGAGGAGGGCCAGTTTCAACTTTGATGTCAAGTGGCTTGAGCACAGGAGTGGGCGTCCTGTTGAGGTATTGATGAAATGGCTGGAAAGGTACCACTCCAGGGCGGTAACCTTGATATTGGTCCTGTGGAGGTGGAAACTGACCGAGAGGGCCACTGTGACTGTGGTGGTGCGGGTAATAAGGTCGGATTGGGATACGTAACTGGGTGTCATCACGGTAAGGCTCTGGTGCCATGAGTGCTGATGGCCATGTTCGCGAGGTCGGTGTCATCGCAGAGGCCGCGTCGAAAGTGCTAATGTGAGAGGGCGCTGACTGGGGAGGACAGTGATATCCATACTGCTGAGAGTGTGAGACTTGATGGAAGCCTGCTGGCGCATACATATTGATATGCTCGGTTTGGGGTGGCGTCAAGCCATGCCCATGAGCGAAAGCCGTGTCGCCAGTGGTTCCTAGATTCCACGGTGGAGGTGCCAAGGGGAAATGCGGAGGCGAGTCGATCCAAGTCGCCTGGTTCTGTTGACTGAACGTGACTGGCGGAGAAGATGTGAGTGAATTTGAAACAGGGCCAGATATTTGATGATGTTGGGCTTGCGTGTCTGCATTTGACTGGACATCCGGCCTTGCAGCTAGTTGAAAACAGGCCTCAAAACTGCGGGGCGAAATCTGTGCTGATGATGTACCTTGCTTCTTGATACGCCCGGTCATAACGTTCAGATTGTTGCCCGTCGACTTTATGCGACGAACTGGAGACGTCTTTCCTGAATTGGGAGGGGAGATTCGATGGCGTGGGGAAGTTACAGGACCAGCATAAGAGAAGCTCCGACCGGAATTGGATTGTAGCTTTGGTGGTCGGCGATTTCTCCTTGATGCAAGATCATGGCCCGTCGCAAAGGGTAGTTTACAGTCAGTAATATCGGGGGTGATGACAGGCGTGAGAAGGCCAGTAGGAGAGACAAGATCTGACGTGGGTGCACCAGTGGAGCTGCCGTACAGACCCAGACCAACTTGCGACTGCTGGAGGTGGATAGTGTCGAAGTTTTCAGCCAAGGAATCGTGAGATGTCCGACGATCGTGCTGGAAAGTAGCCTGATTAAGCCCTGGAAGTGGCGATGTCTCCTGTGGTGGTGTGATATACCTGACATGGTCGTCTTCCTCGGAGGGAGATGTAACAAAAGAGTGTGATGACGGATTACCGTTGAACTGGCCGTTGAGAGTATTGTGGTACAGTTGCTGGCCATGGTGAGTGGCATTTACTTGCGCTAAGTCAATTCCGTAGACCTGGGCAAGAGGCGACTCTGGCGACACTCCAAGGGAACCGAGTTCAATAGTGGATGGCGTTGGCATCTTTTCCTCACCATAAAGACTGGTTACTGGCCATGAGGAAAGGGAGCCCGTAGGTAGAGCATTTGAAAAGCTTGAGTGGAACGGCTTCCCATCATCGTATGGATGGATAGCACCCATGTCGGCCATTAATGGTGTAGAGTGAGTACTGTACTCTGGATGTGGTTCGGTCAAGCTGCTGAAGTCGAGGCACGAAGAATAGTCCTCTGATGGCGCAGGGCATTGCTCTGTGGTAGGGTAATAAACAGACGGTTGGTGACCGGAGGATCTCCTATAGTCCGTAGGCGGAAAGTCTTCGGGTAGGAAATTACGAGTGTCTTCAAATGATGGATCAGATCTGAGCTGGACCTGGTTCTCATGTTTGGCTTTAGCTCGTCGATTCTGAAACCAGTTCTATGACCAATGTCAATAGGAGATATGACAAGAACGGTGTAATGGCTTACGTTAACTTTGGAGTAATCCACACCCATATTTTCCGCCAAGCTCTTCTTGTATTCGGTGTTTGGCTTATGATGCAGAGCAAATTGTTTTTCTAAGTGAACCAATTGCTCCTGTGTGAGACGAGGACGACTCCCTGGATCCCCGCCTTCTTCTGTGATGTTCGTGCCCAACCCTGGGTATCCCGGCCGGTCATCGTACATATCAAAGCTCGGTTCCATTGCTGCCCCTTCACCAGTAGGATAGGCGTGGCTAGGATCCATTGGGTGCGATGGAGGAAGGTGGTGACTTAGAGCTGTAGTAGGATACAATGATTCTGCTCGAGAAGCCTCGTAGATTTGAGTGTACGTCATGGTAGATCAAGCTGTCATGACGGCGTATGAGTTGCAAGGAAGGCGATATTAGGGCTGGAGACGATGGGTGATCCCAAGAGCTTCTCTTCCAGTGCACCAGGAGGGGGAGCCTCGAGGACTTTCTCGTCACAAGTGCGGTCACTCTGAAGTGGAGTGATGCCCGAATTCGACGAGTGAAGGGGTTGGTTCGAGCGGCTCTATGACTAGTGCAGAGGTGCGAGCGAGGGAAGCTGCCTTTTGACTCGATGGTGGTACGGGAAAGCGAGCAAGTCCGAGTGCAAAGCGAGTGTCAATCGATGGGGAAACCCAAGACAGTGGAAAAGGGACAGCGAGCGTGCTTACAACAAAGGGAGCCAGAGAACGAGAGAAGTGGAGAGGACTGCTAGAAGAGGAGAAAGAAAAGGACCCAAAAGTAGGTGATGAGCGGCGAGCGAGCGAAGAAGCATCAGACTGGGAGCCAGACTGGAGCTAGGAATCCTCCCGCGAGCTTACGCCGGGGCGGCTCTTTGGGTGCAGCAGTTGAGGGTTTAAACCCTTTCGGGGAGGGGACAGGGATGTGGCTAGTCTGGCTTAGGCTTGTGACAGCGACCCAGCTACTCGGGAGCCAGTCCCCAATGGCTGCCGTGCAAATCAGGTTTTGCCTTTTTCGCCGTGGGTGAAGCACCTGCAGCAAAGCCATGGAGCCATCATGGAGGGGCGTCCAGATCTTTGTTTGGGTCATTTCTGCTCGCCCTTCCGGTGGCTGTATGCAGAGAGCGCGCGCCAGAGAACGGCCTCGACAGTTAGGTTAGGTACAATACCATGTGCCGTACCTGAGGACTGACTAAGGTACGGTACTGAGGACTCGACTATCACAGGGTGCCATCATCATCCATCCCCCCCCCCAATCCACCCCATCTTGATCCACTCTCTCTATCATTCCCCAATTCACCCACCCAACTCGCCAAAGTATAACAGCAGTCCCGCAAGGCTGCGCATTTACAATTACCTAACGACAGTCCACTGCAGACTGCCCATCATACCATCATAACATCATAGCCCTTTGCACGATCATGCTCCGCGGCCCATTCTGCATCCCTCAGATCTGCCAGGGCTGCATGCCACGAGGATTAACATCCCCCCTGGACCCGACTACGGTCCAGCCCATGATACTATTTTTGCCAAGTCCGCTCATCAATTCACTTGCCATCTCATCCCTTTCTTCAAATAACTTTTTCCACATGAAAGTCAACTCTCCGCACCTACAGCTCCTGACTAGACCTATCTTTTAAGGTTGTTCCCCTCAAATTGCAAACGAGAAGCAGTGATACTGTGGTTGTGGCGATAATGCTTGCAGCACTGGTCGCTCTCCTATTGCGCTAGACCGACGCAGGGCTATTCTGGGGGTGGCAGACTGTTCTATGGTAGCAAACACAATACGGAGTACCAAGTACTACCATTCTAATGCACCTGCACTCGTGGCAGTGGGGGAGCGAGGGAAGTTTCTTATCAGCTTAGTCGGTAGCGAGGAGTGGTCGAAGAGCAGCCAGATTCCAGACTCGAGACTCGAGACTCCAGACTCCGGCGACTCAGAGCTTCAGTCATCCATGTCGCTATGCGCACGCATCGGCAATTGCATGACTTGGGTCGCTCGCTGATTGCTGATTGAACGTGCTGCACGATAATGCGACGAATGATGATCATGACGATGCTAGCGTCCTGAGCAATTGACCTTTCCTTCGGACTTTTTCTCCCCATCGCTGATCATCGATGATCGTCCAATCCTCCCTCGCAATCGGATACGGGGACAGCATTCGTTATTTTTACTTGTGAGACATATGTCAACATATCTAGGTTCGCGGCAAATGTGTACTCGGTACTTGCTGGACCCGTACCTGCAACTGTCTGCGCTGCAAATGCAAGCCACTTGGGCACTTGGTACCTGAGTAACGACGCAACGGCCATGATCGGCTGCGGACGCTGACAGCTGGCATTGGTAATAATATCCCACCAACTGTTTATTCTTCAGTCGCCATCTCGATGGGAAATTGTCCGGCTCAACGGAGCAAAGCGTTGAACTCTACTACGGTACTGGTCTGCGGTGTTCTGCACGATCATTGCGTGGAAGCTTTCATGCAGCTTGGGAAAGTTTGGCGATGCGTGGTCACGAACCAGAACATCACGATGTCGTCTTGTAATTACATGGCACCATGGTAGCCGCCAGTTCAAGTTTATTCCAACGGCGTTGTCCAAACCTTCGACGTTCAGCCGTCCTCGAAGACGCCACAATCACGAGATTGAAGAAGGCGTCTACAGTTAATCAACTATCATGGAAATGGCTTACCTATGGCATGCACATTAACGCAAGGGCCGTAGTTCCGTTGGAGGAGCAAAAGAATGGCATCTCATCATCATTCGTTGAATCTCTGCTGCACCTTCGGAATACCCAAATAGATCTCTGATCATCAACGTCAGCAAGGGCGACACGCTGATCATTTCCCCTTTCTTGCGGGATGCGCAAGATCCTAGCCCGATGCGCTAAAAGGTTAAAATCGCGACTGACTCAATGAGGATAAGCGCTGTACCTCATCCTCCCTAATCCGGACTGGATCGGAATCAGGGGCTCCTTAGCTTGATTCACACTACCCTAGTGATCAACAGCTTCCTTGCTGCCAAGCCCACCAAGGACGTTGCTCCAAGTCTAGATCCTACTTGGCTCCCATCTACCGATCATTCACTATGAGTATCGTAAGGTAAGTAGTGCTGGTCGGGAGAAGATCATAGTTTCATATGGTCAGAGTATTTGATATCTCCATCCTCACACCTGCCTTGTCTGTGGGTCCGATGAACCTGAGACTGCGAAGATCCTGGACGATCCAATCTGCCGACCCTGTAGCTATCAATTGCGCGATGCTGTGCGTCGTTGCTAAGGCAAGCACTTTGCAACCTGCAGCCTTGCCGGCGCGAATCCCGGCCGGTGAATCCTCAATCACGAGGACATCTGCACTGGCGTCGAGACCCAGGCTTTTCATCCCGAGACGATAGCATTCAGGATCTAAAAGAGTGAGAGGGAGGTAACATGCTTGCTTGCTCATGATCTTACCAGGCTTTCCGGCCCTCACATCCTCTGCAACTACCAGATTTCGAGGTTGAGCAAGGTTCATAACGGCCAGCCACTACCATATGCAGGGGTCAGCGTCTCTTTCCCGGAAAAGGACCACAAACAGAACATGTTCAAGATTGAAGTGGATAGCACCAATCAGTGGGTTTAAGGAGAATACACCGCTTTTGAAAATGTCTCGCGTTTCATATCCAAGTTGAAAAGCAGTGTATGACTCAGGAATGGCCTTACACCGGTCACTAGAGGTCGCGTTCCGGACGTCACGATGGCCCATGGAGCCCCAACCCCTTCAAGCGATGCAAGCAAATTTCTGGCTCCTGGGACCTCAACCGCGTCCAAACCATACTGTTTTGGTATCAGTCCTTCCACATGACTGACGTCTAGCTTATTCTCAGCCAGCGCATCAACGATAATGCACCTCATACACTTACACTCCCAATTGGCTTTACTCGGGTCATAGAGCTTCAAGGTATCGATGGACCTCCGCTGACGATCCGAATAATTAGTACTTAGACATCCAAAAGATTCTTTTAGCCAAGACATGTTCGAGGAGATGTAAATCTGGAAACAATATTTCGAGACTCAAGCTGATTCAAAGAAAAAAAATAACTGGGGTAGGGAATACCTACTCCATGTGAAGTTTTCAATATCAAAGCGGGGTCTACCCCCAGTTCTTTGCCTATTCTACGCACAATACTAAGCTTGTATGAACGAGAAGTGAAGCACAATATGCATCATCCACAGGAAGCTAAGACCCACTTATGCCTAATGATGTTCTCGCTGTCAGTACCAATCTTTCATGATCAAGATTGGAGCCCTGAAGGCATGCATGAGTGAGTGGAGGTTCCGAAAGACTCTCCACCGGCTCGAGATTGATGTGCAATCAAAAGACTTCGTTGGGGATAGCGTACCAGTGCTTGACGATCGCATCTGTGGAGTCCACTATGGTGCCATCCATGTCGAAGAGTATACCGGCAAATGCAAATACTTCTGCCTTGCCCGTAAAAGAAAATTCCTCCTCGAGCAGAGGCATGGTGACGCGGTCTAAAATCTATCCTGGTAGGTGCAGCGTGAATCGTTTATCTGAGAGTCACAATCTTCTAAATCTATGTTGAGGTCTTGTTGATGGCTGTACCCCGTCAATTCCCATACAAAAGGGTGTAAACTAGTCTTATCACCACCTTTATGTTGGGATTTTGCTCGGGCAGAAAAGTGTGAGAAACCACTGGCCTTCAAGACAGTAAACTCCGGAAGTCTTGGAACTTCTTTACGCTGATCGGATCCTTGAGAGGTACCTGCGACCCGTAGCCTCTTGAACTTGAAACACGAGGTCGCTCGACTATTTGCAAGATCGAAATCGTTCCAATATGCAAGATACTTGCATTGCCTATTCGGTGATCCTCGGTGCTGCGAGCTCTGCATGAATATCAATGATGTACTTGCTCAAATCTATTGTATCCTCTCTCTTCCAAAAGGGTACCAAGTACGCAGCGAGATGGACCTACCACAATACGTCGTACAGCGCGACTTCTATGCACTTGCACATCCTCATAAGGCAGCTGCTTGATTTTCTGAAATGATGTTGTGGTGTCGTCGCTTGGGCGCAGACTTCAAGCATGCTTAAATCCGAGCTTAGACCCGAGCTCTAGATGCCCAGCTCCCCAAGTGCACTTGCCCCGAATAGTATAGCTTACGCTGACTACTGAGTTGCAGAAAAAACCAAGCTAGGGCTAGGGCTGGTCTTGTGTAGCGACCACGAACTTTTCCCCAGTCAGATGCACAAAGCGTGCAAAGCCCCTGCCATCAACGTGATATCTCCATGATGAAGAAGCCAGGGAGTAATTCCAACTTTTCTTGATGCTGACAACATACTGACTGATTTCAGAGCCCACGTCAAAGCGAACGCCAGTAAGACTCCGCCATAGGATCGAGAAAGCTAGCGCTGCAAAGCAGCGAAAGCAGAAGAAGGCAGCCAAAAGCGTTAGGATCCCCTTGATATTTGGGTCACAGTACGGCTTATAAACTTACAGAACCCAGAATGGCGCTCTCGGCTGAAGAAAGATCCTGGCATACCCAACCTATTCCCGTACAAAGACCGAATCCTCCATGAGATTGAAGAAAAGAAGCGATTGAAGGAAGAAGCCATCCAAACGAAGAGAGCAGAGGCCAAAGCCACACAGGCTGCATCGTCAGCCCATCAGGAAAACTCTTCTGAAGCTCATGTGGAAGATGTTGCGGAAAGCATGTCAGACATCATTGACGACGAATCCTTGGACGAAGACGCAACAGCCGAGTCTTCGAATCCAATGTCCGCTCTTCTCGCCTCTGCCCGTGCACGAGCAGCCGAGTTTGAAAACGAGCCAGGTGAGGACAGCGATGGAATGGACGAAGATGACGCTTCGGAAATCGGTGGCATCGATATCAATCCTAGTGTTGCTGTTCCCTCTGCTGGTCCTCAGACCTCGGACTCCTCCCGCCGGGCCTTCGACAAAGTATTCAAGCAAGTACTGTCTAGCTCCGACATCCTAATCTACGTCCTTGACGCACGCGACCCCAACGGTACCCGCTCGCGGGAGATAGAGCGAGAGATCACCGCCGCTGACGCTGGCTCGAAACGATTGATCTTGGTTTTGAACAAGATCGACCTCGTGCCTCCACCTGTGCTGAAAGCTTGGCTTACCTATCTTCGCCGTTACTTCCCTACTCTCCCTCTCCGAGCGAACAACCCTGCGCCGAACGCTCGCACATTCGACCACAAAGCCTTGACCGTCCGAGGCACAAGCGAAACCCTGTTGCGCGCTCTGAAATCCTACGCCTCCTCGCGGCAACTGAAACGCAGCACCACGGTTGGTATAGTGGGTTACCCCAACGTTGGCAAATCGTCCGTCATCAACGCCTTAACCTCCCGCTTGGGATCATCTCGCAACAGTACCGTCGCAGCCCCCGTAGGTGCCGAAGCCGGCGTCACAACCGCGTTACGTGAGGTGAAACTCGACAACAAATTGAAGCTACTCGACTCCCCCGGCATCGTCTTCCCTTCCTCCTCCAGTACCGGAGGCGATCCCGTCCCCAACTTCACCCCAAAGCAACTCACAAACGCAAACCTGACCCTCCTCTCCGCTCTCCCACCCTCCGCCATCACCGACCCAGTACCCGCCATAACACTCCTCCTCCACCGTCTCTCACGCTCCGACGCAACTCTCGCTCCTCTGCTAGAACAATACCAGCTCCCACCTTCAACACTCATACCCACAGGTGCCGACGGCGACATAACGACCGACTTCCTAACCCAAGTCGCAAGGAAGAGGGGAAGGTTGGGGAAGGGGGGCGTGCCGAATTTGCAAAGTGCGGCTATGGGCGTGCTGATGGATTGGCGGGATGGGAGGATCAGAGGATGGGTTGAGGCGCCGGTGGGGGTGGAGAAGGGGGAGAGTGGGGATCGGAAGGAGGTTGTGAAGGGGTGGGCGGAAGAGTTCAAGCTGGATGGGTTGTGGGGCGATGATGGGGTTGGAGAGGTAGATGACGATGTGATGAGGGAATGAAGATAGTCTCATCATCGACAGATTCATAGCATAGGATCTTTCACAGGCTTTGATGCACGCTACAAGAGTGCTTAACATTACAGCAATGCAACATTTATTATGCCACCCCCCGTATCATAAAGGAGGAGCGCACGCTCATCCATCCACCATATCTCCCTTCCCTCCTCCCTCCTACCCATACCAAATGCAAGACCCCTATCCTATCCCATAACTCCATGCACCCCATCTACACAGTCTCAATCACTAACACCACTCAACCCCTCCTCATCATCATCCCCCTCCTCACCATTCGTCTCATCATACCGAGGACTCCTCCCCCCTTCAACCCCCTCATGCGCCTCCCTCTCCACACTACTAAGCCGCCTCCCCTCATCCGGATACTCATCCTCGTCATCATCCTCTTCTTCTTCCCTATCTTCCTCTTCCTCCTCCCCATCCTCCCCACCTTCAACCTCCACCCCGCCATCCCCATCCCCATCCCCATCCTCTTCTTCCCCCTCCCCCTCCT